>Ga0335085_10000316_pt1 | contig 143513 bp, 143 predicted proteins | sample Lox_Sample_45_FD_206712 | JGI IMG/M metagenome (GOLD analysis project Ga0335085, IMG submission 206712) | Soil microbial communities from Loxahatchee National Wildlife Refuge, Florida, United States - Lox_Sample_4.5 | ecosystem: Environmental > Terrestrial > Soil > Wetlands | place: USA...
AAAAAACACACCGTGGAGATGCGCTTTCCACCGCGCGGCCAGTCGCGCCGCCGTGCTGATCGCGGCGCGGTTTTCCGACGTCGCGTCGAGCGCGACGACAATCCTCTCCAGCGGGCCGCTCATGACGACGTCCCCATCTGGCTGCGCATCAGCGCCGCCGCTTTGGCCGCGAAATCATCGAGCCGGGCGGCGGCCTTCTCATTGGTGGCCGCGATCGGCACCCCGCTCAAGAGTTCAAAACCCTGATCGATCGTTTCCATCGGGATCACGCGGAACCTTTCCGCCTCGCACGCGGCGACGACATCCGCGCGCAGCATCAAATGCTTCACATTACTCGCCGGAATGATGCAGCCCTGCTTGCCGGTCAGCCCGGCCGCCTTGCAGATGTCAAAGAATCCTTCGATCTTTTCGTTGACCCCGCCGATCGCCTGGATGACGCCGTGCTGATCGACCGAGCCGGTGACCGCGAAGCATTGCCGGATCGGCACCTCAGATAAGGCCGACAGCAGCGCAAACAACTCCGCCGCCGAGGCGCTGTCGCCATCGACCCCGCCGTACGATTGCTCGAAGACCAGGCTGGCGTGCAGCGACAGCGGCCGCTGGGTCCCGAAGCGGCCACCGAGGAACCCGGTGAGGATCAGCACACCTTTCGAATGAAACGGCCCACCGAGCTGAACCTCGCGCTCGATATCGACGACCTCGCCGCGGCCCATACGTACCTGCGCGGTGATCCGCGTCGGGTTGCCAAAGGCGAGCGACCCGAGGCTGATCACCGACAGCCCATTGATCTGGCCGACAGCTTCACCGTCGGTCTCGATGCGGATCGTCCGCCGGGCGATTTCTTCTTGCATCCGGCGATAGATGCGGTCGCCGCGGCGGATTTGCGCGTCAAGCGCCGCCTGCACCTCGGCCGTGCCGACAACTTCCTTGGATGCGTCGGCGGCGAGTTGGTCGGCCTCCTGCAGCAATTCGACAATCGCGCGCATGCTGGTCGACAAGCGGTCGGCATCGCCGGCCAGCCGCGCCGCCTGCTCGATGACGCGGGCAACGGCCTCGCGGTCGAACGCGCGCAAATGCTCACGGCGCACGGTCGTCGCAATGAGGCGCGCGTAAAGCAGCGTCGCATCGCCGGTGCGCGCCATGCGATCGTCAAAATCGGCAGCGATTTTGAACAACTCGGCGAAATCTTCGTCGTGCTGCGACAGCAAGTAGTAGAGCAGTGGCGCCCCGACCAGCACGACCTTGACGTCGAGCGGGATCGGTTCCGGCTGCAAGGTGACCGTGCTCGCCAGGCTGAGCGCCTGCTCCAACGTCTCGATGCGGATTTCGCCAGATTGCAGCCCGCGTTTCAGCGCCGCCCAGCCATAACCACCGGCGATCAGGCGCTCGGCGTCGAGGATCAGATAGCCGCCATTGGCGCGATGCAGCGCGCCTGCCTGTATCAGGTTGAAATCGGTGATCAGCGCGCCGAACCGCGCGAGGTGCTCGACCCGGCCGACGAGGTTCTGGAAGGTCGGGTTGTCCTCGTAGACGACCGGCGCACCTTTGCACCCGCCATTGTCGACCAGCACATTGACCTGATAGCGGCGGAACCGCATGTCCTCGATCTGCGCCGCCGCCGTGGCGGAAACCGGCATTCCGCTAGGCTGTTGCGGCATCGCCTGCGGCGGCTGCGGCAGGAAGTCTTCGACATTTTCCTTGATGTCGCGCTCGACGGCGTCGAGATATTCGAGCACATCCGGCAGATCGGAATATCCGTTACGTACCTCGCCGATCAGGTTCGCAACCGCGAAACCGGTGGTCTCGCGGTTCAACTCGCGCACGGCGTCGCGGTGCTCGCGCTCCCATTGCGGCACTTGCTGCATGATTTTTTCGAGTTCCGATTGCGCCGCCTCGATCTCGTGTTGCAGCCGTGTGCGCTCTTCTTCGGGCAGCGCCTCGAAATCCTCCGGGTTCATTACCTTGCCGTCGCGCGTCGGCGCCAGCGCCAATCCCATCGGCGTGCGGATCAGCGAGATGCCCTTGCCGCTGACGCGCTGCTGCAACCCGCCAAAGGCTTCCTCGCTGTGCGATTTCGCCTGCTGCTCGATGACCTCCCGCCGCGCGCGGTATTCGTCGCGCTCAAAAGCGGCGGGCAGCGCGACCCGCAACTCGTCGATCAGCCGCTTCATCGCCACCGCGAGACCGGCGCCCTGGCCGGCGGGCAGGTCGAGGCGATGCGGCCGCTGCGGATCAGCGAAATTGTTGACGTAACACCAGTCCGAAGGCGTTGATTCACCGGCGGCCTGGCGTTTCAGCAGATCGTCGACGAGGCTGTGCCGCCCGGTGCCGGCAGAACCCAGCGCGTAAACGTTATAGCCCTTCCGCCGCATGCGCAGCGCAAAGGCAATCGCCTCGGCGGCGCGCTCCTGGCCGATCATTGCCGGCGCGTCGGCCAGCTCGCTCGACAGTTGGAACGGCAATTCCTCGGGGCTGCAACGGCGGCGCAACAACGCCGCCGGCAGCGGCATCCCACTCGGCGCCGACGGATCGGCCATCGTTTCGCTCCGCGCTATGCTGCCCGCTCATAAGGCCGGCATTCGAGCCGCAGATAGTCGCGGAAATGCGGCCGCATCTTCTCGGTCCACGGCGTATTCGCCGCCTTTTTCCAGGCGGCGCCGTCGCGGATGTCGGGCGAAGCGAAATGGTACATCGCGAGATAGCGCTGGGTCGCGCCCTGGCCGCGGTAGCGGCGCGCCATCAGCACCCCCGGCACCGAGCCGAGCGCGGGGAGATGCTCCTCGTTGTACCAGGCGTTGAACTCGGCCTCGGCTTCCGGCACCGGGTTCATCGAGATCACCAACAGCGCCGCCGCGCCGCGCGGGGCGAGCCCGTCGCCGGGCAGGATCTGGTCGCCTTCGAGGCGGATGATGTGCTTGACGCGGCTGGTGACCCGCTTGGTCCAAGGGGAGCCGTTGGCGCCGCCGACCGCTTTGTAGGGCGCACTGTGCAGCACGCCGACGTCGGCGAGGTCGTAGGTCGCGACCGAAAGCTTCGGGTTGTCGGTGCCGATCCAGCGATCGGCGTTAATAAAACCCGGTACCGCGAGCCGCTCGGGAACGTGCTCGGTATCGTACCAGTCGTGGAACTCGTCCTCGGCGACATCGGAGAATTCCATCGCCGCGATCAACAGCCCTTTCGCCATCGCTTCCTCCCGTGCTTGGAGACGAGCTTAGCGTAGAACCGCGCGCTTCGTCATTCCGACGATGGGATCGATCGACCGCGGCCCCACCGACTGGCCGCGACAGCGAGGGAAGCGCTGGCACGGCAAGCTTCGTGCAGGCATTCTGGCGTCACGAGGATGCGAGGAGCCGGTGATGGCCTATGCCCTGATCGATGATGATGGCGGCGCGGTGCCGCTGACGCCGCTGACGAAGACGCAGCTCTCCTCATGGCTCGAAACCGCGCCGCCGGGCGAGCGCGATTGGGCCGCCGCGGTCGGTTTCAAGGCAGAGGCCGGCAAGACCGCGCTGGTGCCGAACGAGCACGGCAAGCTCGGCCGCGTTCTCGTCGGCGTCGGCGATAGTGAAGCGGCGATGTGGTGTGTTGCCGGCCAGTCGGAGACGCTGCCCGAGGGCAGCTATCGACTCGATCCATTACCCGACGGCGCCGATCCGAGCCGGGCGGCACTCGGCTGGGCGCTCGGCACCTACGCCTTTACCCGGTATCACGCCAAGCCGGCGGGTGCGGCGCGGCTGGTATGGCCGGTGGGTGCCGATCGCGGGCTCGTCGAACGGCTCGCCGGTGGAATCTTTCTGGCCCGTGACCTCGCGGTCACCCCGGCTTCGGATATGGGGCCGGAGGAACTGGCCGATGCGGCCCAGCGGGTCGCCAAGGCGGAGGGTGCGCGGTTTCGCGTGGTGATCGGCGACAAACTGCTCGATGAGAACTACCCGACGATCCATGCGGTTGGCCGTGCCAGCAGCCGCGCGCCACGCCTGGTCGACATCACTTGGGGCGATGAGAACACACCCAAGGTGACGCTGGTCGGCAAGGGCGTGTGCTTTGACACCGGCGGGCTCGACCTCAAGCCGGCGTCATCGATGCTCAACATGAAAAAGGACATGGCGGGCGCGGCGATCATGCTGGGGCTGGGCCAGGCGATCATGCAGGCCGGGCTCAAGGTTCGGCTGCGCGTGCTGCTGCCTTGTGTCGAAAATTCCGTGTCAGGTAATGCCTTCCGGCCGCGCGACATCATCAAGACCCGCAAGGGGCTGACCGTCGAGATCGGCAATACCGACGCCGAGGGGCGGCTCATTTTGTGCGACGCGCTAAGCGAGGCCTCGGATGAAAAGCCCGAGATGATCATCGACGCCGCGACGCTGACCGGTGCCGCGCGCGTCGCGCTCGGAGCCGAACTGCCGGCGTTGTTCTGCAACAACGACGCGCTGGCGGATGCGCTGCTCGCCGCCGGTCTCGCGGAAGACGATCCGCTGTGGCGGATGCCGCTCTACAAACCCTATCGCCGGCTGATCGACAGCAAGGTCGCCGACCTCAACAACGTCTCGGACGGGCCGCAAGGCGGTGCGATCACCGCGGCGCTGTATCTCAACGAATTTGTCGATCCCGCCGTGCCGTGGGCGCATCTCGATGTGATGGCGTGGAACAACCGCACGCGACCCGGCCGGCCGGAAGGCGCCGAGGCGCAAACGTTTCGCGCGGTCTACGCCCATATCGCCGATAAATTCGGTTGAACTACCAGAGACGCGCGACACCGTAGCGGTCGAACACCCGCTCGTTGGAGATCAGCGTCAGCGAGTCGGCCAACGCCTGCGCGATCAGCATGCGGTCGAACGGGTCGCGGTGCGGCCCCGGCAGTCGGCCAGCGGCTTCAGCCTCGCGGACGCTGATGGGAAGCCCCGTGAACCCCTCGGCGGCGATGCTCGCTCCAAAATCTGTTGCCAACGGCCCCGCGTGCGGCAACTTGCCGATGCGGTGTTTGGTCGCGATTTCCCAGGCAGATGCGGCGCTCGCGAGAACCTCATTTTTGGGGTCGTCGATCGCACCATAAGCCGCCTTCGACAGCGCCTGATCGTCGGTTACCCACCAGATGAGCGCATGCGTATCCAGCAGCCGGCGCATCCTCTACTGGTCCCAGGCGTCGAGCTCTTCCGGTGGCAAGGGTTCAAAGAACTCGGGCCCAATGGACACTTGGCCCTTTAATCGGCCCGCCACGCGTCGCGGCTTTGGCGCCTCGATCGGCACGAGCTTGGCCACCGGCTTGCGGCCGCGCGCGATGATGATCTCCTCGCCGGCCTCGGCGCGGGCGATCAGTCGTGATAAATGCGTTTTGGCCGCATGTATGGTGACGGGCTCTTCCATCCCGCTCTCCCGGCTTAGTCCATTAACTTAGCTAATTTCTTGCTCCGGTCAACCGAAGGAACCGCGCCATGAAGATCGAAACCCAGCTGCCGCTTGGCAATCTCGATCCCGGCCTGCGCGCGGCTGCGGGCGGCCTGGACCTGGCGCGGGTCGGCGATGAGGCGCGACTGGCCGAGTCACTCGGCTATAGCGGCATTGTCAGCGAAGAAACCAAGGACGACCCGTTTGTCGTGCTGGCGCTGGCGGCGCAGGCGACGCAGCGCATCGGTCTCGCGACGGGGGTGGCAATCGCCTTCCCGCGCGCGCCGGCGGTTACGGCGCTCGCCGCCTGGACACTCCAACGCCTGTCAAAAGGGCGCTTCACGCTCGGGCTCGGCAGCCAGGTCAAGGGCCATATCGAACGCCGCTATGGCATGCCCTGGACACCGCCGGGACCGTGGATGCGCGATTATGTCGGCGCGCTCAGGGCAATTTGGGAGTGCTGGCAGAACGGCGGCACTAACCTCCGCTACGAGAGCGACCACTACAAGCTGAGCCTCATGGTGCCGCTCTTCGCGCCGCCGCCGATCGAGCACCCGCCTATCCCGGTGCAACTGGCCGCGGTGAACCCGTTTATGTGCCAAATCGCCGGGGAGGTTGCCGACGGCATTCGCGCGCACCCGGTCTGCACGCCGCGCTACATCGAGGAGGTGATGCTGCCAGCGGCGCGCAAGGGCGCGGCGAAAGCCGGGCGCGACTTCAGCGAATTCCAAATGGCGGTGATGCCGCTGATCGCGACCGGACCGGACCGGAAAAGCCTCGACGCACGCGTGCGCGATGTACGGGCGCGCATCGCCTTTTACGCCTCGACGCCGACCTACCTGATCGCCTTCGAGTCGCAGGGTTACGGCGAGGTCGCGCGCAGCTTGCAGGGCTACTCGCGGGCGCAGCGCTGGGAGGAGATGCCGGACTTTATCAGCGACGAAATGCTCGACCACTACGCGGTGATCGGCACGCATGACGAGATCGCCCAAAAGCTCAACGACCGCTTCGGCACGGTCGCGAGCCACCTGGAATTCGCCATCCCCATCGCCGACGAGGCCGACAGGACGACTCTCGGCGAACTGCTCAGGAGCCTGCGATAGCCAACGCGTTCAGTAGCCCTGGGTGCGATCGATGAGGTTGGCGACCGGCCGCCCAGCCTCGAAATCATCGATTGCCTGGGCGATGATCGCCGCCGCGGTCGGCGGATGCGTCTCGGCCGCGACATGCGGCGTGACGACAACGCGCGGATGGCGCCAGAACGGGTGCGCAGGCGGCAACGGCTCCTCGCGAAACACATCGAGCACTGCCGCCGAAATCTGTCCCGAGTCGAGCGCTGCCAGCAGATCGGTTTCGACGAGCTGCCGCCCACGTCCGGCATTCACGAGGCCAGCGCCGCGCGGCAGGCGCCCGAACAGGTCCGCGTTGAGGATATTTTCCGTCTCGGGGGTCATCGGCAACAGGCAGGCGAGAATTTCGCTGCGGGCGAGGAACGCGTCGAGCCCATCCGCGCCGCCATAGGTGGCAAAACCGGGGACCGCTCGGCCCGAGCGGCTCCAACCGGCGACGTCGAAACCCAATGCCTGAAGTTTTCGCCCGGCATCCTGGCCGAGCTGACCAAAGCCGAGAATGCCGACGGTGCGTTCGGGAGCGTTCTTTTGCGCATGCTCGCGCCACTCGGCCGCCGCCTGCTGGGCGCGATAGTCGAAATCGTAGCGGTGCAGGCGCAAGACCTGCAGCACCACGTATTCGCTCATCGCCTGCGTCATATAGGGGTCGACAAGCCGCAGAATTGGGACGGCCGGCGGCAATTCGGGATCGCGCAGGACGTGATCGACCCCGGCGCCGAGCGAGATAATCATCTGGAGGTTGGGCAGGCCCGCGAGCAGGCCCGGTTCGGGGTGCCAGACCAGGGCATAGTCGATCGCCGCCTTGTCGCCGATCTCGGGCCAATAGCGCATCTCGCGCCGCGGCCACGCGGCGGTCAGATAGGGCTGCCAGCGGGCGCGCGAAACCGGGGTGGACTTGAACAGGATCGCCATCAGCTGAGGACCTCGCCGCCGGGCGGGACGCGGATAGAATGTGTCACGGCAAATGCTCTGCAAGCGGCGTGCAGATTTGCCGCGGTCGGGGAAAGAATGCCCAGCCTGGCGCCGCAGACCAGCAGGAATTCGCGCGAGAAGACGCCGCGCCCGTCGCGGCGCCGCGCCCAGGCCCAGGCGCGTAACGCGGCGCGCGAAAAGCCGAGTCGCGCCAGATCGCGCGACAGGTCGGGATGTTCCGTGAGGAAATAGGCCAGAGCCCGATTCATATCGTGGAGGATTTGCGCCTGGTTGTCCGACAAGCGATCGGTTGCCGCCGCCGGTCCGCGCACGACAGGCTCGTGCAGTCGCGCGAACGCGCTCTGCGTCGCGAGCCGCAACTCGATCGAGTAATCCTGGATGAAGACGCGTTCGTCGCAGCCACCGCTGCGCCGCACCGCCTCGGCGCGCGCCAGCCAGGTCGACGGGTTGGTCTGCGCCCGCGCCAGCGAGCGGCGCAGCGCGTTGTCCTGGCGCTCGATCCGGCCTGGCAGGCGGTCACCGGCGAGCGCTCGCGCCGGCTCGGCGGCGGGATCGTAAGGCGTGCCGGCGGCGCCAAAGGCGACCGCACAGCCGGTTGCCTCGATCGCCTCGATCAGCTGCCATGTCGCCCATGGCAGCAGCAGGTCGTCGCCATCCATCGGTTTGATGAAATCACCTCCCGCCCGCGCGAAGCCGGCATTGAGGGCAGCCGCCGGCCCGGCATTAGCCTGCGACAGGATCGTCACATTCGCCCAGCCGGCGGTCAGGTCGCTTAGCAACGCGGCGCTGCCGTCGGTCGAGCCGTCATCGACAAAGATGAATTCGCGCGCGAATTCACCCTCCTGCGCGCCGAGCCCGGCGGTGAGAAACGGCAGCACCGGCACCTTGTTGTAGACCGTCGCGACAAAGCTGACGCTCGGCATCAGCCCTCGCCAACGAGGCGCCGCGGCAGCGCCAGCAGGTTGCGCGCCTCGGCGCCGGCGCAGGCGCCCGCCGCCGCCCGGTAATCCGCCATTGTGCAGGGCAACCCGCCGTAATGGTGCAGCACCGCCAGGATCTCGTAGCCGGCCGCCTCCAACCGTTCCGCGATCTGTGCGCGCTCGTCGCCGGTCTCGTGCCCGCTCTCGAAGATCACTGCCGGGCGCAGCCGGGCCAGCGTCTCGCCAGCCCCGGCCAGCACCTGCGCCTCATGGCCCTCGACGTCGATCTTGAGCAGGTCGAGCCGCTGCAAGCCATGATCGGCGACCAGCGAATCCAGAGAGCGCAGCGGCACCGCGATCCCTGCGCCAGAGAGCCGCGACTGGCCGCTGTCGACCAGGTTGATCGCCAGACGGCCCTCGCCATCGCAGGACGACACGGCGATCGGCAGCACGGTCGCCTGATGCAGATTGTTGATCGCCAAGGTCGCCGAAAGCGCCGCCGCCATCGCCGGGTTCGGCTCGCAGCACAGGAGAAGCCCACCCGGGCCCACGGCTTTGGCGAGCGGCACCGACCACTCGCCGAGATTGGCGCCGACATCGACCGCGACCCCGCCTTGCGGCGCAAAGCGCAGCGCGGCGGCGGGTGCGTCAAAGCCGTGGAACAGCACGTGCTCGCCGCGCGCGTCGAGCGGCGCCGGGACAAAGGCCAATTCACCGCTATCGGTCAGCGCGTAGCCGCCAGGCCAGTCGCACCGCAGCGCGGCGACGAGCGCCGCCTTGCGCCGTCGTCGGCCAAGCCGCGCCCAGCCACCCGCCTCCGTCCGCGCGCGGAAGCGGTATAACCGTTTGAGCAGCCGGGGAATATCCGCGGCCGTTTGTGCGCTCCGGTCACTCACGCGCTATACATCGCACAGCACCGCCCCGGGGCGGACCTGTTTCCGGTCGGCCGCCATTCGCTTTTCTTGCGCTCAAACGGCAGGACCGGGACCTTGTTGCAGACGGTGACGACGTAGCTGACGCTCGGCATCCGGGGATGATATGGCAATCTCGTTCAGTCGCGGCTGCGGCTACGCGATAATCGCCTGATCCGCCAGCCGTGAAGGGGAAAGCAGCTCAATGACCGACCGTTTCACGTCGCGTCAGCGATCGGACAATTCGTGGGGGACGATCTGGCAATTTGCCGCGAAAATCGTCATCGCCGCGATCGTCGTGACCCTGGCGCTGTCATACCTGATCGACAACCTCGTAGCAGACGTCAATGACATGCTCGGCGCGCGTATGGCGCAACTGCACGCCGAAATTCAAAGCGTCAATAAGATCGGCGGCCGCACATTCTGGAAGAACCTCCAGGAGCAATTAGATAGAGCGGCGGATCCGAAAAACGACCTCCCGCCCGAGCAACAGAAGAAGCTGGTGGAAGATGTACGCGCCCTCGTGCGACGAGCCCGCCCGTTTATCGATGCGGTGCAAAGCACCCTTGAAGAGCCGACGTCAAAGCCCGCCGGACAATAGGCGGGCACGGCGTGCAATACGAAGTCACGCCGCTCGCCTTGCTTTCGGTGAGGCGCATCGCTATAACCGCGCGCTCAATCGGCGGCGGGCTCGCGCAATGGGGTTTCGTCCTCGCGCAACATAGGGCATGCCTGGCCGCCACAGCACAGCAGGAACCGAAATGCCCAAGTTGAAGACCAAGAGCGGCGCCAAAAAGCGCTTCAGCCGCACCGCGACCGGCAAGATCAAGATGAATGTCGCGCACAAGCGGCATCGGCTGATCTCCAAGCCGAAGTCGATGAAGCGCAAGGCGCGCGGCACCGTGATCTTGCAGCCGGGCGATACCAACCTCGTCCTCACCTACATGCCGTATCTGCGAGGTTGAGCGATGGCCAGGGTCAAACGCGGCGTCACGACGCACGCCCGTCACAAAAAGGTCCTCGACCTCGCCAAGGGTTATCGCGGCCGCAACAGCAAGGCCTATCGCATCGCGCTCGAAAAAGTCGAGAAGGCGCTGCGCTACGCCTATCGCGACCGTCGCAACAAAAAGCGGGATTTCCGCGGGTTGTGGATCCAACGGATCAACGCTGGGGTGCGTGAGCACGGCCTCACCTATTCGCAATTCATCCACGGGCTGAAGCTCGCGGGGCTGGAACTCGATCGTAAGATCTTGTCCGACCTCGCGATCCGCGAGCCGGAGGCGTTCGCCGGCGTGGTGACGACCGCGAAATCGGCGCTCGAACAGGTGCCCGCGGCAGCGGCCGAATGATCATCGTGTCCCCTGCCTCGTCATCCCGGCGCAGGCCGCCGCCCATGGCGGCCGTGGATACCGGCCTTCGCCGGTATGACGACGAAGGATGGCGATTTACCAGTGCGAGTTGCCTTTAGGTCCCCCGCACGTTTACTTCAGGTAGCCACGGAGGGGCCACAATCGGCCCCTTTTCTATTGCGTTCGCTTTTTGGAATCGGAATCACATCGTCACCGCGTCACCCCCGCGCAGGCGGGGGTCCAGGATCGACCGTTCCGTCGCTTGCCCTGGGTTCCCGCTTTCGCGGGAATGACGATGGTGAGACGGACTGAGGCAGACTGATCCATGGACGATCCGCGACAACTCCAGGAAGCCGGGCTCGGGGAGATCACCACCGCCGGCTCGCCCGACGCACTCGAAGCCGTACGCATCAAATACCTCGGCCGGCAGGGGCTCGTGACCGGGCTGATGCGCGGCCTTGGCGCGCTGCCGGCCGAGGCCCGGCGCGACGCCGGCGCCAGGTTCAACGCGCTCAAGGACATCATCAGCGACGCGATCGATGCGCGTGCCGCCGAACTCAACCGCGCGGCGCTATCGAACCGGCTCGCCGCCGAACGCGCCGACGCGACGCTCCCGGCCTTTCCCGCCGCGCAAGGCCGTATCCACCCGATCAGCCAGACGATCGACGAGATCATCGCCATCTTTGGCGAGATGGGGTTCAGCGTCGCCGAAGGCCCGCATATCGAGGACGATTTCTACAATTTCACCGCGCTCAACATCCCGCCGGAGCATCCCGCGCGGCAGGAGCACGACACCTTCTACCTGCCCGAGCGCGCCGACGGCTCGCGGCTGGTGCTGCGCACCCACACCTCGCCGGTGCAGGTGCGCACGATGCTCAAGCAGAAGCCGCCGATCCGCATCATCGTCCCCGGCCGCACCTTTCGCTGCGACCACGATGCGACGCACTCGCCGATGTTCCACCAGGTCGAAGGACTGGTGATCGACCGCAGCACGCATATGGGCCACCTCAAGGGCTGCCTCATCGAGTTCTGCCGCGCGTTCTTTGATGTCGACGATTTGCCGGTGCGCTTTCGGCCGAGCTATTTCCCGTTTACCGAGCCGTCGGCCGAGGTCGATATCGGTTGTTCGCGCGAGGGCGGCGAGTTGAAGATCGGCGCCGGCAGCGGCTGGCTGGAAATTCTCGGCTCCGGCATGGTGCATCCGCAGGTGCTGCGCAATTGCGGCATCGACCCGGACGAGTACCAGGGGTTCGCCTTTGGCATGGGCATCGAACGGGTCGCGATGCTGAAATACGGCATCCCCGACCTGCGCACGATGTACGACAGCGACATTCGCTGGCTCCGGCATTACGGGTTTCTGCCGCTCGACATCCCCTCGCCGGTCAGAGGTGCGTTATGAGGGGCGCGCTATGAAGACCTCGCTCTCCTGGCTCAAGACGCATCTCGACACCGAGGCGACGATCGACGAAATCGTCGCCCGGCTGGTGATGCTCGGCCACGATGTCGACGGCGTCGACGACCCGGCGAAAGCGCTTGCCGACTTCAAGGTGGCGCGCATCGTCTCCGCCGTGCAGCACCCCAATGCCGACCGGCTGCGGGTGTGCGTGGTTGATGCGGGTGACGGGCAGGTCCAGGTCGTGTGCGGCGCGCCCAATGCGCGAACCGGCATGAAGGGCGTGTTCGGCCGCGCCGGCGTCACTGTGCCGCGGACGGCCAAGAAACTCGAAGAAAGCACGATCCGCGGCGTTGCCTCGCGCGGCATGCTGATGTCGGCCTATGAGCTGGCGACCAGCGACGACCATGAGGGCATCATCGACCTGCCCGACGACGCGCCGGTCGGCACGCGCTATATCGATTACGCCGGGCTGGGCGACCCGGTGATCGACATCAAGGTGACGCCCAACCGCGCTGATTGCCTCGGCGTGCGCGGTCTGGCGCGCGACCTCGCCGCGGCCGGAATCGGGACGCTGAAACCGCTCGACGAGGTGCCCGTGCCGGGCACGTTCCGATCGCCGATCGGCATCACCTTGACGGATCTCAAAGCATGCCCGCTGTTTCTCGGCCGGCATATTCGCGGGCTGAAGAATGGACCGAGCCCCGATTGGCTCAAGCGCCGGCTCGAATCCATCGGCTTGCGGCCAATTTCGGCGCTGGTCGACATCACCAATTTCCTGACCTTCGACCTCAATCGGCCGCTGCACGTGTTCGACGCCGGCAAGGTCAAGGGCAACCTCGTCGTACGCTTCGCAAAGCCCGGCGAAAAGCTGCTGGCGCTCAATGGCCGGGAGTACGCGCTCGACCCTGATGTCACCGCGATCGCCGACGATAACGGCGTCGAGAGCCTCGGCGGCGTCATGGGCGGCGAACCGTCGGGTTGCACCGAAGAGACGACCGAAGTATTTATCGAGGCAGCGCTGTTCGATCCGGTGCGCACCGCCGCGACCGGGCGGCGGCTCGAAATCATCAGCGACGCGCGCTATCGCTTCGAGCGCGGGCTCGACCCAGAATTCACCGCGCCCGGCCTCGAAATCGCCACCCGGCTTGTGCTCGAATTATGCGGCGGCGAGGCGTCGGAGGTTGTCGTCGCCGGCGCCGTGCCGGAATGGCGGCGCAGCTATACGCTGCGCGACACCAGGGTTGCTGAACTTGGCGGACTGGCCGTGGCACCTTCAGAGTCGACGAGTACCCTCGAAGGTTTGGGGTTTTCGGTCACGCCACGCAGCGATGACGCGCTCGACGTCCTGCCGCCGCCCTGGCGCGGCGACATTGTCGGCGAGGCCGATCTCGTCGAGGAAGTGCTGCGCGTCAAAGGTTTTGACGAGATCGCTCCGGTGCCGCTGCCGCGCGAGACCGTAATCTCGCGCGCGGCGATCGAGCCGCGCCGGCGGCGGCTCGACCTGGTGCGCCGCACGCTGGCCGCGCGCGGCCTGACCGAGGCGGTGACATTCTCGTTCCTGTCAGCGGCCTCTGCCGAGAGGTTTGGTGGTGGTCAGCCGGCGCTGCGGCTCGTCAATCCGATCAGCGCCGATCTCGACCAGATGCGTCCGTCGGTGCTGCCGAATTTGCTCGACGCGGCGCGGCGCAACGCCGATCGCGGCTTCGCCGATACGGCGCTCTATGAGGTCGGGCCGATCTATCGCGACGACACGCCGGAGGGTCAGGCAAACGCCGCGGGCGGGTTACGCGCCGGGCGGCTGGGGCCACGCGACTGGCGGATTAAGCCGAGCGAGGCCGATCTCTTTGCCGTCAAGGAGGATGCGCTCGCGGCGCTCGCAACCGCCGGCGCGCCGATCGACAACCTGCAGGTTTCTGGCGAGCCGCCGGTCTGGTTTCATCCTGGCCGCGCCGGGGTAGTGCGGCTGGGGCCCACCGTGCTCGGCCATTTCGGCGAGCTGCACCCCGATATCGTCGAGGCATTCGATATCAGGGGTGCGGCCGCCGCGTTCGAGGTGTTTCTCGATGCCGTCGCCCTGCCGCGCGCCGCCGGACGTGCCCGCCCACCGCTCAGGCTGTCAGTCTTCCAGCCGGTCGAGCGCGATTTTGCGTTTATCGTCGATCGCGACGTGTCGGCCGAGACGCTGCTCCGTGCAGCGCGCGGCATCGACCGTAAGCTCGTCACCGATATCCGCCTGTTCGACCTCTATGAGGGCAAGGGGCTGCCCGACGGCAAGAAATCTCTGGCGATCGCGGTGACCCTGCAGCCGCAGGATGCGACACTGACCGATGCCGAGATCGAGGCGTTCTCAAAGCGCCTGGTCGCCACGATCGAAAAAGCCACCGGCGGAACGCTCCGCGGCTGAGATTGATAAAGTAGCTCCCAGGGGCTACTTTATTTTCGATGCGCACCGTCGGCCTCAAGGTCCTCAAGAACAAGCTCAGCGAATATGTTCGCATCGCCGCGGCGGGCGAGACCGTCCACATCACCGACCGCAACACGGTCGTCGCGGAACTCGTGCCCCCGCACCAGCCTGAGCAACCGATTACGGATAAGGAATTCCTGGCAAAAGGAATCCGAGAAGGCTGGATAAAGCCCGCTACCGACCGTACCGGCGAGCCGCCTCCGAGGCTTGCCGTGGCGACCTTTGACAAAATCATGCGGGAACTGGACGAGGACCGAGGAGACTGGTGATCTACCTCGATAGCTCCGTAATGCTGGTCCAGCTTCTCGCGGAGGATCGCCGTCCTTCCGACGTTCTTTGGCAGGAAGACCTGGTGTCCAGCCGATTGCTCGAATACGAGGTCTGGAACCGCATTTACACCCGTAGCCTATCAGCCACGGCGCACGCTGCGACGGTCGCCGCGTTGGGAAAAGTCTATTTGCTCGCTCTTTCCCCAATTGTGCTCCGAAGGGCATTGGAGCCGCTGCCGGTGCGGCTCCGGACGCTCGATACGCTCCACCTTGCTACGATGGACTATCTGCGGGAAAGCGGCCGTCCCATCGCGCTCGCCAGTTACAACCATCGCTTGCTGGACGCAGCGGCGGTGCTGGGGATCGCGCCAGCCCCGCTGTAGCAGGGTCAGTCGAGATTGACCGCGAGGCCGCTTTGGGAAAGTTCGCGGGTGATTTCGCCCTTGAGGCGGGCGAGACCCGCTTCGGTAGAAGCCTCGGCACGGGCGACGATGACCGCCTGCGTGTTCGACGCGCGCACCAGCCACCAGCCATCCGGGCTCTTCACCCGCACGCCGTCGATCGCCACGACTTCCGCGTCGCGTTGGCGCAGCCGTTCGGCCACCTCGGCGACGATGGCGAACTTGCGCGCCTCGTCGCAATCGATGCGCAGTTCCGGCGTGTTGAACGTCGCGGGCAGCTGGTCGGCGATATCGACGAGGCTCTCCGCGCTGTTGGCGAGAATGCCGAGCAGCCGCACGGCGACATAGACCGCGTCGTCAAATCCGTACCAGCGGTCGCCAAAAAAGATATGGCCGCTCATCTCGCCGGCCAGCGGTGCGTTCAGCTCGGCGAGCTTGGCTTTGATGCCGGAATGGCCGGTCGGCAGCATCACCGGATTCCCGCCGGCGCGGGCAATCTCGGCGAACAGCACGTCGCTGGCCTTGACATCGGCGAGGATTGGCGCGCCGGGGTGGCGCTTCAGCACATCGCGCGACAGCACGATCATCAGCTGGTCGCCCCACAGGATGCGGCCTTTGGCGTCGACAACGCCGATGCGGTCACCGTCGCCGTCAAAGGCGATGCCGAGATCACAGCCGCGCCGCGCCACCTCGTCCTGCAACTGCACGAGGTTGGCCGGCACGGTCGGGTCGGGGTGATGGGCCGGGAAATGCCCGTCGATCGCGGCGTTGATCAGATGATGCGTGCCGGACAAACGCCGCGTCAGCGCCGTGACGATCTCGCCTGTCGCGCCGTTGCCGGGATCCCAGGCCACGGTGAGCGGCTTTCCCGCATCGTAATCGCGCGCGAGGCGGGCGATGTAATCCTCCGCGATCGCGTGATCTTCGATGCGCCCGCGCGGAACATTCGGCTCGCCAAGTGTTGCCGAGAGGCGCCCGAGCGCCTGGATTTGCTCGGCGTAAAACGGCTTGCCGCCGACCACCATCTTGAAGCCGTTATGGTCGGGCGGGTTATGCGAGCCGGTGACCATGATCCCGCCATCGACGCCGAGCGTCGCGGCGGCAAAATAAAGCATCGGCGTCGGCCCGCGGCCGATGCGCACGACATCCGCGCCTTGCGCCGCCAGCCCCTCGATCAGCGCAGCCTCCAGCTCCGGCGAGGTCAGCCGCCCGTCATAGCCGACCGCGACGCGACGGCCGCCTTTTTCGGCAATCGTCGCGGCGAAAGCCTGCCCCAGCGCGCGCGCGTCGGCGGCGAACAGATTGGTTCCCACAATGCCGCGAATGTCATATTCGCGCAGGATCGAGGGGTCGAAGCGGTGCGGCATCGCGGGTGACGATCAGCGATAGTTTTTGAGGACGCGGCGCAGCCCTTCGCTAACTTCGGGGTGTTCAAGCCCCAAGGCGATATTGGCTTCGAGAAAGCCAAGCTTGTCGCCGCAATCGAACCGCCTTCCGTCGGCGCGGAAGCCGTGAAAATCCTGGCCGTCGGCGATGAGCGCGGCCAACCCGTCGGTCAGCTGAATTTCGTTGCCGCTGCCCGGCTTCATATTTTCGAGATGACCGAACACCTCCGGCTGGATGATGTAGCGGCCGATGATGGTCAGCGTCGACGGCGCCTCGGCCGGTTTGGGCTTTTCGACAACCCCCTTGGCGCGCACCAGCCGGCCTTTATCCTCGACGATGTCGAGCACGCCATAACGATTGGTCTGTTCGCGGGGCACCTCGACGACCGCGACGACATTGCCGCCGGTGGCCTCGTAAGCGTCAACCATCTGCTTCAGGCAGGGCGGGTCGCACACCATCAGATCATCGACCAGCACCACCGCAAACGGCTCGTCGCCGATGAGATGCCGCGCGCACCAGACCGCATGGCCGAGACCGAGCGGACGCTGTTGGCGTGTATAGGCGATCTGCCCGGCCTCGGGCAGCCAGGCCAGCATCTCTTCGAGCTGCGCGGTCTTACCGCGTTCGCGCAGCGTCGCCTCCATCTCGTAGGCGACGTCGAAATGATCCTCGAGCGCGCCTTTGCCGCGCCCGGTGACAAAATAGAACTCCTCGATGCCGGCGGCTTTGGCCTCCTCGACCGCGTAATGGATCAGCGGCCGGTCGACGACGGTCAGCATCTCCTTGGGCATCGCTTTGGTGGCGGGAAGAATGCGCGTGCCCAGTCCCGCGACCGGAAACACCGCCTTGCGTACGCGCTGATGCATGGTTCTCCTTGTGGTCGCCCCAGCGACCTATCGTCAATAACGTTTCGTTTCGCGCGACGCTTCCTGTACCCGCAATAAGTTTCACGCAAGAAGCGCTACCGTTGGATTAATGCTTAAGCAGAACATCTCGTGCTCGGTTGATCTTTGTCGCGAGATAATCGGTGCCGCCGTGGTCGGGGTGCAACTGCATCATCAGCCGGCGGTGGGCCGCCTTGATTTGGGCCTCGTCGGCGCCGGGGGCAAGCCCGAGGATTTCGTAGGCTTCCTCCACCGTCATGTCGCCGCTAACGGTGTGTGGCGCGCCTTGGCCACCGGCGAAATCGTCGCGCCAATCCGGGTGCAGCCGGTCGAGATAGGCTTCGAGCAGGCGGGCGCCTTCCTCATCGGCGGCGCGGCATTCGCGCAGCAAGCCGAGAAGATCGCCGCGGCTCATCTCTTCGAGCCGCGCCCCGGCAAAGCTGCCGGTGAGGACAGTGCCGCTCATCGCGCCGGTATCATGATCGAGGCTCATGCGCAGATACGGAGTTGTGACATCCGAGGTCTGTTGGGTCGCGCCAGGGCCGCGAAAACCCCCAAACAGCGAACGCAGCCGCCGCAGATAGGGCAGCCCCAAGGTCAGCGGCAGCCAGATGAACTGAAACCGCTCGGACAGCAGCAGATAGACAAAGATCAACGCTCCCAGGCCGATCGCGGTCCATCTGAGGCCGCGCGCCAGCTTCGCCGGGTCGGCGTTGACAAAGAGGTAGACGAGCAGCAGCAGTCCGGCGAGGATCGCGACACCGCCGAAAAGCGCCAGCATCGCCGAAGGCGCGTTTCAGCTTGCTCGTCGCCCCCGCGCAGGCGGGGACCCAGGGGTACGCGCTGCAGCGCTCACCCTGGATTCCCGCGTTCGCGGGAATGACGATTGCGGGTCTGAGAACAACAAAACCTCCGGCTACCCCTTCAGCTGGGCGGTCAGCAGCCGAATGTCGCCGCCCTTCTTCGCGCTGTAATCGGCAAGCGCGCGATAACCGCCGGCGGCATAGACCGCGACGGCCGCCAGCAATTCCTTGAGCTTGTCGGCGCTCGCCAAATCAAAGCTCAGATAGGCGCCGCGCGACAATTTCGCGATCTGACGAAACGCGGCGCCGGCATGCGCGTCACCGCCTTCGTGAAAGACAAAGACCGGCGTTCCCAGCAGCCCCAGCTCGCCGGCAAGCCGGCACAGCCGATCGACATTCTCCTCCACCGCGTCGCCGACAAAGACCACGGCATGCACGCGCTCCTTTTTGCTTTCGGTGATGGCGTGTTCGAGCACGCGCTCGATCTGCGTCTCGCCGCCGACGCAGAAAACCGCGCGCATCGTCTTGTGCAGATCCGCGGCCGTCTGCAGCCAGCGGCTGGCTTTGCATTCGGCAAAGCCGCGATAGAAGACGAGCCGCACGTCGAGGCCGCCGAGCGCCGTCGTTGCGTCAAACATCTCGCCCTGGATGCGGCAAGCGCGGTCCCAGGTCGGCTCTCGGCTGGCGGTGGCGTCGAGCGCGAAGATCAGCCGCCCGCGCCCGCCGCCCGGCCGCACCGCCGGCGCGCGGTTGAGGTCACGCAAAAACGCATCGACATCAGTCGAAGGAGATTTTGCCGGCAGCTTGTCGCCGTTCGTCGCCATGCGGTTACGCCGGCCGCAGCCAGACCGAGGTGTCGTGATAGACGGCGCCGCCTTGCGGCGGGCCGGGATCGGCGCTGGTCAGAAGGTTGATGCCGATCCCTTCCTCAAAGGCCGCATTGGGCCAGATGCCCTCGGCCACCACGACCCTTTGTTGCAGCCCGTCAAAAGCGCGGGCATGGACAACGAGGCTGCCCTTGCCGTTGCCGACGCGGATGCGCTCGCCATCCGCGATGCCAAGCTCCGCCAGTGTCGCGGGGTGAACCAGCACCGACGGCCGGCCTTCACGCGCGACACCCGACGGAGTGTTGTTGAAGCTGGTGTTGAGAAACGAGCGCGACGGCGCCGCCACCAGTCGGAATGGCCGTTCTTCATCGCCATCATCGATATTGGCGACATGGTCGGCAAATGTGGGTAACGGACCGAGATCGCGCTCGCGCATCGGCCCCCGCATCGCACGCCAATTGGCACGAAAGTGAAATTTCTTGTCGAGATGGCCAAACCCGTCGAGAAAATGCGCGGTCTCAAAAGGCGGGTCGCAATCAAGCCAGGTGCCTTCGACAAATTCCTCCGGCCCTGGCAGCCCGCTCATCCGCAAAGTTTTGGCGATGATCTCGTAGGCCGACATCTCGAAACCGCGATGCATCGCTCCAAGCCGTTTGGCGAGGGCGCACTGCACCTCGTGGTTCGAGCGGCATTCGCCATAGGGCGGCACCACCGCGCGGTGCATCTGCAAAAAAGCATGAGCGCCCGCGGTGTAGAGATCGTCATGCTCCAGAAACGTCGTCGCCGGCAGCACGACATCCGCCATCGCCGCGGTCTCGGTCATAAACTGCTCGTGCACCGCGACAAACAGATCGTCGCGCGCGAACCCTTGATGCACCAGCCGCGACTCGGGCGAGACGACCATCGGGTTCGTGTTCTGGATCAACAGCGCGGTCACCGGCGGGCCGTCGCCGAGATCGCATTTGCCGCCGGCGAGGATCGGACCGATGCGCGACTGGTCGAGGATGCGGGTCGAATGATCGATGAGGTCGGCGCCCTCGATCAGCCGCCGGTCGAGCCGTACCAGCCCGTGATTGGATTGCAGCGCACCGCCGCCCTCATACTGCCAAGCGCCGGTCACGATCGGCAGGCAGGTCACCGCGAAGAGATTGACCGCGCCGTTACGCTGACGTGAGAAGCCATAGCCGATGCGGATATACGAGCGCTTGGTCTGGCCGTAAAGCCGGGCGAAGGCGGTGATCTCTTCGGCGCTCAACCCGGTAATATCAGCCGCCCATTCCGGGCCGCGGGTTTCGAGATGCGCCTCAAGCCCGGCGGGGTCGTCGGCGTAGCGCGCGAGATAGGCGCGGTCGGCGTAACCCTCCTTGAAAAGCACATGCATCACCGCGCAGGCGAGCGCGCCGTCGGTGCCGGGCAGCGGTGCCAGATGCATATCGGCGATCTCGGCGGTGCCGGTACGGTAGGGGTCGACGACAACCAGCTTGGCGCCGCGCTCACGCCGCGCCTTGGCGATGTGGGTCATCACATTGACCTGGGTCGAGACCGGGTTGCCGCCCCAAACGACGATGAGGTCCGACTTCGCCATCTCGCGCCCGTCGACGCCGCGCTTGGCGCCATGGCCGACCAACCAGCCGGCATCGGTCAGCGTGTTGCAGATCGTCGAGTGCTGCCGCGAGTAGCGCATCGCATGGCGCAAACGCTGCAGCCCGTCGCGCTGCACCAGCCCCATCGTCCCGGAGTAGTAATGCGGCCACACGGCTTCGGAGCCATGGCGCTGCGCGGCGCGGGTCAACCCTTCGGCGACGAGGTCGAGCGCGTCGTCCCAGCCGATCGGCTCGAACGCGGCGCGGCCCACGCCCTTGTCACCGACCCGGCGCAGCGGCACCGTGAGACGCTCGGGGTGATATTGCCGCTCGGCGTAACGGCCGACCTTGGCGCAGACCACGCCATCGGTGTAGCTCTGCCCCTTGGCACCGCGAATACGCCCGACCCGTAGCCCGTCGATGCGTTCGACCTCGAGCGCGCAAGCGCTCGGGCAATCATGCGGGCAGACGCTGAACGCGGTATCGAGCGGCAAATGCGTGCCCCGGCTGCGGTTTTGCCGCACAATACCAGCCTTCGCCGCGCAGGGTCGATACGGTGCGGTCAGGGGAGAAGGTGATGAGTTTCGCACTGACCGAAGAGCAGCTCGAAATCCGCGACGCGGTGGCGCGGCTATGCGCCGATTTCGATGATGCGTATTGGCTGAAGAAGGACACCGAGGGCGGGTTTCCGCACGAATTCCACCAGGCGATGGCGGCGGGCGGCTGGCTCGGCGTGGCGATGCCCGAAGCCTATGGCGGTGCCGGGCTGGGCATCACCGAGGCCGCGGTGGTGATGCAGGCGGTGGCGCAGTCGGGTGCCGGGTTCTCTGGTGCCTCGGCGGTGCACATGAATATTTTCGGGCTGCACCCGGTCGTCGTCTTTGGCAACAAGGAGCAGCAGGAGCGCTGGCTGCCGCCGCTGATCGAAGGCCGGGAAAAGGCTTGTTTCGCGGTGACCGAACCAGATGTCGGCCTCGACACCACGCATATCAAAACGCGCGCGGTCAAGGAGGGGAACGGCTACGTCATCACCGGCCGCAAGATCTGGACCTCGACCGCCCAGGTCACCGAGAAGATGCTGATCCTCACCCGCACGACCCCCTATGAGGAGGCGGGGCGGCCGTCGCAGGGCATGACGCTGTTCTATACCGACCTCGACCGCAGCGCCGTCGAGGTGCGTGAAATCCCGAAAATGGGCCGGCATGCGGTCGATTCTAACATGCTGTTCATCGACGGGTTGAAGGTGCCGCTGGATGACCGCATCGGCGAGGAAGGCAAGGGCTTTCAGTACATCCTGCACGGCATGAACCCGGAGCGCATCCTGATCGCCGCCGAGGCGGTCGGGCTCGGCCGCGCCGCGCTGGAACGCGCCGCGCGTTACGCCACCGAACGCGTCGTCTTTGGCCGGCCGATCGGCCAGAACCAGGGCATCCAGCACCCGCTCGCCGAGCGCTGGGTCGAATTAGAGGCGGCCGAGTTGTTGGTGCTGCGCGCCGCTGCCGCCTATGACCGGCACGACGATTCGACGCAAGTCGGCGCCTACGCCAATGCCGCCAAGTATTTCGCCGGCGAGGCAGGTGCCAAGGCTTGCGAGACCGCGATGCTGACGCATGGCGGCATGGGCTACGCCAAGGAATTTCACGTCGAGCGCTTCTTCCGCGAAGCGCAGATCGCCCGCATCGCGCCGGTCATGGCGCAGCTCATCCTGTCGAATATTGGGGAGCGCGTACTGGGATTGCCGAAATCGTATTGAGCCACCGCACCGGACGTTGATGTTATGGAAGATCATATTACGGCTTTTATAGATTTACTCGGATTTAGATCGATGATGAGCGACGACGACGATGAACGTAGAATAAGAATTCTGGCGTTTCTTACTAATCTCTCAGAATCGAGAGGTGATGCGCAATCGGGCACGAGACAAGTGAATGCGGACACGCGTGAACTTTCAACGCGTCCGGCAATTTCTGCTTTCTCAGATAACATTGTCTTCTCATTTCCTGCTTCTGCGTTGACCCAGGTAGGAGCGGGACAGGTTGTATTTTATCTTGGTAATGAGATAGCTAAGATCTGCACGCTAGCGATGGAGTTGGGTTGTCTCATACGCGGCGGCATTTCATTCGGTCCTCTTCATCACGCAGGTGGAGTTCTGTTTGGCAAGGGATTGGTCGAAGCCTACGAGCTAGAATCCAAGTTTGCGAACTATCCGCGAATCATTCTTTCCGGCGAAGCCGAGAGAAGGCTTGGGTTACATCCCTATTTGTACTCCGACAATGATGGGTTCGCATCGCTCAATTACTTACATGCGATTTATGATCAGATACCGTTTAGACCGGAGCATTTTCCCTGCAAAATGCAATTAAAGAGAAATTGGATAAGTAAGATGCGGGCTCGTAACAACACCCAGATTCGGACATTGACGGCTCAAACCAATCTGCCAGGGCTTCAAAAGTGGCGTTGGTTCGACTCGAAATTTGAACAGTTTGTTGCGGCCCTTCATCCGAGCATCACTGGCGAAGGGTAGAGGTTGGTCCGAGCAGGGATAGAACCTGGCGCGATAGTTGCCTCGATCCCTGGCGGTACGCATATAGAGAACATAAATAGGACACATCGACCACCAGGAACGATGCAGATTGAGGTTCGCCAGGGCAGCCGATGGGCAGTAACAGGGGGTGACGCTCCGCCTGTTATCAATGTCCGTAACAGGCGGTTATCAGGCGGCTGACCGCCTGATAATTTGCTGCCCGGATAATTTTGTTGAATGCGCCGTGCGGCGGACGAAACGCAGCAGGAGGGTAACGAGATGGTCTTGCGCGTGGCGATCGGCGGCTTCGGTGCGATCGGCAAGGTGGTGGGCGAAGCGCTGGACCAGGGCATCGAGGGGTTGAGCCTCGCCGCGGTTTCGGCCCGTGATACCGCGCGCGCGGAGGCGGCGATGGCCGGGTTCGCTCAGCCAGTCCCGGTGGTGCCGCTCGAAAAGCTGTGGGAAGCCGCCGACATCATCGTCGAATGCGCGCCCGCCGCGCATCTGCGCGATATCGCCGAACCGGCGCTGGCGAATGGCCGCACGCTGGTCACGCTCTCCTGCGGCGCGCTGCTCGACAATTTCGATCTGGTCGATCTGGCACGGCGCCAAGGCGGGCGCGTTCTGGTGCCCACCGGCGCGCTGTTGGCGCTCGACGCGGTACAGGCGGCGGCGTTGGGCGGCGGGATATCGCGCGTGCAGATGATCACCCGCAAGCCGCCCGGCGGGCTCGAAGGCGCACCCTATCTCGTCGAAAACCAAATCCGCGTCACTGGTCTAAGCGAGGCGAAGCTGGTCTTCAGCGGCACCGCGCGCGAGGCGGCGCGCGGCTTCCCAGCGAACGTCAACGTCGCCGCGGCGCTGGCGATGGCGGGGCTTGGTCCCGACCGCACGATGATCGACATCTGGGCTGACCCGGCGGTCGACCGCAACATCCACCGCATCGAGGTCGAGGCCGATGCGGCGCGTTTCTCGTTTCAGATCGAAAACGTGCCGAGCCTGGAAAACCCGAAGACCGGCCGCATGACGCCGCTCTCCGTTATTGCCCTGTTGAAGAAACTCACCGCCCCTCTCGCGATCGGAACCTGATCATGCCGGCTCTCTACCGCGGCATGGACCGCGCCCAGCTCGATGCCGCTTACAACAACGGCGCGGCGGTCAAAGAACGCGACGCGATCGTTGCCGATTGGGCGGCGCGCAGCGCACGGGTGCGCCAGCAACACCAATGGCACCTCGATCTGCGTTACGGCTCAGCGCGACGCGAGCGGCTCGATTTCTTCGCCGCCGCCGACCCCAAGGCACCGACGCTTGCCTTTATCCACGGCGGCTATTGGCAGATGAACGACAAGGAGAATTTCTCCTTTCTCGCCGAAGGGCCGCTCGCGCTCGGGATCAATTTCGCGCTGATCGGCTACACGCTCGCGCCGGAAGCGCGGCTCGATCGCATTGTCGGCGAGGTCCAGCGCGGCGTGCAGTTTCTCGCCGAGCGGCTCGGTGATTTCGGCGCCGACCCGAGCCGGCTGTACGTTTCGGGCTGGTCGGCGGGTGGCCACCTGACCGCAATGACGATGCCGTTGCGCGCGGTGCGCGGCGGCCTCGCAATCAGCGGCCTCTACGACCTCGAACCGATCAGGCTCAATTACCTGAACGAAAAGCTGGGGCTCGATTTGGCCGAGTCGGAACGCAACAGCCCGCTGCTGCACTTGCCGCCGATGGCCGGGGAGTTGATCGTCGCCTACGGCACCGGCGAACTGCCGGAACTATGCCGGCAATCGATTGATTATGCCCAGGCCTGGGCCGAGCGCGGCCTTGCCGGGCATCTCCTGCCGATTGACGGCGCCGATCATTTCACCGCGCTGGAAACCCTGGCGCATCCTGACGGCGCGCTGGCCGAGGCGCTTGTCGATCTCGTGTCGCGATAAGACGCCCAGTCATTTGTTGCACTCGCTGCCGCGGATCTTGCACTGACCCTTTGTTCGCTTCTGACAGTTTTGTACCGCAGCGAGCTCCGCCGCGGCCTTTGACCCTTTTCCACCGCCCCAAGCTGTTCCGCTTTCGGCTTTTGCAATCGCGCCGCACTCTTTCGCCCGTGTTCGGAACACAATCTTGCAACCGTCGCTGCCGCACTCTTTTACGGCTACGTCGTCTGCCTTGCTTTGCGTCTCTTCGTTTGAGCTAAGGCCGTATTTGCCGGAGCTGTCGTCATAGGCCAGCGCGCCGAAGCCGGCGCGGGCCGGCGCCGTGCCCACCGTCATCGCGGCCAGCATCGCTATTGCCGCCAAAATACCGGCTCGCCGCATGGAACTCCCCCGTTTGGCTTCCTGTCTCAGACAGAACCTATGATCAAGCTGTATCGGAAAAGCAATCCGTCGAATGTGAATCTTCCCGCTGCGGCTATCCTGCGATCATGAGCGAGGTTTTTGATCTTCTGGTTGTCGGCGGCGGGATCAATGGCGCCGGCATCGCGCGCGACGCGGCCGGGCGCGGCCTCAAGGTGCTGCTCTGCGACAAGGGTGACCTCGCGGGCGCCACCTCGTCGGCATCGAGCAAGATGATCCACGGCGGTTTGCGCTATCTGGAACATTACGAATTTCGCCTGGTGCGCGAATCCCTGGCCGAGCGCGAGGTGCTGCTGCGCATCGCGCCGCATCTCGTGCAACCGATGCGCTTTGTGCTGCCCTACGGGCCCGGCTTGCGGCCGCGCTGGATGCTGCGTGCCGGTCTTTTTCTCTACGACCGGCTCGGCGGCGCCCGATCGGTGCCGGCGTCCACCCGGGTCGATTTGCGCGACGGGCCGCTCGCCGCGCCGTTGCGCGAAGCGGTAACCGACGGCTTTGTCTATTCCGACTGCATCGTCGACGATGCCAGGCTGACCGTCGCCAATGCCCGCGATGCCGCGCGCCTCGGCGCCGAGATCCTGCCGCGCAGTGAGTTTATCGCCGCCCGGCGCGACGGCGGTCTGTGGCACGCGCGGCTGCGGTTTGAGGATGGGGCGGACCGCGAAGCCGCGGCGCGCATCCTCGTGAATGTTGCCGGACCATGGGTGCCTGAGGTTTCAAGCCGGGCCGGCATCGCCAATCGCGGCCGGCTGCGGCTCGACAAGGGCAGCCATATTGTCGTCACGCGGCTCTACCCGCACGACCATGCCTACCTTTTGCAAAACGACGATCGCCGTGTGGTCTTTGTGATCCCCTACGAGCGCGACTACACGCTGATCGGCACCACCGAATCCCAAGCCGACAGCCCCGATGCCGCGCCGCCGACGCCCGACGAGGTGGCATATCTATGCGGCGCGGTCGGCCGCTGGTTCAAGATCGCGCCGGACCCGGCCGATGTGGTTTGGCAATTCTCCGGCATGCGGCCGCTTTACGATGACGGCGCCAAAAACGCCTCGGCAGCGAGCCGCGACTATGTCTTCGAACTCGACACCGCCGGCGCGCCGGCGCTGACAGTGTTTGGCGGGAAGCTGACCACCTACCGCCGGCTCGCCGAACAAGCACTCATCCACCTCGCGCCGCATTGCCCCGGAATGGGAGCCCCCTGGACCGATCGCGCGCCGTTGCCTGACGACGCGATACGGCTTGGTGAGGAAAACGAATTCGGCCCCGGGCTGGGCCGCGCCGAGGTCGAATTCTTGCGGCGCGAGGCATGGGCGCGCACCGCCGACGACATTTTGTGGCGGCGCACCAAAGCCGGGCTCGCCGCCACACCCGAGCAGCGGGCGGCGCTCGAACGCTTTCTTCTCACCTCGGCGGGCGCAGCCGACGTTCGAGCAGCGCGAACAGCAGGTCGGTAAGGATCGCGAACAGCGCCACCAGCACCGCGCCCTGCAGCACGTAAGGCAGCTTGTTGCCGGCCAGCCCATCAAAGATCGGCGTGCCGAAAGTCAGAGCACCAACGGTAGAGCCAATCGTCGCCGTGCCGATGCCGATCGTTACCGATACGCGGATGCCGGCGAGGATTACCGGCGCGGCGAGCGGCAATTCGACCTTGTGCAGGATTTGCCAGGAAGACAATCCCATGCCGCGCGCGGCCTCTCGGACCGCACCGGGGACGCCCTCGATCCCGGCGATGGCGTTTTCGAGGATCGGCAGCAACCCATAAAAAAACAGCGCGACGATTGTCGGTTGCGGGCCGAACCCCAGCGCCGGCACCGCCAACGCCAACACCGCGGCGGGCGGAAACGTCTGGCCGATTGTCGCCAGCATGTTGGCGATGGTGCGAAAATCTCGGCCCGCCGACCGGGTGACAAACACCGCCAGGATCACGCCGGCCAGCGTCGCCGCGCCCGAGGATATCGCCACCAGTTTCAGATGCGACAAAAACAGCTCGGGGAAGCTGGCGCGGGCGAAGATCGGCGGTTGGACACCGGGAAACGCCGCGGCGAAAAACGGCTGTAATACCCGCATGTCAAAGAGCAAAACGGCAAAGAGAAGCCCAACCCATAGGGCCGGGGTTTTCCACGGAGCGCTTAGCACTTCGCGGCGCCGCTCACCGCACTAGGTCGGCGAGGGTGATCGCGCCGATCGCGGTGCCGGAGGCATCGACCACCGCCAGCCGGTCGACACGCTGGGCGACCATCGCGGCGAGCGCGTCGGCGAGGCTCACCTCCGCCGCGACCGCCACGCCATCGGCGGTTTCGTCGCGGCGCACGCGGTCGGCGACGCGGCGCACCGACAGCAGCTTCAGGCCGAGACCGTGGCCGCCGACAAACTCGCTGACGAAATCGCTGGCCGGCCGCTCGACAATGTCCAGCGGCGCGCCGACCTGCGCCAGCCGGCCGCGCTCCATGATCACGATCACGGTTGCGAGGCGCAGCGCCTCCTCGATGTCATGCGTCACAAAAACGATGGTCTTGCCGGTCGTCTGGTGAATGTGCAGTAGCTCGCTTTGCAGCGCGTCGCGGGTGATGGGGTCGACCGCGGCGAACGGCTCGTCCATCAGCAGAATGTCGGGGTCCGCGGCGAGCGCGCGGGCGACGCCGACGCGCTGCTGCTCGCCGCCCGACAGCTGATGCGGGAACTTGCCGGCATAGGTGGCGGGGTCGAGGCGCAGCAGCGCCAGCAACTCGGCGACCCGCGCCTTCACCCGCTTCGGCGCCCAGCCGAGCAGGCGCGGGACGGTGGCGATGTTGTCAGCGATGCGCCAATGCGGAAACAGCCCAGTCGATTGGATCGCATAGCCGATCCGCCGACGCAGCGTCTCCGGCGCGACGGACGTCACATCCTCGCCGCCAACGCGGATCGTGCCGCGGTCGAACGGCACCAGTCGGTTGATCATCCGCAGCGTTGTCGATTTGCCGCAACCCGACGGCCCGAGCAGCACGCAGAGCGCACCGCGCGGGATGCTGAGCGTCAACTCGTTGACGATCGACCGCCCGTCATAGCCCTTGCTGACGGCTTCGATCTCGATCATCGCCGTGGTCATGGCGCAAACCGGCCGCGCAGGCCCGCAGTCGCCAGCCGCAGCAGAAAATCGACGCCCAGCGCCAGCAGGATCGCCGGCAGCGCGCCGAGCAGCACGAGGTTGGTCGCGTATTGTCCCAGCCCGTCGAAGACAAATGTGCCGAGCCCGCCAGCGCCGATCAGCGCGGCAATGACCGCGAGGCCGATCGTCTGCACCAGCACGATGCGCAGCCCGGCGAGCAACACCGGCAGTGCGAGCGGCGCCTCGACATGCCAGAACAACTGCCGGCGCGTCATCCCCATGCCCCGCCCGGCATCGATCGCCGCCGGCGATACACCGCCGATCCCGGCGAGCGTGTTGCGCGCGATCGGCAGCAACGCGTAGAGCGTCAGCGCAATGACTGCCGGCGCTGGGCCGACCCCGCCAATACCCAGCGCGCCGAGGCTCGGCACCGCTTCGCCAAGCGCCGAAAGCGGCACGATCAACAGGCCGAACAAGGCGATGGACGGCACCGTTTGCAGCAGGTTCAGCGTCGCGAAGATCGGCTCCTCGGCGCGTTTGTGGCGCAGCGCGGCGAGGCCCAGCGGCACGCCGATCAGCAGCGCCGGGACGATCGAACCGACAACGAGCATGATGTGCCGGCCAAGCGCGGCGGCAAAGACATCGCCGCGGTTCGCGTATTCCCGCGCCAGCGACAGCGCATCAAACACCCCGGCTTCCGCCATCGCGACAAAAGAGGCGAGAAGGGCCGCGACGACGAAAAGCTGCAGTGCGGCGCCGGCCCGCGCGCGCTGCAGCGCATCGACCAGCGCGAGCGCCGCACAGCCGAGGCTCACCCAGAAGCCGGGCCCGAACGATACCGTCGGCAAGGCCGGGCCGCCTTCGGTGAGCCGTGCCGCAGCCTCGCCCGCAGCCGCTATAATCGCGATCAGCAGCAGTGCGGCTGCCAACGCCGAGAGGCGATGCACCAGGACACAGGGGCGAACGGCGGTCAGCACCAGCAGCATTGCGGCGAGCAGCGCCATCACCGCCGTCAGCGCCGGTGGCGCGGCGTTCCACAGCATGACGGGGTGGCCGGAAACGAGCCGGTTTGCCGCCAGCGAAACGAACCCGGTGAAAGCGATCACCGCAACGCCGACAGCCACCAGGCTTACCGCGACCTGGCTATGGACCCGAAAACGGCGCGATCCCGCGAAATCCGTGGACGCGATCGGGTCGGCTAGGCTCACGGCAGCAAATGCTTCGATTTCAGGTACGACATCGCGACCGCTTGCGGCTGCTCGCCGGAAACAGCGATGCGCGCGTTGAGTTCGCGCAGCGTCTCGACCGTCAGCGAGGAAAAGACCGCGGCCAATGCCGGCCCGATCTTCGGGTGCGCGTCGAGCACTGCCTCGCGGATCACCGGGGTCGGCGCATAGACCACCTGGGCGCCCTTGTCGTCGCACAGCGCGGTCAAGCCAAGCGCCGCCAACTCGCCATCGGTGCCATAGGCCATCGCCGCATTAACGCCAGAAATGCCCTCCGCCGCAGCGCGCAGCGTCGTCGCGGTGTTGCCGCCCGACAGCGTCAAAATCTGGTCGGCGGTCAGGTGGAACCCGTAAGTCTGCTCAAAGGCCGGCAGCGCGGCCGCGCTGGAGACGAACTCGGCCGAGGCTGCCAGCTTGAACTGGCCGCCTCCTTTCAGGTAGGTCGCCAACTCGTCGAGGCACTTCTTTACTGGGAAGCCCGGCAGGTCCTTACGGATCGCGATGACCCAAGTGTTGTCCGCCGGGGCCGGGGTGAGCCAGATCAAATGGTTCTGCGCCTTGTCGAGCGCCGCTATCTCCGCATAGCCCTTGGCGGCATTCTTCCAGACGGGGTCGTTTTCGCGGTGAAAGAAGAACGCGCCGTTGCCGGTGTATTCCGGGTAGACATCGATCTGTCCCGCGAGCATCGCGCCACGCACGATATTGGTCGGCCCCAGTCCGATACGCCGCTCGACCGGGATGCCCTGCGCCTCGATCACCGCCGCGATCATCTGCCCGAGCAGCGCACCCTCGGTGTCGATTTTCGAGGAGGCCACAACCGGCGCCTCAGCGGCGCGGACCCGTGTCTCGTCTAGGCCGCCGACAAAAACCAGCAACCCGGCCAGCAGAGTAAGAGCGATCGCCAACCGGCGCGAGATTATCGGCATGGCGCCAGTTTGGCGCAAACCCGCCGCCGCTGTCGATCCTCGCTCGCGGCGGAAGGTCAGAGCGGGATCGCGAGCAGGGTGTCGATCTGGCGGCTGTCGAGAACGACATCCTTTTTGACGAATTTCCAGCCGTCGTCGCGGCGCACCAGCCGATCAAGGTAGCGGCCGGCGGCGAACAGCATCATCGCCCCGTCCTGCATGATGCGCACGACGATGAGGTTGGCGACGATCGGGACGACGCCGTTTTCCTCGGCGCCGATCTTGATGGCGCCGATCAAGTGGCGATAGCGCTGCGGCTCGTAGATATTAGCCTGCCGCAGCGCCATGACGCGGTCGACCAGCATCGCCTTCGACGTGGCGTAGACGACGCCCATCGGCAACCCGGCCTCGAAATTTTCCGCCGAGGTGATGCGGTAATAACAGTCCTCGGTGAAGAAGTCCGGCCAGGCCTCAAGCTCGCCATTGTCGAGGCAGTGCGCGTACTCGGCGTAAAGCGCGTCGATTTCCAGCCGGCGAAGAATTTGATCGGGAAACATCGGACACGACCAATCGTCATTCTCGCGAAAGCGGGAAGCCGGGGCAAGCGACGAGACCGTCGCTCTGGACCCCCGCTTTCGCGGGGGTGACGAGTAAGAAGCTACTGGGCATCGTTCCTCAATATCCCATCAGCGGACGGTAGGCATGCCAGAACCCGCGGATCGAGGCCTCGGTCGTACGAGTATTGTCCGAGCGGTGATCGAAGCCGCCCATCTCGATCACCGAGCACTCGTCCTCGCCGCCGACAATCGCGCGCTGCACAAAATTGCCGACTGCGCCATCCTCCATCGAAATATACCCGGCCGGGCCGACGAGGTTGCTTTGCAGCAGGCGGCGCTCGGTCATCGCCGCGTCGTCATCCTCAAAGCCCAGGTAAATCCATTGAAGTTCGGTCTGGTCCGGACCTTTCGGTAGCACCAGCCGCAGTGCTACCGAATTGTGGATCTGCTGCAGCACGAGGTTGGGGAAGACGCTCAAAATCTGCACGGTAATGTCGTCGCCGAATTCCTCGGTCGATTCCAGCAAACGCGGGTCGGCGAGGGTCAACCCGTCGCGCATCGATTGAATATTGGCGTAGAGCTTGTCGCTGCCTTCCTGGCCGACCGTGTCGGTCTTGCCGCGCGTGTAGCTGGTGTGGTTGGCGCCGTTGTCGCTGACCGCGACGCCGCCTCCGGCGGTCAGCCGGCTGACCCGGAACGTCGCGAAGAAGGTGTGCAGCAAGGTCGCGTGATATGTGTCTTTGACGTTCTCGATATAGAGCTTCCAGTTGTTGTGCAGGATCTGTGAGGTGGTGCCGAGGATTTTCGGCTTGGCGCGCATCACTCGGCCGATCCTGCCGCCGATGTCGTTGCCGATGTAATCCGCGAGCGGCGGTGCGTCCTCGCTCATTGTGCCAAAAACAAGCCCGGCGAAATGATCGGTGCGCAGCCTTTTGAGGCCGTGATCTTCTAGCTTGAAGCTCTCGGGCATGCCGCCCTTGCCGGCGACGCCCCTGCGGAACGCGACGCTGCGCAGATTGCCTTCCAGATCGTAGTTCCATGAATGGTAGACGCAGGTCAGCCCATCATCGGTGTGTCCCTGCCGCTTGAGGCAGACGAGGTTGCCGCGATGTGCGCAGCGATTGAGCATCACGTGGATTTCGCCGTCTTCGCCGCGGGTGACGATGACCGGCGTCTCGCCGAGAAATGTCGTCTTGTAGTCGCCGGGGTTGGGCAGCTCGTTGTCGAGCACGAGAAATTGCCAGGTCGGGCCGAGGAATACCCGGTCGAGTTCCGCCTTGTAGATGTCGGCGTCGGAAAATACGCGGTAGGGGACGCGCGAATTACCCTCTTTCGGCCAGGTGAGCGTGTGCTGATCCATGACGGCTCCTGATGTTCGGCTAGCCCGGCGGTTCGAGGCTCACAGTATCATGAAACCGCGCGTAATCGATGGCTCGGCGCCCGTCTTCGGTATAGCCGATAATGTCCGCGAAGCGATGGTTCCACAGGATCTCATGCGGTAAATATGATGTCCGGGCGTGGACGGGCTGGACCAGGGTTTCGTCAATGCCGGTGGTGGTGACCACGAGCTCGGCGTTTAGGCCGCTCAACACCTCGCAGGTGCAGCCATGCAGCGGGCTGGCGGCGTCGATCTCGTGCATCACCGTAAACGTCATTGCGAAGACCGGCGAGCGGTCGCGCACCAGCTTCAGGTCATAAAAGCGGCGCAACAGCACCCCCTCGGTGGTTTGTTCGTCGCGCACCAGCGTCACCGCGACTTCGGCAGCGAGCATCTGGTTGCGCCGCTCATTGGCCATGCGGATGGTGAGCGTCGGCTTGCCGTTATGCGGTCCAACAACCGCGACGCGGCCGAAGATCACCCGCGCGGTAGGGCGCGAGAACCGGGCGAAGACAAGCCCGGTCGTCATTGCCACGAACAGCAACCCAACGGCCGACTCCACGGTCATCACTACATTGGCGTATACGGTGGCCGGTGACATCACGCCGTAGCCGATTGTCGCGATCGTCTCGACGCTGAAGAAAAACGCGTCGAGAAACGAGCCGGATCGCGCGTTCATGATCGAGGCGGGCTGTAAAACGTACAACGTCGCGAAAAACATGTTCGCCAGCAGATAGATCGCGCCGCCGACCGCAAAGAAACTCGGCCAACTCATGGTCAGTGTACGGTGGTAGAGGTCGGAGAACCGTTGCCGGCGCAGGTTTACGGCGATGACCTGATCGGCGGTGCCGCGGGCGATCAGATGGAAGAGACGCGGCGTGCTGCCATCAGGCGGCTTGCTGGCAAGCGGTTGCGAATGGGGGCGTCGCCGCGCGGCGGCGGCTCGTGATTTGGCGTGGGTGCGCATCCGTTATGCAGAAGATTTTCAGATACACATCCCTTAGCACAAACCCGATGAGCCGCCGATCACGGGTCGATAAGCGGCACCCGATCGGCGGCGACGATGCGCCGGAAATTATCGTCGACCGCATGCCAATCGATGATATCGACACGGTAGGGCAAGTCGCATTCGTCAAAGGCTTCACCCAAGGCTGCCGTCTCGTCCATGGTCAGCCGGCGCCCGACATCGAGCGCCAAATCCAGGTCGGAATAGCGCCGTACCCGCCCGGAGACGCGCGAGCCGAATACCCAAACCCGCATGTCAGGCGGCAGATGGTCTCGCAGAATATCGATCACGATCCGCCGATGCTCCGGCTTGATGTCGATGGTTCCGCTCATCAGCCGAGGCGCTTTTGCAGTTCTGCGCAGAGATACGCCGCCTCGTCGAGAAAGGCGGGAATTTCCCGCACGACTTCGGCGGCCGTCGCGGCATCGTAGGTGTGCGTCGTTCGGGTACGAATATCGCGAAAGCGCCGCCAGGCGGACCATTCGGCCCGGAGCAAGCCGCGCTCGTTTCCGGTGCGCACAAGCTCCGCGAAGGTCATGCGCGCGGCGTCTTCAGGAGAAGGCAAAACGTCCTGCAAGTGTCGCCGGAGCATCCTGTGGCTGAGCTCGTAGGTAAACTCGAACCGCTGGATCAGCCCGTCGCGCAACTGCTCGTCGGAGGGCTCGGCTTGGTGACGCACCAACCCTTCGCGCAGACGCTGCACGGCATTATGAAGCGGGGCGATATCGAGCGGCATCGCCGAACTTTATCGCAATTCATGCGAGAAGACGAATTCGGTCCGGCGACGCCGCAAGAGAGAGGGGAAATCAGCCGCCGTAATAGACGTTGTCACCGAGGTCGCGCATTTCGAGGATCGCGCTGTCCAACCGGCCGGTAATCGGGTTTGGGACATGGGCCTCGACCACCTCGGCGACAACAATGTGGTGGTCGCCCTGCTCGACGATCGTCGACACCTTGCATTCGACCGCGGCGAGCGCGGCATCGAGGACCGGCGCACCGTTCGCGCCCTTGTGGATCGCCTGGCCCGAAAGCTTGCCGTCGGCCAGCTGCGCCGGCTTGAAGAAGGTGAAGGCGAGACCCTTGTGCTCCTTACCGAGCATGTTGAGCGTAAAGGTCTTGGTGTCCTTGATGATCGAATAGGCGCCGCTGTCGGTCTTGACGCCGACAACAACCAGCGGCGGCGCGAACGCGGTCTGCGTCACCCAGTTGACCGTCGCACCGGCGACATTGCCTTTGCCGTCATCAGCGGTCAGCACGTAGATGCCGTAGGGGATCATGCGAAGCGCGGTCTTCTTGGCGTCGGCGTCCATGGGTTCCTCCGTTGGGGTTCGCGGCTGCGCATTCCATCGCAGCCGGCTAAGAGAGGCAAGACCCTCACCCGTCTCCCGCATTGCGGGAGGGGGAAGGGCCCATCGCGTCAGCGATGGGAAGGGCGAGGGAAACGGGTCACTTTCGTCCGCAGGCGGCCAGGCCTTTTTGCAGCGCCGCAAACGACTGGGTCGGCGCCGGCATCAGCCAGCGGAAGCCTTTTTCGACCAGCTTCTCGACATTGTTGGCGTCGACATGCGGATGGCCGCAGGGGACGTTGTGGTCCTTGCAGATGGCCAGGATCTCGTCAATCGCCGCGGCGACCTCGGGATGCTCGTATTGCCGCGGGAAACCCATGTCCTGCGACAGGTCGCCTTCGCCGACCAGCACGACGCCGATGCCCGGCACCTCCTTCAGCATTTGCGGCAGGTTGCGGATTGCCCGTTTCTCTTCGCACATGATGACGACCAGCACCTCGCCCTCGGGGTTGAGCGGCCAGGTATCGGCGCGCTTGTAATAGGTCTGCTGGTCGATGCCCCAATAGCGCGCGGCAGTGCGGGGCGCATCGCCGCGCTGGCCGGCAGGCTCGTAAAACGCGGCTTCGCGCGGCCGCGGATAGCGGCAAGCCTGCACCGCGTTGCGCGCCTCGTCGACGGTCGAGACATGCGGCCAGACAATGCCGTAGACGCCGATATCAAGCACCTGCTTGGCGATGAACTGGTTCATCTCCCCGCCATTGGGCGGGATGCGTACCATCGGCGCCACCGCGGGCGCGAGCGTGCCCGATTTCAGGATCTGCGCGCGGTCGAGCATGTATTGCATGCAGTCGCGCAATTGGCGGATGTCGTAAGGATTGTGCTCCATCTCGAAGACGACGCCGTCATAGGGCGCCGCGCCGATCGACTGTGCGGCGCCGATCTCGGCCGGCGAGAAGGTGACAAAGGCCGGCTTGCCGCTTTCGAGCGCACGGATGGCGGGGTTGAGGCGGGGCAGATCGGGCATGGCGAGGCTCCCTTATTGGATCGTTAGCGGGTTTTAAACCGGCGGCGCGATGCTGGCATCAGCGAATACGCGTATGCCCTAGCCGATGATGATTTTCGTTCATGATGATGTTTCGCAGAGCGGCGGCGTTGCGCGGGCGCATTTCAGGAAATCTGGCTGGTCTTTGAGGAAATAGAGCACTCATGGCATGCGCTCGGGGCCTCCGTTAAGGATTTATAAACCCGTTGCGCCATGCTGGAGATATGCGTGAATCGGTAGGCGGGACACATCGCCATGTTTTTTCGCCGGCAAGAACTCAGGGTCCGCTGCACGGTCCGCGGCCTGATGCTGACGGTGCCGAACCGCGACCACCTGCTGAATGCGTGCGATGAGAGCCAGCGCCGCCAGTTGCAGCAATACCTGGGCAAGGCTTCCGACGAGCAGCCGCCCTGGGAGGTGCAGTGGCAGAAAATGCCCGGCGATGCCTTGAAGCCGGAAGATGTCGTTGTCGTGCTGCACCGCGACGAAGCCGCCGTCGAACTGGCCTACGCGCAACGGGGCATTCTGGCCGAATGGCTGGTCAGGCGCGGCGATTATGCTGTGATGGGCGCCCAGCTTGCGGTTCTCGAACGGCGCGCCAAATCGGTGCCCAAAGCCGCGGGGTCGGCGCCCGGCAACGAAATCCTCCGGCAATTCGTCGCCCGGCAACGCCGCGACGCCGAGACTATCGCCAAGCTGCAAGCCGAGCTGGCGGGGCTGCAAGCGCGCCTGACTTCTGGCTCGCCGGCCAATAACGATGCAAGGTTCCGGCGGTTGAAGCAGGAATTCAGCAAGCGCTTCCATCCCGATGCGCGGCCGCTGGGCGATCCGGAGCGCGCGCTGCGCGAGCTCGTATTTCGCGAATTGTGGCCGATCCTCGACGAAATCGAGCGATCCTAGCAGCGCGAGAGCGATATTTGCGTGTATCCCGCGGCGTTGCCCGGGTTTTGCGCGCAAACCCAGGCGATGCCGCGACGCCCGTCGCGAGACCTCGCAGATCCTCCGGACACGGCCCGAAGGCTGCTAAGCTGTTACGCCAATTTTCGTGAAATCCTCGCCGGTTTCGGCGGTGATGAGCGGTCGATCGTCGCAATGTCAATTTTTTCATACCGGTTCCGGTGCTGCCGGACGGCAGCACGGGTGTGGCCGACGGCGTCTCGCCGCCAGGTAGCCATGTCGAACTGCGCGCCGAACGCGACGTGCTGGCGGTGCTGTCGAACTGCCCGCAGATGCACAACCCCTGCAATGGCTACAACCCGACGCCGATCCAAGTCGTGATCGCCCGCCCCTCGGCACGCTGAAAGGAAGCTTTCAGCGCTCATGCGGATGATGGTGTTGCGCATGGTGATTGCATAAGCTCGTCCGGCAAAGCAGGGAGAGCCGGCGATGAGCGATGTGCGCGAGATGACGAGGCCCGCGGATGGCGATGCACCGGTAACGCCGGTTTATGCCGCGCCGATCGGTCCTGCGAGTGCGTGGCGCGTCGCCGACTTCGCATCGCCGGCCGATTACACGATCGAGCTGAGCGGCGCGCAGTTGCGCGACGTTGCATCGGCGGTCAAGCAGATCAGCGCGGCGGGAATCAGCCTCGACACGCTCACGCGCGGGGATTTCGCGGTGCCGTCGCTGGCTCCGGTGATCGACGAGATTCACCATGAGATCAAGGACGGCCGCGGCTTTGTCGTGCTGCGCCGGCTGCCCGTGGAGGATTGTTCAAAGGACGAGCTGGGCCTGATCTTCTGGGGGCTCGGCACCCTTCTCGGCAACGGGCTGTCGCAGAGCGTGATGGGCGACCGGTTGGGCCATGTGAAGGATTTCAGCCGCGAGGACCCGCTCGCCCGCGCGTACCGCAACAAGCAGGAATTGTCGCCACACACCGATTCCGCCGATCTGGTCGGACTGATGTGCCTGCGCGACGCCAAAGCCGGCGGCGGCGTGTCGCGGCTGACCAGCGCGCTCGCCGTGCATAATGTCCTGCGCGAAGAAGCACCAGACTATTTGCAGCGACTCTATCTCGGCTATGTCCGGCATCGGCGCGGCGAGGAGCAGCCCGGCGACCTGCCCTATACGCCCTATCGCGTGCCGGTCTATTCCAATGTCGAGGACAAGGTGTCGGTACGCTATGTCCGCACCTATTGCGAGGCGGGCGAGGCGGCAGCAGGCCGGCCGATGGGCACCGCGGATCTTGCCGTGCTCGATACGTTCGAGGCGGTCACCAAGCGGCCCGAGCTGATGCTGGAATTCACGCTGCGGCCGGGCGAGATGTATTTCGTTAACAATTACACGATCCTTCACGCGCGCACCGCGTTTGACGACGGCGACGCGCCCGAGGACGAACGGCGCCATCTGCTGCGCCTGTGGCTGGAGGCACCGTGGATGCGCCCGGTCCATCCCTATGTGCGCGGCCGAGGGGTGAGGCCGGTGGCGGGCCGCACGCCCTCGTTCGATTGGAGCAAGCTGACCCAAAACCGCAGCTGACGAGTGACAGCCGCACATGCCGGCCGGCGCGCGTAATCTGATCACCGACGTCCCCGGCATCCTCGTCGGGCAGGCGGAAGATCACGCGGCGATCACCGGGGTGACGGTCGTGCTCGCGGCGGCGCCAGCAGTGGCTGCGGTCGATGTGCGGGGTGGCGCGCCCGGCAGCCGGGAGACCGAGCTGCTGCGTTCGGCGACGCTCGTCGAGCGGGTCGATGCGATCGTGCTGTCTGGCGGCTCGGCGTTCGGGCTCGACGCGGGGTCCGGGGTCATGGATTGGCTTGTCGCACAAGGGCGCGGCTTCGCGGTCGGCAAGGCGCGGGTGCCGATCGTGCCGGCGGCGATCCTCTTCGACCTCAATTTTCCGGGTCGGACACACTGGATAGGCGAGCCGCCGCATCGTCCGCTGGGGCGCCATGCGGCCGCCAGCGCGGGGAAGGATTTCGCGCTCGGCAATCACGGCGCCGGGCTGGGCGCCAAGGCCGGGCGGCTCAAAGGCGGGATCGGCAGCGCCTCGCTGAGGGTTGGCGACGGGTCGACGGTCGGCGCCATCGTCGCGGTGAATTGCTGCGGCAGTGTGGTGCGGCCGGACTGTGGGCGGTTCTGGGCTGCCGAACTGGTACTCGCCGGCGAAATCCCGCCGCAGCCCGCGATCCCAGACACGCTGCTCGATCTCGACGACTTTTCCGCTTGCGGCGATGGGCTGGTGGGCGCCAACACGACGATCGCCGTCGTCGCCACGGATGCGCCGCTGCGACGCGAGGGTTGCCTGCGCCTCGCCATGATGGCGCAAGACGGACTGTCGCGAGCGATCCGCCCGGCGCATACGCCGCTCGACGGCGACACGGTGTTCGCCATGTCGACCGGAGACGGTGCCGAGGTTGATGTCGCGATGTTGACGCGACTTGGAACGGCGGCAGGTGACTGCCTGTCGCGCGCGATCATGCGTGCGATAGCCGCCGCCGAAAGCCTTGGCGGCTACCCCAGCTGGCGTGAACATTGGGCCGGATGACTCAAGCGGCGCTGCGAACCTCGCGCCGCAGCGCCGATTGCGCCAATACCCGCTCCGGCGGAAAGACTACCGTTACCTGCGTTCCAGCGCCGAGTTCGCTCTTCAAGTCGAGCCGCCCACCATGCATTTCTACGATGGCCTTGACCAGCGGCAGACCAAGACCGGTGCCTTCGTGCTGACGAGAGAGCGATGAGTCGACCTGTTCGAACGGTTTGAGCACTCGTTCGAGATCGCTCTCGGGAATTCCGATGCCGGTGTCCGCGACGGTAATCGTGACCCCGCTATCGGCGCCCCGGGCAGCGGAAATCGTAATCGAACCGCCGGCGGGGGTGAATTTCGCCGCATTGGTGATCAGGTTGAGCAAAACCTGCTTGGTCTTGCGCTCGTCGCCGCAAAGCGGCGGCAAGTCGTCGGGCAGGTCGACCATATGCGATAGCCCGGCGGCATGGATGCGCCCGGCAGTCAGCTGCTCGACGGAGCGCATGACGTCGCGCAGGTCAAAGACGTCCTCGGCAAGGTCGATTTTGCCTGCCTCGGCTTTTGAGAGATCGAGAATGTCGTTGATGATCTGCAGCAGGTGCGTGCCGCTCGCGTGGATATCAGCGACATAGGTGCTGTATTGCTCGTTCCCGAGGGAACCCAGCACTTCGCGCAGCATCATCTCGGAAAAGCCGATGATCGCGTTGAGCGGCGTACGCAGCTCGTGACTCATCGTCGCGAGAAACCCGGATTTCGCGTGATTCGCCGCCTCGGCTTCCTCTTTTGCCAGACGCAGCTCCTGATACGCCCGCTCGCGGTCGCGTAGCAGATCGACGCGGTCGAAGCATCGGTCGAGCACCGCGAAAAGCGACTGCGGATCGACCGATTTATCGAAATAGTCGTAGGCGCCACGGCGCAGCGCGGCAACCGCAGTGTGGGTATCGAGTTCGGCGGTCATCAACACGCCGATTAGTTCCGGCCGATCGACGCGCAGGCGGGCGAGCAGATCGATGCCGGAACTGGTGCCGAGGCGTAAATCGATCAACGCGACCGGCGGCGGGGTCGACGACGACATGATCGTGAGGGCGCCTGCCGATGTGGCGGCCAGGACCGGCTTATATCCGCGGGGCACCAGCATGTCGGCGAGCGATTCGGCGAAATCGGCATCGTCCTCGACGATCAGGACACCGCGCGACGCCACATCCGCGGTCATGCCGCCATCCTCGGCACCTGCTCTATCGGTAGGCGAATCGTGACCGTGGTGCCGGTACCCATCTCGCTTTCAATCGCGATCGTTCCGCCATGCTGGACGACGATTTGTTTGACAATCGGCAGACCGAGGCCGGTGCCAAAGCTTTTGGTGCTGAACAGCGGCTCGAAAATTCTCGGCAGGACCCCCGGCGGGATGCCCGGGCCATTATCGGCGACGATCACTTCGAGAGCGCCTGCGGCGACCCTGCTGCTCATCGAAATTCGGAGCGACCGATCACTCGTCGGCATTTCGCCGAGCGCCTGGGCGGCGTTGTCAACCAGATTGAGCACGACGTGACGAAGGCGATCCGAATCGATGCGGACGATGGATCCGGGCGCACCGTAGTCCTCAATAAGCGTCGCCGTCGGAGGCAAACCGTGCTCGGCGAGGATGTCGCGCAGCCAGTCATCGAAGTTGACCGGGACGCGCGTCAGGTCGGGGGTCCGAACATATTCTAGCAGATTGCCGATAATGCGATCGCACCGGGCGATGCTGCGCTGGATGCGCGCGATCGGACGGTCGAGGGTAAGACCACTCGTTGTCGCGATCTCCCGCATCGTAAACAGCGTGTTGCGGATCGCCGCGAGCGGGTTGCGCAGTTCATTGGCAACGGTCGCAGTAAACTGGCCGAGCACCGACAGGCGCTCTTTCTTGAGCAGCTCCGCTTCGGCGAGGAGCTTGGCGTGCTCCGCCTCGATCTTTTCCGCACGCATCGCGGCAAGCGCGTTGTACGTGTGAATCTGGCGGCCGATCAGCCCACCCATCAACCCGATCGCGAGCACGCCGATAATCGCGAACAGACCGAACATGTCGGCTTGACGCGACCAAGCCACCAACGCCTGAGCGCCATTGGCGCTGACGACGATGGTGACCGGGTAATCGCTGAGCGGCTGCAGGGCGTCGATCGACCATTGCCCGCCCGCGTCGCTGTCGGTGAAGACTCCCGGCGCACCATCGGCGATCAGCCCCAAGACGCGGGCGCTCGGCGGGTGACTCGCGCCGCCGGGCTCACGAGGAAACTGCGCCAGAACCGTCCCGTCCCGGCGCAGCAGCGAGATTGTGCTTCCCGACCCCAGCGGAATGGCCCGATAGAGATTCTCGAAATCGCTGACTGGAACCGTGGCAACCGCCAACCCGGCGAAACGGCCGTCGGCTGTACGCAGTTTGTGGGCCACCGGGATGACTTGCGCTCCCCCCGGCTCAAGCGGAATCGGCGCGCCGATCGATGACTCAAGTTCCGAATTCTGTTGCAGCTGCAGGAAGTAGTCGCGCTGACTAATATTGGCATCGTCCGCCGGCCACCCGCCGGCATGACTGACGACGGCTCCATCGGCACCGACCAGAGCCAGCCCGGCGATCTGCGGCGCCGCTTCGACCCGGCGGTCGAGATGCGTTGCGACGGCGACCTCGCCGATGTCGCGGCCGATGGAGTCAGGGCGAGGCGCGTCAGCCAGACGTATGTGGCTCGCGATATCGCTCAACACGGCTTCCGCGCCAAGCAGCGAGCGATTGCCCGTCTCGACAAGGACCGCGTCAAGCCGCGATAGCCCCGCCTCGCTCGCGGCGAGTGTCTGCTGACGCAAATGGCCAGCAACCAAACCAGTGACGATCAGCAACGCAGCGGCCAGTATAATCCCGCTGGCGATCAATAGGGTTAGCGGCCGGGGTTGGGATGACCTCCAATCGCTCTTTCTTTCCGCCGAGGAGTCGCCAGCCATAAACCCGATCACTCGTCGAGATCGCGCGCGGACTCGTATAAGGCTACCTGCGGGTTGAAGAACGATTAACGAGCGGCGCTAGGCAATTGCGATAGCGATTGAAACTCGGCGGGCGCGAAGTCTTGGCGGCGGAGCATCCCCCGGGTGGTGATGGCTGCAGCCCCTTATCCGGCAATGACGCGCCCGCGGCATTCGCCAAAGCCGATCGAAGCATAGCCGTCACGACTGGCTCGGGCGCGGAAGATCGCCTCGTCGCCGTCTTCCAGGAAGGTCCGGGTTTCGCCGGATGACAGCGGGTTCGACTGCTGCCCATCGCGTGACAATTCGCTGAGGCTGCCCCAGCCCTCCGGCGTCGGGCCGGAGATCGTGCCGGTGCCGAACAGGTCTCCGGCCTCAATATTGCAGCCATTGCAGGTCTGGTGGGCGACCATCTGCGCGACCGTCCAGTAGAGGTCGAGCGTGTTGCTGTGCGACATGCGGTGCGGCGCCTGGCCGGCTTCGCGCATCTTTTCGGTCAGGATCAGCGCCTCCAGCTCGATGTCGAAGCCACCTTCCTGCTGGTCGGCTTCGTCCCACAGATAGGGCAACGGTTGCGGGTCGCCAGCGGGCCGAGGCGGCTGGGCGACGCGGAACGGCGCCAGCGCCTCCATCGTCACGATCCACGGCGACACGGTCGAGCCAAAGCTCTTGCCAAGAAACGGCCCCAAAGGTGCCGATTCCCATTGCTGGATGTCGCGCGCCGACCAGTCGTTGACAAAGCCCAGGCCGACGACGTGGTCGGCAGCTTCCGCGATCGAGATCGGCTCGCCCTGTCGGTTGCCGGGCCCCACCCAGATGGCGACTTCGAGTTCGTAATCGAGCTTGCGGCACGGCCCGTAGCTCGGTGTGGTTTCCTCGGGCAGCTTGCGCTGGCCGCTCGGCCGGCGGATCGGCTGTCCCGACACCTGCAGCGACGAAGCGCGGCTGTGATAGGCGACCGGCACATATTTGTAATTCGGGCCGAGTGGATCATTGGGGTTCCGCCGTCGCCCGCCATTCGTCGCGTGATGAATGCCCGCAAAGAAATCGGTAAAGCTGGCGGCCTTGGTCGGCAGGTACAGCGCGCAGACGCCGGCGTCGTGGATGATCTGCCCGGCGACTTCGCGCGCCTTGCCGGCATTCTTGCCATCGCTCGCGAGCAGGTCAAAGACCTGGCGCCGCAGCGCCCGGCGCGGGGCGGTGCCGAGGGCGATCAGCGGGTTGAGCGTAGCGCCGGAAGCCGCCTTCGCCGCTGTTTCGGCCTCGCCCGAAAACAACCCTGCCGCGAGCGCCGCCTTGATGTCGAAAATCTTGTCGCCAATGGCGATGCCGCCGCGCGCCCGCGCGTTCGGGACATGGTTGCCGGGCGGGCTGAACACGCCGAGCGGCAAGTTCTGGACCGGGAAATCGCGGTGCCCGTTGGCGCTTTCAACCCAGCTTTGGCGCTTGGGATCATGGGTTTCATCGATCGCGATCGTCATGGCCGTTCCTCCCCAAAGCAGAGCTTTAGTCTTTTGTAGCCACCGGAAGCGCGAAGCGCATCCCGGAATCAGCGCGCGACAGAAGCCGTACCGCGACCACGCCCAGCGCGCAGGCGATGATCTGCGTGACGACCACCACCCCCACCATCGCCGATGGACCTTGATGCGGCAGCACCGCGACGGTGAGCGTGCCGAGCGCGGAAATCGCCATCTGCAAAAATCCGACAAAGCCCGAGGCTGTCCCTGCGACGCGCGGATAGACGCTGAGCGCAGCAGCCATTGCGCTCGGCTGGCTCAAGCCGTTGCCGATGGAACTCAACGCCATCGGAATAAACAATGCCCAGGTGCTGAGACCGGGATAGCCGCACCAGGCCGCCATCAGCGTGCCTGAGGCGAGCGACAATGCGACGCCGAGAACGATCATCGCGTTGGAGCCGAGAGACCGCGCGAAGCGGGCAGCAGCGGCGTTGCCGACCATATAGGCCAGCATCGGCATGATGATCATCAGCCCATAGGTGCTCGGCGGCTCGTGCAGGGTCTCCGACATCAGCGATGGCGCGCTGGCGATAAAGGTGAACCACGACGCGCTGGTGAACGCGGTGCACAGCGTGAAGCCCATGAACACGCAGGAACGCAGCAGCACGCCGTAGGTGCGGCCGATCTCGATCGGATTAAGCGGCAGGGGTTCAGACCGGGTTTCGTCGAGACGGACGATCGTCCACACCAGGACTCCCGCACCAACCGCCGCCAGAAAGCCGAAAATCCAGCGCCATGCGAACCATTCGGTGATCCAGGCACCGATCGCCGGGCTTCCCGCCGAGCCGATTGTCATCACCATCATCACAATCGCAATGCCGCGCGCCGAGGCATCGCGGCCGTAGACGTCGCGAATGATCGCGCGGCCGAGCACGATGCCGGCGCAGGCGCCGATCGCCTGCAAGACGCGGCCGGCGATCAGCGCCGGTAGCGACGGCGCCATCCCGCACAAAATCGTGCCGCCGAGAAACAGGCCGAGCCCGGCAATCAGCACTGGGCGGCGGCCGAACCGATCCGACACCGGCCCGTAGACCAGCTGTCCACCGGCGATGCCGAGAAAATAAAGCGTCAGAACAAGCTGGACTTGTGCCGCGCTGCGGTCGAAGTCGCGCGCCACGACAGGCAGCGCCGGCACGAGCATGTGCAATGCGGCAAACCCGATCCCGGTCGCCGCGGCGATGAGCGACAATGGCGGCTTGCGCGGCCCGGCGCTCCGGCGATCAGTACCGAAGGCGTTGATATTGGTGGAAACTGTCATCGGACCGCGATTGCCTCGTCAGGCGTCTAAGTCTACCATGCGGCGATCATACGCGGCGACTGGCTCGCCCGCAGGACAGGACTGCAGCAGTGTTCGCCATGCGCCGAAAATCGCCTCGTTTAGGCTTGTCGGTCCAAGGCGCAGGCACGGCGGCCGCATCTCATAGAGGGCGGTAAGCCGTCGATGGCGCTTCAGCCCGAAAGCACCAAAGACGGCGACATCTCGCGAGCCGATCTTTTACCGTTCCTGGTGCCGTTCAGCGAGTTGCGGCGCCGCTCGTTCCTTTGGCCTGGGGTGACGCTGGCGGTCTTTAGCGCCGCGCTTTTGATCTTCGCGGCGATGGACAGCCAGACCGGGTTCTTCTGGTGTTTGTCGGCGCTAATTTCGCTCGGCAATCTCTACCTGATCTATTTGTGGTGCGGCAAAAAAATGCCGTTCCTCTACATGTTGCTGATCGCGGTGATCGCCTTCGCCCTCGACGCGGTACTGAGCCCGCTCATCGTCGATGCCGAGCGCCTGATCCCGGATATCATCGCGCCCGGCATTATCGAGGAGATCGTCAAGATTCTCCCCGTGGTCGCGGTGCTGGCGGCCGGCATGTTGCTGTCACATCCGCTGCAGCGGGAATACGGGCTGCGCGAGCCGCTCGACGGCATCATCCTCGCCGCCGCCTCGGCCACCGGTTTCGCGTTTCTCGAAACGATGTTTGTCTATGTGCCAAAATACGGCGAACTGATCAGCGCCCCTCGCCTCTTGGTCAACATCTTCGGCCACATCGCCTATGGCTGCGCGTTTGGTTATTTCGTTGGGCTGGCGGCCTTGCGCCACCGCCGCGCAATTCCCGCCGCGGTGGCGGTGGGGATCGGCTTTCTCATCGCCAATGTGCTGCACGATCTGTGGGACGCGATGCGGTATTATGGCGGCGGCCTGGCGATCATGAGCCCGATCCACGAGGTGGTCATCGCGGTCGTGTGCTTTGTCGTGCTTGGCTCGCTGATCATGAAGGCGCGCGAGCTGTCGCCCGAGCGCGAGTTCCTGTGGCCGTACGGGTCGCTGTTGCCCTACCGCGCCCCCGAGGTCGAGCCGCTGCCGGAGATGCCAATCCTGCCGGGCGACATCTGGCTGATGATCGCCGGCCGCCGCCTCAGCCTGACTGAGACGACGCACCTGACAGCACGCGACATCCCCTGCCTCAGCGCCCGCGGCGCTGACGGCCTCGTCGCCGAGGTACGCGAGCACCCGGACAACCCATCGCTGCTGGTGTTGCGCAACCTCTCAAAAAACATTTGGGAGGCCGTGCTGCCCGACGGCGCCGTACGAACGGTGTCTCCTGCCGGCACCGTACGGCTGCTCGCGGGCACGCGGATCGTCTTTGGCACACAATCCGGCGTGATCCTGGTGACTTCGACCGAGATCGGCGCCAACCCGCGCGCTCAGGCCGAAGAGGAATGGTGCTGAGCGCTCGGAAGCCTTACCGGAAACTCGCCAGGCTCGCCTTCTGGCGGCCCTCATCATCAAAGTTGGCGGGGTCGAGCCAGCGCTCGAATGCGGCCTTGAGCCGCGGCCATTCGCGGTCGGTGATCGAGAAATACATCGTGTCGCGGTTGCGGCCGCGCACCACGATCGCCTGACGGAACAGCCCCTCATAGGTAAAGCCGAGCCTCAGCGCGGCGGCTCGGCTCGGCAGGTTCCACCTGTCGCATTTCCACTCATAGCGGCGATAGCCGAGCTCGTCGAAGGGCGCGGCGCATCAGCAGGAAATGCGCCTCCGTGGCGGCGGGTTTGCGTTGCAGGCGCGGGCTGAAATTGAGCCCGGCGATCTCGATCACCCCCATCGCCGGGGTGATGTTGGCGTAGTTGGCGACCCCGACCGCTTTGCCGGTCGCCTTGTCGATGATCGCGCGGAACAGCCGGGTGCCGTCGGCGACTGAGCCGACGATCCAGTCGCGCTGCTCCGCCAGCGTGGCGAACGGCCCATAGGCGTAGTAGGTGAAGTTGCTGCCGTCGCCTTCGGCATTGGCCTCGAAGAGGTCGGCCGCGTGGCGGTCGGCATCAAGCGGCTCGACAATCGCAAAGCGGCCTTCCATCGCCGTCAGCGGTGACCTTAGCGCCGGCTTCCAGTCCGGCACGATCTGCCAACCGATCGGCTGGCCGAATTCGTTGCGGCGCGGTTCCGGCGCGCCTGTGTAGCGGTGGGTGACCGGGCGATAGATCGCCGCCTTTCCGGCGGTGGCGCGGCGCGCGCCGGCGACGCTTGGAAAAACCCCGATGCCGCGATAAGGCGTCGATCGGTCGATCCCCGCGGAGGCAAGCCAGGTGATGCCATCGATTGGCTCAGGCGCTCGGCGATCGGCGACCGCGAGCGCGCCGCCCTCGGCGATTTCCGGCGCTGTCTCCAGCCCGTCGAACAGGTTGCGGCGGTGCAGGCCCTCGTTGACAAGATCGATCCACGGTCCCATGCCACGCACGCTGAGGTAGATTTCGCTTTGGAAAACGGCAGGCGAGGTCACCGTGTACATCGCGAGCGACGGCGGCACGCCGGGATCGAGCGCCGCGAAGCGCTGCGCCGAGAGCACGCCCGGCACGCTGGTCATCGCCGCGAGATGGCCCTTGTACCAATCGCCCCATTCGGGGAGCCGGCTCGGCTCGATGAGGCCGCTTTCACTGAAGAAGATCATCGGGCTAGCCAATACGCGCCAAGCGCGATCGTCAACACCGTCAGCGGTGCGCCCACCCGGAAATAGGCCCAAAACCCGATCGTCACGCCCCCCGCCCGCGCCCCCTGCACGACGATGAGATTGGCGACCGAGCCGAGGATCGTCAGATTGCCGGCCAGGGTCGAAGCCATCGCAATCGTGAGCCAGGCGCGGTCAGGGTCGCCGGCGGCACCGACAAACGGGCGCAGCACCAGCACCGCCGGCACATTGCTGACGAGGTTGGAAAGCACGGCCGTGCCGAGGGCCAGCACCGGCACCTGGTCGAGATGCAGCCGGCCGACCTGAGCAACGATGCCGGGTGTCAGCAGCGCGTTTTCAAACCCCGCGACGATGACAAACAGCCCGGCGAACATCAGCAGCAACGGCCAATCGATCTCACGATAGATGCGTTCGCTCCTGACGATGCGGGTCAGCAGCATCGCGCCGCCAGCGACCAGCGCGGCGAGCGCCGGCGGCACCCCGGCAAAGAACGCCGCGACCATCGCGGCAGTGACCGCGAGCGCTTTGTAGGCCAGCGGACGGTGCAAATGCGCGGGGCGGGCCGCAGCCCTGAACGCATCACCGCCGCGGAATTCGGCGCGGTGCATGAGCCAAATCAGCGCAAAGGCCAGCACCAGCCCGATCGCCGCGACCGGCGACAGGGCCGCCGCGAACCGGCTGTAGGCAATCCCCGAAAAGCTGCCGATCAGGATGTTCTGCGGGTTGCCGGTGATCGTCGCCGTGCTACCGATATTGGAGGCCATCGCCACTGCCAGCAGATACGGCACGGGATCGCGCCGCATCCGGCGAGCGATATCGGCGACCAGCGGTGTCATCACCAGGCAGATCGCGTCGTTGAGCAGAAAGGCGGAGAAGACGCCAGCACTGGCGACCACCGCCGCGAGCAACGCCAGCGGATGACGGGCGCGCGCGACCACCCACGCCGTCACTAGGCGGAAAAAACCCGAGAGCCGCAGATTGCCGACGACGATCATCAGCCCGAGCAGCAGCGCTAGGGTCGGCAGGTCGATCGCCTTGCCGAGCTGGTTCAGGTCGACCGCGCCAACCGCGAGCATCAGGCTGCCGCCGACCAGCGCGGCGCCCGCGCGATCGAGCCGCAGCCCGGGCACCCGGCCGACCGCAACAACGGTGTATGTGAGAAGAAAGACCGCCGCCGTAGCAGCGGTCTGCAGCGGGGTGAAAATCAGCTCTTGCGCAGCAGGAATTCGCGGCCAGCCTTGACCATCGGCTGGCCGTCAAAGGCGATGATGTCGGCGGTCGCGTAGGTCTCGCGCCACTGCTCCGGCAGATACGAGCCGGTGCCGATCGCGTTGATCGGTGCGCGGGCAATCGCCATCATCCGGCATTTCTGCGGCCCAAACCCGGAACTGGCGACAATGCGCGCCTTGGGAAAGCCGGCTTCGTCCAGCACCAAGCGCATCTTCCACAGCGCTGCCGCCGATACGCCGGTGCCGACAAGATCGCGCAACTCGTCCTCGGTACGGTAGCCGCGGATCGATCGCGGCGCACGCTCTTCCAGGATCGCGTAGGACGAACCGAGGTCGAGCCCTTCGCAATAGCGGCCGCCCGGCGTGTCCATCCTGAAGGCGAGATTGCCGGCCGCCGCCAGCTCGGGAAAGCGCTGGCAGACGGCGACCGCATCGCTGGTCTCTTGGCCGAAATAGTCCACCAGCACGGTCAGGGGCTCGTCGGGAAACCGGGCGCGGAACATCTCGGCGGCCCGCACGGTCGAGCCAGCATAACCGATCAGCGCATGCGGCATCGTGCCGATGCCATTTGCCTGGCCGAAATAGGGGGCGGTCGCGTCGGCGGCGCAGCCGATAAAGCCGATCGCTCCGGCGATCTTCTTGGCGTGCGCCGAACCGACCGCGGCAGCATAAGCCATCATGTCGGCCATCTCGGCACCGGCGCAATGCCGCGCATCCATCGCCAGAAAGGCGACCTTGGGCAGTTCGGCGCACATCGCCGAGGCGTTGTAGGCGGCGACACAGGCCGGCCCGAGCTTTTGCAGCATCAGCGTTTCGAGGTCGACCAGGTGCAGCAGCGGGCCGGTGACGTAAAGGATCACCTCGCCGGCACCGACCATCTCGCCTTCCTGACGGTTGACCTCGATCTCAAAGCTGACGCCGCGCGCCGCCGCCATGGTTTCGAGAAACTCGACCGCCAGGCGCGGCGTCGAAATCACCGGACGGCGCATGAACACCGCGTAGGTGGCGCGGCGATCGCCGAACTGCTCGACGATCGCCTTGGTCTTGAGGAAGTAACTGTCGGTATGCGCGGCGAGCGAGGCCTCGCGCTCGTCGCGCGGACCGGGTGACAGATCGTTTGCCACCGCGCGTTTCCTCTACTTCGCGGCCAGCGCCTGGCCGAGCGGGCTCGCCGGGCCGAATCCCGCCTGCCCCTGCCGCTCGCGCTTCAGCGCCTCGGCGATCTCGAACGCCAGTTCGAGCGCCTGACTGGCATTGAGCCGCGGGTCGCAATGCGTCAGGTAGCGATGGCCGAGCACATCCTCGCTGATCTCCTGCGCGCCGCCGAGGCATTCGGTGACGTTCTGGCCGGTCAGCTCGAAATGCACGCCGCCGGCATGCGTGCCTTCGGCGGCATGCACCTGAAACGCCGTGTGCAGCTCGTCGAGGATGCGGTCGAAATGCCGGGTCTTGAGGCCGTTGGCCGCGGTCGTCGTGTTGCCGTGCATCGGGTCGATGCACCACACGACCTTGCGGCCTTCGCGTTCGACAGCGCGGATCAGGGGCGGCAGCTTGGCCTCGACCTTGTCGGCGCCCATGCGGGTGATCAGCGTCAACCGGCCAGGGATGTTCGCCGGGTTGAGCCGGTCGATCAGCCGCAACAGGTCGTCATGCTCCAGGCTGGGGCCGCATTTCATGCCGATCGGGTTTTTGATGCCGCGCATGAATTCGACATGCGCGCCGTCTGCCTGCCGGGTGCGGTCGCCGATCCACACCAGATGCGCCGAGCAGTCGTACCACTGGTCGGTGGTGGAATCGACGCGGGTCAATGCCTCCTCGTATGAAAGGAACAGCGCTTCGTGCGAGGTGTAGAATTCGGTCTCGCGGATCTGCGGTGTCGTCTCCGAGGTGATGCCGCAGGCTTCCATAAAGCCCAACGTCTCCGTCAGCCGGTCGGCCAGCTCCTTGTAGCGCGCGCCTTGCGGCGAGTCGGCGACAAAGTCCTGGTTCCACGCATGGACCCGGTGCAGGTCGGCGTAGCCGCCCTGGGCAAAGGCGCGCAACAGGTTCAACGTCGCGGCCGACTGGCTGTAGGCCTGGATCATGCGCTGCGGGTCGGGCTCGCGGCCGGCTTCGTCAAAGTCGAGGCTGTTGATGATGTCGCCGCGATAGGAGGGCAGCGTCACAACGCCCTGCTTTTCGACATCGGACGAGCGCGGCTTGGCGAATTGGCCGGCGAGCCGGCCGACCTTGACCACCGGCATGCCGCCGCCAAAGGTCAGCACCACCGCCATCTGCAATAACACCTTGAACATGTCGCGGATGTTGTTGGGGTGGAATTCGGCAAAGCTTTCGGCGCAGTCGCCGCCCTGCAGCAGAAACGCCTTGCCCTCGGCGACCGCGGCCAGCCGCTCTTGCAAACGGCGCGCCTCGCCGGCGAAGACCAGCGGCGGGTAGCCGCGCAGCGTCGTCTCGACGCGCTTGAGGGCGGTTCCGTCGCGGTAGCCGGGAACCTGTTTGATCGGCAGGCCGCGCCAGCTTTCGGGTGACCAGTTCTTGCTCATCGCACGCTACCTTCGCGCATAGCTAATCCTATGGGCGCGCGAGTGTCGAGGGGTCGGTTACGCATGGAACACCTCCGGGTTGGAAGCCACTCCACCGGGGCTAGATTGCGTGCGGGATCGTAAAGAACCCAGAAACACGAAAGCCGCCTCGGTCGGGCGGCTTCGGGAAAACGCAGATGCGATCCTAGGCCGCCGAACTGTACCGGCGGTACCAAAATCGCGAAACGAGAAGCGCATTCACTTGCTTCATGGCGGCGGGTTTGTACCCGCTCCCGGCGAGCGGGGCAAGAGGATTTACAGCGGCCGCTCGACGACGAAGGGCCGGAGGCGGGCGGCGAACTCCTTTTCCGAGAGGCGATGCTCGATCAACTCGACGGTCGGGCCTTCCCAAAACTCCGAGTCCGCAAAATCGAGGTCGTAGCCGTTGAGACGCAAGAAATGCCACATCGCCCCGAATGCGGTCCGCTTGTTGCCTTGCTCGAAGGCGTGCGCTTGCGCAATTCCGGCCAACAATCGAACCGCGAGCACAACGATATCCTCTTCGCCATAGGCAAAAGCATTCTGCGGACGGGCAAGCGCCCCTTCGAGCAAGCCGACGTCGCGGAGAAGATGCCTCTCTCCAGTTTCTTCGACTTCCAGTCTGTTCTTCTCGATTACCGCGTCGACCGGCAGCCAGCGCGGCTCATTTGGCAAGGGCGGCTCGCAATTTAGGAAAGCGCGCCATGAACTCGCGAGTCAGCGCCTCATGATCGACTTCACCCGTCGCCGGTTTGGCGCGCAGGACTCTACGCTCTGGCTTCGCTTGGCTCTCTTGACCCAACTTCCAAAGGAGCAAGAGCAGTATGCCGATGGCGACAAACCATCCTACCGCTACATTTCTGCTCTCATCGATTAGCTTTTCAGCTTCAGAATCCAGTGAGGTAGCGAATTTTTCCTTGAGCGCATCAACCTCGGAGCGGAGTTCCTCCGCAGCTCGCTGCTGCTTTTCTAAAATAGCTTCTGTTTGTCGAACGAAGCGTGTGGGATCTACGGTCCCTCCCCCTGTCTCGATGTAGGCTTGGGTCTCCTCATTTCGCAGACGCCGAAGTTGAAACCGTGCTTTCGTCAGACGGCGTTCGAGCCTGCCCAGAAATTTGCTCCGATCCCCATCGATGCCCTCCGCGCGAAGCGCGGAGACAACTTCGGCAACCGGTGTGACATCTTCGATGAAACTAAATCGGTCCGGCATTTTCGGAACGCTAGGTTTCATTTTCGGAACGCTAGGTTTGATGAACTGAATTTGGTTGCAAGTCACGCTGACTGCAAGCTGGTTTAGACCCTACTCCGCCGCGGCTTTTTCCGGCGGCCTCACGTATTTGTCGCGCATCGTGACGAATTCCTCGGCGGCGCTCGGGTGGATGCCGACCGTGGCGTCGAATTGCTTCTTGGTCGCGCCGCATTTCACCGCGATCGCCAGGCCCTGGATGATTTCCGGCGCATGGGGGCCGAGCATGTGGCAGCCGACGACGCGGTCGCTTTTGGCATCGACGATCAGCTTCATAAAGGTCCGCTCGTCGCGACCCGACAGCGTGTTCTTCATCGGCCTGAAGCGCGACTGATAGATGTCGATCTGGCCGTATTGCTTGCGTGCCTGTTCCTCGGTGAGGCCGACCGTGCCGATCGGCGGCTGCGAAAACACCGCTGAGGGCACGTCGGCGTGGTCCATGCTTATCGGATTGTTGTTGTAGAGCGTCTCGGCGATGGCGCGGCTTTCGGCGATCGCCACCGGGGTCAGGTTGATGCGGTCGGTCACGTCGCCGACCGCGTAGATGTTTTTCACCGAACTGCGCTGCCACTCATCGACCTTGATCGCACCGTTCGGCTTCATCTCGACGCCGATCTCTTCGAGACCGAGCCCCTTCGTATTGGGCGCGCGGCCGGTCGCGTACATCACGACATCGCAGGAAATTTCCTGGCCGATATCGGTATAGACATCGTAGCCACCGGGGCGGTTTTCGATGCGCTGCACATTCTGGCAAGTGTGGATTTTGACGCCGCGGCCGCGCATCTCCTGGGCGAGGTTAACGCGCAGATCATCGTCAAAGCCGTAGAGGAGCTCATCGCGCCGGATGATCTCGTGGACCTCGCTGCCAAAGCCGTTGAAGATGCCGGCGAACTCGACCGCGATATAACCGCCGCCGACGATCACGATGCGGTGCGGCCGCTCCTTGAGGTCGAGCGCCTCGTTTGACGAGATCACATGCTCGATGCCGGGAATCTTTGGCGTCTCCGGCCAGCCGCCGACCGCAATCAGGATGTTCTCGGCGGTATAACGCTTGCCGTTCACCTCGACCGTGTGCGGATCGACGACGATGCCGCGGCCGTCGATGATCTCGACCTTCGCGTTGCGGAGCATATTGATGTAGATCTGATGGAGGCGGTCGAGTTCCTTGTCCTTCGCGGCGATCAGGGCGCCCCAATCATGCGTCGCCGGCGGGACATGCCAGCCGAAACCGGCGGCGTCGGCAAACCAGCTCGCGAATTCCGAGCCATAGACCAGCAGCTTTTTCGGCACGCAGCCGCGCAACACGCAGGTGCCGCCAACCCGCAGCTCCTCGCAAATCGCGGTGCGCGCGCCATAGGCGCCGGCGCGCCGCGTGCCGGCAACCCCACCCGAACCGGCGCCGATCGTGAACAGGTCGAAATCATAGCGAGGCATGCGGCTACTCCATTGGCGGCAGGCGTCTCATTGCCCGGTTGTCACGAGCATATGTAAACTGGCGTCGTCGTCCAACAAGGAGACACGACGACGGCTGACCTCATAGTGGCAGGGGACTAGGCGCCGATCAGCGCGATCAGCTTGGCGCGAAGTTCATCGAGGGTGGCGGCGGAAACACGTGCGCCGGCAAAGGCGATCGGCCGCGCCAACGTATCGATGCTGCGTACTTGGCCCGTCAAAATCTCACCGGCAATCGGCAATCCCACTGGCAAGACCACGCTGAGGCTGAAGGGGCGGACACGCAATGTAATCAGACAAACCACGACAAACCGGCTCGCTTGCCAAAACGAGTTTGGCGAGACGACGAGCGCCGGCCTTCGGCCACTTTGTTCGCGACCGACGCGCGGATCGAAATCGGTCCAGATCAGATCGCCGGCTTCGGGTTCGTATTCCATTCACTCGACGATCTCGCGGCCGGGATCAGGCCCCCAGTCGAACGCCTCACGCATCGCTTCCGGCGTCATGTCCTCTAAAAGTTCTGCCAGAACATAACGCCGCCGCGCCGGCGCAATGATGATGCGGCCGTTTTCCGCCGCGATCTCCACTCGTGACCCGGCATGCAGGCCCGCCTGATCAGCCAGATCCTTCGGAATCCGAAGACCAAGGCTGTTTCCCCAGCGCGCGATATTGACTTGCATCTGCGACCTTTTGTTGAGGATATATATAGTATATCACACGAGGCGCCCAGGCACAATCGTTCCCCTGATCCGGGTGGCTAACTCGTGTCGCGTCGCCAACCGTCTCTTTGGGTTTGACGAGTTGATCGGCTTCCCGTTCAATTCGCGCCGATGACGCCCGACGCCCCGGATCGGCCACCCCCCGCTTCGCAGCCGATCGCCACGCCGCTGACCCGTGCGGCGATCTTCCTGGTGGTGACGATCAATCCCGGCGAGCCGGCTTCCGACGCCGTTCGGTCGCTCTGCGCCGACTTTCCCGCGCTGGTGCGAACCGCCGGATTCCGCGATCTCGAAGGTCATCTGTCATGCGTCATGGGTTTCGGATCCGGGGCCTGGGACCGGCTGTTCAGTGATGGCCCCCGCCCGACCGAACTGCATCCGTTCCGTGAGTTTCACGCCGAAAATCGGCACGCGATCGCGACCCCTGGCGATATTCTGTTCCACATCCGCGCCGAACGCATGGATCTGTGCTTCGAGATGGAAAGCCTGATCATGGCGAGCCTCGGCGACGCAGTCACCGTGGCCGACGAGGTGCAGGGCTTTCAGTATTTCGATAATCGCGACCTGCTCGGTTTTGTCGACGGCACCGAGAACCCCGAGGGGCAGGACGCGGTCGATGCCGTGCTGATCGGCGGCGAAGACCCCGAATTTGCCGGCGGCAGCTATGTCGTCATCCAGAAATATCTGCATGATATGGCCGGCTGGAACGCGTTGCCGACCGAGATGCAGGAACGGATCATCGGCCGCACCAAGTTCGCCAATGCCGACCTCGACACTGCGGTCAAGCCGACGTCGGCGCATAACGCTTTGACGATCATCGTCGAGAACGGCGTCGAGGTGAAGATCGTGCGCTGCAACATGCCGTTCGGCCAGCCCGGACAGGGCGAATTCGGCACCTTTTTCATCGGCTACAGCAAATCGCCGCGCACAATCGAACAGATGCTGGAGAATATGTTTGTCGGCCGACCGCCGGGCAATTACGACCGGCTGCTGAATTTCAGCCGCGCCGTCACCGGCAACCTGTTCTTCGTGCCCGCCGCCAGCCTTCTTGACATCCTCGCCGCGGCGCCCGAGGCGCCGGCCGTGGTCGATGCCGCACCAAACCTTTCGCCCGCGCGCGACGGCTCGCTCGCGATCGGCTCGCTCAAAGGAAATCCGCAATGAACAATCTGCATCGCGAACTCGCGCCGATCTCCGAGATGGCCTGGGCCGAGATCGAGGAGGAGACAACGCGCACCTTGAAGCGCTATCTCGCGGCGCGCCGGGTGGTCGATCTCCAGGGCCCGGCGGGAACGATGCTTTCCGCGGTCGGCACGGGGCATTTGCGGTCGATCGCCGCGCCGGAGGATGGAATCATCACCCGGCAGCGCGACGTGAAAGCGATCGTCGAGGTTCGCGTGCCGTTCGAGCTCGACCGCCAGCAGATCGACGATGTCGAGCGTGGCGCCAGCGATTCCGACTGGCAGCCGGCCAAGGACGCCGCGCGCAAGATCGCCTTTACCGAAGACCGCGCGGTTTTCGAGGGCTATCCCGCCGCCGGCATCGTCGGCATCCGGCAAGGCACCAGCAATCCGGTGATGACCCTGCCGTCGGATGTCCGGCAATTCCCCGACGCGATCGCCGGCGCGCTGAGCGCGCTGCGCTTGGCCGGCGTCAACGGCCCCTATTCGGTTGTACTCGGCGCCGCGGCCTACACAACGCTCGCCGAATCCAGCGACAATGGCTACCCGATCCTCCAGCATATTCGCCGGCTGGTGGAAACGGACCTGGTCTGGGCGCCGGCGATCGAAGGCGCGGTGGTGCTGACCACGCGCGGCGGCGATTTCGACCTGCATGTCGGCGAGGATTTCTCGATCGGCTATCTCAGCCACACCGATACGGCCGTGCGCCTATACCTGCAGGAAACGTTCACCTTCCTGCTGCTGACGACCGAGGCGTCGGTTTCGCTCCTGCCGCCGCCCGCCGGCCACTGATCGGTGTGCCCCAACGGCTTTTTCCCGAACCACTCGGTGATGTCGAAATAGAGCGCGACCTTTGTCATGTCCGGTTTGATCATGCCGAGCACATCATAGCGCCGGTCGTTATGTTCCAGCGTCGTCTGGTATTCGATATGCCAGGTCGGGAAGTGTTCGGCGATATAGGTATGCTCCCCGACGACTCCATGGAATTCGTCGGCGATGTTGGGCAGCACGATCGCGGTTTCCGGCGTCAGGCCAGCGGGCGCTTGCTGTGCCGGCGACAGGCCGGGCTGTGCCCATGTAGCGGATGGCATCAGGATCGCTAGAGCTATGCACCAGACGGCCGGCGGCCATGACCTTGTCCGGGTCGGAACGAGCACCGATGTTACGTGGTGCTTGGCGGCCGGCTTCGGTCGCAGATCGGAAAAAAACATGGCACTCGGAAAATCCATTCTTATCGGCGCGGCCTTGTCGGTCGGCGCAACGTTTACCGCGAACGCTCAGTACTATTATCCAGCTCAATACTACTCGCCGTATCCGGTGTATCAGCGCCCACCAACACCGCCGTCGTGGAGCTATGATCCGTACACCAGCGGTCAGGCGCCTTGTCCGCAGAAACGGCCGGGCGACACGCAGCCATGCCAGGACATCATGCCACCGACCTATGGCCAGCCGAGTTACTGGCCGACGCGATAGCAGTGGTTGTCATTTCGGGGCGGCCTGAAAGGCCAAACCCGGAACCCATGAACACAGAAGTGGCGGGTGTTGGTGTTCATGGGTTCCCGCTTTCGCGGGAATGACGAGCGATCTTGACCGCGTCGCCTATCTGTCGATGCCGCCCATGCAGAGGTATTTGATTTCGAGGTAATCCTCGATCCCGTATTTCGAACCCTCGCGGCCGATGCCTGACTCTTTCATACCGCCGAAGGGCGCGATTTCGGTCGAGATGATGCCTTCGTTGACCCCGACGATGCCGTATTCCAGCGCCTCGGAAACCCGCCAGATGCGGCCGACATCGCGGCTGTAGAAATAGGCGGCGAGGCCGAATTCGGTATCGTTCGCCATCTTCACCGCCTCTTTTTCGTCCTTGAAGCGGTAGAGCGGGGCGACGGGCCCGAATGTCTCCTCCCTGGTGATGATCATGTCGGTGGTAACACCGGTCAGCACGGTCGGCTCGAAAAAGCTGCCGCCGAGGGCCGATCGCTTGCCGCCGGCGACGACATGCGCGCCTTTCTTGACCGCGTCCGCAATGTGGCTTTCGACCTTCTCGACAGCCTTCATGTCGATCAGCGGGCCGATCACCACACCGCTCTCGGCGCCGTTGCCGACCTTCATCTCGCTCGCCACCTCGGCGAGGCGTTTCGAAAACGCGTCGTAGACGCCGTCCTGCACCAGGATACGGTTGGCGCAGACGCAGGTCTGGCCGGCGTTGCGGTATTTCGAGGCGATCGCGCCTTTCACCGCCATCTCGATATCAGCGTCGTCAAAAACGATAAACGGCGCGTTGCCGCCCAGCTCCATCGAGGTCTTTTTCACCGTCGCGGCGCACTGCTCCATCAGCAATTTGCCGATCTCGGTCGAGCCGGTGAAGGTGAGCTTGCGGACTGTCGGGTTCGAGGTCATCTCGCCGCCGATCTCGGTGGCGCTGCCGGTGACGCAGGAGAAGACGCCCGCCGGTACACCGGCGCGCTCCGCCAGTTCGCACAGCGCCAGCGCCGAAAACGGCGTCTGCGACGCCGGCTTCAGCACCATCGTGCAGCCAGCGGCAAGCGCCGGACCGCATTTGCGGGTGATCATCGCGGCAGGGAAGTTCCACGGCGTGATCGCGGCGCAGACGCCGATCGGCTCCTTGATGACGACGATGCGCTTGTCAGTGCCGTGCGCGGGGATCGTGTCGCCGTAGAGCCGTTTGCCCTCTTCGCCAAACCATTCGATGAACGAGGCGGCATAGGCGATCTCGCCCTTCGATTCGGCGAGCGGCTTGCCCTGCTCGGCGGTCATCAGCTGCGCTAAGTCATCCTGGTTCGCCATCATCAGGTCGAACCATTTTCTGAGGATTTGCGCGCGCTCCTTGGCGGTTTTGGCGCGCCAGGCGGGGAGCGCCTTGTCGGCCGCCTCGATCGCCTGTCTCGTCTCCTCGGCGCCCATGCGCGGCACCGTGCCGAGCGTTTCGCCGGTCGCCGGGTTGTTGACCGTGATCGTCCCGCGATTGAGGGCGTCGGTCCATTTGCCGTCGACATAACATTGTTGCCGGAAGAGTTTTTGATCTTGGAGCCGCATCGCACCCTCCCTCGGTTCAGCGGCGCTCTGCCGCGCTGTTTAGCGATAGGTACGAGGCCGAGTGCCCTTTCGCAAGGCCGCAGGCCCGGGGACCGGGGTGAAGCGGAACCGCCCGGTCAGGCGCGATGCCACACGCCATCGGTGGTCGTGACGAAATCGACGCGACCCTCGACGAGCGCCCGGCAGCATTCGTCCGGGCGGTTGACGATGGGTTCCTCATGGACATTGAAGCTCGTATTGACCAAGGCCTTGAGCCCGGTTCTGGCCTTGAACGCTTCGAGAATATCGAAATAAAGCGGGTTGTCGTCGCGCCGGATGATTTGCGGCCGGGCGCTGCCATCGACATGAACGACGGCCGGAACCCGCGCCCGCCATTCGCGCCGCACGTCGCAGGCGATCGTCATGAAATGCGCGGCGTAGCGGTTGACGCCGCCGATATCGAACAGTTCGGCCGCGTCGTCCTCGCCGACCACCGGTGCGAACGGCATGAATTCGCTGCGCTCAAGACGCTCGTTGAGCACGGCGTTGACGCCGGCATCGGCGGGGCTCGCGAGGATGGAGCGGGCGCCCAGCGCACGCGGCCCGTACTCCATGCGGCCGCAATAAATCGCACCGATGCGGCCTGCCGCGAGCCACGCCGCGGTCACCGCAACCGGATCGCCCGATGCCCGAACGACGTCCGGTACGGCGTCAAGCGTCTTGGGAAGGAGCTTGTCATACGCGCCACCCCAATAAACATCGCCAAGCCGCCGGCGCTGCTTTAGCCAATGGGGAAGGCCGTCACGCTGCAACAAGAATTGCAGACCGCCGCCGATCACCAGCCCATCATCGCCCATCGGCGGGGCGATAAAGATTTCTTTGACCGGCAGGCTTTCCGCCAGCAGACGGTTGAGCCGGACATTGGCGAAAACGCCGCCCCCGAGACCCAAACGTCTCACGCCGTGGCGTTCGACTAATCGGCGAATGGCGGTCGAGACAAGGTTTTCGAGCAGCGCCTGGATCGAGGCCGCCGCGTCCTCGCGCGTCGCGCTGCGGGCGAGCGGTTGAAGATAGTCGCGCAGCGCGGCCAAATCGGGAAAATCCATCGCGATGACGGCGTCGTCGGTAACCCGAAAGTGCCGCTCCATCGCGGGGAGTAAAGTCGGCGTACCGTGCGCTGCCAGCCCGGTCAGCTTACCTTCATGGCGGTTCATCCGCCAGCCGAGCGCCTCGGTGACGAAACCGTAGGCGAAGCCGAGGCTACCCTCGCCGCCGCGATTGCGCAGCCAGCGATCGTCGCCATAGAGATTGGTGAGCGTCCCGTCACGCAGAAGATTCTGGCTATAGGCCCCCCGGTCGCCGACGCCATCGGCGGTATAGATCAGCGCCGAATCCCAATCGGTGAAGAACAGCGCCGGCAGCGCGTGACTGAAATGGTGGTTCGAAAAGAAAACCTTGGTCTGCGCGCGCAGACCAAGATCGGCGACAAACGCCGCTGCGTCGAAAATGTCCGCCGCCGCACGCAGCGGCCCCTTCGACAGCACGACGTTCATTTCGCGCAGCTTCTCGCGCCCCATGAAACGCCGGAAATCCTCGCGCAGTTTTTCGCGCGGCTTCCAGTGCGTGTAATATCGTCGCAAGAATTGGCCGCGGGTGCAGACGACTACGTCGATGTCACGGCGCTCGACAGCGGCGATGCGCAACACCTCGGCCAGCGCCAATTGGGGAAATCCGCCCGAACCTTTGATGCGGTTCAGCCGCTCCTCGGATACAGCCGCGAGGATTGTGTAGTCGTCAAACAGCGCCGCAGATGAATCGTGCGGACCGTGGTGGAGGCAAAGGATCAGCATAGCGCAAGGTGCTTGTCGTGCTCGCCCGCGGCGATAGGGACATCCACTGCGTTAGAATGCAAGCGAATCCCAAAACCCTTACGCGAGACCGAGATTGCGGGAACCAATCGTCCGGGGAGGTCCCTCGCAGCTCAATCGGCCGGCTGATATCCGTCGGTCAGCGTCTTGAGAAAGGCGACGATGTCGGCTTCGTCCGATGGGGTCATCGCCGGAGCTTCGCCGAGTTTGCGATCGAAGGGCGGATCGGCGGTATCGATATTGGCCCGGTATGACGGCGGGATGTCATCGTACTTCGTCGCCGTGCCGTCGGCCGCGCACGGGTAGATCTTTTCCGGGTTGGTCTCGCGGAAATTGTAGAAATCCAGCACCTGCTCCAGCGTGTGATAGACGCCGTTATGAAAGAACACCCGCCGGGTCGCGACATTGCGCAGCGTGGGCGTGGCGAACATCGCGCAATACTGTGTTTCCGCCTTCATGTCGTCGCGATACGGGCCGCAAATACCGAGGTCAAAATGGCCGGGCTTGTCATTGGCCGCGAGCGCCGGGTTGCGCGGCACGCCGAGCGCCTCGTACTGATGGTCGGTGAAGAGCGGCGGCAGTCCGTCCACGCTTGGCTTGTCGAGATGACAGCCGCCGCAATTGGCCTTGGCCGGGTCGTTGAACAGCAGATAGCCGCGCAGTTCGGCCGAGGTGAACCGCGCGCGACCCTCCAGCCAATAGTCGAACTTGCTAGTGTAGAGGTGGAATTTCGCATCCTCAAACTCATAGCGCCCGACCGCGAACAGCGCTTCGCCGACCGCGACATTGGGGTTGCCGAACACAGAGGTGCCGAAGAGCTGCACAAAGCGGTTGGCGTAGGGGCTTTGGCGCAGCTTGGCGGCGACAGTCTCGACGCTGCCGCCATCCATCTCGAACGGGCTCAGCAGCGGAAACAGCGCCTGTTGTTGCAGCGTATCGGCACGGCCGTCCCAGAACAGCCCGCCTTGCGGCACCAGATTGGCCGAGGCAGCGGCGGTATCGGTCGCGACTTTTTGCGCGCGTGCCGCGTCGCGGCCCGCCGCAGCGAGCTGAAGCAGGCTCACCGTCTCGTCTTCGTCCTTGTCCGGGCCGATGCTGAAACTCGGCTGGCGTTCCAGGTACATCAGCGAAGGAACCGCGCGCACGCCCTGTGCCGACAGTGACGGACCGCCCATAATCGCCGGGAGATCGCCGGGCGGGCCGTAGGCGCGTTGCGGGTCGTGGCAAGTCGCGCAGGCGAGCTTTCCGGATGACGACAGGCTGGCATCAAAAAAGATCAGCCGACCGAGCTGCGCCATCGCCGAGAACGGCGCCGATTGCGGCCGCATTAGCCGTACCGGATACGGGTTTTCGCCGCGCGCGAGCGCGAATGTCTCGCGCGGATGGGTAAGCCACGCCTGCAACGGCACCAGGCCGCCCGCGGTCATGCCGATGACAGTGATCGCCACCGCAGCCAGCGCGCCAAGCGGCGCCGCCCATAATCTGCGCGCTGGCATGCGGCTGCGGGTCAGTGCGCCGCGGGCGGGCCGCTGAGCGGCGTGCCTTTCTCGGCGTCGAGATAAAGCGCCGCCGTTTTGCCGCCACCGGCGAAGTCGAACATGTCCATGATCGAACCCGCCGTCGCGTCAAACGAGCCGCCGCCCAGGCGCTCGCCCTTCAGCCAGTTATCCTCGATAAACCGCACGACCGAACTGAGCGAAATCTGCTCGTGGCTGACAAAGTTCGCCTTGGCGTAGGGCGAGACGACGAGGAATGGAATGCGCGTCCCCGGTCCGCAACGGCCGTTGACCGGCTTGCCCTCGACACCGTTCGGCGCCGTGCCGGTGCCGCATTTGCCGGGCCCGTCAAGCTGGTCCGCCTGATCAAAGGACGGGCTCGTTACCTTGGTAAAGGCGTGGTCGTACCAGCCGTCCGAATCATCGAACGTGACGACCACCGCGGTGCTCGTCCAACCGGGCTGGTGCTGCAGGAAGTTGATCAGTTCCACCACCGCGCTCTGTTCGTCGAGCGGGTCGGAATAGCCGGCGTGCCCGTCCTGGTACGCGTCCATCTTGATGTAGGAAACCGACGGAAAGTTCCCCGCTTTCACCGCGTCGTAAAAATCCTTGAGGTCGTATTGGTGGTTCGCCGGGTCGCGCGTCTTGCCGTCATGCTCGAAACTGTAGCCGACTGAGGCGAGCGAGCTCGGGCGCTCGTGCTTGGGGTTCGCGGTCGATTCAAAATACTGAAACCACGCGTGATGCGGGATGTAGTCGACGACATCCTTGCCGACGATAGCGGGATGCGTACTGCGTTTGCATCCGGTGGTGCCGTTGGGGTTTTTGGCCTCCAGGTCGAATCCGCCCATAAAGCCGCCCCAGGTGAGGCCGGCGGTATTGAGCAGATCGCCGATATTCTTGCCGGCCATCATCGCCTGGTCTTTGGGTTTGGAACAGACATCGTAGCCAGGGTCGACATCGTTGATCATCGTCAACCCACCCTGACCGTCCTTGACGAAGTACGACACCTTCTCGACGGTGGAAGGCTCCTTGGTTGTCGCGACGATCTTCATCCCATTGGTCTGGCCAGAGACGACTTCGAGCATGCCGGGCGTCGATGGGCCGTATGTGTCGGTATAGGCGTTGTCGCTCATCGCGAAATGTTGCGCGTAGTGCCACATCGCGGCGACGGTGTTGCCGTCAAAATAGCCCATGACCTGGCCCTTGGTGCCGAAGGCACCGACCCCGCCGGGCGTGCCCTTGCCGGTATATTTCGGGAAAAGATCAGCCTTGCCGCCGTTATAGGCCTGTTGTTCGGCGGTATAGGCGTGGTTCTGATCGGCCGTGTTCGCCTGGGTACGGTCGAGCCGGAACGGCTCGGCGGCATCGGCCCCGTTCTCCTTGTTGGTGAAATTCGGGTTGTTGGTCAACAAGCTGGCATGCGCCAGTGTGTTGATGTCGCTCGGCGTGCCCGCCGCCGCGGTAAATTCCGGTTCGCCGGGCGGATTTGTCGCCGTGGGATAGGTCGCGAAATAATGGTCGAAGGACACATTCTCCTGAAAAATCACCACGAGGTGCTTGATCGGCGTCGCGGTCGCGGCAGCCTCCTGCGGGCCGGCGCCGCCTCCGTTGGCGGGAGCGACGGCTCCGGCTTGCTGTGCGGCGGCCGGGCTTGGCGCGGCGACAGCGGAGAGAAGTGCGGTCGCGGCGAGCGACAGCAGCAGAGAACGCGACATTCAGGACCTCCGGTGCAATGGGAAACCCGTCCATCTATCGCCGGTAACGTGACGCATACATGACAAAAGCGCGGCTGAGTTGTCGCGGCTTTTGCCTCTGGGGCTTATCCCTCGCGGCACTTGACCATACGCAGCGGCGTGTAGGTTTGCACTACCTTGCCGTGCTGGTTGACGATACGGTTGCGCGTGCGCACCAGTCCGCGCCCCGGCCGGCTTTTCGACAACCGCGCCTCGATGACCTCGCATTCGACATGGATGGTGTCGCCAGCCAGCACCGGTGCCTCGACATTCAACTCCATGTGCAGAAACGCGAAGCCGGTGTGTTGCATCGTCGATTGGGTCAACAGGCCCTCGGCGAAGGCGTAGACCAGTGCGCCCGGCGCCGGGCGGCCTTTGATGTCGCTTTCCTCCTTGAGGAATTCGAGGTTGGTGAACAGCACCTCGACCATGCCAGTGCAATTGACGAAGTTTGTGATGTCGGCCTCGGTCACGGTGCGGCCGATCGTCTTGAAGGTTCGTCCGAGCGGCAAATCCTCAAAGAAAAGCCCGAGCCCCACCGTTTCCATCGCCGCTCTCTCCCGTGTCGCGGCCGACGATACCGCCGGCCCGAGGCAGGTGCTACCATCCGGGTGTTTTAACCTCTTCGGCGGGAACGCCCATGCCCCGGATCGCACTCATTCATGCCGTTAGCGTCGCCATGGCACCGGTGCACGACGCCTTTCGCCAGCTTTGGCCGGAAGCGGAGTGCGTCGATATTCTCGATACCTCGCTGTCGCGCGACCGCGAGCGGGATGGCAAGCTGACGCAAAAGATGATCGAGCGGTTTCTGCTGCTCGCCAAATATGCCGAGGATAACGGCGCGGCGGGCATTCTCTTTACTTGTTCCGCGTTTGGCGAGGCGATCGAGCAGGCCGCCGACCAGGCGAAAATCCCGGTGCTGAAGCCCAATGAGGCGATGTTCGATGCCGCGCTCGCCGCCGGCAAACGGCTCGGCATGCTGGCGACGTTCGCGCCAAGCGTCGCCGGGATGGAGGCGGAGTTTCGCGACACCGCGGGCGACAAGGCGACGATCGAAACCTTTTGCGTCCCCGGCGCGATGAACGCGCTGCAATCAGGTGATGCAGCCGAGCATGATCAGCTCGTGGCAATCGCCGCGCCGCGCTTTGCCGATTACGACGCGATCATGCTCGCACATTTCTCGACCTCGCGCGCGGCGCCGGCGGTTAAGGCGGCGGTCCGCTGTCCGGTACTGACCGCGCCGGGCGCGGCGGTTCACAAGCTCAAAGGAATGCTGATCTAGGCGCAATAGACGCGATGACGGCGAAGGATATTCCGCCGTCACCGAGGAGCGATTTGATCAGTCCTTTTTCTTCTCCATCGATTTGCTGTCTTTGTCTTGGTCTTCCTTCGCCGGGACGTCCTTGGCCTGAGCGGCGAACTCTCCCGGCTTTGAGCTGCGCGTACCGGCATAGCTGACCTGGATACCGAGCAACTTGACTACCTCATCGGCCGATTTGGCGTCGCTGAGTTCCTGATTGGTCACCTTGCCGGGCGGGTTGAGGGTGATCTTCAACGGGCCTTTGGGCTTGGCGTAGTCCTCGACAAAGGCGACCAACGAATCGATCGCCTTTTGCGCTGCTTCTCCCTGGCCCTCGCGCATCTGGTCGAGAAACCCGACCGCCATCGCTATCATCGCCTTGGGGTCGGCACCGCCCTGCATCGCGGCGACGACCGGCAGCACCTTGCCCAGCAGCGAGTGATCGTCATAGATGAGATCTGCGCTCTTCAGCTGGGCGTCCTTCATGGCCGCGTCGGGGTTGGCAGCATCCGCCGCGCTCAGCCCGTTGACGACAAACGAGGTTTGCAGCTTCCCAAGCCCGTTGAGGTTCAGTTCGAGGCGCCGCAGCGTGAAGGTCTTCTTGTCGGGGTCGAGCCTGTAGTCGACGCCGAAATCGGCGGCGAAATTGTCGATGCCGGCCTGTTTGAGGTCGAAACCGCCAGCACCAGCGGCCGTCACGCCGTCAAATTTGATCTTGGCGAACAGCGGCGGCTGCTGCTTTTCGATCGCGTCGAAATCCAGCCGCTCGACGGTGATCGTCTTAACGTTGATCGGTTGAGGTTTTTGTTTGGGCTCGTTCGGCGGCGGCGTAATCACGGCATCGTCGAGCTCGAAGCCGTTATCGCCGAGGGCCTTGGCGCTCTTGTAAGTGAGCGCGTCCGGCGGGATCAGCGGCTTGATCGACTTTTCGAACCGGGCCAGCCCGTCGGCGGAGGCCGGGGCGGCAGCGACGAGGCCGAGCCAAACGCCGGCCGCGACAAATGAAAGGATGCGCTTTGCCATCTCAACCCCTGTGCGACAGTGCTGCGGAAAAAATCGCCGCCGTTATAAAGGCCGCGACAAACCGGCACAACGGGCCGGCGCTCACGATTACGTTGCAAAAACCGGAAGGGTTGGAAGGGTTCTCAGCTTTTTTTCATGTCCGCCGCACCGAACGATACGCTCGGTACGTCACGAAACAATGACATATGGGTATGGCCGGCGACCCAATCCTCGCCGACCGCCTGGCGTGACAAGGCCGCCGTAGTCCGCCCCGGCCGCTGATACGGCGTGCCGTCACGGTGGTAGCCCGTGGAGTCGAACACGCCCATGCCGATCGCGGTCAGTCGATCGGCCGAGACGATCGCGCGGATATCGTCGCCGCGATAGCGGAAGCCGCTGGTGACGCCCCAGACATTGCGCCATTGCGCTTGTTCCACCCGCTCGCGCCCGGTAATGAAATTCTCGAACGTGCCGAACGCAATCATGTCATCGGCAAAAAGCGGCCGCGCGCCCTCGTAATCGACCGCGCGGACATGCTTGGACAGACGCTCGAACCAGGCTTTGACGCGGGCGAGATCATCAGGGTCGGGGCTGGTCGGCACGCAATTCCTCCTGGAACGATCTCTGACGCTACACGTATCGTCGTCCCCGCGAAAGCGGGGGTCCAGGAGCAAGCGATGAAGCGGCTGCCTTGGGTTCCGCGCCTGCGCGGGAAAGACGAACTTGAGGGAGCAGAGCGATGCCGGGGCCGTTATCGGGTGTGCGGGTCATCGATCTGACCGCCGTCGTGCTGGGACCGGTGGGGACGCAGATCCTCGGCGATCTCGGTGCCGAGGTCATCAAGGTCGAGCCCCCCGAGGGGGACATGATGCGCGCGGTCGGGCCGATGCGGCATCCCGGCATGGGCGCGTATTTTCTCAACCTCAACCGCAATAAGAAGAGCGTAGTGCTCGACCTGCGCAAACCCGCCGGGCGGGCGGCGCTGCTCCGCCTGGCGGCGACCGCCGATGTGCTTGTGCATAACATGCGGCCCGGCGCCGCCGAACGGCTCGGCATCGCTTACAAGGCCGTCGCCGCTGCCAACTCGCGTATCGTCTACGCCTCGGCGAGCGGCTGGCGGCCCGACGGGCCGCATCGCGACCGCGCCGCCTATGACGATGTCATCCAGGGCGAGAGCGGGTTCGCTGCGCTCAACAGGGACACCGACGGGTCGCCGCGCTACGCTCCGATGGTGATCGCCGACAAGATCACCGGCTATGTGCTCGCCTCGATGATCGGAATGGCGTTGTACGCACGCGAAAAGACCGGAGGCGGCCAGGAAATCCATGTGCCGATGGTCGATACGATCGCGGCGTTCAACCTCGTCGACCATTTGTGGCACGGCGTTTTCGGCGAGCCCGAAAAGGGGCTCGGCTACCCGCGCATGCTGACCCCGTACCGCCGGCCCTATGCCACCGCCGACGGCCACATCGCGCTGTTAGCCACTACCGACCGGCAATGGCGCGGGTTATTCGCGGTGGCGGGCGCGCCTGAACTCGCCGACGACCCACGTTTCGCCACAATCACCGACCGCACCGAGAATATCGACGCGCTATACGGTTGGCTGGCGGGCGTGATGCGGACACGCCCCACCGCTGAGTGGAAGGCACTCCTCGACGGGGCGGACGTGCCGAACGGCGCGGTCAACGATTTGATGGGGGTGGTTCGCGACCCCTATCTCCACGATGCCGGCTTTTTTCAGCCGCTTGATCATCCGACGGAGGGCCGCCTGACAACGATGCCGTTTCCGGTCAGGTTTTCCGACACGACCCTTGACCAAAATCTGCCGCCCGCCCGGCTGGGGGAGCATACCGAGGACGTGCTCACCGATTTGGGGTACAGCGCGGCGGACATCGAGCAGATTACCGGAAAGGCAGGGTAGCGGCCAATGTCGGGAACCGATTGCTTCAGACCTGCGGCTGAAGCGGCGCTTCGGCGCCTTCCTCGGGTTCTTCCAAGTCCAGGTCACCGCCTGATTCGAGGTGAAGCAGCTGCGCGTCGATATCGGCGAGCAGGCGATCATACGTCATCACGTTCATGAGACCGCGCTGATACCCCTCGACGACGCGGTTCTTTTCGATCAGCAGTAGGTGCCGACGTGCCTGGCGGAGGTCGCCTCGATGCCAGTGTTGATGCTCCGTCGGCAGCTTGCCGATTTCAGCGTGGGTCTTGTCGATGCGCTGCCCGTAATGCACCTTCAGCCGCGCGATTGCTTCCGGCGCCACGGAGCGCAGCCGCTCCAGCCGCTCGATTTCCTCGATTGCCGCAGCCGCGGTCTGCAGCCGGCCGCGCAGCAAATTGTAACTTTCATCCCCGTCATCGGCGTCGACAATCCCGAGACGCCGCAGCAGCGGCGACATGGTCAATCCTTGGCCGAGAATCGACAAAATCACGACGCCAAAGGTCGTGCTGACGATCTCCTCGCGCACCGGAAAATCGGCGGGCAGCCCCAGCGCCAAGACCATCGGCAGCGCGCCGCGCAAACCGCCCCAGGTCAGCACGAGACCCCAAGAAAACGGAAACCGCTCGCGGGTCCACCCGACAAGCCGCCACGAAAGATGGATCAGCAGCGCCCGTGCCAACGTCACAATCAGATAGGCGACGATAATCGGCAGCCACGACGCCGCTAGGTTATGGAGCGGCACCTCGATCCCGATCAGCAGAAAGACGATCGAGTTCAACGCGAAGGCGACATATTCCCAGAACGTCTCGGCAGCGACACGGGTCGATGGCGACATTCCCCTGCGGGCGCCGTAAGTACCGCAGAACATGCCAGCGGCGACGGTCGCGATAATCCCGGAATAGCCGAGATGCTCGGCCGTGAAGAATGAGCCGTAGGCAGCGATCGTGGTCAGGCTGACCTCGATCATCGGGTCGTCGATATACCGCAGTATCGCCGAAATCACGACACCGATCGCCAGCCCGATCAGCAGCCCCATACCGACGACCGACACGAACTCGAGCGCGAGATGACCGCCATCGATCGCCGTTCCAGCGAAAATCGATAGGCTGAGCGTAAAAAAGACAATGCCGGTCCCGTCATTCAAGAGGCTCTCGCCTTCGACCAGCAGCGACAACCGAGCGGGAATTCCCAGCCGGCGAAAAACCGAGATGACCGCGACGGGATCGGTCGCCGAGATCAACGCGCCAAAAACCAGCGCGGAGTGCCAGGTAAACCCGTGCAGCGAATCGATGACCTGGCCGAGCGGCGTGAGGATCACCGCGATGAGCACCGTCGACGCAATAACCCCCGGCACCGCCAGCAGGCTGAGCGTGATGCGGTTCCGCCATAGCTCTTCGAATTCCATATGGAATGCGGCTTCGAAGATCAGACCGGGCAGAAACACCGCGAAGAGAAGCGATTTGTCGAGTTCCGGCGCCGGAAAGAGACGGACCGTGCCGAGTATCAAGCCGGCGATCACCAGCCCTACCGTGTAGGGCAGCCGCAGGTAGCGGACACCGATCGCCACCATCATGGCGATGATGAAAAGCAGGATAAACGAATTTTCGAGATTCATGCGTACCAACCACCACTGCGCGCACAAGCGGCGCGTTGCAAAAATTCGGCTAGCCCCAGCCGCACGCGGCGGGTGTCAGGGATTGACCGCGGGCGTCGAACGGTATCCCATCCTCACCGCTCGCCAGGGAGGGTCAACACCGCGATGAGCATCAAGGACAAATCTTACATTATTGGCGTTTACGAGCATCCCACACGACTCGCCACTGACAAGACGATCCCGCAGCTGCACGCCGAGTGCGCGCGCGGCGCGATTGAGGACGCCGGGATCAGCAAAGGCGATATCGACGGCTATTTCTGCGCCGCGGGCGACATGTCCGGCCTCGGCGCGCTGTCGATGATCGACTATCTCGGCCTCAAGCTGAAGCATTGGGATTCGACCGATACCGGCGGCTCGTCCTACCTGCTGCAGGTCGGGCACGCGGCAGAGGCGATCGCGCTCGGCAAATGCAATGTCGCCCTGATCACGCTCGCCGGCCGGCCGCGCGCCGAAGGCATGCAGACCGGCACCGCGCCGCGCGCTCCGGCCGCGCCGATGCCGGAATCGGGGTTCGAGTTCCCCTACGGTCCGGCCACCGCGAATATGTACGCGATGTGCGCGATGCGGCACATGCATCAGTACGGCACGACCAGCGAGCAGCTTGCCTGGGTCAAGGTTGCCGCCTCGCACCACGCGCAATACAACGAGCACGCGATGCTGCGCGATGTCGTGACGGTCGAGGACGTGGTCAATTCGCCGATGATCGCCGATCCGCTGCATCGGCTCGATTGCTGCGTCATCAGCGACGGCGGCGGCGCGATCATTCTTGCCAAGCCCGAAATCGCCAAAAGCCTCAAACGGCCGAAGGTCAAGGTGATCGGCGTCGGCGAAGGGCCGAAAAACCAATACGGCGGCAAGCTCGACCTGACCTATTCCGGCGCCGTGATCTCGGGGCCGATCGCCTTTGCCGAGGCCGGTGTCAAACCCGCCGACATCAAATACGCCTCAATCTACGACAGCTTCACGATCACCGTGGTGATGCAGATCGAGGATCTGGGTTTCTGCGAGAAGGGCCAGGGCGGAAAGTTCGTTTCCGACGGCAACCTCATTTCCGGCGTCGGCAAGTTCCCGTTCAACACGGATGGCGGGGGCCTGTGCAACAATCACCCGTCTAACCGCGGCGGCCTCACCAAGGTGGTCGAGGCGGTGCGGCAACTGCGCGGAGAAGCCCATCCGGCGGTGCAGGTCAGGAATTGCGACATCGCGCTGGCGCACGGCACCGGCGGCTCGCTCGGCACCCGCCATGGCGCCGCAACCGTCATCATGGAAAGGGAGTAGGGGTCATGGCCGAACGCAAAATCCCCGCGCCGCAGCCCAATCTCGAAACCCAGCCCTATTGGGACGCCTGCGCCGAAGGCAAGCTGCTGGTGAAGAAATGCAACGCCTGCGGCGAGGTGCATTTCTACCCGCGCGCCCATTGCCCGTTCTGCTTCAGCGCTGACACGGCCTGGCAGCAGGCTTCGGGCGATGCGGTGATCTACACATACAGCGTGATGCGCCGCGGCACGCCCGTGCCCTACGCGATCGCCTATGTGACGCTGGCTGAAGGCCCGACGATGATGACCAATATCGTCGATTGCGACCTCGACGGCATCAAGATCGGCCAAAAGGTCAAGCTCGTCTTCAAGCCGAGCGAAGGCGGTGCACCCGTGCCGTGTTTCGCGCCGGTGTGACGCCCAACCCTCGTGATTTCCGAGGCGTGGCGTTAGCCGCGAACCCGGAACCCAGGAACACGGACGCTCGCGAGTTTGGCACCACCTTTGCGTCCGTTTTGAAGGTCAGTGTGCAGGGGTTCCGGGCTCCTCGCTGCGCTCGGCCCCGGAATGACAACTGAAGGAGCAACCCATGGACGCCTTGAACATTCAGGCCTCACGGCCGCGCCATATCAGCCCCGAGGAATGGGCGGTGCGGGTCGACCTCGCGGCTTGTTACCGCCTCATCGCGCATTTCGGCTGGGACGATTTGGTCCTTACCCACAATTCGGCGCGGGTGCCGGGCGAGCCGGAGCATATGCTGATCAACCCGATGGGGTTGATGTTCGACGAGGTCACCGCCTCGAACATCCTCAAGGTCGGTTTCGACGGTAACCTCGTCGAGCCATCGGAATACGAGCCGATTTATGCCGGTATCGTCATCCACGGGGCGATCTATCTTGGCCGGCCGGATGTCGAATGCGTGGTGCACACCCATACCGAGGCCGATATCGCCGTCGGCGTGCAGGAGGAAGGGCTGCTGCCGCTGTCGCAATGGGCGATGCGCTTCCACAACCGGCTCGGCTATCACGATTACGAAGGCGTCTCTCTCGACATGGACGAGCGCACCCGCCTGCAGCAATCGATTGGCAATCATCCCGTGCTGGTCCTGCGCAATCACGGGCTGCTCGCGACCGGGCGCAATGTCGCCGAGGCGTTTTCCTTTACCTATCATTTCGAGCGTTCGGCCGAAGCGCAGTTAAAGGCGCAGGCGGCTTGCGCCGCTGGGGGGAAGCTGGTCTTCCCTCCCGAGGAAACCTGCGAGAAGCAGGCGGCGCAGTTCGCCACCGCCGGCAATACGCCGCGGCTCGGGGGACAGCGTGAGTGGCCCGCCCTCCTGCGCCTGTGCGACAAGCTCGACCCGACTTTCCGCACCTGAACCAAGGATCGTCCCCGGGCGCCGCGCGCAGCAAACCGGGGACGAAAACCCGTTGCTGTGCCTGCGGCTGGCAAAGCGCGGAATCCGATATAGTCGGGTGATTTGTCGTGCGCTCAAATAAGGCGCACGACAAATCAATTTGATCAGTTTTGAAACAATAATTTATAGGCCTTAGCGGCGATGATGTCTCGCGGACCGCTCGCATTCACCTTCCCTTAAGGTGCCACGCCATAGGTTTTCGGGCGATGTCTGGGAAACCTGATTAGTCGTCATGGCAGCGAAGACCAATGCCGATCCGGTTACGCCGTTTCCGGAATGGATCACGCACTTTGTCGCCGACATCCCATCCGCAGTCGCGTTGTTCGACCGGGATTTGCGGTACGTCACGGCGAACAATCTTTGGCTGAACGCCTTCGGGATCGTCGATAATGAACCGGCCGGCCGGAACCATGATCAGATCGATGCGCCGAGCGCGCCGATCCTTTCGGGTCTGCAACTCCGGGCACTCGCCGGCGAGACGGCGGAGGCCTGCCTCAACGATGGGGACGATCCGACCGAGGGCACGAGCCAGCGCATCGTCAGTGTGCGACCGCATCGCGGCTCCGACGGCACGATTGTCGGCGTCATCGCGACGATGCGCGAGGCGATTGCGATCGCGACAGATCGCTCGCTGCAATATGTTACGGACCCGCTGACCGGCCTTGCCGGGCGCCATTGCTTCATGGCCCGGGTTCGCGCGGCGGTCGCACCGAGTGATAGTGCGCGCCGCGCGGCGGCGATCTTCCTGCTCGATATCGACAATTTCAGAGGCGTCAACGATCTGCACGGCGCGACCGCCGGAGACGAAGTGTTGCGGGTGATCGCCAACCGGCTGCTCGCTGGGACACGCTCGCGTCAATTGCCGCCGCCGCGCAATGGCAAGAACCCCGCGATGCAGCGCACCGATATGGTGGCGCGGCTGGGCGCCGATGAGTTCGCGATCATCCTCGGCAATGCCTCACCAAGCCTTGCCGACGCCGACGCTTTCGCGCGGCGCCTACTGCATCTGGTGGTCAGCCCGGTCATGGTGGGCGACCAACGTATTCGCCTCTCGGCCAATCTCGGCTACCTGGTGACGACCGAGGCGCACCGCACCGAGGACGATGCCATGCGCGACTTGGATGTCGCGCTGCAGGAAGCCAAACAGCGCGGGCCCAACACCGCGAAGTCTTGGGAACCGGCGCTCACGAGTACGGTCGGCCGCCGTCTTGCGCTGCTAGACCAGCTGCGCGCCGCGCTCGACGAGAACGAGTTCGTGCTGCACTACCAACCGATCCTCCGGATGGATGACGGGCGGGTGATCGGCGCCGAAGCGCTGCTGCGCTGGAACCATCCGAGCGACGGGCTGGTTTCACCCGCAGCGTTTCTGCCTGTGCTCGAGGAAACCGGGCTGATCGTGCCGGTCGGCTGCTGGGTGCTGCGCGAAACCGTCCGGCAGATGCAGGTCTGGCAGATGCTTTACGGCCGCGAGCTGCTGGATTGGGTCAGCGTCAACGTCTCTGCGCGGCAGTTCAACGATCCGGCCTTGCTGCTGGAGACGCTCGCGGAAATTCGTGACAGCGGCTTTCCTCTGTCGCGGCTGAAAATCGAGATCACCGAGTCAGCGGTGATGCGCAACCCCAAGGTGACCCGCGCGGTATTGACCGAGCTACAGGAGTTGGGCATTCGCATCGCAATTGACGATTTTGGCACCGGCTACTCGGCGCTGGGCGCGCTGCGTGATTATCAGGTCGATACGATCAAGATCGACCGCGGTTTTACCGCCGCGATCGACACGCCAGACGGCAAGGAGCTGGTTCTGGCGATGCTCAAGATCGCGCGCATCTATGGCGCCGATGTCGTCGCTGAGGGTGTCGAGACCACCGCTCAGAGCGACATCCTGCGGCACCACGGCTGCAGCTACGCGCAAGGATATCTCTTCGCCAAGCCAATGGATGGCAGCTTCTTTGGCGCTTTCGCGCTGACCCATCTGGTCGAGGCCGGCGACGCCGCCGATTAGGTCTCGGGTGTCGTTCCTGTGACGCCCGCGCGGTGCCGGGCGACGCGGTCCATTTCGTTGAGCAGGTCGTGCAGCACCTGATCGGCGGTGTAGGACATCTTGGTAAAGGCTCGCAGGAAATTGTCGGTCCGCGGCAGATGAAACAGCGTCTCGTCGCCATCGCTGCGGCTTGTCGCGGTAATGGCCATCACCGCCTCGTAGGGCTGAATAACCAGCTCTTTTAAAGTCTTCCCTGGACCGGTGACGTATTCGACGACACGGCAGCGGTTGCCCTCGGCGTTCGGCGACAGGATAGTCATGCGATAGGCCGCGCGCGTCGTCGCCGCCTCGACCAGCGCGCGGGTGAACGGGCGCAGAAAACTCTCGTCAAAGCCAAGCAACGCCATCGCGCGGTCGCCGTTGACCCCAGAGCGCATCTCCAGCGTCGTCCAAAGCGAAGAGCGCCCCTGAAAATAATCGGCGGAGGCAAGATCGAGATTGATTGAATCGATCGATAACGGCGCCGCCGCCGAGCGTGCCGACAGAAACGCGAAGCAAGCCGGCTCGCGCTTCAGCGAAATATTCGTCGAGGCCTCGAGATTGCGATCGCTAATCGCGGGGCTTTGGTTCAAGGCGGCCTCCTCGAGGGGGGACGGAGAGCGGCTGAAACGCCACGGTGCGGAACCGATGCATTGTTGCGGGCCAGCTACCTTCTGTCAAAAGCGCCGTCGGCATGCCGTCATGCGTGCGGCCAAAGGCCGCGAGAATATCATAGACATTCAACCAATTTTTTCGCGATCGAGTGGGCGACGACGCATGGTTTTCAACCCCGCGCGGCGCGCTCCAACGCTTCCTCGGCGGCGAACCATTGTGCCTCGGCCTCGGCGATCTGGCGCACGAGATCGGCGCGCTTTTTCATGGCGTCGGCGAGCCCCGACCCGCCGCCAAACCCGTTCGGCGCCGCGAGTTTTTGGTCAAGTGCCTGCTGCTCGGCGGCGAGCCGCGCTGCCGCCGCCTCGGCCCGGCGAGATTCACGGCGCAACGGTTCGAGCGCGAGGCGTGTCTGCGCCGCCTCGCGCCGCGCGAGGCGTTTCGGATCGCTTGCCGCCCGCGCCCGGCTTTCCTCCTCGCCAGCATCCGCTTCTTCGAGCTGCCGGCGATAAGCGTCGAGATCGCCGTCAAACGATTTTACCGTGCAGCGTTCAACGAGCCAAAGCCGGTCGGCGACCAATTCCACCAGATGCCAGTCGTGGCTCACGAGGACCACCGCGCCCGAATATTCCGACAAAGCTTCGACCAGGCTTTCCCGTGTCTCCATGTCGAGATGGTTGGTCGGCTCGTCGAGGATCAGCAACCCGGGCGCGTCATGCGTCACCAAGGCCAGGTTGAGCCGCGCACGCTCACCACCCGACAGCGCTTTCACCGGCACAAACGCCTTGTCCTGGCCGAACCCGAAACGGCCCAAGCGCGCGCGGATCGCCTCCTCGTTAAGCTGCGGCAGCAACGCCGCGAGATGGTCATAGGCCGACTCTTCGGGCCGCATTTCCTCGATCTGGTGTTGCACGAAAAAGCCGGTGACGAGTTTTGACGGACGCGCCACATGCCCCGTCATCGCCGGTAGCCGGCCGGCAAGCAGCCGAGCGAACGTGGTCTTGCCGTTGCCGTTGGCGCCGAGCAGCGCCACCCGGTCATCGGGATCGAGCCGCAGATCGAGGCCCGAGAGCACCGGCTTTCCCTCTGCATAGCCGACGCTGGCCTTTTCGATGCTGATCAGCGGCGGCCGCAGTTGCGCAGGCTCCGGCAGGCGCAACTCGATCGGCGGTGCCTCGGCGATGACTGCGACCGGCTCCAGCTTGGCCAGTGCCTTCAGCCGGCTCTGTGCTTGCCGCGCCTTCGACGCCTTGTAGCGGAAGCGATCGACAAATTCCTGCATATGCCGGCGCTGCGCATTCTGGCGTTGTGCCATCGCCGCTTGCCGTGCTTTCGCTGCCGAGCGGGCGCGCAGATAAGCGTCGAAGTTGCCGGAGTAAAGCGTCAGCTTGCCGGTATCGAGATGGAGGATCGAGGTCGTCGCCGCGTTGAGCAGCTGGCGGTCATGGCTGACCAGGATAAAACTGCGGCGATAGCGCCGCAGATAGCGTTCCAGCCACAGCGAGGCCTCCATGTCGAGATGGTTGGTCGGCTCGTCGAGCAGCAGGAGGTCGGGTTCGGCGAACAGCACTGCGGCAAGCGCGACCCGCATCCGCCAGCCGCCGGACAATTCATCGAGCGGCCCTTCCTGCATCGCGGTGTCGAGACCGAGCCCGGCGAGAATGCGCGCCGCGCGCCCCGGCGCCGCCCGCGCGCCGATCATGTCGAGCCGCGCCTCGATCTCGGCGATGCGTTCCGGGGCGGGATCGCGTTCGAGCTCGGCCATAAGCCGAGCGCGCTCGCGGTCGGCAGCGAGCACGGTGGCGAGCGGCGTGCCGGTGCCGCTCGGTGCTTCCTGCGCCAGAAAGCCGACGCGGTAGTCGTGTGGGAAAATGATGTCGCCGTCATCCGGCAGCAGACGGCCGCGAATCAGGTCGAGCAGCGTCGATTTGCCGATGCCGTTGCGGCCGACAAGGCCGAGTTTGACCCCCTCGGGGATTTGCGCATTGGCGTGGTCGAGCAGCGCCCGCCCGCGCTTTCCGCCGACGCGGTAGGTGACATCCGAGATGGTCAGCATGGCGTTCTTCTAACATGGGCGAAGACACGGGCATATGCGCGTGGGTTTGTCGGGCTGGCTTTATCCCGGCTGGCGCGGCGTGTTCTATCCGAAGGGGCTCCGGCACAAGGACGAGTTCGCCTATGCCACCCGGCTGTTCGACACGATCGAGATCAACGGCACGTTCTATTCGCTGAAGCGACCAGAAAATTTCGCGACGTGGCGTGATGCGACACCCGAAGGCTTTGTCTTCGCGGTCAAGGGCAGCCGCTTTATCACCCACATGAAGCAGCTGCGCGACACCGAAACGCCGCTCGCCAATTTCTTCGCGTCCGGTATCTTGGCGCTGCGCGAGAAGCTCGGGCCGTTTTTGTGGCAGCTATCGCCGCGGTTCAGATTCGACGAGACGCGGCTCGACAATTTCCTGTCGCTTCTGCCGCGCGACACGGAAGCGGCGGCAAAACTGGCGCGCCGCCATGACCAGCGCGTCGCCGGCCGCGCACTGACCGAGACCGACCGGCGCCGCAAGCTGCGTCACGCGATCGAAATCCGCCACCCGAGCTTTCACGATCCCGCTTTTATTCGACTAATGCGCCGGCACAACGTGGTGCTGGTCTTCACCGATGCCGCGGGCTGGCCCTATACCGAGGATATCACGGCGAATTTCCTCTATATCCGGCTGCACGGTACGGAGCAGCGCTATATCAGCGGCTATGATGATGTCGCGCTCGATTGGTGGGCGGCGCGCATCCGGTGCTGGGCGGAAGGTGTAGAGCCGGATGATGCGAAGCTCGTCGAAGCCCGACTACCGGTTCGCAAAGAGCGCGATGTTTATGTCTATTTCGATAACGACGCCAAGGTCCGCGCGCCGTTTGATGCTCAGGCGCTGCGCGACAAGCTGCGATAGACGGTAGACTGCAAGCGCCGCTTCCGCGATGCCGCTTATCGTCGTGTGCCGATCAAGCGGATTCTGGAAGTGACGCGCGACGAGCCGTTTCGGCGGTTAACCTAAGTTGAACCGGTACCGGATTATTCATCAATTTTTGGAACCGGATCGTCGATTAACTGGTATCCTTTTGAGGTCGGGGGCGAATCCTCCGACGGCGTGTGTCGATAACAACTCGATATTCGGGGGTGTGGTTCCGCGTGAGCACAACGCTTCATCAAGCCGGCGTCATAGCCTATCGGGCCGTTCACGGCGAGGTCCAGGTGCTGCTGATCACCTCGCGGGGCGCCGGACGTTGGATCATACCGAAGGGGAACATCAGCGCCGGCAGATCGGCAAGCAAAGCCGCCGAGATCGAGGCTTATGAAGAGGGGGGCGTGAAGGGAAAGATCGAAGGATCGGCGCCCCTGGGTTTCTACACCTACGTCAAGCGACAGGATTCCGGCGAGCAAAACCCGACATCCGTTGAGGTGTATCTGCTGCGGGTCGCGAAACAGGTCAAGAAATGGCCCGAGAAACGCGAACGGCAACTTTCGTGGGTTCCCATTGTCGAAGCAATCGAACAGGTTGACGAGCCGGGACTCATCCCGTTACTTCAACGGCTTTCCGAACTTGTCGAATTCGGCGGGACAAATTTGGTCGAAACCCTCTAAGTCAAGATTAGTTTGCGCGAAACAATCACGGCATCGCATGTCTTTCCATATCGCGATTCAGCGCTCGACCAAGCATTTCAGCCAGGCGGCTGACCACCCGTGCGCAGCACCCGCTGGGCGATCGACCAGCGGTGGACTTCGCTGGGGCCGTCATAGATCCGGAAGGGGCGCACCTCGCGGAAGATTCGCGCGACGACCGTGTCGTCGGTGACGCCGAGCCCGCCCAGCACTTGCATCGAGCGGTCGACGATTCGCCAGATCGCCTCCGAGCAGATCACTTTGGCCATGCTCGATTCGTGCCGCCCGCGCTCGCCTTTGTCCAAGACCCAGGCGCAATGCCAGATCGCCAGCCGGCTGGTGTGGATGTCCATCTCGTTGTCGGCGAGCATAAAGCCGATGCCCTCGTGCTCGCCAAGCGGCTTGCCAAAGGCATGGCGGCGGCGAGCGTAGTCCGTGGCGATATCGTGGCAGCGCCGCGCGGCGCCAAGCCAGCGCATGCAATGCGTGAGGCGCGCCGGAGCGAGCCGCACCTGGGCATAGCGAAAGCCGTGGCCGACCTGGCCCAGCACCGCGCTCTCGGGTATGCGCAGCCCATCGAGCCGGACCACCGCATGACCGCCCGCCATAAACCCGTCAAGCGTGTCGAGCACGCGTTCGATCTTGATGCCCGGCGCGTCCATCGGCGCCAGAAACATCGTCGCGCCGGCGGGGCCGAGGTCGTCGCTGTCGTTCTTTGCCATGATGATCGCGAATTTCGCGTCGACGGCGCCGGTGATCAGCCATTTCTCGCCGTCGATGATGAAATCGCCCTTGTTGCCGCCCACATCGCGCCGGGCGGTGGTCAGCAGCATTGACGGGTCGGCGCCGGCGCCGGGCGCCGGCTCGGTCATCATAAAGCACGAGCGGATGTCACCCGAGGCCAGCGGCCGCAGGTATTCCTCCTTTTGCGCGTCGGTGGCGACCTGTTCGAGCAGATGGGCATTGCCTTCGTCCGGCGCAAAGCAATGCATCGCGATCGGGCCGAGCGGCGAATATCCGGCTGCCTCGAACACCACCGCCTTGCCGCGATGGTCAAGGCCCAGCCCGCCCCACTCCGCCCCGACATGCGGCGACAGCAGGCCGGCGCTCCGTCCCAGAGCCACCAGTTCGCGGCGAAACGCCTCCGATGGGCCGTGATGGCCCAACCGCGGGTCGTTTTCGCGCGGGATCATCTCCGCGCGCACAAAACTCTCCGTACGGTCTCGCAAGTCGATAAGCTCGTTAGGGATTGCGAAATCCATGATTGGCCTCCAAGAAGGCATTATCGCGCGCCGGTGCGGGATCAAGCACGCTCCGGTGATGAAGTGCAACCAAACCTCCCTGTGTCGCGTAACCGCCAACGGCAGGAGGCTGCGAAACCAGTGACCGAGTCGCCGCTCCTGCTGCAGGAGCTTCTCCGCAAGACCGCCGTTGGCGATTCCGCGGCGTTCGCGCTGCTTTACAAGCATACCGCGGCGCGGCTGTTCGGGGTGGCGGTGCGCATCGCCGGGCGCGGCGAAATCGCCGAGGACGCGCTGCAGGAATGCTTTGTTCTGGTGTGGCGGCGTGCCGCGGAATACGACCCGCGGCGCGGCACGGCGATGAGTTGGCTGATGACGATCGCCCGCAATTGCACGATCGACGGGTTGCGCCGGCGCGGCACGCGGCCCGAGGGGCATGCGGCGCCGGAAGAACTGTTGGCGCGGGTGGCGGCGCCCGAAAGCGCGTCGCAAGGCGCCGAACTGCGCGCCCTGCGCCATTGCCTCAGCGAACTCGAGGAGCAGCCGCGCCAAGCGGTGTTGCTCGCCTATCTGTATGGCCTGACCCGCGAGGAACTGGCTGCCCGGCTCGCCGTTCCAGTGGGCACGGTCAAAAGCTGGCTCCGCCGCAGCCTCGACCGCCTGAGACGGTGCCTCGACTCATGAGATACGACACTCCGGAACTGCGCGAGCGCCTCGCCGCCGAATATGTGGTCGGCACGATGCCAACGCTGGTGCGCCGCCGGTTCGAACGCTTGATGGCGAGTGACGCGGCGCTGCGGCGGGAGGTGGATGATTGGCTCGCGCGCTTCCACCCGCTCGATCAGGCGACCGACGCGGTCGAGCCGCCGGCGCGCGTATGGCGCTCGGTCGAGCGCCAGCTCGACCTGGCGCCGGCGCCAGCGCCCCAGCAGCTCGGCTGGTTCGCCTCGCTCGCGTTCTGGCGCGCGACGGCCTTCGCCGCGGCGGCACTGGCGGCGGCCGCCATTATCTATGTGGCCGTGGGCACATCGCCGGTGCGGACGGCGACGGTGGTGGCGATCCTCAGCGACGACAAGGGCGCCCCGGGTTGGGTGGCGCTTGCCGGTGGGCATGACAGCGACATCGCGGTTGCGCCGATCCGCAAGGTGGCGCTCGACGCCGCCCATGCTTTTGAGCTGTGGGCGATCGCCGGGGGCAAACCGCATTCGCTCGGCCTGCTTACCCCCGAACCCGACCGCCCGTTGCTGGTCGCGGCTTCGCAGGTGCCGGCCAGCGCCGTCTTGGCGATCAGTCTCGAACCCGCCGGCGGTTCACCGAGCGGCTTGCCGACCGGGCCGGTCGAATATAAGGGCGCGGTACTGGCGCGCTAGCGGCCGTTTTCGGCCAGCGCCGCTTAGGTGATTTCCACCAGCTCCAAGGCTTCCTTGCTCGGGCCTTCGATCATCACCGCGCGGGTGGGCCCGAGCCGGTAGGGGCCGTTGTGGAATTTGACGCCCTCGCCCTTAAGCTTGTCGATCCACGCGTCGAGATCGCCGACGCTGAGGCCGATGTGGTCCTGCAACTGGCCCACAGGGCTGACCAACGGCTGCTCGCCCTGGTTGGCGTACCACATCATCGACACATCGCCGAACTCGACCCCGGCGCGGGGGGTGCGGAACATGCCCTCCTGCTTTAGTGCCGGCCAGGTGCGGTCGGAGTGGCGCGGCACCTTGCAGGTTTCCTCGGTCAGATCGGTGCCGTCATAACCGGGGCGCAGCGGCGCGTTGAGGTGCTTCTGATACCAGAGGAGAGCGCAGAACGGGTGTTCCTGCCACATATGAACGTGGTTGAAGCGTTCCTGCGGGTGGTTGCCGGCGATTTCGAACAACGCGTCATCCGGACCGACAAAATAGGCGAAGCCGCCGACCCGGTTCGGCTCGACATGCTGAGCCTTGGCTTCGGCTATCTGCGCCTTGGTGAGGCCCAGCGTATTGCCGATGCTGGGCCAGGTATCGCTGGAAATGGCGATTTCGCCCCCGGTTTCCTCACGGTAGAGCGGTGCCGAGACGACTTCCGGCCGATGCTTCCATTCCTCGACCGTGCGACGCGAGTCGTTGACGTGCCAGCCGAAATGCCAGATCGCGCTTTGCGGTCCCTGTGGCGCCGGCTTGTCGACTTTGTTGAACAGAATGAGCACATCATTGTCGCATTTGAGGGCTTTGTGCCCACCCCATTCGGCCCGGGCAGTGCTGGGGAATTGCCGCGTATACCAGTCGATCGCGGCGTCGGGATCTACCGAGTTCAGATGCAGATGGTGAAAGCCCGGTGTCGGGAGCATGGCGTTCCTCCTTGCGATTGGGAGGAACCTTAACACGCCTCCTACTTCGCCAGCGCACAGGAATGGTCTTGCAACTCCTCGCCCGAGCCGTGGTCGCCGGCGGTAAGGTCGGCTTCGTCGCTGAGGATCGCAAAACCCGGTTTGCCGTCCGCCAATGTCAGGCCGACGACGACAATCGTGTCCTTGGCCATCGCGCTGCGCGCCCCGGGAATCCCGTCGGCGACGAGCATGAAAGGGGCCACGCCGTCGAGCGTTTCGCCGGCGACGCGCATCGCGCGGTAATGTCGCCCGGCCAGCGGCACGGGAAACGGCGCCCATCTGTTCCCGATTGCGGCTTGGCCGTGCACCAGCGCGTCGCGTACATCGGGGCGGATGCAGTCGATGTGGATGTGCAGCTGGTTTTGCGTGCGGCCATATGCCGAGTTGATCGCCAGGCTGAGCATATCCCGCGGCAAGGCACGCTTCGCGGCTTCCTCGGTAAAATGCCGCTCGGCCCAGGCATCGGCAAAGTAGTTTCGCGCGTTCGGCGCCACCACCGCGGGATCGTCGATCCCGGTGATCTTGTCGGTCGGCATCAGCAGGTATTGCGTCGCGCCGGCCCTGTCCTTTAGGACGACATACCCCTTGTCGAGATCGACCTTGGCGCAGGGCGCGGCGTCGCCATGTTCTCGCCAATTGGGCAGACATTTCTCGCTGATGATCTTCCATAGCGCGGCCGGATCGGCGCGCGCCGCGCCAGCCAGCGCCAGCAGCGCTGCAAGCGCGACGAAGAGGGGCCGCATTTACTCGATCACGATGCGCGGCGGGGCACGGCGGGCGCCTTCGCCCGATACCTTCGCCCAAATCTTTGCGGCGATTTCGCGAAACAGCTGGGCGTGCGGCGACCCTGGATCGAAGACCGTGATCGGATGGCCCTCGTCCGAGGTTTCGCGGATCGCCAAGTCGAGCGGCACTTCGCCCAGGAATTCGGTGCCGAGCCGCTCCGCTTCGCGCCGCGCCCCGCCATGCGAAAAGATGTCGCTGCGCTCGCCGCAATGGGGGCAGAGGAAGTAGCTCATATTCTCGATGATGCCGAGCACCGGCACATCGACCTTCTGAAACATCGAGAGCCCCCGCCGGGCGTCGATCAGCGCGATGTCCTGTGGGGTCGAGACGATGACCGCGCCGGCGAGCGGCACTTGCTGCGCCATCGTCAGCTGCGCGTCACCCGTGCCCGGTGGCAGGTCGACGATCATGATGTCCAGCGGCGCCCACAGCACGTCGCGCAGCATCTGGTTGAGCGCGCTCATCACCATCGGGCCGCGCCAGATCATCGCGGTCTCCTCGGGGACGAGGAACCCCATCGACATGCACTTAACGCCGTAATTCTCCATCGGGCGCAGCGTCTTGCCGTCCTCGGTGGTGGGCCGCCCGGAAATCCCCAGCATGCGCGGCATCGACGGGCCGTAGATGTCCGCGTCCAGCACGCCGACCTGAAGCCCGTTGGCCTTGAGGCCGAGCGCGAGATTGGCGGCGACGGTCGATTTGCCGACGCCGCCCTTGCCCGAGGCGACAGCGACGATGGCGCCCACCCCTGGCAGCGCGCCGCGCTGCGCGTTGGCCGGGCGCTGACCTTGCGGCGCGCCCTGGGCATGGCCATGAGCTTGCGGCGCGGGGCGCGGGGCCGGTCCGCGTGATTCGGCGGTCAACACCGCAGTGACAGATATCACGCCAGGCAGGATTTCGATCGCTTGCTCCGCCGCCTTGCGCAACGGTTCGAGACGCGGCCCGCGCTCGGGCTCGACCTCGATCGCAAAACCGACATTGCCGTCGCGTATGACGACGCCGCTGACCATGTTGAGCGACACGATGTCATGCCCCATATCGGGGTCGCGGACCTGCCGCAGCGCGTCGAGAATCTGTCGCTCGGTAACGGCGGCCATCTTGTTCTCCGCAGGGTGAGCCTCAACCTACCCAAAAATTGGCGCGGCAGCGAGACTTGACAACATCTGCGCGCGCGCCCTCTATCGCCGCGAGTGGGCGACCGCAGGCCCGGACGCGAACGGGGATTTATGAATGAGTGAACGCGGCGGCGGGCCTCAAGGTCCTTGGGGCTCCGGCTCTCGCGGCGGCAGGGGCGGAAGCGGCGGCAACGGCGCCGGAGGCGACGGCGGCGGCCCGCGCAGCCCATGGGGCAGCGGTCGCGGTGGCGGCGGCGATGACAATGGCGGTCGGCCACCGCCGCGCGGTCCACGCCCGCCGGATTTCGAGGAGATGCTGCGCCGCAGCCAGGACCGGTTTCGCCGGTTGCTGCCGGGCGGACGCGGCACCGGCAGCCTGATCGGTCTCGGGATCGCGGCGGTTGTCGCGCTGTGGCTCGCAAGCGGGTTTTATCGCGTGCAGCCCGATGAAGTCGGCGTGGTGCTGCGTTTTGGCGCCTACAACCGGATGACCCAGCCGGGCCTCAACTACCATCTGCCGGCACCGATCGAGACGGCGCTGACGCCGAGCGTCACCCGGCAGAACCGCATGGAGATCGGCTATCGCAGCGCCGAGGTGCCGAGCGGCCGCTCCGCCCGGAGCGGCCAGGTGCCGGAAGAAGCGCTGATGCTCACCGGCGACGAGAACATCGTCGATATCAACTTCACCGTGTTGTGGGTCGTCAAGGACGCCAAGGCCTATCTCTTCAACATTCGAAATCCCGAAGGCACGGTCAAATCGGCGGCGGAAAGCGCGATGCGCGAAATCGTCGGCGAGACACCGATCGCCCAGGCGCTGGCCGAAGGCCGCGGCAAGATCGAAACGGAAACCCAGAAGCTCCTGCAATCGATCCTCGATTCCTATGGTGCCGGGATCGAGATCACGCTGGTTCAGCTGCAGCGCGTCGATCCGCCAGCGCCGGTCATCGAATCGTTCCGCGACGTGCAGCGCGCGCTCGCCGACCGCGAGCGGCTGCGCAACGAAGCGGAAGCCTATCGCAACGACATCCTGCCGCGGGCACGCGGCGATGCGGTCAAGGTCCGGCAGGAGGCGGAAGCCTATCGCGGGCAGGTGGTCAACTACGCGCAGGGCGATGCCGACCGTTTCACCGCCGTCTACAACGCCTACAAAGCGTCGGAAGATGTCACCGCGGAGCGGCTGTATCTCGAGACGATGGAAGACATCCTGAAAAACAGCAACAAGGTGCTCATCGACAAATCGGCCACGGGGTCAAGTGGCGTCGTTCCCTATTTGCCGCTGCCGAGCCTACCGGGTTTTCAGCCGCCCGCCGCGGCGGCTCCGGCGGCGCCGACACCGCCGGCTGCTAACTCCGGAGGCCGATGATGAGCCGCCGCGTTCTGATCGCCGTCGCGGTCGTGCTGATCGGCGGTGGCATGCTGGCCAACAGCGCGCTCTTTATCGTCAACCAGACCGAGTCGGCGCTCGTCCTGCAGTTCGGGCAGCCACGCCGCGAGGTGCGGGTACCCGGCCTCTGGTTCAAGCGGCCGTTTATCGAGAATGTCGTGTTCTACGACAATCGCGTTCTCGATTTTGAGCCGCCGCCCGAGGAAGTCATCGTGTCCGACCAGAAGCGGCTGGTCGTCGACAGCTATGCGCGCTATCGCATCGTCGATCCGCTGTTGTTCTACCAGACGGTCGGCAGCGAGGCCGGCGTGCGGGCGCGTCTCGCGGCGATCGTCAACGGCAGTTTGCGCCGCGTGCTCGGCAATGTGACCTTGTCCGACATCCTGTCGGTCAAGCGCTCCGCGATCATGATCCAGATTCGCGACGAAGTGGCGCAGGAAGCCAAGAATTTCGGCATCACCGTTGTCGACGTGCGGCTGCGGCGCGCCGATCTGCCGGAGGAGAACAGCGAGGCGATCTATGCCCGTATGAAGTCCGAGCGGCAGCAGCAGGCCGCGCAATATCGCGGAGAAGGCGCCGAGGCGGCGCAAACCGTGCGCGCCAATGCCGAACGCGAACGGACGATCATCCTCGCCGAGGCGCAACGCGACGCGCAGCGGGTGCGCGGCGAAGGCGATGCCCAGGCGATCAAGATCTACGCCGACGCGTACGGCAAGGATAAGCAGTTCTTCGCTTTCTATCGCTCGCTTCAGGCCTATCGCACCGCGCTCGTGAGCAAGGACACGTCGTTCGTGCTCAGTCCCGACAGCAGCTTCTTCCGGTTCTTGAACGGGTTGCCGAACAAGCCTGCGAACCCGTCGCCACCGCCGGCCTCGCCACCCACGTCCCGTTGAAGGACTTTCTGACCGCGCTTGCCCTCATTCTGGTCATCGAGGGCATCGTCTACGCGCTGTTTCCAGAGTTGATGCGGCGGCTGGCGGTGCGGACGGCGCGCACGCCGGTGCAGCCGCTGCGCCTCAGCGGTCTTATCGCTGCCGTCATCGGCGTGGCGTTGGTGTGGCTATTGCGGCGGTAGCTCGCGGGCGGCGGCGCCGCAATATCCCAAGGTGCTCGCTGTTCGAAGCCGCGAAGAGTTCTGGTTTGCCGCCGGCTTCTCTCGTAATCTGCGGCCAGCGAAGGCAGGGCAGGCAAAAGCTCCCTTTGCTCGTCATTTAAAGGAGTCGCGGACGGTGTTGCTTTCGACATTGAGGCTTCGGCGTGCGGCGGCGTTGGCAGTCGGCGTCGCGCTGATTGCGGCGCCGGTCACGATTCAGCGCGGGATGAGCGGGGTCACTGTCAGCCGCGCGGCGGCCCGGCCGGCACCCGACAGCTTCGCCGACTTGGCCGAAAAGCTGCTGCCGTCGGTTGTCAACATCTCGACGACCCAGACAGTCAAAACCGAGCGGCACTCCGAGGACAACCCCGACCTGCCGCAATTTCCACCTGGCTCGCCATTCGAGCAATTCTTCAAGGATTTCCTGAACAAGAACCATCCGCACGGGCAAGGCCAGCCGCAGGCCGAGACCCGCAAGGCCACCTCGCTCGGTTCCGGCTTTATCATCGATCCCGCCGGCTACATCGTCACCAACAACCACGTGATCGCTGATGCCGACGAGATCACCGTCATCCTGCACGACAATACCAATCTGAAGGCCGAACTGGTCGGCCGGGATACCAAGACCGATATCGCCGTCCTGAAGGTCAAGACCGACAAACCGCTCGTCGCGGTGCAATGGGGCGACAGCGACAAATCACGGGTCGGCGATTGGGTGCTGGCGATCGGCAACCCGTTCGGGCTTGGCGGCACGGTGACCGCCGGCATCCTCTCGGCCCGCCAACGCGATATCAATTCTGGCCCCTATGACGATTTTTTGCAGACCGATGCCTCGATCAACCGCGGCAATTCCGGTGGGCCGATGTTCAACATGGACGGCCAGGTCATTGGCATCAACACGGCGATCTATTCGCCTTCCGGAGGCTCGATCGGCATTGGGTTCGCGATCCCCTCGTCGCTCGCGCACGAGGTCGTCCACGAGTTGATCGGCGAACCGGATCACACGGTCCATCGCGGCTGGCTGGGTGTGCGCATCCAGGGCGTAACGGACGAAATCGCCGAAAGCCTCGGTCTTGACAAGGCGCGCGGCGCGTTGGTTGCCAGCGTCACGGATAAGGGGCCGGCGCAGGCGGCCGGCATCCAGCCGGGCGACGTTATCACCACCTTCGACGGCAAAAAGGTCGAAGATATGCGGCATTTGCCGCGGCTTGTCGCGGAAACCCCGGTCGACAAGATCGTCCCGGTCACGGTGTGGCGCAAGCGGGCGCAGGTCGACCTCAAGGTCAAGGTCGGCCGGCTTCAGGAAGTCGAGACCGCGAGTGCCGAGGCGACCCCCAAAACCCCGACGCCGAAGTCCGAGAGCAACACGGTCAAATCGCTGGGCATGACGCTTTCCAGCGTCACCCCCGAATTGAAAGAGAAGTTTTCGCTCGGCGACGACGCAAAAGGCGTTGTCGTGGTCGATGTGAGCAAGGACAGCCCCAGCGCGGAAAAGGGGCTGCGCCCCGGTGATGTGATCATGGAAGCCGCCCAGGAAGAGGTGAAAAACCCCAGCCAAGTCGCCGGCAAGGTCGCCGACGCCAAGAAATCCGGGCGCAAGTCGATCCTGCTGTTGGTCGAACGCCAAGGCGATCTGCGCTTTGTCGCGATCAGGTTGGATCAAAGCTAGGACGGCGACCGGGACCAGGCCCGATTTCGGGACATGGCGTAATCGCGGGAGGAGCTGGCGGCAGCCAGTACCCTCCCCGGCGGTCAATGCCACCCCGGAGAACATCATGTCGTGTACGCCGGGACGGAGAAACGGCCGCAGACCGAACAGGGAAACGGCTTTATGTTTAAAGCATGGAGACGAAAGCGTGAAATCCGAAGCGCGTTCTCGCGGTTCCTCACGCAAGATCAGGTCGATGCGGTAGCCCAAACGCCTGCTAAATTAGATTTTACGCACTCAACGGCTTGGCTTCACTGCCTGCTCATTCAAGTGCGCGACGATACGCCTGATGACACTCAGCGGAACATCACACACATAGTACCCATCTGCTTAAATAACGACGGGGTTATTTTTGACCTGATGGCGTCCATCCAGCTTGTCGGCTTTGGCAAGTTGTTTAGGTCGAATAAGACTCAGGAAGAGCATCGTCACAACGGCCTTAATGCATCGAACGAAATACTCAAAACTCTCGGAAGCAACACCCGAATTGTCTCGTTTAGCGGCGAAATCCCGTATGGGAACTTCGGCGAAGATCGTCGTTTCGCCTTCACAATAGGGCCGCCAAAATTTGATCGGTTCATGGCGGCGCTGCTAGAGACAGAATGGGGTCGGATCAGCGACGTGCCCCCGTTCTAGGCTTGCGAAGCGAATCGCGATTAAAGAACGCGAGAATGTTGGAATCACTTGCCGGCAGTTCATCTTGGAGAATTGCAAGGCGAGTGTGCGGCGGCGCGTATTCCCGGGCGAATTCTGGACGTGCCTGTGCGGACCGTAATCGACGAGGCAGGAGCCGGGGTTCGTCGTGCGCAAACAGCGCGAAAGCTGCTCTTCCGGCGCGAGTATCGCAAATGAGAAAAACGAAACGGAACAGCAAAAAATGCAACGCGGTTTTCGACACGATCCGCTTGCTGGAGAAGGCGCATATCTGCTTCAGCATCGTCAGATTGAGGTCTGATGCCTTGACGATCAGGGCCTCGATTGTCGGAGAGCGGATCGAGATCGATGTCTTTGAAGACGATCACATCGAGATATCGCGCTTTCAAGGCAACGAAAGCATCGAGGGCGGCAGTGAGTTATTGGTTGAGATCGTGACGGCGGAATTGCGTGAGAACTACCCTGAACAACTGACCGATATTGCTGCCAAGTGAAACTTAGCCACCCGCGATAAAGTCTTCCCGCCGATAGCCTTGTGCGTAAAGCAGCGCGGTGAGATCGGCATGGTCGATGCACCAGTGCGCGACCGCCGCGACGGTGGGTTTCGCGCGAAACGCGACGCCGAGACCGGCCGCGCCAAGCATCGACAAGTCGTTGGCGCCATCCCCGACGGCCATCGTTTCGGCCAGGGAGAGTCCGTATTCGCTGGCGAGCACGAGCAGGGTCTCGCGCTTGGTGGTACCGGTGACGATCGGCGGGCTGACTGTACCAGCGAGCTTGCCGGCGGCGATGTCGAGCTGATTGGCGACAACCCGGTCAAAGCAGAGTTCGGCGGCGACCCGCTCGGCGAACACGGTGAACCCGCCGGAGACAAGCGCCGTCTTGACCCCCGCGCGGCGCAGCGTCGCGATCAGCGTGCGCGCCCCCGGCATCAGCCGGATGCGTCGAGCCGCCTCATCAAGCACGCCGGCTGGCATGCCGCGCAACAGCGCCACCCGCTCGGTCAGCGCGCCGATAAAATCGATCTCGCCATTCATCGCCCGCCGCGTGATCTCGGCGACATGCGCCCGCAGCCCGAGAAAATCCGCCAGTTCTTCGAGCATTTCATTCTCGATGATCGTCGACTCGAGGTCGGCGACGAGCAGGCGCTTGCGCCGCCCCTCCGCCGGCTGGACGATGACATCGATGGGCTGCCGGTCGATCGCCGCGCGCCATGCGGCCTCATCGGCTCCCGTGATGTCGCAAGCGCCCGGCCCCAGCCAATCGGAGGTGGCCTTTATCCCATCCACGCAAGCGCGCAACGCGGCCTCGGCGCCAGGCGCGGCGACCAGCGTGGTCACGGACGGCGCCGTGGCGACGCCGACACGTTTACGATGCGATTCGTCCGATGCCATGCGCCATCACTATAACGTCTTTCACCGCCTTCTAGAGGAATGCCAGCGGACGATGGCGGCCGTTTTTTCTCTATGACTTGATCGCGATGAGTGTTTGGCGACGCGCCGTATTTCAGCCGCGAAATTGGCCTGCGCGCGACGCGCCGAGGCGGCGAATTGCCGACCGTCCTCGGTGTGATAGGCAAAGTCCTTCGAGCCGGTGACATGCTCAATGACCGACGGGCAGAGTGAGGAAAATATAGCAAAATTTTTCAGCAACAAATTGAGTGGAATTTGACGACATTTTCACTTGATCTATATCAATATAATCAGCTTTATTTATTAATAAATATTATTTTATTGCCTTTTGTGACTGACGCCACCAAATGGCGTTCCATTCGGTATCTTCCAAACTGAACCGCTCGTGTCCGCGATTGGTCACACCCTCCAAATGCGACTCGAGCGCTGCGGCCTGGCCGTGATAATAGGTCACCAGACAGGTGCGCCCGAGCTGCGACAGGCGCGCGAGAAAACCCGCGACATCCTTGACGTAATAGACGACCTCGCAGGCGACGACGAGGTCGAACTGCGCCGGCATATCGGGCAGCCGGAACGAGAACGGGTCGCCCGTCGCGAAAGTCGCGCCTGGACAGCGCCGCGCCGCCCGGCGTACCGCGCGCGCGCTAACGTCGACCCCGCAAAGCCGGTCACAAACCCGCGCCAGATGGTGCGACTGGTGGCCTTCGCCACAGCCAATTTCGAGAATGCTCGACGGCCGGCGAAATTCCCTTTCTATAAGCCTGTTGGTCCAGGCAAACCGCGCCTGTTCCTTGGCCGAATCCATATGCCATGGGTTCTCGATGCGATAGAGCTGGTCGAGCTTGTCGGCGCGGTCGGCGTAGTGGACGCGGCGCAGCGCGAAGCGCACCCAATAGTCGCGCAGCCGTGGCACCACGAACTGTTCGAGGGCACTCATGGTATTGCAGCGCCACGCGCGGGAGCGAACACGATTGGTCGCCGCGCGACGCGTTGAGCCCGGCGCGCTTCGGCGCTGCTTTCGCGGGCGGCGGCGACCTCGCGCCCGAGATAGACGACGATCGCGACAAACAGCGCCCACATCAGTCGGCCCGACCGGAAGAACTCGTATTCGCTGAGATTCTCGATAAAGATCGCCCCGAGAAACGCGACGCAGAACGGGACGTGCTCGGCATGGGCCACCGCCGCGACGCGCAGTGTCCGGTACAGCGCCGCCATCCAGCTGAGTGCCGCGATCCCGACGCCGACGACGCCGATCCCCAGCGCCATTTCCAGCCAGGAATTATGCGCGTGCGGCGTCTTGAAGCCGAGCGCCGACCAAAACACCTGCGCGTTCTCGCTTTGCTCGCGCCAAAAGGAGCCAAAGCCATAGCCGAGCCATGGCCGGCGATCGATGTATTCGAGGGCCAATTGCCAGATGCGGGTGCGGTTAGTGAAGGTTGCGTCGCGCCCGAAAGCCAGCAGCACATCCTGCCAAGTGAGCGCCAATATCGCGCTGCCCGCCAGCCCGGCGACCAGCAGCGTATAGCCGACGATCAGCCCCGCACCGCTGCGCCGGCGCAAGGCGAGCACAATCAGCGCCGCATAGAGCGCTGCCATCATGAACACGATCGGCGTCTTCGATTCCGAGCCGTAAAGCAGCACCAGATAGGCCGCGAGCGTTCCGATCGCCAACCAACGCGGCCCGTAACCCCTGCGCCAGGCGTAGACGGCGAGCATGATCGCCTCGCCGCAGGCCATGCCGAGCTCGTTCTTGTCGGTAAACGCGCCGCGCCAAGCGTGGGTGTAATACTCGCCGGTGACCGTTGCCGCCTGCGGCAATGCGACAATGGCGACAAACGACGCGATCGCCGCGAGCGCGTAGACCTTGACCAGCGCCACCACGAGATCGGCGAACTCGCCGCGCGCCCCAAGATAGATCCCGAACAGCGTCGACAGCGTCACGGTGCCGGCACGCCGCACGACAATCGACGGATCATCCGACCAATAAGCACTGGCGAACGCGAAGCCACACAGCACCAGCATCGGCCAGGCGTACAGCAGCGCCGGAGGGAAGCGTCGGCGCAACACCAGAAAGCCCAGGCCGAGAAACGGCATCAGCAGGGCAAATTCAAGAAAGTCATAGATGTTCGACGCGCCCTGCGGAGTCACCATCTCGCCAGCGAAATAGGCGTCAGGCGGCCACATGATGCCGGCGAACAGCACCAGATAGACAAAGGTAACATGGCGCTCGATAAAGGAGCCGTATGCGCTCATGGGTTCCCTCGCCGCGCTCGCGCCCTGATGGAATGACGAGCAACAGATTGCGCCTTTTTCTGCTCGTGTGCCTGATGCTGATCGCCGCCACGCCGGCCTTTGCCGACGGTACGGTGTTTCGCGCCAAAGGCTGCGGCGACAAGATCTTTGTCGCAACCGAAAGCGGCTACTCGCTGCTGACCGCTGGCGCAAGAGGCGTAGCGGCCGATGGCGACAGGGTGGTCGGCAATACCGATCGATACGGGTTCGCGCAATTCTACCTGCCCGATTCGGGGCGTCGCTTTTCCGCCAGCATCGATGCGGTCAGGCTGTCGAAAGCCGAGGTGGGGACGCGCATCGCGGCAGATTGCCGTGCGGTTGGCGGCGAACGTCTGAGCAGCGGTCAGGTCGAGCGCGCTGCGGGCTGCGGCAACAAAATCTTCGTCAACACGAATGAGGGCTATGCGGTCTTGGAGCGATTGGCCGGCGGGGTGGTCGCGGCGGGCGATACCCTTGTCGGCAATTTCAGCCGCGCCGGGCGCGCGACGGTAACGGACCGCCAGACAAACGGGCAACTCGTCGTCTTTGTCGATGACTTTCAGCTGCCGAAATCGGCCGCGCAGCGCAAGATCACCGAAAGCTGCAAGTAGGCGCGGCATCGCCTCGGCGCTCATGCGGCGAGCGACGGGGCGATAATCCGGCCGAGCGCCTCGCCGCCGGCTGCGAACGAGAAATGGCGGCAGTAGCGCTCATGAGCCGCGTCGCCAAGCGCCGCGGCGCGCTCGGGATCGCACTCGATCTCGGCGACGATCGCCGGCAGATCGCGCGCCATATCCCTGACGAGCCGGCCCGAACGGCCATCGACGATATAGCCGCGGACGCTGCCGAAATCGGTGGCAATGATGGCTTTGCGGTTGCACATCAGGCGCAGCATGACGCTTTGACCCGACGCGCCGCTATCATGTTTCAGCGGGATGATGCAAGCCTTGGCGTCGCGCACATAGGCGTCGAACTGGTCGCCCGGCAGATCGCGCAGGACGGTGATATTGGCCGGCAACTCACTGTCGACGACCTCCGTGTTGAGCGCCGAGCAGACGATCACCAGCCGGGCAGGAATATTGCGGAACGCCGCGATCAGCGCCGGGTAGTCGCGGTTGCTGTAACCCCCGGCGAAATAATAGTCAGTTGGGGTTTCCAAGGGCGCGGCCTCGCGATGCCCCGGCGACCAGTCGCCATAAGGTAAAAAATGCATGCGCTCGCGTGGAATGCCGAGCTTGGTTTCGTACAGCCCGATCTCGAACTCGCTGAAGACGATGTAGTGATCACCGGCGCCATCGAGCCGGCTCAGTGCACGGAACAGCGGAAACCAGCGCGGCGAACGGACATGCCAACCGAGGCAGAACGATGTCTCGTAACGGACGAGGCCGAGCCGCCGCACTAGCTTGACCAGATAGGAAATCGGGCCGATCGCGATCACCACTCGGCAGCGGCGCAGCCGGCCGAGCGACCGGATCAGATCAAAAGATTGCCGGATTAAGCCGCGCAGATGCGCCCATTTCGACAGCGCGCGGTGAATTTCATAATCGCTGAGTTCCACGACCTCGAAGCCGAATGTCTGAGCGATAAATCGCACCATGTCCGGAAACGCATTGCGTCCCGGCTGAACCAGAACCCGGCGGTCGGCGGCCGGGCTGGCGGCGTGATCGAGAGCGATCGTCATGACGACCCGAACTATTCCCGCCAGGCTTTAAGAAACGGTTGGAGCGGGCGCCGCCGGCGACGGCGTCAAGGGGCGAGCAGGACGACCCTGGCGCCGAAGAGGAGCATCGCAAAGCTGGCGGCGGTCACCACCCATGCGCCGCGGCGATGCGGTTCAAATTTCTACTTGGCCGCCAAGCTCAACGACGCGGTTAACCGGGATGCGGAAGAACTCGGTCGCGTCGAGTGCGAGTTCGGAGAGCAGAACGAAGAGCCGCTTGAATGGCAGCAACCAGCGCGAGCGGCGGTTCGGCACGATCTTTTCGTGACCGACAAAGAATGACGTATCCATCAGGTTGAAGCGGAACCCACTGACCCGGCACATCGCCAGCGCGCGCGGGATGTCGGGTTCCTCGGCGAAACCGTAGCGGATGCGCACGGTGTGGAAGTTCTGGTCGAGATGACGAATTTCGAGCCGGTTGGCTTCGGGCATGCGCGGCACATCGGCGGTCTGCACGGTCATCAACACGGTGCGCTCGTGCAGCACTTTGTTGTGCTTCATGTTGTGCAGCAGGGCCGCCGGAACGTTGTTGACCTCAGCGGTCATATAGATCGCGGTGCCGGGCACCCGCGCCGGGCGGTCCGGTCTCAGGCTGGCGATCAGCATTTCAAGCGGCATGCCCCCGCTGGCGCGCTGCGCCGCCAGTTTCCCGCGGCCCCAAATCCAGGTCATCATCATGACGTAGAGCGACAGCGCGATGACCAGCGGATACCAGCCCCCCTCGCCGATTTTCATCAGATTGGCACTGAAAAATGACAGATCAACGGTGATGAACAGGAGGAAGAGGGGGATCAATCGCCATAGCGGCCAGCGCGCGCCCTTCCGCAAATGGGTAAAGGCGAGGACAGTGGTCACGGTCATCGTCCCGGTGACCGCAATGCCGTAGGCGGCGCCCAGGGCGTCCGACGAACGGAAGCCGATCACCGTCGCCGCCACCGCGACGAGCAGCAGATTATTGACCGCCGGCACATAAACTTGGCCCTGCTCGGCTTCCGATGTGTGGCGCACAAGCATGCGCGGCAGAAAACCGAGCTGTACCGCCTGATGGGTCAGCGAAAACGCCCCCGAGATCACCGCCTGCGAGGCGATGACGGTCGCGATCGAGGCGAGCACGACAAGCGGCAACACCGCCCAACTCGGCGCCAGCAGATAAAACGGATTCTGGATCGCGTCCGGCCGCGCCAGCAGCAACGCGCCCTGCCCAAAGTAATTCAGCAGCAGCGCCGGAAACACAAACCGCAGCCAAGCTCGCCGGATCGGCCCTCGGCCGAAATGTCCCATATCGGCATAAAGCGCCTCGGCCCCGGTCACCGCCAGCACCACCGCGCCAAGCAGGACAAAGCCGGCCCCAGGGTCCTCCCGGATCAGGTTGATGCCGTAAAGCGGGTTCAACGCCCACATGATCCGTGGGTTGCGGACGATCTCCAACAACCCCAACAATCCGATCGCCGTAAACCAGACGATGATGATCGGGCCGAATAGCCCCCCGACGCGACCGGTCCCCCGGCGCTGCGCGAAAAACAGCGCGATGAGCAGGACCATGGTCAACGGGATCACGAATGGCGACAATTCCGGGGTCTTGACCTCCAGCCCCTCGACCGCGCTCAGCACCGAAATCGCCGGTGTCAGCACGCCGTCGCCGTAGAACAGCGCCGCGCCGAACAAACCTGCCCACAACACCCAGCGATTGGGACCGCGGATCGTCGCGCGCAGCGCCAAAACCATCAGCGCGAGAATGCCGCCCTCGCCGCGATTGTCGGCGCGCATCAGCACCAGCACGTATTTGACCGTGACGACCAAGGTCAGCGACCAGGCGATCAGCGACAGGACGCCGAAGACACGCGGGGTGGTGACGGTGTTGATGCCGTCGAAGCACTGCTTGACCGTGTAGAGCGGCGATGTGCCGATATCGCCGTAGACGACGCCGAGCGCCGCGATCGCCAGACTGCGGCCGGTAGAACCGTGTGCGTCGCCAGCCGGTGCCGTCGGTGGCGCCGTATCGCGCCCCCCATTCGCCACCGGCGGATGTTCCGCTATGTCATCCACGCGGGTTCGAGCTCTCTTTGCGGTATCGAGGTCAACAACAATACCGAGGCCGATCCGATCCGACCGTGCACGCTTCCGTCCCAGGGGGCGAGGCAAGCGTCCCCTTTACCGAGCGCGCTCGTTTACTCCACCTACAATGCTTGTGCCAGGATCAAATATCATCGATCTTCAGCCAATGAACTACACCCAATGAGTTTCGATCCGGTTATCGTCGCGCCCGAGGCGGTCCTAGCCTTTGAGCTGGGGGATTGTGTGCCCGTCCGATCGCGGAGATTCTCGCAAGCAGCAAGAGACCGCGATGACCCATCTCGTTACCGACGTGCTGATCATCGGCGCCGGCGGCGCCGGGATGTACGCGGCGATTTCGGCCGCGCGTCACGGTGCCGAGCGGGTGCTGCTGGTCGACAAAAGCCTGGTCGGGCGCGGCGGTGCGACGATCATGGCGCAGATGACCGTCGCCGCCGCGCTGGCCGAGGTGAGCGATGACGACCCGAGCCTCCATCTCGCCGATACGCTAACCGCCGGACGCGGGCTGTGCGACGAGACGCTCGCGTCGATCCTCTGCGAAGAGGCACCGGCGCGCATCCGTGAGATGGGCGAATGGCAGGTCGGTTGGGCGCGGCGGGACAGCGGCCGCATCGCCCAGGTAGCCGCACCCGGCCATTCGCGGCCGCGCTGCTGCTATGTCGATTTTCTCAACACCGGCCCGGCGGTCGCCGCGACATTGCGCCGCCAAGTCAGCCGGATCGACGCGGTTCGCCGGGTCAGCAATCTCACCATCACCGACCTCGTCACCCATGACAGCGCGGTGGTCGGCGCGGTTGCGCTCGACACGGCAAGTGGCGCGCCGGTGACAATCGCTGCCTCGGCGACGATCATCGCCGCGGGCGGACTCACCCGTATCTACCGGCGCAACAGCGCCTCGGCGAATATGGGCGGCGACGGGTATGCGCTGGCGCTGATGGCCGGCGCGCCGCTCGTCGATATGGAGTTCGTGCAGTTTTTCCCGATCGGCCATCTGGCGCCGCGCCTGGTGGGGATGGACCCGATCATGTGGGACCCGTTCCGCTACAAGCTCGGCGGAAGGCTGCTTGACGGAGCCGGCCATGAGTTCCTCGCCCGCTATGGCAGCGACGAGACCGACGCATATACGACGCCGCGCGACATCGCGACCTATGCGATCACCAAGGAGGTCGCTGCCGGGCGCGGCTCGCCGCATGGCGGCGCGTATCTGTCGTTCGAACACCTGCCACCGGCGGAGCTGCGCGCCGCGTTCGGTCCAGTGATCGACCGGCTCGCGCGAAACGGCATCGACCTGGCGACAGCGCCGGTCGAGGTGGCGCCGATCGCGCATTACCACATGGGCGGAATCGTCGTCGACGAGCGCATGGCAAGCCCGGTGCCGGGGCTGTACGCCGCAGGAGAGGTGGTCGGCGGCGCCAACGGCGCCAACCGCCTCTCCGGCAATGCGATTCCCGAGGCATTGGTGTTTGGCGAGTGCGCCGGGCGGTTTGCTGCCGTGGCGGAGCCCGTCGCGGACTGGCGCGATAGCCACGCGGCCGAAGCCGTGGAATGCATCCGACGTCTTGCCGAGGGCCACCGTGGCGAAATCGCCGCCGCCGTGTTGCTCGACGAGCTGCGCGCGCTGATGTGGGATGATGTCGGCCCGCTGCGCGATGACGCCGGGTTGGTCCGCGCGCTCGCCCGGCTGGGCGAGATGCGCGTCGCGCTGCCTGATCTGGCGATCGAGCCGGGCCCCGAGAGTAATGCGACTCTCGCTGGTTGGTTCGAGCTGCGCGCCAGTCTTATTGCCGCCGAAGCGGTCACCCGCGCCGCGCTGACGCGGTGCGAAAGCCGGGGCGCGCATCAGCGCGAAGACTTTCCCCGCACGGAGCCCGCTTTCGCCCTCGCTCAACGCGTCGTGCGCGGCGCGGACGGCGGAATCGTCGCGAGCCTCGAAAGATGAAGATTGCGCGGCTTAGCGTCCGGCGCGGCACCGCCTCGGACCCTCCGCGCTACGAGGAGTTCGCGGTGCCATTCGAGGACGGCGCGACCGTGCTTGACGCGCTGGTTTGGATACGCATCCACCGCGACCCGTCACTGGCGATGCGCTACAGTTGCATCAGCGCCAATGTCTGCAAGGAATGCACGATCGCGGTGAACGGCAAAGTCGTCTACGCCTGCACGACTCGGCTGGCCGAACGGCCCCTGATGGTTCTCGACCCGCTGCCCGGCAAACCGCATTTGCGTGACCTGGTCAGCGAAACCCGCCCGCCGCGCGAGCGACTCTAGGCCGCGCGCGGCGTTAACCTAGGGGATCGGACACGGCCGCGATAGCGGGCTATGTACCCGGCCGAACCCGTGCTAAATCATCGCCGTATAAGGCATAACAACGCCTATTCGGAGAAACGGGGACGACGATGGCAAAAACCGCGCTGAGCCAGTTGCAGGACCAGATCGAGGCAATTCGTCGCGAGGCTTACGAGGCCGGCTTTGCAGCGGCGATGCAAGCGGTGCGCGATTTCACCGGTCGTCCCACCGCCACCCCGTCGCGTGGACCCGAACCGCGGCCGCAGGCGGCCGCACCCGCCGCAGAGCCGATCCGTCGCCGGGGACGACGTGCCGACACGAAGGCAGCGCCCGCGGTCTCCCGCCGGTCCACGACCAAACGGCCACAGCGCGGTACCAATGCGCAGCTGATCGCCGAAGTGCTAAAGGCGATGCCGTCGCGGACTGCCCGTCCGGCGGAGATTCGCAAGGTGCTGGAAGGCGAAAAGGGCATCGCGATGGCGTTCACCTCGATCCGCCACGCGCTAGGCCAACTCGCGGCGCGCAACGAGGTTGCCGCGCTGGAAGACGGCAAGAGCTGGCGCTACGTCGGCTCGTCGGAATAAGAACCTAGGAACCCAACAGGTGGGACCGCGGCGCGCGCGAGCGCGTCGGCGCGCTCGTTTTCGGGGTGACCGGCATGGCCGCGCACCCATAGCCATTCCACCTGATGCACTGCCGCGGCGGCATCGAGCCGTTGCCATAAATCGATATTCTTTACCGGTTTCTTGTCGGCGGTGCGCCAGTTGCGCGCCTTCCAGCCGGGCAGCCATTGCGTGATGCCATCGCGGACATATTGGCTGTCGGTGTGAAGCCGCACGCGGCACGGTCGCTTGAGTGCTTCGAGCCCGGCGATGGCCGCCATCATCTCCATGCGGTTATTGGTGGTCGCGGTATCGCCGCCGCTCAGCTCTTTTTCGACCTCGCCGTAGCGCAGGATCGCCGCCCAACCTCCGGGCCCCGGATTGCCGCGGCAGGCGCCGTCGGTGAAGATGTCTACCTCAGGCGTCGATGCCATATCCAGCCGGATCATCAATGCCGCGATGAAAGCGCAGCTTGCGCAGGTATTCGAGCGGGTCCTTCGGCTTGACCAGCGCGCCTTGGGTCTGGTTCAGCCAGTCGTAGAGCCGGGTCAACAGAAAACGCAGCGCGCTGCCGCGCGCGAAGAGAGGCAGCGCGGCGAGCTCATCGGCAGACAACGGCCGCTCGGCGCGATAATTGCCGACCAACAAACGCGCCTTGGTGATGTTGAAATCGCCGTTAGCCTCGAAACACCACGCATTGATACAGATCGCCAGATCGTAGGCGAAAGCATCGGTGCAGGCGAAATAGAAGTCGATCAATCCAGACAGGTCGCGGTCGCGGAAAAAGACGTTGTCGGGAAACAAATCGGCGTGGATGACCCCGCTCGGCAGGCCTTGAGGCCAAGCCGATTCGAGCGTTTCGAGCTCGTCATGCAATTCGGCCGCGAGGCCCGCCTGCACCTCGTCGGCGCGAGAGGCGCAAGCGACGTAAAGCCGGCGCCAACCAGCGATGCCGAGATCGTTGATGCGCTCCATCGAAAACGATTCGCCGGCCTTGTGCAGCCGCGCCAGCGCCGCGCCGACCCCGGCGCAGTGATAGGGTTCGATTCGGCGCGGCCACATGCCATTGAGAAATGTCACGATCGCAGCAGGACGGCCGCACAGTTCCCGGAGCGCCCCGCCGTCCTTGGCGCGAACCGGGGTTGGGCAGGCCACCCCTTGGTGCGCCAAATGGTCCATAAGCGAGATAAAGAACGGCAGGTCACCCGGCGCCACGCGCTTTTCGTAGAGGGTTAGGATGAACGACCCGCGCTCGGTCGCGAGCAGGTAGTTGGAGTTTTCGACACCCTCGGCGATGCCCTTGCACGACAGGACATCTCCGATGTCGTAGGCCGCGATAAAGGCGCGCAGTTCGGTATCGCCGATTTCGGTGTAAACCGCCATTTGCCGCCTTGGCCGACCTCTTGTTAGCCCCCAGATGACGCCAACCCGGCTTGCCTGCCGACCGACGCTCGCATAAAGTCGCGGCGGCCCGAAGAGAATCGATCGACAGGGGGTCCGCACGGCTTTGCGGACAGTAGCAAGGGCGACGGTGGGGAAGAAAGATGGACGCTCCGATCCCAGCACAAAAGGCGCCGTACGGCGTCACCGTCGAAGCTGGCAAAAAATATTTCTGGTGCGCCTGCGGCCGCAGCCAGGGTCAGCCGTTCTGTGACGGCTCGCACAAGGGAACCGGGCTGACGCCGCTGATGTACGAGGCGGACAAATCAGGCCAGGTCTGGTTCTGCGGCTGCAAGGCGACGAGCAAGCAGCCGCTCTGTGACGGAACCCATAACCGCCTCTAGATCGAGTTCGATTTTGCAGTCATGGCGGTCTTGCAGCGCGGCGGCGCTGCTCTCGGCATTCGCGTTTGCCCTGCTGGCCAGCTGCAGCTGGGTCCCGTTTGTCGGCAAGAAATCGGAAAAGGCAGCGTCGTCCCCGGCCTGCCCGATCACCGTGATCCTGCACCCCCTCGCCAACACCGCGGTTTTCCGCCCCGGCGCCGGTCCGGAACTGCGGCCGCTCGATGTCGCCTGGTACGGCATCTATAGCGACATTGCCGCCAATTGCCAGATCGTCGGAGACACGCTTCACGCGACCCTCGACAACATCATCGTCGCGGAGCGCGGTCCCGCGGCGAAAGGTAACGATGTCGATCTTACCTATTTCGTCTCGCTGACGGGCCCCGATCAGGCGATTCTCGGCAAGAAATCCATACCTGTGCATATCACGGTGCCGGAGCGCGCCAAACGCGCCGGGGTTAACGACCATGTTGAGGTTGCCTTCGCCATGGGTGGCCGACCGGTCTCGGACCTCAACATTACCGCCGGCTTTCAGGCCCCCCCCCAGGCGGTCGAATTCTACAAAAACTTCCGCGGCCGCTAGCCTCGCGCGCTCCCCGGTGCTACACAGGTCGGGCCGAATGCACGCCCGCAGGAGAGGTCGCGTCCCCGAGTAGGGAGCGCGGCGCCGAAGGAGCAACCGCCCCGGAAACTCTCAGGCAAAAGGACTGCGGATGTAAGGGCGCTCTGGAAAGCAGCGGCCGGGCCGGTTTGGCCCGCCGCTCACCGACGGAGTAAGCCGAGCCTCGCGGGAGGCCGGTGAATCTCTCAGGGGAAGCGACAGAGGGGGCATCTCTTGGCGGGCGCCGTGCGCCCGCGCATAGGAGGTGCGCCTGGTGCATTCTGGCGAGCAACGGCAATTGCGGCAGACGCCGCTTCACGCCTGGCACATTTCGCGCGGCGCGAAGATGGTGCCGTTCGCCGGTTATGAGATGCCGGTGCAATACCCCACCGGCATCATCGCCGAGCACCTTCACACCCGTGCCAAGGCCGGGCTGTTCGACGTATCGCATATGGGGCAGGTGGCGCTGCACAGCGCGACCGCGGCGATGCTCGAATCCCTGGTGCCGGGCGACATCGCCGGTCTCGCGGAGGGGGGCATGCGTTACTCGCTGCTGCTCAACGACGAGGGCGGCATCATCGATGATCTGATGGTGCTGCGCGTCGGTCGCGCGCTGCGGCTCGTCGTCAACGCCGCGACCAAGGAGGGCGATGTCGCGCATCTGCGCGAGCGGCTCGGCTCCGGGCTCGCGGTTGAATTGCAGGATGACCGGGCGCTCCTCGCGCTGCAAGGCCCGGCCGCTGTCTCGGTGCTGACGCGGCTGGCCGGGCCGGGTGTCGCGACGATGCCGTTCTTATCCTGCGCGCAGGTCGGCGAGCTGTTCATCAGCCGTTCGGGCTATACCGGCGAGGACGGGTACGAAATCTCCCTGGCCGCCAACCGCGCGACCGGCTTCGCCGAGCGGTTGCTCGCCGAGCCGGAAGTGCTGCCGATCGGTCTCGGCGCGCGCGACACGCTGCGGCTCGAAGCAGGCTTATGCCTTTACGGGCACGACATCGACACAACGACCACACCGGTCACCGCCGGCCTCGCCTGGACGATCGGCAAGCGTCGCCGCGCGGAAGGCGGATTTCCCGGCGCCGAGCGCATCCTCAAGGAGCTGGCCGACCCGCCGCCGCGCCGCCGCGTCGGCATCCGCCCCGACGGCCGCGCCCCGGCGCGGGAGGGCAGCGCGGTCGTCGACCCCGACGGCAACCTGATCGGCGAGGTGACAAGCGGCGGGTTTAGCCCCTCGCTCGGCGCGCCGATCGCGATGGGCTACGTCGCCCGCCGCTATTCCGACCCCGGCACCGAACTCGCCCTCGTCGTGCGCGATATCGCACGCCCGGCTCGCGTCGTGCCGCTGCCTTTTGTCCCCACCCGCTATTACCGCGCCCCTTAAGGAGCCGCCGTCATGCCGACGCTGCGTTTCACCAAGGACCATGAATGGATCCGCCTGGACGGCGACACCGCCGTCATCGGCATCACCGACTACGCGCAGCAGCAGCTGGGCGACATCGTCTATGTCGAGCTGCCGGCGACCGGCGCGCGCGTCGAGGCCGGCAAGGAGGCTGCGGTCGTCGAATCTGCCAAGGCGGCGAGCGAAGTCTACGCCCCGATCTCGGGTGAGGTCGTCGCGGTCAATGATGCGATCGCCGACGATCCGGCCAAGGTCAACGCCGACCCGATGGGTGAGGGCTGGTTCTTGACGGTCAAGCTCGACGATCCAAGCGCGCTCGACGGGCTGATGGACGAGGCGTCCTACGCGAAATTTGTCGCGGAGCAGGGCTGATGCGCTATCTGCCGCTGACGCCAGGCGACCGCCAGGACATGCTGGCCGTGATTGGCGCCGCCTCGATCGACGACCTGTTCGCCGACGTGCCGCCAGCGGCACGCTTGTCGAGCGTGGTCGATCTGCCGCCGGCGCAAGGCGAGCTCGAGGTCGAACGGGCAATCTCGCGCATGGCGGCAAAAAACACACCGGCCGGCTCGGTGCCGTTTTTTATCGGCGGCGGCGTCTACCGCCATCACGTACCGGCTGCCGTCGATCACCTGATCCAGCGGGGCGAGTTCCTCACCTCCTACACGCCGTATCAGCCGGAAATCAGCCAGGGCACACTACAGGCGCTCTTCGAATTCCAGACCCAGGTCGCGCTGCTGACCGGGATGGATGTCGCCAACGCGTCGATGTATGACGGCGCCACGGCCTGTGCCGAGGCGGTGGCGATGGCGCACCGCGTCACCCGCCGCAACAAGGCGATCCTCTCCGGCGCGCTGCACCCGCATTACCGCGCGGTCTGCGAGACCTATGCGCAGTTTTCTGGGCTCAATGTTCAAGCGCTAAGGCCGACACCGGGCGAAGCAGACCCGATCGACCTCGACGACGAGACAGCGTGCGTCGTCGTGCAGTACCCCGATTTCTTCGGCGAGCTTCGTGATTGCTCGGCGCTGGCGATGCGCTGTCATCAGGCGGGAGCGCTGCTCGTCGTCATCGTCACTGAGATCGTCGCGCTGGGCGCGGTCGCGCCGCCGGGCGCGATGGGTGCTGATATCGTCGCCGCCGAAGGCCAATCGATCGGCAACGCGCTCAATTTCGGCGGTCCGCATGTCGGGCTGTTCGCCTGCCGCGAGCAGCATGTGCGACAGATGCCGGGCCGGCTCGCCGGCCAGACGACCGACGCCGACGGCAGGCGCGGCTGGGTGCTGACGCTCTCGACTCGAGAGCAGCATATCCGCCGCGAGAAGGCGACCAGCAATATCTGTACAAACGCGGGACTGTGCGCACTTGCCTTTACGATTCACCTGTCGCTGCTCGGCGAGGCCGGGCTGATGCGGCTCGCACGGCTCAACCACGCGACTGCGAGCAACCTCGCCGACCGGCTGGCGCAGGTGCCGGGCGTAAGGCTGGTCAACGGCAGTTTCTTCAACGAATTCGCGCTGCGCCTGCCGATGCCGGCGGCGCGGGCGGTCGAGGCGCTCGCCGCCAAGGGTGTGCTCGGCGGCGCCGCGGCGAGCCGCTTCTACCCCGAGCGTGCCGACCTCGCCGACCTATTGCTGGTTGCCGCGACCGAGACCACGACGGCGGAGGACATCGACCGATACGCCGCGGCGCTGGCGGAGGTGCTGCGATGACCGGCTGGAGCCAGGCCCTTAGCCGCCATCCCGGGGCGACCGGCGATACCGAAACACTGACCGGCAATCGCGGTCTGCAAATCGAAGAAAAGCTGATCTTCGAGCAGGATTCGCCCGGCCATTGCGGTGTCGATCTGCCCGCGCCGCTACCTCATCGGAGCCGGCTCGCCGGCCTGGAGCGGAAAGAGCCGATTGGCCTCCCCGGGCTCAGCGAGCCGCAAGTGGTGCGGCATTTTACCCGGCTGTCGCAGAAGAACTACGCGATCGACAGCGGGCTTTACCCGCTCGGCTCATGCACGATGAAACACAACCCGCGCCTCAACGAGAAAATGGCGCGGCTCGCCGGCTTTGCCGACCTGCATCCGGTCCAGCCGGAAAGCACGATCAAGGGCGCGCTCGAACTGATCGATACGCTGGCGCATTGGCTGAAGACCTTGACTGGCATGCCGGCTGTGGCGTTATCGCCAGCGGCCGGGGCGCATGGCGAATTGTGCGGAATCATGACGATCCGCGCCGCGCTCACTGCGCGCGGCGACGCACGCCAACGCATTCTCGTGCCGGAATCGGCGCACGGCACCAACCCCGCGACCGCGGCGCAATGCGGCTACGCGATCGACCCGGTTCCCAACAATGCGCGCGGCCGCGTCGATCTCGCTGCGCTCAAGGCGAAGCTGGCGCCCGATGTCGCCGCGCTGATGCTGACCAACCCCAACACCTGCGGGCTGTTCGAGGACGAAATCCTCGACATCGCCGCCGCGGTGCACGCCGCCGGTGCGTTCTTTTATTGCGACGGCGCCAATTTCAACGCGATCGTCGGCCGTGTGCGGCCGGCCGATCTCGGCATCGACGCGCTGCACCTCAATCTGCACAAGACCTTCTCGACGCCGCATGGCGGCGGCGGCCCGGGAAGCGGCCCGGTGGTCCTCGCCGAAGCGCTGGCGCCGCATGCCCCGCTGCCGTGGATCGTGCACGGCCCAAACGGCCTCACGCTCGTCGAGCATGCCGAAGGAGCGGCAAAAGACACGATCGGCCGGCTCAAGGGGTTTCACGGCCAGATGGGCATGTTTGTCCGCGCCCTCACCTACATGATGAGCCATGGCGCGGACGGCTTGCGCCAGGTCGCCGAGGATGCCGTACTCAACGCCAATTACCTGCGCGTGCGGCTGGCGGATGCGCTCAGCCAATCCTATCCCGGCACCTGCATGCACGAGGTGCTGTTCGACGACCGCTTCCTCAAGGACACCGGCGTGACGACGCTCGATTTCGCCAAGGCGCTGATCGACGAGGGCTTTCACCCGATGACGATGTATTTTCCGCTCGTCGTCCACGGCGCGCTGCTGATCGAGCCGACCGAGACCGAAAGCAAGGCCGCGCTCGACCAGTTCGCCGACACGCTGCTCGGCCTCGCCGCCCGCGCGAAGAGCGGCGATGCCGCGGCGTTTCACGCCGCGCCGCGCCTCACGCCGCGCCGCCGGCTGGACGAAACCACCGCCGCCCGCAAGCCGCTGCTGCGCTGGCGCCCGGAGGCTCCACAACGGGAAGCGGCGGAATAACGATTAAGAAATGTTATATGAAATTATTGACATTTTATGACCTCTAAATTAAGGATCCGGCCGCGACGCACCGCCCATGCCAGCCGACTTGCGCCGGTCATGATCGAGGACCATGTTCCCGGCGGGTCGTCTGTCTCATACAGAGAGCGTCATGTCGCTGCGCATCAACGACGAAGCCCCAAACTTCACGATCGACACCACCCAGGGCCGCATCAATTTCCACGATTGGATCGGCGACGGCTGGGCAATCCTGTTTTCGCATCCCAAGGATTTCACCCCAGTCTGCACCACCGAACTCGGCTACATGGCCGGGCTGAAGCCCGAATTCGACAAGCGCGGCTGCAAGATCGTCGGCCTCAGCGTCGATCCCGTCAGCGATCACACGTGCTGGCAAAAGGACATCGAGGAGACCCAGGGCCACGCGGTCACCTACCCGCTGATCGGCGACAGCGAACTCACCGTCGCCAAACTCTACGACATGCTTCCGGCTGACGCGGGCAGCACCTCGCAAGGCCGCACCGCCGCGACCAACGCCACGGTGCGCTCGGTCTTCCTCATCGGTCCCGACAAGAAGATCAAGGCGATGCTCACCTACCCGATGAGCACCGGCCGTAATTTCGACGAGGTGCTTCGCATCCTCGACTCGGTGCAACTGACCGCGCGGCATACCGTCGCGACTCCGGTCAACTGGCGGCCAGGCGAGGATGTCATCGTCGCACCGGCCGTGCCGAGCGAGGAAGCCAAAAAGAAATATCCCGCCGGCTTCCGCGAGGTGAAGCCGTATCTGCGCTACGTCCACCAGCCGCAATAGCCGGCTGTCGGCCGGCAATCTCCGGAACTGTCGCCTCCCATGGGATTAGCCCGGGGAGGCGCCAAAGCTGAAGCGGCTATTTTGCCGCGTCGCGCACCTTGGTGAAGTCGAGCGCATTGCTGGCCGAAGCGACATCGCCAAGCCGCGATCCTTTCGTGACCGCGAGCGCGGCGCGGGCGGCGTCGTTCTCGTTGATCTTGGCCATGATCGCCTCCTTGGCGCGGTCGAAGACGCCGCGATTGGTGGCGACAAAATCGCGCGACTCGCGCAGCTTCGTCAGATAGCCATTGATCTCGGGGATCACGTAGCGGGCGACCATGTCCCAGCTGCGGAACGTGTTTTCCGGCGTCGCCCAATCGTGCACGAAGCCGACGACGGTGCCAAACCCGCCGCTCATCTCGACGACCTGCTTGATGCGGGCGACGAGATCGTCGGGCGTGCCGATCGTCGCCGCCGCGCCGGGGCCGAACGCGGTCTTCTCGATCGCCTCGTCGGGGTCTTTGAACGCGGTCGCGCCGGGGCGCTGCAAGGTCCCGACGATATATTCGTTGTGATGGCGCATCAGCCCCGTGCGCGCCTCGTCAATCGCCTTGTTGCGCGTTTCGGCGATGTGCCAGTTGAGCAGCACGCGCCAGTCCTTCCGGCTCACGGTCTGACCGTGCTTTTTGGCGGCGCTTTCGGCGAAGCCCCATTGCGTCGGCAGCGCGTTGAGTCCTTCTTCGGCCAACGAGCCGATGGAAATGACGCCGCAGCCATGCTTGCCGGCGAGCGTCATGCCGGACGGGCTGATCTGCGAGGCGACCGCGAACGGCATCTCCTCCTGCAGCGGCAGCAGCTGCAATGCCGCGTCCTGCAGCGTGAACCAGTCGCTCTTATGGGTGACGCGCTCGCCGTTGAAGAGGCGGCGGATGACGCCGATCGCCTCGTCCTGGCGGTCGCGCTGGCTCATCGGGTCGATGTCGAGCGTGTGCGCGTCGGAGGCCAGCGCGCCCGGTCCTGAGCCGAAAATCGCCCGACCGCCGGTCATGTGGTCGAGCTGCACCATGCGCTGCGCGACATTGAACGGGTGGTGATAAGGCAGCGAGACGACGCCGGTCGCGAGCTTGATGCGCTTCGAGCGCTCGCCGGCGGCGGCGAGGAACATCTCGGGCGAGCCGATCATCTCCCAGCCCGACGAATGATGCTCGCCGCACCAGAACTCGTCATAGCCGAGCTTGTCGAGATGCTCGACGAGGTCCAGATCGCGGCGGAACTGCAGCATCGGGTTCTCGCCGACCGGATGATGCGGCGCGAGAAAGGCGCCAAAACCAAGACGCGGCATTATCCGTCTCCTGAAACCGTCCAGCCCGTCGTCCCGGCGAAGGCCGGGACCTACTTGTCAGCTTCTCGGGCGTGGAAAAGTGGGCCCCGGCCTGCGCCGGGGCGACGATTGACGCTACACGCCTTCGATGATGCGCATATCGCGGTCGGCGCCGTTGCCCAGCGCGCGCAGCGCTTCCTGATAGCCCGGGCTGTCATGCGCCGCCTCGGCCGCCGCGACGCTGTCGAATTCGATGATGACGGTGCGTTGTAGCAGGCCAGATTCGTAGCACTTGGCCGCGACCCCGCGAGCCAGGAACTTGCCGCCGGCGCCCTGTATCGCGGGGCCGGCGAGCTTGGCGTAATCCGCCAGCTTGCTCGGATCGGAAATCGATTTGTAAGTCGCCACCCAATACGCCTTGGCCATCATCGTCTCCCTTGCTCGATCGTCCGCGCAGCTTACCGGTTTCTGCCGCGCTCGTCGTGCCACAGAAAATCGGGGCCGAGATGTCCCAGTGTTGGGGCACCGATCTGCCCCATCACCAGATCGATTTCGTTGACGAAAATCTCGATCGCCTTTTTCACCCCCGGCAGGCCGTAGGCGGCGGCGCCGTAGAGCGTCGGCCGGCCGAAAAAGCAGAAATCCGCTCCAAGGCACAGCGCGATCAGAATATCCGCGCCGCGCCGGACGCCGCTGTCGAGCAGCAAGGTCAGTTTGTCGCCGACCGCGGCGCGGATCGCCGGCAGCACGTCGAGCGAACCCGGCGCCTGGTCGAGCTGCCGCGCACCGTGGTTGGACACGAGAATGCCGTCGCAACCGACATCGATCGCGCGCAGCGCGTCGTCCGGATTCATGACGCCCTTGATGACGAGCCCGCGCGGGAACAGCTTCCGATACTGCTCGACATCGCGCCAGGTCTGCGCATTGAACGGCCGCACCGACGAGGCGTATTTGTAGACCACCTCGGCATCGCCGCCCGCCGGCGCGTAAGGCCGCCAATTTCCGAGCATCGGCGTGCCGCCGCCGCGTCGTAAATACTCGACGATCCAGCCGGGATGCTCGAGCGCCTCGACCAGGATCGACGGCTTGAGCGACAGTGCCTGCCATAGACCGCCGCGAATATTGGCGAACCCGTTGCGGATGTTGCGCTCGCGCTTGGAGCCGACCGGCGTGTCGACGGTCAGCACCAGCGCGCCCAGCCCGGCATCGTTGGCGCGACGGATCATATCTGCGTTCACCGCCGGGTCGCGCGCTGCGTAAAGCTGATACCAGTGGTTCTTCGGCGCGATCTTCGCCGCCGCCTCGATCGTGTCGTTGCTCGCGCCCGACATGATGTAGGGGATGTTCGCGTCGCGTGCCGCCTCCGCCAGCATCAGATCGGCGTGATGCCGGAAGAGGCCCGCGCCGCCGGTCGGCGAGATGCCGAAGGGCGAGTTGAAGGTCTGGCCGAAGATCGTTTTGGTCTGGTCGCGCTTTGAGACATCGACGAGGTAACGCGGCAGCAACTGATGCTTGTGAAACGCGTTGGTGTTGGTCGTCAGCCCGCGCTCGTCCTCGAGCCCACCCTCGATAAAATCAAAGGCTATTTTCGGCAGCCGCCGTTTGGCTTGCTGATGCAGGTCTTCGATATTGACGACGTCGCTGAGTCGCATGGCGCACTCCCGGATTTGTTGCCAGAAGCATGGCCCATAGCCAAGCGCGACGGCAATAATCTGCTCGTCAGTCAGCCTACCTCGTCATCAACGTCGATGAAACCGACCACGGGCCTAACTTCGACAACAGGGACGCTATTGAAGCGTGGTGACGCGCGCTCGCCAGTCAACGCTCTCTCCATTAACTCCTCCAAGTGGAGCTGCGCTTCGTTTTCATCGAAATAAATCATGTCGGCATTATAAAACAGCCTGTCGAAGAAAAAGGCGCGTTCAACATGGATTACACCACGCTTGGTCGCACGGGAATGAAGGTGAGCGTCGCCGGGTTCGGCTGTGGCGGCTTCAGCCGGCTGGGCCTCGGCACTGGCGGCGACGAAGCGGGGGCGATCGCGATCCTCCGCCAGGCAATCGACCTTGGCGTCAACCTGTTCGATACCGCCGCCGCCTACGGCACCGAGAACGTACTCGGCAAGGCGATCAAATCCGTGCCGCGCGATCAAGTGGTGATTTGCACCAAGGCGCCGTTCAGCTGGAGCACCGGGCGCGCGACGCCGGAAGGCATCGTTACCGCCCTCGATAACTCGCTGCGCCAACTCGACACCGATTATATCGATGTCTACCAACTGCACGGCGTGCCGCCGGCGAATTACGCCCACGCGCTCAAGGAACTCGCGCCGGTGCTGTCGCGCGAGCGGGACAAGGGGAAATTCCGCTTTCTCGGCATCACCGAGACCGCGCCGCACGACCTCCAACACGAAACGCTGCGCCAGGCCGCGCAAGACGGCGCGTGGGACGTAGTAATGGTGGGCTTCTCGATGATGCACCAGAATGCGCGTGAGCGCGTCTTCCCGCTGACCCGCAAGCACCGGATCGGCACGCTCTTGATGTTCGCGGTGCGCAACATCTTCTCGCAGCCCGGTCGGCTGCAAGCAGCGCTGCGCGAGTTGGCGGCGGAGGGACAGGTTTCCTCTGCGATCGCCGACAGCGACGACCCGCTCGGCTTTTTGGTGCACGCCGGCGGCGCGAGCAGCGTCGTCGACGCTTGCTATCGATATGTGCGGCACGAGCCGGGGGTCGATGTCGTGCTGTTCGGCACCGGAAGCCCGGCGCATCTGCGCACCAATATCAACTCATTGCTGAAGCCGCCGCTGCCGGAGGCCGATCATCTAAAAATCGGCGAGTTATTCGGGCATCTTGTCGGCGTCGGGCTCGACGCGCCGCATCTGTCACCGACGCGGCCGCGATTATAAGGAGCCGAGCATGGCCACACGCATCAACCGGGCAATCGAGCTGCTGGCCGAGGGCCAGGCGATCTACTATGTGGGACCGCATACTGGGCACGTCCTCACCGAAGCCCAAGGGCGGGAGGATGCCGGGACTTGGGCCGATTACATCAATGTCGGCATGGAGCATGGCGCCTTCGACATGACCGGTCTCGCCGCCTATATGCGCGGGCTGATCGATAGCGGTCCGACCCGCTCCGGGCACCGCGCGCCAACCGTCATCGTGGAAGCGCCGGTGAACGGCACCGACGAGCAGAATATGCGCCACAACGCCTGGCAGTTCCGCCAAATCCTCGGGCGCGGCGTGCACGGCAACCTGCTGTGCCAAGCCGAGACGGCCGGTGCGGCGCGCGTCTTTGTCGAAAGCTGCCGCTATCCACATCACCTGCGCGGTGTCGACATCTCGCAGCCGACGCCGCTGCAGCGCTTGCGCGGGGCCAAGCTGTCGCCGCCGGTCGGCGGGCTCGGCGTCGGCACGCGCGGCCGCGGCTCCGAAGCGACGGCGGCGGCGATCTGGGGCGTATCAATGCCCGATTACATGGAGCTGGCCGAGCCGTGGCCGCTCAACCCGGACGGCGAATTGCTGCTCGGCGTCAAGCTCGAAAGCCCAGAGGGCATCGCCAATTGCGAGGACATTCTCGCGACTCCCGGCCTCGGTTTTGCCGAACTCGGTCCGGGCGACCTGTCGCTCGCGCTCGGCTACAAGGAGATGCCGCGCGACAACTACCCGCCTGAGATGCAAGAGGCGCGCGAGCGCGTGCTTGCCGCATGCAAAGCCAACGGCCTCGCCTTTCTCGAAATTGGCACCCCGGCCAACGTCACCGCGAAGATCGACCAGGGCGTGCGCATCTTCGCCGGCCACGGCGAGGAAGCCGCCCGCATCGGCCGCGCCTATCAAAAGCGGGCAATGCTGGCTTAAGAGCGGTCGGTCGCTGCTAGCCCCGAGCCCTGCGCGATAAATCGAGATATCTTGCGAACCCCAAATATTTGCGGAAATTATTGTCCGACTTACTTAAATATTAACCAAATGACTTAGCACTTGGTTAGCAATTTGATCAGAAATTTAGGGAGGCGTAGCAAATTATCTTACAACGAGGACAATGAAACATGGGCATTTACAAATTTTTAGCCGCCGCGGCAGTCTGCGCCGGAGTCGCCATGGCTGGCACCGCGCACGCGGCTATTGCCGTTTGGCCGGCTGATGTTCCCTGCTCGTCTATCACGGTGAACGCCGACGGCAGCTACACCCTGACAACGGATGTGGCCCTGGTCAACGGTCAAATTTTTGCCAGCGGGACAACGTTCCCGACTGGCGGCGAATATGATGTCTGGGCCAGGTGCAAGTCCTAAGTTGGGCGATTATCCCGTATTTGACGGATTAGCGCGGACGCGCTATGGCGCAGCACGCGTCTTCGTCTGGGAATGCCGCTTCCCACTCCCGGATCGCAACGAGTGCTGCGGCAGGGGAGAGTATGGGTTTTCCTGTTAATCCGTCAAGTCGGGGCCAATCGCCCTAAGTTGGTCTGGGCCAGCGGCCGGGCGCGACGCGCGTCTTTGTCGAAAGCTGCCGCTATCCACATCACTGCGCGGTGTCGACATCTCGCAGCCCGCTGCAGCGCTTGCGCGGGGCCAAGCTGTCGCCGCCGGTCGGCGGGCTCGGCGTCGGCACACGCGGGCGCGGCTCCGAGGCGACGGCGATCTGGGGCGTGTCAGGATCAAGGCAGCCAACGCGATACCGGCTCAGCGGAGCGCGTTGATGGGTTTCGAGCTCTAACCGCCCTGAGACGCGAGGGTAATTTCGACGCGGCGGTTTTGCGCGCGCCCGGCCGGCGTCGTGTTTGGTGCAACCGGATCGGCTTCGCCATGTCCTTTCGCCGAGATCAACTCGGATTTAACCCCCTGCGAAACCAGGAACTGCATCACCGCTTCGGCGCGCTTTTGCGACAGTTCGAGGTTGGTCGTCACCCCGCGTTTCTTCAGCGCGGCGCCGATCGGGGCATCGTCGGTGTAGCCATTCACAACAAGCGCATTTTGCTGTGTGGAGGCGAGCTGCGAGGCCATCTTGGCGATGATCTGCTTACCCTGCGGAGACATGTCCCAGCTGCCCGACTGGAACAGCAAGTCGCTGTTGACCGTGTACTTGATCGCGCCTTGCAGTCGGGTAATTTGCGCATGGGCTGCACCGACCTGCGCTTGCAGTTGTTGGTTTTGCGACTGCAACTGCTGATTTTGCGCCTGTAGCGCGTCATACTCTTTTTGCGAAACACAGGCCGTTAGCGGAAGGAGCGCCAACACCGGAAGGATCGCCGCTCGAATATTCATCATGATCCGGATCCTGCTCTAGGGTTGAGTGTGAGTCTCTTAACGCACCATTTTAGTTAAGCAGCGCCCCCAATCAACGTAAAGCTGCATCGATGAAGAAGGTGACCGGGCGGAACCGGCGGTTCGGTGGGTGTTCCACTCCGCTCGCGATGGTTTCGAGCACTCTGCCATGACGACAATCTCAGCTAACGGGGCATTGTTGTCGGCGCAGACCCGACGCCGGCAATTACGCCGCGACCGTCACCCCGGCGGCGGCGAGGGCGGCGACTTCCTCGGCCGAATAGCCGGCTTCAGCGAGGACCTCGCGACTATTTTCGCCAAGGCCGGCGACCCAGGGCTCGGCTGCGGTACGCGAGGCGCTGAGGCGGAAGGGTGGGTTGAGCGCCAAGAACGTGCCACCTTCGTCGTGGATTTCCGCGAGCGACTGGCGGTGCGCAAGTTGGGGATCCTGCATCGCCTCGGCGACGGTGCGGTACGGCGAGGACGGCACGCCGTGGCGGTCGAAAATCGCCTGCACCTCGGCGCTCGGAAGCTGTGCGGACCATTGCTCCAGTTCGTCCATCAGCTGGCCCCAATTGAGGCGGCGGTTCTGGTACAGCTTGAAACGCGGGTCGGTCAGCCAATCCGGCCGGCCGGCGGCAGCCGCCATGTTCTGGAACGTACGCTCGCTGGCGACCGAGAGGTTGACATAGCCGTCTTTGGTCGCGATCGGCCCAAAGATCGGCCGCGGCGCCGGCGGGATATTGAACTGGGAATTTTGCAGTTCGCCGAGCGTCAGCGACAGCATGCTTTCGAGCATCGACACATCGATCATCTGGCCCTCGCCGGTGACCCGGCGCTGCACCAACGCGGCGTTGATCGCGCCAAATGCATAGGTGCCGCTCAGCACGTCGGCGATAAAGATGCCGCAATAATCCGGCCGGCGCGGTTCGAGTTGATGGGCGATCTGCGCCAGATCGTAGCCCGAGCTGGCATGGATCACCGGCGCGTAGGCCGGCCGGCCCGCCGACGGCCCGGTCTGCCCATAGCCCGAAATCGCGCAATAGACGAGCGCCGGGTTGGTCTCGCGCAGCTTGGGGTAATCGAGACCAAAACGGACCATGACGCCGGGCCGGAAATTTTCCACCACGACATCGGCGGTTTTGACCAGCCGGTGCACCACGCCAACCGCCTCAGGCCGTTTGAGGTCGAGCACCAGGCTTTTCTTGCCGGCGTTCAACTGGCCGAACGAGGTGCTGGCACCATTGCGCAGCGGCAGCCGCGACCGCATCATGTCGCCTTCGGGCGCCTCGATCTTGATCACCTCGGCGCCGAGATCGGCCAGAAGGCGCGTGCAGTGCGGCCCGGCGATCGTCGTCGTGAAATCGAGAACGCGAATACCGTCAAGGGCATTCATCGGCGGCCCCTCCCCCAGCAAGACAGTAAGTGGGGTGCGAGCCGACGGGGAATGTCAAGCGCCTGTCCGGCAATCTGACACCGACTTGTCACCGAACCATGATGCAGTCCGCGCAACCTGGAAAACCGGCCGACGGCAACCGCCATGACCCCACAAGACACCACCCTCGATCTCGAACTCAGCCGCCGCAAGCTGCTCGCCGCGGCGGGCCTCGCCGGCGGCGCCGCGATGGCAATGTCGCTTGTTGGAATGGGGACCGCCAGTGCCGCTCCGACGGCGGCGCAGGCGCCGACCACCGCGCCGCCGGTCGCCGGGCTGCATCTGCAATTCGGCGCGGACGCGTCGACTGAGATGGTCGTGTCCTGGCACACGCTGCAATCGGTCGGTAATCCACGGGTGACGCTCGGATCGCTCGACGGCAAACTCGACCGCGTCGTCGCCGCGAAGGAAAGCCGCTATACCGACGCGAAATCGGGCCAGAAAGTCTATGCCTACCATGTCCGGCTCGACGGGCTCGTGGCCGACACGGCCTATCTCTACGCCGCATCGCATGACGGCGCCGAGCCGGAATTCGGCACTTTCCGAACCGGCCCGCGCGGCCGCGCCGCGTTTACCTTCACCAGCTTTGGCGACCAGGCCACGCCGACGCTGGGCAAAGTATACAAGCCGCCCGAAGGCGTGACCCTGGCGAAGCCGCCCTTGGTGAACGACAATCTCGGCTCGCCGGCCGCGGCGGATACGGTGCTCGGCGTCGAGCGGGTACGGCCGCTCTTTCATTTGCTCAACGGCGATCTCTGCTACGCCAACCTCGCCGAGGACCGGGTGCGTACTTGGTGGGATTTCTGGGAAAACAACAGCCGCAGCGCCCGCAAGCGGCCATGGATGCCGGCGGCCGGCAACCATGAGAACGAGCTGGGCAACGGGCCGATCGGCTATCAGGCCTACCAGACCTATTTCTCGCTCCCCGAAGCGCCCGGCCAACCGGATATGGCGCGCGGGCTGTGGTACGCCTTCACTGTCGGTGCGATGCGCGTTATCAGCCTCGCCAATGACGATATCGTCTACCAGGACGGCGGCAATTCCTATGTCCGCGGCTATTCGGAAGGCGCGCAAAAGGCGTGGCTGGAGAAGGAACTGGCGGCGGCCCGCGACGATCACGGCATCGACTGGATCGTCGTCTGCATGCACCAGGTCGCGATCTCGACCGTCGACAAGTTCAACGGCGCCGATCTGGGCATCCGCCAGGAATGGGGGCCGCTCTTCGACAAATACAGTGTCGATCTCGTGGTTTGTGGCCACGAGCACCATTACGAGCGCTCGCACCCGATCCGCGGCGCCGAGCAGAACGCGACCTTGACTCCCATCCCCGCCGCGACCGCGACCGACGTGATCGACACCACCAAGGGCACGGTGCACATGATGATCGGCGGCGGCGGCACCTCGGTGCCGTCAAACACGCTGTTCTTCAATCCCGTAGCGTGCCGCGTGATCACCGCGGTCGGCGAACCCGACCGGAAAACCGGCAAACGCCCGCCGGCCTATGTGCACGAGCACGCACTATGGTCGGCGGTGCGCAACGCGGCGCATGCCTATGGTTTTGCGGCGTTCGCGGTCGATCCGGGGTCAAAGCCCGGCGACATCACCACGATCAAGGTGACGTATTACGACGTGGTGGGCACGGACGGGCAACTCGCGCCGTTCGAGACCTTCACCCTGCGCCGGCCAAGGCGGGATGCGTAACTGTCGCGGCTTCCCAGTACGCGGTAGCCCCCACCCGAGCGCTACGCGCTCTTCCCTCCCCCGCTAGCGGGGGAGGGTTAGGGAGGGGGCCATGCTCACGGTTCCCGCCAACGGTGCATTTTCACACCGCGCGTTTTTCGTGCAGCGCAGCGATTTCCGCCGGACTGTAACCAAACTCCTTGAGGATTTCGTCGGTGTGTTCGCCCTGGTCAGGAGTGTGCCCGAGGCGCTCAGGCTGCGGGTAGGCGCTCATATGGATCGGCTGGCCGACGATGTCGAACGTGCCGAGCTTGGGGTGGTCGACTGGTTTGCGGATGCCGAGATGCTTGACCTGCGGGTCGGCGAAAACCTGGTCGATTGTGTTGATCGGGCCGCACGGAACGCCGGCCTTGGAGAGCGCATCCACCCAGAACTGGCTCGGCTTTGAGCGCACGACATCGTTGAGATGGGCGATCAGCGCTTGGCGGTTCTTCCCGCGTGACACGACGGTGGCGAAATCAGGGTTGGTCGAGAGGTCTTTGTCGCCGGCGACCTCGCAGAATTTCTTCCACAAGCTGTCGCCCGAGGCGGCGATGTTGATATAGCCGTCGGCGGTCTGGAACATGCCCGTGCCGGGTGAGGTGGGATGAAAATTGCCCTCCTGCTTCGCGACCTCGCCTTTCATCGTGTAGCGCGAGGCCTGGAAATCGAGCATGAAGATCTGCGCTTCGAGCAGCGAGGTGTGTACCCATTGCCCCTCGCCGGTGCGTTCGCGCGCCAGCAGTGCCAGGGTGATGGCGTTGGCGAGAAGGATACCCGCCGAGGTGTCGTTGATTGCGATACCGACGCGGGTCGGGCCCTGCCCCGGATGCCCGGTGATCGACATCAGCCCGCCCATGCCCTGGGCGATCTGGTCGACTCCAGCGCGGCCTTCGTAAGGACCGTCCTGGCCAAAGCCCGAAATGCTGCCATAGACGATGCGCGGGTTGATCTTGCTCACCGCCTCGTAATCGATGCCGAGCCGATGTTTCACGGTCGATTTGAAGTTCTCGACGATGACGTCGGCCTTTTTTGCCATCGTCATAAAGAGCGCGTGACCTTCCTTCGATTTCAGGTCGATCGTGATCGAGCGCTTGTTGCGATGGAGGTTCTGGAAATCCGGGCCGTCGCGCCGGCTGCCGGTGGCGTCGGTTTGCTCACCCGGCTGCTCGATCTTGATGACGTTGGCGCCCCAATCGGCCAGTTGCCGCACCGCGGTCGGGCCGGCGCGATGCGCGGTCAGGTCGAGGACGAGAAAACCATTCAGCGGCAGCGCGGTCATGTCGATCTCCCGGTATGCGTGTTTGCCGCCATGCTAGAGCAGTTTCGGCGCCGGCACGAGACCTTGCCCATGGCCTCCGCTGGCACCGCATATGCAGTGCCCCAGGCATCCGCTCACAGAGGAGATGCCCGATGGCCGAGAGAATGGCATTTCTCAACAAGCCCCACAGCGCCTATTACCATCGCGGCCTGCCGCCGGTAGATGACGAACTGGCCCGTGTCGGCCCCGGCACGCCGTGCGGCGAATATCTCCGCCGCTTCTGGCAACCGGTGGTACTGACCAGCGAACTCGGTGAGCTGCCAAAACGGCTGCGCATTCTTGGAGAGGATCTTGTCGCCTTCCGTGACGGTTCGGGCGAGATCGGCCTCTTGGAGTTGCATTGCCCGCATCGCGGCACCTCGCTCGAATTCGGGCTGGTCGGCGAGACGGGCATCCGCTGCTGCTATCACGGATGGTTGTTCGGCTGTGACGGCACGATCCTCGAAACCCCGGGCGAGCCGACCGATAGCACGCTCAAGGATCGACTGTTTCACGGCGCCTACCCGGTGCACGAACAGGCCGGACTGGTCTTCGCCTATATGGGCCTGCCGGACCTTCAACCGCCTTTCCCCAAGCTCGATACGTTGGGTCTGCCGGGCTATCAACTGGTGCCGCGGCCTCCCAGCTTATGGGAATGCAACTGGCTGCAGGTCAAGGAAAACAGCATGGACCCGGCGCATCTGCAGTTCCTCCACACGCTGCCGGGCAGCCAGGGTTTTGTCGACGATTTCAAGACCCAGCCCGAATGGGATTGGATGGAGACGCCGGCGGGCATGGTCTATATCGACACGCGCCGCCAGGACGATCTGGTCTGGGTACGGGCGGCCGACTTCATCCCGCCCAACATCCATCAGTTCCCGCCGAACGACCAGGTGCTGGGCCCGCGCAACTCGATCCAGCGCCCGCAGGCGACCTTTTGGGCGGTGCCGATCGACGACGAGAACACGATGCAGATCGGGTTTTACCGAGCACCCGAAGGCAAGACGGTGCGCGGCGGTGTCGGGTTTGGCCAGGACGGCAGCCGGTCTTATGAGGAGCGTCAGCGCTGCCCGGGCGATTACGACGCGCAGATCAGCATCCATAACGGGATCGCGCGGCACGGGTTGGAACATCTCACTTCGACGGATCGCGGCATCATCATGATGCGCGGTATGCTGCGCCGCGCGGTGCGCGCGAACGCCAGTGGCGAGACGTTGGACTCGCCACTGCTGCGCGGCGACGCGTCGGTCTCAACCTACGGCCAGGATCGCGTGATATCCGGCATCGCGCCGGCCGCGACCGACGAAGCCGACCGCCAACTGATCCGCGGCGTCGCCCGCGATGTGATGGCGAAGACGATCGAGGCGGGTTTTCCGAACTGAGAGATCGCCCGATCGCGTTTGGCGATCGGGCGCGCCGTCTGCCACATTAGGGGCCGATCGCAAACGAAAGGCTCCCGCTATGACCCGGCATTTCGGCGTCCTCATCCCCTCGACCAACACCACCGTCGAGATCGAATACACGCGGCTGCTGCCGCCCGAATGGCAGGCACATTACGCCCGGGTGCTAAGCCAGACGCACGGCGCATCGCCGTTTTCGCCGCCGCTCGACGCGGATGTCGAATACCAGTCGAAGCTGCTCGCCACCGCGCGCGTCGAGATCATCTGCCTGATCCAGACTTCGGCCTGCCTGTTCGCCGACGACTATGACGAGACGACCTGCACGCGGATCACCAAGCCCGCGGGCGGCACGCCGGCGCTCACCTCGGCGATGGCGATCGGCCAGGCGCTGCGGGCGCTGGGCACGCGCAATGTCGCGCTGGTCTCGCCTTATTCGGAAGAGGTCAATGCCCGCGCCCGGCATTATTTCGAGAGTAAGCACGGGGTGAAAATCGCCGCGATCGAGGGCTTCGCGGCAAAGGATTCTTATATGATCGGCAAGCTCGGGCCGGAGAATGCGCGCGACGCGTTCTTGCGCATCGACCGGCCGGAGATCGAGGCGTTTGTCGTGCCCGGCGGTAATTTCCCGACCATGGCCGCTATCCCCGGCTGGGAGCGCGAGTTCAACAAGCCGGTCATCACCACCAACCAGGCGGCGTTGTGGGCGATGATGCGCGCACTGGGCAGCAATGACCGCATCCCGGGTCTCGGTCGATTGCTGGCGTAATCGCTTCCTCGGTCTCGAAGCGCTGCACTCCCTCGCCCAGGATCGCCGACGGCCGCGGCTGGGTTTTTGGGTTCGCCCAGCCGCCCTCTGCGGACCGTCGCGGCTAGGGCTGCTGCCAGGTCATCACATCCTTGTCGGAGTAGTTGCTTTGAGCTTCGTCCCATGATTCGCCGGGTTTTGGCGCATTACCGTCACTAGCATAGGCTGAGTTCCAATGCGTCCCGACATGTACGCCAATAACCGCGCAACTGCCGTCAGCAGTGCAGGGTTTGACCTGTCCCCCCGAACAATTTGCGGCCGCGAGCGTGATCTCTATCGGTGTCGAAGCCGCCTGTGACGATTGCTGGGATCCTGTAAATCCCGATGTCGTCATGGTGCTGATGAATTTGACTGTGTCGCTGTAATGGGCGTTGTCGGGCTTCGGCTTGCTCATATTGCTAAGATTGACGGTCTTGCCGGACGGCGGTAGCGGAACGGCGCCGCGCACTTCGATTGAAGCGGCGTCCACCTGATAGGTCGGCTTGTTCGGAGGCAACACATATTTGGTAATGTGTCCGGCGCGCGCCATGATCCTGATGGCATCGGGCATCTGGCCCACCTTTCCTAGCGACACAAGGGTCGATGCGAAGAGGCTTGACTGAAGGGAAATGATGCAGCTTGGCTGGGGAAACTCCCCGCTCCCCGTGCTCCAGTGGCCGTTTGTATCGCCATGATAGATCAGCACGTATTGGCTGCTGGCCGCTGGATAATGCGCCTCAATTCGTAGCGACACGCTGGACATGGGACATCGCGATTGCGTGGTTGGAAATCGCCGCCGCAACCGGCCTTAGTTGAACGCTCAGCTGATCGATCTTTGTTGTGTTTGTTAACGCGATCTGGAACGTGTCAGTCGGATTTACCGGCGCCGGCGACTGCGCCAAGGTGACATCGTTCGGCCCGTTGACGAATGCATAACTCGTCGGGGGAACTGCCGCATTCCAGACCATCTGCTCGGAGGCTGTAGGATTTGGAATGGGGTGGTACGGGATTGGCGGAATCTGTTGACATGCCGCAGGTGTGACCAGCGCTCCAAATACTGACAGCACGGCGCTCGCCGCCACACCAATGTAAAGCTGACTGCGCATCTTGCTCTCCACGACGATAACATCGCAGTAAGCAAAAATTTTTTGCTGAACTGGCGCGTTGACATGGATCAGAACAGAGCAATTCTCTATTTAAGATGTGTGTATAATTTATGTGAATTATATTGCAATATTGTACGATGCTGAGTATTGTTGAGCGCACAAAGATAAGGCACGCGCTGTAGCGACAATTCTTCGTCTCAATGGATTAGACTCGGACCTTAGCGAAAGGCGCGTCATTGCGCACAATTGCTGATTGCGACTATCCTTGGCCGATCCGTCAACCCCACCCAAAGCCATCTCGGGACACGGCAGGGTAATAGCCGGCGGCTCTTCGAGTCGTTAGGATGGCGATAAAAGCGGGAGGTTGTCGCCGATGCTGTTCAAATGCCGGCCGGAAGGTTTGCCGATCCCGGGGCGGTTTCCGGGGCCCGCGCATGCGCGCGGCAAGTGGTTCACGATCGACATCCATTGCCATCTCTTGACCGAGAAGGCCGAGAAGATGGTCGCTGATGCCGGTCTGACGATGGACTGGCAGCCGCGCCATCAATTCGCCAACGAGCTGACCCGAGAGACCAACCGGGAGCAGGCGCGGCGCACGCGGGTACAGTTCACCTCGATCGAAAAGCGCCTCGAAGACATGGATCTGATGGGGATCGACATTCAGGCGATCACCCCGTCGCCGGCGCAGACCTTCTACAGCGTCCCGGCCGATCTCGGCATCGAGACCGCGCGTGTCATCAACGACAACATTGCCGATATTTGCGGCCGCCACCCCGACCGTTTTGTCGGGCTCGGCACGGTGCCGTTCCAGGCGCCGGAACTGGCGGTCGCCGAACTCGACCGGCTGCACAAATCGCTGGGCCTGCGCGGCATCGAGATCGCCACCAATGTCGCCGGCGCCGACTTGTCCGAGCCGCGTTTCCGGCAGATCTTCCAGCGCGCCGAGGAGCTGGGCCTGACTCTGTTCATGCACCCGACCGGCTTTCCCGAAGCAAGCCGCTTCCGTGACCATTATTTCACCAACATCATCGGCAACCCGCTCGACACGACCGTCGCGGTGCATCACCTGATCTTTGGCGGGGTGCTGCAGGATTGCCCGAACTTGAAGCTGGTGCTGAGCCATGGCGGCGGCTTCCTGCCGGCCTATTCCGGGCGCATCGACCACGGCGCCTCGGCACGGCCCGACACCTGCACCTGCATCAGACACATGCCGACGGCTTATCTTAAGCGGCTTTATTTCGACACGATCGTCTACACCCACCCGCAGCTGCATTATCTCGTCGAGCAATACGGCGCCGACCATGTGCTGATGGGCACCGATTATCCGGCCGATATGGGCGAGGTCGACCCGATCGGCTTTATCGAAGGCGCCGACCAACTCGACGATACAGAGCGCCGCGCGATCCTCGGCCGGAACGCGGCACGGCTGCTCAACATCGCGATCCCCGAAGACCGGCGATGAAAGCGGGCCTTGTCTCGCTCGCGATCGGGCTGGCGGCGGGGCTGACTGTCGCCGCGGCGAATGCCGAGACCCCGGTCGAGCGCGGCAAATACCTCGCCAATATCGGCGGCTGCCTCGATTGTCATACGCCGGGTTATTTCCTCGGCAAGCCGGACATGACGCGCTACCTCGGCGGCTCCGATGTCGGGTTCAAGGTCGGCGAACTCGGCATTTTTGTCGGCCCGAACCTGACGCCGGACAAGGAAACGGGGCTCGGCTCGTGGACTGATCAGCAGGTCATGACGGGGCTGATCACCGGCGTGCGGCCGGATGGCCGGATCCTCGCGCCAATCATGCCGTGGCGTGCCTTCGCCAAGATGACAAAACCCGACGTGGCCGCGCTGGTCGCGTATCTGCGCAGCTTGCCGCCGGTAAGCCACAAAGTGCCCGGCCCGTTTGGACCGACCGAAAAACCGCCGATTTTTGTCATGCAGCTCGTGCCGCCGGCAGAGGCCGAGGCCAAGAAATAATTCGTCTCAAGTGAGGTGAACCATGGCTGAAATTCTCGGTGTTGGATGCACGCATCGCCCGGTCATGCTGCGGCCCAACGAGGCGTGGACCTTTATGATGAAGGCCTCGCTCGAGGACCCGGCGATGCCCGAGCAGATGAAAAATCCGGCGTCCTGGCCCCAAAAACTCCGCGAGGAACTGGGCAATGATTGGGGCGCGTCGACCGCCGCGCGCTACCGCGAAATCTACCGCGCCCATTTCGCCGAGGCGCGCCGCCGGCTCGACGAGTTCAAGCCCGACGTCATCATCATGTGGGGCGATGACCAATACGAGAATTTCAAGGAAGACATCGTCCCGCCCTTCGCGGTGCTCGCCTATGAGGACCAGGACATCCGGCCCTGGGCGCATCGCCGCTCACCGGACAATCCGTGGAACGAACCCAAGGACAAGACCTTCCGCGTCCGCGGCCACAAGGAAGCCGGAAAATACCTCGCCTCGAAGCTGATCGAGGCCGGCATCGATGCCGGCTATGCCTACAAGCCGCTGCACCATCCGATGGGCCATGCGTTCGAGAATACTGTGCTGCTGCTCGACGACGAGCGGCGCGGCTTCGATTATCCGCTGGTGCAGTTTTCGGTGAATTGCTATGGGCGCCGGGTCAACGCCGCGCGCGGGTTGCGCCTACCGCTGTCGATGAAGGACGAAATCAGGAATCTCGACCCGCCCTCGCCCAACCCGCATCGCTGCATGCAGGTCGGCGCCGCGACGGCGAAGATCATGGCCGAGAGCCCGTGGCGCGTCGCGCTGATGGCGTCGTCATCCTGGTCCCATTCGTTTCTTACCGAAAAAAATTGGCAGCTCTGGCCCGATGTCGCGGCCGACCGCGTGCTGTTCGACGCGCTGGAGAGCGGCGACTACGCCAAGTGGCATGAATATACGACCGACCAGATCGAGGATTCCGGGCAGCACGAGGTGCTCAACTGGTTCTGCCTGCTGGGGGCGATGGAAGCGCTCGGCCGTAAACCCGATAAAGCAACCTTTCTCGAATGCTGGGCGTTCGTGTCGCCGGTCGTGTTCGCGTACTACCACTAAATCTGCTGTCATTCCGGGGCGCGACGCAGTCGCGAACCCAGAACTCATGAACACAGGCGGCAGGATGATTTGCTCGGACGCTAGATCTGGAATGTCATGGGGTCGTATTCCTGGGTTCCGGATCGCCCCTTCGGGTCGTCCGGAATGACGAACAACATAGGAGGAACCCATGCCTGGCCTCGACGACCTGCTCGAATCCGGTGAAGCGCAGCGGCTCGCGACCGGTTTCACCTTCACGGAAGGGCCGGTCTACCACCCGGACGGGTTCTGGTACTTTGTCGATGTGCGCGAGTCGAAATTCTACCGTATCAAGCCGGGCGGGTCGGCCGAGTTGCTGCGCGAGAATACCGGCGAGGGCAACGGCACCACCTTCGACCCGCAAGGCCGCCTCATCCAGTGCGAGGGCGGCAATCGGCGCGTGACGCGCTGGCCCGCGGACGGCAGCTTTGCCTCTTCCGACGTGCTGATGGACAAGTTCGACGGGAAGCGTCTGTCACGCCCGAATGACGTGCTCTGCAAATCGGACGGCAGTCTTTATTTCACTAATCCCAGCATGCGGGTACCGCTCGGCCAACGCGAGCTCGACCCGGCCGCGGTCTATCGCATCATGCCGGACGGCAGCAACCGCCACGTCGCCGATTTCGAATACCCGAACGGTCTGGCCTTCTCGCCCGACGAGCGGGTGCTTTATGTCGCGAACACGCGCCATACGGCGTACATCCACCTTTTGGAGATGGACAGCGCCGGCAACATGGTTCGGCGCCGGATCTTCGCCGACATGTCGTCGGACGAGAAAATCGGCGTGCCCGATGGCATGAAGGTCGATGTCGAGGGCCGCGTGTGGTGCACCGGGCCGGGCGGCACCTGGGTTTACACGCCCGCCGGCGAACTGATCGGCGTCCTCAAGACACCGGAAGTGCCGGCCAATCTCGCGTTTGGCGGGCCGGACATGAAGACGCTGTTCTTCACGGCGCACACCTCGGTGTACATGATGCGGGCCAAGGCGCCCGGTCTGCCGGGGCACCCATTCAAGAAGTGACAAAAACAAATCGCTTTAACGCAAAGGACGCGAAAAGTTCGCAAAGGACGCAATGGCGCTTGGGTGCGTCAGCCTCCGCGTATCGATTGCTCCTTTGATTTTATTGGCGCTTCGCGCCGTACGGACGCCTTTGCGTCCTCCATGATCCTTTGCGACCTTTGCGTTGAAATGTTGCTTTTTTAAGCTGTTTTCAGCTTTCCCGCGGCGAGCTTCACCGCTTCCATGATCTGCGGGTAGGTGCCGCAGCGACAAAGATTGCCCGACAGGTAGTGGCGGATTTGGTCGTCGCTCGGGTCGGGATGCGCCGCCAGAAGCTGCGTCGTCATCAGCACGAAACCAGGCGTGCAAAAGCCGCATTGGAAAGCGCCCGCCTCGACAAATGCCTCCTGCACCGGCGAAAGCCGTTCGCCATCGGCGAGGCCTTCGACCGTGACGATCTCGGCGCCGTCGGCGAAGGCCGCAAGATAGAGGCATCCTGAAACCGCCGCGCCATCGACCAGCACTGTGCAGCAACCGCATAGCCCCTGGCCGCAGCTTTCGCGCGGGCCGCCGAGCGCGAAGCGTTCGCGCAGGACGTCGACCAGCGTCTCGTGCGGCGCGACGCTGCAGTTAGAGGCGGCACCGTTCAAGGTGAAGCGGATCGTGCGCGGCGCGGCGCTCATCACTCTTCCCCGAGCGGCTCGCCCGCCAATTCGCGCAGTGCGCGCAGCACGGCTTCGGCGGTGATCGGCAATTGCGTGATGCGCACGCCGACCGCGTCATCGATCGCGTTGGCGATCGCCGGCGATACCGCGAACGTGCCGGTTTCGCCCACGCCCTTGGCGCCGTAGGGACCGCTTTCCTGCCGCGCCGCGACCGTCTCGCCGGTCATTACCGCCGGCATGTCGCGGATGCCGGGAATCTTGTAATCGGCGAAATTCGGGTTCCGCAGCTGCCCGTCGGTAAACACCATCTCCTCGGAAAAGGTGAAACCGAGCTGCATCACCGCCGCGCCGGTGAGCTGCGTCTCGACGATCTTCGGATTGATCGGCGTGCCGCAATCGGCGACGTTTACCAGCCGCAGCACTTTCACCTGGCCGGTTTCGGTATCGACCTCGACCTCGGCACCGCTGCCGCCCGTCATCCAGTACGGGGTGGCATTAGGGGTGAGGCCAGTGTCGTGGTCGGGTGACACGTAATCCGGCACAAAACTGCCCGAACCGACGATCGTCCCCGCCTGCATCCCGTATTTGCGGCGGAACAGCTCCGCGATCGGCAGGTTGGTGCCGGCCGGCACGCCGGTTTCCGCGGCCATCGCGGCGAGCTTGCCCTTTACTTCATCCGCCGCGCGGCGCACCGCGTTGCCCATGTGAAAGGTCGAGCGCGAACCGAGTGTACCCATGTCATAGGGTGTGACGTCGGTGTCCGGCGCGACGACACGCACCGCCTCGGCATCGAGGCCGAGCGCCTCGGCCGCGATCTGCGCCAGTGCCGTGGTCGAGCCCTGCCCCATATCGACCGTGCCGCAATACAGGATCGCGCTGCCGTCGGCCGACACCGAGATGGTCGCGACCGAGGTGGTCGGCGAGATGCTAGCCTTGAGGCCGATCGCGACGCCGCGCCCGCGCCTCACCGTGCCGCTGCCGCGGTCGAAATCGCGGCCCCAGCCGATGCGCTCGACGACGCGGTCGAGGACCGCGTTTGTCGCGGTGTCCTTGAGGATCGTCCCGGTGGCTTGCGGGAGCCCATCCTTCAGCAAATTCTTGCGGCGGAACTCGACCGGGTCGAGCCCCATCTCGCGGGCGATCATGTCGGTGTGGCTTTCATACGCCCAGACAAGCTGCGGCATGCCAAAGCCGCGCAGCGCGCCGGCGGTCGGCCGGTTGGTGTAGGTTTCGTAGGAATCGATCGCGACATTGGCGATATCGTAACCGCCGGCCGCCGAAAACCCGGATTTCTGCGCGACGCGCGGGCCGATATCGGCATAGGCGCCGCCATTGTAGATGACCTCGCAGAAGCGCGCCGTCAGCCGGCCGTCCTTGGTCACCGCGCTTTTGATGCGGAAGGTCGAGCCGTGCTTGGAGATGGTGAAGAACTGCTCCTCCATCGTCAGCGCCACCTTGACCGGGCGGTGCGCGAGGAGCGACAGCGCCACCGCCAGCGCTTCCATCTTCACATAGACCTTGGCGCCGAACCCGCCGCCGAGAAAGGCGGTGCGCACCCGCACCCGGTTTTCCGGCAGGCGGGTCAGCCGGGCGATCTCGACCCGCACCGAGGAGGGCGTCTGCGTCGAGGAATGCACCGTGATACCGGTCGGCGTCGCGTCGGCGATCGCGCAATGCGGCTCCAGCGGCGTGTGCATCTGCTGCGGCGTACGGAAGACGTGTTCGAAGACGTGGTCCGCTTCAGCAAAAGCCTGGTCCACGTCGCCGCGCCGCAGATGGTAGTCGAGCGCGACATTGGTGTCGCGCTTGCCCGCAAGGTGTTTCAGGTCGGCGAACATCCCGGCCGGCTTCAGCGCCTCGTGCACAAAGGTGTTGGCGGTCAGCGTCTCGACCTCGTCGTAGACGCCCGGGAGCTCCTCGTAATCGACCGCGATTTCTTGCGCCGCGGCCTCGGCGATTTTCGGGTCCGCGGCGAGCACGACGGCAACCGGCTCGCCGGCAAACCGCACCTTGCCCAGCGCCAGGATCGGCTGATCGTGAAAGGCCGGGCCGAAATAGGGATCGGGGATGACCTTGAGGATGTCCTCGCCGGTGACGACCGAGTGCACCCCCGGCATTGCCTTGGCGGCGGTGGTGTCAATGCGCGTGATGCGGCCGTGCGGCACGGTGCTGCGCGCGATCTTCGCCCACAGCATTTGGGGCAGCCGCAGATTGTGGATGTATTCGGCGCGGCCGGTAACCTTGGCCCGCGCCTCGACGCGCGGCAGCGAGCGGCCGATCTGACCGGCAGGCATCGGAGCGATATCGTTCATGCGGCAAGCGCCTTTTGCAACACGCGGCGCAGGTGCACCTCGACAAGCACCCGCTTATACGAGGCCGAGCCGTGCAAATCGGCGACCACCGGCGCCTCCGCCGCGGCGCATTTCCCGGCCTCGCGCAGCCTCCTGTCGTCGAGTGGCTGGCCGGCGAGCAGCGCCTCGGTCTGCGGCAGCCGCATCGCTGTTTCGGTGGCGGCGCCGATCGCGACCCGCATGTCGGACGCGCCCACCGACACAGCGAGGCCCAGCGCCGGCCAATCATCGGCCGAGCGCGCCGTAACCTTGGCGTAGGCCGCGCGGCGGCCGGTTTGCGGCGGCACGCGCAGCCCGGCAATCAGCTCGTCATTGCCGAGCACGGTCGTCATATAGCCGGTGAACAGCGCCTCGACCGGGATCTCGCGCTCGCCGCCCGACCCCACCGCGCGCACCGACGCACCCAGCGAGATCAGTACAGGCGGCAAATCCATATGCGGGTCACCATGCGCGAGGTTGCCGCCCACGGTCGCGACATTGCGCACCCGGACATTCGAGTGGGTCAGCAAGGTTTCCGCGATCAGCGGAGCAGCACGGCGCACCGCAGCCGATCGCTCCAGCTCGGCGAGGCGCACCATCGCGCCGATCTCCAATCCACCCTCCGGCGTCTCGGAAATGGCGGTCAGCGCGGGGCCAAGCGCGCGCAGGCTCACCAGGCGCTGCGGCCGATAAAGCCCCGACTTCATCATCAGCATCAGCGCGGTGCCGCCGGCGATCGGCCGCACCGCCGGGTCGTCGGGATCGAGGAGGTTGAGCGCCTCGCCGATCGTCGCCGGTTCGACAAGCTCAAACGGGGTCATTCCGGTTTCCTTCGCATCGCCGCGACTATAGGCTCTGCGGAATGAAGCTCGCCATCCCCGATCTGATCTCGAACTCGTATTTCACCGCGCTGGCGGCGGCCGAACTCGGGCATTTCGCGCGGCACGGGCTCGACATCAAGGCCGAGCTTATCTTCCCGGTCGACCGCGCCTATGAGGCGATTCGCGACGGCGAATACGATTTCGTCGCCGGCGCGGCGCACGGCGCGCTCGCCGCCTTTCCGGCCTGGCAGGGCTGTAAGCTGCTGGGCGCGTTGGCACAGGGTATGTATTGGTTCCTCGTCATGCGGACCGACCTCAACATTCCGCGCGGTGACCTTGCGGCGCTCAAAGGCAGGCGCATCGGCGCCGCGCCCTGGGTCGAGATGGGATTGCGGCAATTACTGATCGCCGCGGGCCTCGATCCGGCAAAGAACGACATCACGATCGCGCCGGTGCCGGGCGCCACCGGCACGACCACCAATTTCGGGCTGACCGCCGCGCAAGCCCTCGCCGATGGCAAGATCGATGGGTTCTGGGCCAACGGCATGGCGACCGAGATCGCGGTAACCAGCGGCACGGGGAGCATCGTACTCGATGTCCGGCGCGGCGACGGACCGGCCGGATGCTTCGATTATACATTCGGCGCTCTGGCCGCCACCGACCGGCTGATCGAGACATCGCCCGACATCGCGGAGGCGGCATTGCGCGCGCTGGTCGACGCGCAGGCCGATCTGAAAGCCGACCCGAGCCGTGCCACGCTGGTCGGCGAAAATCGCTTCCCGGCGCGCGAGGCCTCGCTGATCGCGCAGATCGTGGCGCGCGACCTGCCCTATTACGACGCCGCGATCAGCGAAAGCACGATCGCCGGGGTAGCCGGCTTCGCGCGTGCGCTCGGCATTCTCGATCGCGATGTTGCGTACCACGACATCGTGGCGACGCAATTCAGCCATTTGTGGAGCCGCGCATGAGAACCGGCGCCGAGTACCGCGAGGCGCTGCGCGACGGCCGCGCCGTCTATGTGATGGGCGAAGGCCGCGTCGATGACGTGACGACGCATCCGGCGACCAAGGCGATGGTCGAGGAATATGTCCGCTGGCATGATCTGCACCGTGATCCGGCCTGGCTTGACACGCTGATCAGCTCGACCGGAAATCCCTGGGCGCTGACCGCGCCAAAAAGCGCCGCCGATCTCATCGGCATGGGCCGCGCCTACGCGAAGACCTGTTTTCTCTCGGCGGGCAACATCACGCACGACCCGGCCTATGGCAATTTGATCGCGATGGGTATCGTCAACGCGGTCTGCGAGCACGGCGCCGGTGCCGAGCATGTCGCACGCGCCGAGGCCTATCACGCGATGATCGCTGCGACCGGACGCTTCCTCACCTTCAGCGGAGGCTCGCCGCCGATCGGCTATCGCCTGCGACCTGATCCGAAGGACCGCGCCGGCTGCCGCATCGTCCGCGAAACCGACAAGGGCCTGGTGATCAGCGGCCGCATCGGCATGCATACCAGCCCGTGCTACGCTGAGGATATCTTTGTCGGCTCGCTGAACGGGGTCCAGTTCGACGGCCATCCGGTCAGTTTTGTTGTCGAAGTCGCGGCCAAGGGGGTCACAACGCTGTGCCGCAAGGTCGCGCCGCGCGCGGAGAGCCCGTTTCTGGCGCCGATCTCCAGTCGCTTTGACGAGCTCGACGGCACGCTGTGGCTCGACGAGGTGCTGATCCCTTATGAGCACGTCTTCCTGATCGATCCCGGCCCGGAGGCGGTCGCGCGCTGGCTGATGTGGCATCACCTCTACGGCTGGGGCGCGCGCGCCGAATTCAGCCTCGGCTTGGCGATCGCGATCGCCGATGCGATGGGCCTCAAGGGAAACGACGCGACCGTCGAATACCTGATCGACCTGATGGCGGCGGTACAGACGATCCGCGCCTGCCAGGCCGCCGCGGTGCGCGAGCCGGAGCCGACCCCGACCGGCTTTGTCGCACCCAACCACCGGCATGTCATGGCGGGCGGCATCACCCTGTTCAAGGCGCGCCAGCAGATCAGCGAAATTCTGCGCATCATTCCCGGCTCGTCGCTGGTCGTGGCTCCCAGCGACAGCGACCTCGCGGCACCCGATCTCGCCGGTGGGCTGGAAGAGGCGTTCGCCGGCGGCGGCTATACCGCCGCGCAACGCAGCGCGCTGTTGCAACTGGCGTGGGATCATGTGTCGTCGGGGCTTGACGGCCGCGAGTCGGCCTTCGAATTGCACGCCAGCGGCGGCATGCCGACCTGGCGCGGCCGGCTGCGCAAGAGCTTCGCGGACTACAATTCGCTCGCCAACGCCGTCTTGAAACAGCTCGATTGCGCGATGCCGGTAATCGATCTCGGCAACATCCCGGCCGCGCCGCTTGCCGCGCGGCGGGTCAACGCGCCGCCGCCCGCGGCGGGAGCGCCACAATGAGGACTGGCGCCGAATACAAGGCGGCGCTGCGTGACGGCCGCAAGGTCGTGATCATGGGCGGCGGCGAGATCGACGACGTGACGACGCATGCCGCGACCGCGGCGATGGTCGAGCATTATGTCGCCTGGTACGACCGGCACAACGACCCGGATTGGCGAGAAGCGCTCATCAACCCCGACGGCACGCCCTGGTGCTTCGTGCTGCCGCGCTCGGCCGAGGACGTGGCCGCGATCGGGCGGACCGTGCACGAAACGATTTTTCTCTCGGCCGGCAACGTCACCCACACGCCGCTTTACGGCCATTTGATCGCGGCGGGCGTGCTGGCCGCGACCGAGACGCTTGGCGCCGGGCCGAAACACCCCAAAAACGCCGAGGCCTACCGCCGCGAAATCGCCGAGACCGGCCGGTTCGTCACGTTTTGCGGCGGGGCCGCGATCATCGGCCAGCGTCTGCTGCCCAACCCGGCCGACCGGGTCGCCGCCAAGATCGTGCGAGAGACCGACAAGGGCATGATCGTGCGCGGCCGGCTCGGCATGCACACCAGTCCGGCCTATGCCGAGGAGGTCTATGTCGGGCATCTGACCGGTCTCAAGGTCGAGGGCCATCCGGTCGGGTTTATCGTGCCGATCGCCGCGCCGGGCGTCACGACGCTGTGCCGCAAACCGGCGGCGCGCGAGGCCAACCCGTTCATGGCGCCGCTGTCGAGCCGCTATGACGAGCTCGACGGCCAGATGTGGCTCGACGATGTGTTCGTGCCGTGGGAGCGGGTGTTCGCGGTCGACCCGGCGCCCGAGGCGATCCCGCGCTGGCTGCGCTGGCACCATCTCCGCGGCTGGCTGGCCAAGGCCGAATTCACGCTCGGCCTCGCGCTGGCGCTGGCTCATGCCATGGGCCTCAAGGAGCACGACCTGACGATCGAGTACCTTGTCGACCTGATCGCGGAGGTGCAGGTTGTCCGCTCGTGCATCGCCGGCGCGGAACTCGATCCGGAATTCACCGCGACCGGCTATTGCTATCCGAACCACGCCCATCTTGCCGCCGGCGGCATCTCGCTGTTCAAGGCGCGCCAGCGTATGTCCGAGGTGCTGCGCATCATTCCCGGTTCGTCGCTGGTCGTCGCGCCGGGCGATTGCGACCTCACGATCCCCGAATTGGCGGAAGGCCTGGAAGCGAGCTTTGGCGGTGGCGGTTACACCGCGCGACAGCGTTCGGCGCTGTTGCAGCTGGCCTGGGACCATGTGTCGTCGGCGCTCGACGGGCGTGAATCGGCTTTCGAGCTGCATGCCAGCGGCGGCCTGCCCGGCTGGCGGCATTGGCTGCGGCGCAGCTTCAAGGATTACAACCTGCTCGCCAACGCGGTGCTCGAACTGATCGACATCCCGATGCCGGAAATCGACGCGAGCGGCATCGGCACCGCGCTACCCACGCCGCGCCGCACCGCGACCCTGCCACCAAAACCGTAGCGATGGACGCGCCGTCCCCGCTCACCCGGCTCCCCGACCACAAGCTGCTGCTCGGCCTCTTCCTGCCGATGCAGCAGGGAGCATGGAGCCCGTCAACGGCGCCGCGCTCGACCTCGTGGACGTTCGACTACATCGCCCGCTGCACGCAAATGGCCGAGGAACTGGGCTTCGACCTCGTGTTCGGCCTCGCGCAATGGCTCGGCAAGGGCGGCTATGGCGGCGAGATGCGTTTTCGCGAGCACGAGGTCGATCCGATCATCGCCAACGCCGCGTTGTCGTCGCTCACCAAGCGCATCGTGCTGATCAATACGGTGCACATTCTCTATGCCTGGCACCCGCTGCACCTCGCCAAGTTCGGCGCGGCGATGGACCACATCAGCGGCGGCCGCTGGGGCATCAACATCGTCACCGGTTACAAGCCGAGCGAGTACCGCATGTTCGGCCTCGAACCGATCGAGCACGATCTGCGCTACGTGATGGCCGACGAGTTCACGACGCTCATGAAACGGCTATGGTCCGAGGACGAGGAACTGACCTTTGACGGGCACTTCTGGAAGACCGAGAAGGCCTTTCTCGCGCCCAAACCCGGAGAGCGGCGGCCGTTTCTCGTCAACGCCGCATCGTCGGGCGCGGGTCTCGACTATGCGGCAAAGCACTCGGACCTGATCTTTATCACCAGCCCGGCTGGCGCCGACCCGGTCAAGGCCTGCGAGGCGCTGCGCGCGCACAATGCCCGCATCAAGGCCCTCGCACGCGAGCAGGGGCGCGAGGTGAAAACCATCATCAACCCGCATGTCATCTGCCGCCGCAGCGAAGCCGAGGCGCGCAAGGCCTATCAGACCATTCTCGACAACGAGGACACCGCCGCCGCCGATAATTTCGTGCAGACCTTTGCCGCCGGCGACACCGCGTCATGGCGCGGCCACAGCCGGGCGCAATGGGTGATCGGCGGCAACGTCCACCTTGTCGGTTCGCCGGCCCAGATCGTCAAGTGGTTCCAGAAGCTGCACGATGCGGGCTGCGACGGGGTTCAGGTCAATTTCTTCGATTACCTGCCGGATCTCGAATTCTTCGGCCGCGAAGTCCTGCCGCTGATGCGGGAAGCCGGCCTGCGGAGCGCGTGAAATGGCTGAAACGACCGTAGCGATCGTCGGTGCCGGGATCGGCGGGATCTATCTCGCGGCGCAGCTTGGCACGCTGGGCGCAAGACTGCGCCTCACCGACCTCAACGACGCGCGGCTCGCGGACATCCGCGCCCGCGGCGGGCTCGACGTCGAGAGTAACGACAAGACGACATTCTCCGCCATCGAGCGGGTGATGACCGATCTCGCCGCCGCGGTGGATGGCGCAGACGTGATCGCGGTGTGTACCGGCGGGACATATCAGGAAGGGGTCGCGCGCGGTCTCGCGCCGCTGCTTGTCAGCGGGCAAACAATCCTGCTGATCCAGGGCAATACCGGTGGCGCGCTGACCTTTCGCCGCGCGCTCGACGCGGCCGGCTGCCGCGCCGCGGTCGATATTGCCGAGATGGATAATTACCCCTATTCCTGCTGGCGCGTCTCGCCGACCCATATCAAGCCGATCGTCAGCAAGAAGGGGCTGCAGATCGCGGCATTCCCCGGCAACCGCACGGCGGCGGTCTTCGCTCGGCTTGGCCCGCTGTTTCCCGGCTCGGTCGCCGTGCCCACCATCGCCTCGACCGGCTTTATGAACGCCAATGCGATGCTGCACGTCGCCAATTGCGTCACCAATGCGGGAAAAATAGATCGCGGCGAGGCCTATAAATTCTATGCCGAGGGCGTGACGCCGGCGGTCGGGCGGCTATACCAGGCGATCAACGCCGAGCGGGTCGCTGTCGCCGCGGCGCTCGGCGCCGAGGTGCCGACGCTGGAGGATTGGTTCGCCACAACCTATGGCGTGCGGGGCGCGACGCTGTCCGAGACCTGCCAGCTGCTCACCAGCAACAGCGACGGCCCCTACCAGGCGACCGGCACACCGGCCGCGTGGAGCCACAAATACATCGCCGAGGACGTGCCGGTCGGCCTGATGCCGATGCGCGCGCTCGGCGAAGCCGTGGGCGTGCCGACCCCTGCGACCGACGCGGTCATCAAACTCGCGCAAATCCTCGCCGGCAGCGATTTCGCCCCCGACGCCCGCACCCTCGACCGCATGGGCCTCGCCGGCATGGATGCGCGACAGATCAAGCGCGTGTTGGAGGAGGGGTTCCGCTAAACACCGCGACGACGCGGAAGCGCTCACAATAGAGCATCATGTCCACCGCAAACTGACCCAACCGGGTAAAGTAACGCTCGTGCGCACGGCGCCAGTCATCGAGGCTGCGGTCGTTCTCCCCCTCGTCGAAGGCGAACGCGGCATCAACCTCATCGAACCGACGTTGCGTCAGCTCCACCGTCTCAATGACGGCGCGCGGGCGCCCGGCGCCATCGAGCATCACCATGTGCTTACCCACTTGGGTTGTCGTCCCGTCCTCGACCGACCAGCACGTTGCGGTCTTTTTGCCGGCGAGGACGAGCTGCGCCAACTCTTCGGCCAGCACCGGATTGTCGCCGAACGAGAAGGTTTCCAGCGAACGCCAATCCAGAACAGCGGCGCTCAACGTTTCCCCTTGCGCGCGAGGAAATCCTTGAACCCGTCGCGCGGGTGGCCGGCGAGCAGCCAAGTGTCGCGAGCCTCCTCTTCGAGCTCGTAGCGCTCCCGCCAAGACAACCCGGCGCCTTCGTGGAGCAGGCGTTTGATGCCCTGCACCATGCGCGCGTCATTCTTGGCGATCGATTGCGCCAGCTCGATCGCGCTTTCGCGCAGCTTCGCGGCGGGCACGATCATATTGAGCAGCCCGATACGCTCGGCCTCCTCGGCGTGCACGACGCGGCCGGTGTAAAGCAGCTCCTTGGCCTTGGGCCAGCCGACCAGCAGCGGCAGCGACCAGGTTGAGTTCACCCGGCCGTAGCTCGCCGCGAGAAAGCGGAACTGCGTCTTCTCGCAGCCGATGCGCAGATCGAGCGACGACGACATCAACGCCGCGCCGCCATAGGCGAGGCCGTTGATCGCGCCGATCACCGGCTTGGAATAATCGGCGATGTGCCAGAAAATCTCATTGCGGCGCTCCTGGCGCGCAGCCAGCGCCTCCGCCGACATATCGGCCATCTCATGGATATCGGCACCGGCGGAGAAGGCGCGGTCGCCGGCGCCGGTGATGATGACGGCCTTGACCGCATCGTCTTCCTCATAGCCGGCAAGGGCGTCCTCGACCTCGGTCATCAAATGGAAGCTCAACGCGTTGAGCTTGTCCGGACGGTTCAGCGTGATGACCCCGACCCCGTCGCAGGTTTCGGCGATGATGAACTCATGGGCCATGTCAGGCGCTCCTTCCCTCTGGCTACGGCCGCGATAGTATCAGCCCCGCCCCGCGACGCCAGGGCAACAGGTTTACGGGAGAAGCGCGATGCGCACATCGGCGGAGAAGACGGCGGCGTTCCGCGAACTGCACGAGCGGCCCGGCTGTTTCATCATTCCCAACCCGTGGGACGCCGGCACCGCGCGCCTGCTCGCCTCGTTCGGCTTCGAGGCGTTGGCGACGACCAGTCTCGGTCTCGCCAATATTCACGGCCGGGGCACCGTCAGCGCCGACGAGATCATCGAGAACGCGCGGATGATCGCCGCCGCGACCGACCTGCCGACCAACGGCGACCTCGAGAATTGCGGTGCCGACCTGCCAGATGAAGCCGCCGCACTCATTCCGCGCGCCAGCGAGGCCGGGCTGGCCGGCGGCTCGATCGAGGACTTCACCGGCGACCGGACCAACCCGATCTACGGCTTCAACCTCGCCGTCGAGCGGGTTCACGCCGCGGTCGAGGCGGCGAAGAAGCTGCCGGTGCCGTTTGTGTTGACGGCTCGTGCCGAACAGTTGATCCACGGCAGCACCGATCTCGACGCGACGATCCAGCGGCTGCAGGCGTTCGAGGAGGCCGGGGCCGATGTACTCTACGCACCCGGGCTGCGCACGCTCGACCAGATCCGCACGGTTGTCACGTCGGTCGGCAGGCCGGTCAACGTGGTGATGACCCACGCCGACCCGTCGATTACCCGCGATCAGCTTGCCGAGATCGGCGTCAAGCGCATCAGCATCGGCGGCAGCGGCTCGCGTTTCGCGCTCAACGCCTTCGTGGCGGCCGCGCGCGAGATGGCCGAGCACGGCCGTTTCACCTTCGTCGGCGAGAACCCGCCGTGGAGCACGCTGCTTGACGCGTTCGCCAAGGGCCAAGGTTAGGTGCAGTATAACCCGATACAGCGGGAGGGCGAACGATGGTCGGCAGTCTCGAAGGCATCCGGATACTCGAACTGGCGCGCTACCAGGCGGGGCCGCGCGGCGGAATGATCATGTCCGACCTCGGCGCCGAGGTGATAAAGATCGAGAAGCTCGGCGGCGAGGAAACCCGCCGCTCCGAGCCGGTGGTCAAAGGCGTTAGCGTCTATTTCACCGTCTACAACCGCGGCAAAAAAAGCCTGTGCATGGATTTGCGCACGGGCAAAGGCAAGGAAATCTTCGCCGAGCTGGTCAAGACCGCCGATGTCGTGCTGGAGAATTTCCGCCCCGGCACGATGGCGCAAATGGGTTTCGCCTACGAAGACCTTTGCAAGATCAAGCCCGACATCATCCTCACCTCGGTGTCGGGGTTCGGCCAATACGGCCCCTATCGCGAACGGCCGGCCTTTGACCCGCTCGGCCAGGCGATGAGCGGCCTCATGGACCTCACCGGCAAGCCGGTCGGCACGCCGCTCGGCGCCGCCACCTCGCTGGTCGACCGCTACACCTCGCTGCACGCGACGATCGGCACGCTGGCGGCGCTGCATCACCGCGACAAGACCGGCGAGGGCCAGCTCGTCGATTGCTGCCTGATGGATTCGGCGCTGACCATGGTGGAAATCCCCACAGCCTATTACCTGCTGACCGGCGAGGAAGGCGGCGAGGGCGGCCGTCCGCCGTACAAGTGCAAGGACGGGCACGTCGTGATCTCGGCCTCGGGCAGCGCGATGGCGACGCGGCTTTTGCAGATCGCCACCGGCGACAAGGAGATGACCGCCGCCGGGTTCACCAGCCGTGTCGGCCATGGCGACGCGCGCAAGCTGGCGGTCGCCAAATGGTGTGAGGAGAACACCGTCGACCACGTGGTGAAGACGTTGCTCGACGCGGAAATCCCGGTCGCGCCAGTAAAGACCATCCCGCAAGTCGCGGTCGACCCGCACCTCTGGGAGCGCGAGATGCTGGTCAAGATGCCCGACGCGGTTGCCGGCGAGGTGTTCGTCCCCGGCGCGACGATTAAGATGTCGAAGACGCCGGGCCGCGTCGGGCATGTTCCAACGCCTGGCGAGCACACCGACGCGGTGCTGTCGTCGATCCTCGGCTACGACGTGGTGACCCTGACGCAATTGCGGGCGGAAAAGGTGATTGCGTAGCGTGCATCAACGCCTATGTAAAAGACTTGGTGTTTATTGGAGTTCGAAAAATGTATTCGATCCACCACGGCATTTCCGGCATTATTATCCCTCCTCAGCCAAATAAACAGGCGGCGATGGCAGTTGCAGTAGGACTGCAACATCGAAGACGAACTCCTTACGTCTTCATTACTGACGATCATGGCGTTATCACAGATAAGGCCGCCATCGCACAGTATGCGCAATCTATTGGGATGGGTTGGGTCTTCGATTGAGGACTTGGCCACCACCACGGCTCTGTAAATGACAGCCCGCGCCGTCACCCTCTACTCGGATTACAAAAGCCCGTACGCCTATCTGGCGAAGGATCCGGCTTACGCGCTGGAAGACTTCCCCGGCGTCAAGCTCGACGTGCTGCCTTACGTGCTGAACATCCCGGATTTTCTCGGCTCGGCGCGGCTCGACGCCGAGGGCAACGTGGTCGAGGAACAGCGCACCGCGCATCAATGGCGCCGCGTCAAATACAGCTATATGGACTGCCGGCGGCAGGCGAAGAAACGCGGCCTCACCATCCGCGGCACGGTGAAAATCTGGGATACCGCGCTCGGCGCCTGCGGTCTGCTCTGGGCGAAGCGGCAAGGCGAAGCGGTGTTCCGCGCCTACCATGACCGCGTCTTCGAGCGCTTTTGGAAGCGCGAGCTCGACATCGAGGACATCACTGTCGTCATCGGTGTGTTGGCGGAAGCCGGCGCCGACACCGCGGGCTTTGCGGCCTACGCCGCCGCCGAGGGACCGGCCGAAGTCGACCGCATCTCACGCGCCGCCGAGGAGATCGGCGTCTTTGGCACCCCGACCTTTGTCATCGACGGCGAATTGTTCTGGGGCAACGAACACATCCCGGATATTCGGGAAATCCTGGCGAAAGCGGCCTGACAAACCCTCACCCCTCCCATCTCTATGCGATGGGTCCCCACCCTCTCCCGCATTGCGGGAGAGGGTGGATCGCGGCGGCTCGCCGGCGCGAGCCGGGTGAGGGTCAAGCTATTGCCGAAGCGAGCTTTGACAAATGGTAGCCGGTGTCGCCAAAGCTGTGCTCGATGACCATGCAGCGGCGGAAATAATGGCCGACCGCGTATTCGTCGGTCATGCCGATGCCGCCGTGAAGCTGCACCGCGTTTTGCGAAACAAAGCGTGCCGCTTGCCCGACCCCAACCTTGGCTGTCGAGAGATCACGGTCGCGCTGCGCGGCGTTTTCATCGTCGACCATCACCGCTGCCAGCATCGCGAGTGATCGCCCCTGCTCCATCGCGATCATCATTTCGGTCGCGCGGTGTTGCAGCGCCTGGTTCTCGCCGATCGGCTTGCCGAATTGCACACGCGTTTTCATGTACTCGACGGTCATGTTGAGCATGGTTTCCATCGTGCCGACCGCCTCGGCGCTGGTCGCCATGATGCCGGCCTGATTGACCCGTTCGACGGTCGCGAGCCCCTGTTCGGGGTCGCCGAGCACGTCCGGCGCCGGGACATCGACCCCCGAGAACGCGATATCGGCCGCACTCGTGCCGTCGCGCATCTTGTAGGCGCGCCGCACGATCCCGGCGGCGCGCGCATCGACCAGAAACAGCCCGATGCCGCCGGGATCGTGTCGGTCGCCGGAGACGCGGGCACTGACGATCAGCCGATCGGCGCTGTCGCCGTGCACCACGACGCTCTTCGCCCCGTCGAGCCGCCAGCCTGAGGGCGTTTTGGTCGCCGTCGTGATCACGTCGTTGAGGTCATAGCGCGCCTGCCGTTCGCCATGCGCCACCGCCAGCCGCAAACTGCCGTCGGCGATAAGCGGCATGATCGCCCGGTTCTGCGCCTCGCTGCCGGCGTGACCGAGCGCGGTCCCGGCCAGGATCACGGTCGCCAGATAGGGTTCAAGCGCCAGAACGCGGCCGAACGCCTCCATGACGATCATCACATCGACGGCGCTGCCGCCAAACCCACCATGCGCCTCGGCGAAGGGCAGCCCGAGCAGCCCCATCTCGGCGTATTGCGCCCACATCGCGCGGCTAAAGCCCTCGGCCATGTAGGCCTTGCGCTTGGCGAACTCGTAGCTGTTGCCGAGCAGCCGGTCGAGGCTCTCGCGCAACAGCCGCTGCTCTTCCGTGAATTCAAAATCCATTGGCGTTCCTAAGTTGGAAACCTCTCTCGTCGTTCCCGCGAAAGCGGGAATTCAGGGCAGCCGTTTCGTCGTGGCCCGCAACCCCCGCCTGCGCGGGGGTGACGAGCGTTTCTAAAGCCCCAACACCGCCTTTGAGACGATGTTTTTCATGATCTCGTTGGTGCCGCCATAGATCGACGCGGCGCGCAGCATCAGATAGCCGCGCGTCGTCTCCGCCGGCCAGGCAGGGCCGAGTTCCGGCTCGTTCGACAGCGCCTGCAACTCAGCCGCCCAATCCGGCATCGACAGCGGCCCGCCGACATCCATCACCATCTCAGTCGTCGATTGCAGCAGCTCGGTGCCCTTGATCTTGAGCACCGAGGTCAGCGGGTCGGGCTTGCCGCTGTCCTTGTTCTTGTCGTGCGCCGAGATGACCCGCAGGTTAGTGATGTCGAGCGCCTTGATGTCGACCTCGAATTGCGCGACGCGGCGGCGAAACTCCGGGTCCTCGATCAGCGGCCGGCCGTTCTGCATCACCTCGCGCGCCTTTTCCTTGGCGGTGCCGACGCGCTCCTTCGATTTGCCGATGCGGGCGATGCCGGTGCGCTCGTTGCCGAGCAGATATTTGGCGACGTCCCAGCCCTTGTTCTCCTCACCGACGCGCATCTCGACCGGCACCTTGACGTCGTCGAAGAACACTTCGTTCAGGTGGTGCGTGCCGTCGATCGAGACGATCGGGCGTACGGTGATCCCGGGCGTCTTCATGTCGATCAAGAGGAACGAGATGCCCATCTGCCGCTTGGGCGCGTTGGGGTCGGTGCGCACCAGGCAGAAGCACCAATCGGCCATATGCGCGGTGGAGGTCCAGATTTTTTGCCCGTTGACGACATACTCGTCGCCGACCCGCTTGGCGGCGGTTTTGAGCGCGGCGAGGTCGGAGCCGGCGCCCGGCTCCGAGAAACCCTGGCACCACCAGTCGTCGACATTGGCGGCGCGCGGCAGGAAGCGCTTCTTCTGCTCGTCGGTGCCGAACTGGATCAGCACCGGTCCGATCATCGTGATGTTGAACACCTGCATGTCGGGCGCCTGGGCGAGCTGGTTCTCTTCCAGAAAGATCATGCGCTGGATCGGTGTCCAGCCTGGCCCGCCCCATTCCTTGGGCCAGAGATAGGCGGCCCAATGCTTCTCGTTGAGGATGCGCTGCCAGCGGATCGTGTCCTCTTTCTCGGCGCCATAGCCGAGGCGCAGTCTGTCGCGGATATCGGTCGGCAGGTTGTCGCGGATAAAGCCCCGCAATTCGTCGCGAAACGCCTGCTCCTCGGCGCTGAAGCGAAGGTCCATGATGATGTGCTCCCTGCCAGGCCGGCGACGCGCGCCGGGGAAGGCGTATCTACATCGGAATGACCCCTCGAACCAAGGGGTCAAGGGTGCTAGCGTCTGTTTCACGCTGTCATTGCGAGGAGCATCGCGACAAAGCAATCTTCTGCCGTCGGGAATGACGATGGACGGGGATTGCGGCGTCGCCCTGCGGCGGCTCGCAATGACGATGGGAACCACGGAGGCGGCGATGGCGCGGCAATACAGATTGATGTCGGCGGACGGGCATCTCGAAGTGCCCCCCGAGCGGTGGACCCATCGCGTGCCGGCGAAATACCGTGATCGCGCCCCGCACACGGTGCATCTGCCCGATGGCGGCGACGCGCTGATGATCGAGGGGCAGCCGCTGCTCGAAGCCAATTTCCTCGATCTGCGTGCCGGCCGCGCCGAGGGCACCTGGACGCCGTTCGGCCTCAAGGTGGCCGATGCCGCCGGCACCGGCAGCCCCGAGCAGCGCGTCGAGGAACAGGACAAGGACGGCATGGACGCCGAGGTGCTGTTCGCGGCGATGGTCGCGGGGCCGGTGTTCTGGCGCAACATCGCGCATGACGAGGTCTACAGGGCCGTCATCCGCGGTTACAACGACTGGCTCGGCGAAGAATATTGC
>Ga0335085_10000317_pt1 | contig 143245 bp, 126 predicted proteins | sample Lox_Sample_45_FD_206712 | JGI IMG/M metagenome (GOLD analysis project Ga0335085, IMG submission 206712) | Soil microbial communities from Loxahatchee National Wildlife Refuge, Florida, United States - Lox_Sample_4.5 | ecosystem: Environmental > Terrestrial > Soil > Wetlands | place: USA...
ACAACAGCTCGTCGCCGTCTTTGACGACGTAATCGCGGCCTTCGATGCGGTAATGGCCGGTTTCGCGGGAGTGACTGACCGAGCCGCTTTTCACCAGGTCCTCGTAATTCACCGTTTCAGCCTTGATGAATCCGCGTTCGAAATCGGTGTGGATGGTGCCGGCGGCTTTTGACGCCGTGTCGCCGGTGCGAATCGTCCACGCCCGGACCTCCTTTTCGTTGAACGTGAAAAAGGTCCGCAAACCGAGGACGTGATACGTGGCGCGGATGAGCTGCCCGAGGCCGGATTCCGCAACGCCCAGTTCTTTTAAATAAGCGCCGGCTTCCTCCGGCGACAAATCCACCAGGTCGCTTTCAATCTGCGCGCTGACGACGACCGCTTCGCACGCAAGGTGCGTTCTCACGTAGTCGCGGACTTTCTGGACGAAGGGATTCCGATCCGCCGTGGCGAGGTCGGATTCCTTAACGTTGCAGGCGAAGACGACCGGTTTGTCGGTCAACAGAAAGAAACTCCGGACGATGGGTTTTTCGTCGGGCGCCAGGGGAAGCCCGAGGGTGCTGGCCGGTTTGCCCGTGTTCAAATGCGCGCCAATCTTTTCGAGCAGGTGCTCTTCCAGCAACGCGTGTTTGTCGCCGCGTTTCACGTCTTTGGCGATTTTCTCCCGCCGTTTCTTGACCGTCTCGATGTCCGCGAGCACCAGTTCGGTGTTGACGATTTCGATGTCGCGCACCGGGTCAACACTGCCGGTGACGTGCATGATGTCGGGGTCCTCGAAGCAGCGCACGACGTGGACGAGGGCGTCAACCTCGCGGATGTGGCTGAGGAATTTGTTGCCCAAGCCCTCACCGTGCGACGAGCCTTTCACGAGGCCGGCAATGTCCACAAATTCAATGGTCGTGGGAATTAGCGTGGCGACGCGGGCAATCTTCGCGAGCGGTTCAAGGCGCGGTTCGGGCACGGTGACGACGCCGAGGTTCGGTTCGATGGTGCAGAAGGGATAGTTCTCCGCCGGCGCCTTGTGCGAACGGGTGACGGCGTTGAACAACGTGGATTTGCCCACGTTGGGCAGACCGATGATTCCGGCCTTGAGCATAGCAAACTTTGTTACCGCGCCGGCGCGGTGATGGAGGATTACCACGATGCCGCCGGCGCAGAAAGGTTTATTTCAATACATCCGGTGCCGGGCCAGGTGGGCCAGTTGCCAGGCGATATGTCCGCCGTCATACAATCCCAAACCGAGCAGACAAAAGCCGGACAAATGTTGCATGCGCACCAGGGTTTTTTCACTGAACCGGCCGTAACCGTGGCGCGACACCACATAGCTGAGCGTGCAAAACCAGGTGCTGGCGCCAAGCGCAACGCCGGTAATAAACGCTCCTTTGGCGGCGACCGTGTCCTCGACCCATTCGTAAGAAGTGAAGTAGGCCTCGTGCGACATGAAATACGCGGCCGCCACAATCCAAAACAGCAATACGCCCATGTTGCCCAGCACGCGGGTAAAACCGATCATATAAGCCGTGTGCGGATGCAGCTTTTCATCAATGCGCTGTTCAATCCGCCTGGCCGCGGCGCCGAGGTGCGTAGGCGCCGTCACCGTTTTGGCCGTGAGGAATTTAATCCCGAGGAACAGCATGAACACAAAGGTGAACACTTCCATCGAGGTCCTGACCATGCGAATGCCAAAGAACGACGAAAAGCTGGTAAAGGCAATGGTGCAATAAATCACATCCATCGTCGCCGCGCCCAGGCCGATGAGCATCGCATATTTGAATCCCCGCTGCGCGGCGCCATTGATGATGGTGAGATTCACGGGGCCAACAGGCATGGACAACAGCATGCCGATTAAGAAGCCGGTGGGCGCAGCGATGAAAATGCTGATGTGGTTCGGCATGGTCTTAGTGTGCCTCCCCCGATTCGTCCTCGTCTTCTTCTTCAATTTCACGGCGCCAGGCGCGTGAGATACTGGGGCGCACGAAACCATAAATGAGGTAAAGCGTGAAGAACGCCGGCAACACGTAATAAAGCACTCGTTCCTGCAAAACCAGCAAACAGCCAAGAAAGAGCGCCGTGCCGATGGCCTTCGTAAAGGTGCTCCGCGAACGCAGGCCGAGCGATTTGAAGCTGGGATACCGCACGGTGCTGACCATCATGGCCGATAAAAAGATGAGCACGATCGCCAACAGATAGTTCCAGGCGCCGAGACTCTTGTCCCGTTCGTGAAAATGAATGATGAGCAGCGTGAGCGACGCCACCAGGCCCGCCGCCGAGGGAATGGGAAAGCCCAGGAAATCCTTGCCACCGCCGCTGTTGGCCATGGCCGACAGGCAATTGAATCGCGCCAGCCGGAATGCGCCGCAAAGCAGATAAATCGAAGCGATGAACCAACTGATCTGCCGGTATTGACCAAACACGTCCGCCAGCACGACGCGCTGCACCAGAAACGCCGGTGCGACCCCGAACGAAATCAGGTCGGCCAGTGAATCGAATTCGCGTCCGAACGGGCTGTCGGTCCCGCCCAGCCGCGCCACGCGCCCGTCCAGCAAATCGAAAATGCACGCCAACAAAACGAAGCCGAGCGCGAGTTTGATTTGGCCGAAGTAATCATCGGCCAGCGGATCGGCCTCGACGATTTTGGTCAGGGCCACAAAGCCGCAGAACAGATTGCCCGCCGTCAACAGGTTCGGCAGAAAATAAATCTTCAACTTCGCGTCCGCATCGTCGTTCGCCGGTTTGGGAGCAATGGATCCGTTCATTTTATTCGAAAGCGGCTATGGCGGTCTCGCCGCCTGTCACTTTGTCACCGGGTTTCACTGTGATTTTCGCGCGGCGCGGCAGGTAAACATCCACCCGCGAACCGAATTGAATCAGGCTGATGCGTTCGCCGCGCTGGACGATGTCGTTTTCCTTGATCCAAGGCACAATGCGACGGGCAATCACGCCGGCGATGAGCCGCACGCCGATTTTCTCACCGCGCGGTTCGGCGGATTCCAGCCCGATGAGCACGTTTTCGTTGAACTGCGCCGATTCGGCCCGCATCGCACTGAGATACCGGCCGGGGGTGTGTTTGAAACAGGCGACGCGGCCCGCCACCGGTGCGCACTGCACGTGCACACTGATGATGGAAAGGAAAATCGAAACCCGCTGGCATTCGCCGCCCATGAATTCCGGCTCGTTCACCATATCAACCGCGTCCACTTTGCCGTGGCCGGGCGAAATGACGAGGTTTTTGGCCGTCGGCACCATCGGGTCGGGGTCGCGGAAAAAGTAGAACGTGAATCCGGCGAAGAGCGCCCAAAGCGCGATGAGCACCCAGGTGAGATAATGCAGCACGAACCCGCCCACGACCACACCCAAAAACGCCGCCGCGAGCAGGACCAGCACGGCCGCGCCGGCGAGACCGATGAGGCGAAGCGCGGCGAGCAGGGCTTTGCCCGAGTTTTTCACACGACCAAAATAAAATTTTGGACGGTCACTTGCAATTCGGCATTTTCGGGGCAATTTACCCGCGTTAAAAGTCCGGCGCGTTGCCGGCAAAGGAAAAAGAACATTCAACCAAAATCGATTATGGCACTAAACACACCTGATTTGACTAAATTCCCGCCGCGCAGTCCGCGGGTACGCCTGGGCGGCTACGTGATTCTGCCGCGCATGTTGGACAAAGGCCGGGCCACCGTTGCCGGCAAACATGGCGAATACCATTATGCCTGCCCGATGGACCAGGGATTCCTGGAATTCGTGGGGATTGATCCCGAGGCGCTGAAAAAACAACTGGGCAAGAGCGATACCGAAGTACTGGCCTGGATTCAAAAGAACGCCAAATACCAGCGCACAATGCCGGAAATCCTGACCTGGTCGGCCTGGCAGGAGCAGGCCGCACCGGACAATCCCGAATCGCGCGAGCATTTCAACGAAATTCAAAAGGCCGCCGGCCCGAAGCGCGAAGACATCTCCACGTGGTTTGACGTGCTGGACCTAGATGATTACGTGAGTTTCGGTGGCAAAGCCTGAAACACTTACGATATCTGATTTGCGAATTACGCGCTCACGCGACAACTGGATTGCCGCGTAACTCGGTTATCGTAAATCAAACCTGCGCCTGGGCCTGGGCCGGTTGCGCGGGCGGCTCGCTCGCGTTTCCCAGTTTCCAGGGCTCGATTTTTTCAATGCGATGCCGGTGTTTCGCGCCGTGCAATTCAAATTCCACCTCGTCGCCGACCTTGCGGTTTAATAACGCCTGGGCGACGGGCGAAAGATAGCTGATGATGCCCTTTTCCGGCTCGGAATCCCAGGCCCCGAGGATGGTGAACGTCTCGGGTTCATTCGTGTTGAGGTCGGCGGCCCGCACCACGGTGCCGATCCCGGCGATGTCCGTGCGCGCGTTGGAGAAATCCGTGCCGCGGGCGCGGGTGAGCTGGGCTTCCAGTTCGTCCTTGCGGCGCATGAGGATTTTCTGCATTTCCTTGGCCGCCTTGTATTCGTGATTTTCGCTAAGGTCTCCGTAACTCCGCGCAATGGCAATTTCCTTCGAGTTGGCGGGAATTTTCTTCTGCACCAGTTCCTCGTATTCGGTTTTGCGGCGTTCGAGGCTTTCCCACGACACGAGCAGCGATACGTCCTGTTTGGTCTGTTCGCCGCTGACCAGCGATTGCACGGCGGGATGCGCCTTGACGAGCCGCGCGAGGAGCGAACGCTTGTCCATGTCGTCGAAGACAGGTGAAAATTGCAGCGCGCGGGTGAGATCTTTAATGACTTCGATGTCGGCGGAGGCGGTCAATTCGGCGAGCAAGTCGTGGTCGTCGAGGATGAATTCCCGCAGGCGGTTCGAGCGCCGTTCGTTGAATTGATCGCGTTCCATGGCGGTGAGCATCGCGCGGAAAACTTCCGGACCGAGGATGTCGGCGTAGGCGTCGCTGCGGTCGCGCCCGAGCCAAAGCAACAATTCGCTGCCCGCGGTATGCTGGTTGACGAGGCGCACGAGGGTTTCTTTGAGCGTGTCCATCTGGCCCTGCTGAACCAGCAGGTTGGCAAACTCGCGGCAGAGCTTGGCGGAAACGACATTAAGCGACCCGCGCAGGATTTCGATCCAGCGGTCGGGGTTCGCCGCCCGGAACGATTCCAGCGTGCGATGGTGCTTGACCGCCGGAATCAACTCCAGCACGGGGCCGAACTTGACGCCGTCCTGCGCCCAGATTTGCGCGGAGGTGATTTCGTCGGCGCCGGGTTGCAGGCCGGCCATGGCGCGCAAATCGTCGCGGGCAAAGACCGCTTCGAGCGCGACGGCGGGTTGAGTCCGCTGGTGCGACGCAATCTCCATGTTGAGCGCGGCGATGATTTCGTTCGCGGCGGCCGCCTGATCAGTCAAATCGGACGCATTTTTGAACACTTCCCCGGCCACGGCCACTCGCGCCTTCAAGCCCTTGGCTTTCCTGAAATCCGCCAGCAAACGGTCCTGTAGCGACGTTTCCTGCGCTTGATACACAACGGGCTCAGTCTTTTTCAACGGTACGATGAAATGCCCGTCCTTTTTCATTTCGCGGCGCGTCGTTTCCCACCATTTCTTCCAGTCGTCGCGGATGACATCGGGCACGAGCACCTGTTGAATCTGGTCCGCCGTCGCCCGGCCGGCGTAGCTGTTTAACACGACTTTGATTAAATCCAGATGATGCGCGGCCAGTTGGCGCAGCCCCTCGAGGTCGGCGGTCTTGCGCGCGAGAATGTGCTCCTTGGAAATCGGCTTGAGCGATTCGGCGGCGAACGCCAGGTCCATGGTGTGCCCCGGCTTGCCCGGGAAATCAATCGTGAAGCGCGCGAACACCGTGTCCACCGTCTTGATCCGCCCAAAACCCCAACTGCGGTGCATGCAAAAGCCCCCCGTCGCCAGTTTGGTCAGCGGCTCCACGTGCCGCCCTTCTATCTTGCCGGCTGCGGCCAATTTTTCAAATTCCTCTCTCATAAAAGCATCGTTTTTGTCGCATCATGAAAGCATAATGTCCTTATTAAAAATCGTGAACGGCAAAAATCCAAGACAAATCGCGGCACGCATTTTGCAGCAACGGCGCGCCGAGGGCGGTTTTATTGAGGATTTGCTCGAAAACACGCTGGCCGGGGCGCAACTTTCACCAGCCGACCGCGCCCTTTGCCAGGAAATCCTGTATGGCGCCATCCGCTGGCAGGCCACGCTCGATTGGCTCATCGCCCGCAAAACCGACGGACGCAAACAAAAACCCGACCTGCAAAACCTGCTGCGGCTCGGTCTCTACCAGATCTTCTGGCTCGACCGGATTCCCGGCCACGCCGCCGTGAATGAAACGGTCGAATTGGTGCGGCAATGCGGTTTCGGCGCCCAGGCCGGGTTCGTGAATGCCGTCCTGCGCGCCTATCTACGCGAGGCCGACGCGACCCGGAAGCTTCTGGCCGATTTGAAAATTTCAGAACCGGGACTCGGCTGGTCGCATCCCGAATGGCTGGTCAAGCGCTGGCAAAAACGTTGGGCCGCCGAAAGCGTGGCGCGATTGCTGGAATGGAACAACACACCGCCGAAAACGTTTGCGCGGGTGAACACGTTGAAACTTGGTAGGGCGGGCAGTCCCTTGCCCGCCGAGCGTACGAATGCGGGAAGCGGCGCGCACGGAGTGGCGCGCCCCACCTTCAAAAGCGTTGGTGTATTGCTCGAAAAATGGCGCGAAGAAAATGTGGACTACGAGTCCGTCCGATTCGACTTCCTTGGCGGGGCCGACCTGCCGGTGAACCAGGACGAGCGACCCGTCCTCCGTAGCAGTCTTGCGGAAGGTGGACAGGGCGTCCCAGCCGGGTTTGAGAACCTCGTCTTTGAATTGAAATCGCATCCGCCGCTGGCATCACTGGAAAGTTTCCGGCAAGGCGGGTTCTACATCCAAGACCCGAGCACGCTGCTCGCGCCCTGCCTCCTCGACCCGCAACCCGGTGAAGCGATTCTGGATTTGTGCGCCGCGCCCGGAGGCAAGACGACATTCATCGCACAATTGATGAACAATCAAGGCCGGATTGTGGTGCAGGATGTTTCCGAAGAACGCTTGCAACTGATCCGGGAAAATTGTGTCCGCCTCGGTGTCGAATGCGTCGAACCGATTTTATCTTCAGCCTTTAGCCTTCAGCCTTCAGCCTTTGACCGGATTCTGGTGGACGCTCCCTGTTCGAATAGCGGCGTCATACGCCGGCGCGTGGATTTGCGCTGGCGGATCCAGCCCGGGGAAATTTCCCGGCTTCAACGAACACAACTGGGATTGCTCACGCAAGCCGCGGCGAGACTCAAGTCCGGCGGCGTGCTGCTTTACAGCACGTGCAGCCTGGAACCGGAAGAAAATCAGGAAATTGTGAAGCAGTTTTTGACGAAACACGCCGATTTCAAATTGGAATTCGAACAGGAATTGCTGCCATTCGCGGACGGGATGGACGGTGCGTACGTTGCGCGTCTGAAGCGGTTGCCATAAATTTTTCCCCGTTATGGACCTTGACCTTGAAAAACAATTTGCCGACCGCGCCTACCAGCTGCTCGCCAGTTTGGTAACGCCACGGCCTATCGCGTTTGTCACCACCGTCAGTCCAGACGGCAAAGTCAACGCCGCTCCATTCAGTTTTTTTAATCTGCTCGGCGCACATCCGCCCATCCTGGCGTTTGCGCCCGGCGACCGTGACGACGGCACACCCAAGGACACCGCGCTCAACATCCGCGCCACTCATGAATTTGTTGTGAACCTCGTGGACGAAAATATTGCCGAGGCGATGAACCGATGCGCCGCGTCGCTGCCTTACGGCGAAAACGAATTGGAACACGCGGACCTGCATTCCACCCCGTCATCATTGGTGAAGCCGCCGCGCATCGTTGAAGCGCCGGCGAGTTTGGAATGTGTCGAATGGGGAACGCTGCAAATCGGCGACAACCGGGTAATCATCGGTGTCGTGAAACGGCTACATTTGCGTGATGAATTGTTCGATGCGGAGAAAAAACGGATTAACACGGACAAACTTCTGGTCATTGGCCGCATGGCCTCGCCGCACTGGTATTGCCGAACGAGGGACAGGTTTGAGATGATCCGGCCGGCGTAAAGGAAGTCCGAAGGAAGAATGCAGAATGCAGAAGTAAAATGTGTTTCGGCAGCCCCTCTGCATTCATCCTTCTGCCTTCTGCCTTTGCGGTCACATTCCCATAATCTGATACCCGCAATCAACGTAAATCACCTGGCCGGTAATGGCCGCCGCGCCGTCGCTCACGAGAAACAGGCCGGTGGCGCCCAGTTCGTCGGGCAGGACATTGCGTTTGAGCGGCGCCTTGGCCTCGTATTGCTTGAGCATTTCGCTGAAGCCGCTGATGCCGCGCGCGGCCAGCGTGTTGACCGGGCCGGCGCTGATGCAATTGACCCGGATCTTTTTCGGGCCGAGATCGTAGGCGAGGTAGCGCGTGCTGGCTTCGAGCGCGGCCTTCGCCACGCCCATGACATTGTAGTGCGGCACGACCTTTTCCGCGCCGTAATAGCTCATCGCCACGATGCTGCCGCCATCGGACATCAACGGCGCCGCGGCGCGGGCCAGCGCGACGAGCGAATAGGCACTCACGTCGTGCGCCACGCGGAACGCTTCGCGGGTCGTGTTGACGAATTCGCCCTCCAGCGCGGCCTTCGGCGCGAATGCCACGGAATGCAGGAGCAAATGCAGTTTGCCAAATTTCTCGCCGACCAGTTTAAAAACATTGTCGATTTCTTCCTCCTTCGTCACATCACACGGCAGGATGAGTGTGTCGGCGCCAAACGTGCCGGCGAGTTCCTCCACATTTTCCTTGAGCCGGTCGCCCTGATAGGTGAAGGCGAGCTTCGCCCCTTTGCGCGCCCACGCCTGCGCGATAGCCCAGGCGATGGAACGCTGGTTGGCAACCCCGAAGACGACGCCGAACTTCCCCTCAAGCAATGACATAATCGAGAATAATGTACTTGGTTAAACCATTTCGCAGCATGACAAATTCCCGCCGGTACGGCAATTCCTTTTGGCTTCCGCCTCGACCTGCGGGCATGCGGGCGATAAACTGGGGCGATGGGTGCGACCAACACCGATGCCATTGTGGAAGGGCTGATCACGTATATCGGCCTGGTCATTCTGTTGACGTTTCACGAATTCGGCCACGCGTGGGTGGCCCTGAAATGCGGCGACGACACGGCCAAACTGCAAGGGCGAGTCTCGTTGAATCCCCTGATGCACATTGACCCGATCGGCACGGTGTTGTTGCCGTTGTTGATGATTTTTCTCTCACCAAACATTAGCCGGTTCATGATCGGTTGGGCAAAACCGGTCCCGGTGAACCCCTTCAATTTGAGAAGTCCGAATCGGGACGACATCCTCGTGACGCTGGCCGGCCCGGGAATGAATCTGGTTCTGGCGGTCGCATTGATGGCGTTGGTGCGCTTGGGCATGCTGGTTCATCTCGAGCCGATGGCCGACGTTTGCTTGCGTTACGCCTACGTCAGCCTCCTGTTGTGTTTCTTCAATCTGATTCCCATTCCACCGTTGGATGGTTCCCGCGTGATGCGGGTTTTGATCGGCATGAGCTACGAAACCTACTGGCACCTGTCGCGGTTCGGCTTTATCGCGGTGATTATTGTGCTGAACCTTCCGTACGTGCGCCCGTTGCTGGGCGCGGTAACCGACACAACACTTCTGAGCCTGGCCACTTTGTTCGGCATCCCGCTGCAATAACCCCGGCGCATCAGTGTTTGAAATAAAGCTCCTCGGCGTTCCACGTCACCTGGTAGTAGCTCAGCGGCGTGACACGCACATTACCAATGTCTGGACGAATGGCGGCAAAATACATCGGCGTGACGGTAAAAATCATCGGCTGCTGTTCGGCGAGAATCTCCTGGACGTCGTTGAAATGCTTCTCGCGTTCAGCCAGGTCCAGCGTTTGCATCTGCGCATCCATCAACTGATCCATCCGTGCTTCCCAGGGCGTGACCGGGGTTTTTTGGCGCGGAAACCAATAGTGATCGTAACCGCCGGATTTGAGGATGTTCATGCTGCTGAAAGGATCGGTACCCGAGTCGGAATAGTTGCCCATCAGGACGCAATCATAATCGTAGGTATCGTCAATTTTGGTGATGAGCGTGTTGAATTCAACCGGTTGAAAGATGACGTGGATGCCGATTTTTTGCAGGTCCGAAACAATGAGCACGCCCATTTTGTTTCGCTCGTTATTCTCGATATTTGTGTTGAAAACGAATTCAATCTTATTGCCGCCGGCATCGGTCAAAAAATTGTCACCGTTCCGCTTTTCAATGCCGATTTCCTTCAGCAGCTCAACGGCCTTTGCCGGGTCGTAAGGATACGTCTTAATTTTGGGGTCATACCAATTTTGATAACCCTCGGTCAAAAACCCATATTGCGGAACCGCGTGCCCGAATTCGATGGACTTGGTGATATTGTTGCGATCAATGGCGTACGAAATGGCCTGCCGGAATTGTTCATTGCGAAACCAGTTCAACTTAACCGGGTCAACATAAGGTTTCCCGGTGTGGGAATTCATATTTGTGTTTTGATTAAACCAGAAAAAGGTTGTCACCAGGCCGATGCCGGGTTCGAGCAAATCGAATTTGCCGTTTGCGGAGGCGGTCTTGAATTGATCGTACTCATACGGATAAATCAAATCGTCCGCGTCGCTCTCGCCGCTAAGAAAACGGAGGGATTGCGCATTGTAATCGGGCACGATCGAAAAGATGATTTGGTCAAAGTAGGGCAGACGGCTCCCATGGGTGTCTACTTCGAGAAAATAGGGATTCCGTTCGAGTACGGCATATTCAGCCTGTTTATATTCTTTCAGACAATAAGGGCCTTCGCAAACGATGTCTTTGGGATTCCAATTGACACCGTAAGCCGATGGAAAACTGGCGTTCGCGTACTGCGCCAGCGTATGTTTCGGATAGATCGGGACGTCAAAACCGAATGCCTGCAAAAAAGGCGCATAGACTTGAGGCGTAGTGACCTGGATGGTCAAATCGTCCAGGTTGGTCACGGTAAACTTCTTCCCCTCGATGATAAACTGGTCCCGAAGCGGATTGGGGATTTGCGGATTATAAACGATGTCGTTCCACGTGAAAACGACGTCGTCCGCCGTCAGCGGCACGCCATCACTCCAACGGAGATTTTTCCGCAACTTGAACGTCCACGTTTTGCCGTCAGGCGAATTCGTCCACCAACATGCCAAGCCCGGCTTCACGGTTTGTGTGGGGAAATCGAAATTCAATAATCCCCAAAACATTAAGCGGCCGATGTAGCGGGATGACAGTTCGTCCGATACGAGGAAATTGAAGGTCTTTGGCTCGCGCAGTTGGCAAATGACGAATTTCCCGCCGCGAACTCCCGGCACGCAGTTAGCGACGACGGGCGGGGCGGGCAAGGGGTAAGTTGCCGGAGAATTTTCGCGCGAGGATGTCTTCGTATTTTGACCGCAACCGGAAAAAGCTGTCACGACCGCCAAAATTCTGGCAAAGTAAAGGAGTGGGGGCTTCATCTGTGCGGAACAGCAGTGAATTATTTCTTGTAGTAAAGCTCCTCAACATTCCATGTGGCGCGGTAACCACCCAGTGCCGTTGGGCGCGTATTGGCAATGTCCGGTCGAATCGCCGCGTAATAGATTGGCGTGACGGTAAAAATCAAGGGTTGTTGTTCGGCCATGATTTCCTGGACTTCATCAAAATCCTTTTTGCGCTCTTTATAGTCCAGCGTCTTGAGTTGCGCGTCCATCAACGTATCAATCCGTGCTTCCCAATCTGTTGCAGGGGTCTTCTGGCGCGGAAACCAGTCGTGGGTGAACCCGCTGGATTTGAGCACATTCATGCTGCCGGAGGGGTCAACGACGCTGCCGGACCCCAATGCCGAAAAGGCGCATTCGTAATCAAATGTGTTATAGAGTTTGTCAATGAGGCTGTTGAATTCGATCGGCTGGTAAATGACGTGCATTCCCAATTTTTTCAAATCATCTGAAACCAGCAGGCAGCACTTTTCTGCAACGCTGCTGCCGGTATTGGCGTTCAGGACAAATTCAATTTTATTTCCATTGGAATCGGTCAGAAATTCATCCCCATTCCGCTTTTCAATGCCCATTTTTCTCAATAGCTCAAGCGCCCTGGCCGGATTAAGGGGATAGGTCTTGATATTCGGGTTGAACCATTTTTTGTCTCCCGGCGTGTCAAATCCATATGCCGGAACGCCACGACCTGAAAAAGCGGTTTTAATTATGGCATCGCGGTTTATCGCGTAGGAAATGGCCTGGCGGAACCGCGTATCGCGAAACCATTTTAACTTGTTCGGGTCCACCAAAGGCTGGCCCGTCTTAGGATTCATATTGGTGTTTTGATTGAAACATAGGAACTGCATTTCCAAACCGATGCCGGGGTCGAGCAAGATAATTTTGCCTTGAGCTGCCGCTTCTTTGAACCTGTCATAATCCATTGGCCTGATAATATCATCCACGTCCGCCTCGCCGCTTAAAAGGCGGAGCGCGATGGCGTCAAAACTGGGCACCACCGTGAAAATAATATCCTCAAAATAAGGCAGGCGGGTGCCATTCGTGTCCACTTCGAGAAAATAGGGATTGCGTTCGAGGATGGTGTATTGGGCCGCTTTGTGTTCTTTCAATCGAAACGGTCCGCTGCCAACAATCTTTTCGGGCTTCCAATTGACACTGTAAGCGGAAGTAAAAGTCCCGTTGGTGACGGACTGCTCCAAAATATGTTTTGGGATGATGGGCACGCCCGCGCCAAAGGTTTCCAGAAACGGCGCGTAGATCACCGGGGTCTCCACCTGAATCGTCCGGTCATCTACCCTGGTGATTTTAAATTTTTTGCCATCGATGATGAAGGCATCGCGCGTTACATTATCGATTTTGGGATTGTAAATAACATCGTTCCAGGTGAAAACGACGTCATCCGCAGTCAGCGGCGCACCGTCGCTCCAGCGCAGATTTTTTCGCAGTCTGAACGTCCACGTTTTGCCGTCAGGCGAGTTCGTCCAGAATTCCGCCAGCCCTGGTTTTACCTCTTGCGTTGGTTCATCCAGGTTTAACAAACTCCAAAACATAAACCGGCAGATGTCGATCGAGGACTCTTCATTGGCGGTGATATAATTGAAGGTTTTGGGATCGCCCAGCTCGCTGATGATAAGGCGCCCGCCCCGGATTCCGGGAGGGCAATTGACCACTACGGCCGGGTCGGGCAGCGGATAACTGACGGCGGACTTTTCTGATGGTGTCTTTTCCCCGGTTCTGCCGCAACCGCAGACGCCCAAAATCAGTGCGGCGGCAAGAGCAGCGACCGTTGCAAATTTCTTCATGGGCATAAATTAGCCGCAGATGAGCGTGGATGAAACACAGATTTTTTGTGTCGCGCGAAGATGGCGAAGGCGGGGATTTCCTTCGCGTTCTTTGCGCGAAGGAAATTTTTCTCCCGTGTTCAGCCTGTGATTCGCCCGTGGCTGAAATTCATTCTCGCGTGCCCGAAAATTTTTTGCGACGTTGCAGACGATATTACGATGCGGTCCTACGTTCTAAAACGGCTGCTGCACATGATTCCGCTCCTGCTGGGCGTGTCTTTGATCACGTTCCTGCTCATGGCGCTTTCGCCGGGGAATTACTTCACTGCCCTCCAACAAAATCCGCAAATTTCGCCCGAGACGATCGCGCGCCTCAAGGCGCAGTTCCACCTCGATCAGCCGTGGTATGTCCAATACGTCTTCTGGCTGAAAAATGTTGTGAGCGGGAATTTCGGCTATTCCATGGCCTACAAAATTTCCGCCACGTCGCTCATCATGGCGCGATTGTGGAACACCTTTCTACTCTCGTTTTGCGCGCTCATCATTGCCTGGGGCATCGCCTTGCCGCTGGGCATCTGGGCGGCGGTGAAAAAAGATTCGTGGATTGACCGCGCCTGTTCCCTGCTCGCCTTTATTGGTTTGTCCGTGCCCGACGTTCTGCTCTCGCTCCTGGCGCTCTGGTTCGCCGCGGTGACGGGCTGGTTTCCGGTGGGTGGCGCGGAAAGTCCGCTCCATGATTTCCTGCCACCCTCGCAACAATTCTGGGACCGCGTGCATCACCTCATTTTGCCGGCCATCGTGCTCGCGGCCTCGGACCTCGCCGGCATCATGCGCCGGATGCGTTCCTGTTTGCTCGACACGTTGAGCGCCGAATATGTCACCGCGGCGCGCGCCCGCGGCCTCGGCGAAGGCTGGGTGATTTACAAACACGCGCTTCGCAACGCGATCAACCCGTTGCTGACCATTTTCGGTTACTCGCTCGCCGCGCTGTTGAGCGGGGCCTTCATCGTCGAGAACATCATGGCCTGGCCCGGCCTCGGACGGCTGACGATGGAAGCCTTTTTTGCCAAGGATTCTTATCTGGTCGTGGACTGCGTGGTTATGGCCACCGCGCTGCTTGTGATTGGAAATTTTATCGCCGACATTTTACTCGCGTGGAGCGACCCGCGGATCCGCTTGAAATAGAATCAAATGGAAACGGCCCGGCCCATTTCGATGGTTGAAACAAAAAATCCACTTTCCCCGTGGCAATTGTTCTGGCAACGGCTCCGGCGTCGGAAAATCGCCATGGCCGGCGGCGGCATCTTGATCGTCCTTTACCTGGTCGCGTTGTTCGCCGGGTTCGTCGCTCCCTATCGCTACGATGACCTGGACACCGACTACTCTTTTCATCAGCCAGTCTGGCCGAGAGTGGAAGGCCTTCACCTGGTCGTGCCGCGGTATGCGCCGGGCAACGGGACCTTCGTTTATCAGCTCGTCCCGAACGACACGAAGCCGCTGCATCTTTTTATTCGTGGCGACCGATACAAATGGTTCGGCCTGATTCCGGCCACGATTCACCTGTTTGGCACCGGAGACAGAAATTATCCGGTTTTCCTGCTCGGCGCGGATCAATTCGGGCGCGACGTGTTTTCGCGGCTGCTTTACGGTTCGCAAATTTCGCTTTCTATCGGCCTTGTCGGTATCCTGCTGTCGTTTTCGTTTGGCATGATAATCGGCGGCGTTTCCGGCTATTTCGCCGGCGCAACGGACACCGTTATCATGCGGTTATGCGAGCTCATCATGTCCATCCCGGCGCTCTATCTCATCATCTCGCTGCGCGCGACGTTTCCGCCGGGCATGAGTTCGTCGCAGGTTTATACGATGATTATCGTCATCCTGAGTTTCATCGGCTGGGCGGGCATGGCGCGGGTGATCCGCGGCATGACGTTGTCACTGCGCGAACAGCAATTCGTTCTCGCCGCCCGCGCCATTGGCCAGTCACCCCTGAAAATTATCGTGCGCCATATTTTGCCGAACACGTTTTCCTACGTCATCGTCGCTGCGACCTTGAGTGTGCCATATTACATTCTCGGGGAAGTCGTTTTGAGTTTTCTTGGCGTTGGCATACAGGAACCCAACGCCAGTTGGGGGAATATGCTGACCGCCGCCCAGAACACCGATTATCTGCGGAATTACCCGTGGCTGCTGGCGCCCGGCGTGGCGATTTTTATTACCGTGCTCGCTTTTAACTTCCTCGGCGATGGCTTAAGAGACGCTGCAGACACGAAGTCGTTATGAATTTGCTGGATATCAGGAATCTCAAACTGGATTTCGGCACCGGAGCGGACGTGATGCGCGCCGTGGACGGCATTTCGTTCACTATCGGCGCGGGCGAAACTGTCTGCCTCGTCGGGGAAAGCGGCTGCGGCAAGACCGTCACGGCGCTGTCCATTGCGCGGCTCGTGCCGGCGCCGCCGGCCAATTACGTCGGCGGGGAAATTTTATTGAACGGTCGCGACGTGTTGAAAATGTCGAACGGCGAATTGCGTTCCATCCGCGGTGGCGTGGTCAGCTACGTTTTCCAGGAACCGGGCGCGTCGTTAAACCCGGTTTTCCGCGTCGGCAACCAGATCAGGGAATCGCTCAAACTGCACAAGCCGGACAAGGCGACCAACGCCGAAGTCATCCGGTTGCTGAAACTTGTCGGCATCCCGGCGCCGGAATCGCGCATTCGTAATTATCCGTTCGAGCTGTCCGGCGGCATGCAACAACGGGTAATGATTGCCATGGCGCTGGCGAGCGAACCGAAATTGCTCGTAGCCGATGAGCCGACGACCGCGCTCGATGTGACCATCCAGGCGCAAATTCTCGAATTGCTCCATGGCCTCAAGCAACGGCTTGGCATGGCGATTCTGCTCATCACGCACAACCTCGGCATCGTCGGCGACATGGCCGACCGCGTGGCCGTGATGTATGCCGGACAGATTGTCGAGCTGGCGCCGGCGAAAGACTTGTTGCGCCGCCCGCTGCATCCTTATACGAAGGCGCTGATGAACGCGGTCCCAAAACTGGCCGGCGATGCCGATCGCCTTTCGGCCATACCGGGTAACGTGCCGCGGATTGGAAACTTTCCGCCCGGCTGCCGTTTCGCTCCGCGCTGCCCGATTGCCAAATCGGAATGCTCGGAAAAAATTCCGGAACTGGTCGAAGTCGAACCCGGACGGTGGGTGCGTTGTCCGTTTTGGCAACAGACAACTAAACCTGTGTAACCGCCTATGGATGCCGAGCTCAGGGTATTTCTGGACTTTTCCTCGAAAGAATACGAACGGGAAACGAGGCGCGAAGACCTGGCGGAGCTTTTGTCAGCTCTCAAACAGATCCTCGGAGACAATCACGCGTTGCCAGCCGACGGCTACATCTCGATCCCCGACTGCTCTACTGGTGACCTGGCGTTGGTAAGAAAAACCGCTGGCGAATTGCAGATTTCGATTTCGTGTGGAGTTGAAGAAAACCTTGCGAAATCAGAACTCCACCGAATTCGGTTTGCGAGGTTTACCATCCAGGGAGATTCCATTGACAACGATTCCGATGGCACCCCGTTAAACCGCTACCCTTCCTTGTTATGTCTTGAGCGCAAAATGCCGGATGAAACCAAATTACCTACGACTTTTTACGTATCGGCAAAACAAATGCTCCGCAGGCGACAGGACGGCGTTCCCGGCGTGGCACTACCGACGAAGCGAGAAGTTTTTGGATGCTCAGGTGGCGTGTTCGTGGCCGCAGACCGGGTGAAACGCATCCTGGAGGTTTTAGAACAACCTGTCATTTGTGCTCCGGTCGCGGCAACCCCCTTAGCGGAACTTCCCGCACCGTGTTGGGCGATTGAGCCGAGCCAGACCTGGGGCCGGCGAAAACACTTGATCCTGAGCGATTCCTGCCCTACCTGCGGAAGCCCACGGCGATGTCACAGGGACATGGACGTGGACGCGGAACCACTCTGGCCAAACCGACTCATTATGCAAGAAGAAGCAATCCCTGACGCGGACTTTTTGTGCAGCGAAACATGGTTCGGTGATCGGACAAAGCGTCCTTCTGAGTCTTTCGATTTCCACCGCGAAATCTTTGCCTCAGGCAGACTGTATGATGTGCTGCTGCGGGCGAAAATCCGTGGACTGTTACCCCCGGAAGAGTTTGTAGCGTTTGAAGATGGAATTTTCATGATGGAAGGCAAAGCTGCGCGAGCCTGGGTGAAAGCAAAGTTCGAATTGCTGAAATCGGAAAACCTGGTTGGATGAGCACCCTGATCAAAAAGACAATCTGAAGTCAATCGCGATGGGAATAGAATTGTCCGGTCGCGTCCGCGCTTTTTGCCGGGTTGACGTTCGGCCCGACTTGCGTTTAATTGGCCATCATCTAATTGAGGTTACCCGGCTTGGGCCCACAGAACGATGCCCGCCGGAACCTGATTGGATTGAATTATCGTTAAAACATTGCTCCCGTAGCTCAAATGGATAGAGCAGCGGTTTCCTAAACCGCGGATCCCAGTTCAATTCCGGGCGGGGGCACCACCTTATACATTCTACCGCAACCAGTTGCGTCGCTGGAACAATCACGCGACGGGAAGCCTCGTAAACACGTGAACTTTTGACCGGCTATGGTGTTTAATAGTGTGTGAAGACCCGATTATTCAGAAAAGCCACTTTCGGAATTGCGCTCGCCGCGCTCTGGATGGCCAGCGAGTATTCGACTCTATTCTCAAACGCCCAGGCGCAGCCCGCGCCGCCGGCCTCAACCGCCGACGCGGATGTTTCCGCCGTTCCGCCAGCCAGCGTGACGCCGCCACCAAATATCTTGCCCAACAGTCCGCTCGCGCAAGTCATCCGGCTGGTGCAGGCCAACCTGGACGAAAGCGTGATTTTGAGCTACGTCACCAATTCTACCAGCACGTTCAATCTGGACTCGGACAAAATCATTTACCTTAACAACCTGGGTGTGCCGAATGAAATCGTCGCCGCGCTGATGCAGCGCGATCTGGTATTGCAACAACAAATGGCAGCCAGTACGCCGCCATCCGCTCCGCCACCGCCGGAAACCCCGCCTACTGAACCAACGGAACCGCCGCCCGCTGGGCCAACAGAACTGCCGCCCCCGCCGCCGGAACCTACTCCTGTGACGGTGAATTATTTTTACAGTTCGCTGGCGCCGTATGGAACCTGGGTGCAGGTACCCAACTATGGCCGATGCTGGCGGCCGACCGTCGTCGTTTACAACTCCGGCTGGCAGCCGTATTGCGACCACGGGCATTGGGTTTATTCCGATTGCGGCTGGTATTGGGCCTCGGATTATTCGTGGGGCGTCGCTTTCCATTACGGGCGCTGGTTTCATGACGCGCATTGGGGCTGGTGCTGGTGGCCTGATACGGTCTGGGCGCCGTCCTGGGTAACGTGGCGCTACTCGAATGCTTACTGCGGCTGGGCGCCGCTGCCGCCGTTTGCGGTCTACCATCCCGGCGCAGGTTTCTATTATCACGGCGTTGGCGTGACCGTTGGATTCGATTTTGGCCTGGCCGTGAGCTGTTTTACTTTTGTGCCGACCGGGCATTTTTGCGACCCGCATCCGAGCCATTATCGCATTGGGGCGCAGGATCAAACGCGGATCTACCACCAGACCACCGTCATCAACAACTTTAACTTTGACAGTCACAACCGGACCATGGTTAACCATGGCATTGCGGTGCAACACATCACCGACGTCACCCGGACACCGATTCACCCGGTTCCCGTGCGCGAGTTGAGCATTTCCGCCCGGCAACCGCGATACGTCGGGCCGGGCGGCCAGCAAAACCACAGGCCAGGCGTCACGACGGAAAGCGCGCCGCAGCCGGGCTCCGCCTATGATAACCGAATTCACTCCATGCCACACGGCCCGACTCAGCCGCCGAACCAGAGTCCGCAGCCGAATCACATCGGTCCAGTCGTGACCCAGACTCCAGCCGGAACTCCGGGACAAAACCCGCAGCCGCATTACTATTCGCCAACGCCTGCCCCAATATCTTCACGGACTTACGATAACAAGCACATCGCCTCGCCGCGCGGACAGCAATTTGAAGAGCAGACGCCACATTACACGCCACCGGCTCCCAACCGGCAAATTACTGTGCCGGAGGAACAGCGGCAGTCGGCGCCACCAACGGCGAACAACCCGACCGGGTCGACAGCCAACCGGTCGTCCGACCCGCCGGAACGATCCCAGCACCAGAATGTATCCCATTCGAATGGCTCGCCGACACATTCGTCATCATCGTCCCAATCATCTCAATCCTCCCAGTCGTCAAATCGGTCCAACAATCAGGGGGCGAATCAGGGCGGGCCGGGACATTGATGCTTGCCCGTTGTTTCGGCAAAGCGCCGCGGGGTTTTTGCTTTTGCAACCCTTCCACTGCTGGCAAATTGCGCTTGTGGGCATCACGCCTCGGCAATTCGAACAAATGCGGGAGCGCCTCGGCCGCGCTTCGCCGCGCACGGCCGCGCCCGTTTTTGCAACCACCTTGCGCGCTCCGGCCAATTCCCATTGCGTGATTGTCGGTATTGATCCTTCGGTGCGGGGGACCGGCTACGGCGTCATTCGCCTGGCCCGACCGCATCCAGTAGCGCTGGCGCATGGAACGATTGCGTGTCCTCCGACCTGGCCGCACTCGCGCTGCCTCGTGAAAATTGTTGAAACGCTGCGTGACGTTTTAAAACAACACCAACCGACTGTCTGCGTCGTCGAAGGCCTGTTTTATGCGCAAAATCTGCAGACGGCCATTGTCATGGGGGAGGCACGGGGAGCGGCGCTGGCGGCCATCGCCGAGGCCGGCCTGGAAATCTTCGAAATCGCGCCACGCAAGGTGAAACAGGCCGTCGTCGGCTACGGGGCGGCGCAAAAATCCGCCGTCGCCAGAATGGTCCAGCGCCTGTTGGATTTGCCGAAACCGCCAGCGCCCGACGCCGCTGATGCCCTGGCGCTGGCGCTCGCCCACGCGCAGGAAAATTCGCGCTATAATTTGACACCGCCAAAAAGAATTTGAACCAATGGAATTCCGCTGTCCACATTGCAACGCGCTGATTTACAGTCGCAAAAACAAAATGTGCGGCGTGTGCGAAAAGCCTTTGCCTCCGGAACTGCTGTTCTCCGACCAGCAGATTGCCGAGTTAAAAGAACAAACAGATGAGGAAGAAAAGCGAACAAAGCAATTCAAACAACAGATAGATGATGTGGGTCCACATGATCACGGCGGCGGCATCTCCGGTCTTTAACCATGATCACTTTCCTCCACGGCGAACTCGTCGAGGCGCTCCCCACGCAGGTCGTCGTGGATGTCAACGGCGTCGGCTATGAAGCGCTGATCCCGCTGTCGTCGTTCGACAAGCTGCCGCAACCCGGCCACGAGGTGAAATTGCTCACACAACTCGTCATCCGTGACGATGCGCACACGCTTTACGGTTTCATGACCTCGGCGGAACGCGATTTGTTCCGCCTGCTCGTCAACACCGTTTCCGGCATCGGCCCAAAAATCGCGCTGAACATCCTGAGCGGGATCAGCGTGACGGCGTTTCGCGGCGCGGTAGCAAGCAGCGACGTCAAATCGCTCTCGCAGATTTCCGGCGTTGGCAAAAAGACTGCCGAGCGCATCGTCGTCGAGTTGCGCGACAAACTCGGCGCGGCGGGGGCCTGGGAAGCCGCCAGCGTGCAACGTGTACTATCGCCGGACGACCAAAAGATCAACGACGCCGTCCTGGCGCTCATGGCGCTGGGCTACAAACAAACGGAAGCGCACGACGCCGTCCGGGCCGCGCAAACGATGTTGGGTGCCCAAGCCACGGTGGAGGATTTGGTGCGCGCGTGCCTGAAAAAAGGAGCCTGATGCCGGTTGTGATGCCAGGACCAGAAAATTCCGCCGCCACCAAGAAAGCTTCCCGGCGCAAGTCCGGCGTGGTGGTACCGCACAAGGCGCGGCGACGCCAGCGTCTGGCAGCCGCAATGGTTTACCTCCTGGTCCGCTGCATTGCCGCAACTGTCCGCTTCAAACTGAATGATGGCTCCGGTCTTTTCGGCGGTGTACCCAAAGAAAAAATTATTTTTGCTTTCTGGCACAATCGTCTGGCGCTTTCGATAATTATGTACCGGCGATATATTTTGAAATTCGCTCCCGAACGGCGGATTGCCGGCATGATCAGCGCCAGCCGGGATGGCGCTTTGCTGGCGCAGATTTTTGAACACTTTGGCGTCGAAGCAGTGCGCGGTTCGTCAAGCCGGCGCGGCGGCCAGGCGCTGCTCGAGCTGACGACCTGGTCGGAGCGCGGCTATGACCTCGCAATCACACCGGACGGTCCGCGCGGGCCGCGCTACGAAGTTCAGGACGGCGTGATCTCCACGGCACAACTGACCGGCCTGCCGATTGTGCCGGTTTCGTATCACCTGAACTGGAAAATCCAGTCGAAAAGCTGGGACCGCTTTCAGATTCCGCTGCCGTTTGCCTGCTGCGAAATTGTCACCGGCCGGGTCATGCGCGTGCCGCGGGAAGCGTCGGATACCGAACGTGAAGTGCTGCGCAAACAACTTGAAGCGGAACTGCGCGCCATCACGCGGGATTAACAACGTGACACGTGACGCGCGACAAGTGAAATGAAAAATGCCGGCTCGTCCCTGCTTGTTCGTGTCACGTGTCACCCGCCGCTGGTCATCGAATTATGATCGCTCATGTCAGCCTCGAAATTGCCCTGCGGAAGGAATTCGATTATTCGATTCCGCCCGGATTGGCGGGGCAGATTGAGGTGGGCAGCCGGGTGCAGGTCCCGTTTCGCTCGCGAAAGATTTTTGGCACCGTGACCGCGCTCGCGGAACAATCGGCCCATGCGGGACTCAAACCCGTTCTCAAAGTCATCGGCGCTCAAACGCTTGTCACCCCAAAAGTGCTGACCCTGGCACGTTGGATTGCCGACTATTATTGCTGCGCCCCGGAAATCGCCCTTAAAAGCGTTCTGCCCGAAGCTGTCCGCAAAAAAAAGGAGACCGAGGAAGGTTGGAAAAAACAATTATTCGTCCGCACACTGCCGGTGAGCGGTGAGTTTCCCAAACTATCCAAACGCCAGCAGGAAGTCTGGAACATTGTGGAGGAACGATGCGAATTGCCGCTGGCCGAATTGGTTGAACTCGCGGAAACGACCGCCGCGACCGTCCGCAAACTCGAAGACCGCGGTCTGGTCGAGGTCGCTCCGCGGATTTCCGAGCGCGATCCCTACGCCCGCGAACAAATTTTGCCGACGCAACCGTTGCCGCTGAACCCGGCGCAAGCCGCCGCACTGGAGAACATCAAAACGGCGATGAAACGCAGCGAAGAGGGAAGATCGAGGATAGAGGATGGAAAACACGGTCCATCATCCATCCTCCATCCTCCATCCTCGACTTTTTTGTTACACGGCGTGACTGGTTCAGGCAAAACCGAGGTTTATCTGCAGGCCATCGCTCACTCGCTGGAGCAGGGGAAAGGAGCAATCGTACTCGTGCCGGAAATCTCGCTCACGCCCCAAACCGTCGAACGATTCAAAGCACGATTCGGCTCGGGTAAACTCCAAACGCTCGTAGCGGTTTTGCATTCGCACCTGTCCGCCGGCGAACGGCACGATGAATGGCACAAAATCCGGCAAGGCCGCGCGCGGATTGTCATTGGCGCGCGCTCGGCGATTTTTGCGCCCGTCGAACCGCTCGGTCTCATCATCGTGGACGAGGAACACGAGCACACCTACAAGCAGGAGGAAGCGCCGCGCTACCACGCCCGCGACGTGGCCATCATGCGCGGGCGGATGGAAAATGCCGTCGTCGTGCTCGGTTCGGCCACGCCGTCATTGGAAAGTTATTACAACTGCCAAAAGGGCAAATACCGGTTGCTCGAACTGCCGGAGCGGGTGGACAACCGGAAAATGCCCCGCGTCCGTGTCGTGGACATGCGCCAGGCCGCGCGCGGAGAAAAGGGCATCCCGATTTTTTCAAATCAGCTCAAGGAAGCCATTCAGCAACGGCTTGAACGTAGCGAGCAGACGATTTTATTTTTGAACCGGCGCGGCTATTCCACCGCCTTGCAATGCCCGCAATGCGGCTTTGTCGCCAAATGCCCGAATTGCAGCCTCGCGCTCACCTATCACCGGCCGGAACAAAAACTCCGCTGCCATATTTGCGGTCACGCAGAAAATGTTCCCGCGGTTTGTCCGAATGTGAAATGCAAAAACCCGGCCATCCGCTATGCCGGACTCGGCACGCAAAAGGTCGAGGAAACACTCGCAAAACTTTTCCCGAACGCCCGTGTCCGGCGCATGGACGCCGACACGATGAAACGCAAGGACGATTACCGCAAAACACTCGGCGACTTTCGCACCGGCAAAACCGACGTCCTCGTCGGCACGCAGATGATTGCCAAAGGCCTGCATTTCCCGAACGTGACACTCGTCGGCATCGTTTACGCCGACCTCGCGCTGCATCAACCGGATTTTCGCGCGGGTGAGCGCACCTTCCAACTGCTCACGCAGGTCGCTGGCCGCGCCGGTCGCGGGGATGTCGAGGGCGAGGTGTTCGTGCAGGCGTTCACGCCGTTTCATCCCGCCATCCAATACGCGCGACGACACGACTTTAACGGCTTTTACGAACAGGAAATCGAGTTTCGCGGACAATTGAAATATCCGCCCATCAGCCGCGTGGCGCTGCTCACGCTCAAAGGCCGGAACGAGGATAAGGTGAGGTTCAGCGCCGAACATTTGAAGCGGGCGTTGGACAAGCTAATTGGTAGGGCGGGCAGTCCCCTGCCCGCCGTGAGTACGCAAAACGAAGACGGCGCGCACGGAGTGACGCGCCCTACCGACTTTCGCGACTTGATCATCTCCGGTCCGGCACCGGCGCCCTTGTTGCGCGCAGAGACTTTTTACCGCTACCAAATTATGCTGCGAACCCGCGCGATGAGTAAATTGAGCCAGCAATTGGCAAAAATCGTCGAGACGCTGACATTGCCGGAAGACGTGACGTTGTCGGTGGACATTGATCCGGTGAATCTGGGGTAGTCCAACGTCGGCGCGCACCGACAACGTGCTCCGCACTCAATTTCACGCGTTCGTCATTTTGCTTTTGCCAGAACGAAGCAAAAACTAGACTGACGCCATGAACCTGCCTGAATTTCCGGTTTATCGCCCGCGCCGGTTGCGGCAGTCGGCGGCGTTGCGACGGTTCGTGGCCGAAACGCGCTTGAGCGTCGAGCAACTCGTCCTGCCGTTGTTTGTCCGCGGCGGGCGCCGATTACGCCAGCCCGTCGCTGGCATGCCCGGCGTGTTCCAGCTTTCGCCCGACGAAATCGTGCGCGAGGCGGCGCGCGCGCACACGCACGGTATCCCGGCAATTTTGCTCTTCGGCATTCCCGACAAAAAGGATGCGAAGGCTTCCGGCGCTTATGCAAAAAGCGGCATCGTCCAGCAAACGGTCCGCTTGCTGAAAAAAGAGGTGCCGTCGCTGCTGGTCATTACCGACGTCTGCCTGTGTGAATACATGGAGCACGGCCATTGTGGCGTCGTTTCGCATGGAAAAATTTTAAATGACGTGACCTTGAAAATCCTCGCGCAAACGGCGTTGAGCCACGCCGACGCCGGCGCGGACCTCGTGGCGCCCAGCGACATGATGGATGGCCGCGTGCAGGCGATTCGCACCGCACTGGATAAAAACGGATTCACCGACTTGCCCATCCTGAGCTACTCGGCGAAATTTGCCTCGGCGTTTTACGGGCCGTTCCGCGAAGCCGCCGGGTCTGCGCCGGCATTTGGCGACCGGCGCAGCTATCAAATGGACGCCGCCAACGCGAACGAGGCCTTGCGCGAAGTGGCCTTGGATATTCAGGAGGGGGCAGACATTGTCATGGTCAAACCGGCGCTGGCGTACCTCGATCTGATTCACCGCGTCAAAACCACATTCGGGTATCCGACCGCGGCCTACGCCGTGAGCGCGGAATACACGATGATCAAAGCGGCGACGGCGCGCGGCTGGATTGATGAACGGGCCGTGACCCTGGAATGTTTGCTGGCCATGCGGCGGGCGGGCGCGGACATTCTCATCACCTATTCGGCGCTGGATGCAGCCAGATGGCTGAAATAGCGAACGGGATCCGGGAACTTGGGATAAATCACCTGGCCTGGGGCAAAATCCCCGCGCCAGGATCCAGGGACCGAGGCCCTGATTTCGTTTGCCTTATTCGTGCGGGCCGGTTAGGCTGGCAACTCTTTTTGCGCTATGATCGGAACGATTCGCAAGCATTCAAAGTGGCTTTGGTGGTTCATCGCCGGGCTTACCATTATCTCCTTCATTTATTGGGGCGCCGGACCAACGGCGCGCAGCGGCGGTGGGCGGGCGACCGGTGACTTCGGCACAATGTATGGACGCAAAATCACGCAACAGGATTACATCGAAGCCCGGAACGAGTACTACATTTTTTACCGGATCCATTACGGCGAATGGCCGGACAAAAATCCCAATCTCTCCCGGAACGACCTGGAGCGGGAAATTTATATTCACCTGTTGTTCGATCAAAAAGCCGTCGACCTGGGCATTCACATCAGCGATGACGTGGTGGAACAGTCGGCTGCGGACCTGCTGCGTTCCTTCGGGCGGAGTGGACAACCTGTGCCGCCGGATGTCTTCGTCAAACAATTTTTGCAGCCGGAAGGCCTGACGGCCGACGATTTCAGGCGATACGTCCGCCATGACCTGGTCATTCAGCAACTGATTAATGCGATCGGATTGCCGGGCGAACTCGTCACGCCGCAGGCGGCCACCGCGGATTACGAGCGCGAGCACCGGGAATTTTCCACGCAAGCCGTGTTTTTCTCCGCGTCGAACTACTTATCCGCCGTCACCGTCACGCCCGCCGCTGTCGCCCAATTCTACACGAATTACCTCGCTGATTATCACGTGCCCGACCGTGTCCAGGTGAATTATGTCGAGTTCAACGTGACCAATTACCTTGCCCAGGCGAAGGCGGAATGGGCCAAAACCAACTTCGACGAGGTGGTCGAGATTAATTTTCACCAGTTCGGCACGAACTATTTTCCCGACGCCCGGACGCCTGACGCGGCCAGGGCAAAGATCCGCGACTTGCTGATCCGGAATCGCGCGCTCGCCGATGCGAACCAGCAGGCCAGCGACTTTGCCAGCACCCTCTTCGCCGTCGAACCGGTGAAACCGGAAAATCTCGCCGCGGTCGCCAAAGAAAAAGGACTGTCGGTCCATCTGACCGCTCCGTTCGCCAGCGCCTACGGACCCCAAGATTTCGAAGCGCCTCCGGAATTCACCAAAACCGCCTTCGAACTGACGCCCGACGAGCCGCTCGCCGGCCCGGTGCTCGGACCTTCTGCGATTTACATCCTTGCGCTGGTCAAACAACTGCCCAGCGATATCCTGCCGTTCGACCAGAACCGCGCGCGCGTCACGCAGGACTATCGTCTGCATGAAGCCACACTGCTCGCACAAAAGGCCGGTACGAATTTCGTCCACACCCTTGCTTCCCAGATGGCCGCCGGCCACACCTTTGCGGCTGCCTGTGTGGCCGCCGGTTTGCAGCCCCAGGCGCTGCCGCCGTTTTCGCTGAGCACCTCGGACCTGCCCGAACTGGGCAATCGCGCCGAACTGAACCAGCTCAAGCAGGTTGCGTTCAGCACGCCGGTGGGCCGCGCGAGCGAATTTGAAGAAACCGGCGATGGGGGATTCATCCTTTATGTTCAGGCCCAGTTGCCGGTGGACCAGGCGGTCATGAACGCGCAGATGCCTCAGTTTGTAGCTCAAGTCCGCCGGGCCCGGCAAAACGAGGCGTTCAATGAATGGCTGCAAATCGAGGCCAACCGCCAATTGCGCAACACGCCGGTCTTCGGCGAACAGACTCCTCCCGGCGTCGCCAGATAAATCTTGATCGGACGTTTAGTGCCTTATTCGACCACGGCCAGGGATGCAGGATAACCAATGTGAGTTGCATTAAACTCTCATCAACCGCCGCGCGCGGGTTTTGGGAAATTCCCATCCTTTTTGAGGACGAATCTCTGCTGGCGCTCGACAAACCCGGCGGACTCCTGACCTCGCCCGACCGTTACGACCCGCAGCGGCCGAATTTGATGAAGTTGCTCCACCAGGGCATCGCCGCCGGCAAACCGTGGGCACGCGAACGCGGATTGCATTACCTGATGAACGCACACCGGCTGGATTTCGAAACCAGCGGTGTCATTCTGCTGGCCAAAACCAAACCCGTGCTCGTGGCGTTGGCCGATCTGTTTGGTTCCGAAAAACCGCTCAAACAATACACCACGCTGGTACAAGGAGCACCGGCGGAGGAAAAATTCGCGGTGGACGCCCCGCTCGCGCCGCATCCCGTGAAAACCGGGTTGATGCGGATTGACCTGAAGCACGGCAAGCGCTCGCGAACGCGCTTCGAAGTGTTGGAAAGATTTTCAGGCTGGACGTTGCTGCGCTGCGTGCCGCTCACCGGCCGCACCCACCAGATTCGTGTCCACCTGCGCCATGCCGGTTTGCCCGTCGTGGGGGACGAACTTTACGGCGGCCGCCCGCTCTGGCTTTCGCGTTTGAAACGCGATTACCGGTTGAAACGCGGTCGCGAAGAACGACCGCTGATTTCCCGTGTCGCGCTGCACGCGGAACAACTGACCCTGCCGCATCCCGTCACCGGCGAAACCTTGACCATCACCGCGCCGTGGCCGAAAGATTTGAAGGTGGCAGTCAAGTATTTGCGCCAATTCGCGAAGTAGTCGCGACCTTCAGGTCGCGTTGGCCGGAGAGCGCAAACTAAAGTTTGCGGCTACATTCGTGTCACGCGACCGCCCAATTCAGGATGGCCTTTTGCACGTGCAACCGGTTCTCGGCTTCCGTGAAAATCGTCTCGGCATTGGCCTCGAACGTTTCCTCATCAATCTCCTTGCCCCGATAGGCCGGCAGACAGTGCATCACCAGCGCGTCCGGTTTGGCCACCTTCACCAGGTTCCGGTTGATCTGATAATCACCCAGTATTTTCAGGCGCTCATCGGCTTCGGCCTCACGGCCCATCGAAACCCACACGTCGGTATAGAGCAGGTCCGCGCCGCTCGCGGCAGCCTTTAAATCGTCGGTGCAAACAATTTTCCCGCCGCTTTGTGGGGACGATGTTCCGTCGGAACGCAGGCCCGCGCGTTTCAAAAGTTCAACGGACGGCTGGAACTTCTTCGGCGCCGCGATGCGCAATTGGAATCCGAGTTTCGTCGCGGCAAAAATCCACGATGTCGCCACGTTGCCGGCGCCGTCACCGATGAACGTGACGACCTTGCCCGCAATCGGCCCACGTTTTTCCTTGAACGTGAAAATGTCGGCGATGATCTGGCACGGATGCTCGTCGTCGGTGAGCGCATTGATGGTCGGGATGCCGGAAAATTTCGCGAACTCCTCGACGTCGCTTTGCGCGGAGGTGCGGATGACCGTGCCATGGACCATGCGGCCCAGCACGCGCGCGGTGTCCTTGACCGGCTCGCCCCGCCGGAGCTGGATGTCGCTCGCGTTGAGAAACATCGTTTGCCCGCCGAGTTCGTGGATGCCGACCTCGAAAGACACCCGCGTGCGTGTGGACGATTTGGAAAAAATCAGCGCCCACGTCTGCCCGCTCAGCGGTTTGCGGTCCAGCCGCGCCCGTTCGCGTTTGAACACCACGGCGTCTCGCAGGATTTTCTCGATGTCCGCGCCCGGCAGCTTTTCCAATGACAACAGATGCTTCATTTTTCGGAAATTTTGGGAATGTTGCCCAAAGAAACATTATAGCCCAAGCGGGCTGGACGTCACTTCTTTTTGCGCGCGGCATCGGCGGCGCACCAGAGGTACCAGGCGGCGGTCGTGCGATGCGGGCGCCAGCGTTCGCCAAACGCCAGCAGCTCCTTTACTGTCGGCATCTCGCGCTTTTTATAGGCATGACGAAAACCGTTGCGCACTCCAAAGTCATCCGCCGGCAGGACATCGGGCCGGCCAAGCTGAAAAATCAACAGCATCTCCACCGTCCAACGACCGACACCGCGGACTTCGGTGAGTCGCTCAACGATTTCATTGTCGGGCAACTTCACCAGCTGGCGCGACGCCGGCACGGCCCCGTTCAAAGTTTTTGCCGCGATGTCGCGGATGGACGCAATCTTGGCGAAGGAAAATCCGCAGGCGCGCAATTGTTTGTCCGTCACGGATGCCAGGTCTTCCGCGCGTGGAAATCTTCGTCCAGGGAACAATTTTTTGAAACGGTCAAGAATGTTGTTAGCGGCCGTGCCATTGAGCTGCTGGTGCGCCACCGCCATCACCAGGGATTGAAACGGTGGCCGTCGCGTTTCCGGCGTCAGGTCACATTTCCCATGTTCCCGGATGAGTCGTTTCATCACGGGATCACGCCGGGCCAGGTGTTCGTGGGCTGTGGCGTTCATTTTTCAAAAACGCCCTCACCCTGACCCTCTCCCGTCAGAACGGGAGAGGGCACATCAATCGGGACATTCACCGTAATCGGATATACGTTCTCCAATCCATTGTCGCAGAAATTTCAAAGTGACGGCGGATAATTCTCCCTCTCCGCTCCATCGGATGGAGGGGAGAGGGCCGGGGTGAGGTGAGGTTTTCTGCAAACCAATCATGTCAGCGCTTTGATGGCTTCCTCGATTCGCGCAATACCTTCGTCGGCTTCCTGCGGCTTGAGATTCAACGGCGGTAGCAGCCGCACAATTTGCGTACCCGCCGGAATGGTCATCACGCCGAGTTGATGCAGCCGAATGACCAATTGAATCGCGGCGGTCTTGTCGCTCATGGCCAATTTCGGAATTTTCTCCTTTTCGACCAATTCCAGGCCAAGCATGAAACCGAGGCCCCGCGCCCGTCGGACTACCTGCGGATAATTCGCCGCTAGCCGTTCCAGCTCCCGTTTGAACCACTCGCCTAGTTTGCGCGCGTTTTCGTCGAGCCGCTCCTTTTCAATGACCTCGAGCACCCTGAGCGCGACGGCGCAGGCAAGCGGCGTGCCGCCGAACGTCGTGGCGTGCGTGCCCGGCCCCAGCAAATCCGCATACGGCGCCCGCACCCAGAAAGCGCCGATGGGAAATCCGCCGCCGAGCGATTTGGCCATCGAAACCCCATCGGGCAGGAATTCGGGAGGGACAGCGTGTCGCTGTCCCTGAATGATTGGGTCGGCGACACGCCGACCCTCCCGATCTTCCAGAATCCGTTGAAAGCTCTGGAATTTCCCCGTCCGGTAATGCCCGCATTGCACGCCGTCCATGAACAGCAAGAGCTTTTTCTCGTCGCACAATTGCCGCAAGCCGAGCAAATACTCGGGCGTGGCCGGGGTGATGCCGCCCTCGCCTTGCACGCCTTCTATCAGGATGGCAACGGTCGCCGGCGATAGCGCGTTGCGCGCCGCGGCCAAGTCGTTGAACGGGATGTGCCGGAAACCCGGCGTCATTGGCTCGAACCCTTTCTTCACTTTGTCCTGGCCGGTAGCGGCGATGCCGGCAAGCGTGCGCCCGTGAAAGGAATTCGTCGCCGTCAGGATTTCAAACCGGCCTTCGTCGTGACCGAATTTCCGCGCGAGTTTGAACAGGCCTTCGTTGGCCTCGGCACCGCTGTTGGCAAAAAAGCATTTGCCGGGGCCGATGCGTTTGACGAGTTCGGCGGCCAGCCGGCCCTGCGGTTCGGTGAAATACAGGTTCGAAACGTGAATCACTTTCTGCGATTGCTCGATCAGCGCCTCGGTGATGGCCGGATGCGCGTGACCGAGGCAGCACACGGCGATGCCCGCGCCCAGATCGAGGTAACGTTTACCGGCGACATCGAACAAATAACTGCCCGCGCCGTGGCTGAGGACCAGGTCGAAGCGGCCGTAGCTGGGAACGACGTTTTTGCTGAACAATTCCCGCACCGACTCGTACTGGTTGTGTACGAGCGGCGGCGGTGATGGCGAAACGATTTCTTTCATCGGTGGATTGTTTTAACCGCAAAGGAGCGCAAAAGACACGAAGAAATTTATTTCTCGGCCTGTAGCGCATCCCAGGTTTCAAGGTAGTGCGCGCGGACGGCGGGATTCACCGCCAGGTCACGCGACAAATGGCGGTACTTAATTAGTTCAATGACATCGGACTTGTCTTTATGCCGGCGCACGGGCGAACCTGCCCAACTGTCGAGTTTCAGCGAAATCAATTCTTCTAGCGATACGATTTGGATTTGATCGGCCGCCTTTGCGGGGTGTGGAAACGGCACTTTGCAGCCGCGTTGCAATACTTTTCCTGCCGGCAGCAAATCCACTTTCACGCCGTTCCGCCGGTCTTCCACCCGGTCTTGAGCTCCGGGCACGCGATAAAACGGCCCTGTTAAATTGGCCGTCAGAAATTCCACCGCTTCCAACACGTCGGGCACTACAATATCCACGTCAATCGTCACGCGTGGATAGCCATGCTCCTGCACCGCCAAGCCGCCGACGATCAGGTGTGGAATGTCATGGTCCGCTAGCACTGCAGCCACGGTCCGGGCGGTTTCCACAATACCGGAAGTTCCGGTGTTCTCGCGCAGAATGTAAGCGCCCTGATTCATTGATGACTTTTGATTTATGACTTACCAGCACACGCCTGTCCCATCATAAACCATAAATCCTTAATCGTAAATGTCAGAGCACAATTTCCGTGCCGACGCCGGCGTCCGTGAAAATTTCCAGCAACACCGCGTGCGGGATGCGGCCGTCCACGAAGGAGACCTTTTCGACGCCGGCCTGGATGGCGGCCACGGCGCTGTCCACTTTCGGAATCATGCCCTTGTCAATCACGCCAGACGCCTTGAGCGCCGCCACCTCGCTGGTTTTGAGGTGCGGGATAATGGAATCAGGCCGTTTCGGGTCCTCCAACAATCCGGGCACGTCACTCATGAACACCAGCCGCCTCGCCTGAAGGGCAATGGCCAGTTGCGCCGCCGCCACGTCGGCGTTGCAGTTGTAGATCTTCCCGTCCTCGCCCCGCGCCGTCGGGCTGATGACCGGTGTGAAACCGCACCAGATGCTTTCCTTCAGCGGCGCGGTTTTGACTTCGACCACTTCGCCGACAAAGCCGATGTCAATTTTCCTGTCCGGCTTCTCCTTGTCCTCGAGCAACATCTTCCGGCACATGAAAACGTCCGGCCCGGCAAAGCCGACGGGCTGGCCGCCCAACGCATTGATGGTTTTGACCACCTCGGGATTGATTTCGCGCGAAAGCACATCGTCCACGATCTTCACCGTGGCTTCGTCGGTGACGCGTTGCCCCTGGATGAAATCCGCCTTGAGCCCGGCCTTTTCCATGGCGCGGGTAATGGCCTTGCCGCCGCCATGGACCACGACGGGATTGATTTCAACCGCTTCAAGAAAAACGATGTCCCGGGCAACGCCGGTCCGCACGTTTTCATCCGGCGAGTCCATAAAACTGCCCCCGTATTTGACGACGAAGGTTGCGCCGCTGAATTTCTGGATATACGGCAGCGCTTCCAGCAGCGTACTGGCTTTGGCGATGAGGTCTTGCATTACCAATTGGCTTAACAAATAGCCCGCATTTCGGAAAGCGTTGATTCTTAATCTGCCAGCATCCGGCGCAGCGCCACATAGTCAATCTTGGCATTGTGCCGCGCATCCACCGGCAGTGTCGGGAAAGCGCGAATCTCTGCGAGATGCGCCCAACCCAGCGTGTCGTGCATGGATCGCTTCGTATCGGCCGTCAGCTGCCCTTCTGGTTCCACCGCCAGCACCCTTTTGCCTTCAACCGCTGCGAGTGCCGCCCGACGGACGCCAGGCTGCTCCTGCGCTGCGCATTCGACCGAGAATGGATAAAGCACGCCGCGTTCGTCCGCAATTTCGGCGCCGCAGCGGCCCAATAACCACAAGCGGCCCGACGCATCGAGCAGGCCCGCGTCGCCGGTACGATGCCAAACGGTTCCCTCGACTTTGAATTTGGTTTCTTCATCACCTTGGCCATGCAGGTAACCTTTCAGCACGTGATCTCCCGTAACCACTATTTCACCGGTTGCATCCACCGGCTGAACCAACGATGCGAATTCCGCATCGCTCAAGCGGTTCAAAGGTGTACCCCATCGGTCACGCATTACCGCCAGCCGGATTTCCGGGATCGGTGCCCCGGCCAATAAACCGCGCCCTTGCAACATCGCGGTTCGATCGCCTTCGGTTATTTCCCGCGTGCGAATGTGCGCAATCGGCTCTGCCTCCGTCGAACCATAAACCGCCTCTACTTGCGCCTCCGGCGCAGCTTTCTGCAATCGGTGCAACAATCGTGGAAACACCGGCGCGCCGCCCGTGTAAAGTTTTCGCAAACCTCCCAAGGCGCCGGTCTCACCGCCGCCAGCCAGTAATCGCTCGAAGAACGCCGGCGAGGCCGTCGAACGCGTCACGGCACAGTGCCGGATTTGTTCCAGCACCGGTCCCGGTTCGACGCCGCCCGGTCGTCGCAGGTCGGCATCGGGTATCACGCTGGTCACACCCGACGCCAGGTTGGCGAGCAGAAAAATCGGCAGGGTCGTGAGGTCTACTTCACCCGCCGTCAGCCCGAGATGCCGGGCGAGCAGGCGGTGTTGTGTCAGTAGAAATCCGTGGGTGCGCACCGCCGCCTTGGGCCGGCCCGTGCTTCCGCTCGTAAATGTCAGCAACGCTGGCGTGTCGGCTTCACAGGATTCACACGCCGTCAACGGTTCACAAATGTCAGCCCGGCTCAACGGCATGGCGCCCGGCAGCCAAGGGCCGATGACGATTTTGCACGGAATAGACCGCAACGCACGCGAAACCAGCCGGAGCAGATGTGCCCTGGGACTGGCGATCAGCGCCTGCGGCGGTTGCAGTGCGCAGCAGCGCTCGACGTGTTCCCGGCCGGCTGAAGGATCCAGGAACATCGCCACCGCTCCCAGTCGAAACACGCCCAACAATACCACGTACAGTTCTGCCGACATGGGATGAAAAATCAGCACCGGATCGCCGGCCCGCACCCCGGCGATTCGCAACCACGCCGCCACCCGGCCGGAACGCTCATGCAAATCGGCAAAGCGCGAAACGCGGTTGCGGCCATTGCAGCTTTCCACTATGGCGGAAGCCTGCGGGCGCAGACGGCATTGTTCGGCGAAAACTTCGACGAGGTTAGTGGTCATTTGTCCAAAGCTCGCGCAAAGAGTGTGTAGCGTCGGAACGGCTTTGCGTAATGGCCGCTGAGGTTGAGCGAGTTATTGTTCTCATGCATCAGGGCGTGGATGGCACGCCGGAACCCGAGTGTGCGCGCGGCGCGGTGACAATGGGCCAATAATACGCCGCCCAGCCCGGCCCAGGCCCGGCCCGGCCGCACGGCCAGAGTTTTTAGAATCACAGTGTCCAAGGCCACGCCCCGTTTTGCCTGCGCCAGATCGGGCAGCATGAAAGCAAATCCCACCGGCCGGTCCGCCTGTTCCGCCAGCAATACCAACTCTGGCCGCATGTGTGGACGCAATGGCTCGTATTGCGCGAGAAATTCCGCTTCACCGATTGGCGTGTAGAGAAAGTTTCCCGCGAAGCTTTCCCGCGATACGTCATAAATGCGGCGCAATTCGTTCGTGAATTCGTCCGAGTTGATCGGTCGCACCTGTACTCCGTCGCGCTCCAGCCGCCCGGTGGCCCGCGGAATCCTCGGATCCTCCACCGAGAGATCGTTGCACATTGCTGAAAAATAGGTGGCCAGCGGTGTAAACCCGGCGGCGGCAAACCAAACCGGCCATTCGTCCGGGTTGTCCGGTTCGAGACAAAAAGCCGGTTCCGGACCGCGCTCGGTCAGCAATCGATAACGGTGCCATGTGTTCCCGTCCATCGGCCCGACGGCCAGCGTACAATTCCGCTGCCGCAGCTCCCGGCAGGCGTGATCCAGCAACTCTTTTGTCATAGCAGCATTGTCGGACGCGAAATGTCCGACCACTCCCAACTGATGTGGCGGATACGGCGCGGTATTTTCCCACCACAAGGAAGCACGGGCGTGGATCTGGCCATCGTTGTCCAACGCAATCCAATGCGCATCAGGTGCCTGTTGCGTGAGCGACCGTGCGTCAAATGGCGGCAGCGACGGCGCCGTGTATCGGCTTGTTTCTTCAGCTGATTTGATTTCAATCAGTTTGGTCATGGGGAAAAGAATGGAAGCAAACCCGCCAGGGACACTGCCAGCGCCAGCCCCGATTGGATTACCCATCGCGCAGGCCGATTGGGGATATCTCCAGGCCGGCCATTCAGTAAATAGAACAAACTCACGGTTGCCAGCAGGCAACCGAACGCCAGCGGCAGACCGATGAATATTTTCGCCGGAAATTGTCTTAACAGCCACAGCGGCAGCACGACAAACATCCAGGCCGTCGCGGTGGCACCGATGATGATGGCGGCTAGCGGGGTATTCGGGCGCGCGCGCCGCCAGCGAGCCAGAAAAGCCATCGCCAGTTGCGCCGCAATGGCCAGCGTAAAGGCGGCAAATTTGCCCGGTCCGCCAATCGTCCGCTCGGTAAACAACCAAAACCAGCCCGGCGCAATCATCGCGAGCACAATCCAACTGCCGTGGACATCCGTGAGCAGAACTTGCGGCCGGAACGGCAGCAACGGATACGCCAGCACGACCGTCAACGGCGGCAGCAGCCACGCCCAGCCGCCGACGGTATAACACACGTAAAGCACCAGGGTCACACTGGCCAGAGCTTCGTCCCGAAGCGTCGTGCGCCGGCGCCAGAGCAGCAAAAAGGCCAGCAGCCCCAGGGCGACCAGCGTTTGTACGGCCAGTTGAGTATCTGTCCGTTCTGCCTCGCGCAACAGGATTGTGAGCGTCGCCAGCGGAAGAAAGAGATTGTCCAGTCCGCGCCATGACATGGCTTCCACCAGCATTGCGAGCACGCCCACGCTGACCGCCGTGACCGCGATGTGGACGGTCACTGCATCCGTCAGCCCCCGCAACGGCAGGAACGTACTCACCGCCGCCGTCGCGAAAAATGCCAGCGAGCCTTCGATGCTCTTTACGCCGTCACCCGTGCGATATTTGATGTGGCCAAACCATATTCCGATCAGCGCGGCCATCGCGTCCGCCAACGTCAACACCAGCAACGGCACGACGTAAAATGCGCGTTGCTCATGAATCAGCGTAAAGATAATCGCCACGGCGACGGGAAAATAAAATTCGCCCCAGGATTGCCGTTCAACCCCGCCGAGCACTCCGCCCAACCGCTGCCGCAACGGCGTGACGAATCGGAGCGCGCTCAGCGCGACGACGAACGCGCCGTTCAGCACCCACACCGCCCATGACTCGTTAAACAACCAGGGAAATGTCAGCGTTACGAAACCCATCCCGACGTGAACGAGCTTGCGGCACACTTCGGGATGGAGTTGCCAGTGACGACCGGCCAATTTCACCGCCCCCATCACGGCGGCGAAACTCGCCGCCACTACGGCCATGCCCAGCCAGGGATTCATACGACCTCCTCCACCACAAACCGACTGTAAAACCAGGCTTTATCCATGGCAAACGCCCGCGCCGCCAGATCCTCGAGCGGCCGCAGCCGTTCCGCCAGCGAAGCGGGCCGATTGCGGGGTACCAACATGTTCCAATACGCCAGCCGCGCGCCGGATCGCGCCGCGTCCGTCAGCCGCCGCAACAATTGTTCGCAATTTTCCGGCGACATGTATTCAAAAATGTCGCTGAGATTGAAACGGTCGATGCGCAGGTCCGGGTTTGCGGCCAGGTGTTGCTCGAGGCTGGCCAGGGACCATTCGAGCCGGTCCAGGTGGCGCCGGATGCTCTCGAAATTCTCCGGTCGCAGGGCAAATGGCAGCGCCGTGGTGTGCGTTCCGGTGAGAATCCATTGCAGATACGGATTCTCCGCCGGGTCCAATGCCGTCAAGGCATAGCGGGTCCGCGCCAGAATCCGCTCCGCCACGCTGCCCTGCACGTAACGAAAAAACGCAGGGTCGCGGCCCAAACGGCCCATCGCAAACCGCGAGAAAAAAATCTGGAAGAGCAGCCGCCAGCGCCAGGTGTCCCATTCACGCGAATAGAATTTCTCGCGTGCCGCCCGGTCACCGCCGGCCAACAACCTTTCCACGCGCCGACGCGAATGAACCAGAGGCAGCACGCGCGTGCGGAAGGTCGCGAAGTAACGCTCGAATTTACCGGCGCCGCCGATGCCGCGTTCGATTTCGTCTTCCTGGCCATCCCAGAACGAACGCGTGTCCACAGAGAGTTGAGAACGGCAGCGCCGGAACAGGTCCGCCCGCCGTCGGCTGGGCCGCGAACCCATGAGTTCGAGAAGTTCACTGTGCGCCAGTTCACGGTACGCTGCCACGCGCAGTTCGAGGCAGGCGAGTTGCGCGGGATTAAGGTCCACCGCCATCACCCGCGCCGGCCCCCGGCTTAACAGCGCCAGGGCATTATCACCAGCCGAGGCGACGGAAAGGCAGATGTGCCCCGGTTGCGGATCGAGCGCCAGCAACAGAACATCCGCGTCTTCCCAGCATTGGGCGTAACGGATGATGGAGAAATCCGCGTGTGTGGCGGCTTCAGTCATGCGGAATCCTTTTTACGACGCCGGTGGTGCCGTTGAGTTCAACCTGGTCGCCGTCCTTCAACCGCCGGGTCAAACCGGCAATCGAAACGATGGCCGGGAGACCCATCTCGCGCGAGACGATGGCCGAATGCGACAGCAGGCTGCCGCGTTCGACGAGCAGCCCGGCCGCTGAGGCAAAGAGCATAATCCAACCGGGATCGGTCCGTTCGGCCACTAGTATCTCGCCGGGTTTCAAAACCGCGTTTTGCGGGTCCGTCACCATCCGCACCGGCCCGCGCACGATACCCGGACAACAGCCGATACCCTGCAAATCGCTCCCGGGGGCGCTTCCGGTCTGGGTCGAAGTATTGGTCTGAAACGCGTTCCCGTCAAAGACCGGCCCGCGGGTCTCGAAGCGGTCGCCCGGAGGATCGGATTGCGCGTAGCGTGCGAATTCGGCCCGACGCAACGCCACCAACGCCTTCAAATCCGTTGTGGCGGTGGTTCCGTCACAGAACCCGAGCACCTCCTCAAGTTCGAGATAAAAAATGTCGTTCGGCGCGGCGATCAACCCTCGTGCCTCGAACTCGTTTCCCAAGGCAACGATGATACGTCGAACGCGGCCAAACAACCGGGTACGTTCGAAGCGCAGGTTCTCCCGGTTACGCACCAGGGCACGGGCGTGTTTGAGCACCCAACGGAATAACACCCCGCGCAACCAATGCCAGCGCAGAGCCGTCCGGACACGTTCGTCGGCTTCGCGTCGGAGTTTCTGTTCGACACCCGATTCCGTTCCCGGTCGCGCCGGTGGTTTGGCGAGATGCCCGATGGAGCGCAGCAACGGAACCGGATTGTCGTGGAGCGTTGGGCTTTCGAGTTTCAGCTCGTCCAGGCAACGGTCGCCGAACCGTTCAAGATATTCCTGATAACGGGCGGCAAATTCCGGCACCCGCCCGATTTCCGCCGGCAACTCGCCGGGCCGCGAGGACGCAAGCTTCTCCGGAAAACCCGGATGTCGCGCGGCGAATTCTGCCAGTTCCCGGACCCGGCGCGCCGGTTCGGCGCTGATGATGCCGCCTTCGCCGCAGAGCAGGTTGTTCTGCAACGTGCCGTCAGTGTCGCCACACCACTTCGCCACCAGTTTGCGCAGGGTGCCGTAAAAGATCATGGCAAAGAAATCGTTCACCAGCGGCGCGTCCCAGCGGGTGAGCAACTGGCGTTCGAGGTCCTGGTAATGCGCCGCCAGTTCGTCCGGCCGCATCAGTTCCAGTGGCGGCACGGGCGGGCGGAGCGCATGGTTCAGGCGCGCGTAAAATTTGCGAATACGCTTCGTAAGTGTGAAATGGTTCCAGATCAGTCCGGCTATCGTCACACCCAGGTGCAGTGAATCCTTCAAACGGTCGGCCGTCGAGGCGACCCCTAGTTCGCGGACCAGGTCTTCGGGCAAACTTTCTTTCACGCCCATCATCTGTTCCATAAACCGGCGATTTACGGTAAACCCCGGCAGCATGGCCAACAGGCGGTACCAGTTCAGAAGGTTGTAATACACGCGGCCACGAATCAGCCCGATCATGCAATGAAACACCTGCCCGTTGTTCTCGATCCGGGCGCGCGGCACGGCCATAAGCCGGCAGAACTGGCGGTAGACTTCCTCGTACGCCCGGCGTGCAAAAGTGTAAGTCAACGGCGTCGTGGTGCCGCCGTAACTCTCGGCAATGTTGCTGTTGTCCCAGATATTCAAAATGCCATCCGGGTCGGGCATGCCCGCCAGCGACGTGATCGGCCGGGATTGAAGGAGGTAAAGGCGCCCACCTTCCAGTGCCCATTCGATGTCTTGCGGCCGGCCGAAATGCGCGGCGCAACGCCGCGCCAGCGCCGCGACGGCACGGACCTGGTCGTCATTTAACGCCGGTTGACGAGCGCGTTCGGAGGCGACCGTTTCCACCCGCACACCTTCGGCCGAACCCGGGTCGGGACGGTGGGCGATAGTTTTTTCCGCTAGCCGGGTTTCAACGATTTTTCCCGCGCGATCCACCAGCCACGTATCAGCGTTGGCCTCGCCGGAAACCAGTGCCGTGCCCAGCCCGAACAAACCCGACACCACCGCCACGCCGCGCCGGCCACTGACCGGGTCCGCGCTGAAAGCCACGCCGGCGGCGTCCGCAGTAATCATTCGCTGGACCAATACGGCCGGCGCACGGGGCAAGAGCGGCAGACTGTGCCGCCGGCGGTACGCGATAATTCGTTCGCTGAATCCCGAGCGCCAGACCGCGGCAACCTTTTCAGCAGCCCGGTCGCGCGTGATGAAGAGGTGACTGTCCAATTGGCCGGCAAAGGAATGTTCTGGGCCGTCCTCATCGCTGGCAGATGACCGCACCGCCACCTGACCGCCGTCTGGCAGCAAACGTGACAACGCCACGTTCACCTCTGTCATCACGGCGGTACTCGGTTTCACCCGCTGAATGACATCCAGGATTTCCACTGCCTCTGTTGCCGAGGCGAGTTTGCGTTTGCCGCTGTCACCCAGGCTTTCGCCCAGGGCCTGGCCGGAGATGACAAACCATTCGGGGATCGGCAGCGCGGCACGATGTAGAGACGCCAGCGCCCGGGCCTTGCCGCCCATGGCCGGGGAATCCGCGTCGTCGGTTGGGAAGAGAATCCAGCGCATGATCAACGACCCTGCGTCGCACGCCATAGTAACGGCGCCAGACCGAGGCTCAAATACAGAATCAACGTCCAAACCCCGGCCATCAATTCTATGCGTTTTCCGGCCCTGGCCTTTGGCTGCCTGAGAAACCGGACTGAAACTATGGCTGCGGTCAGGAACACCAGGCCGGTGGCCGCCAAGACCTGCCAGACGAAATGGATTCTCACCGCGGCCTGCCACGCACATGCGGCGGTGGCAATCATCGTGGCCAGCCACAAACACACGGCAGTGGGCCGTCCCCAGAGAGCCGAATACGTCTGTACCCCGTTCTCTTCGTCGGCCGGCGCGCGGATTTTGCGGCCGAACTCGATGACGATGCCATTAAAAAAGCTGGCGGCGAGAAACCAGAACAGGCCCGACGGCGGCCAATGCCGGCCGGCTACCACCCAGTCGCATGCCGTCGCGTAAAGGTCCACCAGCGGCATGATCAGCATGTGGGTCCACAGATAGGTGACCGGCCGGGCCTTCAGCCAGTCGCGCGCAAAGAACTCGACGCTCATCAGTCCCAGATACAACCACGCGACAAGCAGCACGAGCACCAGCCAGGGCGCCAGCCAGAGCGCCAGGGCCAGTTGAATTCCACCTGCACCGACCCAGACCCAGCCAAGTTCATGCAATTTCACCAGCCCGCGTGGAACCGGCCGGTACGGCCGATACCGGGAGTCCTCCTCGAAATCTTTGAACTCGTCAGCAATCCGCAGCTCAAAAAAAAACAACAGGCTGGTGACAAACGCGACGGCATAACAGGGCGGGGGGGAAAAATGGCTCTGCCCGCGCAGCATGGCCGAGAAACAGACGGCCGATGAACTGAACGCCAGAACCAGCGGTCCGTGCGCAAAGACAGGGAATCGCTCGCGCTGATAAACCCACCAGCGCGAAAAGCGACCGGCAGATTCCTGACTTTGTCCGGTCATCGACAAATCAATCCCTTTCCGGCCAGCCGCCGGAACTATTTTGTTTCTCCGGACGCCGGGATATTCAGCCGTCCGCGCGCCAGCCGCCGGTGCGCCCGGGCAAATTCATCTGAACTCAAAGCGGCAATGATCGAAAGTTCGCCCGCCAAGGCCAGGGCGCCGCAGACTTCCGCCAACGCCTCGGCGTGGTCCGGACCGGCCAACCCCAGGATTTCCAAGCACGCGCGCTGGCTCGGCAGTCCGGTGCCGCCGCCGACCGTTCCCACAATAATATTCGGCAGCGTCACCGCCGCGTATAATCCGCCGTCCTCGGCCCGTTCGAACCGCGTGATGCCTACTGCGGACTCCGCCACGCAGGCTGCGTCCTGGCCGCACGCGATGAACAGGGCGGCCAGACCGTTGGCGTAATGGCCTTGGACGCCGATGGTGCCGCTCATCACGCCGCCTAGAGCGGACATACACCAGTAATTGACCATCATTTCCGGCGTTGAATGCAGACATCGTTTCACCACCTCTGCTGGCAGGGTCACTTCTGCCACCACCTTCTTGCCACGCACGCCCATGAAGGAAAGGGCCGACGCCTTTTTATCACCCGAAAGGTTGGCTTCGACGAACGAATAACGCGGTTTTACCGGAGTATGTTCGGAGATATAGTCACACACCGCCTGTGTAGCCAGGGTGACCATGTTCTGGCCCGCCGCGGAGCCGGTGATGAAATCGAGAATGAGATAGACGTGGTTGCCTTCAAGGGTGAACCGGATGTCGGCCAGATGCCCGTGACGGGTAGTGGCTTCGGCGACCCGGCGAAAAGCTTCCTGTTGCGTCAACGCCCAGACGACAAACCGCCCGGCCTCCTCGACATTGCGAAACGCAAACCCCGGCGCGCGGCTGACCCCTTCGCTCACGAGCAGCGCGGCGCATCCGCCTGCCTCGGTAATGGCCAACGCGCCCCGGCTGTAAGAGGCTACCAGCGCCGCCTCGGTTGTCGCCAATGGCACATAGAAATCGTTTTGCGCGAATAATCCGTTGACCCGCAACGGCCCCGCCAGCCCGACCGGCAACCGTACTTCGCCGATGAAATTTTCAATGTTATGCTGGTAAGATTCCATCGCCGCCATTGTCCGTGCATCGGCGAGCACGTCCCGTAAGCCGGGCGTGGACAGCAACCGCCATCGCTTTTCGAGGGCTTCAACGGTGAGCCGGGCGCCACCGGGGACGCGGGGTGGCAACGGCGACGGTTTGGCCCGTAACCGCTGGGCGAGCGTTTCGAGATCGGCACCGTTAAACCGGTGGCGTTGGATAAAATCAGCGGCAGTGTGGGAGGAAGATGGCATGATGAAATTTCGGGTTAAGCCATAACGCGATGTTAGCGCAAGGCCATCCGGCGGCAAACACGAAACGGCAGAAATCCGGCCGCGAGTGAAAGCGTGTTTGTCATCACATTTTTGCTTTCACCCGCGCGGCGCTTTGCTTAAATTGCCGCCGTCATGCCCGAAATCGCGAAATTTGTGAATGGCGCCGCCGCGAGCATTACGCCCAATGTCGCGGAAAAAGTCCTCCGGCAATTGCCGCAGTGGAAACTTGAATTCACGCAAATCAACACGCCCCACTTTCCGCATCTGGTGGACCAACTGGAATTTCTCGCCAACGCCGTCGAGGACGCGATCGAAGGCGCCTACAAGGATTTGCCCTATACCGCCGTCGCCCAGGCGGTCTTTGCGTTGCTTTACGCGCACAAGAAAATGGGCATCATTCCGGACAGCATCCTGGAATTGGGCCGGGCGGATGATTCCAGTGTGGTGCGCGCTGTGCTGATTCAAAATGAGAAGGCCTTCGGCGCTTATGCCGCCGCGCAAGGCACCAACTGGCAGAAAATCACCAGCCAACCTTGAAATGGGCAGAATGCGACGGGTGACGGGTGGCAAGAAAAGTTCACCGATCCGCACCACGTTTTTCACGTCACACGCCACTAGCCACTCGTCACTCGACAGCCCTCACCCGCCGACGCCGGCGTATTCTTCGTCCGTCCGCAGGTCCATGCCCATGAGCACGTAATCGTGCGTGATGGCCTTCATGTCCAGCACGTAATCCTCCTGCCGCAACAGATGCTGGAACCCAATGTACTCCAGCGCATGGATGGCGACCTTGCGCTCGCCATTCAACTCCGCCTCCAGGCGCCGCAGGCCAAGGATGCGCGCGATTTCGACCACTTCCGCGACCAGGATCTTCGCCACGTCACGCCCGCGGTATTGCGGATGGGTCAGGACGGTGACGAGGCCGATGTGGCGTTTCCAGCCGCCGAAGCGCTGGTGCAACGTGGCCTCGCCGATGACTTTCTGCCGGTGCAGCATCAGGAGCGGCAGATTCCGTTCGAAATCGGCATGCCGACACCAATCCTTGAACATCGATCGGTCAAAGATCGGCTGCTTGATGAACAACCGCTCCTCTTCCGGCACGGCCAGGAAGAATTTATGCAGGCGCGCGTCGTCTCGCTTTTCCAGCGGGCGCACCGTGCATTCCGTACCATCCCGCAACGTCACCGCAAACGGGAATTTTTCCAAAGCGTATTCGAGCATCATAACGGGCCTTTTGTTGCCGGCCTTTCTCTAACATAGAAACCATCGCCTGAAAAGGCTGGAGGTGGTCGAATTGTGATTTTGCCAGACGATTTTAGTCCCGCGAATACACAGGCTGACGGCGGCTGATTGTGGCCGGCGAAGAAACCTTGCCAGCCGCGCGGCAAAAGTTTAACAAAACCGCGTGCAAGTTCCCCTCGTGATGACGATCATTGGCCCGGACCGCACCGGCCTGGTGGAATCGGTCGCGCGCGTCGTGGCCGATCATGGCGGCAATTGGCTGGAAAGCCGCATGTGCCGGCTCGGCGGCGAGTTTGCCGGTATTTTGCGCGTCGAATTGCCCCCCGAGAAACGCCGGGTGTTGCTTGACGCGCTCCAAAACCTGCAAGGGGCCGGACTCACCGTCGTCGTTCAGCCCGACCCGGCAACCCCGGCAGCAGCCCGGGGCCGGCCGGTAAAACTGGAAGTGGTCGGCCATGACCGGCCCGGCATTGTCCGCGAAATCACCAGCGCGCTGGCCCGGGCGAATGTGAACGTCGAGGAATTTTCCAGTGAATGCGCCAGCGCCCCGATGTCCGGCGAAACCCTGTTCAAGGCCGCCGCGCGACTGCAATTGCCCGAAGGCTGCGATCTCAGTGCTTTGAAAAAGGGACTGGAGAAAATCGCCGCCGATTTGCTGGTGGATGTTTCGTTGGCCGAATTTCAGAAGCCCTAGACCCGAACGATGCAGTCGTCGGAGCGCGTGGCTGCGGCGCCCCGCCGCAGGACGTGGGCACGGCACCCGCGCCGCGCAAAATGTTCGGCACACCATTTCGTTGCCGGCGACGAGGCGTCGCCGATACTCTCTGCGAGGAGGGCCTCGCAGCCACGCCCATCGCAGCATCGCCCTTCAACTGCATTGGTCCGGCTGAGAAGGGACTTGGCTGTCCCGACCGGCGCGCATAGGCTGCTCACCCGTAACCAGCAGGCAAAACGTGCGCGACTTTGTCCAACCGCGGGTCTTGAAATTGGCGGGCATCGCTGCGCTGGCCTCCACGCTCGCCTGCTATCCCCGCCTGACGTTCTGGCTGAACCGCGCCTATGTCATCTGGTATCTGGTCGCCGCGATTTTCGTTTGCGCCATCGTTCTGTGGGGCTTCGTCTTTGCGTGGCACACGAAATACACCCGTCGGCCGGTCTTTGTCTTCAGGATCGAACCCGGCCCGTTCATCGCGGTGACGTTGCTGGGAATCACTGCGGCGGTGGTGTTCCACCTGTTTCTTGACCCATCGCTCCGGCCCAAACTGCCGGAGGAATACCCGGCTGACTTGAAGCAATGGATGGCGTGGCTGTTGTGGTCACTGGCCTTCAATCAATTGTTCCTGCTCTTCGCCCCTTTCGCTTGGTCTATGCGGCTGTTTAAAAATCGCTGGTTGGCCGCCGGTTTGACCGTTCTATTCGGAGTTTTCGTGCAAGCGCTCCGGACCCAATGTGCACCGGCACCTATTTCGTCTGCGCTGTTGACAATGTTCATGGCCTGCCGAATTGTCACCGGATCGCTTGCCGTCTGGTTCTATTTGCGCGGTGGGATCCTTCTCATCTGGTGGTGGACATTTCTGTTTGAAGCCAGAAATTTGCTGGATTTGACGGGCGGTCCCTGAATCGGCGCAACCGGCTTCAAAATTTCATGTTCAACCGCGCCGTTTTGATTAAATCTTCGCGCAATGTTTGAACTGCTCAAAACCGATTCACAAACCAAGGCCCGCCTCGGCCGCCTCTCGACCGCACATGGCGTCGTGGATACACCCGTGTTCATGCCCGTCGGCACGCAGGCCAGCGTCAAGGCGCTCGACCCGCGCGAACTCCGCGAGGCCGGCACCCAAATCATCCTCGGCAATTCCTACCACCTCAATATCCGGCCCGGACTCGACATCCTCCGTGCCGCCGGCGGGCTGCACAAATTCATGAATTGGGAAAAGCCGATTCTCACCGACAGCGGCGGCTACCAGGTTTTCAGCCTGGCCAAAATCCGTAAAATCAAACCGCACGGTGTCGAGTTCAACTCGCACGTGGACGGCGCGCCGCTGTTCCTCGGCCCCAGCGAGGTGATGGAAATCCAGCGCGTGCTGGGCTCGGACATTGCCATGGTGTTCGACGAATGCCCGCCGCACGACGCGCCCGCGCGCGAGCAACGTCACGCCGTCGAACGCACCATCCGCTGGGCGCGTGAATGCCGCGAACAATCTCGCGCCGACGGACAACAGGTTTTCGGCATCGTGCAGGGCGGCAGCAACGCGGCGCTTCGCGAGGAATGCGCCCGGGCGCTCGTCGCAATGGATTTTGATGGCTACGCGATCGGCGGCGTGAGCGTCGGCGAACCGGAACCGGAAATGTTCAAGGCGATTGAAATGACGGAACCGTTTCTGCCCGTGAACAAGGCGCGTTACGCGATGGGCCTGGGCACGCCCGCGCAGTTGCTCGAACTCATCGCGCGCGGCGTGGACATGTTCGATTGCGTGCTGCCGACGCGCGTCGCCCGCAATGGCACGGCCGTTACGCGCCGCGGCGCCTACGGCTTGAAAGGCAGTGCATACAAGGCGGACTTTTGCCCGATTGAGGAAGGGTGCGACTGTTTCGCCTGCAAAAACTTTACTCGCGCCTATCTCCGCCATTTGCTGAACGTGAATGAAATTCTCGCCTTGCGCATGTTGAGCGTCCACAACGTCCACCTGTTCCTGAAACTGATGGCCGATGTGCGCGCGGCCATTGCCGCCGGGACGTTTGTGGACTTTTACCGCGAATTCATTGCCAATTACACGCCGTCACAAAAGGTGCTGGCCGCTCGAAAGCAAGAAGAGGAGAGATAATTTTTGACACGGATTTCACAGATTCTCACTGGTCCAATTCGTGTGAATCCCTGCAATCCGTGTCAAAAAAACGTTGGATAGAAACATTTGCCCTGCGACCTGACTTATGGCATCTTGTTGTCACTGTAAGGACAAATTTTACAAAGTCATGGATAAACCAAAAATCATCGCTTATTTGAAACCGACGTGCGGTTGGAGCATGGGCGTGCGCGCCGTGCTCAAGAAATATGACCTGCCGTACGAGGACCGCGACATCATCAACGACCCGATCCAACGCCAGGAGATGATTGAGAAAAGCGGCCAGATGCTCAGCCCCTGCGTCGAGATCAACGGCCACATGCTCGCGGATATCAGCGGCGAGGAAGTGGAGGCATGGATGCTCGCCAACCGCGTCGTGACGCCGAACAACCGCGAGGCGGAGGCGCCAACCAACCAGCCGTGCGCCCACGAGATGCCACAGGCCGTGCCGCTCGAATTCCGTCGTTAAATTCCGAAGAGTTCTTTATCCGCAGATTACGCGGATTTCGCAGATAGAACCAAAAATCTGCGTCATCTGCGAAATCTGCGGATTCTTCTTTTTTTGAAATGGATTGATTGACGGTCTTTGCTGTCACATTTTTATTTGGTGCAAATCGTCAAATCCATCGTTGCCATGCAGACGCTCGCCCGGCGCTGGAAACACGCCGGAACGCGCGTCGGTTTCGTGCCGACGATGGGCTACTTGCACGCCGGGCATTTGAGTCTCGTCCAACACGCTCGCCTGGCCGTCGGTAAAAAAGGCGTCGTCGTGGTCAGCATTTACGTGAACCCGACGCAGTTCGGGCCGAACGAGGATTTCTCAAAATATCCGCGCGACTTGAAACGCGATTTGAAACTTTGCCGCAAAGCGGGCGCGGATGCGGTTTTCACGCCGAGTGATGCGGAAATGTACCCGGTGGAGTCATCACGCCGCGATGACCGGACGGCGCGGCGCGCCGTCCCTACCAACTTCAGCACCTGCGTCGTTGAAGAAAAATTATCGCAAACGATGGAAGGTGCGGCGCGGCCCACGCATTTCCGCGGGGTAACGATGGTCGTGGCCAAGTTGTTCAACATCGTGTTGCCGGACGTTGCGGTGTTCGGCGCGAAGGATTGGCAGCAGGCGGCCATCATCAAACGCACGGTCGCGGATTTGAATTTCCCGGTTAACATCATCGTGGCGCCGACAGTGCGCGAGGCTGACGGGTTGGCCATGAGTTCGCGCAATAAATATCTGGTCGGCAATTTGCGTTCGCAAGCGACGGTGCTCTGGTGCGCGATTCAAATGGCACGCGCCACGATGAAAAAATCGCAGGCGTTTCCCGCAGCCAAATTGAAGGCGGCCGTGAAAAAGCTGGTCGAATGCGAGCCGGATGCGAAACTGGATTACGTGGAATTTTTTGAACCCGACACGCTGCTGCCCGTCTCAAAAGTAACGCGCGGCACGCACATGGCTTTGGCGGTGTTCGTCGGTAAAACGCGGTTGATAGATAATGCAAGATTGTAAATTGGCCACAGAGCCACGGAGAGCACAGAGTGTCATTGCTTTTCTCCGCGGCCTCTGTGCCCCTGTGGCAAACCTGAATGAAACAATTTGATTTTCTGATCCTCGGCAGCGGCATCGCGGGGTTGTCCTTCGCGTTGAAGGTCGCGCCGCGCGGGCGGGTGGCCATCGTCACCAAAAAAGATCGTGCGGAATCGAACACAAATTACGCCCAGGGCGGCGTCGCCGCCGTGACGAGCAAGGAGGATTCGTTCGAACTGCACGTGCGCGACACGCTCACGGCCGGTGCAGGGCTGTGCAAGGCAAACGTCGTCCGCACCATCGTCGAAGAAGGCCCGGCCCGGATTCAGGAATTAATCGAGCTGGGCATGAAATTTTCCGAGCGCGACGCCCCGGCGGAAGACGGCGGCAAAGAACTGGACCTGGGCAAGGAAGGCGGCCACTCGAAACGCCGCATTCTGCACGCGAAAGATGTGACCGGGCGCGAAATCGAACGCGCCTTGCTGAACGCGGCCTCGCGGCAGCCGAACATCGAAATTTTCGAGAATCACATCGCCGTGGATTTGATTACCAGTCGGAAGTTCGGGCTGCAGGACGGCAACCATTGCCTCGGCGCATACGTGTTCGACAAAAAGGGCAATCGCGTCTGGGCGTTCACCGCGCCTGTGACGCTGCTGGCCACAGGCGGTTGCGGCAAGGTCTATCTTTACACCACGAATCCCGACATCGCGACCGGTGACGGAGTAGCGATGGCGTATCGCGCCGGTGCGACGATTGCGAACATGGAATTCGTCCAGTTCCATCCCACGTGCCTGTATCATCCGCAGGCGAAATCATTTCTCATCAGCGAAGCGGTGCGCGGCGAAGGCGGCGTCCTCAAATCATTCGACGGCGTTGAATTCATGGACGCGTATCATCCGTTGAAGTCGCTGGCGCCGCGCGACGTGGTAGCGCGCGCGATTGACAGCGAGATGAAAAAGAGCGGCGCGGAGCATGTATGGCTGGATATCACGCACAAACCGGCGCGGTTCATCATCGAACGCTTTCCCAACATCTACCAGACCTGTCTGCGCTACGGGATTGACATCACCAAGGAGCCGATCCCCGTTGTGCCGGCTGCGCATTACCAGTGCGGCGGTGTGGTGACGAACGTGGACGGCGAGACGGATATCGCCGGACTTTACGCTGTGGGTGAAGTGGCCTGCACCGGTTTGCACGGCGCGAACCGGCTGGCCAGCAATTCGCTGCTGGAGGCGCTGGTTTGCTCGCACCGCGCTGCAGAGTTGGCAACCGCCAATCGCCAATCGCCAATCGCCAATGCGAAAATCCCGCTGTGGCAATCAGGCAATGCGCACAATCCGGACGAAATGGTCGTGGTCTCGCACAACTGGGACGAAATCCGGAGGCTGATGTGGGACTACGTGGGCATCGTGCGGACGAACAAGCGGCTCGCGCGGGCGCAGAACCGCCTCACCAACCTGCAGCAGGAAATCCAGGAATATTACTGGAATTTCATCGTGACCAGCGACCTGCTGGAACTGCGCAACATCGCGACGACGGCGGAGTTGATTGTGCGTTGCGCGCAAATGCGCCCCGAAAGCCGCGGACTGCATTACAATCTGGATTACCCGACCGCCAATCCTGACTGGGCGCAGCGGGACACGGTTTTAAGAAAGTGAAGGTTTGCAGCGGCGGTTTGCGACCGTCGCATTCTTCGTGAAAGACGACGACGCTCACCGAGCGCCGCTACATCATTTAGCAGCGCGCAGCGAGTCCAGATTTTTCCTGGCCTGTTCGATCAAACTCTGGAACTGGACTAGTTGGGTTGGGGTGATGAGAATTCTCCTGCTGTTGGTGCTGTAATCCTGCAGAAAGAACTGGATGGCGCCGCGCCGCTGGCTGGTGAAGGCGCCGACACGGAACCCGGATTTGGTCGAGTAGCCGGCCACAAACGTGGGCAGGGCAGTTACCGCGTAATCAATTTTAGCCAGGTAATTCAGGTTACCGAGCAACGGATCAATTTCGTCATAGTCCACCACCTTTTTCCACACGCGCTGGTTGTTCGCGTCAGCCTCGATCGCCATGCCATACTCCTTGCGGCCGGTGCTCACATCCATGGACTCCTTGCTGATCACGGTGATATTCACCGTGCCCACGCTCAGCGACCCGATCTGACCGGCGCCTTTGACGATGACCGTCCCGGTCTGGGCTTCGAAAGCCTCCAGTTGGGTCGGCGGTACGTTGGTCATCTGGGCCTTGGCAACACCAACCAGCCAGCCGGATACAGCGATTAAAACGAGGCAATATTTGCGCATAGGGGTTCCTCCACTGAAAAGGGTTCTTCGCATTGTCCGTTTAAACATCAACGGCGGGAAAAAGTTTCTTGAGTCACCGCATCGCGCCAAGCCAAGCAACTCGCTTTTGAGATTGAATTTTTCTTAATTTCGTGGCTTCTTACGGAAGGTCGCGCGCTTAGCTCAGCGGTAGAGCACCAGTATCACACACTGGGGGTCGCAGGTTCAAAACCTGCAGCGCGCACCAGCCTTCGCCCGCAGCGCAGCGAGGACGAAGGCTGCCGGGTCGAGTCCCGCGGGGTGAGAGAAGACGAGCCGCAAGCACACTATATCGGCGAAGTTGCTCGACGACCAAATGTTCTCGGCGGCGTTTCGTCGATAGCTGCCACCGCCGTCAGCTTCATCTCAACTCCAAAACGCTCCGATGAATGACCCCAAAACGATCACTCCCCAGACAACTATGCCAAGGATTACTGACACCGAAGTTGGAACAAATCTAGCCCAAAGCAACGTGCATAAACCTACAACCACCAAACGACCCATCATGTAAAACCAGAAGCCACCGGGGCCAGCTTTATCCAAATAGGATCGTCCGAAGGGCAGGGCAAAGGAGAGTATGCAAATGGGCAGGAAGAGAAAATACGCGCCATACCGTCGCCGCTCCGCTGAGTCACGGCCACCAGCGGTCGTCTCTCGACTGAAATCTGGATTTCTGATTTTCAAGGCTCAACCCAAAATTAGTTGGGCAGTGATGTCGCGCATAAGGCAGCTAACTTGATGTTATCCGGCAGGTCGTGTACGGCCTCGTGTCAGTTGGTTATTATAACTCCGCCTGCTACCATATCCTCATCAAAGCAGATTTACAAATCTCAATCAAGGATTATCGCACATGCTGAAAACCTGAACTGGGCCAGTCTTTTCGCGGAGCCGCATGCTCCAGACATCTAACCTCACAAAACTCCCCACAGCCTAACGGCGGTTCGACGCCGTGTCATGTCCCTTTGCCCTTGACAACGTAACGAAGCGGAATTGAGAGTGTCTAAACTCTCTGGAAGAGAATTGCCGCCAGCCTATGATCAAGAATGTCTGCGTTTCGTGCGGTCAACCTTTCGTGTCCTCCGACGCGCCGGTGGGAACCCGGCTAAAATGCCCGCGTTGCGGAGCCGAGAACATCGTGTCACCTCCCAAACCGCCGTCGGTGCGGATTCCTCCGAAGCCGGCTGCGATGGCGGAACGGGAACCGGGCCGTTCGCCGGTCACGCCGGTTACCAATCGCGTCGTTGATAACATCGAGAAGGTGATCGTCGGCAAACATAATGAAATTGTGCTGACGCTCGCGGCTTACTGCGCCGAGGGGCATGTGCTTCTGGAAGACGTGCCCGGCGTGGCCAAGACCATGCTGGCCCGCGCCCTCGCCCGCAGCATCGGTTGCACCTTCAAGCGCATCCAATGCACGCCCGACTTGTTGCCCAACGACATCACCGGCAGCTCGGTTTTCAATCCGCAAACGACCGCGTTCGAGTTCCGGCCCGGCCCGCTCTTTGCGCAAATCGTGCTGGCCGACGAAATCAATCGCGCCACGCCGCGGGCGCAGGCCGCCTTGCTCGAAGCGATGGCGGAGCGGAAGGTGACGTCCGACGGAAACAACTATGAATTGACGCCGCCCTTTCTTCTGATTGCGACCCAGAACCCGATTGACCATGAAGGCACTTTCCCGCTGCCGGAAGCGCAATTGGATCGCTTTCTCGTCCGATTGCGATTGGGTTATCCGCAGTTCGATGACGAAGTGAACATGCTGCGGCGGCTCCAGTTGCAGCACCCGATTGAAACGCTGGAAGCGGTGGCGAGCGCCGACGAAATCATCGCCTGTCAGCAAGCCGTGCGGCAGGTGCACGTGGACGACAAGGTCAGCCGCTACATCGTGCAGCTCATCCAGGCGACCCGTGAACATTACGACGTGATTCTGGGCGGCAGTCCGCGAGCGGCCATGGCGTTGCTCCGTTGCGCGCAGGCCTTCGCCGCAGTCAACGGATTTGACTTCGTCCTGCCTGATGACGTGAAACAAATCACGTCTTATGTGCTCGGTCATCGGCTGATTCTCCGCCCGGAAAGCCGGTTGCGCAAAAGAACCGTGGCCATGGTCCTCGACGAGATTCTGAATACGGTGCCGGTGCCGCAAATGCCGGCGGGCGGCCAGTCAGCATGAAATGGATTCTCGGCACACTTGGCCTGCTGATCCTGGGCTTGCTGCTTAAACTGAGCCTGCTCGTTTATGCGATGTACGTGCTGCTGGGCATCCTCGCCCTGAGCCGTTTCTTTTCCCGGGCGTGGACCAATGAGCTTACGGCCAGCCGATTTTGCGGTCGGGACGTGCTGGAAATCGGTGAGTCGGCCGATATCTCTGTCGAAGTCAAAAACTTGGGCCGCCTTTCAGTTCCGTGGCTGATTGTCGAAGACTCGTTGCCACGCGACGCTCTGGTGCAAATGCCTCGCCGCCTTGGCGCGGACGGTCCGCGCCTCACACTCACCCGGCTTGCGCCCGGTGAATCCACGAGTCTGGAGTATCAGGCGACCTTCCTGATGCGCGGTTATTATCAAATCGGCCCGCTGTTGCTGGAAACGGGCGACGTGTTCGGATTGCATCGCCGCTTCCGGGTGGCGACCGAGCCGCATTTCGCGATGGTGCTGCCGAAGGTTTTGCCGCTCGAAGGTTACAACCTGGCTTCCCGCCGGCCCATCGGCGAGATTCGCGTCGTGCACCGGTTGTTTGAAGACCCGACGCGGCTGGCTGGCATCCGGCCGTATCAACCCGGCGACCCGCTGAACCGTATCCATTGGCGGGCCACGGCGCGGACAGGACAAATTCACAGCCGCATCTACGAAAATTCGCGGGTGGCGGGCGCGACGTTTCTGCTGGATTTTCACGAGCGAAGTTACCAGGGCCCCGGCGCGGCGAACTCGGCGGAACTGGCTATCGTTACCGTCGCTTCGCTTGCCAACGCCGTTCTGCTCATGGGCCAGCAAATCGGCCTGATTACCAACGGCCGCGACGCCGCCGATCGTATCCGTGAAGAAGGCTGGGGCGCCGAGTTCACCACGCGCCGGGATGCGCATCGGCGGTCGAGCGAAGCGCAAGCCAACACCCGGTTGCGGCCCATCGTCGTCGAAACACGCAAAGTCGACGCAAAATTCCAACAAATCCTCGAAACGCTGGCCCGTTTGGAGCACACGGACGGACTGGAATTTTCCGCATTGCTGTCTGAAGTTGCTTACGAAATTCCCCGCGACGCCACCGTGGTGGCGGTGTTGCGGCGCGTGAGCTCCGCCACGGCAGCGTCGCTCGGCGAACTGGTCCGGCGCGGTTTTCTGGTGACGGTGATTGTGGTCTCGGTCGAGCTGGAACCGCCGCCCGATTGGGCGCAACCGCCGGAGTGGGCGCAGATGTTACTGGCCCATGATATTGATTTCCGAGTGGTCAACACCGAGGAATCCGTGACGAACCTCTGTGCGGAAGCCATCGTGAGGTAACCATGACACCGAAGCCAAAAAAAACTTTGGCGGATTACATGGTCATCGGTATCAGTCCGGTGCTGATCATGTTGCTGGTGGGCAGCCTGAGTTTCTTCCTGATTCAAGTCTTCTACCGGGGCGAAGCCACGCACAGCGTGCGCTGGGTTCTGTTCTGGTTTGTCATGGCGGTTGTGCTGGTATCGCGCATCGGCATCGAACACGGCACCGCCCACGCGGCGGCTTACGGATTGATGCTGGCGATAGCGACCTGGTTGTACCTCATGACTGTTCATCCGGTCGCTCTGCTCGGCGCTGTTTTGCTGGCCATTGTCTGGTGGTCGGCCCACAAGCTGACGTGGGATTGCACGTTGATTGATGACGACGAGGACGCTTCCGGCAGCGGTTTGCTGCAAACGGCAGGGGAAAAGCAATCATTTAAGCGGGACGCAGTCGCTGGCAATGGAAAGAAGATCATTGCCCGTTTCAACTTTTGGGACGACCGCAAACGCCAGGCGCCGGTTCCGCATCCGCCGGGTCTGTGGGTTGTCTATTTTTCGCTGGTGGCGTTGCCGCTGTTCGGCATCGGACAAATGCTCCTGCCTGCCGGCGACGCGGCCACACGGCGGGCGGGCTTTGCGCATCTATTCGTTTATCTGGCCGCCGCGATCGGGTTGCTCGTGACCACGAGTTTCTTGGGATTGCGCCGCTACCTCCGCCAGCGCTATCTGCAAATGCCCGCCGTCATTGCGTTTGGCTGGCTCAAGTTCGGCGCCGGGGTCGCCGGTGCGGTGCTCGTCGCGGCGCTGCTGTTGCCGCGACCGGGCGCCAACGATGCCTGGTCAACGCTGCGTTACCAAGTTGATTACCGGTTGCACCAGGCCAGTGAATATGCCAGCCGCATCGGCCCGCATGGCACGGGCCGTGGGCGCGCAGGTAGTGAACCCCAAAATGCGAATAGCCCGGGTTCCGCTTCTGCATCACGCGAAAACCGAACGCCAACTGCCGGTAACCAATCGCAAAGCCAGAGTCCGTCACAAGGCAATCCCAGTCCAAGCCTCACCGCCGGTGGCACTGCCCGGTTTTATAGTTGGTTCCGTACTTTGTTGATTTTGGCCGGCATCATTGTGGCGGGTGGGTGGGTGTATCACCGACGCCACTTATTGCTCGAAATCGCGCGATCGTTCATCACTGCGGTGATGCAATTTTTCAGAGACCTTCTTTCTTTAGGCGCGTCGGTCAAGCAGACGGTCACAAAAGCGGAAGCGCGAAGCGCGAAACCGCGTCCATTCGCCGCGTACGAAAGTCCTTTCCTGACCGGCAAAGACAAATCGTGGACTGCCGAACGGTTGATTCTTTACAGTTACGAGGCGCTCCAGGCCTGGGCCATCGAACAGGGAATCCAACCACAGCCCGAGCAAACGGCCCGGGAATTTTGCGGCGGGCTGGGTCAAACGTATCCTGATGTCGGTTCCGAGTTGAACCGTCTGGCTTTTCTTTATGGCCATGCGGCCTACGGATTTGCCGTGCCGGCCGGCTGTGACCTGGAACCAGTCAGAAAACTTTGGCACTACCTTTCCACTATGGCAACCGGAGATGTTGTCACAAACTCACCACGCAGTTGAAGAATGGGTGGAACGGGCAACCTGCCCGTTCTGTCGGGCTACCAGCCTGACAGTTTCCCAATGTGCAGATCATGCCAAAAGGGAGTGAGTCGCTGCTTCGTCGCGGCGGCGGGTTGCCACCGCGCACGGCCAAGTGGGCCGTGCCACCCAATCCAACTGGATGGATTCGGCATAACTTTCAACTCTCAACCCTCAACCACCTCTTAAAACTGGTCTTCCTTTTCTTTGAACAGCACATTGAACGTGGTCATGGAGCCGTAGCTGCGCGTGATGTATTGCTGTATTTCCACTTTCTCGCCGTCGGTCAACTTCTCGTGCGAATTAATTTTCTGCTCCAACACCCGCAGGTTGTTCCGCATCATCACAATTTTGTGGAAGAACGTTTCCAATGGAACCTCCTTGGTTTGCAGCGTTGGGTCGGACGGGTGCAACACCACTTTGCCGCCATGCCAGCGGACAGCGAGTTTTTCGACGACGGCATCCGGCTTTTCCAAACCGAGCTTCGTGATTGCTGCATCCAGCGTTTGCTCGACGAATTGTTTGAGCGGGACATTTAGGCCGCTCACCGCGATTTGCGGTTCGGCGGGTTCGAGACCGGCGGAGTCCGGGGCGACGGTGCGTTTGGCGCCGTCGTCGAACTGGATGTCGCTCGTGGTATCGGAAATCGTTTTGACCGTGCCGGTGCCATATTGCGGATGGCGCACGCGCTGGCCAATGTGGAGTGACTCGATTTTCATGACGGAATTTAACCACGGATGAACACAGATGCACACGGATTTTTCGCGTGAAGAAAAATCCCGAAGGGATTCTATCAATCAGCCCGGCGTTGACGCGACGCAGCAGCGGCTACGCCGGGAAAATACGCAGGACGGTGACAACCCTGAAAGGGTTGAATCAATCCCGCGCGGGGCGAAATGATACAACCCCGTTGGGGTTGGAAATCTTGTGGGACCCAAACCCAGAGTAGGCGCTGTGCGCCAACACTGGGCTGAATGATTTGAATCCCGTTGGGATTCATTTCAAGTGCCTACGGCGCTCAAAAATCAGACTGACAACGCCGCCAAACGCAGTAGGCTCAATACAGACAATGAAACCGGCTCGAAATATCAAGCCAAATATGGTTTCTACAGGTTTGTCAGCGTTCACCCTTACTGAACTTCTGGTCGTCATCGCCATCATCGGAATTCTAGCTGCACTATTGCTGACGGCGATTTCTCAAGGCCGAGAGAAGGCGTTGCGAATTCAATGCGCTAACCATGTGCATCAACTTGGAGTGGCGTTGCAGGGATATGTGACGGACAACCACATCTATCCTCTCTTTCCAAACCCACATACGGATGCAGTCGTATGGGAACAGGCCCTGCAAAGATATGAGCTTTCGCCGACCGACACTAATCGCTTTGGAATGTGGATTGAACGAGGTGTCTGGAAATGCCCAAAGGCAAATAAACCAACCAATTGGCCGGAACATACAGGATACATCAGTTATGGCTACAACTGGTATGGCATGAGCGCGCAAACTGGCACCAATTCGCTTGGACTCGGAGGGCATTATATTTGGACGGCTTCGCGTTTGCCGGCACCGCCTGTGAACGAATCAGAGGTTGCCAGTCCGAGTGAAATGATGGCAATGGGCGATGGATTCGTAGGGGGCAATGGCATTATTCGCGAAGGCACTTGGACGTTCTGGCGAACTTACTACAGTGAGGAAGAGGTGCCGGGAAGCACCAAAAGGTCGTATGCACGCCATCAAAGCCGCGCCAATGTGGTGTTTTGCGACGGCCACGTTGAATCACCGACCTTAAAATTTCTCTTTGAAGACACCGGCGACGAGGCATTGAGCTGCTGGAATCGCGATCATCAACCTCATCGCGAAATGCTGGCACAATGACTGCCAAGTTTTCAGACCGATTTACGTTCGAGCGCGTGCTCTGGCAGAAAAACCTGACACGCGTCGCGGGCGTGGACGAGGCCGGACGCGGGCCGCTGGCCGGACCGGTCGTCGCCGCAGCGGCGATTTTGCCGGCAAAGTGGGCGAGGGACGGTTTGCCGCCGGAACTCGAGGGTTTGAATGATTCCAAGCAATTGACGGCGCTTCAGCGCGAGAAATATTTCGCCTTTCTCACCGCCTGCGTCGAAGTGCAGTTTGCCATCGCCCAAACGGATGCCCCGCAAATTGACGAAATCAACATTCTGCGGGCGACGCATCGGGCGATGAATGCGGCACTGGCGAAATTGAATCCGGCACCGCAGCACGCACTGGTGGACGGGCGACCGGTCAAAACGCTGCGTTTCCCGCAAACGGCAATTGTGAAGGGTGACGCGCGGAGTTATTCCATCGCCGCCGCAAGCGTGCTGGCCAAGGTCACGCGCGACCGGCTGATGCTGGAATTCGACCGGCAATGGCCGGTCTATGGGTTCGCCGGGCACAAAGGCTACGGCACGGCGCGGCATCTGGCGGCGCTGGCGGCGCACGGACCATGCCCGATTCATCGCCGGAGTTTCGCGCCGCTGAAAGCGAAAGATGCGGAACTGTTTTAATTCCTCCTCGTCATCGTCCTCGTCCTCGTAATCGAAGAACAAAATCGAGGAGGAGGACGAGGACGAAGACATGGGTTTGCTCGAAAAATTGAAGGCTCGGTTTGCCGGCGATGAGCAACCGGAACATTTGCGGCGTGGCCGGCTGGGCGAGCGGGCGGCGAAAGATTATTTGCGGCGGCACGGGCTGAAATTTCTCACGGCCAATTTCCGTTCCGACCGCGGCGAGATTGATCTGATTTTTCGCGACGCCGATTGCCTGGTGTTCGTCGAGGTCAAAACGCGTTCGTCGGAGGATTGGACGCGCCCGGCCGCCGCGGTCAACGCGCACAAGCGGCGATTGCTGTCCCAAACGGCACTCGACTATCTCCGTAAGTTGAAAAATCCGGCGGTCAAAATCCGGTTCGACGTGGTCGAGGTGCTGCTGGCGGACGGCGCCGTGCGCGAAATCCGGCATCTGCCGAACACGTTCGAGATGACCCGGCCCTATCGCTACGGCTGATGTTGGCCGATGATAGGCGCGCGTCCGCGCGGCGCGGATTCATTGGCGATTCATGGGGAGTTACCGCAATTCAAGAATTGCGTATGGAGGCCATGAATCTTGCGATTGGAGCGCCGGTCTCCGATCCGGCGCGGTCCGGATGCGATCGCTTTTCGACACGCCGGGTCGGAGACCGGCGCTCCGGGTTCATGGAAAGATTACAGCGGGGCGCGTGACAAAAACTGCTTGAACTTATCGGAATTCAAGACGAATTTGGCATTATCAGGCATGGACGATAATCAGCAGTTGGTCTTCAACATAATCTGGATCTCGATCATTTCGATCGCGTTCATCTGGCTGTTCATCCGCTCCGTCAGACGCAGCGATAACCGCCCCAAACTGATTTTGAAATGGGTCTTATCGGCACTCGTCGTCTGGTTCATATTCGAGGAGGTCGTTCCCGGTTTCAGAGAAGGGGGCGTTGCCGCCCTCGACGCCCTGATGATGATTCTGTTTTGCGGAGGGGCCATGGCGGTCATCTGGCGGAACAGCATCACGGACAGCTTCGCCAAACCGCTGGCCAGCATCTTCGACGGCGGTAACGAACCGCCGGTACCCAAACCGTATTATTCGGTCGCCCTGACCAAACGCAAATTGGGCCGGCCGCACGAGGCGATCGTCGAAGTCCGCGAACAGCTCGCGCGCTTTCCGAACGATTTTGAAGGCGTGATGCTGCTGGCCGGCATCCAAGCCGAAGATTTGAAGGATTTGTCCGCCGCGGCGCGCACGCTAGACGGTTTTTGCGATGCGTCCGGGTCGCCACCCAAGCAGGTGTCCGCCGCGATGAACCAGCTCGCCGACTGGCATCTTAAGCTGGCGCAGGACACGGACGGGGCGCGCGCCGCGCTTGAGAAAATCTCGGTGCAGTTCCCCGACACGGAATTGTCGTTGCAAGCTGCGCAACGCATCGCGCATCTGGGCGACCCGGCAAGGATTTCGCTGGCGGCCCACGACGGCCAGCCGATCGCCGTGCCGGAAGGCGCGAAAAATGTCGGCCTGCTGGCCTCGTCCACTTTTTTGCAGCCCGAAGGCATGGCCCCGGGCGAACAGGCCGCCGCCTTTGTGAGACATCTGGAACAGCACCCGCTGGATGCCGAGGTCCGGGAGAAACTCGCCATCCTCTACGCGGACCATTACGGGCGATTGGACCTGGCCACGGGTGAATTGAAACAACTGATCGAACACCCCAACCAGCCGGCCAGGCGTGTGGCGCAGTGGCTGAATCTCCTGGCGGATTTGCAGATCCGCCATGGCGCTGATTACGACACCGTGCGCGAGACGCTGGAAAAGATTGTGGCGCGCTTTTCCGGTTCCGCGCTGGCGGATCGGGCGCAGGCACGACTGGCACACTTGAAGTTGGAGCTGAAAGGGCAACAGGAAACGCCGGACGTCAAGATGGGCGTTTACGAACAGCGCCTCGGTTTGAAACGCGGCCGGCCGCGCCAATTGTAATCGGGCGCCACGCAGCGGACCGGTTTGCCATGCCCGACCAGCAATGGAAACGGACATCTTGCCCTTTCGTGACATGGGCCGGCGAGCCTTGTCCAACCAACAGTGAAAACGCTCATGAACGAGCCGACCGCAGGATGTGAACCGTCGCCCACGCCGCCAGCCGAGCTGGCGTCGGCGGAATTTTCCAGCCTCTACGCCGAAAACAGCCGCGCGATTTATTATCTGGCCCTGCGCTACCTGGGTGACCCGCAAAAAGCCGAGGACGCAACGCACGACGTTTTCCTCAAGGCGTTCCGCAAGCTGGATCAATTCCGGGGCGAGGCCTCCCCGCGCACGTGGCTGTATCGCATCGCGATCAATCACTGCCGGAATCTCCAACACGCCTGGCACGACCGCCACGTTTTCGCCAATACAGATGACGCGGTCTGGGACAGTGCGGTCGCGAAGACGGATTCGCCGCTGCGCATTCTCGAAATCAAGGAACTGGGCCGGCTGATCCAAAAAGTCCTGGACGCCTTGCCGGATGAATATCGGCTGTTGCTGTTGCTCGTGGCGGACGAGGAATTGAGCTACGAGGAAGTCGGCCGGCTGACCGAGCAATCACCCGATGCCGTGCGCGGGAAACTGCATCGCGCCCGCAAAGCTTTCGCCGCTCTGTTTAAAAAATACGCCTGAATCGAATTATGAAACACCAAAGCGAATTTTCTGAAGAACAACAGTCCCAACAAACCGGGACCGAAAATCAAAACCAGCAAGGGGCCGCCCGGGAATTCGCGACCGCGGAAGAAGCGTTGCGCTACGACGCGGCGCACACGACCGTGCCGCCGGAAATTGCGCAGCGCCTCCAAAAATCCACCCGCGACCTGCCCCGGTCGAAAACGGCCTGGTGGAAACGCTGGCTGGGCGGGACCTCGTAATGAAAAATCTTGTCCAAATCTATTTTCTTTCGTTGCGCCGGGGCATGCGCCTTTTTCTGCTCGTCTTCCTGCTTGGGTTCCCGGCGGCCTGGATCGGGCAACGCCTGCAATGGATTGACCTCTACAATTGGCTGGCGCTGACGCCGGCCCTGGTGTGGAAAGGACAGGTCTGGCGACTGGTGAGCTATGCTTTTCTGCCGCTTGGCGCATTGGACTGGATCTTCACCTTGTTCTGGCTGGCGACGCTGGTTGCCGTGTTGAACCGGAACTGGTCCGCGCGCGGGTTCTGGGGTTACTGCCTGTTAGGTGCCCTGTCTGGAGGATTGTTTGTTTCACTGCTCCGGCCAGGACTGCAATCCGGCCTGGTGGGCGGTGGAGCTATGATTTTCGCTCTGCTGGTGGCGTGGGACTGGACGTATCGCCATGAGCGCCTTCTTCTGCTCGGCATCGGGGAAATGTCCGTACGCCAGGTGGCCGTTTTGATCGCTGTGATCAACTCAGTCGTGCTGTTCTTTGGTTCCGGCTGGTTTCTGATGCTGGCGATGTGGTGCGGCGGCCTGGTTGGATGGCTCTGGTTGCGGATCCGTACCAAACTGTTTCTGGGCCAAACCCCACGACAAATCCGGTCCGAACGCGTGGCCCGGTTGGAATTATGATTTGCGCCGAACAGGAGCGCCGGCCTCTGGCACGACACGTTGGCGTTCACACTTCTGCGTGCCATCCGAACAAGCTAAAGCTTGAACTCCAACATGCCCCCATTGTGTCAAAACCCGGCGCCCCGCGATCCGTTCTGGCCCGTGAACGGGCGCAACGGGCGCGCGCGCTACTGGCTGACTGCCGGTTCTGCGCGCACGATTGTGGAGTCAACCGGCTGGCCGGCGAACGAGGTCTCTGTCATGCCGGCGCCGAAACGCGCTTCTTTTTGGCGCAAGCTGAAGTCACGGACGAGCTGGAATTGATTCCCACTTTTGCCATCGCCCTGAGCGGGTGCGATTTGCGCTGTGATTTTTGCATTACCGGCGCGTCCAGTTGGAATGCGGGTTGCGGCGACGCCCTCGTCGCCACGCGCGGTGAGGGCGTCCCGTCAACATTGCTGCGACGAGGTGTCGCGGCCGCGCAACTGGCGGCCAAGGCCGCAGCCGCCCTGCGGAACGGCGCGCGAACGGTCATGGTGATGGGCGGTGAACCAACGATTCACCTGCCCGCCGCGCTTGAACTGGTGTCGTTGCTGCCGGACACAGCAAAGCTCGTTTGGAAGACCAACGCGCACGGGTCGGCCCAGGCGCGTGAACTGCTCGATGGAATGTTTAACGTCTGGCTGGCGGATTACAAATTTGGCAACGACACCTGCGCGCAGCGGCTGGCAAAAGTCCCGGATTACAGCCGCATCGTCCGGGAAAACCTGTTGTGGTTTGCTCGCCAATTCAGCGCGGAACGCCGGCCTCCGGCCCGGCACGCTGATGAACCGCCGGGCTGGAGTCGAGCCGGGTCGGAGACCGGCGCTCCCGGCGCGCACAGCGAACTCATCGTCCGTCATTTGCTGATGCCCGGGCACGTGGATTGTTGCTGGCGGCCGGTGGCAGAGTGGCTCGCGGAAAATCTGCCGGGCGTCAAAGTGAATTTGCGTTCCGGTTTCTGGCCGGCCTGGCACGCAGCGCGGCATGCCGAATTGCGTCAGGCGGTTTCAACGCAGGAAAGCGACCGGGCGTTCGCGCTGGCCGGCGGGTTTCACTTGAATTTGATTCCATGAAAAAGCGAAACCAAACAATCAATTCCCATTGATGCAAACTACTAACAAGTTCGGTGGTCAAGAGCCGGAATTTCAAGCAGAAGGAGAAATTGTTTATTCGTCTTTTGGTAATCGCGGGCGAATCACCCAAGAAAAGCGAACTGTTTCTAAAAAACCATTTGTAGTTGCCAGGAAGGGCCGGCTGTGGAAGATACGAACTGCGGATTTGGATTTTGAGACTCCCTTCATTGAAGAAATGGGCTGTGATGGAACAGTAATCTACAAACTGCACCAATTCGACGAGGAAATCTTGCGCCAAAAGCGTGGAGACCTTAAAGGTGCCCTCACAGCGAGCGGGCGGATTTTCCCCTGTGGTCATCCTTTGGGAATGGATGGCGATCTTGTCTATCCTCTTTGGCTGGCGTTTTGTTCGTCAGATTATTTTTCTACCCGCCGAGATGGACGAATCGTGTCACCAGGATTTCTGCACGATCATTTTCCGAAGAAGCCCATACCGCCGCATTTGCCGATGCCCGCGAAATGGCAGTTTAATGACTTGTCTTTTGTCAGCAAAGTTGACTGGTTTTCCGAAGGCAAAGAGCTGGGATTTTCAGATAGCGGCGGCGTTGAAATTCAATCATATCCTCCGCCGTTTGACCGCGGGGGCTTTTTGTACGGCAGCTTTGAAACAACAAAGTGGGCGGAGTTCTCCGGAATGAAACTACCGGGTGGTTTCAGGTTGGACGTTTTCGCTCCAAACCAGATGCAACTTCATCCCGACCCGACACAGGGCGAGCTTTGCAAAACGTGGAGCCTAGAGGCGACGGTGAATACTGTTAGTCCGTTGAACAATTTCTCCTGCCTGCCAGAATTAACGAGGGTAACGATGATGACCGATGGCCGTTTTCTCGGTGGCTGCAATCCGGATGGTTTGTTGACATACAAAAACCACGCCTGGTTGACCGAAGAAGAGGTTGAAACTAAAAACAAAAAGTTCGGAGCTATATGTGAAAAGCAAATTCCACAAGGCTGAAGCTTGGATGTCAGAGATTTTAATTTTGCCGGATGGCCGGATTTTGGTCCACAATCTGACCCAGCCGTTCGCCGAGTTGTTGCGCCAATTGAATCCAACGGACGAACAATTCAAAGCACGCAGCACGCAGCACGCAGCACAAAGCCATGAACTTCCAGACTGAACTCGAAACCCTCATCCGCGCGCGTTACCCGATCCTGTACGTCATTTCGAGCGAGGAGACGCGCGTGCAAAACGTCCTGGTCGAGATCGCCCAAAAACGGCAAAAGAAAGTATTCGAGTGGACCTTCAGCAACGGCATCGTCCCTGCCGGCACCTCCATCCAGTCGCAGAAAAGCCGTAGTGCCGCCACCAAAGACCCGCTCGCGGCCCTCGACCAGGTGATCGAACAGGTTGAACCGGCGATTTTCGTCTTCAAGGATTTCCACCCGTTCCTGACCAAAAATAATTTCGCCGTCATCCGGAAACTCAAAGACATCGCGTTGCACCTGAAAAACAGCTTCAAAACCATCGTCCTGGTTTCGCCAGTAATGGAAATCCCGGCGGAACTGGACAAGGAAATCACCGTTATCAATTTCCCGCAGCCGACCAAAGAGGAACTCGGGGAAATGCTCGACAAAATCATCGCCGAGGTCAGTGACCGCAAACAGATTCAAGTGGACCTCGACGCGGAGGGCCGCGAGCGGCTGCTCCAGGCGGCAACGGGCCTGACGCTGGGGGAAGCGGAAAATGTGTTCGCTAAAATCATCGTGCAGGGCGGGCGGCTGAGTGCCGAAGACGTGAACGAAGTCTTCGCCGAGAAACAACAAATCATCCGCAAAAGCGGGCTGCTGGAATATTACGCGGCCGACGAGGATTTCTCCAACGTCGGCGGACTGACCGTCCTCAAAGACTGGCTGAACAAACGCGCAGTGGCGTTCACCGACGAAGCGCGCGCGTTCGGCCTGCCTGCGCCGAAGGGAATTCTGCTGCTGGGAGTGCAGGGTTGCGGCAAGAGCCTTTGCGCCAAGGCGGTTTCGCGGCTGTGGCAATTGCCGTTGCTGCGCTTCGACATGGGCCGGATGTTCGGCAGCCTCGTAGGCTCATCGGAAGAAAACGTCCGGCGCGCGATTGGCGTGGCGGAATCCGTCGCGCCTGCGGTGCTGTGGGTGGATGAAATTGACAAGGCGTTCGTCGGCTCGCAAAGCTCCGGCGCGACGGACGGCGGCACGACCGCGCGCGTCTTCGGCACGTTTCTGACCTGGCTTTCGGAAAAGAGCGCGCCGGTGTTCGTGGTGACGACCGCCAACGACGTTTCACAACTGCCGCCGGAACTGCTCCGCAAGGGGCGTCTCGACGAAATTTTTTACGTGGACCTGCCGAGCAACGAGGAGCGCGAGGAGATTTTCCGGATTCACCTGCACAAACGCGGGCGCGACCCGAAAAATTTCGACCTCAAATCGCTGGTCGAAGCCAGCCAGGACTTCAGCGGCGCGGAAATCGAGGAAGCCATCATCAGCGCGCTCTACGACGCGTTTTATGAAAAGCAGGAACTGACGACCAGCCACGTGCTCACTTCCCTGCGGCAGACCGTGCCACTGGCGAAGACCATGGCCGAGAAAGTCACTTCCCAGCGCAAATGGGCCGCCGGCCGGGCGCGCAATGCCAGCGTCGCCCAGCCTGTCAAAATCGAGCAGGAAATGCGGCGGATGGAATTGTGATGCCCGCTGAAACGTGAAATTCCAATCACCGACCGGATGAATTCTGTTTGGCACAATTTGTACGATAAATCCAAAGACCGGCGTTACGGAGTCCTGTTTCTGTCCGCCATTCCGGCTTTCATCGGGTTGCTCGTAGTCGTGGTTGCACTGGCGGCGGTCCTGCAAGTCTTCGCCCGGGAGGAATATTTTCCACAGGTACTGGCGGGTACCGGGCTGCTCGGCTTTACGTTGGGCCTTTGGATATTTCGTCGTGAACAAATGCGACGCCGGACAAAATCGCAGCATCCACCTTTGTCCCGTGACGAACTGCGCGTAGCCCGGTCAAAACTTCGGAATGGTTCAAGCCCGGGCATCCGCTCGACAGTTCGGGTGCCGGACATGGATTTGAAATATTAAAGTTATGGGTGCAGTTGCCATATTAACTCCCGTGGTTATCGCCGCCTGGCCGGCGTTCAGCGCGGCGGTCGTGGCGGCCGCAGCTTCGCTCGGCTACCAGGTCGCCGCCGAAGCCAAAGCCAGCGTGTCCGCCGCCGCACAGAAGAAACTAAGCCCGATCCAGCTCGAAATCGAGCGCAGCGAGGTGGTTACCAACCAACTCGGCCGCGACCAGCACATTACCGTCACCCGCGAAGGCGTCACGGTGACGTTTTCGCGTGACGCGCGCGGCAAGGCCATGTTGCAGGTGGTCGGGACCGGCCAGGAAGAAGACGTGTTACGCGCCCTGGGCGAGGAATTGAGCCAGTCGGTCGTCCAGCAATATGTCTATCAGAAACTGATGGACGAAATGCGGGCGCGTGGCTTCAACGTGGTCGATGAAGAAGTGAGCGAGGACCACTCCATCCGGCTCAAAGTCCGGCACTGGGGCGGGTGAAATGAAAGGCAGAATGAAGAAGGAAGAATGTAGCATGGAATGTGCGCACCACGCGGCGAATGCGATTTCTGCCTTCTGCCTTTCGCCTTCTGCATTGTAAAAATATGCCGCAACGCGAATTTGACATTACGATCGGCAAGGATGGCAGTGTGGACCTGCACATCAAGGGTTACAAAGGCCGCGCGTGTCATGAAGCCGTGAAGATGTTCGCGCAAATCGTCGGCGAAATGAAATCGCAGCAGGAAACGAGCGAATTCTACGAGCCTGATGAGCAGGTGCAATTCAACATCGAACAAAAACACTGAGGGTATTTATGATTTAAGATTTATGATTGATGATTTGAGACATCTCGTCAGTGGGTCAGGCAATAAATCGTAAATCATCAATCATAAATTCGGCAAGTGGCCCAAGCGAAAACACCTGAATTTGCCTTGTCTTACTACCCGCCGCGGGCGCGGTGGTACAGTTTCGTCTTTACCTTCGGGAACAAGGTGCGGCGGTGCCTGGCCCTGGACCGCATTCATCTGCCGCAGGCCATGACCTTTGGCGGGACGATGGCCAGCTTTCTAATACCCGGATTGGGATTTTACCTGCGGAGTCCAAAACTGTGGGGATATGCGGCGTTCGCCGGCTGTGGGTTGGCGGCGTTTTGGTCCGTTGCGGGTTACAGCCAAATGGCGGGCAATGTCGCCTTTGGCATGCTGCTGTCGATCCACGTCAGCGGTTTCATTTTTTACTGCGATCCTTTGATCCGGGACGAACCGTTCCAGTCCCGGCTGCTGTACACGCTGCTGGCTCTGATTGCCATCGGCCTGCTCATTTACCTGCCGGGCCGAATCTACGTTAAAAACCACTGGGTGCTGCAGGTGAACGAAAAGGGAAAAGTGATTCTCGTGCAACGAAACTTCCCGGCCCGCGCCGTTCAACGCGCCGATTGGGTGGCCTATCATCTGGCGGGAAACGAAGACTGGCGAGCGGCCGGGGGCGTTATTGTGAGGTCCGGCCTGGGATTCGGCCGGGTGCAGGCAGTCGCGGGCGATTCCGTCCGTTTTTCGGCGAATGACTTTTCCGTCAATGGCCAATCGCAATCGCCATTGCCGCACATGCCAACTAGCGGTGAAATTGTTGTTCCCGAAAAAAATTGGTTCATCTGGCCGGAGCTTGGTATAAACGGACATGGCCACATCGGCGAAGACAACCTTTCGTCCACAATGCTGCAATTAGCGATTGTGCCCGAAGAACACTATCTTGGCAGGCCGTTCAATCGCTGGTTCTGGCGGCGACAAATTTTACCATGAGCCGTTTCGTCAATCTTGAGTTCGGCGACGAGTCCGAGGACCAGTTGCCATCGCGGGAAAAACCGCTGGTCAAAGACGAGGCGTATTATCTGGCCGAGGCGCGGGCGGCGTTTGAAAACGGGAATTTCGAGCAGGGCCTGCGGTTTTACTCCAAAGTCCTGGAATTCAATCCGCAGAACACCGCGGCGTGGACCGGCCAGGTCCGGATGCTGATCGAACTGGGCGAATATCGCGAGGCCAGATTGTGGGCCGACAAGGCGCTGGAACGGTTTCCGACTGATCCGGAGCTACTGGCGGCCAAAGCCGTGGCGCTGGGACGCAGCGGCGATCTGCAGGGTGCGCTGGCCTTCTCGGACGCGGCCATCGAGGAGCGCGGCGACACGCCGTACGTGTGGCTGGCGCGCGGCGATGTGATGCTCGCTCGCAAAGAGCACCGGGCGGATTATTGCTTTGAGAAGGCGTTGCTGCTGGCGCCCAAGGACTGGTTCGTGGCCTGGCTGGCAGCCCGGATCCGGTTTTATTACAAACAATTCGTTCTCGCGCTGAAGCTGCTGCAAGAGGCCGTCGAATGGAACACGGGGCATTTTCTGTTGTGGCTCGAACTGGGCCAATGCCAGTTGGCGCTGGACATGATCGGGCCGGCCAAAAATTCGTTCTTGCAGGCGCAACAACTGAACCCGCATTCTCGCGAAACGGAACTGGCCCTCAACCAGCTTTCTCAGAAGGGGCTCTGGGCGTGGACGCGCGGCTGGTGGCGGCGCCCATTCAACCGATGAAAATGGAAACCCTGAACCGGCTTTTGTCCGCCGCCAACGAATTCGACGCCTCCGACCTGCACCTGGTCGTCGGCGTGCCGCCCGCCTTCCGCGTGAACGGTGAAATCATCATCGCCGATGAGGACGCACTCACCGAAGACGAAATCACCGCGATGGCGGACAGCCTGCTGAACGAGCAACAAAGGACAAAATTCGAGCAGGAATGGGAGTTGTGCATTTCCCTGCTGCACAGCGTGGCGGGACGCGTGCGCGCCACGTTTTATCGGCGCAACGGACATCCGGAAATGAGCTTGCGGTTTTGCGGCGACAAGATCGCCACCCGCGAGGAGCTGGGCTTGCCGGAGAAGATTGACGATCTGGCCCGCAAGCCAAACGGCCTGGTCTTGATCACCGGACCGACGGGGGCCGGAAAGACGACGACGCTGAATTATCTGGTGGACCTTATCAACAACGAACGCCGGTGCAAGATCGTCACGATCGAAGACCCGATTGAATTCGTCCACGACAACAAACGCGCCATCGTCGTCCAGCAGGAAGTGCTGACGGACGTGCGCTCGTTCAACCGGGCGCTCATCCACGTTTTGCGGCAGGACCCGGACGTGATCGTCGTCGGCGAGATACGCGATCACGAGGCGATTGCCACGGCGCTGACGGCGGCGGAAACGGGCCATCTCGTGCTGGCCACGATGCATTCACCCAACGTCTCGCACGCGCTCGAACGCATCATCGGGGTCTTCGAAGGCAGCGCGCAAAAACAAATCATTATACAGCTCGCCAACGCCTTGCAGGGCATCATTGCTCAGGACCTGTTGCCGGCGGCGGACCGCCGGCGCCGCGTGCTGGCCTATGAATTGGTCGTCGCCAACGGCGCGGTGCGGAATCTGGTCAGGGAAAATCAGTTGCACCAGCTCGAAAACACGATTCAGACCGGGCGCAAGGAAGGCATGATGCTGATGGACAATTGCCTGTACGACTTGTACTGCAAGTGTGCGATCACCTACGACACCGCCATCAGCCGGGCCAACCATCCTGAGCACATCATCCGGGAAAAATCCCGGGTGGCGTAAACTCGAAACCGGAGTTGGGGAGTACACCCGCCCCGGGTGTGGCCGGACGCGCCTCGCGTCCAGTACTTTTACATGCGAAACTTTTCTGGGGTTCCGGAGTTTTCCGCGAGGGCGCGGAAAACCGCACGCGCGGCGCGTGCGCTCCCCATTTCAACTTCGGTTTTCGAGACAAAAGAAACGCCGGGCGCGGCACCCGGCGTTTGCGCATCTAAACCCGATCAGAAATTCGGCCTATTCCGTTGACAGTTTCAGCGCAATTTCTTTTTCCAATTCATGGGCCAGGTCAACGTCGCCGCTGGTTCCTGAGCGTGCCTGCACCGTGACGGCCGTGATTTGGGGACTTTCGGCGGCCACACGTATCCACACGTTGCGCTGGTTCACCTTGGCCTGCAAAGAGCGCACAACGTTGGTCGTGTCGTGAGGAATATATTCCTGAATCAATACGCCATCGTTTTGAACGACCTGCACTGCCGCCTGATAAACCTGATCCAAGGGACGTTGATAACGGCCTTCAACCGAATCCCGGTTGGGGACCATGGCCGGCGTTTTTGTGCCGCTGACCGTGCCGACGCAACCGCTGGTGATAATGACCGCGCCCAGAAATGCCGTAAATGCCAGAAAGATTTTTGTTTTCATCTTGGCTTCAAGACAACGCAAACCGTTATCCGCGTCAAGCTTTTTGATGGTGAGTTCCGCCCGTTGGTTGGAACCGACCGCTTATTGTACCTGCCACGTGCGGCACCCCGTTTCTGAAGCACCGGTCTGAGGCAATGAATGAATTTGCATTGAACCGGCGCGGCAGTCCTTCCATACTATCGGATTGGATGGGCGCGCAATGGAAACAGGCCGGACGCGAAATTAACGCGCAGAAAAAAGGCCAGATGACCGCCAAATTGGTCCGCGAAATCATGGTCGCGGCCAAGCTCGGCGGGCCGGACCCTGACCTCAATCCACGCCTTTTTGTCGCTTGCGAAAAAGCGCGGAAAGCTTCCGTCTATCGCGACACCATCGAACGCGCCATCAGAAAGGGTGCCGGACTGGATGCGGAAAAGGTCAGTTACGAAACCGTCGTTTATGAAGGGTTCGCGCCGCACAAGGTGCCGGTTATCGTGGAATGCCTCACCGACAGCCGCAACCGCACCGCACCGGAAATCCGCAATCTGTTCAAGGCCGGCTCACTCGGCCAGCCCGGCAGCGTCACATTTTTCTTCAATCACCTCGGCGTCGTCGAAGCCACGCATCCCGACACCAATCGCGACGCCGAAGCCGACGCCATTGAAGCCGGCGCGCAGGAAATCGAATCACTCGAAGCTGACGAAGTCCCGGCCGGGCAGAAGGGCGCGCGTTTTCTGACCGAAATCAAGGACCTCGATCACGTGGCCAAAGCGTTGAAAGCCGCCGGTTGGAATGTGATTGCCTCGGAAATCCGCTATCTGGCCAAAAACCTCGTCGAACTCGGCCCGGCGGACCGCAAGGACGTCGAAAATTTTCTCAACGCCCTCGACGACCACGACGACGTGCACCGCGTCTATGCAGCGCTAAAGTAATTCCCACCTGGAATTTCAGGGTTCAACCGGAAGAAAATTTCCCGATAACGATTCGCGCATTGAATCCCTGAAACCCGGTAGGGACGCGCTGCCGCGCGTCCGGGCCGACCAGCAGTTCGGCCCTACCCACCTCATGGTGAGGCCAATGCCGCGGGAAGAGTCAGCCGGAATTTCCCTGAAGCCGCCGGCACCAGAACCGGCATCCGCTCGGTTTTGATTCGGTTGCGGAGGCCCAGCAACGCGCCGAGCCTCGAATTGACTTCGCGCAATTCCTTTTCGTCCGGACCGACTCCGTCCGGCACGTAGCGCAGGGTGCAATCGCCGTTTGCCTCCTGCCGCAATTCGTAATGGGCAATGCCGTTCACCCCGGCAAAACACCGGTCCACCTGCCAGGTGGTAACTCGGTGCCCGCCGCCTGCCGTCAGCGCGTCGCGCCTCCGGCCATGAACGACAAATTCGCTGGCGTAGGGATGCTCAATCCGCTCCGCGAGATCACCGATGCGATAACGGAGCAACGGCATGTAATTGTTGGTCAACGTCGTCACCACCAGTTCGCCAATGCCATCCTCATCCGTGTCCACGATTTCAAGAAACGCCGTGCCGTAGCTGGGTTTCATCTCGCCGCACTCGCCCCGTGTAGTAAGCGGGTCGATCACTCCCCCTGTAGCAGGCTGCTCTACTACACGGGGCGAGTTTTCCATGAGCAGATGGCCGGTTTCCGTCGAGCCGTAGAGGTTGAAGACCGGCACGCCAAAAACGCGCGCCAGCACCTGCCGATGCACCACGCTGACAAACTCATAGCTGCAGAGCACGAATCGCAGCGAGGGGAATTGGATGCCGTGCTGTTCGCAGTAAAGCGCGAAGCGGACACCATGCACCGGGTCCAGATCCAGAAATTGCGGCGACCATTCGGAAATTTCCTGCGCCATGCGCGCGAGGTCCGCGTCGCTCAACAGAAACGGAATCCGCGCGAGATTCACGAACAGGACGTTGCCCAGCGTGCGTTGTTCGCGCGACATCCAGACCGTCGGGCACGTCAGCCCGTTGCACGCCGGCGGCACGAGCGTCGCGCGACGCGCGGCGGGATATTCGTCCAGAACCTGTGCGACAAACGCATTCAGCCGCAGCGCTGCTGCTTCCTGCGCATTCCACCAGCCACGGCCGAAAATTACCGGCAAGCGTTCCTCGGACGTTCCTGACGTGTGCTCCAGTTCCACGAGATTTTTCGCCAGCAACGTTTCGAGCGAGGTCCCGTCGGGAAGAAAGTTTTGCGGGAACCCGGTCCGCATGTCGCGCTTCGCCAAGAGCGGCAGGCCTTTGAAACATTTAAAACTGACCGGTTCACAGCCCGCCCGCGCCAGCGCGCGGCGATAGAGCGGCACCTTCCGCCAGCGGGGCAGCAGTGCCACCAGCCGCGGGATTTGCGCCGCTTCACGAATCAATTCAGGCGTCGCCAGCATGGCCGCAATATACACGCAATCCGCCGAATGCAAACTCAAGAGACGGCCGGACGGGAATCGGGGGGTGCAACCGCCGCGCGCTTCCGGCAAATTCCCCGGTAAAATTCGCCGACCCGCGTCAGTTTGCGCGGCAGGGCCGCGTCGTTGAAATCCACCGAAACCAGGCCGAATTTCTTCGTGTAACCGAATTGCCACTCGAAATTGTCGAGCAACGACCAGTAGAAAAATCCGCGCACATCCGCGCCGCCGCTCATGGCGCCGTGCAATTGACACAAATGGTCGGTCAGGTCGCGGATGCGAAAACTATCGTCGCTGGATGCCGCGCCGTGTTCCGTGATGAACAGCGGCAGGCCGTAGCACCGGTGAAAATCTCTCAGGATGGCGCCCAATCCGCCCGGATGCCGCTCAAACATGTCGTCGCACACAATGCCCATCTGCGCCAGCTGTTCAGGACACGCGCCTCCAGCCGGGACCGCCGGTCGCAGGTTTTTGAATCGCGCCAGCCCGTAATAATTCACGCCGAGAAACGTGGACGCTGCTTGCCGCCGGCCGCCCAAAAATTCGTTCAGCACAAAACGGTTGAAAACGTGATGTGAACCCTGGGCCAGCAAATGGTCCCACAGCGCGAACTTTTTAAGCGCGCCGAAGTAAGTCCAGTTCTTCGCAATGCCGATTTCCGGCGTTCGGCTGCCGTTGCCCGCGCGCCGGATGATTTCGCTCACCTGAGCATGCGCCTCAGCCATGTGCTTGATGACATTGCGGTAGGAACGGAATTGCCATTTGTGGAACGGCGGAAATCCGCCGAGCAAATACGTCAGTGACGCGTAAGTGTCCGGCTCATTGAACGTGTTCCACAAATAAATCCGCTCCTTCAACACGGACACCAGTTTCGCCACGTAATCCACGAAGGCCGCGACCGTGGCCGGATTCACCCAGCCGCCCGCCGATGTAATCCACGGCGGATTGGAAAAATGATGCAGCACCACCATCGGCGTGATATTCGCCGCTTTGAGGCAATCGAGCAGGTGAACATAGCGATCGAGTTCCTTTTGATTCAGCGGTGCGCATGGCGCGGTTTGCAGGCGTGACCATTCGATGCCCATGCGATAGGCGTTTACGCCCAGTTGTGCCATCCACGCCACGTCCTCCTCGTAACGATGGTAATGATTGCAGGCCACGCGACAGTGTCCGCCGTCCGCCGCCACGTAATCCGTCCACTCATTAACGACATGGCCTTCCACCTGCGTCGGGGACGTGGCTGTTCCCAAGAGGAAATGGTCGGGAAATTCTAAATACCCGGGCGTCACTGCGCCGGAAATGTCGCCTGCGCCATGGAAGCTGTCAATTGCCGTTGTCGCCTGCACCAGCCGCAGGCGCATTGGTCGTTTTTCGGGCCGCGGCTCCAGCTTTTTGTTTCGCTGCGAAATCTTTGCGCGCCTGCTTCGGGTCGTAACCCTGCTCCGTCAGATAATCGTCCTCAATCTCGATCTTGTATTTCTTGAAGAAGGCGGACTTTTCCGTCATGGACTCGCAGTCAATCGCCTCCTCGCGCGCCGCTTTGAGGTTTTGCAGCACCACCTCTTTTTGCGCCTCCGTCAGCCCGGGGAAAATCTGCAAATACACGTCGTAAGTCACTTTCACCTTGTTGACCGTCAGCACGTCTTTGACCGTCTCAACCTGTTCCGGCGACAACACTGCCGACAAATCGGAAATGAATTTTTCATGTTGCGGCTTGAATGTGGCATACACGCCGTCAATCTTCGCCAGCGCTGCGTTCGCGTTGGTGACGTTCTGCGCCGAGCGCGCGCGATTGAATTCGTTCCACAACACCTTGATCTGCGCGTCGTTGGCTGCGTGCCAGGCATGCAAAGCTTTGAACTGGGACGCGAGGATATCCGAAACCGTGGCTTCCGTTGCTGTGTCCCCCAGCTTTAATGCCGCGAGGACAGGCTGGACGTGTTTGTGCAAGGACGCCTCTTCCTTGCCCGCCGCGCTCGATGCCAGGACTGCATCCGGCTGGTTGGTTTCCGCGTGGACCAACGCCGGAGCACTCAGGACGACACCGACAAAAGCCGCAATTAAAACGAAGTATTTCATGCCAACATCAAAATTCGTTTGTCATCCGAAGTCAACCGGACCGGACATTGGAAACTGCCAAAATCCATGAGAAAACTGAGGCTGGAAACCGGCTGGCGCGGTTTACCTGGCGGGTTTGGCGTTCCAAATGGCCAGCATGTCGGGAGAGCCTTGCGAACGCACGCCGTTATCCGTCAGGATTTCATCCGTAGCGGCGAGCATCTCCGCCCGCTTGAATACCATCGTCTCGCCATGACGGTTGTAACATTCGACGGTGATGAATTCGTCCTTGTTATCCCGCAAAATTTCCACAAGGTGAGCAAGATTTTTGACCGGGATGCCGTTAAGCGTTTTTACCACTTCCGCGCGGGGACTGGAATAGCCCTGGGCGAGCTTGTGCGGGAAAAATGGCGAGGAGATGACGACCAGCCCCTCGCCCGGAAACGCGGGCTGGTCCAACATGCGCGTGGCCAGTGGATTACCCAGGGAATTCAGACGCGCCAGGACTGACACGCCGTATTTTGTCCGTAACAGGCCGCCCAAATAATTTGCCGTGGCGGCCGAAAAGACCAGCGGCCCGTATATGAAATACGAGGGATAAGCGCTGCCCAGTTCGGGAACCAACTGCGGATAATCAGCTGACACCGGCAGGTTGACTTTCCGCTCTTTGCCGGCGCGGACGATGGTCAGCGGCACGACGCCGTTGGTGGCGACATGTTGGACGAGATATTCCAAATGCACCTGCAGGTCGTCTCCCAACCTGACCATGCCCTGGTCATCCACCGGCGTGTCGCCGATTCGGATGATGACATCCCATTCCTTCAACGGGTACGCCGGGTCGTTCTGGTAAGGTTTGTGAACCACCATGCCGTGGACGGAGGGATCCAGTTTCAGGAACGCGCGCAGCGCGGGATTTTCCAGCGTTTGCAGGGTGTCGTGCATCGCGGGCTTGCCGTCATAATGCCTGTCCGCGATGTCCTCCAAAAACAGGTCAATCTCCTCGCTGGGAATGATGTAGCCGATGTTTTCGGCGTCACTCAGCCGGCTGAACGTCAGCCCGATCATCTTGTCGCCCACCACCGCCGGCCCGCCGCTGTTGCCGGGGTTGATGGCCGCATCAATCTGGATGCGCAGCCCGAAGACCGGGAAGTTATACGGTGTGAATTCAACTCGCGAAACGATGCCTTTGGTAATCGAAAGGGTAGTGCCGCCCTCCGGAAATCCGTAGGTCAGAACCGTGTCCTTGATGCCCGGCAAGGTTTTCGCCCGTGCCAGCGGCGGATGCATGTCAAAAAATTTTTCATCGTCCAGCTTGAGCACCGCCAGATCAATGCCCGGCGCGATGAACTCGACCGAGGCGGAAATTTTGTCGCCGGCCTGGTTCGCCTGGATTTGCACCTGGCTGGCGTAATTGACGACATGCGCATTAGTCAGGATGCGTTTGCCTTCAATCACCGCGCCGCTGCCGGTCACTTCCTCCGGCGAGTTTTTGGTCCATGGCTCGTAGGGATTGGGGTAACGCACGGTGGCGAAAATCTTCACCACCGAATTTTCAATGGCGCCGGAACCCATCGCGGCGGTAGCCGTATTGGCAGTGGCAGTGGGCGATACCGGTTCGGCGGCGGGGAAATCAAGACAAAAGGCAAATAACGCGGCAATGATGAGCCGGGATTTCAAGAAGCCGGAAGATATCGAAGCACGTCCCATATGTGAAGCGATGCTAGGTAATGGACTGGTTTCATGCAAAAGAAATGTCGTCCGGGCGCGCCCGGCCCGATTTGTCCACGATTACTCGAATTCAGGCTTCCGCACTGGAAAACGGTAACGACGGGAAAGGTTGAGCGTTCCTGCAGAAACTGACGGTTTTTCTGGAGCGCGGATTATGGGGCCTGGGACTTTGGCTGGGACGTGATGCGCGCGGGGTTGTCAGCCGTTTCTTTGAGGAAGTTGTCCAGCACGCTCAGATACGCATCAATGGCGTCCCCGGCATCGGGACCAAGCTCCTGCTTGAGTTGTCGTAACTGGTCGGCGGACGACTTTGCCTGGCGCCGAAGGTCGTCCATGTTCAGCTTACCGCTCATCAAGCCGCTGACCAGCTCATCGTAGTTGCTGGATGCCGCGGGATTGTCACCAAGAAGCTGCTGGCGAATTTGGCCGATAAAGTTCTTGTTCGTGCCCAGATTGCGAAACGCCGCTGACAAGTCCAAGTTGGTGTTCGCCAGGACCGCCACTGGCATGGCGACAGGAAGATTCGTGGAAATGGCGATCGGCGCGACATTGGTGGCCGCCTTCAGCGCGGCGGCCGCTGTGCCAAGCGTCACGCTCGCGACCTTTTTGCGCGGCACAACGACTTTGCCCAATACTTCACTCTCCAACACCACAGTGTCCGCGGACACGGACAACACCTTGCCGGAATAACGGTCGCCGTTTTGCATCTCCAACACGTCGGCACGCACCCGGGGCGCGGCGAGAAACATGAAAACTGCTCCAAACAAGACATACAGCAGCCTGGACTTCATGGCCAAACGTTAGCCCCTCGGATGGCTATTCGCAAATATCGACAGGCGCAAAGTGTAAACCTCTGCCAGATGGCGCGCAAATCCGCGTTGAAAAATCCGCCGCGTTATTTCATGCTCGGGTCATGCCAAGGAATAACCCGCGCGTTGATGCCTGCATCACCAAGTCCGCCAAATTCGCCAAGTCCATCCTCCACTGTATCCGCTGGCTCGTATCTGCCACTTCGCTCGGCGTGGTGTTGTATTCAATGAGTGGGGTCAATCCGGCAACGGCTCAGACATCGTCAAACGCAGCGCCGCCGGCGATACGCCCGACACGACCAACGCCGCCAACTCGCGACCCGCATACACCGGGATTTGTCACGGCCATCGAATTGCCTGACGGTACTGTTCCGCCGGTGGACGCCGACGGCAACTTCATCCTGGGTCCGACGCGTCATCCCGCGCCTGAAATGACGGTACAGACCAACGTGCCACAGGGAACAGTGTACAACTTCACGATGAGTTCAGCGGACAGCAAAATTTATCCCGGCATCGCGCGTGAGCAAGGCACCTTTGGTACACCAGACCCTGCCGACCCGGCCAAACTGATAGTGACCACCAGCCATCCGGTGCCTTCCACCCGCCGCGTGGCGGTTTATGTTCCCAAACAATACGTCCCCGGGACTGCCGCGCCGTTCATCGTCGGCGCTGATGGACCTGACCGCATGTTGTTCTCGGCTCTGGATAATTTAATTGCGGAGAAAAAAGTGCCGGTGATGATTGCCATCTCCATCGGAAACGGCAGTGGTGACGCCCAGGGTAGCGAGCGTGGTTTGGAATACGACACCATGTCGGGTCGTTACGCGGAATTTGTCGAGCAGGAGGTGCTGCCACCCGTGGAACAGAAGTGCAATGTGAAATTAACGAAGGACCCCGAAGGCCGGGCGACGATGGGTGGCAGTTCCGGCGGTTCCTGCGCTCTCATCATGGCCTGGTATCATCCCGAGTCTTACCACCGCGTCCTGACGTATTCGGGCACCTTCGTGAACCAGCAATGGCCTTACGACCCGGTGACGCCGCATGGCGCGTGGGAATTTCATGAACACCTGATTCCCGAAAGCCCGGTGAAGCCGCTCCGCATCTGGCTGGAAGTCGGCGACCGCGACTTGTTGAATCCGAACGCCATGCGCGACGGGATGCACGACTGGGTCGCCGCCAACGAGCGCATGGCCGAAGTGCTGGCGGCCAAGGGTTATCATTACCAGTTCGTCTTTGCGCGGAACGCCGGCCACACCGACAGCGGCGTGAAGCGGCAAACTCTCCCTGAAGCGCTGGAGTGGTTGTGGAAAGATTACCAGCCTGCTCCGAAATAACGCAGGATAACGGGTCCTGTCGGGACGATGGAAAATAGGCCGCCGTTTCAACGGCGGGATTGCGTCATAAACCAATTCAAGCCCCGGAGGCGCGGCTGAGATCCGCAGAACATCCGGCCAACCGGGTTTTTGATTGTACGCTGTCTCGGTTCAATTAATTTTCCAACCATCTATGCGAACCTCTCTTCCGTTTATCGTTCTGATCTGCCTCATCACCTGCGCCGTCTCCCGCGCGAGTTCTGTGCCCGACACAAACATTCTCGCGCAGGACTATTCGGCCATTCGTGGCGCCAACTACACGGCTGCCGCGGGCCACCATCTCGAACATTGGCTCCATTACGACCCGAAATTGACTGACCGCGATCTGGATTACGCGAAGAAAATCAACATCAATCAGGTCCGCGTTTTCCTGAGTTACTGGGCTTATCTCACCAACCGGGAAGTCTTCCTGACCAATCTTGTCCTCCTGACCCGCGCGTGTCAGGCCCACGGCATCGGACTGATGCCCGTGGTGACGTACAAGCCGGAAATGATCAACGAGTCCGCGCCCTACCTACTTTCGCGCGCCTGGGCCAAAGACCTGCTGGATACTATCGGGCACGAGCCGGCGCTGGCGTTCTGGGACGTGTTCAACGAGCCCGATTATCCACCGGACAGCACCAATCGTCCGGTGCGCATCGCGCACGCGCGGGTGATGGCCCAGCTCTTCCGCGAACTCGATACGCGCCGCCCGCGAACTCCCATTACCATCGGGTTTACCTTCGAAGACACCATGGAACAAAACGCCGACGTGGTGGATGTGCTCTCCTACCACGATTATCGCCCCACGCGCGAAGGCGTTCGCAGCAACATTGTCGCCGCGTTGGCGTTTGCCGCCAAAGTCAACAAGCCTGTCATCAACACGGAAATCGGCTGCACAGGCCGCGCGAATCCCTACGACATGGTCATCCAGGAATACTCGGATGCGCACATCGGTTTTTATATCTGGGAACTCATGATCACCGAGTACTGGGGTAACGTGCACGGCGTGTTTTATCCCGATGGCACGGTGCGCGACCCTTCGATTCCCGCGGCGATGCTCGGCCTGTATCGCAACCGCGGCACCAATGCGGTACTGGAATTCCCCGACCGCGAAGGCTGGGTCACGCGCACCGTAACGAACGGGATAGCCTGGCTGAACGACGCGAACGCGTCGTATGAACGGGGATTGGACCTGGCTGAGACCGCCGCGAATATTCTTGAGGCCAATCAACTCGTCGCGATGCGCGACCTGCCCAGTCGCCGCGTCGCACTCCTGCGTGAGGAAAATCCCGATCCGACCGCACTGCGCGCGTTGCTGACGGACCTGCTCAACCAGCTCGAACCCTACCGGCGCGAATCGTCGGCGCGTTGAGACGGATTGTCCGGCGCCTGGAAATTGCGGAGTTGGAAATCCAAGCAGCCCTGTTAAAATTCCGTCAATGAAAACCACCGTACCCGAGGAATTGAAGAAGGACCTGCCGCAAACTCCGTGGGGCAAAATCCTCACCGCCACGCCCGTCATCATGACCGTCATCGCCACGTTGTTGGCCGGACTCGCCTCCAGCGAGATGACTCGCGCCCAATACGACCGCGCCCTGGGCGCGCAATTGCAGTCGAAGGCCGGCGACCAGTGGAGTTATTTTCAGGCCAAGAAATTGCGCAGCGCCATCCAACACAGCTCGCTCGAACTCCTGCAAGCCACCACCGATGTCCATCCAACCGAAAATCCGGCGCTGGAAAAAGTTCCTTCGGTCCCCGCTCCCGCTCTCGATGCCAACCTGCAAGCCGCGCTCGACGCGGTTTCAACGGAGAAACCTGAATCCGACGTTATCGCGGCTGTGAAGCAGGTTGATGCCAAGGCGCTCGCCGACGCGTTGCAGGCCGCCCGTGACCGGGCACGCGACTTCGATGCGGCGCTCACGCCGGCGAATCAGGCCATCGCGCAACTCGAAAAATCGCTGCCAACCGGTGACAAATCAGCCGCGCGGGATTTGACCGCTGCCAAAATGCGCTTTGCCGCGATGCGTTACGACGCCGAAGCCGGTTTGAACCAGAACATCGCCAACTTGTTGGAGCTGCAGGTCCGCAAGGCGAACATCTCGGCCGAGCGGCATCACGCCCGCAGCACGCGGTTTTTCTTCGGCATGTTGGCCGCGCAGGCTGCCGTCATCGTTTCCACCCTGGCCATGGCTGCGCGTCAGCGCAATCTGCTCTGGACGTTGGCCGCCGCCGCCGGCATTGCCGCCATCATCTTTGCGATTTACGTTTATCTGCGGGTGTAAGCCAGCGACGTGGGAAAAAACGGGAGACGGTTGGAAAGGCCAGTTGCGGGACGACGGGCTGCCGCGGGTGTGCAGCACACGGCACTACCCCCAGCGGCGCCGCCAACGAGATCCCGCAAATGAACAATGGACATTCCCGCCTCTATGAACGATAATGAACGTGTTCCCGCCCAGCGAGCCGGATCGAGTTCCAGTTCCGATTCTGAATCTTATGATTAAAAATCCAGTAGCCGTCGCGCCGGTGGACGACCAGTCCACGGTCAGCGAATCCGAACAGCAGCGGTTCGAGCGCATTCTGTCGCGCGACCAGTTCAAACCGCTGAAAGCCGTGTTCGACAATCTTGGCATGGCCGTTCCGGTGATGCAGGGGGCGATCATCACCACGAATTCCTACCAGATGTTCCTGGGCAAGCTGGGCTATCGTGTCATCATAGTGAAACAAATCCACGAGCAGGATTGCTACGCCCGACTGGGGCGGGCCGGCGGCATCCGGGCCGTATTGCCGGTCCACGACCTGACCACTTACAGCACACTGGTCACGCTTGTAAATTTCGATTCCACGGTGACCACCACGGACAAATCCATTGACTACTACGACAACCAGTTGGCCGCGTTCAAAACCGACTTGATGAACCGGTCTGGAAACGCCGAATGAATCGCACCGCGGGGAAAGCCGGGTTGCATTCCGTTATTCGCCGCCTTCCATGTGGAAATACATGGATTGCAGCGCGATTTTTCCCGGCCCGGTGAAACGGTTCCACACAATCTGCCCGCCGCTGGCGAACAATCCCGTCGAGAGTTTCTGGAACATGGTCTGCATCTGCACCGTGCGGTCCTTGTAAATCCAGCCGCCCGGTTCGATGTCAATCTGCTCGCCGGGGCTGAGCGTGACTTCGAACACATTGCCGAAACCGTGCAGCCAGAGGATGCCTTCCCGCGCCGGACACGAAAAGGTATCAATGAAAAAGCCGGTGCCACCGAGCAGCATGTTGGCCGCGCCTTTCACGCGGGTGAAGGTGTAGTCCACGTTGTCCGTGGCCGCGAGCCATTGGTGTTCCCGCACGTCCACACCCATGCCGGGTTTCAAATGCAGCCCCAACACGTGGCCGGCGCCGTCGCGGCTGAAGGCAATCCGGCCCGGACCCGTCGCGCCCGTCAGCAGGAACGGCATCCCGGCCAGCATCCGCTTGAACCCGCCTTTCATCGGATGCAATGCGATCTGCACCGCCGGGTCTTTCCAGAGCAGGATGTGATGCTCGAAATAGACGCCGGTGTTGCTCAACTCCAGATGCAACGCCGGCACCAGTTCGCCTTCGATGTGATAGGTGACACCGCCGAAGGTTTCGTTCTGCACGTTCGTGGGTAACAGGGTGGGAACAGCCATAATTCGATTCGGTTTTAATTAAAATCCGCGTGGGAGTTGAATGCGGACGTGATTCGCCGTCAAGGTTATTTGCGGCTGATCGGTGTACAGTCGTCAACGCTTCGCGGCCTTGGGTTTGTCGTCGTCATACTTCACATGAAAACCGATTTCGCGCCGTTTGGGTTCCGGCGGCGACATTAACTGGCGGATGGCATCAAACACAATCTTGAACCGGCGGTCATATTTTTTCTCCATCGCTTCCAGCCTGCGGGCCAGCTCGGCGTTGGAGGCCAGCATCTGCCGCAGGCGCACGAAGGCACGAACCACCTGAACGCTGGTCTGCGCCGCCCGCTCACTGTTCAACACGTTCGCCAGCATCAACGCCCCGTGCTCGGTAAAGGCATAAGGTAAATATTTGATGTTCTCGCCGCGTTTCAAGATCACAGATTGTGATCTTGATCGTCGAACAGCTTCCGCTTCCCCAGCGGTGAGTTGGAACATGAAGTCCTCTGGAAATCGGTCAGCGTTGCGTTTGACAGCTTGATTCAGAACACGAGTTTCTACGCCATAAAGTTCAGCCAGATCGCTGTCCAACATCACTTTCTCACCGCGAATGGAGAGGATTGCCCGCTCAATTCGTTCCACCGGAATCACTGCCATCTGCCCATTCATTTTCTGCCTTTCACCCAGAGGTGGCCGCAAACTGTGACCACCTTATACAGGAACGACGATTGTTTTGAAAATGTGAAATTACAAATCCTCCGTCTGAGCGCAGTTCCTTTGTGAACTGCGCACCGACCATGAACCTTACGATTGGAGCGCCGATCTCCGATCCGGCGCGGTGCGGATTCGACCGCTTTTCGACACGCCGGGTCGGAGACCGGCGCTCCGGTTCATGGGGAGGACTCGAGGCAACCAGGCTCAAATTCCTTCCGAAAAACCATTCAGTCAGAGCCTCCTTACGTCGGCTGCTACGGCGCGACAGGCGCTCGCCCCACCGGCGCGCACGGAGTGACGCGCCCTACCTGATTAATTCTTTGTCGCCGCCAGCTCCTCTTCGAAATCCACAATCTCTTTGATCTGCACCAGGAACCAGCGGTCAATTTTCGTCAGATTGAAAATCTCATCGATGGTGAAGCCGGCACGGAGGGCGTGGCGGATGAAGAAAATCCGTTCGGCGTTGGGCACGCTCAGTTTGCGGCTGATGACGTCCTTCGGCAAAATATCGCGGTCGCCAAAGACTTCGTTGCCGATGCGCCACGGCTTGCCGTCGCCGCCCAGACCGTACCGGCCAATCTCCAGCGAGCGCAGGCATTTTTGCAACGATTCCTTGAACGTCCGGCCAATCGCCATCGCTTCGCCCACGCTCTTCATCTGCGTGGTCAGCGTCGGGTCGGCTTGCGCGAATTTTTCGAACGCGAATCTCGGAATTTTGGTGACGACATAATCAATGGTCGGCTCGAAGCTCGCCGGCGTCTCGCGCGTGATGTCGTTGCGGATTTCATCAAGCAGGTAGCCGACGGCGAGTTTGGCGGCGATTTTGGCAATCGGGAATCCCGTCGCCTTGGACGCCAGCGCGGAGCTGCGGCTGACGCGCGGGTTCATCTCGATGATGACCATCCGACCGTTGTCCGGGTTGACGGCAAACTGGATGTTCGATCCGCCGGTCTCCACGCCCACGGCGCGAATCACGGCAAAGCTCTGGTCGCGCATGATCTGGTATTCCTTGTCCGTGAGCGTCTGGATGGGCGCGACGGTAATGGAATCACCGGTGTGCACGCCCATCGGGTCGAAGTTTTCGATGGAGCAGATGACGACGCAGTTGTCGGCGTTGTCGCGCATCACTTCCATTTCGTATTCCTTCCAACCGAGCAGGGATTCTTCGATGAGGATTTCCGACACAGGCGAAAGTTCCATACCGCGTTTGGCCAGGTCATCAAACTCGTCCCGGTTGTAGGCGATGCCGCCGCCGGTGCCGCCCAGCGTGAACGCGGGTCGGATGATGACAGGGAACCGCCCGATCTTTTCCGTCACGGCTCGAGCCTCGTCCAGGTTGTGTGCCGTGCCGCTGACGGGCACGTCGAGGCCAATGGAGAGCATGAGGTCTTTGAAGACCTGCCGGTCTTCGCCGCGTTCGATGGCCCGGGCGTTGGCGCCAATCATTTCCACCCCGTATTTCTTGAGCACGCCGCCCCGGAACAGGGCCATGGCGGTATTGAGCGCCGTCTGCCCGCCGAGCGTCGGGAGCAAAACCAGCTTATTGGCATGGGGGGAACGGCCAACCTGGCCGTTCTTGTCGGCAACTTGCCGACGAGCACCGGCAGGCAGGTTGCCCGCCGAAACGGGCTGGTAGCCCGTTCCACCCGAATCAGCCCCGACTTTCACCCCCATCTTCTTCATTTCTTCCAGTTCGCGGACGATGATTTTTTCGATGCATTCGGGCGTGATCGGCTCGATGTAGGTGCGGTCGGCGAACTCCGGGTCGGTCATGATGGTGGCCGGGTTCGAGTTGACGAGCACGACCCTGAAACCTTCTTCCTTGAGCGCCTTGCAGGCCTGCGTGCCGGAATAATCGAACTCGCACGCCTGGCCGATGATGATCGGACCGGCGCCGATGATGAGAACGCTGTGAATGTCAGTGCGCTTGGGCATCTCGCGATTTGTGATTTATGATTGACGATTTACGATTTAAAATCTTTTTGCCGGCTAAAATAGTTTAGCCTGATTTCCGGCGGCGGGCTTGAGTCCGAGTTTCGTGTAGCTCAACTCCGTCGCCACGCGGCCCTGGGGCGTGCGCCTGAGGTAACCTTCCATGATGAGATACGGCTCATAGACTTCCTCAAGCGTGTCCGGCTCCTCGCCCACGGCCACCGCCAGTGAACTGATGCCGACCGGCCCGCCGCTGAATTTCGTGATGACCGCTTCGAGCAGGCGCTTGTCCATTTCGTCGAGGCCGTTCTGGTCAATCTCCAGCATCGCCAGCGCCTTGTCTGCAATGTCGGCGGTGATGCGGCCCTCATGTTTCACCTGGGCATAATCGCGCACGCGGCGGAGCAGGTTGTTGGCGATGCGCGGCGTGCCGCGGCTGCGCCGGGCTATTTCGTGCGCGCCGGCGGGCTCGATCCCCACATCCAGCAGTCGAGCCGAGCGGACGGTGATGGTTTCCAAATCCTCGGTGACGTAATAATCGAGCCGCTCACGAATGGGAAAGCGCGTGAGCAACGGTGCGGTGAGCAGGCCGCTGCGCGTGGTCGCGCCAATGAGGGTGAAGCGCGGGAGGTTCAGCCGCACGCTGCGCGCATTCGGGCCCTGGTCAATGATGATGTCCAATTTGAAATCCTCCATGGCCGGATAGAGATATTCCTCGATGGTTTTTTGCAGGCGATGGATTTCATCAATGAACAGCACGTCGCCTTCTTCGAGGTTGGTCAACAGGCCGGCAAGGTCGCCCGCCTTCTCGATGGTCGGGCCACTAGTGGATTTGATGTTCGCGCCCATGGCCTTGGCGAGGATGTAAGCGAGTGTGGTCTTGCCGAGGCCGGGCGGGCCGCTTAACAAAATGTGGTCGAGCGCTTCCTTCCGCTTTTTGGCGGCGGCAACGGCGATTTCGAGCCGTTCCTTGACCTTGGGCTGGCCGGTAAATTCGGAGAACAGGGAGGGGCGCAGCGTCAGTTCCAACGCGGCGTCCGGTTTGTTCAAGGTTGAGATGGGCCGCTCCGGCATCGCGCCAGCATGGGCAAACCTGAAACCAGCGGCAAGGTCAAAGAAAATGGCCCGCGGACGAATTTCCGGCCAAAAAATTGTCAAAACCCTCGATTTCAGGGCAATTCCAAGCGAAGTGTTTGCCAAAAAATGGTTGGCCACCTTGTACCGTTCCGGTAGCTTTACCCATCTTATGCAGAAGACCAAATCGTTTATTCGCGGCGCAATGTTGTTGGCGCTGTTGACCTTAGGAACCAACGCCATTGCGGGAGATGCTGATATCAAATTGCCTGACTTGAAGGGCGTGACCTTTTTGAACGGCAGCCTGAGCGGCCCGGTCCTTTTGTATCTGGGATTGGCCGCCTGCGTGGTTGGCGTGCTGTTCGGCTTCTATGAATACAAACGCTGCCGCGCGTTGCCGGTGCACAAGTCCATGGGCGACGTCTCCCACATGATTTGGGAAACGTGCAAAACGTATCTGGCGCAACAGGGAAAATTCCTTGTGGTGCTTTGGGCGGTGATTGCCGTGTGCATGGTCTATTACTTCATCGGTCTGCCGTGGAATGATCCCGCCAAGACTCATGGCGAATTGATTCGCAGCGGCATCGTCATCCTGGGCTGCTCGGTGCTGGGCATCCTTGGCAGCTACGGCGTAGCATGGTTCGGCATCCGCATTAACACCACCGCCAACAGCCGCGCCGCGTTCGCCTCGCTCCGGGGCAGCGCGCTCCAGACACTCATGATCCCGCTGCGTTCGGGCATGAGCATCGGCCTGCTGTTGATTTGTGTGGAACTGATTTGCATGATTGGTATTTTGTTGTTCGTGTCGCCGAATTTGGCCGGGCCTTGTTTCATCGGTTTCGCCATCGGTGAATCGCTCGGCGCGGCGGCGCTGCGCATCGGCGGCGGCATCTTCACCAAGATTGCCGACATCGGGTCCGACCTGATGAAAATTGTTTTCAACCTGCCGGAAGACGACCCCAAAAACCCTGGCGTTATCGCCGATTGCACCGGTGACAACGCGGGTGATTCCGTCGGCCCCACGGCGGACGGCTTTGAAACCTACGGCGTGACGGGTGTGGCCCTGATCGCCTTTCTCGGGCTGGCCCTGGCGGCGACGCCGGCAGTCAGCGCCAAGCTCATCGTCTGGATTTTTGCCATTCAAAGCCTGATGGTCATCACTTCACTGGTCTCCTTTTACGTGAATAAAATTGCCAGTGACTCGATTTTTGAAGGCAAAAAAGATTTCAACTGGGAACAGCCGCTGACGAATCTGGTGTGGCTGACCTCCATCGTTTCCATCGTGGCCACCTTCGCGGCCAGCTGGTTGTTGCTGCCCGGACGCGAGACGTTCCCCGGCCTGGACAACCCGAATTTGTGGTGGGTGCTGGCCGGCATCATCTCGTGCGGAACACTGGCCGGGCCGCTCATCATGGAATTCACCAAAATCTTCGTCAGCACCCAGTCGCGGCATGTGCGCGAAATCACCACCGCCTCCGGCCAGGGCGGCGCGTCGTTGAACATCCTGTCCGGCTTCGTCGCCGGCAATTTCTGTGCGTTCTGGATGGGACTGGTGATCATCACGCTGATGGGCACGGCCTACAAACTTTCGCAGAATCCGGCCCTGCTCGTCCTGATGCCGCCACAATTCGTGTGGGCTGCGCCCATCTTCGCCTTCGGCCTCGTGGCCTTCGGTTTCCTGGCCATGGGCCCGGTGATCATCGCCGTGGACAGTTTCGGCCCCGTGACCGACAACGCCCAGTCCATTTATGAATTGAGCCGCATTGAAGCCGTGCCGAACGTTCGCGAGGAAATCGAAAAGGATTTCGGGTTCAAACCCGACTTTGAGAACGCCAAGCTCGAACTCGAAAAGGGCGATGGCGCGGGCAACACCTTCAAGGCCACCGCGAAGCCCGTGCTCATCGGCACGGCGGTTGTCGGCGCGACTACGATGATTTTCGGTATCATCATCCTGCTGCAAAACATCGGCCTGCAATCGGATCCCAGCTTCGACATCAAAGCCATGTTGAGCCTCGTCCGTCCCCAGGTCATCCTCGGTCTGTTGATGGGCGGCGCGGTTATTTACTGGTTCACCGGCGCGAGCACACAAGCGGTGGCCACCGGCGCCTATCGCGCGGTCGTGTTCATCAAAGAACATCTCAAGCTCGACAAGGCCGAAGCTTCCGTCTCCGACAGCAAACGGGTCGTCGAAATCTGCACCATCTATGCGCAGAAAGGATTGAAGAACATCTTCATCGTTGTCTTCTGCATGGCGCTGGCGCTGTCATTTTTCAATCCGTATTTCTTCGTCGGCTATCTCGTCGGCATCGCGTTCTTCGGCTTGTTCCAGGCCATCTTCATGGCCAACGCCGGGGGCGCGTGGGACAACGCCAAGAAAATCGTTGAGGTGGAATTGAAGCAAAAGGGCACCGAACTGCACGCCGCTACCGTCGTCGGTGACACCGTGGGCGACCCGTTCAAGGACACCAGCTCGGTGGCGATGAACCCCGTGATCAAATTCACCACGCTGTTCGGCCTGTTGGCGGCGCAAATCGCCGTAACGATGCAAAACAAGGATTTGAAGATGGTCATCAGCACGTTCTTCTTCCTCGTGGCGTTGATCTTCGTCTATCGCTCGTTCTACGCGATGCGGATTCCCGTGGAAACCGAATTAAAGAAGTAACCGTTGAAACTTCTATAACCCTCCCGGGCCACCGGGAGGGTGTTTTGTTTTCATGAATCGACACGGAATCACAGGACCAGATGGCCGGCGGCGACCCCGAGGACATGCGGCAGTTGCCGGTTGAAAAAATCCCTCCAGCGGCCATCCTTTTCGCGGAAGGCCATGCATTTGAACCCGTCGTATTGGACTTGCCCGGGCGAGTTGAAAATATAATGCGATATATCGCGGCGACGCGCAGAAGTGTGTTAAAGCACCCGATGATCATACGCGTCGAAAACAACGATGCGCTCGAATATCTGACCTCGGTAGGCCAATGGACGAAAAATCCGCGCGATGAGATATGCTTCCTGGCCACCCGGACAGCCCTCATAGCGGCGAAGCAAGAAGTTCGCGGCAAATTCAGCACCGTCGGGCACTTCCCCGCCACCGGTCAGTTCATCACCTTGGATCACAGACGCGGCACGGCCGTGCCGGACGACGGCGGCAAATCGTCCGGGTGATGCCGTTCCAGCACGGTGACAATTAATTTTTCCAACGTCGGTGCACCCAAAACCAATTGGGCGGGTCGCGCCGCACCGCCACTTCCAAGGCCAGATTGACCTCGCGCATGATGTCTTTGCTGGTCCGGGCGAAGCCGTTGGCACGGGTGGGGATCTGTTCCCCGACTTCCAGTCGCCATTTGGCCAGGCCCATCCGCTGGCAGATGATGGAATACAGCTCACAGTCGTAGCGCAACGCCAGTATGGCGGCGGCGAGGTTGGTGTGGCAGTCGTGTCCCAAAAACGGCGCCCGCATTCCCAGCGAGCTTTGGTCCACGAGCAACCCGATGAGGGCGCCGCCCCGGTTCATCAGCCCGCGCAGGCTGGCGGCTTCAGTCCGACGCTCGAAAAACCGGCAGCCGTTGGCACCGCGCAGGCTTTGCCACAATCGGTTCATGCCCGGTTGCTTCAGGGAGCGATAGGTAGTCGCTCCCTGTAAATCGGGACGGATATCCTGGATGCGGGCGTAAAGCTCAAAATTTCCAAAGTGGCCGATGACGGCGATGATGCTTTGCACCCGGCGGGTTTCGCAGGGCGGGGACAATTTTTCAAAGCCGGCAAATTCCAGATGCGGTTTCAATGCCTCAAAACTCATGGCCGAGGTCTTGATGGAGCACGCATAATTTTCACCGATCCGGCGGAAATTTTCGCGGGCGATGGAGGCGATTTCTGACGGGGCTTTTTCGTGGCCGAAGCACATGGAAAGATTTTTGATCGCCACCCGCCGATGACGGGCATCCAGATAAAAAACCAGCCCGCCACCCGTCCGACCCACCCGGGCCACCCACCTGAGCGGTAACCATTGAATGAACACAATCACCACTCGACCCAGATAGTAGATGACGCTGTTCACGGTCCAAGTCCTTTGAGCCCGACCAGACGCTGGGTTTGCACGCACCAGACTTTCAGGCGCAGGCAACGGAGGATGTCGAACGGATGGAGCGAAGTGGTCTTGGCCTGGCGCAGTTCGGGAATGTCGCGGTAGATTTCCGGCAGGCGATAGAATGGGATGCGGTGGTTGAGATGATGGAAGTGATGGTAGCCGATGTTGCCGGTGAACCAGGAAAGAATGGGACCGGTTTTGAGATGGCTGGAGGATTCCAGCGCGGCGCCTTCATAGGTCCAGCCTTCCGCATCCATCAAGGTAACGCCGGGGAAATTGTGCTGGGCATAAAACAGGTAGGCACCCAAGGCGCTGGCAAAGAAGAACGGCCCCAAGAGCGTGAGCGCCAGCGCGTTCCAGCCGAAAATAATAATCAGCGATGTGCCGAACGCGAGGTGCAGCACCACGGCCAGCAGGCAGTCATAATGTTTGCGCGGGGACTCGAAAGCGGAACGGATGGTCATGCTGAAAAGAAAAACGGTCAGGCGGCCGCACAGCAGGGTGAGGGGATGGCGCTGGAAAAGGTATTTGAACCGTGCGCCACGGGAGGAGGATTGATACCGCCCGGCGGTCATGACGGGATAGGAGCCGAGATTGGAATCGCGCAGTTTGGAATTGTGCGCATGGTGATGGTCGTGCGAATGGCACCAAGTGCTGCTGGGGCAGATGAGACAAATGCCTAGCACGCGCATCAGGATATCCGCAAGGCGCGATTGGGGCAGGATGGCCCGGTGCTGGTGGTCGTGGTAAATGACAAAGAGTCGGACCATCAGTAATGCCGCCAGACCGCTGCAACTGAGGCGGAGCACGAGCGGCAGGCTGGGAAAAGTTCCCGCGAGGGCGGTCACCAGAAGGAACGCGGTGGAAAGGATGCACCACCAGCTTTTCCAGGCATTGTCCCGAGCATACGACTTGGTGCGGGGGTAAAGGGATTCAATGGGTTTCACGATTGGGGTCAAGGGGGTGGTTCGATGGTGCGGACGGGATCAATGAAATTCGGCATCTGGGGGAGCGGTATTTTGCCTCGTGGTTCTCATCGCAACCGCCAGATGATGCGCGCCTTGTCCAAATCGTAAGGCGACATTTCCATTTTCACGCGGTCGCCGGTAGTAAGGCGCACGAAGCGTTTGCGCATCCTGCCGGAAATGGTGGCGAGCACGAGATGTTTGTTGTCCAGCTCAACCCGGAACATGGTGCCGGGCAGGACGACTTTGACGGAGCCTTCTACTTCGATGTGTTCTTCCTTCATAAAACCGAAAAGGGACGGAGCCCGGTTCACCCGAATCCCCGTCCGTGATTTTGACGCGAAAATTAGTAGCGATTGCGCCCGCCGCCGCGATAACCGCCGCCGAATTCCCGACGACCGCCGCTGGTGCGCTCTTCGCGCGGGCGGGCAATGTTGACGGTGACGGCGCGGCCACCCATTTCCTTGCCGTTCAGGCCCTCAATGGCCTTCTGGGCCTCCGCGGGCGTGCTCATGGTCACAAAACCAAAGCCGCGTGAGCGGCTCGTGGTTCGATCCATCATCAGGTTGGCCTCGCTGACGGTGCCAAACGCGGCGAACGCGTCATTGAGGTCGTTTTCCGTGATTTCGAAGGAAAGGTTTCCGACGTAAACTTTATTGCTCATGTGATGTTTCTTTGTCCTAGAGACTGAACTTAGCTTTAACCAGACTGTTTCCGTTCATCGGATTTCAAATCATCACTGAACCAAGTTCACTTGAAGATTTACCATGCCTTGAAAGAGACAAGCATCTATCAGACACACCAACCCTGACAGGTTTGGCCGGAATAGCAACACCGATCGCGATTTATTTGCGCGTCAGTCTTCTTCCTTGTGGCGCCGGTGTTCGTCTATCGCTCGTTCCATGCGATGGGATTCCGGTGGCAACCGAATTAACGAAGTAACCGTTGACTTTCGCGTCAAACCGCAAAGCCATTTGTAGTTCCGCGTTCATGCGGCTTGGCAGGAACGTCGGCAGACCAACCGAAGGTGGAATTCCAGGTCGTTCGCCCGTAGCTTTCAAATAAAGCTAGAAAAGTGCTGTGCCAGGTTACAGATTGGAGGTGATGGATTTGATTCAGCGCCAGATTCAGGTGGGTTGGCAGCTGCGCGTCTTTTTCACCGAGGACGTTTTCAACCCGGACAATCCGGTCTTGAAAGACGCGCTGGCGGATGCCCCCCAGCGCAAAGCCCTAGCCGTGCTCGAAGATTCGCTCGCCCAGGCGTTGCCCTGCCTCGAAGCCCGCATCGAACGCTATTTTTCCTCACATACCAACCGCCTGCAACTCGTCCGTTCGCCCCTGTTAGTTTGCGGTGGCGAACGTGCCAAGAACTCTCTGACGCTGGTCACCGACATCCTTTCCCAGATCGACCGGCATCACATCGACCGTCATTCGTATCTGGTTGCCGTGGGCGGCGGCGCGTTGCTGGACGTCGCCGGTTTTACCGCCACCACAGCCCACCGCGGGTTGCGCCTGGTGCGCATCCCGACGACCACCTTGAGCCAAGCCGATTCGGGCGTCGGCGTGAAAAACGCCATCAACGCCTTCGGCAAGAAAAATTTCATCGGCACGTTCGCGCCGCCCTATGCCGTCATCAACGATTTCAATCTCCTTGCCACGCTTGCACCGCGCGACAAACGCGCCGGGTACGTCGAGGCCGTCAAGGTCGCCTGCATCCGCGACCGCGCCTTCTTCGAGGAAATCGAGCACACGGCGGACACGCTGGCAGCATTCGAGCCGGCAGCCATGAGGCGATTGATCCATCGTTGTGCCGAACTGCACCTCGACCACATCGCTACGAGCGGCGATCCGTTTGAGAACGGTTCGGCGCGGCCGTTGGATTTCGGCCACTGGTCGGCGCATAAGTTGGAACAATTGTCCGGCTTCCAGATCGGCCATGGCGACGCCGTCGCGGTCGGTCTTGCGCTCGATGTGATTTACGCGCGCAACATCGGGTTGCTGGACGCAAAATCCACCGAACGGATTCTGAAACTGCTCGAACGGCTCGGCTTCAAATTATTCGCCGACGAATTGTTGAGCGCCGATGCCCGGGACCGCCTGCATGTCCTGGAGGGCCTTGAGGAATTCCGCGAACACCTCGGCGGCGATTTGACCATCACGCTCTTGACGGAAATCGGGCAGGCCGTGGAAGTCCACGAAATGAACGCGGCGACCGTCGTCCAGGGAATTCACGAGCTGCAAACCCGACGCGGCAATTAAAATTACTTTGCGTCTTTGGCGCTTTTTTGCGGCAATTCCTGCGTGCAACGACTTGCCGTCATCAACGTTGTTGGCCTGACCGAATCGCTTATCGGCGAACACACGCCGCGCATCGCAGAATTTTCCCGACGCGGCGCGCTGGCCAAGATTGCGCCCGCATTTCCTGCTGTCACCTGCACAGCGCAATCGAATTACCTTACGGGAGTTACCCCATCGCAGCACGGCATCGTCGGCAACGGCTGGCACAATCGCGAACTCGCTGAAGTCCATTTCTGGAAACAATCAAACCATTTGGTGTCGCAACCCAAAATTTGGGACGAACTCCGCAAATCAGCCTCAGAACCCGGAACCCGGAACCCGGCTCCATTTGCGGTAGCCAACTGCTTTTGGTGGTTCAATATGCATTCCGGCGCAGATTATTCCATCACCCCGCGCCCGATGTATCCCGCCGATGGCCGGAAGATTTTCGACATTTACACCTGGCCGTATTCCATCCGCACGGAGATCAAGCGCGACCTCGGCGAATTTCCCTTTTTCGGTTTCTGGGGACCGGCAGCGGGTATAAAATCGCCGCAAGGCGCCGCCGATTGCGCCACGCGCTGGATCGCCGAATCTGCCAAATGGAATGAAAACAAATATTCCCCGACGCTGAACCTGATTTATCTGCCGCATTTGGATTATAATTTGCAGAGGCACGGCCCGTTGGTTGTTGGAGACGAGGTAACGAGTCTCACGACAAAAATCGGAAATCGGAAATCGGAAACCGGAAATAAATTCGAGCCTCCTCACGTCGGCTCCTACAAAATCAATCCCGCCACCATCCCCGACCTGCACGCGATTGACACCATCGTCGGCGACCTCATCCAATTCTTCAGAGAGCGTGGCGTGCAAGTGGTTTTGCTTTCCGAATACGGCATCACGAACGTGGACGCGCCGGTCCATCTCAATCGGGTTTTCCGCGAGCAAGGTTGGCTGACGGTGAAAGAGGAACTCGGCCTGGAGATCCTGGACACCGGCGCGAGCCGGGTCTTTGCCGTGGCAGACCATCAGGCGGCGCACGTCTATCTGAATTACCCTTCCTTGGAGAAGTCCGTGCGCGAAGTTTTAGAGAGAACGCCCGGCGTTGGCGAAATTCTGGGCAAGACAGAAAAAATCGCGGCCGGCATTGACCATCCGCGCGCCGGTGACTTGATTGCCGTGGCAAAGGAAAATGCGTGGTTCACTTATTATTACTGGCTGGATGACGCTCGCGCTCCGGATTTTGCGCGGACGGTGGACATTCACCGCAAGCCCGGCTACGACCCGGTGGATTTGTTTCTTGACCCGAAAATTCCATTGCCGAAATTGAAAATCGCGTGGCGCTTGCTGCAAAAGCAGCTCGGCTTCCGGATGCTGATGGATGTGATTCCGTTGGACGCGTCGCTGGTGAAAGGCTCGCATGGCCGCCGCTCGGCGGACAAGAAAGATTGGCCGGTGTTTATTTCCGAACGACCGGAATTGTTGGGCGCGAAGGAAATCGAATCCACCGACGTTTATCATGCGCTGTTGCAGCATCTGAAAGAAACTGCTTGATTCTTTCCAAAGTAAGATTAGACTTACCACATGATTGCGAAAGTATCGGTGAAAGGACAAACGGTCATTCCGGAAGCAGTTCGTCAACAGGCGAACCTCAAAGCTGGCGACCAGTTGGATGTCGGCTACACCAACGGCCTGATTGTACTGCGGAAACGTCGTGCCATGACGCCGTCACGCGTGCGGTCGCTCATTATTTCCGGCCGCGAACTTCCGGAAATGACTCCGGCGGATGAAACCGTTGTTGCGGATGCCGTGCGGCGTGTGCGCAGCCGCCGCTAATCGTGAAGGTCGTTTTGGACACCAACGTCGTCGCCAGCGCGAGCTTCTGGCGCGGCGCGCCGTTTGATTGTCTGGCGGCGTGGGCGGAGGGCCGATTCGAAGCTATGGTTAGCCCCGCACTGCTGGCCGAATATCACGAAACCATCGAAGAACTGGCTCTCGAATATCCCAAGCGTCGGTTCGTGAAATGGGCGGACGCGCTGACCGGATCGGCCACGCTGGTTTTTCCGATGGACCGCGCCAGCGGCGCGACGATTGATCCCAACGACGAAATGATTTTGGAGTGCGCGCTGGCGGCGGAAGCGGATTACATGGTGAGCGGCGACAAAAAACATTTGTTGCTGCTGCGCCATTTTCGCGGCATCCCGATTGTCAGTCCGTCGGACTTCCGGCGGCAGCTGCCAAAATGAAATGGACCGTTACGGCAAAACGTGGAGAGGATTAGTTTTGCCAAGTGAACAAGTGGGATTCTCGTCAATCTTTCCGATTGTATAAACACCGCCATCGGGACATCGTGGAAAATTTCCGTTCGCGTCTAGCTTGACGTAAGGCCGGATGTCAGCCTCTGTGCAAGCGTCTTCGGTCTTCTTTCCATTTTTCAATGCCCGTTCGTTTTTCGCCGCATCAATTTCGTGGAGATAATTCATGCGGGCATTCGCGGAAATTACAGCTCGAGCACGTACAAAATGGGGTGCAGCAATGGCCGCCGTAAGAAGTCCGATGAAAAGACATAGAGCGACCTATTTAATTATCGTTTCGCCGGAAGTTTTTTTCTGCGGTTCATTCATGGTAAAACGTGGGAAGGATTTGCGTTCGTGCCGAGCGAGCAAGTCGGAGGCTCGCCGACCTTTCCAATCGTGTAACTGCCGCCTTGCGGACATTTCGGAAGATTTCTGTTTGCATCCAATTTGAGGTAAGGAGTTATGTCGCTCACTGTGCAAACGACACCTTTGGTTTTCCTGTTTTCCAAAGCCCATTCTTGTTTTGCCGCATCAATCTGCCGAAGATTATTGATGCAGGCGTTAAGCGGACCGACTCGCGCTGGCTTCAAATTTGGAATAACAATCGCCCAAACGAAAAGGCCAAGCAGTCCAAGGATTATTGACCAAACCAGAATTTTCGACTTGGACGATGATTTGTTTTCTGATTCGTCTATGCAATTCGTTTAACACCGCACAAATTGTGCCATTTCTGGGGTGTTTTCGTTGGAGTTCACACTTCAGCGTGTAAGAAACAATCTAAAGATTGAACTCCAACAATTACCTTCTCCGCCTGGACATGCCGAAGTGGTAGCCGCCGTGGACGCGCGCGCCGCGGGCTTTGCCGGGGTAACCGCCTTTGGGCTGGCCGGGTTTTCCTTCCTCAAACAGCATAGTGTATTTGTAATTGAAATTTTCCAGCTTTACGCGCGGGATTTTCTGGCTGATGAACCGTTCGATGGCGAACACGTGGCTGGCGTCTTCGGCCGTCATGATGGTGAAGGCGTCGCCGCTCGCCTCGGCGCGGCCCGTGCGCCCGATACGATGGATGTAATCCTCCGGATGCTGCGGCACGTCGTAATTGACCACATGGCTCACGTCCGCGATGTCGAGTCCGCGCGCGGCGATGTCGGTGGCCACCAGCGCGGCATATCGTCCGTCGCGGAAGCCCTTGAGCGCCTGCTCGCGCTCGCGCTGCGTGCGGTTGGAATGCAGCACGGCCACGGCGTGATTATTGCGCTTGAGCAGGCCCGCCACCCGGTCGGCGCCGTGCTTCGTCCGGCAGAAGATCAGCACTGAGTTGTAATCCACGCGCTTCAGCAGTTCCAGCAGCAGGTCGGATTTTTGCGAATCGGCCACGGGATAGATGACGTGTTTGACCGTTTCAGCCGGCGTCCGGCGCGCGCCGATTTCAATCGTTTCCGGATTTTTCATCGCCCATTGAATGAGCGTTTCGATTTGCGGCGGAATGGTCGCGGAAAACAGCGAAGTGTGGCGCTGGCGCGGGCAGCGGTCGAGGATACGGCGCACATCCGGCAGAAAGCCCATGTCGAGCATCCGGTCGGCCTCGTCGAGCACGAGGAACTGGACCTTGTCCAGCCGCACCGTGCCGCGTTCAAGATGGTCGAGCAAGCGGCCCGGCGTGGCGACGACGATGTCGGTGCCGGCGCGCAACTCGTCGTTTTGCCGGCCATAACCGACGCCGCCGAAGACGACGGTCGTTTTCAAATTGGTGAAGCGGGCGTAATCGTGGAAGGCGGTTTCCACCTGCGCGGCGAGTTCGCGCGTCGGTTCAAGAATGAGCGCGCGCGGACCGGGCGCGTGCTGGCCGAGCTTCGTCAGAATGGGCAGCGCAAACGCGGCGGTCTTGCCCGTGCCGGTCTGCGCGCTGCCGATGATGTCGCGTCCGGCCAGCACGAGCGGAATGCCGCGGAGCTGGATCGGCGTGGGGGTGACGTAACCCGCCGCGCGCACACCGTCGAGAACCGCCGGAGAAAGACCCAACTTGATGAAAGGCATAAAGCAGGTTACCAGTGTGGCGGATTTAGGGAAACAAGGATTTTACTTCGGAGGGGCGAGTGACATGAGCCTCCATCTGCCGAAGTTGAATAGTCGGGGACTCGTATAACTCGTCCCTCCGATGAAATTGTCGCGCGGCGGCTACGAAGGTGACGGGTTATCTTCCGCCGCCGGCTCAACCGGCGCGGGTTCGGCTTCAGCCGCCGGCTCTGCGGGGACCGGAGTTCCCGCGGTCGTTTCCGCCGCCGGTGTGGATGCCGGAATTTCGGCGGCGGGTTCTGCTGGCGGCGAAACTTCTGGCGTCGGCTCAACTGCCAGCTTCGGCTGCGACGCAGGAATTTCCGCCTCGGTTAAAACCGGGATTTCGCCCGCCGGCACCACGGCAATGGTTGCGGCTTCAGCTTCGCCGGCAGCTTTTTCTTCGGCGGGTTTCTTTTCCGGTTTCGGCGGCCTAGGCAACGGCTTTTTGGCCGTGTCCATCCGGCCATCGGCAAATTCAATCACGTGACCCTGATGCACGAGCCAGTGCAAATCGGAGATCACCGCGGTCTGTTCCGGTGTGGGTTCGGGCGCCAGCGGTTCAGCGGCTTTCGCCGGCGCAGCGGCTTTGCCTTCAACAACGGGCGCGTTTGGAGTTCCGCCTTCAGGCGGCGCGACCACTGGCGGCAATGCAGATTTGATTTCGATGACCGCCGGCGCCGGCGCCAGGGATTCCATCAACTGCCGCCGCGTGCATTTCGGATGCGCATTGATGTAGGCAATAATGCGCTTGACGCCTTCCGACACGGGCGTGGTTTCGAGGTCGAGAAACTGCGGGCGGGCGACGGAAACATGCGTGTAGGTCCGGTTGACCTTGAAAAATTGCAGGCCGTGTCCGGCAAATTGCCGGCTGAGATGGGTGGCCAGTTGCAACGGAAAATATTTCTGCCGTTCCCAATCAATACGCACGAGCCGCTGCAATTCCCGGCACCGCAGGTTGCGGCTCAACACGCCGTTGACCGTGTGAGCTTCCGCCGACTTGATGATGGTGTCCTTGTGCGTCGCGCGGAAATGTTTTTCCACTTCTTCCCGGCTCGGCAACTTGAGCGGCTCGGGCACGTTGAGGCATGTGTACTCGGTCCGAAAACTTTGCTCCTCGATCCATTTCTTAACGACTTCCTCGTCGCGCACAATTTTGATACGCGCTTTGAACACCTCGAATGGCATCCGGGAAAAGCGTTCGGTATGCAGCTTCCGGAGCTGGTTCTGGTAATCGTGATAATTCGGCGGACCGAGGATGACGCCGCTCATGCCGCACTGGGCCACAAATGTGTATTTGCCTTTGGGCGGTTCGATGGCCGTGCGCTCGGCCTGGTAGAACGTGGCGAAATGCTTCCCGAGCACGTGCGCCACGGCGGCGTCTTCACTCAACCACGGCGTGTCGTCGAGCGCACAAACGAACAGCGGCTGCTTGACCGTGCCGTCGGCATTTTTCGTGACGGCGAGTTGCACAGCGTAACGCTCCGGCTTGGCCAGAACGATTTGCGCGATCTGGAACAGCGGAAAGGCGCGGCCGGTCATTTTGATCTGGCGCGCCAGCGACTCGACACCTCGGTCGTCCGGCAAAAAGGCAACGGTGATTTCCGGCAGCGGCGCGGATGGTTCCTGGCGTTCACGGCGCTCGGCCCGGTCATCGCGCCGGCCTTCGCGACGAACAAAGCCTTCTTTGCGCTCACCGAATTTCTGGCCCGACCGCGGCGGGCGGGGCCCGCGGCGTTCGCCAAACGGTTCGCGGCGCGGTCCGCCCCGGCGGCCTTCGCGCGGGCGTTCTTCGCGCGCGGCGGGTTCGCCCGCGTATTTCGCGTAGCGATTCGCCGACGGCGATTCCTGCGCCCACGCGGGCAGGAAAAGCTTTTCCAGGTCAATTTCGACGTCAGAAATACTGCTCATGCTTCGACCGGCGGGCGGCCCTCAGGCGGCCGCGCGTTTGGTGAGAATAGCATCCACAATTTTTTTGGCCAGCGCGGGTTTTTCGGCCAGCGCCTTCTGCGCCGCTTCCTTCCCCTGGCCAATCAATTCGCCCTCGAATTGCAGCCACGCGCCCTTTTTGTCCACGACCCCATTTTCGAGGCCCACGTCGAGAATGCTGCCTTCCTTGTTGATGCCGTGATTGTAAATGATGTCGAACTCGGCCTCGGCGAAGGGCGGCGCGACCTTGTTTTTCACGACCTTGACGCGGACGTGATTGCCGGTGGCGTTGCCGGCGGCGTCCTTGAGCGTATCTTTGCGGCGGATGTCGAGCCGCACGCTCGCGTAAAATTTCAGCGCCTTGCCGCCGGGCGTGGTCTCCGGGTTGCCGAACATGACGCCGACTTTTTCGCGCAACTGGTTGGTGAAAATGCACGTGGTCTTTGATTTAGCCAGAATGGCCGTCAGCTTGCGGAGCGCCTGGCTCATCAATCGCGCTTGCATGCCCATCGTGGCCATGCCCATTTCGCCTTCGAGTTCGGCCTTCGGCACCAGCGCGGCGACGGAATCAATCACGATGACATCGAGCGCGTTCGAGCGGGCGAGCGTTTCACAAATCGTCAACGCTTCCTCGCCGGAATCTGGTTGCGACACCAGCAAATCGTCGAGGTTCACGCCGAGCCGTTTCGCGTAACCCGGATCCAGGGCGTGCTCGGCGTCAATGAATGCCGCCAAGCCGCCGGTCTTTTGGGCGTTGGCGATGACGTGGAGCATGAGCGTGGTCTTGCCGGACGATTCCGGCCCGAAAATTTCCACGACCCGCCCGCGCGGGATGCCGCCGACGCCGAGCGCGAGATCCATCGCCAGCGAGCCGGTGGGAATGACGTCAATTTTAACCTGTGCCCGCGCGTCACCGAGGCGCATGATGCTGCCTTCGCCGTAACTTTTGGTGATGGTCGAGATGGCCGCTTCGAGTTCCCGCGAGTGCGACGTGGCGGTTTTGGTTTCAACAACGGATTTTTCCGCAGTCCTGGATGCCATAAAATTTTACGCTGGTTGGTACTTGATTCTCAGCCCGCCGACAGTAGTGAATCGGGAGGGAATAGTCAAATGCCGGTTGTTCACAAATGACAGTACTGTCATCTGCCGTTCAGGCGGCGTTCATGTCCGCGGGGTTTCATGGTGGCGCCGTATATTCCGATCAACCAACATCAACGCAAAACCAAATCATGGAAATCAAATGGATTGTGTGCTGGGCATTCGCCGCCGGGTTGTTGACCGGCTGTGCTTGTGAAAAAGGCGAAAGCCACCAGAACCAGGAAGCCAAACAGGCAAAGCTGGCCGCCGAAGCCAAAGTCAGCAAGGACGATGCGGAAAAGACTGCGCTGGCCAAAGTGCCCAACGGCACCATCAAGGAGGCCGAGATCGAAAAGGAGCATGGGAAATTGATCTGGTCCTTCGACGTGACCACGCCGGGCACAAAGGACATCACCGAAGTGAACGTGGACGCCAATACCGGCGCCGTGGTTTCGGTGGAGAAGGAGTCGGCGGAGAATGAAGCCAGGGAAGCGGCGGGGGAAAAGGACAAAGACAAAAACTGAATCGTCGGCGTCAGTGGATGCCCAGGACCGGGCGTGGCCGTGCGCCCGGCCTTTGGGGATTGACGCCGAAGATACCAAAGAGCAAAAGTGGACATGATAAATTCAATCAACCTCAATCAATCTATGAAAAAAATTCTATTGCCGGTTCTCTTCAGCCTGGCCATCGCGGTGTGCCGCGGCGACGGACCGTACCATTTCATCAAGGAAATTCCCGTCGGTGGCGAAGGCGGTTGGGATTACCTGTCAATTGATTCGGCGGCCCATCGGCTTTACGTCTCGCACGGGACCGGAGTGGCGGTCATTGACCTTGCCACGGACCAGGTCGTCGGCACCATCACGAACACGCCCGGCGTTCACGGCGTCGCCGTGGCGCACGACCTCGGTCTCGGCGTCACCAGCAATGGCCGCGAAAACAAAGCGGGTATTGTGGATCTGAAAACATTGCAGACCCTTTCGAAGGTGGACACGGCCCAAGGCCCGGATGGGATGCTCTACGAGCCCGCTCAAAAGGAAGCCTACCTCTTTTGCGGTCGCGCCCAGGCGGCAACCGTGGTTGACGTGAAGGGACAAAAAGTCGTCGCCACCATTCCGCTTGGCGGACGCCCGGAATTCGCGCAGGCCGACCCGGCGGCAGGTCGCGTCTATGACAACCTGGAAAATAGAAGTGCAGTCGCCGTGATCGACATCAAGACGCACACCGTAGTCACCAATTGGCCCATTGCGCCGGGCGAGGAAGGCTCCGGCATGGCGATTGATTTAAAGCACCACCGGTTGTTCATCGGCTGCGGCGGCAGCAAGAGCATGGTGATGATGGACAGCGAGAATGGCGCGGTGCTGGCCTCCGTGCCGATCGGCGAAGGGGTGGACGCGAACGCCTTCGATCCGGAAACCCAGCTCGCCTTCGCCTCCTGCGGCGACGGCACAACGACGATCGCGAAAGAGGAAAGTCCGGACAAATTGACCGTGGTGCAGACATTGACCACCGAACGCGGGGCGCGGACGATGGCGCTGGACCCGACAACGCACAGGATTTACCTGGCCACCGCCAAATTCGGCCCCGCGCCGGAGCCGGCCAACGGCGAACGCCGCCGCCGCCCGCCCATGATTCCCGGCACTTTCAAAATTCTGGTTTACGGGTTGGACAAATCGTCCAGCCCTTAATCCTTCCCAGGCTGGCTCATGCGCGTGCTCGTTGTCGAAGACGAAAAAAAGACGGCATCGTTCATCCGTAAGGCGCTCCAGGCCGAAGGCTTTGCCGTGGATGTCTGCCACAACGGCGACGATGCCCTGGCCGCGGCGCGGATCGCGCCCTTCGATGGCATCGTGCTCGACATCATGCTGCCCGGACGCGACGGCTTGAGTGTGCTACGCCTGTTGCGCGAGCACAAAAATGCCACGCCGGTCCTGCTCCTGTCGGCGCGCGGCGAAGTGAACGAACGCGTCGAAGGGCTGGATGCGGGCGCGGACGATTACCTGCCCAAACCGTTTGAGCTGGCGGAATTGATCGCCCGGGTGCGGGCCCTGACGCGGCGGAGCGCTGAGAACAAATCCAACATTTTGCGGGTGGCCGACCTCGTGCTGGACACAATCACGCACCGGGCACAACGCGGTGGAACGGACATTGAGCTGACTGCGCGCGAATACCGGCTGTTGGAATTTCTCATGCGCTCGACCGGCCGCTTGTGCGGACGCATGATGATTCTCGAAAAAGTCTGGGACTATGACTTCGATCCGGGCACAAATCTCGTGGACGTTTACATCATGCGCCTGCGTGAAAAGGTTGACGCTGATTTTGAACCCAAGCTGCTCCACACTGTGCGCGGTTCGGGTTATGTGTTGAAGGAGCAACCGTGACTATTCGTGCGCGCCTGACCCTGTGGTATGCCGGTGTCCTGATTGTGTCTCTGCTCATCATCGGATTGGGAACCTATCGCGAACTCAACGAGCAATTGCGCCACGAGCATCGCCGCGAACCGGTCGAACATGCCATTTCCGAAACCAGCGAACTGGTTTTTCAGGTCGGCTTGCCCGCAGTTTTGCTGGGGTTGCTCGGCGGCTGGTGGCTCACGCGCCGGGCGCTGGCGCCGGTGAAAAAATTAATCGACGCCGCCACCAAAATCCACGAGCGCAACCTGCGCGAGCCGCTGCCGCGCACCGGCAACGGGGATGAATTGGACCAACTCACGAAGGTTTTCAACGACACGCTCGCGCGCCTCGATGATTCCTTCAACCGCATCCGCGAATTCACCTTGCACGCCTCGCATGAATTAAAGACGCCGCTGACCATATTGTGCGGTGAGACGGAAACTGCGTTGCGCGATGAATCACTTTCCGCGCCGGAACGTGACCGTGCCGCCAGCTTGCTCGATGAATTGCGCCGCCTGACTCGCATCGTGGATGGCCTCACGTTGCTCGCCAAGGCCGACGCCGGCCAGATTTCCCTCAAGCTCGAACCGCTTCAGTTTGATGAACTGGTCCGGGATGCCCACGCCGACGCCCAAATCCTCGCTGCACCCAAAGGCATCCACGTGGAACTGGCCGCTTGCGAAGCCGTCACGGTGCGCGGTGACCGACATCGCTTACGTCAACTCCTGCTGAACCTGGCCGACAACGCCGTCAAATACAACCAGCCACAAGGCCGCGTGACGATGAGTTTGCGGCACGCAGGCGACCTCGGTGAATTCACGATCGCGAACACCGGGCCGGGAATCCCGCCGGAAGTTATTCCGCGGGTCTTTGACCGGTTTTATCGCGGCGATCCGGCACACAGCCAGACGGTAGATGGTTGTGGTCTCGGTTTGAGCATCGCCCAATGGATTGTCACGGCACACGATGGAACTATCCAGATCGAGTCCGCACCGTCCAAAGTTACTACCGTCACGGTTCGCCTGCCGTTGGCAACCAACAAATGAAACATTCAACCTTCAACCTTCAACACAGAACAGCCAACTCGCGGCGCAGGCGCTTCGGGAATTTCCCCGGGCGTTGGGCGTTGAATGCCCGCTCGCGATTTATCGGAGTTGAATGTTGGACGTTTCCAGCACTCCTGGTTGTCATCGCCGGCTGCGCCACTTATCACCCGGAACCCGTCTTGCCGGAAAAAACCGCTGCCGCCTTCGACGCGCGATCGCTCACGAACGCCGGCCTGCAAACCTTCCTCGAAACGAACCACGTCGCCGTTCCCGGCCCCCACGCGGGCTGGAATCTTAAGCAGCTCACGCTGGTCGCGTTTTATTATCAACCGGCGTTGGCCGAGGCCCGCGCCGGGTTGCTGGCCGCGCAGGCCGCGAAAACCACCGCGGGCCAGCGCCCGAATCCCACCGTCTCCGTAACGCCGGCATACGACAGCCAGGTTCCCGGCACGCCCAGCCCCTGGATGGTGTCGGCGAGCGTAGATGTGCCCATCGAAACCGCCGGCAAACGCGGCAAACGTGTCGCCGAAGCGCAACACCTGGCTGAAGCCGCGCGTTGGGACCTCATCGGCACGATCTGGCAGACGCGCAGCCGGATTCGCGCCGCGCTGCTCAATTTATATTCCACGCGCGAAAGCGAAGCGTTGCTCACCCGACAGGAATCGGCGCAGAGCGACGTCGTCCGCTTGCTCGCAGGCCAATTTGCCGCCGGCGCGGTGTCCAGTTACGAAGTTACGCAGGCCCGTACCACCCTGGCCACAACGCAACTGGCCCGGCAGGACGCTGCCGGCAAGGCCAATCAAGCGCGCATCGAACTGGCCCACGCGCTCGGTGTTCCAACGCACGCGTTGGACGGTGTGAACTTTTCCTTCGCGGAGTTGAGCCGGTTCCCACGGGATACGACGCGGCCGGAAATCCGGCGGCAGGCGCTGTTGAACCGCGCAGACGTGCGTGGCGCGCTGGCCGAATACGCCGCCAGCCAGTCAGCCCTCCAACTCGAAATCGCCAATCAATATCCGGACATCCACCTCGGTCCCGGTTACGGCTGGAACACTGGCAACGCGGGCGATAACGCATGGGAATTGGGACTGACGGTGACGTTGCCCGTGCTGAACCACAACCAGGGACCGGTCGCCGAGGCGGAAGCCAAACGCACTCAAGCCGCCGCACATTTTCTGAAGGTCCAAGCCGATGCCGGCGCCGAAATTGACAGTGCGCTGGCCGGGTATCGCGCGGCCCTGCAACAGGCGGTCACGGCGAAGACGCTGTTGGACAATTCGCAGAAGCAATTGGATTCCGTCCGCGCCCGGAAAGAGGCAGGCGATGCGGACCTGCTGGCGGTGGCGAACGCGGAAGTGGAATTTGTCACCGGCGCGCAAAATCGGCTCGATGCGCTGGTCCGCGCGCAGCAGGCGCTCGGTCAATTGGAAGACGCCGTCCAAAGCCCGCTGACGCTGCCGTCGGTGGCGCTCGACGCGGCCGAAAACGCTTCCTCAACCATTCCAAAATGAAATCGAAACAAGTTGTCATTGGCATCATCGTCTTGCTCTGCGCCGGGCTGGGCACCTACGCGCTGCTCAAGTCGCACGGCGCGGCCTACGCGTCCGACGATGAAGCGGAAACCACCACCAACGTGGTCAGTGTACAGGTTGGCGCGCTCCAGCGCATGACCTTGCGCAACTACGTCACCGGCTACGGCACAGTCGGGCCGGCTCCGGCCACCGCGACCCAACCGGCGGCGGGCGCGCAACTCGCTGCGCCCTCGGCCGGGGTCGTGGCGGTTGTGAACGTGGTCGAAGGCCAGCAAGTGGAGAAAGGCGACGTGCTGATGACGCTGAATTCGGCCACAGCCACGGCGAATTACGCCGAACAGGAATTGGAACGGCAGAAAACCTTGTATGCCCGGCAAAACACCTCATTGAAAAATCTGCAGGACGCCGAGGCGCAATTGGCTTCGCTGCAAGTCGTCGCACCGCTTTCCGGCATCGTCACTCGCCTCAACGTCAAACCGGGCGCGGCGGTGGACCTGAGCATGGTGGTAGCGGACGTGATCGACTTGAACCGGCTGGCCGTGAGCACCGGCATCCCGGCATCCGAGGCTGGCGACCTGAAGCCCGGCGAGGAAGTGCAGGTACTGATGCAACCGCCGGTGGCGACCACACTGTCGTTTGTCAGTCCGGCGGTGGACCCCAACAACGGCACGATGCTGGCGCGGGCGTTGTTACCGGCCGACAGCGGCTTGCGGCCCGGCCTGTTCGTCCAACTGAAAATCGTCACAGCCGTGCACACCAACTGCCTCGCCGCGCCGGAGGCAAGCGTAGTGACCGATATCGCCGGGCAGAGCGTTGTCTCGCTGGTCAACGGTGACGAAGCCGTGCAGACGCCGGTCCAAACAGGCTTCCGCGAAAACGGCTGGGTGGAAGTTGACGGAAGCGGGCTCAAGGAAGGCAATTCGGTGGTAACGGTCGGCGCCTACGGTCTGCCGGAAAAAACCAAAATTCGGGTGACGCAATGAAGAAATCCGAAATCCGAAATCCGAAATTGGCATTCGCAGGGCAGCGTTCCTGTCTGGCAATCCGGATTTCGGATTGCGGATTTCGGATTTTCATTTTATGACCGCCACCTCCTCACGCCTGGGCCGATTCGCCACGCGCCACGCGATTTCCATCACGTTCATCGCGGTGGTGTTGTGCCTGGCCGGGATTTTCTGCGCGCGGCACACACCGTCGTCGGTGTTTCCCAAAACCGATTTCCCGCGCGTCGTCGTCATGGTGAACAACGGCATCATGCCGGCGAACGAGATGATGGCCACCGTCACCCGGCCGATTGAAGAGGCGATGAAAAGCATTCCGGGCGTCGCGTCGGTGCAATCGTCCACCATGCGCGGCGCGTCGGTCATCAACGTGATATTTAACTGGGGCACCGATATGCAGCGTGCGGAGCTTTACGTGATGGGCCGGCTGTCGGAAATCCGCAGCGACCTGCCGGCCACGGCTTCCACCGACGTTTCGCGCGTGGCGTTTTCGTTGAGCTATCCGATCATCGGCATCAGTCTCACCAGTTCCACCCGCAACCAGATGGATTTGTGGAACACCGCGACCTACACCATCAAGCCGATGTTCCTGCAAATCCCCGGGGTCGCCGCGGTGGAAATCCTCGGCGGCCACGAACCGGAATACCATGTCGTCGTGGACCCGCTGAAATTGCAGGCGGCGCAGCTGGGCTTGTCGGACGTGAGCGACGCATTAACGAAAAACAACCTCATCGCCTCCGCCGGCATGATTGCCGAAAATTATCACCTGTATCTGACGACGGTGGACGGGCGTGTGCATTCGCCGGAGGATATCGCGAACGCGGTCATTGCGGCCAACGACGGGCATCTCATCCGCATCCGGGACGTGGCGACGGTGGAGCGCGGCCCGGCGCCGGCTTACCTGAGCATCACCGCGCAAGGCCGTCAGGCGGTCTTGTTCAATATCGAAAGCCATCCCGGTGCCAGCATCCTGGAAATCGCCGCGGACTTGAAAAAAGACCTGGCCCAACTGCACCAGGAGCTGCCGCCGGACATGCACCTGGCCTTTTTCTATGATCAATCCCAGTTCGTCCGCGACTCGGTCGGCAGCGTCTGGGACGCCATCATCTTCGGCCTGATTTTGTCGGTGTTCATTCTGTATTTCTTTCTGAAAAAATGGGGCAGCGTCTGGACGGCCATAGTTACCATTCCGATTTCCGTGCTGATCACGTTTGTGGTGATCAAGGTTACGGGCATGAGCTTCGACATGATGACGTTGGGCGGCATCGCGGCGTCCATCGGGCTGATTATAGACAACGCCATTGTTGTGGTGGAGGCGATGTGCCATCGGCTCGCCGCGGGCGGGCCGCGCCTGCAATGTATTCACGAAGCGATGGGCGAAATTTTAACCGCGCTTATCGGTTCAACGTTCACACCGGTGGTGGTGTTTCTGCCGCTGGCGTATTTGAACGGCATGGCGGGCGTGTTCTTCCGGGCGTTGGGATTGACGATGGTCGTGGCATTGTTGGTGTCCCTGCTGCTGGCCGTCACGCTGACGCCGTCGCTGGCCGCATGGCTGATCCGCGGCCGGAGTGGCGGCGACGCCTCGTCGCCGGGCGCAGGCGCGACACTTTCGTCGCGCGAAAAACAAGCTGGTAACGAGGCATCGCGGCCACCATCTGCGACGGGGGCGTCGCAGCCACGGGGGGAGGCCGGTTTTGTGTTGAGGCCGGTGCTGCGGATTTATGAAGCCGCCGTGCGTTGGGCTTTACGACACGCCTGGCTCACGTTACTGGCGTGCGGATTGGTATTCGGGGCCAGCATCGCCGTCTATTGCCAGCTGGAGACTGGTTTCCTGCCGGATTTCGATGAGGGCGGGTTCGTCATGGACTTCAACGCGCTGCCCGGCACCAGCCTTGCTGAAGCTTCGCGCGTGCTGGACCAGGTGGAGCAAAGCATTCGCACCAACGCAGACGTCGAAGGCTATTCCCGCCGGCTGGGCACACAGTTGGGACCATTCATCACCGAGCCGTATCGGGGCGATTATCTGATCAAACTCAAGGCCGGCCGGGAACACACGACCGAGGAGGTGCTGGACGAAATGCGCCACGATTTCAACCAGCGTTTTCCGATGATCCGCTGGGATTTTCATGGTTATCTCGAAGATTTGATCGGCGATTTGCAGATGAACCCCGATCCAATTCAAATTTACCTTTACTCGCCGGATCTGAACTGGCTGGAGACCAATGCGCCGGTCGTCGAGGCCGAAATTAAAAAGATTCCCGGCGTGGTCGATACGTTTGACGGCCTGACCGAAACCGGGCCGTCCGTCAATCTGCGTGTGCGCCCTGCTGATGCCGAGCGATTCGGCCTGTCCGCCCAGGACATCGCCGATGCCGTCAACACCGCGTTGCTCGGCCAGGTTTCCTCCTACGTGCTTGAAGGCGATCGCACGGTGAACATCCGCGTGCTGATCGAGCCGACCAGCGTGAATACGATCTCCAAATTGCGGACTTTGCCGATTCGTGCACCGACGGGCGTGACCGTGCGGGTGGACCAGGTTGCCGATGTGAACGTCGCGCCAAGTGAATCGGAATTGAACCGCAAAGATTGGCGGCAGGAAGACATGGTTTCCGGACGGCTCGAGGGAGTTGACCTCGGCACGGCGATGCGCGAAATCCAGGCCAGGCTGAGCCGGGACACCGCGCTGCCTCCCGGCTCGGTGGAATACGGCGGACTTTACCAGCAACAACAGGAATCCTTCCGCAATTTGCTGGCCGTGCTGCTCGCCGCCATTCTGCTGGTGTTTACCGTCTTACTGGTGGAATTCCGTTCGTTCTACGAACCGATCGCAATAGTCTTCGGCTCCGTGCTTGCCTTGTTCGGCACACTGATCGCGTTGTGGCTGACCGGCGTTTCGCTGAATATCGTTTCCTTCCTCGGCATGATCATTGGAGTCGGCATTGTTGCCAAGAACGGCATTCTCGTGCTCGATTATTTTCAGCAACTACAGGCGCAAGGCGTGGAACTGGTCGAGGCGCTGGTGCGCGCGGGCCATCGCCGGTTGCGCCCGGTGCTGATGACGTCGCTGGCCGCAGCGCTGGGCATGTTGCCGCTGGCCTACGGCGTGGGCACCGGCGCCCAGATGCTCCAGCCGCTGGGCATCGCCGTCATCGGCGCGCTGTTCATCGCCGTGCTTCTGTCACTCATCGCCACGCCGGTGGTGTATTACCTGTTAATCCAGATGCACCAGCGGTTCCTCCGCCGACACCCCGACGGCGAGCCGACCAATTGATCGGGACTGCCGGCGAACCGGGGGTTTACCCGAATATGATTTACCGCACCCGGGTTTCTGGTTTAATGTCCGGCACCGCAGCGGAAGGGTGGCTGAGTGGTTGAAGGCACCTGACTCGAAATCAGGCTTAGGAGCAATCCTAACGTGGGTTCGAATCCCACCCCTTCCGCCAGCGTTCTTCCAGCCGCAATCCGAATGAACGATTGGCGCTAACGTCTTGACTTATCAGCACCTACCAATAAATGTCCGTTGTTAGCCAAGATTGGGTAAGCTGAACCGGCCCCGCGACAGCAGATTGTCTTTGCGAAAGGCCAGACCTGACGCGGCCGGGACCCATCGAACCGGTCAACAACTGAAAACAGACAGATTATGAAAAAACTACTTATGCCCGGCATCGCGGCCCTGGCGGTGGCCGCTTTCTCCGCCCACGCCGGCGAGGCCGCAGCCCTTTACCAGCAGAATTGCGCCAAATGCCACGGCGCCGATGGCAAGGGCGACACCCGCATCGGCAAAAAATTGGGCGTCAAGGATTACACTGACCCCAAAGTCCAGGCCGAATTGAAAGACGATGCCGCCTTCAAAGCCATCAAGGAAGGCCTGAAAGACAAGGACGGCAACACCGTCATGAAGCCCGCGGAAGGCATGTCCGATGACGACATCAAAGGCCTCGTCGCGCACATGCGGACCTTCAAGAAGTAACTGACGCCGCCCATCGGTTATGCCGACGGATCCCGTCAAGGGTTTCCGCCCGGCCGGACCGTAAATTTTTCCGATGCACCTGCACAACGAAAGTCCGACCAGTCCGGTCAGCCGGCTTTCGTGGTTCCGCCACCGGATCAGTTGGCTGGCCGCGGGGCTCGTGGCCGGAAGCTTATATTGCTGCCTGCTGCACCCGGTTGCCGCCGCCGAAACCTTCGCCAACGCGGACTGCCTGGATTGCCACCTCGACCCTTCGACGAGCCGCATGGTCAACGGCAAGGCCGTCCCGCTTGGCGTCTTTCCCACTAACAGCCTGGCTCGGTCGGTGCACGGGAAACTCGCCTGCGTGGATTGCCACACGGGCATCAAGGAGCTTGTCCATGCCAGCCCTTTGCCGCCGCCCAACTGCGCGAGTTGCCACGCCAAAGAGGCTGCGGACTACGCGACGAGCATTCACGGCGTGAGCCACATGCTCGGTGCCTCCGGCGCCGCCAATTGCTGGGATTGCCACGGCGCTCACGACATCTTGCCGGTCAAGGACCCCGCGTCGCCCGTGTTCAAAATGAACCTGCCGCTCACTTGCGCCAAGTGCCACAGCAACCCCGGACTGACGAAGGAATACGAAATCAATCATCCCGAAGCCGCGGCGCAGTACATGGACAGCATCCACGGGCAGGCCTTGCTCAAGATGGGCCTGATTGTGGCGCCATCGTGCGATGATTGCCACGGCGTGCATGACATCAAACGCGCGGTGGACCGCGACTCGCCCATCAATCACGTCAACGTCGCCAAAACCTGTGGCAAATGTCATTACGGCGTCGAGAAGACTTATGACCAGAGCATTCACGGGCAGCTACTGGCCAAAGGCGACCCGCGCGGACCGGTCTGCACGGACTGCCATACCGCGCATGCGATCAGCAATCCCGAAGGTAATAATTTCAAGGCCATCAGCGATCAACGCTGCGGCAAATGTCATGAAGATCGTCTCACGCACTACCGGGACACCTACCACGGCAAGGCGATGGCGCTGGGCAAGCCCAACTCGGCCCCGGCGGTCGCGGCCTGTTACGACTGCCACGGTTATCACGATGTCCAGCCACCGTCCGATCCGCGTTCGCATCTGTCGCAGCAAAACATTTTGGCCACCTGTCAGAAATGCCATCCGGACGCCACCATAGGCTTCACTGAATACAAACCGCATGCGAACCCGATGGATCGCGCGCATTATCCGGTGTTGCATGTGGTGTTTCTCGCGATGACGGGCCTGCTCGTCGGCACCTTCGCCTTTTTCGGCCTGCACACGGTCCTGTGGCTGGTGCGCCTCATCTATCTGTACCTGCACGACTCGAAAAAGTTCCGCGAGGCGAAAATCCAGGCGCAAACGGGCGGTGAATGGTTCACGCGGTTCGTGCCGTTCGAACGGTTCCTGCATTTCCTGGTCGTTTCCAGTTTCCTGCTGCTGGTCATCACCGGCATGCCGTTGAAGTTTTATTACACCGGCTGGGCCAAAGCCATTTTCAGCGTCATCGGCGGGCCGGACACCGCGCGCACGCTGCACCGCTTCGGGGCCATCATCACCTTCTTCTATTTCGGCCTGCACCTGGTATCGCTGGTGGGCAAGGCGTGGAAGGGCCGGTATACCTTGCGGGATCCGGCCGGTGGATTCCATTTCAAACGTCTCTGGGATGTGCTGTTTGGCCCGGATTCCATGGTGCCCACGCTTCAGGACTGGCGCGATTTCGTCGCGCACAACAAATGGTTCTTCGGCAAAGGCCCCAAACCGCAGTTCGACCGCTGGACCTACTGGGAAAAATTCGATTACTTCGCGGTGTTCTGGGGCGTGGCCATCATCGGCGCGTCTGGATTGATCATGTGGTTCCCGACATTCTTCACGCACTGGCTCCCGGGCTGGATCATCAACGTCGCGCTGCTCATCCACTCCGACGAAGCGTTGCTGGCCGCCGGCTTCATCTTCTCGATCCACTTCTTCAATACGCATTTTCGGATCGAGAAATTCCCGATGGACACCGTCATCTTTTCCGGCCGTGTCTCCAAAAACGAGATGCTGCACGAGCGCAAACGCTGGTATGACCGGCTGGTGGCCGATGGCCGGCTGGATCGTTACCGCGTGAAAGACGAGTGGGAACAATGGAAAAACATAGCGCGCTCGTTCGGCTATTTCTTCTTCAGCCTCGGCATCATCCTGCTGCTGCTCATCATCTATGCCATGGCCGTCCGTCTGACACATTGAACCGGTTCGCAAGGGTAGGGACCGCTCGCCGAGCGGTCCGAACTTGAGGATGTTAATTTTGCTCACAACCCGGTCGCCTCGGCGAGGCGACCGCACCGACAACATTCGACAAGGCCGTTTTTGGCGATACAATAGGCCAGCGAGCCGATGCAAACGCCGCAAACAATTAAAGCCGACGCCCGGCAAAGTGCCAACACGACGGAATTACTGGTCGGCGGCATGACCTGCGCCAATTGCGCGCGGCACGTCGCCGACGCCATTCAAGGCCTGCCCGGCGTCCGCAGCGCTATGGTTTCGCTCGAAAATAAAAAGGCCGCGGTCCGATGGAACCCCGGCGCTGTCGTGAACGTTCCTGCTGTCATCGCAGCCGTCAAAAACGCTGGTTTTGAGGCAAAGGAAGCGCCGGCCAGCTCGACGACGGAATTGCTCGTCAGCGGCATGACCTGCCAGAACTGTGTTCGCCACGTCACTGAGGCCATTCAAGGCGTGCGCGGCGTCCTTCGCGCGTCGGTATCGCTCGAGGCCGGACGCGCCACCGTGCATTGGAACGCAACCGCCCCGGCAAATACTGTCGCACTCCTGTCCGCCATCGCGGCCGCTGGTTACGAAGCCAAACCGGCAGATGCCGCCCACGATCATGGCGAACACCGCCGGTCCCGCTGGCAATGGAATTTAATCGTCGGCGCGGTGGTCACGGTCACGCTGATGATCGGCGAATGGGTGTTGGGCCTCGCCATGAAACCGTGGTTCCAATGGCTGTCCTTCGCGCTGGCGGGCGTGGTGCAGCTTTTCGCGGGCGCACAATTTTACCGCGGGGCGTGGAACCAGCTCAAAGTCGGCAGCTCGAACATGGATACGCTCGTCGCGCTCGGTTCGACGACCGCATTCGGTTACAGCGCGTGGGCTTTGCTCGCAGGTATCGGCGGGCATCTCTATTTCATGGAAGCCGCCGCCATTATCACGCTCATCAGCACCGGTCACTGGCTCGAAGCCCGCGTCAGCGACAAGGCGAGCGGCGCGTTGAAATCATTGCTGAACCTTGCCCCGCAAACCGCGCGGAAAATTATTGGTAGGGCCGACCTGCCGGTCGGCCAGGACACGCAGCAACGCGTCCCTACCGAACAAGACATTCCGGTGTCGGATTTAAAAATCGACGACGCTGTGGCGTTGCGTCCCGGCGACCGTGTGCCAGTGGACGGAATGGTGGTCGAAGGCGATTCGACTATTGACGAATCCATGCTCACCGGTGAGTCCGCGCCCGTGGAAAAAAGACGTGGCAGCGCGCTTTTCGCCGGCACGGTAAATTCGAACGGCCGGCTCGTCATACGCGTGACCGCCACCGGCGAAGCCACCGCGCTGGCGCACATCATCGCCGCCGTGCAACGCGCCCAGACCAGCCGCGCCGACATCCAGCGCCTCGGCGACCGAGTGAGCAGCGTGTTCGTGCCGGTGGTCGTCGGCATCGCCATCGCCGCCGGACTCTGGTGGGGACTCACGCCGGAATCGGCGGGTAAAATTCACGACAGCCTCGCGCGATTTTTCTGGCACGCGCATCCGCCAATCGGCGCAGCGGCGGGATTCATCATTGCGGCGGCCATTTTGATTGTGGCGTGCCCGTGCGCGATGGGTCTGGCCACGCCCGCCGCCATCATGGCCAGCGCCAATGCCGCCGCGCGGCGCGGCATTTTAGTCCGTGACGGTGTGGCGCTCGAAAAAGCCGGCAAAATAACCACGGTGATTTTTGACAAGACCGGGACCGTCACCGAAGGCAAACCTGGCGTGGCGCAAGTCTGGGAGAACACACAATCCGCTATCTGCAATCCGCGCTTTCTGGCCGCCTCACTGGCGCGCGACTCCAAGCATCCCGTGAGCCAGGCAATTGCCAGAATTTCGGACGAGAAAATCGAGTTGGCCGACTGGCGGGAAATCCGCGGCTGCGGCGTCGAGGCCAAATTACCGCCCGCAACCGTCCGCCTCGGCTCGCTGCGCTGGCTCAAGGAATCGGGCGTGGCGTTGGCGGTGGGCGAAAAATTCATTGCCGAATGGTCGAAACAGGGCGCGACCATCGTCGGGTTGGCCGCCGATAAGACTCTGCTCGGCCTGTTCGCCGTGCGCGATACGGTGAAACCGAACGCGACCAAGGTGATTGAGCAACTTCAGCGGCAGGGATTGAAAGTGTATCTGGTGACCGGTGACAATTCACTAACTGCCGCGAGCATTGCCAAACAGGTTGGCATCGCGGTGGAAAATGTGTTTGCCGAAGTGCGGCCGGAACAAAAGGCGGAGTTCGTGAAAAAACTTCAGGCAGGTGGCTGCGACGCCCCGTCGCAGAGTGTGAACGCGACGCCCTCGTCGCGCCGCGAGCGCGTGGCGTTTGTGGGCGACGGCATCAACGACGCCCCGGCGCTCACCCAAGCCGACCTGGGCATTGCCGTCAGCCGCGCCAGCGACGTCGCGCGCGAAGCCGCGGACATCATTTTGCTGAAATCGGAAATTGATGCCGTGCCGGAGTCACTTGGCCTGGCGCGGGCGACATTGCGGACCATCAAACAAAACCTGTTCTGGGCGTTCTTCTACAACGCGCTCGGCGTGCCACTCGCCGCGCTGGGTTTTATCAGCCCGATTTTCTGCGCGGCAGCGATGGGCCTATCGGATTTGATTGTGATTGGCAACGCGCTGCGGTTGCTGCGGTGGCGTCAGGCGGCTTGACGCCGGGAAGATTTGAGAAGGAGGAATCCACCAACGGTCGGGAAAAGGCCGATGGCAAACAACGGAACTCCGAGCGCATAATCCCGCCCAACCGGTGATGTCGGCGGTTGGGCAAAATGTGCAATAAATACCATTGAGTACGGAGAAATTGATGAAAGCTGCGATTTTTCGGCCTCGATTTTGACCGCGGTCAATTTGTGAAACTGGAGCATGTTACTCAGCTCACGTTTCTTTTCCCAAAATGGTCTTGTCTGCTCATATTCCTTTTTCAGCTCTTCCTGTTCGGCCGGCGTCATCGGTTTGGGAATCAGCGAAAGAGTCGTTGGATTATCGAAGTGAGCCTCTTCCTCTTTGTTAATATGGTATTTATCGCGCAGTAAATCGACGTTGGTCTGAAGAACTCGGATTTTCTCCTCATCTTCCCGATATTGCTCCTCTAAGGCTTCAATGCCTTTTGCCGTCATTTGCCTGCGGACGCTCAGACGATAATCCTCGTAGGATTGGGCGATGGCGTTGGCCAGCCGGGCTGCTTCAACAGGATCGTCGCTGGTCACACTGATTTTAATGTATCGGGTACCGCGGATATTTTGTACGTCGATTCGCTTTCTCAGAAGTTCGATGGATTGTTTTGTTCCCAGTCTGTTCCCCCACAGATGTTTTTTGCGCCATGCGTCATTAAGATTCAGGACCTCAACCACATTGCTGAGAACAACCGGTGATCTGATGATTTCAAATGTGGTTTGGACGAAATAGGGGTCATATGAACCGATTCCGGAACGGCTGTCCTGGTCAAGTACGATGTCAGAAACATCTGGTTCAACTATGATCCTCACATCGGATTCATACTGCGCCGGACAGAACACCAACCATAATCCAACGCTACACGACGCCAGTCCGCCAATCAGGAGCGAAAAACCAAGAACAATTGGCCGTCGGGTTTCCATTAGTCAGTTGTTTAATTGACCGTCGAAACATTATTCCCGTTCAACGCCGCTTGACAAAGCCTCATGCCGGGAGCGCCGCAGGCGCGAAATCTTTGTAGTTCCGACAGCCCACAAAGATTAACTCCGTCAGGAACGGCATAATCTGAGGTCGCTCCTGACGGAGCTGAATTCGTTTTGGAATATTTTCTACAATTATGCCGCGCCTACGGCGTTCTCTTTTCGCCGAACGCCTTTTGCAACCCTGCTCGACAAACCTTTTCCCCCGCGTCATGCTGTCAGCATGGCATTTGAATCGGATGCGCCGCTGGACCGGCTCTGGCAGGAATACGGCCGCGCGTTTCAGGAATGGGACGACCTCACGCTCGCGCGCTGGCTCGCCCAGACGCTCGGCGAGCTGGAAGGCAAGTCGTGGCGGTTGTCGCATCCGCTCGTCGGCGCCTACCGGCTCGCGGCCCAACTGGCGCACGACCGCCAGATCTGGTTCAAACGGCTGGCCACGCCGCCCGCCGCCTACACCGAATCCGCGTGCTGCCGCGCGCCGTTTCTGCCGCTACTCACCCGCGACGTGCGCGAGTCCGGCCTCATCTGCCAGCATTGCAACGAAACGCTCGTGCCGTTCGAGGAAATCCCCGCCGACCTGCGCGCCGACCTGGAAATCTGGGCTGCGGAATATGAACCGGTCCACGCCGTGGCGCACTGGGACGACCGCCAGCGCCGGCGCACGGGGAATTACGACGCCGCCTACGAAAACGCCGCGCAACAGGCCGAGCAATTGCTCGCGCGCGCCGGACGCGACCTCGCACCGAAGCTGTTGCATTCCTATGCGGCAGTCGTCTGGGAAGACCAGGACGAATGCCTCGAAGTGCGGCCGGAAGACGTGGCTGTGTGATTGGTTGAATCGTTAAATTGTCAAATCGTTAAATCGCAACTACGATTCGACCTTTCAACGAATTACCCATTTAACCAACATGAAGTGGCTTTTCAAATGGCTGTTCCGGCTGTTCCTGCTGGCCGTGGTGCTGGTCGTCATCCTGTTGCTCTCGCTCAATTCCATCCTGCGCGCCCTGATGGAACATCGCATCCGCGCGCAGACCGGCATGGACGCCGAAATCGGGAAAGTTTCGGTCGGCTTCGTCGAACCGACGGTGGAGATTCAAAATCTCCGGCTCTACAATCCGCCGGATTTCGGCGGCACGCCGTTCCTGAACATCCCGGAAATCCATGTGGAATACGACCGCGCCGCACTCGCGCGCCACGAGATTCACCTCACCCTGATGCGCTTTAACCTCAGCGAATTCGACATTGTGAAAAATGAAGCAGGCCAGACGAACATCTTCGCCATGGGCATCAGACTGCCGAACCAGACAGCGAAGAGCGGCTCCGGCACGGCCATGCTCAAACAACAAACCGGTTACGACTTCAAAGGCATTGACGTGTTGAACGTTTCCATCGGCAAGGTCCGGTTCATTGACTTGAAAGACCAGCGCAACAACCGCGAGCGGACCATCGGCATCGACAATCTGCCGGTTAAAAACGTGAAGTCGGCAACCGACCTGGCGGGTCTGTGCGTGCTGGTCGCCTTGCGCGGCGGAGATTTTTTTGGCTCGCTCCTGGCGCCGGTAAGAGCGGGCGCAAATTGAGTTACTCGCCGGGTTTGGAGTTCCGCGTTTACGCGGCTTGGTTTAGACGCGCCGCGGTGGCCGCTTGAAGGTGGAACGCCAAACCCTGCCAATTTTTGCATTTTCCGGGCCAGAATTTTTCCCTAACCTCGCCCCGTGCATCGCGCGCCGCTTAAAAATGCCGTCCGCCTCGTGGTCAAACTCGGCACGGGCGTGCTCACGGACAGCCGCAAACAGCCCGACCCGGCGCAACTGGACCAGCTCGTTGCGCAACTCGCGGCGCTCCGGAAATCCGGCAAGGAAGTCGTCCTGGTCACCAGCGGCGCGGTGGGCGCGGGCATGGGCGCGCTCGGATTGGAAAAGCGCCCGACCGACCTCGCCGAATTGCAGGCCTGCGCCGCCGTCGGCCAGTCGCGGCTCATGGCCACGTACGCGGACCTGTTTGCGCGGCACGGCCTGATCGTCGCGCAGGTGTTGCTCACGAACGACGACCTCGAACATCACGAGCGCCATCTCAACGCCCGCAACACGCTCGTCACGCTGCTCAGCCGCGGCGTCGTGCCCATAATCAACGAGAACGACGCCGTGTCATTCACCGAAATCAAATTCGGCGACAACGACACGCTGTCCGCGCTGGTCGCGTCCCTGTTGCCCGCCGATCTGCTCGTCATCCTCACCACGGTGGACGGCGTCATCGAAAATTTCGGCAAGGCCAACCCCAAGACCATCCCTCTCATCGAGAAAATTGACTCCACCCTGGAAAAACTGGCGCGCGGCACAGACAGCGACACAGCCGTCGGCGGCATGAAATCGAAAATCGAAGCGGCCAAAATCGTCGTGCGTTCCGGCATCCCGCTCGTGATCGCGTCAGGCAAAAAGAAAAACGTGCTGGCGAAAATTCTGGGTGGTGAAGTCGAGGGCACGCTATTTGTCGCCGAACCCAAAAAATTACAGGGGCGCAAGCGTTGGATTGCCTTTTTTCATCATCCCCGGGGAGCGTTGTTCGTGGACGACGGCGCGAAAAAGGCGCTGCGCGAGAAGGGCAAGAGTTTGCTGCCGCCGGGCGTGGCGCGCTGCGAAGGCGAATTTGCCGCCGGCGATGTCGTGCGGATTTGCGACCTGAACGGGACGGAATTTGCGCGCGGCATCGCGCGGTTCGACTCCGTCGCCGTGCGCGAGCGGAGGCTGCCGAAGGAGGAACTGGTGCACCGGGACGATCTGGTGATTTTGTAAGTGTTAAACAGGTGATTCGTTAAATCAGTTAAATCAGTGAGAACAACTGCTCCATCACGACCTGAATCACCCATTTAACCAGTTACTTATTTAACCAATCACAATGAAAAAATCCCCGGCCATCAACGACCTGCTCCGCGTCATGGCGCGGTTGCGCTCGCCGACGGGTTGTCCGTGGGACCGCGAGCAAAGTCACCTGACACTGCGCCGCCACGCCATCGAGGAGGTTTATGAATTGATTGACGCGATCGAGGCGCATGACGACCACGAGATGGCCGAGGAGCTCGGCGATTTGCTGATGCAGGTCGTCTTCCATTGCCAGCTCGCGCGCGAGCGCGGCGCGTTTGATTTCGAAAAGGTATGCCGCCGGCTCGTGAACAAACTCATTCGCCGCCACCCTCACGTGTTCGGCAAAATTAAGGTCAAGGACGTGGACGAAGTCTGGGCGAACTGGGAAAAAATCAAGCGCGCCGAAAAGCACGGCACTCCGCACGCGCGCCATTCCGCGCTCGACGGCATCCCGAAACATCTGCCGGCATTGCTCCGGGCCGAAAAGCTCGTGAAAAAAGCGCGCAAGGCGGAACTGTTCGCTGGTGGGCGGCTCAAGGGAAAAGCGCTGACGAAGGCAAAGGCAGCGGAACGACTGTTCGAGCTGGCCGCCTTCACCCAAGGCCACGGCTGGTCGGCGGAGGAATTGCTATCCGCCGAGATCAGAGAGCGGGAGCGTGCATTCCGGCAACGGGAACGCGCCCGGTCGCGGTCGTAAACATCCGGCGCAGCCGTCGGCGTTTATTTTTTATCGTATTGCAGCGCCAGCTTGAGCTGGGCGATGGCGGCATCGCATTCCTTGAGCGCGGCTTCACGATGGCCCCCGAAATCGTGATCGGCCGCCTTCAGTTCCGCCTTGGCGCCTTCCAGCGCGACGATGGCGCGGTGGATTTTCGGATGCCGTTCCGTCGCTTTCTCCTGCGCCAGGGCAGTGTTATTCAAGTAAATGGCCAGCCCGGACAACAGGGCCAACGCGGTTAACAACGCGATTGTTCGCTTCATAGTTTTATTCTGTGTTTTAATCCGGCGCGGTTTGCGCCTTGTCTTGCAGACGCAGCAGCCTCAAGAAGGTTTCAGAAACGCATTGATTTCCACGTTTGACCGGGAAACGGCCCAGCCAGGCCCGTTCGCAGTTGACAGCCGGCGCAACTGGCGCGATTATGTGGTGTTGAATCTTCAGGTGTTGACGTTATGAAAACGAGAAGCTTTCCAAGTTTGTCCCTGACCTTCACGACTGTCGCGGCAATGACTTTTTGGGCGGCGCAAGCCGTGGGCCAGGATTCCACTACTGCCACAACGGCGGCGACCGCGACGCCCCAGGCGGCTCAACCGGCGGCGACCGCGCCGGCCGTCCAGCCGGCAACCGCGAGTCAGGCCGCCCCGCAGTTGTCGTACGGCGTGGCCGAGGTCGTGCAACTCGTGCACGCGAACGTTGGCGAGGACGTGATCGTCAATTACGTCCAGAATTCCGGCAACGCTTACGGCCTGGACGCAAGCCAGATTCTTTACCTGAAACAGCAGGGGGTTTCCGACCGCATCGTGAATGCCATGCTGGGCCAGCACAGCCGGGTGGCGGCGACTCAAGCCGCGACGCCGCAAAACTATCCGGCCGCCGGCAACGCCCCAACCGCAACCGCCGTTCCGCAGCCGGCGGCGACGTATGCCCAGTCGGGTCAGCCCTCGTCGGTCTATGTCATTCCGGACACGCAGACGTATAATTATTACGCCAATTCGTATCCGTACTACTACTACCCATACTACTACTACCCGTACTACTACCCCTATTACTACGGCTGGCCGGCCGTGTCATTCTCGTTTGGTTACTATGGCGGCGGATATTACGGAGGTTACCACTATCACAACGGGGGGTATGGTGGTGCCTGGCATTACGGCGGAGGCAGCTACCACGGTGGTGGTGGCGGAGGAGGCAGCTACCACGGCGGTGGCGGCGGCGGACATCATTGATTCGGAACGTCAGCAGGAATTTTAGATTCAATCTGCCGGCGAAGCGAAGCCGGAGCGGCTCAACGTTGAATTCCCAATACTCGACCCGCGGCTGCTACGTCACTGCCCTTTGACCCGGAAAAATTCCACTGGATTCGTCGAAGGTATACTCACGTTTTGGATACTGGTTGTCACCACGCCGCTCCAGGAAGCCGCCGGTAACTCGCCCGTCTCCTCCACCACAAACGGCGCTGTCCCACCGCTCCAACTCAGGTTCACATTCGTGTCTGTGCGCGCGATGGACACGTTGACGGCGTTCGTCACGGTGAACATCACCGCATCATAGGCCACGGCGTGCACACCGTCATCGGCACTTAATTCCAGGGTGTAAACTCCCGGCGCGCTGAAAGTCGCCGTCGTATTCGTCAGCGCCGCGTCGCCAAACTTGACCGTGCCGGGGCCGGAACACAGTTTCCATTGTATTACGGGCGCTGCGTTGCTGAAAACCACGACGCCCGGCAACGTTACCGGCACACCGACGGGCGCCGTCTGGTCCGGGCCCGCGCTGGCTACCGGCGCGCCTGGTGACCGGGGCCCCTCGTTCGTGCCCGTCGTTTGAATCACCTCAAAATTCGTGATGGCAAGGCCGCCGCTGTTGATGTCGTCCCACGCATGGGCCGGCCAGCGATTGTCCGGCGTGATGGAAATGGAGAAGAACGAACTGCTGTTGTCCGCCACCATCGCGCCGTATTTTTTCAATCCCCGTACCAGCGCGATTTCCTCCGTGGTCCAGTTTGTCGGAACCATAAAGCCCGGTTTCAACCGCAGCCGTTGGCCCATCGCCGGATAATTGGTTTGCGACGCCGCCACCGACCCCGCGTCATGCGTCGCGGGATAAATATGTTCCTGTCGTGACACTACCACCACCAGCCGGCAGGCGTGCTCGACCATGCCGCGTTCACACTCGTCAAATCGCACCAGCGCCGGGAACATCGGGAAACCCGCAGCGTCCCCGGAAGTCAATCCGTCCATCCGCAAGCCGTTCGTGTTTAAATTGAACAGGGCGCCGTTCGCTGCCTGCCAGTTCGTGCCGACGCGGCGTGCCTCCCACGTTTCAAAAATCAACCCCTTGCCCGGCTGCACGACGATGGAGTGCCGGTCGCCGCCGGAGTTTGTCTGCCATTGCAGTAATGTCTGCCCGCCCGTCTGCGTTGGCCAGCCCTCGATGGGCTGGTTCGTCGGCGTGGGATACAGCCCGTAAGGATAACTCCCGCCGTTCAAATCCGAATCGTGCGGATAGGTCACGAATTTGTTCGACACCAGCGCCTGGCTGTCCGGCACCAGCACGAAGTTCATCTCCTGGAACAATTCCAAAAACCGGTGCGATGAACCCACATTCGTGTAAATCTGCCCGATCATCGCGTCCGAATTCGCCAGCACCGGCCGGTTGGAAATGCATTCGTTCCACGGATTGGTCACCGGGAAAATCTGCATGGCCGACACCACGGCATCCGCGTTGGTGGTATTGAACAGGATGGCATTGGTGACCACCGGTGGGGCGCCGAGGATGCGGCCCTCCTGATTGATGCGTTCGTTTGCGGCACACAAACGGGAAATGCACCACCACCAGACCAAGGCCGTTACTACCAGACTTTTCATTACGGCAAAATCACTCTGCCGGTTGAAAAGCAAGACACGTGCCTGAAGGCTTTCTGCGCGAATGAACGGGAATTTCTATGTGGAAACGGACCCGTCTGCTCCCGGCTCGAACAAGCGTGGTGTCTTGCAGGGCAGGTCACCGCGTCAACCGCCGCGCCATCTGCCGCGCGCAATTCTCAAGGCACGCTGAGGCGATAGAACCGTTGCGGGTCCGCCCCGATAGAGTCGGCGGCGGACATGACGGTGTTGGTCGCGGTGATGGTGCTTCCCAGATTGTTCCAATCCCCTTGAACCAGATCTGTGCAATATTGCACTTGATACACGGCGCTGACCACCGCGTTCCAGGTGAACGCCACCGCGCCGTTGGCCGCAGTCACCGATTGGAACGTCGGCGCCTGCACGGTGATGGGGATGGTGTAATCGGCCACGACGGGCAGGTGATCGCTCGCGGTGGTGAGGTCCAGATAAAGTTGGGCGGCGCCGATGAAGACCGGCCCGTTGGTCGCCAGACGATTGTTCAGCGCGGTGTTGGTCCCGGAATTGACGCTGCCGAAGTAAGGTATCGTGCCATTGTTGCCGAACACGTGATATGTTCCGGGAACCAGCGCCAGGCCACCCGGTGCGCCGGAATACACATTCGTCGTCATCACCTGCAAATCATCCCGGTACCGCAAATCCGTCGCCGATTCGGATTCCATGATCAGGATGCTGGGATCAGTAGTAGTGCTGCTCCAGTTGATGTTGGGATTGTTCGTCGGATTCAGTGGATCAATGCCTTGTCCCTGATGAATGCCGTTTGGGGCGGTGTTGGACAAAATTGTCTGGTATCCGGGTTCGCCGCTGTCGTCCACGTTGTAATCGCCCACATAAAGCACCCGCGCATCGGCAGGCAAATGGCTTGCTTCGTCGTTGCGGATAATCCGGGCCTCGCCGAGGCGACGGTTCTCGTTGGTCGCTCCGGTGCTGGCTTTGTAATGGCTCACGTAAACATAAAACTCATTCGCGGCGGTCGGCGTCATCCCGGCGGGCGCGAATTCATAACGCATCACCTCGCGATATTCGCCGCTGCTGGAGCCCAGTTGGCTGATGCCGCCCGGCGGGTCGACCGGGACGGACGTCAGCAACTGCACGGTCGCCGTGTTGTAAACCAGCGCGTTTGGGCCGTTGCCGCTGCCGCTATTGGTGCTGCCGCCGAATTGCGTCGCCTGATAAGTGCTGTTCGCATACATCCCCGCAAGCCCGTAAAAACTATTCAGGGCATTCACAATCGGCACCACCGTGACCGGGTTGGTCGTCGTCTCCTCCAACGCCAGGATGTCCAGCGGCTGCGCCGGGTCGTTACCGACGATCTCCTCACCGATTCCTTCCAGCACGCCGCCTTGCTGCACCGTTCCGCCGCCGGAAGGAATTATCAACCCCGGCCGTGCCGTGGTATAGCCGCCGGTGTCGGCCTCGATATTGTAGGTGACAATACGCAGGGTCCGGGTTTGGGCTGCCACGAGCGGGGAAACGTCGAAGACTGCGCCGAGGGCGAGGCAGCCCAGAACAAAATGGATTGTGACGGTTTTTATTGGGCTGCTGCTTGTTGGGGTTACTGATTCACGGCACAATACCGCCGGGCCGGTCTCAATTCAAGGAAATACCGTCATTATAGCCGAGAATGACGGAAACAGATGGGGCGCCGGCGCGTCGGAGCAAAGGCATTTAACGTTTACCGCTTCAGCTGTCCATCTCTCCCATTCTTCCTGCGTCTTGAAATGTTCTTGAACGGCGATAAATCCCGCGCCAACATCCCCGCGCTTTTCCGTTACCAAATGAGAGTGAAACAATTCATCCGTCTGACGCTGGCTTCCATCTGCCTGATCGCATTCGTCGGCTGCAAAACAAATTCTCCATCCGCGCTGCGGCAACCCCCCGCCGGCAAGCGATGCACCTACGTCCTCGTACATGGCGCCTGGGGCGGCGGCTGGGATTGGAAACACGTGGACCAGTTGCTCACCGCCGACGGGAATGAAGTCTATCGCCCGACACTCACCGGCCAGGGCGAACATTCCAATCTCAGCAGTACGAACATTGACCTCGACACCCACATCCAGGACATCGTCAACGTCATTCTCTGGGAAAATCTGCACGACGTGGTCCTGGTCGGACACAGTTACGGCGGCATGGTCATCACCGGCGTGGCCGACCGCGTGCCCGACCGCATCAAGCACCTCGTTTACCTCGACGCTTTGCTGCCGGAAAATGGCGAGAATGTGGATGCCATCCTCCCGCCAAAAGTGCCAAGGACCATCAAGGACGGCTTTGTGATTCCAATCTGGGTCGCGGGGAACCCGCCACCGCCGCACGACGTTCCGCAATCGGCTCGGACCTTCAGCGAACCCATCACCCTCACCAACCAGGCCGTCGCCGAAAAATTGCCCGCCACCTACATCCTTACCGTGGACATGGGCAAATCGCCGGAGCAGGACGATTTTTGTCCCTGTTACGAGCGCGCCAAAACCCGCGGCTGGACCACGCATATCATGGAAGGCGACCACAACGTCCAGCGTTCGCATCCCGTGGAACTCGTCAAACTGCTCGAATCGGCGCCCGCCGAAATGAGCGCCAGGTGACAAGAGACGCAACTAAATCACTCGAAACCAGGATCCCAGTCCCCAGACCCAAAATCTGACGCCTATGAAACGAACTCTTCTGTTCATCGTCTCCGCCACGCTGGCGGCCACCACCGCCATGGCCCAGGATTGGGCCAGGGCCCGGCTCGAAAAATCATCCCGACACCAGGAGTATATAAACGTCAAACACGGCGACCGTGAAGTGAATTGCTTCATCACCTACCCCGAAGTGAAGGACAAGGCCACGGCCGTCGTTGTCATCCACGAGATTTTCGGCCTGACCGATTGGGCGCGCAGTGTCACCGACGAACTGGCGGCGGAGGGTTACATCGCCATCGCGCCCGACCTGTTGTGGGGCAGCGCACCCGGCGGCGGCGGCACGACTGAACTGATCAAGAGCGGAAACGAGGTAGGCCAGGCCATCCGCAAACTTCCGCCCGACCAGATCACCGCCGACTTGAACGCCGTGGCGGACTACGCCGCCAAACTGCCTTCGTGCAACGGCAAGGTGGTTGTAATCGGATTCTGCTGGGGCGGCGGCCAATGCTTTCGTTTTGCGACGAACAACAAAAACCTCAAAGCCGCGTTCGTCTTTTACGGCACCGGCCCGGACAAGGCGGAAGACGTCGCGCGCATCAACTGTCCGGTTTATGGCTTTTACGGTGGCAACGACAACCGCGTGACGGCCACCGTATCCCAAACCGGGGGGTTGATGAAGGACGCTAAAAAAGTCTACGAGCCGGTGACGTACGAGGGAGCGGGCCACGGCTTTATGCGCGCGGGGGAAGCGCCGGACGCGAATGCGGCCAATAAAAAGGCGCATGACCAGGCGTGGAAACGCGTGAGCGAGTTGCTGGAAAAAATCTGACCGGTACCCGGGACGCCGGACCCCGGACCCCAGACTCAACTCACCGGCTCCCGGCCTGCCACGCGGCAATCGCCTCGGCCAGCGCATCCATCGCCTTGCGCTTGCGCCCCATCGTCCAATGGCCCTCGGTGTGCAGGCGGATTGGGCGGATGCTGCCGTCGGGCAACCGGACGTGCAGGATCACATGGGCGATGCCGCCGAGCACCGACGTGCTCCGGGTGTCCGCTTTGCGCTCCATCTGCGCCAGTTGTTGCCGCGTGAGATCGAACTGCTCACTATCCCCGCGGTACATCAACAGGTCCGGCCCGATCCAGAGCGCGCCCATGTCTTCTTCAATCGCCGCAAACCGTTTGGCCAGGCCACTGGCCGGATTCGACAGCCCGACCAGCGTCGCCGATTGCAGTTGCCCGGGCGTAATGCCCTGCGCCGCCAGCCGCCGGGTGATGATGTGTCTTTCCACCGGCGACCAGATCAGCACCCACAACTGAACGATCTGCACACCGATAACCATAACCATCACCGGCAACAGATTGGCCATCCCCGCATCCAATCCCGCTGCCGTCAACACCGGCGCCAGAAATGCCGCCAGCACGAACCCCAGCCCGAGCGCCACTGCCACAATCACGACAATGTTCGCCAGAAACTGCTTCGTCTTCACCGAAGTCCAGACCGGCTGGCGGTAATCGAAGGTGAAACAACCCGTGAAGATAATCGCCAGATAAGCCGCCACGCCTGCCACCAGGAAAAAACCGCCGACGAACAGGAAGAAAATGGAATGCGCGATGAGCCCTGATGGTTCCACGGCCTCCTCCACCGCCGGCGTCGGTCGGTGGTTCCACCAGAACGCCAACACCGCCAGAACTACGATGGCCGTCACCATCAGCAGCCACGTCAGGACAATCCGCAATTTCGAAGGACCTTGATCGGTCGGCGTCATAACTTTGCCCGGGTTGCGAGGAGAATGATTATCCGGATAATCCTCCGCCACCCCCGCAAAAGGCAACTGGAATTTTCGCCGCCGCCCGGCCCGGGGCCACCGTCACCACCCCGGGCCCGGGCAGAGTCCAAATCCTCGTTGACCGTCAGCTTGCCCGCGGCGTCCCCGGTCGGGCATGATGAGCCGCGTGCGTTTTGCAGTGCCGATGAAAAAATATCCTGCCGATCTGATTTTGACCGCATGCCGGATGATGCCGGTCATACTCTGGCTGTCCGCGCTCCCGGCAGGGCTGGCGGCAGACACTGCGTCCCCGGCTAGGACTGCAGCGTATGACTATGCCGAACCCCGATTGCTCACCGGCACCTTGTATGCCATCGGGTCGGAGCGTAAAACGGTCCTGTTTACCTTCCGGCGGACCGCCGCGTGTTCCAACGCCGTGGTGCACGTCGAGCGCCGGTTCTTCGAGACCAACGGCGCTTTGGCCGCCGAGGAGAAGGTGGTCTATGCCTCCAACCGGCTCGTCTCTTTCCAGATGCAGGAATTTCAGGAACGCGTCTCCGGCGCCGTCCACATCGAGCCGGATCCCCGAAACCCGGACCGGCAGAAACTCTTCATCGGTTTCGGACGCGGCCTGACTCCACCGAAGGGCGATGCTCAGAAACTCCCGCCCGACACACTGACTGACGACACGTTGTATCCGTTCCTGCTCGCGCACTGGGACGGCCTGATGCGAGGCGACGCCGTCAAATTCCGCTTCATTTCCCTGGAATGGGAACGCACGTTCGAGTTTCGCTTTGTGAAAGGGGGAGAATCGGTGCAGCCGGGCGGGCCGGTTGTGCAAATCCGGATGGAACCCACCGGCATGTTCGTCGCCAAACTGGTGGACCCGCTCGTCTTTACCCTGGAGAAGAACGGCCCGCACCACATCCTTTCCTATATCGGGCGCACCACCCCGCGCATCAAAAAGGGCAAGTCCTGGAAATATCTGGACGCCGAAACGGTCTTCAATTGAATGCCGGACCGGAGCGAACCACGAGATACGACTTAACACAGAGACACAAGGCCGGGGCAAGATGCGGCAAACACCGGCGAAGAGAGAAGGTGGAGATTTGAAGATGACCCAAGGTCACGGAAGCCGACCGTCCTCCATGATCCATCTTTGATTCTCAGCCGAAAATCTGCCCCCAACGTGCCATTGCACCGCTGCGGCGCAATGGCGGTTGCGTCGGGGAACTTGCGGGCGCTCCCAACAGATCGGTTTCTGCATCCCGCCTGCCCGCTACTTCTTCCCTTGGCTTTTGGGCACCGTAACCGTGACGGTCTTTGGCACAGAAACGTTGCCAGCCGCGTCTGTCGCCTGGAGGGTGATGGTGTAAACCCGGCCCGAGCCGGTGCCGGACCGCTCGGCGCGCAGGGCCACAGTATGATTTCCCAAAATTTGCCAGTCGGGTGACGTGTCGCCATCGCCCGTTCCATTGACTGGCTCGCTGCTCTGCACATCGATGATGCTCCAGGTTGCCAGGCCGCAATAATCGGTCACCTTGGCGCTAACGATTACCGTCACCATCTTGTGGTTGGGAGGCCACAGGACATTGGGCATGGCCCAGGCGCTGACTATCACCGGTGGGTTCGTGTCCACGACCGTCACCGTGGTCCCGCAGGACGCGGAACTGTTGGCGGAATCGGTGGCCGTGACCTGGACGAGATTGGTGCCCGGCGGAAATTCGGCGCAGAACAAGACGTTGGTCTCCGTGGGCGGATTGCCGGCGGGAATCAGGTTGGTCTTCACCTTCCACCCGTTCACCAGCCAGACGACTTTCATCGCGTTACCCGCGGGGCTGCTCACCTGTACCGACAACCTGGCTGGCGAACCGCACTGGACCGTGACGGGGTCCGGGCAACTGACCGTGGGGCCGAGCGGCACCAGTTGCCCGCGAATCTCCCCGGCGGGGTTGGTGGCTGTGCCGATGCTGAGGTAGTTCGACCCGGCCAGTAAATCCCCCACGGCATTGGTGGGCACAACCACGCTGCCGAAGATGATGCCGCCGTTGGTGGGGTTGACCGACGGAAAACTCAGCATGCCCAGATCATACAACACCCCCGCCGTCTGATTCGTCCCGGCCGGACCGTTGATGGTCATGCTCGTCGCCGGCCCCGTCAGGTCCGTGAACCCGGCCGCCGCCCCGTAACCGACGGTCACCATCAAGGTGAGCGTGTCGGTATCGAAGGCCACGCCGCCGGAGATGGGGCCGCCGGAGCCGGTGCTGTTGGTTACAGCGGGGACTGCATTGCTCGGGCTGAGGCCGATGGCCGAATCGGTGCCTGCCGGAGAAATGCCGATGGGAATCAACGCTGCCTGGCCAACGACAGCGGTTGACAACAGAATTGCGATTATTCTTTTCATGATACTCCTTCCTGTGGGAATCGGTTTCCGACTGCGAGATTCATTTGTTTGACAATCCTGAATCATCGTCGGCCATCTTAAAGAGGATTTTGAAAATTACAAGGACAAACTGTGAGCCGTGCGCCAGAGCCTCATTCATGGTGCAGCCGGAAAAACTGTTTGGCAGCGGTGTTGGTAACTGTGGTCTGAACCCAATTTGCATTGGTGGTCAAGGAGGATGACACCGCGCTCCAGGTGCCGGTCAGGTCTCCGGCACTCTCCAGCACCACATCAACGCCATTGTTCGTCCAGGTCAACGTCACGCTGGTCTTGCCCGAGTGCACTTGCGCGCCCATCACGGATAATGGTGGCGGCTGGGACGGTGCGGTGCCTTGCGAGCCGGTTCCAGCGCGGAAATTGGCTATAAATGCAGCGCTGTCGAGCGAGCCGTCATTCACATCGCCCACTTCAAACACGAGCGTATGGTCGCCCGCCGCCAGCGTGGCGGTGGTCGTCGTCAGTGGGCCAAGCAAACCGTGCGGATCGGCGAAGGTCGTATTCCGGTCGTCCGTCTCGACCAGATTCCCAAACGACGCTCCTACCTGCACCGGATTGTTACTGGCGTCGAAAGTGATTTGGTTGGTGGCATCGGTGCCGTCCAGAAACACCAGCAGGGCATCGGTGTATAGGCCGGTCCAGTAGGGATACTCCACGGAGCCGAATATGAAGTCGAATTTAATCGGAGTGTTGGTCGTCAGGTGAAAGTTCACCTGCAGCGCGGCCACATCGAAGGATCCGAAGTCCGGGTCGAAACCCTCGATATGCCCCGGACCGTATGCGTCAAACTCCGGCGTACCACTCCCGCCCATATCGTTATCAGGTGATGGATAATCCAACACCGGATCCGGTGGATCTCCAACCTGGGAAACGTCCCCACTGGAGAGAACCACACCGTTGCTGATTGTAATTGGGGACAGGTTAAAGTTCGAGTAGATGCCGAATTGCCCGTCAACCCCGTTCGCGATGCTGGCGGAAGTGATGGTGAGTCCCTGCGGGTTCAGCGCGGCCCCCAGTGCCGTGGGGTCGGTGGTCGGGGTAACACTCACCATGCCGCGCACGGGCAAAACCGATGCCGCCAGGGCCAGCGCGAATACCCCCAAATGACGAATCTGCATTTTCATGGTTTCCTGCGGTTGAGATTGATTCCTTAGACACGCTGGTGTCGTAAATTAGCATGGGGAATCCACGCGCGAAAGTCAATCAAAAAAGGTGGTGGTGCCCGAATTTGATCGCCCGGAGCGCGGAGCATCGCTCCGCAAGCGCCGAATGTCTGACTCATGACGCAGAGCAATGCTCTGCGCTCCGCAAATCAGGACACCGCCAAAACCCCGGTAGTGGCACGGTTCGAAATTGCGGGTAGCCGGCTACTTGGGCGGAATCATTTTGAGGTCTTTAATTTCCTGCTGTTTGGCCAGTCCCTGGGAAATTTCTTTGATCTGTTTGGCGGAATTTGTATCCCTTGTTTCCCTGTCCAATACCATTGCCTGGTAAAAGGCCCGGTCTCCACCCAGGTCCTCAATCGGACGGTCGCTCGTATAGGGATTTCCGTACAACTGGTATCCCTGACCCAAAAGCTCATTAACTGCCGCGTCCAATTCTTTTGAAGTGGAGGCGACTACCGTGTGATACAGGACCATTTCCATGGATTCAGTTTAGCAAACCCCCTGTTAATTCCAAGTTCCAAACCTGGTCGGCCGGCGCCGCTTGCACAGCGTGCGTTGCGTGCAAGGATTTAGCTCACGGGAACCATTCTTACACGGCCAGGCAATAACTCGCGTTAAATCCCGGTGAGGAAGCCCGCCGAACGGCGACTCTCCACGCGCCGAAACCCGGCAATCGCTGCTTTTCGCTGGCCTCAAACCGACGCCGCAGAAATACTGCGTCCGTGTCCATGAAAGCCGTTCGGGCCATCTTGCTGTTGCTTGGCGGAATCACACTTGCCGGCGTCGCGGCAACTGTTCTGGACGGTTTCGCCACTCCCGCCGCCGCCGACCCGACCAACGCTTTTGACGCCGTTCCGGGTGCTCCCGCGCCGCCCGCGCCGGAACCAGCAGGCCCCGTTGAAATGCAGGTGACCGTTGAAGCCGCGCGCCAGCAGACGAACGATTCAATAACTTCCGGAATTTTCCCGCCGACACCTGCTCCCGGCCAGCCCATGCCGATGCCCGCGCGCCCGCGCTTGCGCGCGGCGCCGCTGGCCCAACACATACCCCCGCCACTTTCGACCACCCCTTCCGCCAGGCGCACCACCAATGGCTTCCCCATCCGGCGGATCGGCGTGGACGAGCGGTTTGCCGCCGCGCGCGAACGGATGGTGACCGAACAACTCGCGGGCCGGGGTATCGCCAACGCCGCCGTGCTGGACGCCATGCGCCGGGTGCCGCGACACCAGTTCGTCTATGCCGAAGGGCTCACCAACTCCTACGCGGACATGACCCTCGTCTTCCGCCGCGGGGTCATCCTCGAAACACCTTACGTCATCGCCATCACCGCCGAACAGTTGGCCGATCAACCCGGCGACCGCGTCCTCGAGGTCGAACCCGGCACCGGCTACGATGCCGCTGTCTATTCGCTGCTGGTCCGGGGAGTTTATGTGACCGAACCGGCGGCAATACAGGCGGACAGAATGCGGGTTAACCTGGAACGCCTGGGTTACACCAACAACGTGTTTGTAGGGCAGGCCGATGTGGCGCAGGGCTGGCCCGAAGCCGCGCCATTCGACACCATCATCTTCAACCGCCCGCTCGACCAATTCCCCGAGAGCTTGTTGTTCCAGCTCAAACCCGGCGGACGCGTCATCAGCCCTGTGTCCGGCGACGGCAAAATGAGCGTTCTGAAAAAGTTCGGCGCGCAACTCGTCCTGCAAACCACGCTGCCGGTCCGTCCGACGCCCATCCCCGGCAATGAGGTTGAAATGCATCTGGTGCCGACGCTCCTCCAGCCTCCGCCGTGAGCCTCGAGGCGGCGAGGATGGAGGGTTGCAGCCGGAGGGAATGCATTCAAACCGCTGCGCAGACGGCTGGCCCCTTGTTTTCGAATGATATGCGTCGTTTTCCGCTAGACATGTGGCCCGCCGAGGAGCAATTTCAAAACCATGAAGACCAAATATCGTCTTGCCTTTGTGTCGTTCATAACCCTTACGGTGCTCGTGTCCAGTTGCAAAAAAGCGGATACGAATCTGGCATCGGAGAATGCCCAGCTCAAAGCGCGCGTGCAGCAGCTCGAACAGCAGTTGAAAGAGGCCGGCACCGTCGTCCCGCCGCCAGCGGCACCGGAATCATCACAGGCTTCCGTCCTGGCCTTGAAAAGCCAATTGGACGAAGCACAAAAAAAGGCTGAGAGCACCGCCGACAACTTGAAGGCGAATAATGCTCAGCTCGCAACCCAACAGCAGAAGATCGATGACTTGACCGGTCAACTCTCCGCTGCCCAACAGGCCGCGGATAAAGCCGAGAAAGACTCGCAGCTTTGCCGGGACAAGTCGGCGGCGCTGATGCAATTGCAGACGCTGCGCAGCACCCTCGCCGACGAGATGCCCGGTCTCGAGCGTTTCCCGCAAAATTATGCGGCCGCGCAACCGGGGGTGACGAAACTGGCGGCCGGGATTACGGATCCCAAAGTCCGGAGCGCGGTTGCGAGCGTTTGGGCCGTGTTCACCCGCATCAACGACACCTGTAAAGCGGCCACCGCGCAAATGGATGAGCGGTCCAGAATCGCGCAGGCCAATTATGACAAATTTGTGGACTTCGGCGGCATGGGTCCAAACGACTATGTCATCGCCATGGGCAAAGAAAAAATTCTGGAGCCCGCGAAGACAGACAACCTGGCGACGGCGGCCATGCGCGATGAACAGGTCATTTCCTTGAAAAAGGATTTGGACGTGGCACTGAAAAACCTTGAGGCTTTAGTGAACGGACAAAGCACCTGAGCGTGGCGGAACGAGGATAGAGGATAGAAAGTTGAGGATGGTAGGGCGGGCACTCTGTTGCCCGCCGCTGTTCCGAATGCGCAGGAAGCGGACTGCTGATTTTCACTAATCAGCGCTGATCCAACCCGGCGCTCATAAGCTGCGGCGGACAGGTAAGTGTGGATTAGCCGTTAAAAGTCTTTGTTCTCTTAGTTTGCTTCTGTTCGAGAAATATATTGGCGGCGGTCGTGTCTTTTGGCAGCCGGACACCTGTGCCCACCTGCCTCCTTCACTTTGGAACACGCGCCCGCCTGTTTGCAATTTTTCCCGCGTTACCCAAACTTTATCCTTCAAGTTCAAGGGCCGTCTTTAAACCCCTCATCCTGAACTCAAAGGCCCGCATGGCATCGCGTCTGCTGCCGTCTAGGGAATCATTTTTATCCATAAAGTTTGCCATGAGAACAATTCCCAAGTTACTCGTTGCCGCTCTGCTCGGAATCAATCCCGCTTCCGGCCAGGTGGCTTTGACGGTCAGCCCGTCCACCACCAGCAACACCTATCCCGGCCTCATCACCCTGGACATCACCGGCCTGACCAACCATGAAACGGTCACCGTCCAGGAATGGCTCGACCCGAACGCCAACGGCGCGATTGATCCCGGCGAGCCGATGATGGATGCCGGTAAAATCACCGACAACGATCCATCCAAAGCCATCATTGGCGGCATCACCAATATCAACATCCCGATTGACAACAATTCCGCCACCGGGGCCATCAGCGCCACGCTGAATTTTGCGCCGCCAGCGGTGCTGGAAAATATTATTGGCCAGCGCCTCTTCAGGCTCGTCAGTCCGTCGGGACGTTTTTCGCCCGTGACCGCCACGCTGGTCGTGACCAACACCGTCACCGCCCAGACCCTGAGCGGCACGGTTTACAGCAACGGTGTCAGCCCGCTTCCCCACGCGGTCGTCGTCGTGCTGCCGCCGAACGGCAACGGTTACACCGCCGCCGAAGTGGCCGACAGCAACGGACATTACAGCATCAACGTCAATCCCGGCAGCTATGTGCTGATGGCAGTCGTGCCCGATTATTTCATAGACCAATCGCTCGTGCCGCAGGTGACTTTGACCAGCGGCCAGTCCGCCACGAACGATCTTTCCCTGGCCCCCGGCACCGTCACCATTTCCGGCACTTTTTATGATGCCGGGAACAGCAACGGCGTCGGCGGCCTGATGCTTGAACTCCAATCCGGCAACCTGTTTGGCATCAGCTTCACCGACACCAATGGCAATTACTCCGCCGCGGTCGCTCCCAATTTCTGGAAAATTGACGCGAACAAGGAACGCATGCCGCGGCGCGGTTACGTCGTTCCCCAGCAAGCGTTGCAGGTGGACGCCACCGCCGGCAATGTGACCAACGCCAATGTCGGCCTCTTCAAGGGCAACGCCCTCTTCTACGGACACATCGCCGACAACCTCAGCCACCCGTTTGCGAACATCGAGTTTGATTCCAGCGACATGAATAACAATTACAATGGCAAAGGTTACAGCGACCCCAACGGCAATTACGCCGCCGTGGCCCTCGGCGATGGCACCAACCAATGGAATTGCAATCCCAACGACAACGCCAATACTCCCCTGGCCGGATACGTCCTCAACAATTCCCAGAGCACAAATATCGCGGCCGGCCAGGCCATCGAGCAGGACTTTGTCGCACTGCCCGTCAACGCGCATATCTCCGGCCGGGTGCGCGACAACTCCGGCAATCCCGTGGTCGGGGTCTCTCTTTACGCCGGCAACTTCACGGGCAACAGCGGTTACGTGTCCGTGAATTCGCAGACCGACCCCGGCGGCAATTACACCCTGGGCGTGGCCACCAGCGCCGGCCCCTGGAGCGTGAACTTCAGCTTTGGCGACCAGAACGACCTGGCCCATCAGGGCCTCGTGGACCTCTTCGGGCCGTACCCGGTTTCCTTCCCGCCCACCAACGTCGTCCTGAACATCACCGTCTATCCCACCGGCTCCTCGGCGCTGACCCACCCGCAGCGGTTCGGCACCCAGCAATTCTTTTTCAACGCCGCCGGCTCCGTCGGCGTCACTTACACCGTGCAGGTTGCGACTAATCTGACCGCCGGCGGTTGGACGCCGCTTTACACGTTCCAGCTCACCAACAGCCCGATGGGCATTACGGATTTTACGGCCACCAACGCCCCGCGCTTTTATCGCCTGCAGAAAAATTAGGCCGGCGAGGGCCGGGAACCCGTCGAATTGAACCGCGGATTATGCGGATGAACGCGGATAGCTGAACAACAAAGTCACCCACTACCCCCTCTCCCCATTGCGTTGCAATGGGGAGAGGGCCGGGGTGAGGTGCTCGTCAAATCCTTGTCACCTGCCTGACGCGCGGAGGCTTCTGCCTGTCCGCCGAAGCCGGGCGAAGGACGGAAACGAAGGGCGGTCGAACGTCGGCAAACAGTTTTTAACGCAGAGGCACAAAGGCGCAAAAATCCGGACCGCAGATAAAACGCAGAGGAACACCGGCGGAAATTTTACAGAAGCTAACTGAGGAAACAAAGAGGTAGGGCTCGCTGTCCCAGCGGGCCGCGGCGCGATAGGGACATTGCGGCCTGCCAAAAAGCAAAAATTTTACTGTTACCTTCGTCTGTTTCGGTTGAGTGTTGTAACGGCGGTTTGTGACCGTCGCCAATCTTCCGGCGCTTATAGAGTGCCGCTACACCATCTCTGTGTCTTGGCGTCGCCGCGTTAAATGGTTTGTGCCTGCTGTGCCTCTTTGCGGCTGGAGTTCTTTGCGGGTTACGTCTTCGCCTTTTTACCTCCAGCCGGATAACTGCTTCATGCGCAAGGCAATCTCCCGTTTGCCGTTACCGGCTTCATGATTTAGTTTTGTTTCGTGATAAAAATTCCAGGGAATTATCACAGCCCCATCCGGGTGGCGAACCGTGGCGACGTGTTTTGGCACGCGGCTGGGAGCAGGAGGAGACGAGCGAATGCAAAGAAAGAACTCAAAATCAATCAAACGCTTTGGGACGCGGCGCCATGTCCGCTTTCGCCAGGGGCGGAGGCGGAATTGTCACCGGCGTAACCGATTCGATGTTCCGCGCTGGACACCGGTGGACGGCGCCTCCGCGTCGGGTGCTTAGCGGAAAGAACTTTTGCCGCCAAAAAGCACAAAGGGCGCAAAAATCCGGATCGCAGATAAAACGCAGAGGCGCTAAGCCGCAAAGAATCGCGGAGGGAACCCGGCGGAATTTTACAGAAGGCAACGAGGGCGTTGGCGTGGGGGGAATATCTCTGTTTTCTTGGCCGGAACGATGCAGTTGCTGGAAGTCGTGGCGGCGACGCCCCGTCGCCGAAGGGGGGCGCGGCGCCCGCGCCGCGAAATACTTTTGCCGCACCATTTGGTTTGCCTGCCGGTCTCAGCGACGAGGCGTCGCCAGCACGCTCTGCGACGGGGGCGTCGCAGCCACGCACCCTGCGGCATCATTTTTCAACTGGATCGTTCCGACTTGGTTTGCTCCTGTTTGAAAAAGAAAAAATCCGCGTCCAACCGCGAGCGCATTCGGCGACTTCTATTTGGCCATCAATATCAAGGTAAGCCACATCCCGGCGATGACCGTGACCGCCACCCCCAGCAGCCAGAGAGTCATTTCCCCGTCACGTTTCAAAACCTCACAGAAATTCCTGAACCGGACAAATAACCTCTGCGCCCGGGCATTGGCGGGTCGGTGGGTTTTGTTTTGCACCAATTGAGGGATGCTCAATTCTCTATTGCAGGCAGGACAGTTAAGTCGTTGGCCGCCCGCCTGAAGGCTGAGTTCAAAGGGTTGGCCGCATGAACAATACACCTTGATGTTCATGACAACCTCGCCCAGAAGAATGTCCGATTTACTTTCGGTCGTTCGCTGAATCACAACATCCTCCTACGCGCCTGCGTTGCGCTGTGTTCCGGATGTTTTTGTCGGCATCATGTTCCTTTGGTGGAGGGACATTGTTTTGGCTTCCGAATTACAGTCAATGGCAAAATCTGATTTTAACGCAGAGACGCCAAGGCGCAGAGAATCGCAGAGTTAATGCATAGACAAATCAAACTCCGCGAAGAAAAGCAGATTGAACCGCTAATCTTCACTAATCAGCGCTGAGGAGCGTGGATAAGCGGTTTCTCTTGGGTTGAGAGTTGAGAGCTGAGGGTTGAGGGAAAAATCCGTGTTCATCCGTGTCCATCCGTGGTCAAAACTCTTTCGTGTCATTCGCGTGTTTCGTGGTTAAAAACGCTTGATCCGATCCGCTGATCTGATTCAACCCGCCCCGAAGAATTTCGGGGTTGAATCTGGGCGTGCCTCGGAAATGACTTGATCTGATCGGCTTCTGTGATCAATTGATCTGGGCGTGCCGAAAAAAGCCACAACGCCAGAAGTCAGGAATCAGAAGTCAGCGGCCAGGGGTCGGAAAGGCTTGAGACAGGATTTACAGAATTCACAGGATTCCTCCCATCCTGAACATCCCGTTCATCCTGTCAAAAAAACCGTTCCCCTTTATCGCCGGAAGCCCCCGAAACCGGTCGCCGCTGCAAAGTCGAACCTCGGCCATGAACCACACGCCGTTCCGTTTATCACTGCCCCGTTCAGGCTTCGGGAAGACGGCACGATTCAACTGGCCAGTCATTCAGTTCTGGTCGAAGAAGTCGAAACGCCACCGCCAAAACTCATTTATCCGCCTGAGGATCGACTGCACGAAAAGCCCTTCATCCGTATCTACCACGGTAATTGCCTGGATTTGCTGGATGAAATTTATCGGAAATACGGCGAGGCCGGGCGCTTCGACGCCATCTTCGCCGACCCGCCCTACTTCCTCTCGAACGGCGGCATCACCTGTCACGCCGGCAAAATGGTCAAGGTGGACAAAGGCTACTGGGACGTCTCACGCGGACCGGAACTGAACCACGAATTCAACACCGAATGGCTGCGGCGCTGTCAGCGCGTGCTCAAGCCGAACGGCACGATTTGGGTGACCGGCACGCACCACGTCATTTTCAGCATCGGCTACGCCCTGCAACAGCTCGGATTCAAGATTCTGAACGACATCGCCTGGGAAAAGCCTAATCCGCCCCCGAACCTGAGCTGCCGTTATTTTACTCATTCGACAGAAACCATTCTGTGGGCTGCAAAAGACGCGAAAAGCAAACACGTCTTCAATTACCAGGAAATGCGGAAGGTGACGGGCAAACAGATGAAGACGGTGTGGCGAGATGTAGGAGGACAGATGTCAGATGTCAGAAGTCAGAAGTCAGAAAATGCCGAACCTGCCGCTCTGACCTCAGACCTCAGACCTCAGACCTCTGGTTCCGACCTCCGACCGCCGATCTCTGACCTCTGGACCATCTCCGCTCCGGGTTCTGACGAGAAAGAACACGGCAAACATCCCACGCAAAAACCCGTGGCGCTGGTGGAACGCTGTCTGGTGGCCTCGACGAACGAAGGGGACCTGGTGCTGGACCCGTTTCTGGGCAACGGCACCACGGCCGTGGCTGCCGTGCGCACCAAACGCGGCTGCGTCGGGGTCGAAGCGGACCTGGCCTATATTTCAGTCGCGGCAAAACGGATTGACCGTGAAATCATCGAAATCTGGCTCCGCCACTTCCGCGTCCGAATTGATATTTCTGTTACAGGTAGGGCGGGCACTCCGTTGTCCGCCGCATTGCCTCGCCCGCGGGAGCGGGAGAGGATGCCCAGAGGGCAGGTGAGGGATGAATGGGAAAAACCATCTGACCGGCGCGCACGGAGTGACGCGCCCTACCAACAAATTGATCTTGCGATCTTCTCCGATTCGATCAATGGATCACGCGACATGGCCGGCGTGCCCGAAATCCAGACCGAGCGCATTTTTCACGAATCCAAGTTCGTGTTCCTGAGTTGCGCCCACGTGGAGCGCGGCGCGGTGGTGCATACGACCGTGGACGTGAGCCTGCAAGAAGCCTGGGCCAAAACCCCAACCGGCAAGAAACGGGAAACCACGCACATCGTCCGCTGTGAAACGGAAATTTTCAGGGTGAAGTCTGGTTGATCGCTTCAGCCAATAAATAAATTATCCCGCTTGCTCCCGAAAGCTTCCATGAAAAAGCCTTTCCGGAAATCTTTAAGATCATCAATGCTCTGCACTTTGGAGAAGCGTTCAAAATCTCCCTCGGGAATGGATGTTAAGGACGAAACCTGTGCCTTAAGCCAGGGGTCCGTAATGTCACGAAGCGGCAGATTCCGTTTTGAGATGTTATCCTTTTTAGGAAGCAATGCCAGATTGGAAAGGTTGTGAATCTTTAATTCCTTGTTTGATAACGTGGAAGAATCGAACTTTTCTTGAGGAATAATATGGTCAATTTCGATTGTGACATCGATGCCATCTGGTCCTTTTTGCTGATTGAGGACGTAATAATAATAAAGAACCGGCTTCAACAATGAATCCACACTTCCTGTCTTCAATTTAACTCCATTGACTGTGTGCTTATCGAATATTTCGCCAAGCAGGCCCTGCCATTTGTCAGTCGGCGAATAAACATCAGGTTCCGAGGCGAATTTTTCGACATGGCCGGCAAGTCTCGAATCGCTAGAACCGCGCCACACTCGAATCAGATATTCATAAATCAGCGTGTCGAACAGAACCTTTGCATTTTTGAGGAATTTTTTAGTAGGAGCACCGGCCCCATAGGGCTTCTCTTTCCGCTTCCAATCCAAATAGGTTCGAACAACGAAGTCCATGGCGACAGCCTCGCTCGTCAGATCCAATAAACTGGTTCGCCAAGAAATGAAAAACTTGAAAAATGCATCGGATGCCAAAATTTTGCCTATGTCGTTGAAATCTTTTGCCAGAGCATCTATGTCAACTTGCCATTTCAGCTTTTCGTTTTCGGAAAGGTGATCAATATGCTCTTTGGAAACACCATTTTCATAGATTGCAGCAACGAGCTTAAAGCCGAGCGTAATCGCCTTTGACAGCTGTTTACCGTCTTTGTAGTCAAAATTCCCGAATACGAAGGCAAGACTCGTTAGCCTATTTGAAAAAGTAGCTGGCCCATCCCATTTGACGACTCCTTCTCGGTGGTCTATAGCGATGGCCGCGTAAAGTTTATCGGTGGCATCCAAAACCTCTGCCGATGGGTTCGAAATTGGCGTATTCCAAGAGGGTTTGGCGGATAGAATCTCAACGGCAGTCAGCGGCGTGCCGGTGCTGTTGATAATGTTGAACGTCATTTGAGCGTCACTGGCGTTAACTCCGGGAAGATCAATTATCCCGATTTTCGCTTCCTGCAAGCGATTCTCGATTGTGTCTATGCACTCAAAACGTCCAACAATCTTCTCCCATGACTGCTCAATCTTTTGCCTGAACTTCTGGCGAGTGTCGTCAACCTTGTAGCGGTTTTTGACATAATTGTAGAAAGTATCTTTCTCCAAAGCTTGCAATCCGTGTGTGTTGCAGTGATCGCGGTAGGCCGACATCCATGTCTTTAGCTTTCTGGAATTGAGCACGCTTTGACCGTCATTGGTCTCGACATAATCGAGGTTCTCAACGATTTCTGAAAAATCAAAAGGACGAGTGAATCCACTTACCTTCTTTCCTTTTTTGTGCGTCAGAAGGATAAGCTTCAGAAGGTCGCCGAGGTCTTGATAGCGCTTCCCGAGTTCTTCGGTTTTGTGGCCGGGGTGGAATTCCCCAGAATTATCCTCCGCGCCCTCAGGCTCCTCGCCCTCTTGGCTGACAGGGGCCACTTCGGACTCATCATTGTTTTCATCTGCTTCGTCCTCCCCCAAATATTCTTCGATCCTTTTCCAGTATGCATCTTCAATTTCGTTCGCATCAGCCGACTGCTTAAACCCGATGTATTTTCTTGCCGAAACGTAAAGCGATTCGGGGTCATTCAGCATTTTCGTGAGTGCATTCCGACGCTGACGCCCATCCAGCAACCATTTCAAAATTTTATTTTTAATGACCTGTTTGTTGACGACGATTACGCCAAACGGAAACCCTTTGAACAGGCTGATCGCTAATTTGAAATCCTTCTTCTCGTCCCAAGTCTGTTTACGCTGAAACCGAGGCAACTTTATCGTCTTGTCCTCGATAAACGTTTTTACCGACTCGGAGCGTATCTCGTAAGTTTGAGAAGTGGGCATAATTGATCCTGAGATTAGATCAAACAGCAGATCACCCGTCAACTGTCGCACGGCTTGAATTCGTTCGATTGAGATGATCAAATCGTCGCCGATGAATCTTTCCATGACCGGGGCATTGGCTGCAGCTTACCAAAGTGGCTCGCAACGTGCCCGCATCGTCACGGAATCCTGGGGTGAATCCAATCTTTACTGCCCAAATTGCTCGTCCCCCAAACTGACCTGGCTGGAGCCGGGGCATCCGGCCAGTGATTATTCATGCCCGGCTTGTGGTTTCTGGTATCAGCTAAAAAGCCAGAAATCGCCCATCGGCGACTCCATCACGGACGGCGCGTATGCGGCGATGATGAACGCCATCCACCACGACGAAATGCCAAGTTTATATTTCATGCAGTACGAACTGCCGGCATGGCGAGTGAAAAACCTCCTGCTTGTCCCCAGCTTCGCCTTCCCGCCCTCCGCCATCGTCAAGCGAAAGCCGTTATCACCGAGAGCACGTCGCCACGGTTGGGTTGGATGTAATTTCAATTTGAGCCGGATTCCGGCAGATGCGCGGATTGGCGTCGTGACCGAAAGCCAAATTTCCCCGGCAGCCGAAGTCCGCGAGCAATTCAAGCGCGTGAAGCCGTTGAAAGACATCGGCGTTAAGGAACGCGGCTGGACGTTGGACGTGCTGAACGTTGTGCGACGGCTTTGCGAGGTAGGGACGGTGGGCTCCGCCGTCCGCGCCCCAAGCGGGCGCAACTTTCCGGCGGCTCTACCGCCGGTGACATCGCAGCGCGATGTCCCTACCAACACATTCACCACCGCCGACGCCTACATCTTCACACGCGAGCTGGAGCGATTGCATCCCGACAACCGGCACGTGAAAGACAAAATCCGCCAGCAACTTCAAGTGTTGCGCGATGCGGGATTATTGCTTCACGTGGGGCGCGGTGTCTGGCGGTTGCCGTAGCTGGAGCTGGGGCATCCGGCCAGTGGTTATTCATGCCCCAAGTGCGGATTCTAGTTTCAACTCAAGGGGGAGCGCACGCGCCTCGCGTGTTGTTCGACGCGCCCCCGCGGCGAATGTCATTCCCCCTGT
>Ga0335085_10000318_pt1 | contig 141970 bp, 146 predicted proteins | sample Lox_Sample_45_FD_206712 | JGI IMG/M metagenome (GOLD analysis project Ga0335085, IMG submission 206712) | Soil microbial communities from Loxahatchee National Wildlife Refuge, Florida, United States - Lox_Sample_4.5 | ecosystem: Environmental > Terrestrial > Soil > Wetlands | place: USA...
CTAGTTCGATTGTGTAGGGCGGACATTCTTGTCCGCCGCTTTTGCCTTCGCCTTTGATCTTGATTCTGATTTCGCCTCTTTCGCTTTTGCTTTCTTTTTCTATTCAAAAAATCCGCCTTCATCCGCGTTATCCGCGTGAAATGCTCTTGAGCAAGGTCTTCCTACGCCTGTGTTGCATTAGAAATGAGTGGGCCAGTAGCTGGTTCGATTGTGTGGGGCGGACATTCTTGTCCGCCGCTTTTGCCTTCGCCTTTGATCTTGATTCTGATTTCGCCTCTTTCGCTTTTGCTTTCTTTTTCTATTCAAAAAATCCGCGTTCATCCGCGTTATCCGCGTGAAATGCTCTTGAGCAAGGTCTTCCTATGCCTGTGTTACATTAGAAATGAGTGGGCCAGTAGCTCAGGTGGTAGAGCAACGCCCTTTTAAGGCGTGGGTCGAAGGTTCGAGTCCTTCCTGGCTCACCACTCAATACCCTTCCCACTTACCCATTCGCCTTTGCCCTTTTCCCTTTTCTCCCTGTCCTTCTGGCCGCTGGAATAACCACGCTCACTCTGCTACTATCGCGGCCATTGGCTTAGCAAGGAGGTCATCATGTCTGACAACGGTGGTGGTGGCGGTTTCGGATGGTTCCTGGCTGGACTCGGTATCGGTGCGGCCATCGGCATGTTGTACGCCCCCAAATCCGGCGAGGAGACGCGCGAAGAATTGCGTCGCCGTGCTGAAGAAGGTCGCGACTACGTGATCAAGAGCGCCCGCGAAGCTCGCGAGTCGGCCAACCAGTGGGTCGACAAGGGCAAAGACTACGTCGATCAGCAGAAAGATCAGTTCCGCTCCGCCGTCGAAGCGGGACGCCAGGCGTACCGCGACGCAACTTCCGCAACTTCCAAGGAGCCGACCAAAGCTTAGGCTCTAGCCGACCGACCAGCCACGTCGGCGGAACAGAGATCATCATGGCAACGGAAACCCAATTCACAATTCTGCTGTGGGAGATTGGCATCGCCGTCCTCGTCCAGGTCGGCGTCCTCATCGGCATCCTGCTCGCGGTTCAGAAAAGCAGTGCTCGACTCAACTCGATCGCCGACGACATCCACAAGCGAACCGTGCCCATCCTCGAATCCACGAACGCCCTGCTGGCGAATACCAAGCCACAGATCGAAACCATCGTCGAGAACCTCACCGTCACCAGCGAAAATCTGAAGACACAGGTCGACGACATCATCGATCGCGCGCGCCTGCAGGTCGTTCGCGCCGACCAGCTCGTCACCAGCACCATGGACAAAGTCGAAGAGGTGCAGCAGACCGTCATCTCGCCGGTCCGCCAGTTGGCAGGCGTCCTTCAGGGATTGTCGATGGGATTCAACGTGCTCTTCGGACGCCGCGGCCACAATGGACACAGCCAGCGCGGCGGCAACGGCGCCGGGGTTCCTCGCGACGAAATGTTCATCTAGAATTCATCCGAATCCGGGCAGCGCTGCGGCGCTGCCTTTTTATTTCAACACCTCATTGATCGGAATCGCCGCGCTCAATCGCCGCCAGCCTGTTCCAATAGGGCATCGACGCACTGCCCACCACATCCGTGTAGTCCTGGTTGTCGAAGACCACCACCACCACGTGCTGCACCGGTAGTCCCGCATTAACGCTCGTGGTATTGTTGCTCGAACCTCCGGTGCCACCCCCGCATGCCGCCATCGCGGCCAGCAAAATCACAGCAGGTAATATCAGTGCGCGCGAAATCATTACCCCGAGAGATGCGCGCCCCGAACCGCCGGTTTGTACTGCAACGTGAGCTGTCGCAAGCGCCCTCCCGCGCGGAACTCAGGCCAGCATTGCCGTTCTCTCCCCAGCCTTTCGTGAACAAAAAGCCAGTGCAAAAGTGGGTGCCTAAGGCACGCTCCTCATATCTTCCTAAGTCTCTGGTGCGCTACAATCCGCAACATTGGTGGTTGCGCGATCCACGTCTCGCTTCCACTCGAACGGAGCGCCACAAATGCCATTTGGCTTCGGAGTTATCGCCCTCGCAATCGTCGTTCTTTACATTCTCAGCTCCATCAAGATTCTCGCCGAGTACGAGCGCGGCGTTATCTTCCGCCTCGGACGCCTCTTGCCCGAAGCGAAAGGCCCCGGCGTGATTCTGGTCTTTGCGCCCGTCGATCGCATCGTCCGCGTCTCTTTGCGCCAGGAAGCGATGGAAGTTCCGCCGCAGGACATCATTACCCGCGACAACGTCACGTTGAAGGTTAACGCCGTCATCTTCCTGCGCGTCATCGAACCGCGGAAAGCCGTCAACGAAGTCGCCAATTATCTCTACCAGACTTCGCAATTCGCGCAGACCACGCTTCGCTCCGTCCTCGGCGAAGTGGAACTCGACGAACTGCTCGCCCATCGCGACAAGATCAACCTGCGCCTCCAGACCATCCTCGACGAGCACACCGATCCCTGGGGCGTGAAGGTCGTCCGCGTGGAAGTGAAGCAGGTTGACATGCCCGAGAGCATGCTGCGCGCCATGGCTCGCCAGGCCGAAGCCGAGCGCGAAAAGCGTGCCAAGATCATCCACGCCGAAGGCGAATTCTCGGCGGCACAACGGCTGACCGATGCCGCTCATCTGCTCGCCACCGAGCCCATGACCATCCAGTTGCGTTACTTGCAAACGCTGACCGAAATCGGCGCGGAGAAGAACACCACCATTGTCTTCCCCGTCCCCATCGACATCATGCAGGGTATTCAGAACTTGCTCACCGCCCAGGTCACGGCGGCAGACAACAAAACCAAGGCAGGGGCATAAAGAATGGCGGAAGGTCAGGACACCGAAATCACTCTCGGCACCGGAAGGCTTCTCGGACTCTTCTTCGGGCTCGTCGTCGTCTGCGGCGTCTTCTTTGGACTGGGCTTCTCTCTCGGCCGCAACTCCATCAAATCCGGCGCGCTCACCATGGAAGACACACCCACCGCTACTTCATCCCCCTACGGCGGCGCCAAAACCATGGCCGGAACGCCGGAAAAGGTCGTCCCTGCCCCGATCCAACAGCCCCAGGGTGCCCCATCCTCTTCGCCTTCTGTTGGCGAAAAAGCGGGGTCCGATGCCACGCCCCCAACGGTAGTCTCGCCGGCGGCGTCCGCTCCAGCCAGCGCGACTCCGGCTCCCGAGATGGCTAAGCCCGCTGCAACCGCAGTCGCCGGCAACGGATACACCGTGCAGGTCGCAGCCGTCAGCAAACAGGAAGACGCCGACGCGCTCGTCGATGCGCTGAAGAAAAAATCTTATCCCGTCTTCGTCGCCAGCGCCGCCGCCGACAAACTCTTCCACGTCCAGGTCGGCCCGTTCGGAGACATCAAGGACGCCGAAGCCATGAAAGCCAAGCTGACCGGCGACGGCTACAACCCTATCGTGAAACGATAGAACGAATCGGCTGCTGGCATAAGGTAGACATCTCCAACCTGACATCTGCCTGATGCCGGCCTGTGTCGGGCGGACTTGCGTGGTGGCGGACATTCCTGTCCGCCATCTCATACCCAAGCTTTTTTCCCTGTTTCTCCGCGGTCTCTGCATTAAATTCCTGTTTGCTCCAGCCATCCGAAAGGTTCCCAAGACTACGAGTTGCCTCAAATCTGCGAAACGTCTACAATGCTTACAATAGTTACAATATGAAACCCGCTCGCTCTACCGTTATCAGCATGCGCTTGCCCGAGGAAAGCGGTCATCGCCTTCGCCGCCTTGCCAGTCGTCACGGTTGGACTCCGAGTGACGCGAGCGCTCGCCTCGTTGAGGAAGGCCTTCGCCGATCAGAATTCGCCTTCATCGACTTTCGCGATTCAGTCGTCGGCCGCCAAGCCTGTCTTCAGGGAAGCACTTTGGCAGTTTGGGAAGTTGTCGCCCTCCTGCGCAGCTACGCCGGAAAAACCGTCGCTGTCGCGAATCACCTTCGCTGGCCGGAAGCCAAGGTTCAAGCCGCCTTGAACTACGCCGAAGCCTTTCCCGAGGAAATCGAACAGGCAATCTCCGAAAACGCTGACGTCGATTTCACGGCTCTGAAGCGCATGTTGCCGCAAGCGATCAGCGTTCCGTCACGGCGCAAAACTGCAAAATCCCGCAACTCTTAGGCAGATGCTTCGCCTGCTGCTCGACGAACACATCTCTCCGGCCGTGGCTGAAGGGCTGAGACGCCGTCACAGAACACTCATTGTCCATGCTTTAACCGAATGGGAAGACGGACGCTTCCTCGGCCTCGACGACACTTCCTGCCTGCTTAAGGCTGCGTCTCAGCAGCTGACGTTCGTTACTTACGATCGCCGCACGATTCCGCCTCTGCTCAAGATTTGGGCGGAAGAAGAACGCACTCACGCAGGCGTCATCTTCATCGACGAAAAAACAATTCCTCAGGCAAACATCGGCAGACTGGTGAATGCTCTCAGCAGAATCTTCCGCGAATCCGGCGCTTGGGACTGGACCAACCTCGTGTGCTTCCTTCAGAAATGACCCCAATTCACCTTGCTCACTATCCACCAACCACTATCCACTGAATCTCTCTTCTTTCCACGGATCGCCGTAATTGTGATATCCGTTCTGTTCCCAGAAACCAGGTTCATCGCGCTCCATGAACTCGATTCCGCGAACCCATTTCACCGACTTCCACGCATACAACTGCGGCACAATCAGCCGCAGCGGATATCCATGATCCGCGGTCAGCGGCTGACCGTCGTGATGCGTCGCGAGTAAGACGTTGTCGTGTTGCAAATCTTCCAACGGAACGTTCGCCGTGTAACCTTGTTCCGCGTGCACGAGCACGAATCGCGCCTCTGGCTTTAGCGTTACGAGTTTCAAAACGTCGTTGAACTTAACGCCTTGCCAATCGTTGTCGAATCGCGACCAGCGCGTGACGCAGTGAAAGTCGGAATGCGTCTTCGACTTCGGAAGCCGATTGAACTCGTCCCAAGTCAGCTTCACCGGCGCTTCGACAGCGCCGTAAATGCGGAAGTCCCATCGCGCCGGATCGAACTGCGGCACCGAACCGTAATGCAAGACTGGCCATTTCAGCGTCGCCGATTGTCCCGGAGGCAGACGATGCTCATCGCGCATCTTCCGCTCCAACTCGTGCCGTTCCTTGTAGTCAAAAAGCGCCATTCCTATCTGATTCCTAAGCTTGTCCGAAGCGTCATCTTGGGACGATCATAAGACTGCTCTCTCGGAGCGGGCAATTCCGTCGCGACCCGTTTCTGCATCTCAATCCGTGGGACTTCAAAATCTGGGAGATTTCCGTTCTGTCGGAACCAGACTTGGTCGATCCGTCGACTTGGAAAAGCAGCAAAAAGTGCCGTTGCTGCGACGGCGAATCTGGAGTAATTTAGAGCCACTTGGGGCTTGAATCTGGGGTGCGCGAATGCCGGTCCTATTCCTCACGCTCGCGGCTTTTGTCTTCTTCATTCTGGTTTTGATTGCCCTGAGTGTGGCGCAACTCGCCGAGCGCAAGGAAGAGCGCAAGCTGTTCCTGCGCATGCCCGGAAAAGCCTTCACCGTGATTTCCGTTGCTCAGGCGTTCGAGGAAGATTCGGCAATTCTCTGGGAAACGCAGGTTCCGGGACTGCGGCTGATTGCGACCGGCGGACCGAAAGGCACGCCTGTGACCAAGATGCGGCGATTCTTCGCCACGACAGCGCGACATTATCCTGAGCTCTACGAAGGCGTTTACTTCGAGCAATGGGTTCATTTCCTCGAGGAAGCTGAGTTGGTGACGATCGCGGGAGACGACAAGATCGCAATCACGCCGCAAGGGCTCGAGTTCCTGAAGTATCGACTCACGACCAAGCCGATCGCAGCGTAAACTGCGGTTCGGTGTCTGTTCTGGTTTCATCTTCCGCCTTTCACGCGAGCCGTTTGCGCCTCGAACTCAGCGAGCGCGGACGCAAGTTCGCCAGCGCTCGAGGACTTTCCGCCGAGTTCAGCTACGGATCGTCGCCTGTCGTGCTGTATTCGCCATGCGACGATCAGCATGGAAACTTCTTTCCCGAATCGTATCGAGCGATCCAGCAGAATCTCGCGTGGCGCAAACGGCTGGACAAAGTTCATACCAGCGATTCGCTGCCGCGAGCCGATCGGCGCTGGTGCGAGCTCGATTCCTGCAACAGCTCGGATGCGCTGCTGATGAACATCTTCTGCTGTCCGGAAGCGTTCGACGATGGCAGATTGGCATCGCTGCTCGGAGTCGAGAGCCAAGAACCGGAGTTCGGATTCAAGGCTCGCGTTCCGCTGCTGGACGCGAAGTTCGATCGCACGGAAGTCGATATGCGGATTGGCAATCTGCTGGTCGAGGCGAAGCTGACGGAAGCGGATTTCCAGTCGAAGGCGAAGGCGTTTGTCGATCGCTATCGCGATTTCGAGAAGGTGTTTCGGCGGCGCGAACTGCCGCAGTCGAAGACAGCTTATGGTTCGTATCAGCTGATCCGCAACGTGCTCGCAGCGTTTGCGCTCGACTGTTCGTTTTGCGTGATGCTCGACGCGCGACGTCCTGACCTGATCGAGCAATGGTATGCAGTGATGCGCAGCGTGAAGATTGGCGACTTGCGCGTGAGGTGCAAAGTGCTCACGTGGCAGGAGCTTTCCGAAGCGCTGCCAACTTCGCTACAGCAGTTCCTCGACGAGAAGTATGGGATTCGGCCAGGACCGATCGAGCCTTACGAGTTCGAGCATCAAGGTTCGTAAGTTCTCACTTCCTCGCGATTGCGAGGAGCCGAGTTGGTAAGATAGCGCAACTACTCTCATCGGGTGAGGCTTGAACGTGGAAGCTCAGGAAATCAGCGAATCAATCGAAAAAGCAGGCGAAAGCAACGAGCGCAAAATCGGGCTAACGATGGCGATCATCGCAGTGCTGCTGGCGCTGGCGACGATGCTGGGTCATCGCACGCACACGGAAGAAGTGCTGATCCAGACGAAGGCGAACGATCAATGGGCGTATTACCAGGCGAAGACGATTCGCTCGCACATGTACGAAGCCGACGCCGAAATGGCCGCGCTTTTCCCGAAGGGTGAAGCGCTCGCCGAGAACTTCAAAAAACGGTCCGAAGACCAAAAAAAGGGCGCCGAAGAGGTTCAGAAAGAGGCCCACGAAAAAGAACAGGAATCGGACGCGGATTCGAGGAAGGCAAATCGCTTCGATACCGCCGAAATCTTTCTCGAGATCGCGATCGTTCTGTGCTCGATTTCGCTGCTGACGCGAATGCGAATCTTCTGGCTGGTGTCGTTCGGCAGCACGGTGATCGGCGTGGCGTTTATGATCCGCGGATTCCTGTGATCGAACTCATCTTTCCGCAGCTGCGCCGACGAGCGTTCCCGCCTGCAGGCTGAGAGCGGCGGCGCCGGCGATTCCGGCATCGGCACGATACTTGGCGATGATGATGGGAATCTCGCTGGCGCGCTGATTGACCGACCACTGTGGAACCTGCCGGCGCACGTGGTCGAACCAGCCTTCCATCAACTCACTGACTCCGCCACCAACGACGATGACCTCAGGCTCGAGGAGATCGATGATGTTGCCGAGCCAGACGGCGAGAATGTCGGCGGTTTCTTCGAGGATTTCGGTGGCGAGCTGGTCGCCGGCGTGCCAAGCCTTGCCGATGACTTCGCCGGTAATGTTATCGACGTTGCCGCCTGCCATCTCGATGAGGGGTTGGGCGATGGATCCGGCGGCGCGAGCTTTCTCACGGGCGCGGCGGGCGATGCCGCTGCCGGAGACCAGAGCTTCGATGCATCCGGGCTTGCCGCACTTGCAGAATTTGCCGGCGCGATAGTCGATGGTCATGTGACCGCCTTCGGCGGCGGCTCCGGTGCGTCCGTAGAAGATGTGGCGATCGAGGATGATTCCGGTTCCCACGCCGGTGCCGAGGGTGGCGTAGAAGACCTCTTTATATCCGCGGCCAGCGCCCCAGATGGCTTCGGCTAGTCCGGCGGCGTTGGCGTCGTTATCGAGATGGACGGGCATCTTGTAGGTTTCGGCCAGCCGCTCGACGAGGTGATAGTTGCGCCAGCAGGGCAGGTTCGGCGGATTGAGGACAATTCCGGCCTTGGGATCGAGCGGTCCCGGCGAGATGATGCCGATGCCGTCGGCGTCGCCACGAGCCTCTTTCAGTCCCGCGTCGATGGCGGTCTTGACGGCGGCCAGTCCCTCTTCGGCGGTGCCGCGAGGGTTCATCGGGTTGCGGGTCTTGAAAACGATTTCTCCCGCATGATTGACCAGGCCGGCGGCGACCTTGGTGCCGCCGATATCGATGCCGAGCAATTTATCCACTATGAGTTCTCCGAAAAGCGCAAGTTTAACAGCAGGGGGGAGCGGAACCCAGTAACCAAAAGATGGCACGTATGGATGCCGCATGCGGGATGGGGTTCATTTGATGCCTGCCAGGCGTCGATATTGTTCGTCGCGGGTGAGGACCTGGAGCACGCGGCGCGCATTTGCCTGCTGCTGGTGACTGCCGGCTTCGCCCTTGGGCGGAAGATCGCGGGTGATGCGCTGCCAGTCTTCGAAGTCAAGTTCGGGACAGAATTCCGGCGGTTCATGGGGGGAGAACTCTTTGCTGTGAAGTCTGTTGGAGCGAGCCAGGGCGGTGGCGGGGTCGGGATCTGCCGAGAGAAGGAAGGTTTTATTGATGCCAATGCAGAGCCTGGTGCTGCGGGGAGCGGTGTCGGTGCTGCGAGGCGTGTTCTCGTCGGCCTGATCGAGCGAGGTATTGTGGAGGTTTTCATCGAGATGGAGCGCCTGCTGCATGGGAGGAGTGATGTCGGTGACAGAGTTGCGCGAGGGCCAGATTCCGGCTTTGCCAATATTGTTTTGCGCGAGTTGGAGAGTGTAAAGCATCATGCCAGCCTCTTTGCGGCCGAGGAGGCTCTTGGAAAGCGCAACATAGACGTGATGAATGGCGATCTGGATGGAATGGCGGTTTTCGAGAATGGGAGGAACATAGCGCGGATGGCCGGGGAGGATGAAGTCGGCGTGGAGACGGCGATGGTAGTGGCAGAAATCCTGGTTCTTGAGGGGTGGAGTCTGGCAGCGATATCCGCTGTCCATGACGTGGTGGCACTGAGGTTTCGTGGGTTCCATCGGAGTTTCCTTTCGTTGTTCGTTGTTCGTTGTTAGTCGTTAGGAGTCAGGAGTTCGCCGGTTCATCGATGCGCTGCGGTTGGGTGTTCCCAACCTTGGAGATACATCCCCCTCCCCCGGGGGTGGTTCTTTGAAATCAATCACTTAGGCCCGAAGATGTCGTGACTTTTGTTGCAAACAAAAGCACTTACGCATAAGTACGCCTAAATCAGAGACTTACAGACGAAAACACAGGTTCTGCTTTGAGTTAGTGGACCGCTCCTTTCGCTTTCGGACCCAAAACAAAAATCCTGTCCGGTGAGGACAGGATCGGTGATGAGCGCGGTGGAGGAAAAAATACGCCTCTACCAGCTTCTATCTTGATTATAGGAATTTCGAGCGGGGGCGAGTGCCAAATTCGCCGAATTTATATTTCGTTTGTAACGAGTGAGTTAGGGGGAAAATCGGGGATTCGGGTGCTTGACAAGTTTTTCCCGAATTGGGAACAAGAAAGGAAAACAGGGAGTTTCGAGTTTACGGAGGGCACGGAGGAGGATGGGGAGAAATGCAGATCCCTCGGGCCTGACGGCCCTCCCTTCGGCTTCGCTCAGGGCAGGCTGTGATGACAAGGCGAGCAATGGTGGTCTGTCCGCCGAGGCAAAGCTCCACGCGGAGACTACCCAACAGCCGGCGAGACGCCCGGCGCTACCTTCTTTTCGCGTCGTTCGAGAGGCAAGAATGCCAGTCCCACATCAGGCGGCGCGGCGACGGCGGAGGCCAACGGCGTCGAGGGCTTCCGCCGGTTTGGATTCGAGCTGGTCGTAGGTGCACTGGCGCGGGGACTTTTCGGGGCGCCAGCGAAGGAACTTGGTGCCGTGGCGAAAGCGTCCGCCGGAGAAATGGTCGTAGCGAACTTCGCAGACGAGTTTGGGTTCGAGAGGCTCCCATTGGGAACTGCGTTCAGTGGACCAGCGGCTGGGTCCACCGGGGGCGTTGCCGGTGAAACCTTCGCCGCCTTTGAGCGGCTCGACGATTTTCTTGAGGTCGCGGCGCATTTCGGGCGTGAAGCTGGACGTGAAACCGATGTGGTTGAGTTTTTTCTGATCGTCGTAGAGGCCGAGGAGAAGCGAGCCGATGCCTCCGCCCTTGGAGGCGTAACGAAATCCACCGACGACGCAGTCGGCGGTGCGCAGGTTCTTGATCTTAACCATGGCGGTGCGTTCGCCGGAGGCGTAGGGCGCGTCGAGGAGCTTGGCGACGACACCATCGAAGCCGACGCCGGCGAGATGCTTCATCCAGTGCTGGGCTTCGGAGAGTTTGGTCGTCGCGGGCGAAAGCTGGATGGAACTGGATTTCGGCACATCGCGGAAAAACGATTCGAGTTTGGCGCGACGGGTGGAAAGAGGTTCGGCGAGCAGCGATTTGCCGCGCTGGTCGAGGAGCAGATCGAAGGTGAGGAGGCTGGCGGGAGTTTCGACGGAAAGCTTCTGAATACGGCTCTGGGCGGGATGAATGCGCATGAGCAAGTCGTCGAAGGAGAGATGCTTGCCACGAAAGATGACGATTTCGCCATCGAGGACAAATTTCTTCTGCGGCAGCTTTTTGAGTTCGGCGATCAGTTCGGGAAAGTAGCGGCCGAGGGGCTGTCCAGCCTTGGACTGGAGAAGGATATCGTTACCGTTACGGAAGGCCAGACAGCGGAAGCCGTCCCACTTGGGCTCGTATTGCCATTGGGTTCCCTTCGGGATGTCGTCGACGGACTTGGCTTCCATGGGTGGGAAGGGTGGTTGGATGAGCAGATGGATGGATGGGAAGTCGGTCTTGATGTCGTCGGCGGGAAGGGCTCCGAGTTGGATGGCGGCTTTGTGGCGCGGCATGGAGAGTGAGATGCGCGTCCCGGCAGGTTGAGTTCGCGAAGAAGCGGGTCATCTGGATAGCTGGATATCTGGATAGCTGGTTATCTGGATATCTGGTTATCTGGATATCAGATGAACCGACGACCTTCGCTCCTTTGCGAGCTCCTCGTGGGGCACCAGAGAACGATGTTTTATACTCAGCCTGATGCTTCAACTCACCTTGGAACAGGGACAGCGGGCGGCCGATGAGGCGCTGGAACGGCTTTTGCCCGCGGGGACGGCGTTTCCGCCGTCGATTCACCAGGCGATGCGACACTCGGTGTTTGCGGGCGGCAAGAGGTTGCGTCCGATATTGGTGATGGAATCGGCGCGGATGGTGGCGGGAGCGCTTCCGGAAGGCGTAGCCGATCTGGGCGCGGCGCTGGAGATGCTGCACACGTATTCGTTGATCCATGACGATTTGCCGGCGCTCGATAACGATGATTTGCGGCGGGGGCGTCCGACGTGTCACAAGGCGTTCGGCGAGGCGACAGCGATTCTGGCGGGCGATGCGCTGCAGACGTATGCGTATGAGGTGATGGCGAAGCTGGGTTGCACGGCGGAAGCGCGGGTGCAGATCATCGCGGAAGTGGCGCACGCGACGGGCACGGTCGAAGGGATGATCGGCGGACAGGTGATGGACCTGGAGGCGGAGCACCGGCGTCCGGATGCGCAGACGCTGGAGTACATTCATCGGTCGAAGACGGGGGCGCTGATCACGGCATGCCTGGTGGTCGGCGGAATGTATGCGGGGGGAACGAAGGACGACATCGAGCGACTGCGCTGTTTCGGGCGGTCGGCGGGACTGGCGTTCCAGATCGCGGACGACATCCTGGATATGACGCAAACGTCGGAACAGCTGGGCAAAACAGCGGGCAAGGATGTGAAGGCGGATAAGGTGACGTATCCGGCGCTGTACGGGTTGGAGAAGTCGGCGCAAATGGCGGATGAATTGGTGAAGGCGGGATGCGAGGCGCTGAGCGTGTATGGGCCGCGGGCGGATGTGTTGAAGGAGATTGCGTACTACCTGGTGCAGAGGAAGAAGTGAGGGTTGTAAAGTTCGAGTTAGTTTCTCAGTTCAGCGCTTAAATTGACTTCATCGTTTCGCACGAAATTGGGCTGGCTCTTTCTAATTCCGCCATTCTTCATCGTGGTTGGATTCGTGCTTGAGAGGTACAAGGTCCAATATTAATGAGCATCTCTTCCGATCACTTCGTCGACATTCTGGCGGTTGCGGCGCATCGCGATGATGTGGAGCAGACGTGTGGCGGGACACTGCTGAAGGCGGCGGAGCGCGGACAGAAGACGGCGATCCTGGACTTGACGCGCGGTGAGATGGGGACGCGCGGGACGGCGGAGGATCGGGCGCGCGAGGCGGCGGAGGCGGCGAAGTTTTTGCGGGTGGCGTGGCGCGGGGCGCTGGATATTCCCGACACGCGCGTGGAAAACACCTATGACAATCGGCTGAAGATTGCGCGAGTGATAAGGATGTTGCGTCCGCGGGTGGTGATCCTTCCCTACTGGGAGGCGCGGCATCCGGATCATGCGAAGAGTTCGCCGCTGGGATATGAGGCGTGCTTCCTGGCGGGGCTGACGAAGCTGGATTTGAGCGGGGTGTCGGCGGAGAGTTTGAGCGTGACGGTGTCGAGTTCGAGTGCGGCGCTGTCGGCGGAGAAGCCGTATCGTCCGTTCAAGATTCTTTATGCGTCGCTATATGCCGAGGTAAGGCCGTCGTTTGTGGTGGAGATCACGGACCAGTTTGAGGCGCGACTGCAATCGCTGCTGGCATACAAATCGCAGTATGGGCAACAGCCGGCTGGCGCGGAGCTGTTTGTGCCGGAGAAGGAAATCCGGACGCGGCTGGAGACGATGGCACGCTTCTATGGATTGCTGGGCGGAGTGGAGCTCGCGGAACCGTTCGTGCAAAAGGAAGTGGGGCTGGTCGAGGACGTGACGGCGATTCCGGTGCAGTCAGTGTGAGGGGCGGCTGTTGGTGTCTACGGACAAGTTCAAAAGCAAGGCTAAAGACCGCGGACAAGAGTGTCCGCGCCACACAAGATCATGAAAACTTATCTCGAACTGGTGGGGATGGTGAAGCCATACTGCTCAAGAATCTTGAGCGCTGCGGGCTGCTTGAGGTAGTCGAGAAATTGTTTGGCTGCGGTTTTGTGGCTTGAACTTTTGAGCACGATCGCGGCCTGTTCGATCGGCGTGTAGAGATGGGCGGGGACGTCGGCGAACTTCCCTTCTGACTTCATGGCAGGTGACAGGGCGAGGGATTGGGCGATGATGCCGATGTCGGCGTTGCCGGTCTGCACGAATTGCGCGGCCTGGGAGATGTTTTCGCCGAGGACGAGCTTGTCTTTGAGGCGATCGTAGAGTCCGGCTTTCTTTAGGGCCTCTTCGGCGGCGCGACCGTAGGGCGCATGGGCGGGATTGGCGATGGAGATTTTGCGGATCGACGGGTCGAGGAGGACGTTGAGTCCGCGGGCGAGGTCGAGCTTGGAGTTGTTCGGTACCCAGAGCACGATCTTGCCGATGGCGTAGGGGAAAAGCGTGCCTGGCTCGGCAAGCCCGGATTGTTCCAAGTGGCGGGGATAGCTGATGTCGGCGGAGAAGAAGAGATCGAAGGGCGCGCCGTTCTGAATCTGCACGAAGAAGTTGCCGGAGGATCCGAAGGAGAGCTTGAGGGTGTTGCCGGTGTCGCGCTGGTATTGCGCGGCGATTTCTTTCATCGCGAAATTGAGATCGGCGGCGGCGGCGATGGAGAGTTCCTCGGCGGAAGAGGCCAGCGAGACGAAGAGGACAAGAGCGAAAAGAAGCTTGCGCATAAAGGGGATTGCTAATCGGGTAATTTGTAAATGGTAATTGAAGGACGTCGTCCTCTTCGTTGCGCGGTTCGCTGAATCGTATAAACCATACAGATACAGACAATTTACCTCAACTGTTTTATACGTCCTGAGCGTCTCGGGAAGGTATACTTCCAGCCCATGAAAACGAGATTCGCAATTCTGATGGTTCTGATTGCCGCGCTTTGTGCAGCACAGCAGGCAACGCCAACGTTAACGGTGGCTGGTCCGGCGAAGACCCTGACCATCACGGCGCAGGACTGGAGCGCCATGCCAAAGACGACGGTGAAGGCGACGAATGCTCATGACAAAACTACGTCGACGTATTCCGGCGTACTGCTGCGCGATCTGCTGCACCAGGCGGGAGTTCCGACGGGCGAAGAGATGCGCGGCAAGCAACTGGCGGCGTATGTACGAATGACAGCGTCGGACGATTACGTGGTGGTGTTCTCGATCGCGGAGCTGGAGCCGAGCATACGGGACGAGGATGTTCTGGTTGCGGACCAGGTGGACGGCAAGCCGCTGCCGGAAAAACAAGGCCCACTTCGGTTAGTGGTGCCGGGTGACAAGCGTCCAGCGCGGTGGGTGCGGATGCTGACGAAGATCGAAGTGATCAACGTGAAGTAATGGCCGTTGGCCGACGCTAGAGCTTTCGCGCTACGGCCACGCCATCGCGGACGGGCAGGATGACGGTGTAGAACTCGGGCGAATCGTAGAGCATGCGGTTGAACTCCACGATTTGCTTGGTATGGTGTTGCGGGTCGGTGTGGACGCCGGGATTTCCGGCGGCATAAACGACGCGACCGCTCCAGAGAACGTTGTCGGCGACAAAGAGCCCGCCGCGGCGAATGAAGTTTTTCGCCATGCGCAGGGCGCGCGGGTAATCTTCCTTATCGATATCGCAGAAGACGATATCGAACTCTTCCTTCTGCTCGGAGAGCACTTCGAGCGCATCTCCGATTTTCACGGTGACGCGATCGGCCACGCCGGCGCGATCAAAGTAGCCGCGGGCTTCCTGCGCGTTTTTCGGATTGCCATCGGTGTAGAAGACGCGACCTCCCTCGCCGACAGCTTGCGCCCACCAGATGGTGGAGTATCCGATGGCGGAGCCGAGTTCGAAGACGGAACGGGCACCGATCATCTGCGCGAGGAGATGGAAGACGCGGCCGACGACGGGTCCCACGATGGGAATATGGCGCTGCTGCGCCTGGTGCTCCATTTCGGCGAGAACGGCTTCGCGCTCGGGGAGCATGGCGTAGAGGTAGTTTTCGACCTCGGGGCCGGTGATGGTGTGGGAGTCGGGATAATCGCTTTGGTTGAAACGAGCCATAGGAATTTAAGATCGATGATTTCAGATTGAAGATTGTAAAAACAACTATCAGCTATCAGCCGCTGGTTTGCCGTTATTCAAGAGCAAGAGCCAAAAAGCAGAAGCCAGTGGCTAGTAGCCGCCTTCTTTATCTGGTTTCTCCTGGTTTGAATTCGATGACTTCGACGCCGGAAGAGGCAACAAGTTTTTTTAGCGCGGCCGGTGTACCTGTCAACAGCGGGAAGGTTGCGAAGTGCATGGGAATGATGGTCTTGGTTTTCAGCAGACCGGAGGCGTAAGCCGCTTCGCGGGGGCCCATGGTGAAGTGGTCGCCGATGGGGATCATGGCGATATCGGGCTTATAGAGTTCGTGGATGATCGCCATGTCGCTGAAGGGACCAGTGTCGCCGGCGTGATAGAGCTTGAGCCCGTTCTCGAATTCGATGACGTAGCCGCAGGCTTCGCCACCGTAGACGATGGAGCCATCGTCGTCCAGAATTCCGCAGGAATGGACAGCATGGGTCATGGTGACCTTGATGTCGCCGACCTGCTGGGTGCCTCCTTTATTCATGGGAGAGATGGTGTCGATGCCCTTGGACTGCATCCAGGTGCAGAGTTCGAAGATGCCAACGACTTTGGGCTTGTGCTTTTTGGCGATGGCTACGGCGTCGCCGATATGGTCGAAGTGGCCGTGGGTGCAGAGCATGATGTCGCACTTCTTGACGTTTTTTTCGGACTCGGGACAGGCGGGGTTCCCCATCACCCAGGGATCGATGTAGATGGTGGTTCCGGAGGGGGATTGTATGCGCCAGGTAGAGTGTCCGAGCCAGGTGAGCTTGACGCCTTTGAGATCCATCGAGAGTTTCCTTTGATACTTTGAGACGGAGAATTGTAAATGAGGTTGGCGGAGTGAGGGATTCCGGCGGCATGGAAAACACTGCGCAGGGATTCAGCAACAACTGGCTACCCACTCGGAACTGTCGCTGTTATGCTACGGCCATGCAATCCACAGCAACCGAGACAGGACTGCGGGTCCTGGTCTCACAGGAGCAGATCAGGCAGCGCGTGGCGGAACTCGGCGCACAAATCACGCGGGATTATGCGGGACAAACCATTGTGTTTGTCGGCGTGCTGAAGGGCGCGTCGATCTTCTTGAGCGACCTGGCGCGGCAGGTGAAGCTGGATGCGACGTTCGATTTCATCAGCGTGTCGAGCTACGGGAACTCGAAACGGTCGAGCGGCGAAGTGCGGCTGGTGAAAGACGTGGACAATTCGCTCGAGGGGAAGAACGTGATCATCGTGGAAGACATTCTCGACACGGGATTGACGTTGAGCTTCCTGCTAAAACAGTTTTTGAACCATCATCCGAAGTCGTTGAAGATTGCGGCGTTGCTGGACAAGATTTCGCGACGGATCACGGATGTTCGCGGCGATTACGTGGGATTCGAGATTCCCGACGAGTTCGTGGTGGGATATGGGTTGGATTATGCGGAGCGCTACCGCAACCTGCCCGACGTTTGCGTTCTACCACCGGAGTTACAATAAATGCTACCTCTGATTCGCGATTTGCATGCTTACCAGGCCTGGGCCGATGCGGAGATCTGCCGGTTGATTGCGGCGACGCCGGCGGCGAAAGATAACGAGCAGGTTCGTAAGCTGCTGAACCACACCTACGCGGTGTACCGGTTCTTCGTACTGTCGGTGCAGGGCGAGGCACCGACGCCGGAAGAGATGCAGCAGGAGATATCGATCGAGGAGCTGCACGGCGGATTGCAGAGGATTCACCGCCTGGCGGACAGTTATCTGCCGAAGATTCGCGAGAGCCGGATGAAAGATGTGGTGCGGGTGCCGTGGTTCAAGGATTTTCAACCCACCTGCCAGGAGGCGCTGGTGCAGGCGGTGATGCACTCGCAGAATCATCGCGGACAGATGCTGACGTTGTTGCGGACGTTGGGTGCGGAAACGAAAGCGCTGGACTATATCGTCTGGGTTGGCAAGGGTCGTCCTACGCCGGAGTGGGAAGCGGCGACGACGGCTTAGACAGCCACTTACGACTGTTAGAATCGACACATGTCTACGAACCCATCTTCTGGGCGCAACTGGCAATCGGTTGCGCAGATGATCGATCACACCATCCTGAAAACCGAGGCACGAAAGGCGCAGATCGAGCAGCTTTGCGCGGAAGCGCGGCAATACAACTTTGCCAGCGTGTGCGTGCAGCCGGTGTGGGTAGAACTGGCGGCGGAGTTGTTGCAGGGGTCTCCGGTATTGACGTGCACGGTGGCGGGATTTCCGCAGGGAGCGAACCTGGCGTCGGTAAAACTATTCGAGACGCTGGCGGCATTGCGGCAGGGCGCGCAGGAAGTGGACATGGTGATCAACGTGGGCGCGCTGAAGGATGGGAACACGTCGCTGGTGCAGGAAGAGATTCATGCGCTGGCGGATGCATGTCATAACGCGAGAGCAAAATTGAAGGTGATCATCGAGTGCTGCCTGCTTACTGATGACGAGAAGAAGGTGGCGTGTGAGCTGGCGGTGAAAGCCGAGGCAGACTTCGTGAAGACGTCGACGGGCATGTCCACGACCGGGGCGAAGGCGGAAGACGTGCGGCTGATGCGGGCGATCGTCGGTCCTAAAGTTGGCGTTAAGGCGGCGGGCGGGATTCGAACGGCGAAGGATGCCCTGGCGATGATCGAGGCGGGAGCGAACCGGATCGGGGCAAGCGCCAGCGTGGCGATTGTTAGAGAGTTGGGGGCTACCTAGTTACTACATAATCTCTGAGGGACCCTGGCACTCCGCACGTCGCTTTCCCTTCAGCCAATTCATGCTTAAACGGCTTCTGAATGTTTATCGCTGCCCACTGCCATAGCGGCTGCAGTTCTTTGTCGCTCTCCGCATCATGGTTTGAGGCCTTTGCCTTGCCCGATTCGACATCGGGAGAATTGATATTGAATACGGTTCCGTAAACAATTCGTTGCAGCCGGTCTGGGCGATGTATCTCAACCGCTCCGGCGTTTTCCAGCATGAAGTTGCTGGTATTCGGTGGAATAAAGAAATTCGGACGTTCAAAGGTTGAAAGGGGCTCTGAATCGATCAAGTGATTTAAATCCGACATTGCCTGCTGCGAAAGCTGCCCTTCAACGACCTTCGTTGTACCCTTGAAAGAATTGGAATAGCTCGTAGCCTCCCAACGAAACTTTCCTGTCCTTTCGATCAGGAAGCAACTGTGTTTTCTGTCGTTCTCCTCCCAGCGATCGATCTTCAGGAGCAGCGTCGGAGAAATCTGGCAAAACATAAGATTAGCCAGGACCATTACCACCAGACACACGAGCAATCGTCTTCTCATGAGATGTCCTCCGCGATCCTCTTATCCTTGCTGCTACTTCATCTCATACACACGCACGTAATCGACCAGCATCTGCTGCGGGAACGTGGTGGTGCTGTCGGGATTGCCGGGCCAGCCTCCGCCGACGGCGACATTCAAGAGGATGAAAAAGTTGTGATCGTAAACCCATTTGGCACCGGCGGGAATTTCGGCCGCGGTGCGAGTGGCGTAGAGGTTGTCGTCGACGTAGAAGCGGATCTGGTTGGGTTCCCACTCGACGGCGTAGAGGTGGAAGTCGTCGAAGAACTTCCGGTTGTTGGGCAGCGTAAAAGGCGACCCGATTCCCTTCTCACCGGAGTAGCCGGGGCCGTGAATGGTGCCGTGGACGGTGGAGGGTTCCTTGCCGATGTTCTCCATGATGTCAATTTCGCCGCAGGTGGGCCAGCCGACGGTGCCTATGTCGTTGCCGAGCATCCAGAAAGCGGGCCACATTCCCTGGCCGTAAGGAATCTTGATGCGAGCTTCAATGCGCCCATAGCCATGATGGTAGAGGCCCTGGGTCTTGATGCGGGCGGAGGTGTAGGACGGACTCGATGCGGTTCCGGATTTGATCGCAGTAATGACAAGGTTGCCGCCCTTCTGCTGAACGTTCGCGGTGGAGCTGGTATAGGTCTCGAGTTCCTGGTTTCCCCATCCACCGGCGCCGAGATCGTAGGTCCACTTGGTGGGATCGGGTGCGGTGCCGTCGGCGGCGTTGAACTCGTCGCTCCAAACTAACTTCCATGACTTGGAAGTTTGTTGCGAAGACTCGGAATGCTTGTTGGCTACGGTTTGGGCGACGGCGACGATCGCGATGGCAATCATCAACGAGGGGATTGCGAAGCGGAATAAATGATGAAGACGGAGCATCGGGCCGGAAGTATATCCGATGCGATAAGCGTTAAGAAAGGCTTCGGCACGGCCTTCGATGTGGATTCCCATTTCCACATGAGGTGATCGGGCGCCTGAATGCTGGCTGATATGATGTTCCCTCACGCATGGAGCCAACGACCCAACCGACAGCGACCGTCGCCGGAGTAGAAGCATTTCTGCTCGACGTGGCCGACGTGGTCAATAGCACGCTCGACCTGGACACGATCTTGCGCCGGGTCGCGACGCTGATACGGAAGGTGATCGACTACGAGATTTTCGCGATCCTGCTGGTGAACGAGAAGGCGCAGGATTTGCGGTTCCGATTCGCGATCGGGCACACGCAAGAGACGGTGGAAAAGACGCGGATCAAGATTGGACAGGGCGTGACCGGGCAGGCGGTACTGAAGCGCGAGCCGGTGCTGGTGAACGATGTGCAGGACGCGTCCAAGTACATCATGGTGCTGCCGCATGTGCGGTCGGAGCTGGCAATTCCTCTGATCATCAAGAACCGCGTGATAGGCGTGATCGATATCGAGGCGCCACAGCCGAACTATTTCACGGAAGAGCATGCCCGGCTGCTGACGGTGGTGGCATCGCGAATCGCGATCGGCATCGAGAACGCGCGGCTGTACACGCGAACATCGCGGCAGGCGAAGACGCTGGCGTTACTGAACGAGATCAGCCAGGAGTTGACGTCGATTTTGAATGTCGATGAGTTGCTGCGGCGGGTGGGAGAACTGCTGACGCGGATCATCGACTACCAGATGTTCTCGATTTTGCTGGTGGATCCGACAGAGACGAAGCTGGTGCACCGGTTTTCGATCCGGTTCCGCGAAAGCATTCACCTGAAGCACGACGTGCCGATTGGCCAGGGGCTGGTCGGTTACGCGGCGCAGCACAAAACTCCGGTGCTGGTGCCGGATGTGAGCAACGATCCTCGGTACCTGATGTTGAATCCGGAGACGAAATCGGAATTGGCGGTGCCGCTGATTTACAAGGGCAAGGTGCTCGGCGTGATGGACCTGGAGCACACCAAGCGACGGTTTTTCAACGAAGACCACATGCGCACGGTGAGCACGCTGGCGGCGCAACTGGCGATCGCGATCGAGAACGCAACTTTGTATGAGCGGGTGACGCGGCAGGAACAGCGGCTTGAGCGCGACCTGCAGCTGGCACGCGAGCTGCAATTCCGGCTGTTGCCGGCGGGATATCCTCCGCTGGCAAATGCGGAGCTGGCGGCGAAGTTTATTCCGGCGCGCGCGATTGGCGGCGACCTGTACGACTTTATCGCGTATCCGCCGAATGTGCAGGCAGGCTGCCCGAACTGCATGGGCATCGCCGTCGGCGACGTGAGCGGAAAAGGGGCGGCGGCGGCACTATATGCGGCGCTGGTCAGCGGATTCCTGCGATCGTATGCTTCAGAACGCCCGGGCGCGGCAGAGATGCTGCGGCTGATCAACAGCTCACTGGCGGCGCGGCAGGTGGAAGCTCAGTATGTGTCGCTGGTGTATGCGATCTGGAATGACGACCAGCGGCTGCTGCAGATTGCGAACTCCGGACTTCCCCGCCCCATTCATTGCAAGAAAGGCAAGATCGAGAAAGTGGAGGCCATGGGCCTGCCGCTCGGCCTGTTCGAAAAGGTGGAGCACGAACAACTGACGTATCGCGGATGTGTCGGCGATGTATTCGTGTTCTTCAGCGACGGGATTGTGGATGCAACCAACCGCGAAGGAGATTTGTTCGGCCGCGCACGCGTGGAAGCAGTGATCAAGGCAAACTGGAAGAAGACCGCGGATGAAATTGTGTCTGCGATCTTCCACGCGGTGGTGGAGCACGCCGGTAACGTGAGCCAATTTGACGATCAGACCGTGGTAGTACTGAAAATTCGAGGACAGGACAAGGGCCAATCCAAAGAATGAAATCTTTCCAGAATGTTGAAGTTCGGCCGCCGGCGTTCGTGTATTCGCGCGGTCAACTTTTGTGCGACGCAGTGTCGCTGGAGAAGTTGGCGTCGAACTTCGGCACGCCGCTCTATGTGTATTCGGGATCAGCAATCAGCGATCGATTCCGCACGTTTGATGCGGCTTTTGGAGCAGCGGCGCATACGGTGTGTTACTCGGTGAAGGCGAACCCGAACCTGTCGGTGCTGCGGATGCTGGGGAAGATGGGGTCGGGATTCGACATTGTGTCGGGCGGCGAGTTGGAGCGGGTGGTGCGCGCGGACAACAAAGCAGCGGCTCGGGTGGTGTTTTCGGGTGTAGGAAAGACAGCGGATGAGATGGACCTGGCGCTGCGCCGCGGAATCCTGATGTTCAATGTGGAGAGCGAGGCGGAGGCCGAAACGCTGGCGGCGCGCGCGGGCAAGCTAAAGAAGCGGGCGAACGTGGCGCTGCGGGTGAATCCGGATGTGTTTGCGGAGACGCATCCTTACATATCGACGGGGTTACACAAACACAAGTTTGGAGTGCCGATCGGCGAGGCGCGCAGGCTGTATCGCGAGATGGCCCGCAGCAAATATCTGAATGTAGCGGGAATCAGCGTGCATATCGGGTCACAGATTACGTCGGTCGATCCATTCAACGCGGCGATGGCGCGGTTGGGTGAACTGGTGGAGGCACTGCGCGGCGACGGACACGACATTCGCTACATCGATGCGGGGGGCGGACTAGGCATTCACTACACCGGTGGCGAGCGCGCGGAGTTTGCGTCGGTGGCAGAGAAATATGCGGCGGCGCTGACGGGTCCGCTGGCGTCGTTAGGAGTGCATCTGCTGTTGGAGCCGGGGCGCGCGATCATCGGGCCGTGCGGAGTGCTGCTGACGCGAGTGATCTATCGCAAGAGGAACGAGGATAAGCGGTTCGTGGTGGTGGATGCGGGGATGAATGACCTGATCCGGCCAGCGCTGTACAGCGCGCATCACGATATTGTGCCGGTGAGAATGAAGTCGAAGGCGCGGGAGAAAGTGGATGTAGTGGGGCCGATCTGCGAGACGGGTGACTTCTTTGCGCGTGACCGCGAATTGCCGGCAGTAGAGTCTGGCGAGCTAGTGGCGATACTCGATGCGGGCGCATATGGGATGGCGATCTCGTCGAACTACAACTCGCGCGGGCGTGCCGCCGAGGTGCTGGTGGAGGGCAAGAAGGTGAAGTTGATCCGACGGAGAGAGACGACGAAGGATCTGATGAGGCTGGAAGAGGCGGAGCTGTAGCGGTGCCGAAGAAGGCAAGACATGCAGCCGGAAGATGATTGGGTTCGATGAGCACCCGGCTGCGATCTACGATTTGCTAGAATCGAGGGAGTCTCCTCTATCATGTCGCCCTCTGCCGCATTCACCGATGTTCCCACGGCGCTCGAAGAAATTCGCGCCGGACGGATGATTGTGCTCGTCGATGACGAGGATCGCGAAAACGAAGGCGACCTGACGCTGGCAGCCGAGAAAGTCACGCCTGAGTTAATCAATTTCATGGCCAAGTACGGCCGTGGGCTCATCTGCCTGGCGCTCACCGAAGAGCGGTGTGACCAGCTTCGCCTCGGTCCGATGTCAGCCGAGAACACAGCTACGTTTGGCACCGCGTTTTGCGAGGCGATTGACGCGCGCGAGGGTGTAACAACAGGAATTTCCGCCTACGATCGCGCGCATACGATCCGAGTCGCGATTGATGCAGCGACGCGACCGACCGATCTCGCACGACCAGGCCACGTTTTCCCGTTGCGCGCCAAGAAGGGCGGCGTGCTCGTTCGCGCGGGACAGACCGAGGGCTCAGTCGATCTGGCGCGACTTGCCGGAATGGTTCCGGCGGGAATCATCTGCGAGATCATGAACGAAGATGGCACGATGGCTCGCGTGCCCGACCTGATCAAGTTCTGCGAGCAGCACAGCCTGAAAATGCTCACCGTGGCGGAATTGATCCGCTACCGCATGGCACACGAGCGTTACATCCGGCGCATCGGCGAAGCGATTCTGCCGACGAAGTATGGCGAATTCCGCATGATCGCGTACCAGAGCGACATCAACGGCGAAGAGCGGCACGTGGCGATGGTGCGTGGCGACATTGAAGACGGCGAACCGGTGCTGGTTCGCATGCACGCGCACTGTCTCGTTGGCGATGTGTTTGGCGCAACCTGGTGCGAATGCCACGAGTCGCTGGATCGGGCAATGAAGCTGATCGCCGAAAACGATCGTGGCGCGATCATTTATCTGCACCAGGGATCGAAAGGCTTCAGCGTCGAAAAGCTTGGCGAACACGACGTGCTGACCTTTCACAAGGAACGCCGCCTGCCGGCTATTCCCGCCAACCAGCGACAGATTCAGCGCGAGATCGGAATCGGAGCGCAAATCCTGTCTGACTTAGGATTGCGCCGCATTCGGCTGCTGACCAATCACCCGCGCCGTGTGGCCGGACTCGAAGGTTTCGATATCGAGATCGTCGAACAGATTCCGCTGCGGTCACAGGCGGTATCATCTTCCAGGTAGCTCCACGCAGAGTTCCAGACCTATGGAACCTTCACCGTCGCCTGCGCGGTTGATCCGGCTCCGAACTGATCGATAACGGCTGCGTTCACCGACCACGTTCCTGCACCCGGCAGGATGTGGACCGCAGTTCGATTTACCGTGCTGAACCCATCGGAAAATCCAATATTGGCCTGCAGAATGAAACCATCCGGATCGAATGAATTCGCCGTACATGCGATGACGGCGAGCGGAGACACTTTCGGGAACGGAACGGCTGTAACGACAGCGGTAGCGGGAATATCCTGCGGTTCAGCATTCACGGTGAACTGGGTTGACTGCATGGCGCCGTTCGCATCCCAGGCTTGAACGGTGATCCGCTGGTTGCCCTTGAATACCTTCAATGGAGTGTTGATGAAATCGTGATCGGTCAAATAGGCCAACTGGTTGCCGATATACACGGCCATCGTCGTCACCGGAGCAGCTGAGTTCGCGGAGATGATGAATGGATTCGGATAATTCTGCACTGCTCCGTTCGAAGGCGCAGTCACGGTTATCGCCGGCGCAGCGGGCTTCGCCGTGATTCGCTGTGCCGATGAATTGAATGCCCCGAGATTGTCGAAGGCCGTGGCGCGAACCTCGTACGATCCCACGCTGGCGTAGGTGTGCGACGACTTCGAACCCGAAACCACAGTGCCATCGCCGAAATCAATCTGTGAGGACGTAACCGTTCCATCGGGATCGGTGGCATTCAGCGTCACAGTTACGGTCATTCCGCCGCTGGTGTCAACATTGGTGACCAGCGCAGGACTCTGATCGCCGGGAAGATACCCGACAGCGGGCGACATGTGGTTGATGATGGACGGCTTGCCCACAGCCTGAACGTAGAGGATGTAGTTCGCCGGCGAAAGTCCGAACACGCCCATGTCGATGGCGTGCCTGCTGGTCGGCAAATCCACCAACTTCTCCAAATTCTGGCCATCCGTTGAGGCGAAGAGTGTGTAGTGATCGACGGCATTCTCGTTTCCTGTGACGTTCCAGGTCAGCCAGCCTCCGACTAACGCCGGCGATATGACTATGCAATCGTCGATGCCGGTTTCGATCTCACTTCCCTCTTCATAGTCATTCCAGGTCACGACTTGAAGCGCAGGCAGCTGGTTCGAAGAAGAATAGAACCGATTGGCCGTGTTGAAGGTGTCGATCCACGTCTGGCCGCAGTGCTGGTTAACGATGCGGTTAGTGCTCCAGATAGCCGATACGTCGTTGAAGCCTTTGTAAGCGGAGCCCGTCGCGGGTTGCTGCGGACGGTCGACCGCGACTGCGTAAAACATTTGCAGCGCGGCGATTTGCGGATCGAATTGATTGCCATTGATGATTTCAATCCACTGATATGCGCCGTTCGACTGCGAGGTTTCGGTGTAACCTCCGGTCCCCTGGAACAGGAGAATCGGGTTTCCGGGAACCGACGCGCGCACGATATTCCAATCGATGTACCACGCTTCGGTGCCGAAGAAATAGACAACCGGACGTCCGTCGATTCGTGTGTAAGCCGGCGAATTCATGTACTCGTTGTAACCAAGTGTCAGGTCGCGAATGGCCTGATTGGTGGCGTCGCAACCATTCTGCATGGCTGCAGTCAGCAGCGCTCCACCGTCGTACATCAACGCGATCTGAAAGCCCGGATGCGCTTCGGCCTGCGCTCGCAGTTGCTGCGTCGCTCCGTCGATAAACGAATCGCTCGTGCCGTACCAATCGACGATCGCGCCCTGTATGCCGCGGCTGATCATGTCCTCGACCTGACGCTTGACCTGCGCGGGATCGGCCGAGTTATAGCCAACCGAGATGTGATTCGGTGGACCGAACCAAGGCTGAAAAGCTGCGTAGATTTGCGTGGTCGAACCGGGATAGAGCAAGTTGCGAATCGACGCCTTATTCACATTGCCGCTGACCGCGCCGTTGGGAAGTCCCGAGATATTCGCGCTGGTGTTCACCGAGGTTTCCGCCTGAAGCGTGGTGGTCGGAACCAGATTGCTGGCGGCGAAGGCCGAGAAGCTGAAAAACAAAAACGCGAGCAGAAGCAGACGAATCGACTGCACGGCGCACCTCGAAGAAGCGAAGAACCCGGGTTCTCTTGTGTGTTTGAGGCGCTAGATGTGCAGCGAAGAAACTGAGTTGTGCCAGGAATGAAAGGAAGCACAAAACGCCAAGGCGTCTTGTGTGATTGCCACGATGAGAGTGTCAGATCAGCAGGGTTTGCGCGCGACGATATCCTCTTCACGAAGGAAAAATTGCGCCGAGCATTTGTCGGACCCGCACAGAATCGGCAGCAGTCCATTGATCTGCTTGCGCGTGACGAGGCCGAGGGTGGCGCACTCCGGGCACGCCAACACGGCCCAATATGGATCGTTGGTATCGCCAACATCTCCGGCGTTTTCGAGCACGAAGATTGTTCCGGGTCCCATCTGCTCGGGAATCCACTCGCTTAACAGAGTAACCTCACCCACCATTTCCCCACCTCCGAATACCGGTCGACCTGACGTTTACATGGCGGCGCGCTTGGCCATGGCGGTTGCGTTCTGCATGCTCTTCCGCCGGCGTTCGCGTGCCGAGGCTGGTTCCACTTTTTCGGATTGCTTCTGCAATTCGGGCGCCCCTGCTTGAATCTGCCGAACTGTGTCGCTCAAGCAAACGGCCAGCATAGGCTGGCGCGAGTTCTTGAGGATGTCGATCACCTGTTCCGCCGAGGTCTTGAGAAAAATCCTGTTTCCGTCGGTGAGCAGGTGAACCTCCGAATGCGCGGCCACCGTGTCGACCAGGCGCTTTTTGAATTCCTTCTGCAACAGGCGCATCACCTTGCGCACACGTTGCAGGGAAAATCCCCGCTTGCGCAGATCGCAGATCACCGCGACTTCAGCCAGATCGTCTAACGAATACAACCGCCGATGGCCCTGGCGCGAAGGGACGACGATGCCCCGCTCGTCCCACCATTGCAACTGGCGCGCCGTGATGCCGGTTCGGGCCATCACCTCCGCCGATGTGAAGAGAACCTCCATTCCCCTCTTTCGATGGACGGGCTGGAAGCCCATCCTGCAATAAAACAAAACGACTACAAAATGTTTGAAACATTTTAGGACGGAGTTGTTGGCTGTCAATGTGGAAATCGGGGGAACCAAGAAAGTAAGACGCGAGAGAGAGGAACCGGCGGCTGGACTTGAGTGTTTCGCAAGCGCAAGGTGTGGTTCGGGGAGAGGGTGGGCAAAATATTTTTGCGCGTTTAACAATTTTTCATGCTGCGAACCCTGTTCACGTGTTATTTATTGAAATTCCCAGCTTGACATGGAGGACATCTGAATTGGGCAAAGACATGGTTCCGAAGCGCCTGTTTCTCACCAAGGGCGTGGGAAAACATAAAGAACGGCTGACATCCTTCGAATTGGCGCTGAGGGATGCCGGTATCGCCGCACAGAATCTGGTTCGTGTTTCCTCGATCTTCCCGCCGAATTGCAAGATCATCACCCGCAAAGAAGGCCTGAAATATCTGAATCCAGGCGAAGTAGTGTTTGCGGTGGTGGCGGAAAATTCCACGCGCGAGCCGCACCGGCTGACAGCGGCGAGTATTGGGGTGGCGATTCCGGCCGACCGCGGAACTTACGGATACTTGAGCGAGCACCACTCGTTCGGCGAAACCGATGACCTGGCGGGCGATTACGCGGAAGAGCTGGCGGCGGAGATGCTTGCCACGACTTTGGACGTGGAATTTGATCCGGACAAGAGCTGGGATGAAAAGAAACAGATTTATCGTTTGTCGAACAAGATCGTCCGCACGATGAATATCACTCAGTCGGCGGTCGGCGACAAACGCGGAAAATGGACGACGGTGATTGCGGCGGCAATCATGATTTTTGAATAACCCCGTCTGGTTTCAGCGAAGCCCCTCCGCGTGAGGGGCTTTTCAATTGGGCTACCTTTGCCGATCCTTACCGCGGAAAGTTTTTGGACGCAAATCGAGCTCTGCTTCGTGAACCTTCCCAGCTCCGCCGCGCATCTTAGGTTAATTAGTTCCCCTGCTGAAGGAGTGTCTTCGATGAATGCGAAGTCGGACGTGGCGATGTGTGCCAATCCGGAATGCAAGTCGAAGTTTGTGCGACTCGGAGCGGGTGAGCTCTTCGTTTTTTCTATTACTGATCCGCAAGCCTGGGGGCTGCCTTCGCATGTGAAGCAGAAAGTATTCTGGCTGTGCGACGGATGCTGCACGAAGTTTTACGTGCGATTCGACCGGCGTCACCATTCGGCGCATATCGTCCACAAAGCACCAGTCACGCGCAAGGTCGCTTGAGGCTCCTGGCGAAATTCGGCGATCCGAAGATGGTCACATGGCCACCTTCCGCTTGCGATTCCAGCAACACTGGCCATTCGCCAGTTGTCTTCGCAGGACAATCGCCCCACTCTGCTCGCAGAATGGCCACCGGATTATCCGCGGGAATCCGAAGTTCAATCGCGGCGGAATTCGGCAACTCAGCATGGGCGGATCGGGGCTGCGAGTTCACATAGAGTTTGCGGCGAAGGCACAGCAACTGCCGGTACCAGCCGAGCATGTCCCGCTGCTCCGGCGTGTGCTGCCAGTTCAGCTTTGAACGTTCGAAGGTGGCGGGATCCTGCGGATCCGGCACTTCCTTTCCAAAGCTTGCGAAATCTTTGAACTCGTTGCGGCGACCCTCGCGCACAGCTTTTTGCAGATTGGGGTCGCCGTAGTCAGTGAAGAATTGGAACGGATGCTGCTCGTCATACTCCTGCCCCATCCAGATCAGAGGAGTCTCAGGCGCAAGCAGCAGCAGCGATGCCAGCAGTTTGCGAACGCCGAGCGGAACCAGTTGGGTTAGCCGGTCACCGAACGCTCGGTTTCCAACCTGGTCGTGATTCTGAATGCAGATCACGTGCGATTCGAGTGGCATGCCCTCAGGCTTTTCACCCCGCGCTTTTCCCCAGAAGGTGAATGTCTGTCCCTGAAACACGAAGCCTTCGTTCAGCGCCTGTACCAACTGTTCTGGCTTGCCGAAATCCTGATAGTAACCTTCGTGTTCATTGGTGAAGAGCGCGTGCGCGGCGTGATGGAAGTCATCGCTCCATACGCCGTCCAGCCCGTAGCCGCCCTGGTTCCGTGGACGAACGTAACGGGGAGCGTTCTCCTCGGATTCGGCGACCAGCGTGATTTGACGATTATTTTCGGCGGCGAACTGCTGTATGCGGTCGCGCAATTCGGCGATCACGTGCGTCGGAGAGTCGTCTTTGATGGCGTGGACGGCATCCATGCGAAGGCCGTCGATGTGGTACTCGTGAACCCAATAGAGCGCGTTTTCGATGAAGTAATCACGCACGTGAGGGCAATCGCGATCGTCGAAGTTGATCGCGTCGCCCCATGGCGTGGTGTGCTTGTGGGTGAAATACGGTCCGAACTTGCCGAGGTAGTTACCTTCGTTGCCGAGGTGGTTGTAAACGACGTCGAGCACCACGGCGAGTCCTCGCAGGTGAGCGGCATCGACGAAACGCTTGAGACCGTCCGGTCCGCCATAGCTGGCCTGCACGGCGTACATCGAGACACCGTCGTATCCCCAGTTGCGTTTACCTGGAAAGGCGGCCACCGGCATGAGTTCTACAGCCGTGATGCCGAGGTCTTTCAGGTAATCGAGTTTTTCGATGGCCGAATCGAAGGTGCCGGCAGGCGTGAAAGTGCCGATGTGCAATTCGTAGATGACGTAGTCGCCGAAAGGAGTGCCGCGCCAGGTCTGATCGGACCAGCGGAATGAATCGGGATCGACGATCGCGGTCGGACCGTGAACTCCATCGGGCAGGAATCGTGAGACCGGATCGGGAAGCTGCAGCGGATCGTCGTTGATGAGATAGAAGTATTTGTCTCCCGGGCTTGCGTTGGCGTTCAACCGGAAATCGCCATTTTCGGAACGCTGCATTGGGAAGTCGTCACGATTGCCATTGCGGCGGAGAAGACGAAGGGTCAGCCGTTCGGCGAATGGCGCCCAGATCCGAAACTCGGTTTGGTTCCCGTTTACTTGCGCACCCAGCATCGACATAAGAGGCGTTGGACGAGTCTCCGAAGGTAAGAAGATGCTTGCAGGTCCGTTTCGGCTCCTGGAATTCGGCAGCAGCTCTGAACCAACACTGTGCCAGCAGTCATCATCCAACCACCAGCGTGAAAACCCGGACTCCTATTCTTACCATCTTGTGTGCGCTCGCGATTATGAGCGCGTGCCATAAAACGCCCGATCTGCGGCAAAGTTTGAGCGCCGCCCAGTTGCAGGCGCCCGATGGCTCGCCGAAAGTCCTGGCAGCATATCAGCCCTGGTTTGGCCGCCCCAACCACATTAACGTGGGATATTCGTCGCAGGATCCGCAAGTGCTCGCCAACCAGGTGCAGAAGGCAAAGAGTCTCGGCATAGCGGCATTCGTGGTGAACTGGTATGGCCCGCGAAAGCCGTACGAGGACAAGAGCTATGCCCTGCTGCAGCAGGCTGCCGCCGGTTCGGGTTTTCAGACGGCGATCATGTACGACGAAGACACCTCGGACCCGAACTCTTCCACCGACGCGGTTGTGGTTGATCTGCAATACGCGTACGACAAGTACATTGGTCCGAATGCGGAGGCGTCGCGGTCCGCTTATTTGCGCTACAACGGGCGTCCGGTAGTCTTCATTTTCCCGAAAGATGGCAGCACCGACTGGAAGCACATTCGCGAAGTGGTGAACTCATGGGAAGACCCGCCGCTGCTGATTTTCAAAGACGTTCGTCCGAAATATGCCGATGTATTCGACGGATTCTATGCGTGGGTTGCTCCTGGTTCGGAAGGCTGGAAGCGGGATGGCAGCAACTGGGGTCAGAGCTATCTCGAGAACTTCTACAAGGACATGAGCGAGAACTATCCCAACAAGATTGCGGTCGGCGCCGCCTGGCCGGGATTCGATGACACGCGCGCATCGTGGAGCCGCAATCGCCATATGAGCGATCGTTGCGGCCGCACGTTCGAGGATTCGCTTAAACTCTTCCGGCGATACTACAGCGCCGATCATCCGCTGCCGTACTTGATGGTGGTGACGTGGAACGACTACGAAGAAGGTACCGCCATCGAACGCGGCTTTTCACGCTGCGGCACCAATAACAACGCCGTCGGGAAGTAGCGGCTAACGCTACTTCTCGAGAATGTGCAGCTGATTGAAGACAACGTCAACTTCTTCGCCGACGCTTTTGAGTGCCAGGGCAGTCTCCCGAATCATAAGCGTGCAGCCCGACACGATTCCGCAGACGGCAAATATGCCGAGCACCAGGGCCGCTATCGCAAATCCTTCGAACATTGTCTTCCGTTCGTAATAAATCGACACGGCTCCAAGAACAGACACCAGCGCTGCCGCCACGAATCCACCAAGCGCCGCGTACATCATGCGCAAAGCCAGGATCAGGAAACGACCACGAATTTTGAGCCGCTCGATCTGGCGCAGCTGTTCGGCGTATTCCGGCGTGCCCGGGATCACATGTTTCAGTTCGCTGATGACGACGCGGGTGCGATCAACCACGCGCCAGCCGGTTGCCGGTGCCGAGACAGAGCACAGAACTCGCGTTGGTGAGCACGGCAGGGGCAACCACCGCCGTCAACACCGCAAAAGGACTGTCGGAAACCGTGACCATGATTGGAGATCGGGATTGTACTACTCGGGCTGGAGTTTCTTCACGATGTGTTCGGCGATCAGACGCCCGTGAAAGCGTCCATTCTCAATGAAGATTTCGTTGGTGCGCGAGCCGGCCACAATCACACCAGCAACATACATTCCGGGAACATTGCTCTCCAGGGTCTCGGGATCGCAAACCGGGCGGCACTGATCCTTGGTAAGCTCGATGCCCAGGCGGCGAAGGAAGCTGTAATCCGGATGGTAGCCGGTGAGCGCAAAGACAAAATCATTCTCGATTACGACCTCACCCTGGGGCGTGTTGAGGACCACTGAGTCAGGCGTGATTTCGCGAACATTGCTCTGGAAGTACGATGCGATCTCGCGGTTCTTCAGCCGGTTTTCGATGTCGGGCTTGATCCAGTACTTAACGTGAGAGTGAATACCCGGCCCGCGATGAACGAGCGTCACGCGCGCGCCGTGCCGATAAAGTTCGAGAGCGGCGATGGCAGCGGAGTTCTTGCCGCCTAGCACCACCACATTCATGCCGAAGTAGGGATGGGGCTCTTTGTAATAGTGCAGAACCTTGGACAGGTCTTCGCCCGGGCAGCCAAGATAGTTCGGCAAATCGTAATAGCCGGTGGCAATTACCAGTTTGCGAGTTTTATGGATGTGAGTTCGATCGTGGCGATCAGTCGTGAGTACGGAAAAATTACCGTCTTTACCGCTGATGCCGTCGACCAGTTCGTATTGGCGGACCTGGACTTCGTAATGTGCGGTGACCTTGCGATAGTACTCGAGTGCTTCCGAACGACCCGGCTTCTGATTATTGAGAGTAGCAAAGGGAATGTCGCCGATCTCCAGCAGCTCGGGCGTGGTGAAGAAGGTCATGTTCGTCGGATAGTTGAAGAGCGAATTGACCACGCAGCCTTTATCGATGTTAAGGACAGCGAGATGGCGACGTCGTGCTTCGATCGCGGTTGCAAGCCCGCTCGGACCGGCGCCGACGACGATGACATCCCACTGCGGTCCGCTGGTGGCTTCTGCCAGTTCCAACTCGGTGCTGGTTTCAAGGTCCTGCATTCGAATTAATGTATCAGCCCAACTCGCCAAAAGGATACCGCGGTCGTCAGCGCAGCAGTATGCGCGTGAGTAGCCACTCGACAGCAAGCAAGGAAATCACGTAACGCTGTGATTACTTGCTCTCTGAAATGGTGACATATCCTGACCGACGGAATTCGTAAGTACCCTCTTAAAGCGCACATCTCCGCATTTTGCATGGCCATCTGAAACCGCAGAAGGAGCAAATACTCCATCGGACATTTCAGGGGGAATCGATATGTTAGGCTCAAAGAAATTTTGGGCGTTCCTGCTGTGCTTTAGTTTGCTGGTCATGGTGACCGTGCCGGCAGTCGCAGCGGATCCCGAAGTCACCAAGAAGGATCTGAAAGGAATCAGCCCGAAACATCACAAGTATCTCTACTCAGTTCTCGGAGGCGTGGCTGTCGGGGCCGGTGTCGGTGTGCTGGTCGGCGGCGGCAACGACGTCGCGAAGTTCATCATGATCGGTGGAGGCGCCGCCAATCTGGCTTACCTGAGCACCAATCGCCATGACGATTTAGGAGGCTGGCGCAATTGGGCCTACATGGGAGGGAATACCGCGCTCGGCGGTGGAATCGGCTGGACCGTCTGCGGCTGCAATACTGGACTGGGTGCGGGCTTGCTCATCGGTGGTGGTGCCACCGCGCTCTGGCTGGCAGAACATCCTCAAAAGGTACCTAAGACGGCGGGTCCGAATCCGAATAACCCCTAATTCGGTGATCGCCTGAAGTCGCTTATCGGTGTCCGCTGCTGAATGGTCGTATTCGTGAAGCGTTGGGCTAGCCCCTCCTTCGGGAGGGGCTAATCATTTGCACGAACGAAAGAGTTAATGGCGACCGATTGGCGCGATCAGGGCGTTGGGTACAGTTTCTTATATACGCTGGTATTTCGCATGATTGCCTGCACATACTCGCGCGTTTCCGTGAATGGAATCGACTCGACGAATTCTTCGGGATCGCGGAAGTTTCCGTCGCTCAGCCAGGCCTGCACACGATCGGAGCCGGCATTGTAGGCTGCCAGGGCGTATTCCGGACGCCCATTGAACTGATCGAGTAGCTCCTTGAAGTACCGTGTTCCGATCTGAAGGTTGGTTCCGGGAACCAGCAGCAGCTCTGGGCGGAACCGCCTGATCTTTTCTTCCTTCGCCAACTTTTTCCCCGTTCCAGGAAGGACCTGCATCAGCCCCAGAGCGTTGGCGCGCGAGATGGCACCAGGGTTGAATTCCGATTCCTGCCGAATCAGCGAAGCGACAAGGTACGGATCCAGATGATTGGCGAGACTGTAACGCTTGAGATCGGCCCAGAACGGTCGAGGAAACAGCGTCTCCCAGTAGTTACGCGGAAGCGCACTGTAATCGAGCGAGAAGTACGTTGGCACGGTGCGCTTCATGTAATTCAGCGCGCGATGGTAACCGCCACTTTCCTGGTATAGTCGCGCGATCTCGCCGGCAGTCCAGTCAGGCCCATCTTTCGGAACCACCTTTTGAAGTTCCTTCACCGCATAGTCGAACAATCCGCAGTTCTCAAGCAGGTGGGCCTTCTGCGCGCGCAGATCGTCTTGCGGCACGTCGGCAAACTGATCCTTCGGAACCGTCACTGGCGGAATGTGATCAAGCAGAGTCTCACTCGAAACCGCACCGGCGCCCAGTTGCGTCAGACGTTCGCGCGAAAGATCGGCATAGTAGTAGTTCGGGAAGCGGTCGACGATTTTCTTATAGTAGGCGCGCGCGACAGAAACGGTGTGCGCGTCTTCGGCCATTCGTCCTCGCCAATACAGAGCAGCGGGGATCTCTGCCGAATCAGGATACTTCGAGATCTGCTCTTCGAACCCCTGACGGGCGTCGTCGGTGCGTCCCTGGCGCAGGCTCAGCCACGTAGCTTTCCAATGCGCGTAGTGCGCGAGGCGCCCGGCGGGAAAGCGCTGGTCGAGCTCGCGATAATAATCGATCGCGCGTTCGTAATCTTTCTTCAGCAGATACATGTTGCCGGCGGCGAGCAACGACTGCTCCAAATATGGACTGGTACCGGCAGATTGCCGCATCTGCGCCATGATGTTCGTGAGGCGGTCTTCGTCGTGATCGTCGCGAGCGATGTCGGCCAGGAACGCAAGGCGCTGCGCGTTTGTATCGCCGCTCACTTGCAAACCTTCGAGCACCTGGCGCGCGGCGCGTGTGTTTCCCCCGCGATAGTCGGCGATCGCCATTGCCACCTGGATCGCATCGCGCTGTTCTGGACTGGGAGCCGAATTCAGCAGATCGGAATATTCGGTCGCGGCGTCGCGATACCGCCTTCCCTGCGCCAGCAAATCGGCGCGTGCTTTTCGTTCGGCAAACGACGCATTCAGCCCGTTAATGCTGCTCAAGTCTGCACCGGCAGAACTGGCCTGATCCGAAAGAGGCATCGCGAAATAGACGCGGCGCAGAGCCGCCGATGCGTTCGCGACATCACCCGCTTTTAAATATGCGCGGCCGAGGGTCAGTTCCAAGTCGGGCCGCGGAGGATTCCTGAACTTCAATCCCGCGGCGATTGCCTGTTGGGGTTGATTGTCCGTAAGCAAAGCGTTTGCCTGCATTGCCGCCGCGTCGCGGGCAAAGATCGAGTCCGGATATTTCTGGGCAAATTCCTGCAGCGTTGCGATCACGTCCTCGGTATTTCCCTGTCCGTTTTGCGCGAGCGCTGTAAAGTAAGCGGTATAGTCTCCGAGCTCCCCTGATTTCGGTTGCGCCTTCTTCAGATATGGCAGCGCCTCCGCATATTCGCGATCGAGGATGTGCGCGTAGGCCAACGTTAGATTCGCCATCGCGCCTTCGTCGGTGCCGGCATGATGTGTCGCGTAGGCCTGAACTCCTGCATAGGCCGGCTTCGACCGGTCATCGAGCAGTTGCTTCGCCATCGGTTTCAGGCTGCTCGACGCCACGAACGCCCGATTCATGCGCTGCATGCGGCGAATCGCTTCGGGGCTGAGCCGTGTCGTCTTCTTCCTGGACTTGGCGGATGTTTTCTTTGCGGCAGAGGTCTTTTTCGAGGTAGAGGCCGAAGTTTTCTTCACCGGCTTCGACTCGTCCGTGGTCGACGATGTTTGCGAAGCCGCAGTGAGGCACAACGAAAAAACACAAGCCGACAACAGTACAGACCGGATACTCACAACCTAATCTTAACGCGGATTATCGCCTGAAGTTGTTTCCCAGCAGAGCTGAATCGTTATCAGCCAGGATACGCACCAATTCCTGGTTGAAGTAGTCGCCATCTTTCGCCACCGTGTTGCCGTAGCGCTTCTCGTAGCTGGCGCGGCTCTTCTCGATATCGTCTTTCAAGCGATCGTAGAGATCGCGATTCTGGCGGCCTTCGGTGACTTTGTTCTGGTTGTAAAGCTTGATTTCGTCCACCAGCAGCTTGGCAAAGCGGCGGGCTTTCTTGTGAACCTCGCCGTCTGCGCCAGAAGGAATTGGCGCAGGAGCTGGGGGCGCGACTTCCACCGGCGGCGGTGGTGGTGGCTCGGGAGCGGGTTCCGGTTCAGCGACTGCGACCGGCGTGCTGATCGGAGCCGCGACGGCTGCCGCGGCGGCCATCGCATGCGGTTGCGTCTCGCGTGGAAGAGGCTGCAACGTCGCTGGAGGTACCGCAGATCCGCTCGCCTTGCGGGTGGAAAAAACCTCCAGCCACAAGCCGGTCATGCGAACCATCGACTGCAATGCAGAACAATCGAGTTGATGCTCTTCCGTGCCGCCATCGGCATAAATCAACGCAACGGCCTTGTCGCGGACCAACAGCGGAAGCATCACGCCTTCGTGTTTTGAAGCGCCGAATTTCCCGGCGAAATCGACAATGAACTCTGAGGAGGGCCCCGATACCATGCCACGAGCCTGGATCGCCTTCGCCGCCAGGCCGTCGCTCAATTCCAGCGGAGTGCTGCGAACGGCTTCGTTATCGCTGAAACCGCGAGCGCGCCAGCCCACGGCATTCGCTCCACGCACGACAAAAAGAGCCGTGCGGGCAGCAAAGTGCGACGCGCCCTCGATCATCGCATCGAGAATCTCGACCTGCGAGGTGCCGGTCTGGATCGCTGCCAGAGCGTGATTGAGTTTGTCAGTGTCGTCCGCCGGCGACGCGGCGGCAGGCGCCTCTGCATCGGCAAGAACAGGCTGCAGGCTCTGCATCACCTGGCGAGTCAACTGCGCACGCAGTCCGGGTAGAAGACTTTCGAGGACGGAACTCACCGCCCGTTCGACCAGCATTTCCAGATTTTTGGGATCGGCCATTTGCGGTCCGCGCGTGATTATATTGCAATTATCGCCGCTTACACCCCCGGTTTCCCACTTAGGTAATCAGAAATAGCCATAGGGGCATGGGTCCCATAAAATTGACGCTGTCGCCCCAACCCTTTCCGGCGCAGGCGCCGGGTCTTTAGTTACAATGGTGTCTAGACGGAAGTTTTCCTTAACTTCCTGAATCGGGAGCGTAATGCCTACCATCAAACAGGTGAACGAGCCTGAAGCCGCCACCGAAGAGCATTCGCTGGTAACAGCAGCGAAAGCCGGCGATATGGGGGCGTTTGAGGAGCTTGTTCGGCGCTACGACCGGAACGTTTTTCGGATCGCGCAACACATCACGCAGAACCGCGAAGATGCGGAGGATGTCGTGCAGGACGCCTTCCTGAAGGCGTATCAGAACCTGCCGAACTTCCAGATGCAGTCGAAGTTCTATACGTGGCTGGTGCGCATCGCGGTCAACGAAGCGCTGATGAAGTTACGAAAGCGTCGCCCTGAACGCTTTGTTTCTCTGGACGAGGACGTAAAAACAGAGGAAGATTCCATGCCGCGGGAAATCGCGGACTGGAGCCCGAATCCGGAGCAGCTGTATGATCAGGGTGAACTGAAGGAAATTCTCGGCAAGACCATTAATGGTCTGCCCCCCAGTTTTCGGACGGTGTTTGTGCTACGCGACGTAGAAGGTTTATCGACGGAAGAAACAGCCGAGGCGCTCGACCTGAGTATCCCCGCCGTCAAGTCCCGTTTGCTGCGCGCGCGGTTACAATTACGCGAACGGCTGAATAAGTATTTCAAATCTCGCAGAAGCGGAGACGGAACCAAGTGACCTGCCGTGATTTTCTGAAGGAATTAACAGATTATCTCGACGACGCCATCGACAAGAAGACAAAGGCGGAGTTGGAGGATCATCTCCAGTGGTGCCACAACTGCTACGTCATCTGCAACACCACCAAGAAGACCATTGAGATCTATCGCGATTCTCACCTTTACGAACTTCCCGACGATTTGCGAGGCCGACTGCGATCGGCCATCATGTCGAAATGCGGCAAGAAGGAAGATAGTTCCGCTTAAGAATCCCGCCTCCTAACCTGTTGGAAACATTCCATTCGCATTTTGATACACGCGCAGCACGCGTGTCTTCAACAACTTCCAACCTTTTTTCGGGTTACGAAACCAATAGGCAAGCTGCTGAATCTAACTTGCCAGGAGTAAAAACAGATTTACGGGTCGAACTCGGGGTTGCAGGTTCCAAACAAAGGGGTATGACTCATGTTAGCGAAAGTGGTTGATATGTTTTTCGGTTGCTGGCACAAAAATTACAGCTTCCCCATCACGACCCGCGCCGGTCAACGCCGTTCTGCCGCAGCACTGCCCACGGGGACGTACGTGGTCTGTCTTGACTGCGGAAAAGAATTTCCTTATGACTGGAAAGAGATGAAGGTCGTGTCGCCCTCTTACAAGCCGGCCGCGACATTGGCGGAAGTGGAAACTCGCGCCGCCTAATTCAATCTTGGCGGCAGGCTGAGTCGAGCCTGTCGCCTGGCCTTCTCACGTCGCCTTCGACGTAATACCGCTGCGATCTCCACACAGAATCGTCGACTTACTGGCGCACGCATCCCAGGCATCTTACGCGGATCTTCCAGCACTCTCGAAGACAGTCGTTGTCTCCGTTCCCTTCGCTACTTCATCATCCGGTTCCGTTGTTGACGCAGCGCGATCAAGGTTCTGTCGACATTCGCCAAATGCTTCTGCAAGGCGCCGTGTCTTGTCGGCGAGGTATGCAACTTCAGCTGAGTTTCGATTTCCGCGTGACGCTTTTCCAGGCGGCGAATTTCATTTTCGATGCTGTGGTTGGAGGAAGCCCCGAACATGGCGTGTCTCCTGATCTTTTAGGATTTTGGCCCGGGACAGTTCTTGAAAGTCTACACCGAGATCGGATTTTCCGCCGCCAAGCTATGTCAACATTTCGTCTCGTTCATTCGGGACCGCGGTCCAGTTCCACCACGATCACTTCCCCCATATCGACCAGCGACTTGTCCGTCTGCAACAAAATACGGACCAGATGTCCGTCATGCTGGTTTTCGAACTCATGGATATCGCGCCAGCACTCGGCGTCGCGCAAAGTCAGGAATTGCGCCGCGCACGAGCAACGCAAACACTGGGTATGCCAGGGATGACTGATCGGATCGCGCAACGGCACGCCTGGCACTCGCACCAATGCATTGCCGGAATCGTGTAACAGCATTCCGCTGGACGTAAAAACCATTCGGCGCTGCACCAGGAACGGAAAATGTTCTCGACGCGCTTCCTCGAGAGCTTGGGAAAGAGTTAGTTGATCGGAGAGATGCCATACGTCGGCATCACGAACCGCAGCAGTGAGGGACCACCGGATGATTTGTCGCACAGCACTCCGCCAACATCGATTGGTTTCGTACTAGCGTTCTGCAACGATTGTTGACCGGAGAAATCCGCTCGTCAACTGATCTTTTGATGGAAACATCGTTGACGCATCTTGACTTGTTGGCTTCCGTTCACCCGAGTTCCAGCTCGCGAACCAATCATTCTCATCCGCTCGCGCACCACTTTTCGTATTCGCGCGCTGCCGGTCAACGGTGCGAATGACCTCGATGATGGCGACGTTTCGACTGGGTTGCGACCTCCGGTGAACTCATCACCAATCGTCCGTGGCTCACACCCTTGGTACTGATTAACAAATCGGCAAGCTTTTGCACTTCGCTCGACTTGCCTCGCAACACGATGACTTCCAGGCAGCTGTCATGATCCAGGTGCGCGTGCAGCGTCGAGATGATCACGCCATGGTGCTCATGCTGGATGTCAGTCAGTTTCTCCGGCAAGAGCCGCGCACTGTGGTCGTAGATCAGCGTTACCGTTCCGACGACGAAAGCATTCGGCGACACCACGACCGATTCCACCAACTGGTCACGAATCAGGTCGCGAAATGCCTCCGAGCGGTTGACGTATCCGCGATCCGCAATGTAATGGTCGAAACGCGAGAGCAGTTCGGAATCGAGCGAGACGCCAATGCGGCTGAGGTCACCCATGGTGAAAGTTTTCTCCGTCTGGAGGCGATTCTAGATTACCGTCGCACACGCATCAACGACCAGGCGCGCGCCGTATAACGGAAGACTCGCATCACCACTTGTCCCGCGTCGTCACATAAGCCTTTCCCGCTGTGCGATACTGAGGGGGCCTCGCATCCCGAAACTGCCCGGATGGCGAAACTGGCAGACGCAGCGGACTTAAAATCCGCAGGACCGAAAGGTCTGTGGGGGTTCAAGTCCCCCTCCGGGCACCAAACTTCCCGCATCTGCACAGACATATTTGCCCGCTCCGGCGAAGAGCACAACTTTTTGCTGCCTTGGTGCTTCCTGGTTGAAACTTTTTCGTCTAAAGGATCCATCGTGTCCGTGTCTGCGGCGGATTGGGGCTTTTGGTCTTTGTGGGGATGTGGGGCAAAGTGGCGAAGGGGCGAACCAGACGGAAACATCTGACTCTCGCCGGGCTGGCGCTTCTGTCCGTATTTGCGACGGCACAAGCCGGACCCAGCAGCTTCGATACAATCGCCACAAAAGCAGCGCAGGCGGTTCAGCAGAACGATAACGCGGGCGCGATCGAACTGTACCGGCAGGCATTGCAACTAAAGCCCGCATGGACGGAAGGCTGGTGGTTGCTGGGCAGATTGCAATACGACGCGAGTGACTACGCTGCGGGACGCGATTCGCTCACCCGCTCGCTGGAAGGAAACTCCAATCCCGGCCCGGCACTAGGTTTGCGTGGTCTCTGCGAGTTCGAAATCGGCGACTACGAGCAGTCACTGAGCGACATTCAGCAAGCATTGGCGCTCGGCGCGGCCGCAAGCCACTCTGCCAATGAAATTGTTCTTCGCTATCACCAGGCTCTCCTGCTCACGCTCAGCGGTGACTTCGAGGGCGCCCTCCGCGAATACACCAGGCTTTCGAAAGAACCGATTACCGATCCCGAGTTCCTTATGAATGTAGGCCTCGCGGGTCTGCGAACACCACTATTGGTAAAGGACGTCAACGCTAAGGAGCGAGAGCTCTCTTTGGCTGCCGGGAGCGCGGCCTTCCAGCTGATGGGCGGAGAAGACGAAAAGGCGAAGCAGGCGTTCCAGGATTTGTTTCGGCGTTTTCCAAATCTTCCAAATTTGCACTATCTCTATGGTTACCTGCTGTTCAGTACCGATCCTGAGCGGGCCGTCCCTGAGTTCAGACGCGAGCTAGAGATCGCGCCATCGAATGCGGCGGCACAGGTGATGCTGGCCTGGGATCTGGTCTTACAAGATGATTTCTCGCAAGCGCTGTCGTTCGCGCAAAAAGCCGCAGCCGAGTCTCCAGAGTCTCCTGGCGCTCAATTGGTGTTAGGCCGATCCCTCGTAGAAACCGGCAACATCGCTGAGGGACTCAATCATCTTGAAACAGCCTTGAAACTCGATCCCCAAAATCTTGAGGTTCACCTGGCCTTGGTCAAGGGCTATTCAGAATCAGGCCGGAAAGATGATGCGTTAAGGGAACGCCGTTTGTGCCTGGAGATGACGAAGGGAGCGGCCGCTGCCACGGTACATCCTTAACCTACTTGTAAGCCTTACGCTGATCACAGGCGGCCTTGGTCTCTTCGCACAGACGACACCGGGAGGATCGGCCTCGGCCTGCGCGGGCTGCCACCGTACGGAGTCGGCCTCGCAACCCGGAACGCCCATGGCTCGTACCATCATGTTGCCCGCCGACAACGACCTGCTGAAGCGAAAACCGAAGCTGACCGTGCAACGCGGTGTCTATACCTACACGATCGAGACTCACGGTGATCGCAGCACCTATAACGTCACCGATGGCACTCGCACCGTTTCCTTTCCTATTCACTGGAGCTTCGGAGTTGGGGTCCAGGCTTGGCTGCTGGAAAAGGATGGCAAATTCTATGAAAGCCTGGTGAGCTACTATCCCGAAACGGATCGTCTCGACCTGACCGTCGGAGACGAAGGACTACACCCCAACACCTTGGAAGAGGCGGCGGGCCGGTTGATTACCGAACCCGTTCTCAAGGATTGTTTTGGCTGTCATGCTTCCAATGCCGTTGTGCATGACCGGCTGAGTCTGGCAACTGCGGAGCCGGGTGTAACCTGCGAGCATTGTCATACTGGCGCCACGGCGCACTTGGTCTCTGCGCTGCAAGGAAGAGTGGACGCGCCGGAGTCGCTCCGCAAACTATCGTCGGAAGATATGTCGACATTTTGTGGAAAGTGCCATCGGACCTGGGAGACCGTAGTACGGAATGGCTGGAGAGGCACGGCGAATGTCAGGTTTGCGCCGTACCGCCTCGCAAACAGCAAATGCTTCGACGGCACCAATTCTCGGATCAGCTGCGTTGCCTGTCATAACCCTCACGAAGCGGTCGATCAAAGAACCACGGCTTACGATTCCAAATGCCTGGCGTGCCATGCCACGACGCAAGGGCCCGCTGCGACGAGGCCTGCGGCTATTTCCTCGGTCGTACAGACAGCAGCACCGATCGCATCTTCGGTCGCGAAATCGTGCCCAGTCGCGAAGTCCGACTGTGTCAGCTGCCATATGCCGAAAGTAAGTCTCCCCGATGAGCATGTGACCTTTCGAGATCATTGGATCCGCGTCGTTCGACCCGGTGATCGATATCCTGACTGAACGGTAATCCCGCCTTAAGTTGGACTCTCCTTCTTTTCTTTGCTTCTTCAACCCGCATCAAAACCTGGGTGGCCATAAAAGGAATCAGTCCCCGGAAAACCGAACACCGCTCGTTCCTGCGAAAACACACCCTCAGCCTTGCCAGCGGACTCATCCTCCTCACCTGGATAGTGCTCTACACCTTTTCCGATCCCTCCACGCACTGGGGATCGTTTTTTGGAAACGCCATTGCCGACTGGAGCGGCGTCCTGGTCACCGTTCTCGCCACCAAGCACATGTACGAAAAAGGATCCGCTGAGAGCCGCAGGCCTCCGCATCCGCTTCTTCGTCCTGTTGCCGAATTCGTGCGCGATCATTCCCTCACCATTTTCCTGATCATCACTGGAATCGGCTGGATCATCCTCTTCGCGCACATGAACTCCGAAGCCAAGTGGGGTCAGGTCGTCGGCAACATCGTCTCTGAGTGGACCCAGATCATCGGCCTGGTTTTACTCACCAAGAAATTTCTGGAAATCAACTCGAAAGAAAGCCAGGGATAGGAACCCTGACGCTTTACGCATTCCGCTAAATCCTTCAGAATAGATTCACGGGACAGACGGGGTGGATTACGGCTGGCTGCGGGGGCGGCACCGTCCGATTGGTCTTGCCTGATGTTCGTTCCTCAGCGAGCTTACGTGAGAAAACTTTTTTGTCTTTGCTTCCTGGGAGCAAGCCTGGGAATCTTTTCGCCAAGGGCTTCCGCCCAATCGAGTCCTGGCAATTCTCCGTCTTCGCAATCCTCAACTTCTTCCTCCTCCCCGCAGACCACTGATAAACAATCCGAACAGGACATTCGGAAGCAGGAAGAATCGCAGCGAGTGCTGGGGGTTGTGCCGCAGTTCTCGGTGACCAGCCGCAAAGACGCGCCTCCTCTGACCACAAAAGAAAAATTCACGCTCTTCGCGAAGTCCGCTACCGATCCATTTGTCTTCGTCGCCGTTGGTCTTCAGGCAGGAATCAGCCAGGCATCCGACAACTTTGAATCTTACGGACAAGGCGCAGCCGGATATGGCAAACGCTACGGAGCAGCCCTGGCCGACAGTTTCTCCAGCAACTTCTTTTCGAACTTTGCCTACCCGAGTTTGATGAGACTCGATCCACGCTACTTCCGCCTCGGCCAGGGCACGTTCAAACATCGTCTGGGATACGCCCTCGCACAGGAATTCGTCTGCCGGAGAGACCGTGGCGGCACAACTTTCAATTTTCCCAATGTCCTCGGCGCTTTCACTTCGGGCGGAATTTCCAATCTTTACTATCCGCCTGAGGATCGCGGCTTTGGGCTCACGCTGAGCCGCTCCGCCATTTCCATCGGCTACGGAAGCTTAGGTGGATTGTTGTCGGAATTCTGGCCCGATATCGATAAGAAATTGTTCCAGAAAAAACAAAAGAAGACCCAGCCGGTGCCGCCGCCAAAATGACGGCATCCTCCGCGATTCGCAATTAATCACAATCACCGTCGAATGACTGCTCGCGAAGAAATTCAGCGGGCCAGTTTTCTATTCTGGTTCCTCTAGGGTAATTCGCTTGTCATCCGAACTTTCGCTCTGTGATAGAAATCACAGCCGAAGGTTTGGTACGCGGAGCAGCATACCTCTTGGGTGAGGTTAGAAGTCATGAATTCCAGACTCTTACAGCTTTACGTGCAACGCGACGAAATCGAAACCATGTTGATGCATCCCAACTTTGCCGCCAGCGAGCTTGATCGCGCCGAACTGATCCTCGAAGGCATCGAGGAAGAGATGCGCGTGCTCATCAACAACGGCATGTTCCACCTGCGGAATCAAGCTTAGCGGCGAGTTGGCCTTCGATATCGACCATCGCCGGCATCCGCGCCATCACGCCCACTCTCGCTTAACCTTTCGCATTGTGCCCTGAAGAGTCTCCGCGGCATCCCACCTGCCAACTCCTGCCCCCTTGCTCACCGTACTTCTTTTGATTCCCCTGTTTCTTCGGGTATTGTCCGGGTTTCTTAGGTGTTTTACAGTCGCCCCATGCCGATGGAAAGCTTCACTTTGAAACTCGGCGACAAAGCTCCCGACTTCACTCTGCTGGCGGCAAATCTGCCGCAGTCGGTCTCGCTCACGGAGCTTCTGAAATCGGCGCCGGTGATCGTCGATTTTCTGCGTGGCACGTGGTGACCGAACTGCGTCAAGCGCATGGCTCAGTTCGAGCCCCTGAAAAACGAGATCCAGAAAGTTGGCGGCTTGGTTTTCATCGCGGCGGAAAAGAAGAACGGAATGTTCAACCCGCAAAAGTTTCTGGAAGCTCATCCGATCTCATTTCCGTTTCTTCTCGACGAAGATCGCGCGGTCACGAAAAGTTACGGGGTCTATCAGCGTTTGGGGATCGATGCCATCAATATTGCGCGTCCCGCGACCTTCGTCGTCGGACGCGACAAAACCGTTCGTTATCTCTACGTCGGTGCGAGTCAAGTCGATCGCGCTCCCGTCGAGGAAGTTCTTAACGCTTTACGACAGGCCGCCAGTTAGCGGCCCGAAGAGGCACATCCGAAGGAGCCTTCATGAAAAAATTCACCATTCTGCTGATGCTCGCCTTTGCCGTCACCGCAGTCGCGCAAGATAAACCCTCCGCCAGTGTTTCCGGGAGCGGACATTCCCACTCTCGCGCGCAGAAGCCCTTGGCGCAACCCACCGCCTCGCCCAACGCTACCGCCTTGCCTATCGGCACGGCAATTCGCATGAAGCTCGAAACTCCAATCTCCACCACCGCTAACAAGCGTGGTGATCATTTCGGTGGGCGCGTTGTCGAAGCCGTCACTTTGAACGGCAAGACCATCATCCCCGTCGGCGCAGCGCTGGAAGGCGACGTGCTTCGCGCCGACGAGCAGCGCCGTATCCGCGGCACACCGACCATCGATCTCCGGCCCACCATGATCACCCTTCCCGACGGCCAGAAGTACGCCATCAACGCCACCGTCGTCGATACTTCCGACCATTCGCTCAACGTGACCGATGAAGGCGAGATCAAAGGCCCGGGGCGCGACCGCTCCGATTGGATTGAGACCGGAATCGGCGCTGGCGTCGGAACCGGCATTGGCGCCAAGGTCGGTGGATTCAAAGGAGCGTTGATTGGTGGATCGATCGGCGCTGGCGCAACCGTCATCCACTGGCTGACGAAAACCAAGGCCGCGCAAATCCCCGGCGGCACCGAACTCATCCTCGAACTCAGCCGTCCCATGGCGATGAGCATGATGGAGGGCGACTAGTAATTGTCTATCGTTGATTGACTATTGATTATTGTCATGGGCGGCTGAGGTTGGGGCCGCCCTTTTTAATCGCCATTTTCTGATTGTCATCACGAGCGTTCTTCGACGAAGCCAAAATGCGAGCAATGTCCGCGAGGTACCCGACGCCTCGCCACAGGTGTGTTTTTGAAACTCGAAACCTGAAACCCGAAAACTGTCTTCCTCAGCTGCTCACCGAGTAGTTGTACATCTCCCCTGCCATCTCGTCTTCAGTGATCACCGGAATGATCAGCGCGCCTTCCAGCGGCAGCGCGTCGATCGGCAGGCCTTCGCGCCACAAGCTGAACCTTAAATGGATCGCGCTTCCCTTTTCTGCCCGCAGCTGAGAGATCGGCATCTGGAACTCGAACGTGCGCGTCAGCGCCACGCGAACGTTGCCTTCCTGCTGTTTTTCCGACTTCATCACCGGATTGTCCGGCTCCGCCTCGCGCAGTTCCCATCCCGTAATCTGCTGATCGATATCCACCACCAAACGCCACGTTACTGTCGTTGGCCGCGAGTCCGATCCCGGCGTCCGTCCGTGGATTTCGAAGTTCGCCACCAGTTGAACCGGCTCTTGAGGGATTTCGTAGAAGTCCAATCGCCCGTAAAGATTGTCCTCATCGATTCCGGCATAAACCGCGTCCAGCAGAAACTGCTTGCCGTGCATCGATCCCGAGTGCCGGTCGGCGTTGTACATCGCCGCGCCAATCCAGTCGAAGTAGCGAATCACTCCTGTGCCGATTCGCGGATGGATATACGCCGTCTGTGGATTGAAATTCGGCCGCACCTGCTCCGACGCAATCGGCTGCGCCAGGTAAAGCGGGACATCTGCGCCGAGCAACTGGTACACGTTCGAGAGGTGCTTTCGATAAAGCTCGTCGAAATCGCGATCGTTCGCCGAGTGATGCTCCGGCCCGTACCACCAGTTCCAGTCCGATCCTTCGGCGATCAGCAATTCCTCGAACGCCAGATTCGCCTTCTCCGGGTCCGCCGTGGGCGACACACGCGCATAAAAATCGCGCGCCTCGCTCAGGTAGTCCCAGGCCTTGTTATCCTCCCGAGCCCCGATCCAAACATTAAAGTTCGCGTTAATCCACGATCCCGGCACAAGATGTTCCAGGCGTGGAGGATCATGATGAATCTCCATCGCCTCGCTCATCGTCACCGCCTGCATGGTTGGATCGTGTTCCAGGGCGTGATAAACCCGGCGCAGGAATTCTCGTCCCGACTCCGGATAAAATTCCCACGCATTCTCGCCATCCAGAATGATCGGCACGAACGCATCACGCCCTTTATCCAGAACAGGTTTCGCTGAATCCTTGATGCTGCGCAGGAAGTGTTCCGCCGCCTGTCGCGCCGGCATCCCCGAATACACGAACCCGATCAGGTCGCTCAGCGTATGGTCGCGGAATGCCATCCGCATCTCCGTCTTACCGTTGCTGTACAGGTAGGGAGTGTAGAGCTTCTGCGCATGGTCCGGCTTCAATCGGCCTTCCTGCGGGCGCTCAAAATGCAATCCGATCGTGCGCCCGAGCACGCCTTCGTCCGTCGCCATCCACTTCACGCCCAGGTCTGCCGCGATTCCGAGAACCTCTTCTGAGACGCTTCCCTCCGATGGCCACACCCCAACCGGCCGCACGCCAAAGACTTCCTGGTGCAGATCGAGTCCGCGTTTCAATTGTTCGCGGGCATCTTCCGGATGACGAAAGCGGTACTGCGGAAGCGGCAATCCCGGAACCGAAACTCCGCCCTGATTGGTGTCGCACACCAGCGGCAGGATGGGGTGATAGTACGGCGATGTTGAAATCTCAATCGATCCGCGCTTCGCAGCTTCGGCGTGCGCCGGCAACACACGCGACAGGATCTCGTGCTGCCACTTCAGCATCATCTCCTGATCTTGCCGGTCGTATCCGCGGCCCCTGCGGATCAGTTCGGCAACTTCCGGCTTATCCAGGAAGAATTCGTCGAACCACGCCAGTTGCGAGAGCACCTGCAGGTCGGCGAAATCCTGCGTCTGGAAGTAGTCGAGCGCCTTGCGCGTATCGTGCCCGGCGGCCTCAAACCGGTGCCAGAGTTCGTTGTAGCGGGGATACCGGCCGATCATGTGCACCGTGTTCGCCTGGAACAGATACGCCAGGGCGAAACGGCGCTCATCGGGGGTCAGCTCTGCCGCGGGTTTGGCTGCCACGCGATAGAACGGATCGCTTGCGTTCCTTGAGACGTAGTCCTGAATCTGCCAGATCAGGGACGGAACCAGGTTGATGGTCTGGTGAACCCGCGGAAACTCTTCCAGCAGCTTCACCATGCCGTAGTAATCCTTCAGCGCGTGCAGGCGTACCCATGGCAGGCGGTACTCGCCGGAAACCAGATCCTTATAAAAAGGTTGATGCTGGTGCCAGAGGAATGCGACTCGGGTAATAGGCATGATCGAGCGAAATCGGTTTTGTCCGCCGTAAATATCAGTTTCAACGTTGTTCGCTCGATTGGCAAGCCGGAGTTCAGCCAGCAGTAACCGTCAAGATAAGCCTGTGCCACTCTGTCCAATAGCTCGCGAAAGAATCAGAAGCACGCATCTGCCTTGGAATTGACAGCAATCATCGCAAGGCTAGACTTAAGCCAAGGCATGGGAACGGGCTCCAATCAGGCTACAGGTTTCGACGCAGGTCTGGCGGAAACGCAGGCCAAGCTCGCGCGCCTCGAGCGTTCCGAGTGGTGGCGTTGGACCGCCGTCTTGATCATCAGCCTGGCGCTCACCATCGGCGTTATCACCATGGCTTATCCGCATGTGCGTCCGATGGTGATCAGCGAAACCCAACTCGAGACCATCCTTCAGGGACTGCTCGGGCTGGTGCTGCTCTTCGACGTTTTCGCCTTCTATCAGCAATTTCGCATTTCGAAAATGCGTCGCGAGCTCGCCGCGCAAATCGGCATGCTCTCCACGTTGGAAGTTCTCCGTCCGCCAAACCCGGTCGAAGAAATCCAGCGCCACAATCGCCGCAAGGCTCCGCGGTTTCTTTACGACGCTCGCCTGAAAGTCACCATGCGCTCAAATCCGAAAAAACAGGTCTTCGGACGCACCCGCGACATCAGCGAAACCGGACTGGGAGCAGTTATCGCTGATCCTCTCGAATCCGGAGAACGAGTCGTCCTCGAATTCCCCGTCGAATTCTCCGACCAGCCCCTGGCCGTGCACGCGGTCGTCTGCTACCGCCGCGGATTCCACCACGGATTCGAATTGCTGGCTCCCGAGGCCGATCAGTCCGCTACGATCCGCCAAATCTGCCGCGGAGCAAAACCAGCCTGACTTGGTCTAGACTTTCCCGTTCCGGCACTCGACCCTTCTTGACCTCGCCGTCAACAAAACACTGTCAAGTTCTTTATTTTTTGCGTCTGTAACCCCTGCGTTACCAGGATTTTGCGTGCTGCCTCATTGCGAGAGAGATCTTCCGTTTTTGCTAGTCTGGAGATAGGGCAGAAACTCCAAACGAGTTCCTCGGTTCGTCCCAGCGGCGAAACTTGGTGCTTGGTGCCCCATATCTGCCCTCTTTTGGCAGATGTGGGACTTCCGCTTAGCTCAAGGACGGCTAACGAAAGAGTAAACAACGCCGTGCGGCGGGGACGTCGTCCTGAGGGTGGGTCCAGAGGCATGGCGGCATTAAATCCTTGGCGCTCAGGATTTTGCGTGCATCTCGCTGAAAGCAAGGATTTTACAAAACTATCCGCACCTTAAGTTGTTGATTCTAAGGATCCACCCCCGGGGGGGTGGGTATCTCGAATCGATCGGGAGCGCTCAAGACAGCTTTCGAGGGGAGTTATCGCCCAGTAAACAGTCAGCCGATGCAAAAAGTAAAACGGCGTGGCCGCAGCCACGCCGTTCGCGTTCCGTTTATCGTTAGTCGCGGCGCTTCAGCGTCGGACGATCGTCGCCGTTGGTGCTCTGCCCGCTCTTGTCGTCGCCCTGGTTTGAGGTGCGGCGAAGGGTCGGTTTGTTGGCGTCTTTATCGTCGGTGACTTTGCGCTTGTTCTCGATCTTGGCCAGGCGCGATTTCACTTCGGTGAATTCCGACGTATCGAGGATGTAGGTGTCTTTCGCCGGCAGAATCGTGGCGATCTCTTTCTGGCTCTGCTCGATGCGATCGGGTGTCTGCGGATGAGTAGCGAAGGCTTTGGCCAGCGTTCCCGGCTTCTTCTTCTCTTTCGCCTGCAGCTTTTCGAAGAACGCTACGAACGACTGCGGATCATAGCCGGTCTTGTACATGTACTGCACGCCGAGATAATCGGCTTCGGCTTCGAATCCGCGCGAGAAGGTGAGGAACGTCATCGGCAGCGCGAAGCTGGCGGCGCTGCGGATCGCGTATCCGGTCCAGCCGCCCATGAAGATCAGCGGGATGCTGGCAATGTTCGCCAACTGTGCGCGTGTCATCTGGCGCATGGCGTGACGGGCGCAGACGTGAGCGATCTCATGAGCCATCACGCCGGCGAGTTCGGACTCGTTGTCTGCCGCCAGGATCAGGCCGGAGTTGACGTAGAAGAATCCGCCCGGCAGCGCGAAGGCGTTGACTTCATCGGAGTCGATCACCTTGATGGTGAACGGCACCTTCGCATCGGAGTTGCGAACCAGGTTCTGGCCGATACGATTCACGTACTCGTTGATCACCGGATCCTGGATCAGCTTTACGCTCGACTCGACCTGCTGCGCATACTGCTTGCCCATCGCGATTTCGGTGTTGATGGAATACCAGTCGCCGACGCCGCGGCCGCCGATCTTGCGGTTGCCGATCGCGTCCACATCGTTCTTGCCGCCGTCGTGCTTGGAGTTGTCTTTGGTCTGGTCGTTGACCGTCGGAGCGTTCTGATCGGCCGGCGCCGGTGACGTGTTGGCCTGATCGCTCGCCGGAGGCGTGCTGCTCTGGTCGGCCGCTGGAGGCGCAGGACTTGTTTGGCTGGTCGCCGCTGGAGCGGGGCTGGCCGGTGGATTGGTGGAGCTCTGGTTATCCTGAGCCGCGGCGAACGAGCCGAGGCCAAGAAGGAACAGAGCTGCCACGAGCGTCAGAGCGCGGAACTTCATACGCGTATCCCTCGCAAGCTCATCTTGGTAAGCTGCTGATGAGTACATTATAAGGCTGAAATCGCGCAGCTCTCGCGGCGGTGTTTTCAAGGGCGCGGCTGCGGACACCGATTTCATTGCTGCTCAACAGATAATTAGACGCAAAACCAGAGTCTTTGGGTGACAGGCAAAATCCGGGCAAATCTAAGACCGCATTGAGATAAACCCCTTCCGGGCCCGGAAGTCTCTGCTTCCGGAGGGCAATCTTATGGGACGAAACAGGTCCTGGAACGTGCAAAATTCAGGTTATTTACCAGAGAGTCACTTCGCAAAGCGGAAGAAGGTCCTTATGCTGCCTGCACGCAAAACGAAGCATTTTGATGTGGGGCTGTCCGAAATAGTTGAATCTGGAACATTCGACCGCGGGGCGGTTCGTATCGATGCGGATATTTGCGACTTCAAGAAAGACAGAAGGACAGAAAAGATGAAGCACTCTGTAAAGTCTCTCCTCGTAGCTGCGGCAATGACAGGTTTGTTGGGCGCGACCGCCATGCCAGTCGCCATGGCCGACGACAAGCCGGCGACCACCGACACGAAAGATACCAAGACCACCAAGAAGGCCAAGAGCACCAAGAAAGCCGCCGCCAAAGACAGCAAAGACGCGGCGAAGGACAAGAACTCCTGCAAGTCGGCCAACGGCTGCAGCAGCAAAGACGACAAAAAGAACTAACCGGAAATCCAACGAGGGACGGAACCGGAAAGGGCTTTCGTCCCTTTGCCTTTCACCATGGCCTGCAGAACGGAACTATGCAAGGATGAGTTAGGTTTTGCCAGCGCTCAAATCCAGTTCGACGCCGAAAACGTAAGTATTAGAGAGACCTGATGGGAACCTTATTCCGACTCTATGATCGCTTGACGCCACTGTTTCGCTACGGACAGTGCGCCTTTCTTCTTTTGATCAGGCTGTATTGGGGATGGCAACTGGCGCAGAGCGGTTGGGGCAAGCTGCATCATCTCGATAAAGTTACGGAGTACTTTCAAAGCATCAATGTGCCGATGGCGGGCTTCACGGCGCACGCGGTTGCGACGCTGGAATTGGTCGGTGGAATCCTGCTGTTTATCGGATTGGCATCGCGGCCGATTTCGGCGATTTTGACGGTCAACCTGCTGGCGGCGTACTGGTACGGCGATCATGAGGCGCTGTTGTCGTTCTTTTCGGATCCGGGAAAGTTTTATGCGGCCGATCCGTTTACCTTCCTCTTTGTCTCGCTGATCGTTCTACTGTTCGGGCCGGGGGCGATTTCGCTGGATGCGCTGATCCGACGACTGGCAAAACCGCCGAAACCCGCGTAGTCAGTTGTTCACGGCTCCTGGCGTCGAGAGGATCTTGACACTGGTGGCCTTCCATTCACCGGCGTCGTCCTGAGTAGCGGAAACTCGGACGGTAGCGCCTTCCTGCAGCGAATCGGCAGCGCGGGGAAGACGATCTTTCGCTACCACTTTCGGATCGTAGCTCACTATGGCGTGCGAGATCTCGACGCGGCGGACCGAGCGATTGGAACTCTCAACGTAAATCCATTTTCCACCGGGAGATATATCGGGCTTGCCGACGATCTTGCCGCCGAAGTTACCAACCGTCGCTGCTGCGGAGAGCGAAACAGCCAGAAGCGAGAAGAGAACAGTTTTCAGTTTTGCCGAGCTCACGATTTTGCGGCGCGTCCGAAAGTATTACCTGCTGCGTCTTTTCCGAAACGGAAACCAGAGCAAAGCACCGGTCAACAAGGTGAACGACGCAGGTTCCGGAACGGCGACGGGCTGACGATCGGGCAGCACTTCGCGATCCAGGTGCACGATGAACAAACCGCGAATATCGGGGACCATGTTGAGATGGTCCGGCCTGAGGTCGCGACCAAGGTTCATGGAAGGTGCGTTCAAAACCACATCGTCGGCGCTGCCGAGATCGTTCACGTCGATGGAGCACAGCGATGGATCGAGGGAGCTATCGACACCAGGCCTTCCCATTGAAGTCAGCGCATCGGGCTGATTCTGAATCGTGGTCGCGGAAATGCGAGGCGACCAAAGAATCAGCGCGCACAGGGCGAACGGCAGCAAACGGATCATCTTTCGCATGACGTGCTCCTTGAACTGCTCCGTCTAAAGCTGGGGTTAATGCCGGGCCCAAACGACGACACGTGCGAGAAGAACGCCGTCAGGTACCTAGGACATCCAAGGTGCGTCAAAGGATGTCTCGGAAAACGACAGAATTTCGGACGACCGCGGAGCGGGCACACAAAAGAGGCGTGGTTAACGATTGCGGTAGAGCAGATATTTACAATCGGACTGGCATCCTTTGAGTCGGCTAACGCATCGCCGTGCTGTTCCGTTGAAGGTATAAGAGGGCAAATAGCGGCTGAAAAGATTGGTCCCGCAGGGTGAGAAGGCGATGAGCGTGGCCCGTGGATGGATCCCTTTGACATTGGTTCCTGGCCCGAACGGTGATTATGTCATTGGATTCTCGAATTTCCGCGGGTTGCCTTTTCTTGTTCCATTTTCGGAACACGATATATTTTTCGCCTTGGCACAAAATATGTCATGGTACGATAAATTCTCCTTTGCTCCTTGCAAGATGGGCCGGATATTGCTTGCCGGCCCGGTATTTCCCCTGTTTCCAAAGACATGTAAATGGGATGAAGGCTTCCTTCCCAGGGGGCAACGATGTTGACTGAGGCGCGTGGTGGCGGACCAGCGGCCAACGGCGCTTGAGAGGAACGGGAAAAGATGTAACGGTGATGTTCCAAATTCCGGAAAAGCGCGACCCGAACGGTTTTCGCCGGTGACGAAGTGTGATAATGCGCAGGATGAATCGCCGGTACGTTGCTCCGAAACTCACCAAATACAGTTCTCCCGCGGACCTGCCTGAACACCTGCGAAATCTTCTGCTACTGGAGCCTTCCGATCTCCATGAGGTGTTGAACCTGCTGCAAGTGATTACCTCGCAGTGCGATATTATCGAGGAATCGGCGGACAATCACGGGCGGGTGAAAGCGATCCGGGAAGCGGCGCTGAAGATTTCCGAGCGGCTGCGGGACTGGAAGAAGATCGCGTGAGGCGCCTGATGCGACTACGCGATCAGGCGGCTTGGCCGGTGACATTGCGGTTTTGGTCTAACGCAAGCTCAACTGGTTGAGCATCTGGACAGGAACTGACCCGGATCAGTCCCCATGCACGGATCTGCATTTTGTCCATGATTTCGCTTCCTTACTGAGCATCCGTACGAAACTTACGATAGCGCGCTTGCATCCACTTTGTCGGTGAAACGCCACGACAGCGCCGATTGAGCAATTCATTGAGGTCGGCGTCGCTCAGCGTCAAGATGACTTTTCTTGGCGTCGAGTCATTCCACACTGAAAGAATCTTCCTTCTCACAGTTTCGGGCGGCTCATTTCTAGTGACGATAACCCCGAATCGACCAACGCGATCCCCCAAGTAAGTAGCGGTTTGGTTGATGGCTGCCAAATTCAACTCGTCCATGTTCTTCGTCTCGAACATGACGATGAAGCCGCTATGCTCCTGTCTGATGTATTCCCAGAAAGATTCATCGGAGTCGTTCGTAAATATCAAGTCTCGTCGTTCCGTGCCATCAACTGTGCGAACTTCAGGCTGCCCGTCGATCAGATCGGGATTGAAGAGAAAGTTCAGGATTTCGAGAACAACATGCTGATATTCCGTTGCCGCATCTCTCCCAGGTTTAATGGTGGAGAGTTTCTTTTCCAGTCTCTCGGCTTCGGCGCAAGCATCTTCATCAATGTATTCCAAAGCTGGCCGCGCTTCGGCACCTTGCTGCTCCCGCGCCTTCACGTACCGTTCTACCAGCCCTAAGTCTTGTCTTGTGACCGATACGACGCTTGCCTTCGATTTGGCAGCGTCACTCAGTGGTGAATCGGATACGATTGTCTTGCTGCGTTGGATTTCATTTCGACGCGCTCCCAGATACGCTTTGAATTCGGTGCGCAGGAAATCATCGTAATTGATCCAGGGAAGCGCCCTGACTATTCTGCGAGGCACCAACAGTATTGGCGATCCATCTACCGAGCTAACCGGCAAGTCCTCATACGAATCGCGCCATTCCTCATTTACTGGATCATAGATATGTTTAACCGGCACTCCGGACTGGATACGAATTTTCCAGATCGCGGAATGCCGTTGCGTGTACTCAATTAAGAAGACCTTTAGGATGTTGGCGGCGATGTCGCTGATGCGGTCTGGCCCTATTCCCGCCGAGAGGAGTTGCATCTCCTCGATATGGCGCACCCCTCGCTCCTGAAGTAATGGCGAATTGGCGAGCGTGTCGAGAATTAGAGTTGTCAAAGCCGACCCTACACCCGATCCCCGTTTACTTCGGCGCGTGTACCCCATTCCGATGGCTGAGACCTCTGGGAAATCCAATAAAGAACGCGCCCTTGTAAGATTCCCCTTCCGAACGGCGTTGATTCCCGCATTGAAGGTGCTCAACAACAGCTTATGCCACTCTCGAAAGTTAGGGTCTCGACTCTTGAATAGCAAAAACGGGTCGATTGCGAGTGGGACATCCACACCGACACGTGGAATAACGAAGTCCACTTCGTATTGAGATAGATTAGGTATTAGTGGGGCGCGTGGATCAGGGTCACTCACGATTCTTCTTCCTCGTCTGAGTCTTCGACTTCGATTTCGTCATCATCGTCATCATCATCATCGGACGTATCGTTGTCGGCAGATCGGGATAAATAGGTGTCTAAATCGCGAGCATCGAGGTCTTCAAAATCGAAGGCATAGTTCCCGTCTTCGCCTTCAATGAACCAAGCTTCAGCAACGCTCCCTTCGATTTGGTCGACAACTTCCTTAAGCAAAACAGGATCGTTGCCCTCTTCAATATTTAACCGAAGGGCGGTGGCGATCGTCGTTGCCTCACTGAGCAGGTATTCGTAATGTTTTCGCCGTTCGTCAGGCTGCCGCTTGGATCGTTCCAGGCAGTCTTTAACACCGCGCATGACGACCAACACGTCGGGATACACGGGGTTGTTGCCTGCCGGTACGAATTCCTTAATGCGGTCAAGATAAGTGTCGTCACTGACCACTTCTTTGGCGTCCCTGATGATGTCATTGGCTTGCTCAAGCATCAGTGGAGTTACTTCGATCATCGCCTTTCCCTTCGCCAATTTGTCAATCTCCCAATAGAACCCGTGGAGATGGCTCGCTAACTCGCTGCGACGTTTAGACAATTTATCTATAGTCTTTAGGTCGCCTTGGATTCTGGCGATGGCAGAGGTTGCAGACTCAAGTTTTTCGAGACGGAGTTGTCGCTTCTTATCTTCCGGCTTGGTAGGGGTCATAGCGTTACGCTATACCGGAATGAACATATGTAAGGCAAGTACCAAATCAGTCCGAATCCTTTTCCACCCTCCTGCTCTTTTGAATAACAATAGGATGGCAAACTGTGGATCGCTGGCAATTGTGCTGGACCATTGAATAATCCAATTGCACCGCATAGTGCCATGACACTTGCCGAACGTATCGAACGCATGGATCGCTCATTGACGGCTTTGGAACTCGCCGCGGTAACGGCAATCCGCTTGATCCAAGAAACGTGATGCGAAGATATGTAAAGCCAGCAGCAACAAAGCTGGAGATTCCATTGTCTGGTTATCACGATTTTCGCCACGGGCTCGCGACGACTCTGAGAAAGGATGGGGTTCACCCGAAGATCATCAGCGGAGCTCTTGGGCACGCAAGCGTGAACTTCACGAGCGATGTCTACGATCACTGCGGCATCGATGAACTCATTGCACCTCTCAGCGCAGCGTCTGATCGTTTGATCTGTTCCGTTCCGTGTTCCGTAGTTTAGTGGTTAGGGTAAAATCGAAATGAACGGAAAGCTGTATTCCGCTGATTCGACATACCTTAGACGGGCCTGTAGCTCAACGGTTAGAGCAGAGGACTCATAATCCTTTGGTTGGGGGTTCAAATCCCTCCGGGCCCACCAGTTCCCTTCTCGCTCTTACGCCAGCACGCGATCCGATTGGCGCAAATAGATATCGATGCCTTGCGCGGCTTTGCGGCCCTCGGTGATTGCCCACACGACAAGCGACTGACCACGGCGTATATCGCCGGCGGCGAAGACGCCCGGAACGGATGACATATAGCTTTCGTCGGTGGCGACGTTGCCGCGCTGATCGAGTTTCACACCGAGTTGAGCGAGGAGTCCTTTGCGCACGGGGCCGACAAACCCCATGGCGAGAAGAACCATGTCGCAATCGAGAAAGAATTCCGATCCGGCAACGGGTTCGAACTTCGGTGGAGGTCCAACACGCAGAGCGGTGAGTCCGGTGAGCTGGCCCGCTTCGTTGCCGTGGAACTGGGTGGTGGAGATGCTCCACTCGCGCTGGCCGCCTTCTTCGTGCGAGCTTTCGGTGCGAAGCTGCATGGGCCAGAGAGGCCATGGGGTTTTCGGTGAACGGTCTGCGGGCGGCATCGGCAGCAATTCGAACTGCTGAATCGATTTTGCCTTCTGGCGATGGCAGGTGCCGAGGCAGTCGGCGCCGGTGTCGCCGCCTCCGATGATGACGACGCGCTTGCCGGCGGCGGTGATCTCTTCGTCGCTGAAAGGAAGATTTTCGCAGCGGCGGTTTTGCTGCGAGAGGAAATCAACGGCGTAGTAGATGCCCTTGAGTTCGCGTCCGGGAAGGGGCAGATCGCGCGGTTGTTCGGCGCCACCTGAGAGCAGGATGGCGTCGTAGTCGCGCTGCAGATCGCTAACGGAAACGTTAGAGCCGACGTGGGCGTTGTTGACGAATTCGACGCCCTCTTCCGACATCTGGTTCAGGCGGCGCTCGACGACGTGCTTCTCCAGTTTGAAATTGGGGATCCCGAAGCGCAGGAGTCCGCCCGGCTTTTCGTTTTTCTCGAATACGGCGACCCCGTGGCCGGCGCGGCGAAGTTGCTGAGCGGCAGCGAGTCCGGCGGGGCCTGATCCGATGACAGCGACACGCTTGCCGGTTTCGACGGCTGGCGGTTCAGGGCGAATCCAGCCGGCGTTCCAGGCGTGCTCGATGACGGCCTTCTCGATCTGGCGGATGGTGACCGGCGGCTCGTTGATGCCAAGAACACATGAGGCTTCGCAGGGAGCCGGGCAGATGCGTCCGGTGAATTCGGGAAAGTTGTTGGTGGCGTGGAGGCGATGGATCGCCTCTTCCCAACGGTCGCGATAGACGAGGTCGTTCCAGTCGGGAATGATGTTGTTCAAGGGACATCCGTTGTGGCAGAAGGGGACGCCGCAATCCATGCAGCGGGCGCCTTGAGTGCGCACCTTGTCGTCGTTGTAGTCGATGTAAACCTCGAACCAGTCGTTGATTCGTTCGGTTACCGGCCGCCGCGGCGGCATTTCGCGTTTGTGTTCGAGGAAACCCGTTGCTTTACCCATGTCAGTTATCAGTTCTCAGTTCTCAGTTATCGGTCAACGACCCACGGCTAGAGCCGGCGCCGGCGAATGCGCACTCGCATAGACCGGTGATGGTGACGCTGCCTGCCGGGGAATTCCCAAGACTCGTTTGAAGTCGTGCGGGAAGATCTTGATGAACTTGCTGCTCAGGTCAGACCAGTTGTCGAGGATGTATTTTCCACGAGCGCTATCGGTGAGCAATACGTGTCTTTCGATCAGTGCCCGAACGGCGACGAGATCTTTTTCTTCCATGGGATCGAGATCGACTTCGGTGCGATTGCAGCGCTTCTCGGCGAAGTCGCCGATTTCGTCGAGCACATAGGCGATGCCACCGCTCATGCCGGCGGCGAAGTTGCGTCCGCACTTGCCGAGAACAACGGCGGTGCCTCGGGTCATGTATTCGCAGCCGTGATCGCCGACGCCTTCGACGACGGCAGTCGCGCCGGAATTACGAACCGCGAAGCGCTCGCCGGCCATGCCGTTGAAGAAGGCTTCGCCTCCGGTGGCGCCGTAGAGGGCGACATTGCCGATGATGATGTTCTTTTCGGGCTCGAACTTCGACTCGCGCGGGGGATGAACGATGATGCGTCCGCCGGAAAGTCCTTTGCCGACGTAGTCGTTGGCATCGCCCTCTAACTTCAGGGTTACGCCGTGGGCAAGGAAGGCGCCGAAGCTCTGGCCGGCCGATCCCTGGAAATCGAACTGGATGGTGTCTTCGGGCAACCCAGCGTTGCCATAGCGGCGCGCCACTTCTCCGCTCAACATGGTGCCGACAGAACGATGGACGTTACGAATCGGCAGATGCAGATGGATGGGCTGGCGTGTTTCGAGCGCTTCGCGAGCGTAGTCGATGAGGCGATAGTCGAGCGACTGATGCAGGCCGTGATCCTGAGCTTGCGTGCAACGACGGGCGACACGCGCGGGCGTTGGAGGATTGTGCAGGATGCTGGTGAAATCGAGGCCGTGTGCCTTCCAGTGATCGATGGCGGGCTTGATCTCAAGACGATCAACACGTCCAACCATTTCATCGAAAGTGCGGAAACCGAGTTCGGCCATGTGCTGGCGAACCTGGTCAGCGAGGAAGAAGAAGAAATTGACAACGTGTTCGGGCTGTCCGGCAAATTTTGCGCGGAGGCGCGGGTCCTGAGTAGCGATGCCAACGGGACAGGTATTCAGATGGCACTTGCGCATCATGATGCAGCCCATGGAAACGAGCGGCATGGTGGCGAATCCGAACTCCTCGGCGCCAAGTAACGCGGCGATTACAACGTCGCGACCGGTTTGGAGCTTGCCATCGGTCTGGACACGAACGCGGCCGCGCAGGTCGTTCATGACGAGGACCTGCTGAGTTTCGGCGAGACCGAGTTCCCAGGGAACGCCGGCGTGCTTGATGGAGCTGAGCGGAGCGGCACCGGTCCCGCCCGTGTCGCCACTGATGAGAATGACGTCGGCGTGAGCCTTGGCAACGCCGGCGGCGACGGTACCGACACCGACTTCGGCAACCAGTTTCACTGAGATGCGTGCCTTGGGATTGACGTTTTTCAGGTCGTAAATGAGCTGCGCGAGATCTTCGATCGAGTAGATATCGTGATGCGGCGGCGGAGAGATGAGTCCGACACCGGGAGTGGAGCGGCGAACGCGGGCGATATTCTCGTCGACTTTATGACCGGGAAGCTGACCTCCTTCGCCGGGCTTGGCGCCCTGGGCCATCTTGATCTGAAGCTCGTCGGCGTTAACGAGGTATTCGACGGTGACGCCGAAACGGCCGGAGGCGACCTGCTTGATGGCGCTGCGGCGGTCGTCGGTGAAACGCTTCTCGTCCTCACCGCCTTCGCCGGTGTTGGATTTTCCGCCGATGCGGTTCATTGCCTTGGCGAGAGTTTCATGCGCTTCCTTGCTGATGGAACCGTAGGACATGGCTCCGGTGGCGAAGCGGCGAACGATCTCGCCGGCGGGTTCGACTTCGTCGATCGGTACGGGATTGGCAGCTTTCTTAAAACGCATCAGGCCGCGAAGATTGCAGAGACGCTCGTTCGCGTTGTCGATGTAGTCGGTGTATTCCTGGAAAGTCTGGAAGCTCTCCTGTCGAACCGCATGCTGCAGCTTGCTGATGGTGAACGGATTGAGCAGGTGGCGTTCGCCGTTGGTGCGATAGGCGTAGTTGCCGCCGACGGCCAGTTCGGTTTCGGAGTCGCTCAGCGGACGGAACGCGTGCTCGTGTTTCATCTGAGCTTCGCGCGCGATGACGTCGAGCCCGATGCCTTCGATGCGAGATGGCGTACCGGTGAAGTATTTCTGGATGAGGGTACGATTCAATCCCAGGGCTTCGAAGACCTGCGCGCCGCGATAGCTTTGCAGGGTGGAGATGCCCATCTTAGAGAAGGTTTTGAGCAGTCCCTTGTTGATCGATTTCTTGTAGTTCTTCAGAGCCGTGGCGAAGGTCTGGCCTTCGGGGAGATATCCGCGACGAGCGAATTCTTCGAGCGTCTCGATGGCGAGATAAGGATTCACGGCGCTGGCACCGTAACCGATGAGCAGAGCGAAGTGCATCACCTCACGCGGCTCGCCGGACTCGACGACGAGAGCGCACTGCGAACGCGTGGACTCGCGAACAAGATGATTGTGAACAGCGGTGAGCGCAAGCAGGCTCGGAATGGGAGCGTACTCTTCGTCGACGCCACGATCGGAGAGAATCAGGATCGTGTAGCCGGACTTCAGGGCTAAGGATGCGCGACGGCAGAGCGTGTTGAGCGCATCTTGCAGACCTTTTTCGCCGTGGCTGACGCGATAGAGCGTCGGCAAGGTGGTGGCAAGGAAATCGCCTTGAGAGACACGACGCAGGCGCTCGAGATCAGCGTTGGTTAGAACGGGATGCTCGAGTCGCAACGTGTGGGCGTTGATGGGCTGCTCCTGCAGAATGTTGCGCTCCTGACCGATGTAGCTGATCAGGGACATCACCATCTCTTCGCGGATGGGGTCGATGGGCGGATTAGTGACCTGCGCAAAGAGAACCTTGAAGTAGTTGAAGAGCGACTGCGGCTTGTCGGAAAGACACGCAAGTGGCGTGTCGGATCCCATGGAACCGACGGGTTCCTGTCCGTCGACGGCCATGGGCAGAAGGATCATCTTCAGGTCTTCGTCGGTGTAGCCGAACATTCGCTGGCGACAGACCATGGTTTCGTGGTCAGAACCCATGATTCGGAAGGGCTCAGGCAGGTCTTCGATGCGGATCTGCTGCTCTTTCAACCATTGACCGTAGGGCTGGCGCTTGACGAGATCGCCTTTGATCTCATCGTCGGAGACGATACGGCCCTGAACCGTATCGACAAGGAACATCTTGCCGGGCTGAAGACGTCCGTTGATGCTGACGTTTTCAGCTTTAATCGGAAGAACGCCGGTCTCGGACGCCATGACAACGAGGCCATCGTCGGTGACGACGTAGCGCGCAGGGCGGAGTCCGTTGCGATCGAGCGTGGCCCCGATCACGCGGCCGTCGGTGAAGGCGATGGCGGCGGGACCGTCCCAGGGTTCCATCAGCGAAGCGTGGTACTCGTAAAAATTGCGCTTCAGGTCGCTGCTGTGTTCCGACCATGCCTCGGGGATCATCATCGCCATGGCGTGAGGCAGGCTGCGGCCGGATTGGACGAGCAGTTCGAGGACGTTGTCGAAGTTTGCAGAATCGCTGCCGCCGGTCTGAACAATGGGAAACAGTTTCCTGATGTCATCGCCAAACAATTCGCTAGCGAGCGTGGATTGGCGGGCGAACATCCAGTTGACGTTTCCCTTCACGGTGTTGATCTCGCCGTTATGCGCGACGTAACGATAGGGATGGGCGAGATGCCAGGTGGGAAAAGTGTTCGTCGAGAAGCGCTGGTGAACTAAGCAGAGGGCGCTGGTGACGTCGGGATCTTTCAGCTCGTGGTAGAAGTTGGCAATCTGAGGTGCGAGCAGCAGGCCTTTGTACACGATGGTGCGTGCCGACAATGAGGGGATGAAAAACATGCCCTTGTGCTGCATGTCGGAGGCGGCGACTTCGTTTTCGACGCGGCGGCGGACGACATAAAGTTTGCGCTCGAAGGCGTCTTCGTCGAGTCCGGCTGGGCGACCGAGGAAGACCTGCTGTATATAAGGTTGCGAAGCGCGAGCGACCCGGCCGATCGCATCACCGTCGACCGGAGTGTCACGCCAGCCAAGGACGGAAAGACCTTCCTCGCGGGCTACGCGCTCGACGACGCCTTCGCACTGAAGGCGGTCCTGCTTGTCGACGGGAAAGAAGACCATTCCAATCCCGTATTCGCCGGGTGCGGGAAGACGGAAGCCGAGTGTCGAGCATTCGCGGGCAAAGAAACTGTGCGGAATCTGGATGAGAAGGCCGGCACCATCGCCGGTTTCGGCGTCGCAACCGCAGGCGCCGCGGTGTGTGAGGTTGATCAGGACCTGGATTCCCTTGACGATGATGTCGTGCGACTTTTCGCCCTTGATGTTAGCGACGAAGCCTATTCCGCAAGCATCCCGCTCGTTGCGGGGATCGTAGAGGCCCTGGGCCTCGGGAAGTCCATAACATTGACCAACTTCACTCATGGTTCGTACCTGCCTTCAAATTTGGCACACGTATCTGGCAGTGTTGAATTCGTCTGCCGAAATTGCCGCAGTATCTTTAATACCGTTGGCTGAAGTCAGAAGTACAACTCATATATTCGATACGGCCGATGAGAAATTTGCGGGGTTGGAGGTCGGCTAAAGGATTGGGTTATGGGAAGTTACTGGTAATCGCCACGGCACCGGTACTAATGTTCGATGGGAACCGCGATCACGCCTTCGCCGGTCTTCCATTCGAGGGTCATTTGGGTGGAGCACTGGCTACATAGCCAGAAGGCTTCCATGGAGTGGCAGTGGGCCTTGCGGTCTTTGCGCTCGGGGCGAGGAAAGTGAAAGAGCTTTCCGAGTCTTAGGTAAAGGAAAGGTTTGGTACAGCGATCGTTGGCACACTTGCTGAGCACATGGCTTGGATCGGCAGTTTGGGTGCCAAGATGAATTAGAAGAAACTGAGAAAAGCTCTGGTGTAAGGTGTGCAAAAGTTAGCACACTTATCAGTCATAAACGGGCCGAGGCGTCGCGATTTGGTGAAAAACCCCGACCAAATTCGGTTCTCGCTATTTTCATTTCGGGAACCTCTGCGCTTCAAGGGCCATTCAGGTAAGCCTTTGTTCTTCAAGGGGGCATGCCGGTTGGCCCGAACATGGCTGCGGCAGAACCGATTGAATCGGACACTATGAGCCACCGATTCTCCTGATCTGGCAAGGCAATTGCACTATTTCAGGTGTACGACCGTCATCGTCATGGTAAGACTAAAAACACTAGTCCCCTCGCTAAAACGCCGCTTCCAGAAACTTCTTGGTCCGCGCGTGGAAATGATCTGGATTTCGAATGCCGAACTCGATTCGTTAAACGGCAAGCTGGTTTGGATCGAAGATGTAGTCTTCGACATGGCGATTCGAGCCCGGAATGCCATGCCTTTCGGAGGGCGGTTAGTAATTGAATCGGCCAATATCCGAATCGATGAAGCGACCGCTGACTTGCAGGCGGGCCGGTATGTGATGTTCGAGATGACGTGCCTTCGCCGGGATCCGTCGGAGTTAGGGGCCGGAGAAATTGTTGATGAGTTACCGACCTTTAACGATGAAGTTTTGCACCATGATCGAGGCCATTCGGAGAAATTGATTTCGTCGATCGGCGGTCAGATTTGCGAATACAATGAACCGGGACGCGCCTTAACGATACGAGCTTTCTTCCCAAGCGTGCCTGAGTTTTCGAGCAGTATGCGGGAATTCGTCGTGAACGATGAATCGAAGGAAATCCGGATTCTGTTGGTGGAAGACGAGGGTTTTGTTCGTGACGTAGCTTGCGAAATTCTCGAGTCCGAAGGGTACGAAGTCTTAACGGCTCGGACAGGCAAAGAGGCGATCGAAATCTTCCGTTCACGGGGACCGATCCATTTGTTATTGACCGATGTAGTGATGCCGGGGATGAACGGCCGCGATTTAGCCGAGCAACTCACATCGCTTTCTCCGGAACTTAAGACCATTTATATGTCCGGATACACGGATGCATACGGAGTGCAGCCTATCCAGGACATGCAGCTCTCCTTCATTCAAAAGCCGTTTACGCTGGAGTCGCTCACCTTGAAGGTGAAGCAGATATTGAGTCCGGCTGAGTCTTAGCTAATGCAATCGAAAAAGAACTGAGACGAGTTTGCGGACTTCGTTGAGATAGTTCGCCAGTTCCGGACCAACCTGCGACCAGTTCGTGGAACGGGCTACGGGCCACTCTTCTTTCATCGTGTCGATCATTTCGTTACGCTGCCAATCGATACTGAGGTCTTCTTTGTATCCGTAACCCAGTCCATTTGCCCGGCAAAGAATATCGCACAGAGTTACAAGGGCCACGGTCGAACGGCAGTTGGACAGAGAGGACAGACGGTGATGGTACTTGATGACGTCTTCGATTACGGGGTCGAGCGTCCATTTGACGGCCAGCATGCCGCCGACGTCAGTGTGCGAACACCCCCAGGCATCTTGTTCGAGATCTTCCAGCCGGCGATGTTCTGTTTGTGCGCGGTGAAGCAAGCCGTAGAATTCATCGGCCGCGACGCGAAGATTCACCATGAAGCCGAGGTCGTGAAGCAAACCAGCCAGATAGATCTGTTCCGGATCGCGCACTCCGAGTCGCTTTGCTAACTTGCGGGCGAGGAGAGCGCAGGCGAGGGAGTGTTCCCAAAAGACCGCTGGATTGCGATTTTCCAGCTTATCGGTGCGGTTCCCGGGGACCAACTTCAAAACGCAGCAGGATACGGCGATCTCCCGCATTCTTTGCAAGCCGAGGGCAACGACTGCCGCTCTTACGGTCGTGATCTTCTGCCAGAGACCGAACAATGGAGAGTTAGCCATATGCAGGCATTGTGCGGCGAGAGAGTTATCGTGTGAGATGAGGTCGACGATGCGTTGCATATCCTGCTGCTCGAACGGCTGTTGCAGGTAAGACAGCAAAGGCTGAAGAATCGCGGCCATTCCGGGCATCGATTCGAGCCGGTCCACTTCGGCGGCGAATTGTTCGCGACGGCTGTTCGACGGAATAGTCGGAAGAGCGCTCATGGTCGGTTCTTCTCCGAGAGTACGACGAGATCGACTCGCCGGTTGCTTTCTCTGCCTTCGAAGGTTGAATTGTCGGCGATGGGATGAAACTCTCCGTAACCGGCCGCGGAAAGGCGATCGGGGGCGAAACTGTACTTCGTGATCAGAAGGCGAACCACCTCCGTTGCCCTGGCGGTCGAGAGTTCCCAGTTGGAAGCGAAACGCGAAGTGTGAATGGGGACGTTATCGGTGTGACCCTCGATTCGCAGTCGGTGCGGCTGCGCTCGCAGAACTCGGACAACGCGTGTGAAGGATTCGAGGGCTTGCGGCCTCATTTCGGCCGATCCACTATCGAAGAATCCAACTTCGCGAAGGCTGAGAACCAGGCCATCGGGCCCGATCCAGATCGAGACTTCGTTTTTCGCGATTTCGCGAGCAAGAGCGCTGCTGAGCTGTTCCTTGAGTCGGGCGATGTCGTTCGGCGGGGAAGGTGGTCTCACGGCCAGCCTCGCCTCAGGCACGGGCGGTACGATCGGCGCAGTGGAACTCTCCTTTGAGTGCGGCAGCGTTGCGGAGATGGGAGCGGTTTCTGTTTCGCCGGAGGCAGAGGAAAAGGCGCCGAGTTCCTGGAATGCGGATTGAATGGCGACGGCCAGTTCTCCAACTCGCCTCTTGTCGACTTGTGCCGACGAATACAAAACGACGAAGAAGGCGAAGAGGAGGGTGATGAAATCGGCGTAGGAAACCAGCCACCGTTCATGATTCGCAGTTCGAGGCCTGTTCCGTTTGATCATGAATGTGCTTTTGCCGCCTTTGCGTCAGAAAGAAATCCGAGAAGTTTCGTTTCGAGCATGCGCGGATTCATTCCTTCGAGGATGGACACCACGCCTTCGAGCAACAACTCCTTTACGATCTGCTCTTCGCGAATGCGGATTTTCAACTTGCCAGCTGCCGGCAGAAAGAAGAGGTTGGCGGAACCCACTCCGTAGATGGTCGCGACGAAAGCAACGGCGATACCTCGTCCTACTTCGTCGATTTTGTCGAGATGCTGCATAACTTGAATGAGACCTAACACTGCACCGATGATGCCGATTGTGGGAGAGAAGCCGCCGGCGGCCTCAAAGACAGACGGAAATCGATCGTCGCGCTCGGCCTGGTTAGTGATTTCCAGTTCCATGATCTTTCTAAGTTCCTGCGGCTCGGTACCGTCGATCGCGAGCATGAGCGATTTCTTCAGGAATGGTTGTTCGATCCTCTGCAGTGCGGCGTCTAGTGAGATGATTCCGTCGCGTCGAGCGCGATTCGCAAAGCCAACCAGTTCGGCAATCCATTTGTGAACGTCGCTTTCGTTTTCGAAAAATACATTGGCCAGTTTCCCGAATGCACCTGCGACTACGGGCAAAGGAAACTGGATGAGTACGGCACCGATGGTTCCACCGAAGACGATCATGGCAGCGGTTGGCTGCAGAATTTGGCCCAGGTTGCCTCCCTCCAGCAGCAGACCAACAATGATGCCGCCGACGGCGACGATGAGGCCCGCCCATGTTGCCTTGTCCACGGATCAGCCTTTCTCGTCCGGGGAGGGATTTGTGGCGTTGAGTTGAATTGTTCGGGGCGTGATTGACCGCCGGAATTCCACCACCCGCTCAAGTACTTGTTCCACCGAATCTCTTACTACGATTTTTTCGCCGGTAATAAGTGTGATCACGGTGTCGGGGGATCGTTCCACGAATTTAATGAGGTCCGAGTTGACCATGAATGTCTGGTTGTTCAAGCGGGTCAACTGGATCATGTCGATCGATGCCTCGAGAAGCCCTTGGCTCTTGGGAGTCTTATCGGCGGAGAAAAGACGTTGATTACAGGGTTGGGGCACCTGGCTAAAGCATTTCCACAGTCGGACGATGAATGACTCGAACCCAAATTAGGTTCCCAGGCCGGGAGGGTCACCCTTCAGCACTGCCGGCACCAACGGACGCGCCGCTGAGTGCAGGCTCACGGAACCGGGGAAAAGGAGCTAATCCATGGCACTCAGCATTTTGAACAACATCGCATCACTGGCAGCACAGAACCAACTGTCAATCACCAATAAGAATTTGCAGACGACATTATTTCAATTGTCTTCCGGCCAGCGCATCAATTCCGGGGCCGATGATGCCGCGGGCCTCGCCATTGCGAATGGCCTGCAAGCAAACATCACAGCTCTAACTCAGTCATCGCAGAACGCCACCAATGGCTATGGCATGTTGCAGGTTGCCGACGGGGCTCTGTCGCAGGTCACCAGCCTGCTGAACCGCGCTGTCACCTTGGCCACCGAATCATCTACCGGTACGGTAAGCGACTCGCAACGCACGGCTCTGAACGCCGAGTTTACGTCGATCAAGAGTGAAATCGATAATATCGGGCAGAAAACGACCTACAATGGCGCGGCGGTGTTCACGGGTACGTCGCAGAATAACAATCAAGTCACAACCAGCGTGACGAATCCGGCTGGGCTGGCCAGCGCGATTACCGGCGATCTAAAGGTCAAGTACTGGGATACCTCGCTCGCCACACCGGCTTATACCACACAAACGTTCGGTGCCAGCAACGGCGACGCGACAGTTGGCGACCTGATCGACGATATCAACAACTCCGGTACGGGCCTTGTGGCGACGTTGGACAAAACGGGCAACATTGTTGTCACCGACACCCAGGGCCGCGGCGACTCCACCAATCCGCTGGCGGATGCAACCTCGACCCTCAAGGTTAATGGGGACAGTTCGGCTGATACTCTTGCCAACACCAGCAACTCCGGGAATCTGAACGTATACCTCAGTGACTCGACGGTGGCCGGCAGCACCACGATCTCGGTGGCCATGGGTACGTTGGACAGCAACAACCTGAATGGGATCAGCCTTTCCAACGATAGCCTGAGTACGGCAGGAGGCGCGCAGACTGCGTTGACTGACATCAATAACGCTATCGCGCAAATTGCCGCTCTTCGCGGCAATATCGGCGCCAGTTCCAACCAACTGACGGCGGCCACCAATGTCATGAATAACCAGGTGCAGAACCTGACCTCTGCCGAGGACGGCATCATGTCGGCCGATATTCCGTCGGAAGTCGCCAGCCTGACCAAGTACCAGATCCTGGAGCAGACGGGCATGTCCGCGCTGGCCCAGGCCAACCAGATGCAGCAGAACGTGCTGAAGCTGTTGCAGTAGTGAAAGCAGTACAGGAGCTCCCCACCCCATCACGCTTCGTCGAGGCGTGATGGGGCCCGAGTTGATGGTGCTGCGATGGAGATACATCTCGCAAACGTTAACCCCGTGCAGCGCACCGCGGATGCCAATACGCTACGCCGACAATCGCGTCCGAACGATCGCCGACGCTTTCCTCACACTCTCCTTCCAAACGACAATTCCGAAACGGAACAGCCTGCCGAAGATGGAAACAGTACGGAAGAAAACGATCATTACCAGCGGACGAATGACGGCGAAAGCGCAATACTGAGCGAAGTTACAGCGGAAGAACTTCGGTGCCCGGCTATGGCAGCCGCCCGAGTTCTGGATTGCCGAGGAGAAAACGATGGGTATCACCGTTAATACCAGCGCTTTGCTTTCCAGTGGTGGCTTCGACGTTCAGTCGCTGGTTGACGCCATGATCCAAGCCGACGAAGCGCCCGAGCAGGTCTGGCAAAACCAGCTGCAGGCGGCGCAATCGCAGGCCTCTGCCCTGCAGAGCTTAAGCACCGATCTCTCCAATCTCAGCAATGACGCCGACGCGCTGAACGACTATACCGGCGCCTTCGCCTCGCGCTCGGTCAATTCTTCCGACTCCTCGGTGGTTAGCGCTACCGCTGGCACAGGAGCAACCCTGGGAACTCACACGGTTACAGTAACGAACCTGGCGTCGAAAGCGTCGTATTACTCAAACACCAACGTCGCAAGTGGAGGTACCGCACTTACGGGCGGTGGGACGCTTTCGATCAAAGTTGGAAGTGGGCAGACCCAGACGATCGACCTCGGTACCTACAACACGCTGAACAAAGTCGCGGCACAGATCAACAAGCTCTCGATTGGAGTAACCGCCAGCGTAATCAATGACTCCAGCGGTGCCGTTTTGTCCGTAGTCGGCAATAACACAGGAACCGCCAACGATGTTGGACTAAGCACGACGGCTGGTGCGGCACTCTCATTTACTCAAACCAGCAGCGGCAAAGATGCCAACTACTCGATTGACGGGATCCCTCTGACGAGCGCAACGAATACAGTTTCAGGCATCATCTCCAATGTGTCCTTTCAACTCTTGGGCACGTCTTCGAATCCCGTGGATGTTTCGGTGAACGCGAACACCGATGCAGCCTCGCAGGCCATCAGCAACTTCGTGAATGACTACAATACGCTGATCTCGGCGATAAATTCCCAATTCACATTCGACACCAGCACAAACTCGGCAGGCCCGCTGGCGGGCGATACGATGGTACGGCAACTGCAAGAGCAGATGCTGGGAGCCATTAGCGGCAGCACCAGTTCCTCGGGCAGCATCACCGGCTTGTCTTCGCTTGGGATCGCCATGAATGACGATGGAACACTCTCGCTGGACAGTTCCACTCTGAACAACGCTTTGAATTCCAATTTCTCGGACGTACAGACCTTCCTGCAAAACACAAACAACGGTTTTGCGCTGAATGTTTCGAACCTTCTGACCAACCTCACCGATCCAGCAAATGGTCCAATTGTGGTCGATCTCAAAGGAATCAACGCCACAGAAAGTTCGTTGAACGATTCCATCAACAACTTCAATGCGAACATGGCTATTTTGAGGCAGCAATTGGTGGATCAGCTCACGCGGGCCAGCAATGCGCTTCAGGAGTTGCCGCTCCAGGAAGAACAGATTGCGGCCGATCTTGGCCAGATGCCGACCATTTCCAATTCGAGTGGCAGCAATAGCAGCAATACCGTTGGGTAACTCCGGAGAGGGACCATGAACTATGCTTCCGAATCGGCGGCTGGGGTCAGCCCGGTTGGGCTCGTAATTCGCATTTACGAAAACATTGTCAGCGATCTTGGGCGAGCGATTCAGGCAGTTCGCGACTGCAATATTGAGCGGCGGACGGCGCAACTGCAGCACGCGTTACTGTTGATCGCCCACCTGCAGAGCGCATTGGACATGAACCGGGGGGGAGATCCCGCTCGCCTGCTGAATAGGTTCTATGCGCTCGCACGAGCTCGGATTCTGGAGGCGCAGATGCAACAATCGACTAATATTCTGGAAGAGATCAGTCGAGACTTCTTATCGGTTCGCGAAGCCTGGACACAGGTTGAGAATGAACAGGCTCTTATGTCTACGGCGCCGTCTCCCCCGATGGAACATGGATCGCATGTGAGTTTTGTCGCATAACACCTAGGAGGACATTGATTATTTTCGTAACGCCGGCAAGGTTCCCCAGTTGCGGCCTAGTGAAGATAGTCGAATAGGCTGGTGCCGTTGGTTTTAGCAATCACGTCGAGCAGAGCGTTCCGGGATGTTTCTGAGGTAGCGAGGTCGGAAGCAGCCTGAGCCATGTTGGTGGCAGAGAGATTACTGATTTGTTGTTGCAACTGTATGTGCTCGCTGCTGAGGATGCCCTGGCTGCTGCTGAGCTGGTTCATGGCATTGCCATAATTCACTCGCGCGGTCGAGACCTGCCCGATCATGTCATTGATCTCTCCCGTTGCGGTGTCTGTAGTTGTGTTGCTTTGCAGGGCGTCGATCAGGTCAGAAATTGCTTTGAAGACGCCGTTGGTTCCGTCACCAAAAATTGCAGATCCCGGTACGTTGGCGTTGATCCAGTAGTTCTGTCCAACTTCTACCTGGTTTGATAGTGCATTTCCCTTGTAGGTGACTCCGGTGGGTGAGTTGTTGTCTGTCGCGTAAGGTGTAGTTGAAACTGAAGTACCGGCGAAGAGATAGGTCCCCTGAAGTGTTGAGTTGGAGAGTTGGAGAAGTTGGTCTTTGATTCCGCTCAATTCATTGGCAATCGAGCTGCGGTCGGAGTCCGAGAGCGTTCCGTCTCCGCCTTCGACTCCCAGGCTCAATGCACGCTGCAGGGCGATGCCCACCGAATTCAACGCGGAGTCGGCCGCCTGCATTCGCATCTGCAGGGCGTTCGCATTGTCGGAGTACTGTTGGGTGGCGGCATCATCGGCTTGCACACCAACCAGCGCCGCCGCCCCGGCGGGATCGTCGGACGGTGTCTGAATCCGCGAACCAGATGACAGTTGATTGAGTACTTCTTGCTGTCTTTCGTTGGCACGATCCAAAGCGTTCAATAAACTGCTTTGAAGGTCGGGATTGACTCGCATTTCTTTCTACCTCTCAGACCGTGGCAGATGAGTTGCCAAGATTCACGCTCACCTGGGTCAGGTCGCTGATGATGTTAAGCACGCGTGCCGCCGCCTCGTACGCCCGCTGGTACTGGATAAGATTTGAGGCTTCTTCATCGAGTGACACGCCCGAAATGGCGCCTCGCTGATCATTCAATTGTTGCACCATGGCCTCGGAGCTCTGCAGATTGGACTGGGCGTTCGACAGCGTCGATCCCACCTGAAATGTCAGATTGGAGTAGGCGTCGGTAGGGGTGATGCCGTTGATGATTCCCTGGTTTCGCAAGTCGATCAAGGAATTCAGGTTTCCATTGCTGCCCGAAGTACCATCGCTGCTGGTGGCGATCTGGCTGGCGTCTGTGATGTTGAGCGCAATTGAGGCAGCAGCGCCTGCGCCGCCGGCAGCTAATGGCTTAAAGAAATCAGCGCCCGTGTTGCCGTTCATGTCATATCCCTGTTCATGCACGGTGTTAACACTGGCGACAAGGTTTGAAGCTATCGAATCGAGGTTAGAGAGAATGCCCGGGATCACCTGGTTGCGAACCTGAAGTAAACCGGCGATGCTGCCTCCCGAGGTTGAATTGGTGAGATCGTGGCCTCCGACGGAGATCTGAGGATTGCCGTTGGCGGCTTCCGAGTAGTCGACAGCAAAGCAACGCCCGCCCACCACCAGCGCGGTGCCATCCGATGCAGTGACGGTTAGTCCATCGTCTGCAGTGATTACCTGGTTGCCGATCAGCGAGGACAAGTTCTGCAGGAGCACGTTCCGCTGGTCGACATATTCGCCCAACTGGTCTTGGGGCATGCCGCTGGTCGCAATCTTCTGGTTGAGATCGGCAACCTGAGCCGTAATCTGGTTGACTTGGCCCACCGCCTGCTGTACTTGCAGGTCGAGATTGAATTGCCGCTGAGTCAGCATGTTGCTGGTGGATTGAAACTGGTTTACCAGGTCTTGCGCACTCACCAGAACCGATTGGCGGAGCGAAGAGTTGGAGGGATCGGGGCTCAAGTTCGAAAGGCTGTCGAAGAAACTGTTGAGGGCGTCTCCGATGTTGGCGTTCTCGGTCGAGAACTGCAAGTCGACATCGCTCAGCGAATCAACCTGTGCCTGTAGCGACCCCTGCTGCTGCATTTCGTCCTGAATTCGCAATTCCAGCACGTTATCGCGGACACTGGTAATACCCGCCAGATCGACCCCCGTTCCGATCATTTGGGAACCATTGAAATATGCGGCACCCTCTTGAATATCTGGCCGCTGCCGGCTGTAGCCCGGACTGTTGATGTTGCTGACATTGTTGGCTGTTACACCAATGGCAGCCTGCTCGGTCAGAAGCGACCCGGTTGCAATCGACATGCTTCCGAAGAGGCTGGACATCAATGCGGCTCCATGAAGACGTGCGTGGCAGAATGCGAAAACGAGCGATAGACAGCGAGCAAAGCCTGCACGGTGCGCGTTGCTCTTCGAAGGAGCGAATCGACAGCACCTGCGGCGGACTGCAAAGCAATCAACTCGCGGGAAGGATGCTTCAAGTCGCTTGCACTCAACTGCAGTGTGAGGCTCGACAGCGTTTTACTCGTTGCGGCGGTGTGTTGTCTTATGCTCTCCAGATCATTGGTGACAATCGCCTGGCGAAGTGCATGCAACTCAGCTTCGATGTCACGAAACACGTTTTGCGGGACGCTCGACATGACTCGTCACCGATTTAGTGCGTCGTTCATCATCGCCTGAGCGAGTTGTTCGTCACTAACTGAGTAGGTACCAGATCCTATCGCCTGCCGTAACTGGTTCACCCGTTCCTCCCGAATCTCCGGCGTTGATCCGACTTTCGCCTCCAAACCTGACAGCTGGACGTTGCTGGACGGATCGCCCCGAACCGAATTTTGGAGAGCATGATGGCTGTTTCCCGAAGTCGTCTTCTGCGCCTTATCAACCGATATGGACTCACCCGCTGTTCGTAAGTCAATCCTCATAATTTCGTACCTCCCAAAATCTCCTTGCAATTTGGTTATCGGCAGACCATGAGAAAAGCTTAATGTCGGCCTTCGGCGTTTAACCGATCGATCAGGAGTTTTCCAATCCCGATGCCTCCGTTCTTCGCCAACGCCGATGTAACCGCTTGAATTCTAAGGTCTTCGTAACCCTGACAGCTTTGATCCAGTTCTCCATCGCCCGGTTCATCACTGGCGCCAATTTTCATGAGATCGGCCAGCAGCATTGCCTCAAATTCCTGAGCCGCTTTTTGCAAACGCGGATCGACAGAAGACGATGACGGATTAGGCGTTTGCGACAAGACCATGGTTACCATCAAATCACCTCCAGTTCCGCTCTCAAAGCCCCAGCGGCCTTGATGGCTTGCAGAATCGAGATCACATCGCGGGTTGAGGCTCCAATGGTCTGCAGTCCGGTGACCAGGTCGTCCACTGTTGCGCCTTCGCGGAGTTCTACTCTCTTTGCCTTTGTCTCTTCCGCCTTAACCGACGGCTGTTCCACCCGCTTTGTTTCTCCTCCGGAGAATGCCGGCGGCTGGGATACGCCCATTTCCGTCGAGATTTCGATAGTCAGGTTTCCCTGAAGAATCGAGACCGCTCCCAGTTTCACATCGCGTCCGATGACGACGGTTCCCGTGCGTTCATTGACCACGACCTTGGCTTTGGGATGGATCGTTACAGGCAGAGTCTCGATTCGAGCCAGCAACGCGGGAAGGTTTTGTACGGGGGTTGTCTTCGTCAGGATTTCGACTCGTCCGCTGTCAAGTACCGATGCTACCGGCGCGTTCAAGTCACTGTTGATCGCCTTAGCAATCTCCTGCGCCACAGGAAAGTCCTGGTCAGCAAGAATCAGTTGTTGGCTCGGCTGCTTGGCTATGTCGTTCGGCGCATCGCGTTCGACGATGGCCCCCGCGGGAATTCGGCCGACCGTGGGGTGGTTTACCTGCTTGCTGGTTCCACTCGTGCCTGCAGCGAAGCCCCCGATGCTGAGCGGCCCCTGGGCTGTGGCGTAGACTTGCCCATCGGCTCCACGCAGGACAGTAAGCAGCAACATGCCGCCATCCAGACTTTTGGCATCGCCAACTGAGGAAACGGTCACGTCGAGGTGGGTGCCGGACCGAGCAAATGGCGGTAACGATGCAGTTACAAATACCGCGGCCATGTTGTTGACCCGCACTGAGGCACCGGAGACTTGTACCCCCAGGCGCAAAAGGATACTGGCCAGAGTCTGGGTACTGAAAAGAGTCTGACGGCTGTCACCGGTTCCATTCAGGCCGGCGACGAGGCCATAGCCGATCAGCGAATTCTCCCGGACACCTTCGATGCTGGCGATGTCGCGTACCAGAACCCGAATACCGTTCTGAGCTACGAGAGATGGGCTGACCAGCAAGACGAGCAGTAACGATATTCTTCTCATCTCTAGAACCCGGTGAGCCAGAGCAATGCCCGAACAATCTTGTTCGATGGACGAGCGGCATCGCTCACGACACCTTTCCCTTTGAGCTCGATTTCCAAATTCGCCAGCGCCGTGGAAAACACCGAGTTGTCTGCCTGCACATCGCCCGGTCGCACCATGCCCCGCAGAACAATGGTTTGTGTCTCGTTGTTCATGTGAACCCGTCGCTCGGCTTCCACCACCATAACGCCGTTCGGCAGGAGCGCAACGATGCGGCCGGCGACGCTGGTTTGCAACTTGATTCCAGTGTCGGCTTGGCCTTTGCCGGTAAGCTCATGATCCGAGTTAAGCGCCAGCAAAGGGTTGAGCTCGCTGAAGGATTGCCCAGCAACATTGGTAATTCCTGAGCTGGCTTGCAGCTTGCGTTGCGCGGTAACGTCAGCGGTGTTCTGAGCTACAGTTTGTTCGACAATGCGAATCGTAACCAAGTCGTTGACACCCTTGGCGCGGTAGTCGCTGCTCATTTCCGTGAATGCATTCTGCGGGCTCCACAGACTGCCACTCGGATTTTTGTCTGCAAGAGGAACGCAGCGATAGTTCGCAAGATATTGGTCAAGCGGCGACAAGGAACCCTTGTTGGCGACATGCTTGTCACCAGCCGCTGCCGACAAAGCGAGACCAAAAATCAGGCAAGTAATCAAAACCAGCTTCATAGCTCCAACCTCAGTTGATCTTTTCCTGTGACTTGTGCCTGGTAAACCTTATGAGACTCCTCGTCGCGAGCATGAACCCAATCTCCGGCAACGCCGGACTGTAGACACCTTACGTAGAGGAACAGCTTGATGTCGTTGGAGACGACTTCGAGTTTCGCTACGGACCCTCGATGAACCAACGGCGCAACAGCCCGTCGTGTGGGAGAAGGAAAACGAGGTGCGTTTTGAGCAACGAACTGCCGGGCTTGTTCTATCGAGCCGAACCGAAGACCGACAAAGAATGGCAAGCACTGACTGTGATCCACACACTCGACTCTCATGCGCACCATATTTTCTCGCCGAGAGCGGGATGCAACCCGGAGTAAGGGATTCTCGACTGCGCTCACTACGTCGGGCAGGGTGAACCGGTAGTCACCGGAAACCTGGTTCGATGAAAGCAGTTGCGCAATCTGTACCGCTTGGATCCGATAGCTCTCTCCGTTGGCCGTTAACGCGGGGCATGCCACGGCGATTGCCATGCAGGCGATTTGTAGCCGCCGCTTCATATTAGTGTGTCATGTTGTTCAGTTCGGAATACATGTCGTCGGAGGCGCGAACTACACGGGAATTCGCCTCATAGGATCGCTGGGCAAGAATCATCTGAATGAATTCGTCGACTACGTTAACGTTCGATTGCTCCAACATGCCCTGTTGCAGGGAACCCAAGCCCTCGGAGCCCCCCGGAGTTCCGACGATGGGATCACCCGACGCAGTGGTTGCCAGGAACAGGTTGTTGCCGACGCTGTTCAAACCTCCCGGATTCGTAAAGTAGGCAAGCTGGATGCTTCCCACCTGCTGTGCTTGTGTTTGACCGGGAAGGGTCACGGTCACGGTCCCATCGGAACCGATGCTGACGTCGGTTGCTCCCGAGGGAATGGTGATAGAGGGACTCAAGGGATTACCGTCAGCGGTCACCATGTTTCCCTGGGAATCAAGGTGAAAAGCACCGCTCCGAGTGTAGGCGGTCTGCCCGTTCGGTAAAGTCAGCTGAAAAAATCCTTGGCCATTGATGAGCAGGTCCATGGGATTGTTGGTCTGGGTAAAGTCACCTTGCGCCTGGATAACCTCGGACGCCGAAGCACGCGAGCCCATCCCAACTTGCAATCCCGCGGCGACGGTGGTCTGTTGTGTTGCAGCCGATCCCGGCATCACCATGTTCTGATAGAGCGTGTCTTGGAACTGCAGGCGCCGACGGCGAAATCCGGCGGTACTTGCGTTGGCAAGGTTGTTGGCGACGTTGTCGAGGTTCAATTGCTGCGCGATCATTCCGCTCGCCGCCGTATACAAGGATCGAAACATAAGCTCCTCACACGCGCGCAAGATCACTGGTTGCGACGCGATTCATCTCTCCGTGGAACAAGCTGAGCGCCCTCTGCAACATCTCGGCCTCGCGCTGGATGGCGATGAGGCCTACCGTGGTCTCAACCGGATTCACGTTCGCCGATTCGAGAGCACCTTGGCGAATCGCAGAGTTAGCGGCTGGCCGCGGCGCCGCGGTTGATCGAAACAGCCCCGGCGCTGTTTGCTGCAGGGTAGATTGGGAATCGAAATTAACCACCTGCAGATTTCCGGCGATGGCTCCGTCAACCGAGATAACGCCATTGGGACTGATGGAGACATTTCCCGGTGGAATCGTGATCGGCGCCTGATCGCTCAGGACCAAATCTCCGTCCGCAGTCACCAGTTGCCCTGTGCTCGATAGCTCTAGGTGGCCGTTCCGCGTGTAGGCGGTTCCGGTTTTCGTCTGCACCGCCAGATAGCCAGGGCCTTCGATGGCGATGTCCAGCGGATTACCGGTCCGCTCGATGGGCCCCTGGGAAAAATTGATGGATGGGTTCCCCGTCACACCAAAACTGTTGATTACCTGATTGACCTCGGAAAGGTTGGATGGCCCGGATTGGGCCAACAGCTCTTGAAAATCGACTCGCTCACCTTTGAAGGCTGTCGTGCTGACATTGGCGAGATTGTGCGCCGTACTCTCCAGCGCTCTCATCTTTGCAACTAGCCCGGCGCACGCTGCGTAGAATCCGCTGTCCACGCGTAACTGGCATGCAGGAAAGTGGCCGAAGAAGGTTAGCGGGATTTAAGAGAACGAATTCCGCGCAGGAGCGATCACTGTGCCAGTACTGGCAGCACATGCTCCTTTACTTCGTCGGGTGTAAATGGCTTGCGAATGTAGCCACGAGCTCCGCAGGAGAGAGCCTTCACGACGTGAGATTCGCTTGCTTCCGTGGTGATCATGATGACAGGAATCTCTTTCGCACACGGCAGCGCTTGTAACTTCTCTACGAACTGCAATCCATCCATCACCGGCATGTTAATGTCACTGAGCACCAGATCGACTGCTTTTTCTCGTAATATGTCGAGAGCGTCGCTGCCGTTTCCGGCCTCCAGTACCGATACGAATTCCACTCCCGCCTGGCGCAAGGAGCGTTCCACGATTTTTCGCATCACAGAAGAGTCATCAACGATGAGCGCAGTGATTGGCTTCATAATTCTCTTTTGACGCAGTTGCGCCACATAGAGTAGATCGGTGGAAACCGCGGTTCACTTTAGGACAAGTCACCGCGCCACAAAGAGCAGGTCCAGTTTCCGGTTGCCACGAACTTGAGCCCACAGGTATTGGCGGGTGGTAGCAAGACGAACTAGGTCGGCGCGAATCTGGTGAGCGTATGATCCGATCGAACGGACTATATCGGCTTTCGAATGTGTGCTATCAAATACGATCTCATCGGGGCGACGCCGAAGGTGGGACGCTTCAAGGTGTTCTTCAATGACGAGGCTGTCGACGATGCAGGGCTCGCACTGAACTCCGAGGATGAATTCCACGGCTGCCAACAACGAGCGATCGACAGGCCCGTCAAAGCCCATATAGGTCATGCCAACATGGTAGTTGCCACTGAATGCAACGCAACGACTCGCCTGGAGTAGCGTCAGTGGAATTCCACTCTCCAGTTCCGGCTGGAAGGCTACCAGCACCGGAAGACAATGCTGAGCCCCCAAGGCGCGAGTGACTTCCTTCCCGCTCACGGCGCCCAGTTTTTCGAGACACTGACCGATTTTCAATCGCGGACGCTCATTCTGAACCGCCAAGGCTGCTTTCAACTGATCTTCGTCTATGATGCCGCGGGAAAGCATCAATAGGCCCAACGGCAGTCGGTGCGCGCTGGGGCGGCGATCGCCTTCAACTCGAGACGGATTATCAAGCAAAAGCGAAAGTGCAGCTTCGAGGCACGTCTCGCTGCAGAACCACTTGTCGTTCAAGTGAATGCCAGAACCGCGACGCGACCACAGCCGCCAACGCCCCGCGGCACAGTTTTCATTCGAGCATGGTTGAAAACCGCGAAGGTCACTCGGTCTTTTTATGATGTTGGTCCAGTCGATCATAACCACCCTCAGCGACAGACCTCGGTAACCCGCAAACCATAACAACCGTCAACCACGACGACCTGACCGCGCGCGATCAGGCGTTCGTCGAGTAACAGGTCAACCGCATCCTCCGCCTGCCGATCGAGTTCGATGACCGATCCCGAAGCCAATTGCAGAATATCTCGCAGAGACATTCGCCGCTGGCCGAAGCGCAGGCTTACGGCCAGGGGAACCTCCAGCAGCAGGTCAAGGTTGTTGGCCTTTTCACCTTCTTTATCCTTCGGATTTTCGGCACTGCGTGCTGTCTGCCCGCCCTCGCTGAGCCGACGAACCATTTCAAGCGAGAGCCAAGCTTCTAAAGCCAAGTCTCCTTTTACCGATTGCAATGTTATGGTCCCAGCAATTGCTTTCTGCCATGACGGATTTTCTCCATCGATATAGTCAATCGCCATGTCGTTGAGCAGCAGCTTCAAGTCCGTCGAGGCGCGCCCGAAGGCCTGCTTCCAGAATTCGACCAGCAATTCCTTGTCGTCGGCCGTGAAGGAAGCATCAGGGCTGGGAGTTTCCGAGAGCATGGCACGGGCGAGAAATAGCCCGGTACGTTCGCTGATCCCGACTGCGATTCGACATGAAGAATCGCTTTGCATAACTGACGTTCCCCAGAGATCGTGCGACGAAGAAGGCTCGGTCAGTTCGGCCCTCGGCTTGATCTCAGTTGCTGTCAGCTGTGCTACGGTAGCGCCAAGGCTTCCGGCGAACTGGTCGAAAAATTTCACTACCAAGTCAGACGCCATTATCGTTCGCTCCTCCGGTCACGTTCGTTACACGAGAATAGAGTTGTGCGCCACGATGACGCTCGGTTCTCACCGGACGCGCTTCGAAAAGTTCGACATTGTTGGCCGCCAGAACCACGGACTCCCGCACAGCGTGATCGAGCGTCAGTATTGATCCGGGAGCCATCTCAATCAAATTGCGAAGGCGCACATGAGTGCGCCCAATCTCCAGGCGCAGGGGAAATTCACATTCGAGTAGCAATGCTCGCATCATGGCATCGGGTGCGGCTTGCGCTTTCGCCTTCGGGCCAGCCTCGCGCGCCATTTTGCGCAATAAGGTGTTGGCGACCACAGCCGGGAATGCGACATTCAGCATTCCGCGAACCTGGGGGATCCGAAGCTCGAAACTGACTACCAGGGTCTTTTCGCTTGGGCGCATCAGCCGTTGCGCCGCAGCAGGAAGCTGTCTTTCATCAAAGGTGATGTCGAAGCCTGCTGTGGACCAGGCAACGGCCAGCTCGCGTGCGATTACTTTGACAATACCCGCCAAAAGTTCTTCCTCTATCTCGGTCGCCTCACGCACATCGCCGACCGGCCCTCCTGTCCCCCCCAGCAGAAGATCTATGATTGGAAACCCAAGTTGGAGGTCCACTTGCAAGATTGCGGTCGCGGACAGGGGCGAAACGTTCAGGGAGCAGAGATACGTAACGTCAGGAAGGCGTCCGAGATACTCAGCGTAGGTCAACTGTTCTACCGACACCACTGCGGCTTCAAAGCCCACGCGTAAATAGGCGCCCATCGAGTGTGTGAGATTTCTTCCAACGGCTTCATGGAGTGACGTGACTGATCGCACCTGTTCGTTGGTCAGGTGCGTCGGGTGCCGAAGGTCGCATTCGGTAATCACCGAGTGCGGGCCCTTCCCTAGTGGCTGCTCGCAGACCTGTCCCCGCTGGGCGCGGAACATGGCGTTGATTTGTTCCTGGTCGAGAAGTTTTTCCATATCACACCGCAGCCGCCAGGGAGAGGGGCTTCGTGCTCTGCTGCAAGCGAGAACGCAAACGCGTAACCGCGAGCGAATGAATCTGAGAGACCCGTGATTCACCCACTCCCAAAACCGCACCGACTTCTTTCATCGTGAGTTCTTCGTAGTAGTACAGAGTGAGAACCTGCTTTTCGCGCTCCGGTAGCTCGGCCAAAGCTTTCGTCAGTAGTCCTCTCATCTCCTGGTCGAGACACTGACGAAATGGATTCAACTCGTCTGCCGCTGGAATCGACTCGCTCGCGTCTTCTTCGCGTCCATCATCGCTGCTGTCGGCGCTAAAGCTGGTAATTTCTAATCCGTCCAGCTCTGTAAGCAGCTGCTGAAGCTCACCCAGGCTGATGTCGAGCGCGTCAGCAATCTCCTGCTCCGTGGCCGAACGGCCCAACTTGGTGTCAAGCTTGGCGTGGGTCTGCTCGATCAAACGCGCCTTGCGACGCAATTCGCGAGGACTCCAGTCGAGTTCGCGAAGGCTGTCGAGGATGGCTCCTCGAATTCGATGTTTGGCGTAAGAGGCAAACTGTACATGCTTGCGGGCGTCGAACTTGTTCAAGGCATCGATCAGTCCCAGCACGCCAGAGTGCACCAGATCCTCGAAGGGCACATGTTGCGGCAGCCGCTCGTGGATACGGCGTGCTATGTAGCGGACCTGTGGCAACTGCTCCAGCAGCAACTGCTCCCGTTCCTGATCGGTATGCAGTTCCGAGCAGTACGCTAACTGCGCATTCCCAGACATTATCTGACCTCCTATGGCACGGTTCCGATTGACTGCACCTGCACTAACGGCGGAATCTCAAGTGGTGACAGAATCACCAGTTTGGGAAGAAAAGGCTCGAGTAGGCGCCTTAAGTGGAAACGCGCCGGGGAGCTGCACAACAGAACCGGAGTAGTGATGGTTACGTGCTCTCCCGCAAGCCGCCGCAAACCATCGAGCACTTTGCGCGCAAACGAGGGTTGCAAACTCATCGCACTCACCGCCTGTCCGCTGAACGCTCTGGTCAGCTCTTCTTCGGTGGCAGGATCGAGGGTTATTACTTTCAATTGACCTTGTTCTGTGAGCAGGGGACGAACCAAAGCGCGGCCTAACGCCTGACGGGCCGCTTCCACCAACAACACCGGGTTGCGGTTCACAACTGCCGCATCGACCAGCGCTTCTAGGATTGACGCGAGGTCGCGGATCGACACCTGTTCCCGCAGCAACTGTTGCAGCACCCGTTGCACCTCGCCCAGGCTCAACAATTTCGGCACCAACTCCTCCACCAGCTTGGGATGTCCGTCAGAAAGCCGATCGCACAGGCGTTTGGTCTCGTGGCGGGTAAGAATTTCGTGCGCATGGTTTCGAATGACTTCCGCCAAGTGGGTGGCCACCAGTGAGGTGTGATCCACCACGGCATAACCGGCCGCCAGTGCCTGAGCTCGCATATTGGACTGAATCCAGTAGGCGATAACGCCAAATGCCGGCTCGCGGGTTTCGACGCCTTGAAGCTTCGGCCCATTCACTTCCGAGCTGATGGCCAGCAAGCACTGAGGTCGCAGCTCCCAGCGTGCAACCTCCACGCCGCGCAAACTTATTACGTATTCCTGGGGTTTCAAACGAAGGTTATCCGTGATATGAACTGACGGGATGATGAATCCGAGCTGTTGCGCCAGATGGCTTCGCAGGGAACGGACGCGAGGAAGCAACTGACCGCCCTGTTGCGCGTCTACCATTGAGACAAGCGCGTAACCGACCTCCAGACTAATCTCATCCAGCTTCAGGACTCCTTCGAGCATGTCAACCGACCCGGCGGACTTGGCATCCGGTTTTGCACTCTGCGCAGCTTCCGGTTGTTTTGCTTTTCCGACGCGACGTGCAGCAAGAATCAGCAAGGCGGCGACTGCAACGAAAGACAATTTCGGCAGTCCCGGTATGAGTGCCAGAAGCAACAGGACACCTGAGGCGATCCACAGCGGACGACTGGTGCCGAATAATTGACGTCCCAGATCCGAGCTCAAGCTCTGGTCCGAACCTGCGCGAGTCACAACCATGCCACCCGCGATCGATACCAGGAAAGAAGGGATCATCGTCACCAGGCCATCCCCGACCGTCAGCGTGGTGTAAGTGCGCAAGGCTTCGCGAAAAGGAATATCGAGTTGGAACACTCCGATCAGGAAGCCGGCAACGATGTTGATGCCCGTAACGAGCACGGTCGCCATAGCATCGCGCTGGTTGAAGCGGGCCGCTCCGTCCATTGCGCCGTAGAATTCGGCTTCCTTGGCCACCTGCTCGCGCCGCGAACGTGCCTGGCTCTCGTCGATCAGGCCGGCATTCAGATCGGCATCGATCGCCATCTGTTTCCCAGGCATGGCATCGAGTGTGAAGCGAGCTGTAACTTCCGCGGTACGAACCGCCCCGTGACTGACAACAATGTACTGAATAGCGATCAGTGCGAGGAAGAGAACGAAACCGACCACGTAATTGCCGCCCACCACAAATTGACCGAAGGCCTCGATCACATGGCCGGCGGCGGCGGCACCTCCGTTGCCATGCAACAGGATCCGCCGACTGCTCGCTAGGTTCAGCGCCAGCCGAAACAAGGTGAGCAAGAGCAGCAGCGATGGAAAGACGGAAAACTGCGTCGGACGCAGTATGTGGATCGCGGCGAGCAGGACCAGAACCGAGGCCGTGATACTGAGGGTTAGGAGCAGATCCAGCAGGAAGGATGGCACCGGCACCAGCATCACGAACACTAAACTGACGGCGCCGATGGGGATTACCCACTCTGCGGCGGACCGCACTCGCGATGGCAAAACTGCCTGCGGCACCATTAGCGGGTCCCTCTCGCGGCTTTCACTCGCGACTGTGCCCGGAAGATGAATGCCAAAACCTCGGCAACGGCGGTATAGAGCTTGGCCGGAATCGCCTGTCCCACTTCTGCGGTCCGATATAAGGCATGCGCCAGCGGAACGTTTTCGACCGTCGGAACTTCATGCCATAGTGCCGTCTGCTTGATCTGTGCCGCCAGCAGATTGCGTCCCTTGGCGACCACAACGGGGGCAATCAGCTTTTCGTGATACTCGAGTGCAATGGCGTATTCCGTTGGATTCGTGATGACGACCGCAGCGCGTGCAACATCCTCAAGCATGCGCTTACGCCGTACCTGGCGTTGCAGTTTGCGTATGCGTGCCTTGATCTGCGGGTTCCCCTCGCTCTCCTTTAGTTCCTCGCGAAGTTCCTGCTGCGTCATTCGCAGGTCCGATTCAAATTTGCGACGTTTGGCGAAGAAATCCACGCCCGCCCAGAGAGAAAGGACCAGTCCACACTTCCACGCGATTTCCAGGAGGCATCCCCCTAAAATGGAGGACAGCATCGAGAGAGGGAAAGAAGTTCCGGCACAAATCACCGGCCACTCGCGTATGAAAATCAAAAGCGCCAGGTACGCGATTGCGATCGCGGGAATCAGCGACTTCCCAAGGGACACGAGACTGGTACTGGAAAAGATATGTTTCAGTTTCGCTGCAGGACTTATGCGTTCGAGTTTCGGTTGCAATAGCGCGGGAGCAAGCACCAATCCTCCCTGGGCCAATGAAGACAACAAGGAAACAGAGAAGCAGGCTGCAAGAGCAGGCAACAACCAACGGCAAGCCACTTGCGAGCAAAGCACAAATCCCCATGCCGGACGCAAGTTCTGGGAATCGATATTGGCGAGCGTCCAATGCCATGTATCGCGCCAAGCGCCCACTCCAGCCGCAAACTGAGAGGCAAGTATCCACGTGGCCGCACATACTCCGAAAGCTGCACCAAGCTCGGGACTGCGAGCCACACGACCTTCTTCGCGCGCCTTTTGCCGACGTCGCGGAGTCGCTTGTTCCGATCGGTTTTCTCCTGCCATGTTCAGTGCGCCAAATGAAGAAGTTGTTCGGAGGTGCTGATTGCTCTCGCAAAGTAGAGCTCGAACTGTCCTGGCCAGAGAGCTAAGGCACTCATCCACACCACAAGGGTGAGAATCGTTTTCACGGACATACTCAAAAACAGAACCTGCAACTGGGGGCTGGCTTTGCCAATGAATCCGAGGGCCACATCAGCCAACAGAGTTGCGAATAGAACAGGAGTGGCAATCTCAACGGCGGCAAGCCAAATGGCTCCCGCTCCTCGCAACAGCGTGCCCACTGCGATTCCGGAAAGCCGCGCGGTTCCCGGCGGCAAGTAAGCGAAGCTGTTCGCTGCGCCGCGCAGCAGCCAATGGTGCACATTGAGCTGAAGAAAGATGAGCAGCACGATCAACTGGTGCAGAGTCGAAAGCACCGGTGTATCGACTTGGGTTTGGGGATCGATTATGTTGACCAAAGAGAAACCCACCTGCATTCCCATGATCTGTCCCGCCATTTGCGCGGCATCGAAGATGAACGTGACGGTTAGTCCCATCAGCAGCCCGGTCAGCATCTCATTGCCGATCAGACCGACGACATTCGCAGCCGCCAGAGAGGGAATGGCATGTCCGTAGACCGGGTACAGCAAAGCGGTCAGAGCCATTGCGAGCCCCGCTTTGATGCTCATGGGTGCGGCGGCGCCTCCGGGAAACGGAGTAAACGTGAGAAGGGCCGACATCCGCACACCAATGACCACTGCGGCCGAAACAATTTGAGTTAGATCCAACATTCAGTTCACGAACGGTCGAAAATCGGAAAACAATTGCAAGGCAAATATCATCAGGCGCCGCAACATCCAGGGCATCATCAGGAATAACCCCACGGCTACCACAGCCAGTCGCGGAACCGTTGAGAGCGTTACATCCTGCAACGAAGTCAATACCTGTCCGACATTGATCAACAAGCTCACCAGCATCACCAGCAACAGCAACGGGGCACCCATCCATAGGGCCGTCTCGAGTGTCTGCCGTCCCAACGCGACTACGGTTTCCATATCCATGATGTCTATCCGAAACTCTTGATCAGTGAACCAACCAGCAAATTCCAACCATCCACCAAAACAAACAACAGGATCTTCAGTGGCGCTGACAGAACCACCGGCGGCAGTTGCATCATTCCCATCGAGGTGGTGATCGCAGCGACCACAATGTCGATCACCAGGAAAGGCAGAAAGATGACTGCTCCAATCTGGAATCCCGCTTTCAGTTCTGACAGAATGTAGGCTGGTGCAACAATTCGTAATGGCAAATCTTCGGGTCGGCGCGGGCGGGGAATTCTCGCCATCTCGACAAAAAGAGCAAGGTCTTTCTGACGGGCATATCGCAGCATGAAATCGCGCACTGGGACCGATCCGCGATCCAGAGCCTCCATCGCCGTAATGCTTCCCTTCTCAAAAGGTTCGATCGCGACTTGCTGGATCGAGCCCATTACCGGCTGCATCAGGAACCAAGTGAGCACAAGCGACAGCCCGATCAGGGTCTGGTTGGTGGGTGTGGTTTGTGTGCCCAGTGCCTGGCGAAGAAAATGAAACACTACCAGCAGCCTGACAAAGGGAGTCATGCACAGCAAAATCGCCGGCAGCAGCGTCAGCAGTGTCAGCAGGACGACAATGCCCCATGGCAAAGAGCCTTGAGCTCCGCCCGCCGACCAGTGCAGCGCCGTTTCCGGACCGGTTCGGCTGAGGAGCAGAAAGCCTACAATTTGCGACGGACAAATCAACGTACAACGCCTCCGATGGGAAACTCGAGGTCTGCCCCGGCTCGAACCGAGTGGAATCGGATACATCCGTTTGTCAGTCCTACCAACACCTTTTCGTCGTGTACAGAAAGCAGCGCTACCGTGCCTTTATTGCCGATCACTGCAACCTGCTGTACTTGGAGCCTTGGTTGCGTTGCGCGAGAAGCCATCGATCGTTTCCACCAGCCACGAAAAAGGGCCTCAATTCTTCGCCAACATTTGCTATGCGCACGGACTGTCAGTGTTGCTGTTCCCATATGAATTCCGTCACCCTGACTCCCATCCTCTCGCCAGCACTGTCGAACTCGGCAAAGCCCAGCTGCCTTCCGTTGACCCGCAACGGCAAATCGCGATTCGTGCGCCAGCGCGTACTCAAAATACTTCCCGGCGCAAGATGCAGCACGTCGTCGACCGTGAGGTCCGGAATATTTAACTCTGCCGTTACAGAGCACTGTAGCTGAACCAGAGGACCCCATGGATCCTGAGGTGAAGGAAGTTCGCCTTGCTTTGCGTCGGCCACGCCGAATAGCTATGCAATTCGCTTGCCTGAAGCGGTACGGAAAACAGTCGATGGACAGAGGAGGAAATCCCGCAGAATCAATGACAGAGAGAGAACAATGCATCGGAACCGACGGAGAGGCCTGCGGAAACAAGAACGAAATTGGGGGACACTCATGAGGAAATTCTAAGAAAGGGCTCCCCCGTTTCGGGAGCCCTTTTGGCTAACGCTTCAGATCGATGGTGTCCTGCATCACCTGGTCGAAGGTCGTGATCGTGCGAGCATTTGCCTCAAACCCGCGCTGCGCGGTAATCAGCTGCGAGAACTCATTGGCGATGTCAACGTTGGAGAGTTCCAGCGCTCCGCCCGACAACGTTCCCCGTCCTCCGGTTCCCGGCGCTCCGATTGCGGCAGCACCTGACGCCAGGGACTCCTGGTATAGGTTTCCGCCATCGCGCACTAAGCCTTGCAAATTGGGAAAATTCGCCAGCACCAGTTGTCCCAACGCCATCGACTTTCCGTTGCTGAACGTACCTTCCACCACTCCGTCGGTCCCTATGGCAAAGCTCTGTAAGCTGCCGCTGCTGTAGCCATCCTGCAGCGTAGCCGTCGTACTACTCGACGAAGCGACCTGCGTCACTGAAGAGCCGCTGCCGCCATACAGGGTCCAATTGAAGGTAAGTGGAGATGCTCCGTCGGCAAAGCTGGCTATGTTCAGTCCCGTCACGTCGCTGCTCGGTGAGGTTAATTGACCGTTGCCGTCGAATGTCAGCGATCCCGTGCCCAGCGAAACAGTTGGATTCGCCGAACCAACATCGCTGCCAGGAATGGACACTGCGTAGTTCCAGGCTCCTGCAGCAGTCTTGGTGAACTGAAATGTCAGGACATGGCTCTGTCCGAGCGAGTCGTACACAGTCACTGTTGCAGGATAGGAATCGTTCACCGCGGAGTTAGCGTCGAGATTTGTCGTCAACTGTACGCTCGTGGTCGCGTGCGGAGGACTGGTATATCCGCTTCCAACGTTCAAGGCAGACAAGCCCTGCATCTGGCTAATTTGCCCATTCACGGCTGGGTACCCCATTACCTGCGAACCGTCGGAAGTGACTAACGTCCCGTCTGGCGCCTTCGAAAAATCTCCCGCGCGCGTATACGAGAGAACTCCGTTCTTTTGCACGACGAAAAATCCGTCGCCGCCGATCGCGACATCCGTGTCTACTCCGGTGCTTTCCACGCTTCCCGGAGTAAAGTTCGAGGATATGCTGTCTACCGCAGAACCGGCACCGGTCTGAATCGGATCGCCGGAACCGGAGGAACCGATGGTTTGATAGAACAGATCTTTGAATAGAGTGCTTTCATCCTTATAGCCGACGGTATTCAAGTTCGCGAGATTATTCGCGATGGTGGAAAGAGCGGCTGAACTGCTGTTCAGACCTGACAACGGAATTGAGAAAACCGGCATGTGTCCTCCTCTTTTATGACCCGCTCCCGGGCGAAGTTCCCATCGATTGGACCAGTTCCCGGATTTGCGTCACCTGATCGAGCAGGTTCAGTTGCACCAGTTGGGTGACAGTCGAATCGGTATCCATTGGAGACATGGGATCCTGCGATTGCAGTTCCGTCATCAGTAACTGCATGAACTGGCTGCTGTCGTCGCCTCCCAGCAACCCGGGCGAACCGGTAGTCGTTGAAGTTGCGTTTTGCGTAGTATCTCTTGGTTGAACGGTCATAACTCCTCACGCAAGTACGCTTATGCGTCCCTCGCCGTTTGAAATGGAACCTGCGTTGTCGTTTTGCTTCTCCGTAGAAGCCTGGGGTGAGATTTCAGGGTTCGAATTGTTGCCTGGCGCATTCCACTCCCGATTGCCGCGCTGCTGCCCTTCCATACCCAAACCGGTCGAAACCGTGCGCTCATGCGCGACGATGCTCACATCCCCGAGCCGCAAGGAGTGTTCCTGCAACCGGTGATCGAGGTTCGGCAGATCCGCTCGCATCGCGCCGGCAGTATCGACTCTGTCTGTGTTCACCGTCATCTGAACGTCGTGTTGATGCAGACTCGTAGTCAACTGAATCTCGCCGGACTCGGGAGAATGCCAGGTGAATCGCAACTCAGGCCCTGACATCTGCTCGGTCAAATGCAACGCATGAAACGCAACCGCTGGCCTGCTCTCAGTGATGTCTGCGGGCATTGACGGGTCGACCACGGAGGTCGAGGTGTCCGATTGCCCAGCGGTCGCCGTCGGCTGCTTCTGCGGCCGCGATGCCTCGCCCCCTATCGCGAGTACTGCTGTTTCTGCGACAGCTTTCGGGGAAGGGGCAGCAAAGGCCTCTTCCAGTTTCTGGTCCTTGCTGGCTCGGACAGCCTCTTGAGAAGAGCTTGATTTGCGCAGGCCGACTGATTCGTCGACAGAGTTCTCTTCACGAGATGACTGCGTTTTCGTGATCACCTGCTCGGTTGGGAGTGTTTTGACGACGGGATTTGATGGTCCCGGTTGGTTGCCGGTACTGACATCAGAAAGGCTTTCAGGAGTGGTTAAGCTTGTCATGTGCGGCGTCATTTGCGCCAACACTTGTGGTTGCCATCCCTCCGCTCGCTCAGTTTTTGAAGGAGCAGCCTCCGACTGGCTGGGCACAGCAATTTGCAATTTAACAACATCGTCTTTCGCCGGCAGTTCCGATGAGGTCCGGTTTTCCAGACCAGTGCCGGTATGGTCATCGAGCAGGCTTAGCTGTGGAATCGAATTCTTCGCAAAAGCGAGGTTGCGTCCGACATCCAGCCGAGGAAACGGCTGAATCATGTCTTCGCGCGGAACATTTGCAAAAATCGACTCCGGGGCGTCGCCGTCCTTTGTGGCAGATGCGGTTTTCAGTTCTGGAGCAGTTCCAGAACTCACTCGCTCCGACTCGGGAAAGGACGATGACATCGCACAGTCCGTGATCGCTGAACTGGTGATCGGACCGGCAAAAACAGAGGCGCGTAGAACCTGAACTTGCAGGTGTGCGGGCGGAGAGGTCGGCGATTGTGCGGGAATTGCTGACGAAGTCGTGACACCAGCGCTTTTCTTTTTCGGAGTCCCTCTCTTTTCGCTTGGCCCACCCTCTGTTGTATCCCCCCGCGCCTTCTTCGCGGCGGCCTGCTGGAACATTCCGGCAAAAGTCTTTTGACTACCCGCAGGGAGGGCCAGGAATAGCGACATCAGGTCATTGCCGGCCAGATCACTCGCACGACTTGCTAAGACAGCAGCTTGCATGGTCGATCCAACAGATCGGGTTTTGCAAGCAGCCTGCCAAGAGACGGGAAGAAAAATTGGGGCATTCTAAAGTTCTGGGCGGCACAGCCGACTATCGGTCGTTCTGTCGGTTGCGCGTAAGGCGCTGCAGAATTTCATCGTCAAGTGAGGTTTGCTCACGTCGGCTTCGATCGTTCTCATAAGTTTCCCTTTGCACTGCAATCGCATTTTCAACAATTTCGCGATCTCGACGGCATTTGAGGAACGCTTTTTCCATCACGCGCCTTTGTTGCTCCAAGCCTTCCAGCACTTGTGTCAGTCTCTCTTGCTCGAACTGAAGCGCAGTTACAGAACTCATCCGCAGTACTCCTCCGGAGGCTCCTGTCCTTAAGCTTTCCTGGGTTGCGCGTCGCGTCGCCTGCTTCTCCGTCTGAAGTTCTCGCAAACGCTGGCTAGCCGCCGAAATCTGTGCATGGATGGCCCGCAGTCGAAGCCACGCCATGCCTTCGAGGCTTTTGCGCAACCGATGAAGCGGTAAGAGCGGCGAACGGTACGGCATACTCTTAAAGTGGCAGTCGGGAAAGGCGTTGCACAGTATCTTCAAACGTGCATGGCTCTGATGGTCTCTGCTGCAGGAATGCCGTAATCGACGGCAGCGCCTCGATCGCGCAATCGAGCAGAGCATCCGATCCCTTTTGATAAGCACCCACGCGCACCAGGTCTTCCGCCGCGCTATACGTCGAGAGCAGCTCACGAACCTTCCTTGCCGCCCGCATCTGTTTCTCGCCAGCAATGGCCGGCATCAGTCTGCTCAGACTTTCAAGCACTGAGATCGGGGGGTAGTGGTTTCTCGATGCCAAGCTTCGGTCCAGCATGATATGTCCATCGAGCAGGGATCGTGCGCCATCAACCAGCGGATCGTGCTGGTCATCACCTTCCATCAGCACCGTATAGAACGCTGTGATGCTGCCATTCGCAAAGCGCCCGGCACGCTCGATCAATCGTGCCAGCAATGTGAACACCGATGGGGTATAGCCTTTTGCTGTTGGCGGCTCTCCGGCAGCGAGCCCGATCTCGCGCTGTGCCATGGCGAAGCGTGTCAGCGAATCCAGTACTAAGAGCACGTGTTTGCCCTCCTGACTGAAGTGCTCGGCGATCGTTGTCGCCACCAGGGCCGCACGAATTCTCAACAACGGCGACTCGTCCGATGTTGACACCACAACCACTGATCGCCGCCTGCCTTCTTCGCCAAGCGATCCTTCCAGGAATTCGCGCACTTCCCTGCCACGTTCGCCGATCAGCGCCAACACCGTCAGATCGGCCGAAGTTTCACGCGTCATCATTCCAATCAACGTGCTTTTTCCGACGCCGCTTCCGCCAAAAATACCCATCCTTTGGCCACGTCCGCAGGTCATCAATCCATCGACCGCTCGAATACCACAACTAATCGGTTCGCGAATTGCCAACCTCTGTAATGCTCGCGGACCCGAAGCGTCAACGGCACGCTGCTCTTCGACGCGGATCTCCCCCATCCCGTCCAACTCATGTCCGGTGGCGTCGATCACTCTACCCAAGAGCGAATCCCCGACCGCGACCGTAGGACGACTTCCCCAGGTCACGATCCGATCGCCGTACCGAATGCCGCTGGGCCGCTCCAGGCACATGGAGAGGATTTTCGGCCCGCGGAAACCGACAATTTCGCCCGCAAATTTCTTTCCTTGACCGTTGACGATTTGGCAACATTCTCCGACCGAGCAAAATGGTCCATCCGATTCGATCAAGTGGCCCATCACGCGCGACACGCTTCCTTGCCATTTCTCAAGTGGACAGTCTTCGACATAGCGGAAAAATGACCGCAGCAATCTGGCGCTCACCTCAACTCCGGCCGGTGCGACAACAGGTCGATCAATCCTTGTTCGATTTCCTTCAATTGCGCATCTACACTCACGGCGGTAGTACCCAATTCTGTATCCACAGCACAGGTTCCCGCTGCGATCTTGCTATCTCCCACCACTTCCAGATTGTCGCCGGCAAGTTCCTGTTGCCACGTCGTCACACTGGAAGGATGAACACGCAATTTCACTCGTGTACCGTCGCGCAACTTCTCCAGCGTATAGCGCACCAGTCCCATCAAGAGATCCGGGTCGACCTGCGCTTCTCGGTGCAAAATCTTGCGCGCAACGGCCAGCGCTAACTGGACGACCTCCCCTTCCACCTGCTCGAAGTAGCTGGCGCGGTCAGCGGCAAACTGCTGAAGCGCCAGGATGAACTTCTCTCGTTCTTTACGCAACGTTTCCTCGAGTTGTCCCTTTACTTTCGCCTCGCCCTCAACTCGGCCTATCTCGCGCGCCTGAGCTTCGCGAAGCGCCTGCTCCTGCTTTTGCCGCGGGTCCACCTCGATCGCCCACACTTGCCCCTCATTCTTTTCCACCCGATCGTCCGCGCTTCCAATAACACTTGGGTACTCGAATCGACTCACTCGCCAGTCAGAGGACATATTCATCCTCTCCTTCCGCGGAAAGACTCAGCTTGCCTTCGCTTTCCAGCTTGCGTGCCACGGCCACGGCATCCTGCTGTGCTTTCTGGACATCTTTTGCGCGCACTGCTCCCAGCACTTCCATGTCTTCTTTCAACATGTCAATCGCCCGAGATGACATCGACTTAAAAATGTGGTCCTTCAATTCCTGAGAAGATTGCTTCAACGCCAACGCAAGAGTCTTTTTGTCCAGTTGAGCGAGGATCTCCCTGACACCGGTATCGGGAACAGTTAGAAAGTCCTCAAAGGTGAACATCAGGTTGCGAATGGAAATCGCCAGTTTGGCATCCTGCTTTTCGATCGCTTCTAGAATTCCTTTCGCCGCCGCGGGCTCCAGTCGGTTCAGCAAATCGGCTACACCTTTGAAGCCCGCATATGCACGCCGACTTTGTTCTCCGAGGTTTTGCAGCCTGCTGTGCAGGACCAGGGAAACCTTTTGTGCCATCTCGGGAGAAAACTGCCTCAACTGAGCCAATCGTTTCACGGATTCCGCTCTCGTACTTTCCGGAAGCCGCGTGAGCAAAGCACAACCTTGTTTGGGGTCAAGATGCGCAAGAATCAGGGCGATGGTCTGAGGATGCTCGTGTTCGAGGAACTTTGAAAGCTGTAAGGGGTCGCATTTTTGCAGCGAGTCGAGCTTGCTGGCACTAATCTCTTGTGCCCGCACCACCTGCTCCATAAGCGCCTTGGCGCCTTCTTCTCCAAACGCCTTCACCAATAGTCTTTGTGCATACTCCTTACCGCCCTCCGCCAGATACTCCTGGGTCATGCTGAGGCGCTGATACTCTTGCAGAACCTGCAACGCCGTCTCCGGATTTACGTTGCCGAGATCTGCTATCGCTTCGGTGAGTTTGTGGAGGTCCGGCTCCGGCAATAACTTAAACACGTTGCTGGCAGCGTCTTCTCCCAGCAAAACCACCAGGACGGCCGCCTTACGCACGCCATTGAGAGTTAGCTCCGTTTTCATCGTGCCGTCTCACGAATCCAGCTCTGAACCAGCTTCGTTGCCCCGGCAGGTTCCGCTTTCACCTTCTCCGCTAACTGCTTCTTTAGTCCCAGGACCGCCCGACCTTCAGGGTCCGTTTCGATCGTCATCCCGCTTTCGAGCATTCTGCCGGGCTCGTTTGAGTCTCCGGACAAGGCTGCGTTCGTCTTTGCGGTAATCCTCCCCGGCAAATCCCGGAATGCCGCGACAATCTGTTTCTTCACTGGGCGCAGCATCACCAGATAAACAACAAGGAATAACAACGTCAACGCACCGTAGCGGAGAAGATTGGACCACTGCGAGATTATCGTTCTTATCCGCTCCAGTTTGGTGGGGACAGCCATTTTTTCCGAAGGCGGTTCCTGGAATGACAAGTTCTCCACGGCAAGAACGTCCCCCCGGCTGGTATCGACCCCAATGGCAGCACCTGCAATCTGCTCCAGGTTTTTGATCTCCTCCGGAGTCCATTTGTGCCGAACATTCTTGCCTCCCTCGACCACGAGGGCATCGTCGACCACTACCGCTGCAGTAAGCCGCCGTACACGGCCTGCCGGCTGAATAGTGTGGCGCACTGATTTGTTCATCACGTAGGTGCCCGATTCCGTCCGGGCCAGTTGGTTGTCCCCATTACCGGATTTCGCAGTGATCGCAGTTGTCCCACCGGTCGGCGTGTTGCTCGCAGTTCCCGGAACCCCGCTGTATGTAGTGCTGCCTGCGCTCTCCTCTGACTTCTGCATACTGACAGCAACCGCTGACTTAGGATCGTATGTCTCCTGAGTATCTTCGAAAGAACTTGAGTCATACTCCACGCGCACCGTGGCACGAACATGGCCCTGCCCGACGACGGGTTCCAACGTTGCAACCAGTTGCTGCGACAGTTGTTCGCTCAGTTCGCCTCCCTCGTTCGAGCCCGGACCGCCGCTTCTCATCGGGCGATCAGCATCCGCATCCATCACGGTCACGTTCTCTGGACGCAACTTGTCTACGGCGCTCGCCACCAGTTGTGCGATGGCAAACTGTTTCTGCGGAGAAAGTTCACCGTTGGTCTTGACGATCACAGCGGCCTTTGCCTCCCGCTCACGTTCACTGAAAAGCGACTCTGAAGGCATCACCAGGTGGACCCGCACTGTTTCGACTTCCCCTAGGGTTTGAATGGTTCGTTCCAGTTCCCCTTCCAGCGCACGCTGATAATTCACCTTTTCCGTGAAGTCAGTTCCCAGCCAATTTGGGGTGTCGAAGATCTCGAATCCCAACCGTGCGTTACGGGGCAAACCCTGTGACGCTGTCTCAAGGCGGCTGCGGTCCAACTGGTCTGAGGGGACCTGGATAGTCGCGCCGTCCGCCGAGATTTCGTAAGGAATGTTCTTTGCCGCTAACTTGCCGGTGATCGCCTGCACGTCGTTCGGCTTCAGTCCCGAGTACAGGGTCTTCATGTCTGGTGTTCCGAGCACACGAACGAAGATCCATAGCGTAATGGCAACCAAAACCGCGCCGCCGATCACCAGCGCGCGCTGCTTTGGTGTCAGCCCGAGAACGAATTCCCTGACCTGTTTCACAACATCGGTCGTGCTCTGCCCTGCCACTTCGAATCCTTATCTCAGAACTGCATTCGCTCGACTTCCTGATAAGCCTGAATGACCTTGTTTCGCACCTGCATCATCAGCTGAAACGAGAGATCCGCTTTCTCGACCGAAATCATAGCGTCATGCACGTCGGCCGTATTTCCACCCAGCATCACTCCCACCTTCTGGTTGGCATCCGCCTGTAACTGGTCGACGTGAAGAACCGCATCGTCGAGAATGTCGCTGAAACTGCCACTGTCCTTGTCCGCCTTCACCGGCGGAGTGTAATCGAGATCAGCGGGAAGAATGCGCAATCCTGAGATGCTGTTGTTCATCGCTCAACCTTCACCGCAGTAAATCGATCGACTGCTGGATCATTTGTTTAGTCGCCTGCACAGCCGACGAATTCATTTCGTACGCTCGCACCGCTCCCATCAGGTCTACCATCTCGTTTACCGGATCGATATTCGGATACGCCACGAATCCCTGGTCGTTTGCGTCCGGACTTCCGGGCTCGTATCTCATCTCCGGCGGACTGGTATCGGCAACCACCTGTTCGACCTGCACTCCCGGAGCGTTCGACTTCAACAGGCCGGCATTCAGCATCCGCGGAAACCGAGGCTCCTCTTGCGACTTGAACACCACCAGCTTCCTTCGATATGGTCCACCCTCGGGCGTTCGGGTCGTCTCCGCGTTCGCCATGTTGGCGGCCACCACCTCCGCTCGCTGCCTTTCCGCGGTCAAGGCCGAACCGCTTACTCCGAGCATTCCAAACAGGTTCACGGATTACTTCCCTTCGTTGATCGCGGTCTGTAGACGCTTAAACTCGGACCGCAAGAGTTGCACGCCAGCCTGAAATTGCAGCTGCGTAGCGGCCAGGGCAAGACCTTCTCGCTCCAGGCTCACGTTGTTTCCATCGGGACGCTCCATTAATCCTCGAACCTCCAGAATCTTGGGCTGCGAATTCGCGGAGATCAGTCCATCGTTCGCGGCCTGCAGCAGGCTTCGAAAATCCACATCTTTGGTCCGGTATCCCGGTGTATCGACGTTAGCGATGTTGGTCGTCACCGTCTGCTGACGCAGTGCGGTGGAATCAAGAAACCTCGCCAGGGCATTGATCTGAGCAGTATCGATGAGGCTCATGCCGCACCTCGACTGAAAGGTGTCATGCTGAGGAGGGTGCAAGAGGAATGCCAAGACAACGGTAAAAGCCTAAGATTTTTCTCAGGCGCACACCGGCCCCTTACGCGGCGAGTGCCGTTCTGCACGCATGGATACGGCCGCGAAGTGAATATGCTCTGCCCCTATCATCGGCAAGCCGTTGGAAAGGATTAGCGCCCGTTCCAAGACATGCATTAGTTCTCGCACATTGCCTGGCCAGGCGTGTGTTTCGAGCATCTGAAGCGCACCGGTCGCCAATTGCACCTGACGTTCAGGAGACAGTTTCCCCAGAAAATGTTCCGCCAGTCGCGCGATATCTTCCTTGCGCTCGGCTAGTCCCGGCAACTCCACGGGAAATACCGACAGCCGGAAGTACAAGTCTTCACGGAATTCGCGGTGGTTTACTCGCTCCAGCAGATCGGCATTGGTGGCCGCAACCACTCTTACATCGGAACGAAAAACTTCGCTGCTTCCCAATCTTTGGACTTCGCCGCGCTCCAGGAACCGCAGCAACTTTGGCTGCAGCCCTAGTGGCAGTTCCCCAATCTCGTCCAGAAACAAGGTGCCGCCTTGCGCCGCCTGAATCCGTCCAGACCGCGACTGCACGGCTCCCGTGAATGCTCCTCGCGTATATCCGAACAGTTCGGCCTCGAGGAGCGCTTCGGGGATAGCCGCGCAATTGATGACAATAAACGGCCGTTCCGATCTTGAACTCAAATCATGTACAGCACGCGCTATCAGTTCCTTGCCGCTTCCTGTAGGCCCTGTTATCAGGACTGTGGTGGTCCTTTTCGCAACCAATCGGACCATACGATAGGTCGACTGCATAGATTGCGCTGTGCCAACCATGCCCGGCAAGGGCTCGACACTGGTGCACAACTCGGGAGCCAGTTCCCTTGGAGGCTCGGCACTCTTGAGTGGCATGTCGCTTGCCAGTCCCGTCAGCCGTTCCAGTACTCGAAATACATCGGAGACACTTGGAGTCCAGCGCCTCGGCGTGCCAACCAAGTTTCGCGTCTTTGCGTCGATCTGCAATATCTCCACTCCGGGATACTGTGCTTCGATAATCCGTATCAGTTCGTCGGGATCGAGATCGGGCAATTGCTGATCCAGCAGCAGAACGTCGCATTCGCTGCGTTCCAGTTTGCCCAGGGCATCCGCGCCGCCGTGCGCCGCCAATACTGGCCACCGATTCGTGTTGAGGGTTGACACAATCTGCTCGCGCAAGCTCGCATCTGAACTTGCCACCAGCACACCGCCGTAAACATTGGAAGGAAGAGGAAGTGTTGCCATGATTCGACTGTTCTACGCGGGGTGTCTTAGAGGAAGCTCAGAAGAAGATGAAAAAGTTCTCAGACAGCAAATTCGCGCTAAAGGTTTTGCGGTCAGTATTTCGCTCTAACCCGCCGATTTTGCCTTTCCAGTCGTCGCCGATAGAATGGAAGCAGTGAAAGCTCCTGTCCGCCTTATTGCCATTGACATTGACGGAACGCTGCTGAACTCCGAGTTCAAGATTCCCTCGGCCAATATTGCTGCGCTTCGTCGGGCTCACGAAGCAGGCGTCGAAGTCGTCCTGGTAACCGGCCGACGTCACACGTTTGCTTTGCCGATTGCCGAAGCGCTTGGCTTCGAGCTGTGGCTTATCACGTCGAACGGTGCAGTTACCAAGTCGATGCGAGGCGAGCTTTTTCATCGCGATCTGTTCCCAGCTGCCACCGCGCGCAAACTCATCGCTCACATGGACGCGTTTCGATCCAACTGTGTTCTTACCTTCGATACGGAGCTTCCCGGCGCACTCGTCCTTGAGCGTGCCGATGTGCTGAGCACCACCATCAGCCGCTGGATCGAGAAGAACGCATCGTGGATCCGCTTTGTTGTCCCTATCGAGGACGCGCTGGTTACCGATCCGGTACAAACCATGTACTGCGGCACTCTCGTTCGAATGCACCAGGCCGAGGAGCACCTCAAGAATTCCGGCCTGGAACACGAGATAACCGTCCTCAAGACAGAGTATCCCGCCCGTGACTTGTGTATGTTCGACGTGCTGAATTACGGTTGTTCGAAGGGCCACGCACTCGAGCGGTGGGCCAGTTACCGTGGCATTACCAAAGAGCAAGTAATGGCGATTGGAGATAACTATAACGATATCGAAATGCTAAACTTCGCTGGCATTCCGGTTGTAATGGACAACGCCAGCGATGCCATGAAGAAGCTTGGATTCGAAATCACGCTGACGAACGATGACGCTGGAGTTGCAGCAGCGGTCGAGCAGGTACTCGGCATCAGAACGGTAGTGAACGAAATTTGAAGTGGCTACTACAATTTGGGATCGTTTTTCAGGTGGTCTGCTCATTCGCTCAAGGTCCGCCTGCCACTCGAACCGGCTACGACCTGACGCTGAAGAACGGATTCTCTATTCATCATCTTCGGCGCGAGGTGGTCGGAACGAATACTCGTCTGTTTATCGACGATAGTAATTTCATCGATGTACCGACCTCCGAGATCGACAGCATCACCGAATCGCCGGAAGCGGTTCCGATGGTGCCGGAGTTGGCTAACGAGAAAGTTGATCTGAAGAAGGTCGTTGCGGCGGCCAGCGATAAGCATCGAATCGATCCTGACCTCATCACCAGCGTGATTCATGCTGAGAGCAGTTTTAATCCGAAGGCATTGTCACCCAAAGGCGCTCAGGGACTGATGCAATTGATGCCGGGGACAGCGACTCGTCTGGGCGTGACCGACGCGTTCGATCCTTATGCCAATGTCGATGCTGGGACTCATTACCTGCGCGAGTTACTGCTGCAATATAACGGCGACATGGCAAAAGCCTTAGCCGCATATAATGCCGGGCCGCTGCGGGTTCAGCAATATCATGGTGTGCCTCCTTTTCGCCAAACCAGAGCTTACGTGGCGCAAGTGATCAACGAATTCAATAGCAAAAAACTTGCGGCACGGGCTTCAAACGGGTCTGCCGGCGCGAAAACGACCGAAACATCGTCGAACTCGAAGACAATGAGCTCGAACCAGAATCGTTGACCTTAATCCTCCACTCATTTACTGTGACCCATTGCCCAGCTCAACTAGCCTGACTCTTCATGAAGCGTAGCCACTTTCTCACTCTTTTCATTGTCGTCCTGGTGCTGGGAGCCCTCATTTACTTACAAGTTAAAGAGTGGCGCAAATTCGACTGGGCCACATTCAAAGAAAATACAGCCGATATCAATTGGCTGCAGATACTTGCCGGTGTGGCACTGATTCATTTGGCGGATTTTTTGCGAGCCATTCGCTGGAAGATCTTCCTGCGGCCTACCCGTCCGCAGGTCCCTTGGACGAGCCTCGTCGCGCCTCAGTTTGTTGGATTCGCCGGACTTGCGCTTCTCGGCCGTCCCGGTGAACTGATTCGTCCGTACCTGATTTCTCTCCGCGCAAACACTTCGGTAGCCTCTCAACTCGCACTCTGGTTCGTGGAGCGTGCATTCGACACAGGCGCGGTAGCCCTCATTCTCGCCATCGACCTCTTTTTGGTTCCCCAGGTCCGGCGCGAATACTCCGATCTTTGGATCTTCGGCTACGTGATGATTGGGCTTTTCCTGGCTTTGGTTGGCCTGCTCTACATCTTATGGCGTCAAGGGCCGTATGTCGCCGACTGGCTGTGTTTGAAGTTGAAGCCATTTTTCCCGGAAGTTGCCGAGAACTTGCGTCACAAATTGCGTTCGGCCAGCAGCGGTTTGCACGCAATCCACGACATGAAATCGTTCCTGCAGGCAACAGGAATCTCCTTTGTCATCTGGATGCTGGTTGCACTTGCTTATCGACAGGTGATGCATGCTTTTGCCCCCGCTACTGGCCTCGCCGACTTTGGTTTACCTCAGGGAATCCTGCTGATGGGGGCAAGCGTTGCAGGAGGTGTCATGCAACTGCCATTCATCGGCGGTGGATCGCAATTGGCAACTATCGCGATGTTGAGCAGCAGCTTTAGCTATAGTGATCGTCCGGAAGTTGCTGTTGCCGCAGGCATTATGTTCTGGCTGGTTACGTTCATGTCGGTCGCTCCGCTTGGACTCATCCTCGCCCGTTTTGAACACGTCTCGTTGACAAAACTGACTCGGGAATCCGAAAAAGAAGCACAGAAAGAAGACCTCGCCGAGAACGGCCGTACCGAGTCTGCCTGACTTGTCTTGCTCTCCACTGCGTCTCGTGCTCTAATCCTGCCGCTACTCACCTCATTCACAGGAGATCGTCCATGACACGGCCATACTTCGTTCTTTTGCTCGCTTTGGCATCGGCAACCTGCTTCGCGCAAGACGCCTCCACGGCGGCAAAAGACGCCGGGAAAGACACTAAGAAAGCAGTCCTCAAAACCGCACACGTAACCAAGAAGGCTGCCGTAAAAACCGGCGATGCGACCGCTGACGCTGCCAAAGAAACTGGCAAAGCCACTGAAAAGGCTGCCGACAAAACCGGTCACGCCACCAAAACTGCCGCAAAGAAGACGGGCGACGCCTCCGCTGACGCCGCGAAAGACACTGGCAAAGTAACCGAAAAGGCCGCTGATAAAACCGGTCATGCGACCAAGACCGTCGCCAAAACCACTGGTAAAGATACGAAGAAGGCCGCAACCAAAACTGGAAGCGAAGTAAAGAAGGCCGCGGACAAAACTGCCGACGAAGTGAAGAAGTAACAGGGATTTCAGATGGCGCAGCCAGTCACCGCTACGATTGGCTGCGCGATCCTCGTGTCGCGCGCTCCAAGCAGCCCATTCCTCCGCCGCTGCTACAATGGAACTGCAACCATATTGAAGTCTGCTGTCCTCACTCGACCATGAAATGTCCCTTTTGCGGGTTCGCCAACGATAAAGTTGTGGACTCGCGCGAAAGTAAGGAAGGCGAATCGATTCGCCGACGGCGCGAGTGCTTGAAGTGCGAGAAGCGCTTCACCACCTACGAGCGCATCGACGAGATTCCTTATATGGTGGTGAAAAAAGACGGGCGTCGCGAGAAGTTCGATCGCCAGAAGGTGTTGAACGGACTACTGCGAGCTTGCGAGAAACGTCCTATTTCGATGGGCAAACTCGAACAAATCGTCAACGAAGCCGAAACCTTCGTCATCGATTCTCCCGAACGCGAGCGCCGTACCAGCGAGCTTGGCGAACTCATCATGAATCGCCTTCGTAAGCATGACAAAGTTGCCTACGTGCGTTTCGCCTCCGTCTATCTCGATTTCAAGGACGTAACGGAGTTCATGGACGAACTGCAGCACCTGGTGAAAACGAAAGATGCATCCGCTCCCGCTCAAAAGAGCGGCGCCAAAGTTTGACGGCGACTCAGCCGAATGCCGACAACTGAGTGTTGAATAATTAACTATGTCCCATAAAGTTACCCTCATTCCCGGCGATGGCATAGGCCCCGAAGTGGTCGGAGCCGCCGTCCGCATTCTCGAAGCCACTGGCGTTAAGTTCGAGTGGGAAAGCTTCGCCGCAGGGGCCGACGCCTATGAAAAGTATGGCGAGTACATCCCTAAGGAGCTCACCGAAGCCATTGAGCGCAATAAGGTCGCGCTCAAGGGTCCCATCACAACTCCGATCGGTGGAGGCTTTGCCAGCATTAACGTCACGCTGCGCAAGCGCTTCGAGCTTTACGCGAACTTCCGCCCCATCCGTAATCTTCCTCACATCCCAACTCGTTATCCCGATGTCGATCTCATCATCGTGCGAGAAAATACCGAGGGCCTCTACTCCGGTATCGAGCACGAAGTCGTTCCCGGTGTAGTCGAGTCTCTGAAGATCATCACTGCGAAGGCCTCCACTCGTATCGCCAAGTGGGCTTTCGAATACGCCCGCAACAACAAGCGCAAGCGCATTCACTGTATCCACAAGGCCAACATCATGAAGTTGTCGGATGGCCTATTCCTGCGCTGCACCCGCGACGTCGCCAAGGGCTATCCCGAGATCACCTACGGCGAGCACATCGTGGACAACACCTGCATGCAGCTGGTGACGAATCCGTACCAGTACGACGTGCTCGTCCTCGAGAACCTCTACGGCGACATCATCTCTGATCTCTGCGCCGCCTTCGTCGGCGGACTTGGCCTTGTTCCCGGCGCCAATATCGGAGACGAGATCGCCATTTTCGAAGCTGTCCACGGCTCCGCACCCGACATCGCGGGCAAGGATCTCGCGAATCCCACCGCCGTGCTTCGTTCGGGTCTGCTCATGCTCCGCCATCTCGGCGAGTTTGACGCTGCGATGAAAATCCGCAACGCCATCGAGTACGTTTATCGAGATAAGAAGAATCTGACGAAGGACGTTGGCGGCTCGGCCACCACGAGCCAGTTCACCAACGCAGTGATCGCTGCCATGGAGATGCAAGCCAACCAGAAAGAAACTGAAACTGTGGCTGTGTAGCAATAGTGACAAAAGCGTATCGAAGCCGGGCACACTCGACCGGCTTTCGCGTTTTGCGCGCTAAAATAGTGCGAGACCCGATGAGAACCTTCGCGCGACGAATCGCGCTGTGCGCCCTGATTTGCCTGACCACCTCATGCAACAAACCACCACGGCCCTCGACCGCGACGGCGACCAAGCCTTTTGTTCCACCCGATCCCTCGATGGCCGCTTCCGTCATGGGCAGGGTGACCTTTGCAGGAAACCCACCGACTCCGCAACGAATCGACATGTCCCAGGATCCCGCCTGTGAAGCTCAGTCGGCATTCGACGAGTCTGTTGTCGTTACCGACGGTGACTTGGCAAACGTTTTTGTTTATGTCAAAGACGGCCTAACCGATCGGTCATTCACTCCGCCACCTTCGCCTGCCATCATCGAACAGAAAGATTGTCGCTATCAGCCGCATGTTCTCGGAGTCATGGTCGGACAGCCCATTCATATCGTGAACGACGACAACACCAGCCACAATATTCATCCCATGCCGAAGGAAAGCCGCCAGTGGAATGAATCCCAGCTTCCTCAGGCCGCACCCATCGAAAAGCGCTTCGACCACCCAGAAATCATGATCCCCATACAGTGCAACCAGCATCCCTGGATGCACATGTACCTCAACGTCGTCTCGAATCCCTTTTTCGCAACAACCGACGCCAAGGGCCAATTCTCGATCACAGGCCTTCCTCCCGGAACCTATACCGTTGCCGCCATCCATGAAAAACTCGGCGAGCAGGATATGAAAATTACAGTCGGCCCGAAGGAATCGAAGACCGCTAATCTCACTTTCAAAACAAACTAGGATGTCAAAGTCAGCCGCCCAGGATGATAGGCAGAGGAAACCTGTGAAGTCTGGGCTTATTTCCCAATTTGGACCGGCGTCGCAACACAATCTCGCGATCGAAGTGACAGAAATCACATGCCCGAGTGATAAGATATCCGGTTGGTTTCGGAGCTTCCGGATCCAACTCGATTCACCTTCAAGGAGCTGCTTCTGCGCTCGTCGCTGACGACACCGTACAACAAGGCGCACCACTACTACGCCTTGTTCACGGCGTTCGCCACGTTTCTCGTGATTATCGCCGGCGCGCTGGTCACCAGCAATGACGCCGGCCTTGCGGTCCCCGACTGGCCCACAAGCTTTCACACCTTCCGCATGCCGCGCATGGTTGGTGGGGTTCTTTACGAGCACGGCCATCGCATGATCGCAGGCTTCACCATTCTGCTCACGCTTGGCATCGCCATCGTCACTCTTGCTGTCGATCGTCGCCGCTGGATGAAGAAACTAGCCATCGCTGGTTTCTGCACCATACTCGTCCAGGCTGTCCTCGGCGGTGTGACCGTCCTGAACTTCTTGCCGCCGGCGGTCTCGACTGCGCATTCGCTCGTGGGCCAGACATTCTTCTGCATCGCCGTTGTCATCGCCATTCTCACGGGACGCAGATACACCGGTGAAGTTCAGCGCACTGCGATAGATCGCCGCAAGCCCAGCTTGATTGCGCTCACGTTGCTCTCGGTACTTGTTCTCTATGTTCAGCTCATCCTCGGGGGTATGTTCCGCCACAAAGGTATGAGTTGGGAGCCGCACGTCTTTAACGCAGCCGTTGTGGCGGTCGTTCTCACGTGGACGTCCGTCCGAGTTCTTTCCTACTATTCGGAGGTCGAATCGCTTCGCCGCCCGGCCATCGTTATGCTCGGGCTCGTGATGACGCAGCTCTGCCTTGGTTTTGTCTCGTTCCTGACGAAGATTGTCTGGGGACACGACTCCGTACAGCCCCAACCGTTGATGGTCTGGTCCACCGTGGCGCATGTCGCGACCGGAGCACTTCTGCTCGCCACGGCCGTCGTTCTTGCAGTTCAAGCCTGGCGCCAGGTTCCTGTTCTTCAGGAAGATGCTGCGAAGATTCGTAGCCGCAAGGCGGTGACCGCATGAGCGCCGTCACTCAAGCTCTCACCGCATCACCCAGCCGCGTCAGCACCCTGTTGCGCGATTACGCGGACCTCACCAAGCTCCGCGTGACTTCGCTGATCGTCATGACCGCCTGGACCGGCTTCTACTTCGCTGCCTACAAGTCCGGCATCACATCAGTCTCGTGGGCGCTCTTTCACACGCTGTTTGGAATCGGCCTGGTTTCAGCGGGAACAGCCGCCTTCAACGAGATCATCGAGCGCCACATCGACGCTCGCATGCGTCGTACTGCGAATCGTCCGTTGCCTTCAGGACGAATGAGCCTCGCACATGCCGTAATCGCCGCTTCGCTCATGATTTTTGGCGGAACTATTTATCTCTGGCTCACCACCAATGCGCTCTGCGCCCTTCTGACGTTCGCCACCGCGGCCGTTTATCTCGGCGTGTATACGCCTCTCAAGCGCGTGTCGACCATTTGCACCTTTGTTGGCGCCTTTCCAGGGGCCATGCCACCTGTCCTTGGATGGGCAGCCCTTCGCAATCACGTCGATTGGCAAGCTATCGTACTTTTCACCATCCTCTTCCTGTGGCAGTTCCCCCACTTCTACTCCATCGCCTGGCTCTATCGCGAAGACTATGAGCGCGCCTCGATCCGCATGCTGCCCGTTGTCTTCTCCGACGGACGAGCTACTGCGCGCGAGATTCTGCTCTACTCGCTAGCCCTGATTCCTGTAAGCATGATGCCCGCAACAATCGGCATGACGGGCCGTCTCTACCTGTTAGGATCGTTGCTTCTGGGCATCGCACTCTTTTACTTCGGATGGCGACTCTCCTCGCGAAAACTTCCGGCTACCGCGGCGCATTCGAAAGCTCCTGCACGTCACCTGCTACAAGCCACCGTCCTCTATCTTCCACTGCTCTTCGCCCTGATGATGCTGAACGTAAAGTAGTACGGCAGGCGGGCAAGAACCTGTTCTAAGCGGCAACTTACAAGGCGAATGCAGCATCACACCCACGCAGTCCGGGTCATCTTTCAAGGTCGATTCTTTGAGCGCCCCGCATCGCTCAGCGCACGATATGGAGGCAGTAGCCATGAAGTGCTTTTGCAGGATTCTCGTACTCTCATTTTGTATGGTTGGATTGCAAGCTCATGCCGACTATCTCTACCAAGTGACATTTGACCCGCTTACGCTCCAAGTCCAGGGGAACACATACTTTTTTCCAGAGGATGCTCTCACATTCACCACATGGTATCTGCCACCGGTCATATCCGGTGTGGAAGATAACTCCGGGCTCGTCGTGCCGTCTAACTGGTCATTTGCATTGCCCTCTCCGGCATCCTTTGATGGTTCTTCGTTTTCGACCGTTGATGTGTCAGGAGAATGGCAAACTGAATCGGATGGCGTTTCAAGGTTGGAATCATTGGGTATAACCGCGGGTTCGAACAACGACAGAGTTAACGGTACGGTTTTCGACGTTCTTGCCGTAATTCCGTATACCGGAGGAACTGGAACCTTCAGCGGGGACGAGTTCGGACGATGCATATGGATCAACGACGGCGCTGGATGCCAATACACCACGGGAGAGATAACCATCACTCAAACGGGTCCCGTCTTCGATCCGCGGGTTCCTGAACCTTCAACGATTACCTTGCTGGCAAGTGGCTTCGCTGGACTGGCGTGCGCGTTCAGAAAGAAAGGAACGCGTTCGAAGTAGATGAAGGTGAACGAGCAATTTCATCGGCGATTCGATTTCGGCGGCTTCATGCAAACCGAGCGTTAAAAAACTTACGTCCTTTAAACCTGGCCAACTCTTTCGACGAATCTCGCACCTAAGTTTCGATGCAACCGGTTCGGCTGCACGTATCTGCGATTCCGCACCCAAGGTCCTGTCCAGTCTGTAGAGGTTTCGCCAGGCGGGAATTTACATTGCAGTTGGGACGCTATCTTGACTCGAGGCGAGTCCACCAATCCGATTTCCCCGATCACGATTCCCACATTGAAGCTGTCCGCTCGTCGCATTGTTCCCATTCACGCGACCGTTCGAATGTGTTGGTAATGTTGGCGGAATAAATTCCGCGCGAACCGCATCGGTTTCTTTTCAGCAGTCTGAATTTAGTGGTATCGCCAGATTCCGACCACATCAAGAAACTAATCCGTGGCGGGTTCTATGGCGGGGACGACGAGACTCGAACTCGCGACCTCTGCCGTGACAGGGCAGCGTTCTAACCAACTGAACTACGTCCCCACTTGTGTGCGGGATGGCGCCAAAAGAAAGTTACAGTCTGTCACACGATCCCTGACAGGCAGAGATCGAACAGCAACTTCCGTCGCTGTTCTGTAACCAAAGCAATAATAACAGACGCCTTCTCGTCCGGGCAAACTTTGCCGCTGGGAAACGTGAGCGCCCGAACTGCAATCGAAGCCGCTCCGCGCAACGTCCTTTAGAAGACCTGCTGGAAGCCTACACTCTCGACATCGCGGAAACGCGGCGTTCCAGGAGGCAATTTGTTCAGATCTAGAAAATCCGTGTCGAATGCGTACTGGCGATTAGGAGGCTGATACACCATGTTGCAGCACTTGAAGATTCCCGTGGAGTATTGCGAATAGTAAAGGCTTGCCATCGATCCCAGATAATGCGCGTTTACACCGCTCCAGTTTTCCAGGAATCGAAGGAAGTTGTGCACACCGCCATCGGTGCCAAAATCTTTTCCGACGCCGGTAAATGTCGGTTGAGGAAAGGTCAGATTTCGCCCTGACGCAATTGCAAGACGGAACCACGTCTCCCCTGCGTTTCGTCCGTTTGTATCGTCGGGAGAATTGAACGATTCTAAGTCCGTCCATTTGTTGGACAGCAACGTCACGGTGTCTGCAATGGCAGCCGCAGAAACATGCGGATCGCCGAACGCGCCATTCGCGTTGTAGTCGCCAAGAATGTACGCGGGATTTTCACTGCCAAGCGTAAATCCACCTGCCCCATTATCAAGACGCGACGGCACCTGTCCTAGAGCCCCATCCTCAAGCCTCACGGCATGACGCGCGCCCGAGACCCAGTTTGGCCGAGCCACCGACAAACAAGTCACCGACGCCTGTGGATTCCCTGTGTTGCCGAAACCAAGTCCAAGATCGGTACTTCCCCACGTATCTAATTTGCTGTTGGCGTCTACGTCCTCGCCTGTGTCGAGCTTTCCGTTTGGCGTTCCAGACGTGGTCGTGGGGTTGATCACATCTTCGAATCCGTACTCCCCATTCTTCGTTGACGTATTCGGATTCACAATCATTCCGCGCCGGTCGGAGAAGTACAAGATGTACCCGTTTTGCGAGGTGTACTCGACATTCTTACCGCTTTTACTTTGATATGGCAATGCACCGGCCAACCACTTCCGCAGGTTGTTTACGTCGATCTCCACAATGTTCATCACGCCACCAACTCGGCAATTGGTGGACGCTTGCTGCTTCTCGCGCAGCTCTCCTTCGCGGACATCATAAAAGTTGATTGGATACCAGTTGTTGCGGGTCGCAGCCCCCGTGATATAAGGCGACGAACCGGCTAACTCGTTCGTGTCGATAGTACCGTTGCCATTACGATCGGCGAGCTGCTGCAGAATCAAGATCGCATTCGGATGAACGGGATTCGGCGATCCGGAGTTCGGCGGAAGAAACGAGCGTGCAAAGCCGAGTTCCAGCCACTCCTGCGTGACCGGCGTATAGGTACCGTCCGATTTGCGGTATTCCACACGTAAATATCCGTCGAGCAGATTCCAGCTTCCAGTTGGAGGACCACCGCTGCCCTGGGATATCAACGTCGATTCCGCCTGCGGTGCAGCCGTCCAATTAGCTTCAGTAGTTCCGGAAGCAGTATTTCCTTCAGCAAAGTACGTGGTGCTGCCGGAAGCTAGCGAGCTAACAGGCACGCCGTTCGTGTAATCGGGAGAAGCGGAGTTGGTCTTGCCGTTGAACAGCCGGATGTTTTGTCCGTCCGTGGCTCCGCCGGGCAATTCGCTCGGATCATCCGACAGCAGAACTCTTATTTGGGCCTGGTTATATAGTCGCGATTCACCCAGCGCCGACATCATCGATTCACTGGCAGGACGACGAAGAATTTCAATCGGACCAACGCCAGCTTGAACAAACGCCATGTTGAGCTGCTTCGCCCCGGTCGATCCGCTGAGAATCGATCCGTTGTAAGTAGTGTTGGAGACCGTAGTCCAGTTCGAGTTCGCTGTGCCCGTTCCACCGTAAGGTGGTGTAGGGCCACCGGTCGAACTTCCTTCGTTAATCGGATTCAGTCCCAATGCACGACAGGCCGGTTGTGTCCCGTCGCAACCGGCAGCGGTCGTCGGAATATTGACGCTTCCCTGATAGCCATTCGTCCAGGTTGGAACACCGTTTGATAGCTGGTCTCGAATGACATCACCGGCGGCCCTGATCGCCGTATGAAACGTCAAAGCCTGTCCGTTGCCTTCCGCCAGGTAAAGGTTTGAGTTCGACTGAACGCGACCCGTGAAATCGAAACTCGGACCCGCGAAGAAACTTATGTCTCCGTCCGAATAAACGCCGAACTGAAAAACGGGAATCTCGGCAATTTCCACCTGCCTGATCATCCGCACTTCTTCCGGAACCTGGTTGCCCGAGCCATCGGCATTACCTGAGGCATGGTCTGCTGTCACTCGCAACGTAAGAGGAACGATCTCTGCGTAGAGGCCGGCATTCGGACCCTGCGTGATCTGAGAACTGCTCGACGGGGGAACGCTGCAGTCCGTCGGAGCATTCGGAATGGTGATCTGGTATTCGGCGTAGGTAACGTTGATATCAGAAATATTCGGTTGCTGGCTCTCCAGTTTCTGAATGTCACACCAGTTTGGCGAAGCCTCCGAGGCGTAGAGATTGTCCAGGTCGGCCGTCATTTTCTCCATGGCAGCTTCCGCACCGTAGTACGCTACGCTGTTGCTCGAATCTGCTTTCTGCAGATTTTGTTCGTAGGTCACCTTATACAACAGCGCCACACCAAGAGCGGAGAGCAGAATCAGCAGCAACAGAGCAGAAATCAGGGCGATGCCACGTTCGGATCTTCGGAACAAACGGCTTCGATTTACCATTCGCTCAACCTCAATTGTATTTTTCATGGAAGCTCAGATTGCGCGGACCAATGGAAGTCGTGATCGTCAAGCGATCGTAGTTGCCCTGAGCATTCGGTCTGGAGGAGCGAGCCGTAATGGTCATGTTGATCTTGCGAATCTGGTTCGGCTTCGGTGTTGGAGGAGTTCCCGTCGCTGCGCTCGGCAGATTGACGGTCAATGAATTACTGGAATCGTCGAACACATCGTAGGTGAACTGCAGGTCCTCTATGTGCTCGGCGACTGGGGTGGGGGTACGTGCGTCTACTTGCCGCATCAGCCGATAGTCGGTACCGTTAGGCGTCGTGAATTGCTGGATGAAATATGTCACCATCATGATGCGCGCAACCGTCACAGACGGGTAACTGGGAGGCGTCGTCTTTGCTGTCGCCAAAGCAGCGATATTGCCTACGGGGGCCGTTAATTGATTCACGTTGAGCGGGTCGTTCGCGTCGAACGTAATGGTGTTAGCCGAGCCATCGAAGTTCGTCACGACGCCGAGCGCCTGACCGTTGCTGTTCTGCAGCAGTAACAGATCTCCAATTACCAAGCCCAGGGAGGGATCGGTGATCTTCGGGCTCAACGTACTCGGCATGGTTACGACGCTGCCGTCGGCGGAAACGGCGGATGCCGGCTGAGCCGGCTGCGTCCAATTTGGAGCCGTGCCTGATGCGTTTGGATCGTTGGGGTCCGTGGAAACTGGCTCGACATAAGTGATGACTATGGCATCAGTCGGTTCGGTCGTGGTCGGTCCAATCCCATCCTCGGGAACGACCTTATAGAGCACGCCACTGCTCAACTTTGCACTGAGATAGCATGTGGTTGAATCGCACCCGATTAAAGGATCGGAACCGCCAGTCGCGGCGCTGGGGATTGGAATGCCGCCGATGGGTATCCCTGTGCCAGCCTGATTAAGATCGCGCGAGATTTGATCTGCGGCAGCCCTGAGTTCTGCTTGCATTTCGGCGCGCGTGCCTACTATTCCCGCAACCTGCACCGAACGCTGGTAGATCATCATCGCCGCCGTCATCACGATCAATGTCACGGCAATGGCAATCAACAGTTCTACAATCGTGAAGCCTTGCTGACGACGGCGCATGTATCCTCTTAGTTAAATCGCGAGATAAAAGCAGTAAGGGTGTAGTCGTGATTCCCGCGTGGCGGGCTGTTTACTCTCACCGTGACCGCGAGCTTGCGCAGATCGGTATTTAAACTGCCGTCGGAGTTATAAACATTGCTGATCAGAATCTGCCTTTGATAATTGTTCAAAGGCACCAGTACATCATCCGAGGTTCCAATTTGTCCGTCCGGGCCGGGCAAAACTACTCGATCCAGGGTTGTTGTGTCCTGCCCGGTCCCTGGGAGTCCATTGGAACCCGGCAGGTACAAACTGCCAAATCCATCCTTGAATATTCCTCCATTCGATACGTTCTGCAGGTCGTCGAAGGAGATCGAGGTGTCGTTGCGGGCGCTGATTACTGCTTCCATCGCCTCGCGTGCCTTCTGCTTGGCGATCTGGTCTTCCTGGGCATACTTCATGGCATAGACCGCGTTCCCAAACATCGCCATCAGCGCACACAACCCGATTCCGAGAATTGCGATCGCGAACATCACTTCGACTAGGCTGAAGCCATCCTGTAACTTGAGGTGGCGCCGGAACCGAGCGGGACGGATGCTCATAGCGCCCGCCAGACTGTGCTTCCGTCGGCGGCGGTCGTCAAACGCCACCCCTTTACGCGCCCAGTTGCGCCCAACACGGTCACGGCTTTGCTGGAATTCAAGTCGCCCGTCTGCGCAATGTAGAGGACACCATCATTGAGGCGTCCCGCCGAATCTGTGGCACGTCCATCTTTCTGGAAGAAAACTGTCGTGCCGCCGCCGCCGTAATCAAGCGAGAAATCAATTGCGGTCTTACCGTCGCCCAGCCCATCCGGAACGGCACTCGGGCTCGTCGGAATCCCGGAGACGCACAAAAACTGCGTTTCGTTGGGAAGGTCGATGCTGTTGATGAACGTAAAGACCTGGCTTCCCGTGGAATCATAGGTCATCTGGTCGACCTGAATCGTACGCGGCGACATAAAGCTGACACGATAAATTCGGCGCTGATCGACAGCGTCTTCGTGGAAACGGCGCAACTGCCCCAGCGCAGTTTGCAGAGCCGTATCCGACTTTGAGCCCTTCAGTGCCGGAGCAATTTGGAAGATGGCCACAGCCGCCATGACTAAGATGACAGCGATCACTACGATCGCCTCGACCAGGCTGAAGCCTGATTCATTGCGGCCTTTTTTCACAGGATTTCCCCTTGATTGAACGGCTGAAAGATAATCCAAAGACCCTCGAAAGACAAGCAAAACAGGACGCTTAAGGGATTGCCCATAGGTACGAGCAGATCGGTGAAAGGGTAATCGGTAACCATCCGCGAATTACCAATGGAGCACTCGCCTGGTCACCATCGGAGACTGACTATTCAAGTGATATTGAATGAAAATCCTTCGGCACCGCTGTCAGCAGTTTCGGTCCGCTCATGAAGAAGACAATGGCGCTTGTAGGGTCGTTGTACCTTTGGATCACGATAATACCGTCGCCATTTGGCGCACTGCTAGGTCCACGGCCCCGCCATTCCGCTGAATTGATGCTGCCTCTGCTAACCCGGCCAGCAGCGTCGATCTCCGGCATTTCCGCGTCATAGCGTTTCTGGTTGTTGATGAAAAGGACGAACCGCGCCGAATTGGTGCCTGGAGGTCCGGGCTGTCTCTTGAAGATGTAGGCAGAATCCGAGCTCTGCTCGGAGTTCAGACTTGCCGAAATTTGCCCAGAAGTTCTCTGCCCTTGTTGCTGCATCCACGCAACTGCATCCGAATCGAAATCCTTCGTTTCTGCAACGTGCCACCCTTGAAGTTGTGGGACTTGTGCCGCCAAGGACGCCGGAATCGAGGCGGACCCCGTCGATGTCACCGGAGAAACGACCGTAGCCTTCGAGGGACGATTCAGCAACTGAGCGACGAGAAGCACAAGAAGGATCAGTACTGAAACTCCCACATAGCCGATGCGAAACCAGTTCTGTTCCCTCTTCGGAGGAGCCGGAACCGAACCACTTCCGCCGTGAACCTCATTTGCTTCTGAGGCAATGCGAGCCATGCCGCGAACGCAATTGATGATCCGCGCAGCCAATTGTTCGGGGATCGATGGCTCCGACAGCTCCAAAATCCTGTTCTCGAGCAGGATTCGCGTCTTGGACTCGGTGATCTTCGAGAATTCGGCGAGCACCGCTGGGCTCGAGAGAATCATGCTCACTTCCAGGGGAGAGTTGTTCGTGCTGAGCCGGAAACGAGACATGAAGCGTTCATCGCTTGTTCTCAGGGGCACCTGTCCCTCTTGTCCCTCGTGACTAACTGGATAACAGAACAAGGTGAGGTTGTTGGGAACCGGGAGTTCTACGGTGACGCCGGCCTCGTACTCCGAACGTGAAAGGCGGACCAGTACGGGCCATTGACCGTAGCTCCCCCTCAGCAACAAGTCCTCACCGTCGCGATCGAAGTTGCCGCCAAGAGAGACTCGCAAGGTCTTGAGATCTCTGCCGATATCCCGGAAATCACGTAGACGTAACTGCGTCCGGATGTATTCGATCAACAATCCGGCGAGTGGAATCGCAAGCGCGATGAGCACCGCGATTTCACGATTGCTCATTCCTTGCCTCTGTCTGCAGCACTAAACAGCATCGTAAACCTTTGAAAACGCGGGAAATCAGTTAGCATAAGCTCCTCATCACAGCGAATTGAGCTTTGTTTCTTCGATTCTATGCCGCGAAATCTAATTGTCTGCGCACCAATATGCAAGCGGGCGCAATTCCTAAAATGGCACCAGCCCGTATGCATCAGCAGGTAGAGATTGTGAATGGTGGGCGGTGCAGGACTCGAACCTGCGACCTCCTCGGTGTAAGCGAGGCGCTCTAACCAACTGAGCTAACCGCCCTCGGACCCGTTTTTTCTTGAGGTTAGACGAATCACCAGGCGCGCATTTGAGTATACGCGAGCGGAAAAACCGCGGCAAACGCAACCATCCTTCGACATCTCCCTGACACTTTGTGTCTTCTCAGGCATCCATTTCGGGCAAAAATGAAACCAAACCTAAAGCCAGCGACTCCGGCTGGTCGCGATTCCAGATTGCCGTTTCTCGAGGGTGTCTCAATGAAAGCCATACTCTTTGTCGATGACCACGAAGTTCTGGCTCGCTTGAGCTGCGAAATCCTCGAAATGCAGGGCTATCGCGCAGTCTCCGCTTTCAACGCCTCCGACGCGCTGGAAAAATTCCGTAAACACAAGTTTGACCTGCTTGTTACCGACTTCCGGATGGAGGGCATGAACGGTTTGGAACTCGCGCGCAAAGTCCACGACATACACCCCGATGTGCCAGTCATCATCGTCACTGGTTACGGTCCAATCGACGGCGGCAACGACGTAGATGTTTGTCTCTCCAAGGAAGCCCTCTTCCCTGACCTGCTCGAAAAGATCAAGTTCTACCTCCAGCAGGCCGACTCCCGCGAGGAAGTTGCGTCGTAACGACGCAGGCACGGCAAAAAGCGGCCACTTTACCGATTACCCTTTACCGTTTACCGTTTCTTCTTGCGTCGCCTCATCATTAATGCTGACGACTTCGGCCTTACTTCCGGCGTCAACCGCGCCATTGCCGTGGCGCACACAAGCGGAATCGTTACTTCAACGACACTTATGGCCAATGGACGCGCTTTCGCTAGTGCGCTGGAAACTGCACGCGCGGTACCGCGACTGAGCGTCGGATGTCACGTGGTGCTGGTCGACGGCAAACCGATTCTGGCTGCGGGAGAGGTCCCGAGTCTCCTCGTCGACGACTCGCAATTCCCTGCTACATTCGGCGGCATTGCGAAATTAGTATTACGCAAGAAGCTTCGTCCTGAGCAGATCACATGCGAAGTCACGGCACAGATCAAACGCATTCAAAGCGTCGGCATCTCAGTCAGCCATCTCGACTCGCACAAACACGTTCACATGTTGCCTTTGGTTGGGGCGGCGATTATCCATGCTGCCAAGGCTTGTGGCGTGCGTGCGATTCGTAATCCATTCGTACCCGTGAAACCTATGGTGTTTGCGCATCTTGTCCGCCGTCCAAGGCTTTGGACGCGTTACACCGAAACCAAAATCCTGCGCCGCTATCACGATGAATTCAGGCAACGTGTCGAAGACGCTGGAATGGTGACTACCGACGGCAGCTTTGGCGTAATCAGTACGGGCGCACTGGACGCGGAACTCTTTCGCGCCATTGTTGGTTCCATCCCTGACGGCACATGGGAGTTCGTCTGCCATCCCGGTTATATCGACGAGGAACTTGAGACCATCCGCACCCGCTTGCGCGAATCGCGCGAGAAAGAGCTGGCGGTACTCACGTCCGATGACGCACGCCAAATCATTTCTCGGAATGGAATCGAGTTGATCTCATACTCTGACCTCACCGCTAACTAACCAGCTTCCTATTCGTCCAATGAACGAGAAGAGCCGGCACCGGTCCCAATTTCACGCCCCTTTCCGGTGTTGGCTCTCTCCCGGGCTGCATCCATTCCCGCACCACCGAATCGAATAGCCAGTACAGCACACAAGCGTTAGTCTGTTAATTTCGTACACCGCACTTCTAACTTATGAAGATAGGGATCACCTGTTACCCCACTTACGGCGGCAGCGGCGTTGTCGCCACGGAGTTGGGAATCGAACTTGCGCAGCGTGGACACGAGGTCCACTTCATCACCTATTCGCAACCCTTCCGGCTGCGTGAAGACGAACCGAATATTTTCTTCCACGAGGTCGAAGTCTCCCACTACCCACTGTTCGACTATCCGCCGTACGATCTCGCGCTCGCGACGCGCATGGCCGAGGTCGCGCAGTTTTACGCCCTCGACCTACTGCACGTTCATTACGCGATCCCGCACTCCGTGAGCGCGTTGCTGGCCAAACAGATGATCGCCACGCTTCCAAAAGGATCGTGGCGGCTTCCGTTCGTCACCACCCTTCACGGAACCGACATTACCCTTGTTGGACTCGATCGTTCGTACCTGCCGATCACACGCTTCTCCATCGAACAAAGCGACGGCGTGACCGCAATCTCGAAATACCTGAAAGACAAAACGGTCCAGGAATTCAATACACGAAACGAAATTCAGGTGATCTATAACTTCGTGAACTGCGACGTTTACAAACGCACGCCAGAGATTTACGCCAAGCGTCACGAGTTCGCCAAAGATAACGAGAAGCTTCTAGTTCACCTGTCGAACTTCCGCCCGGTAAAGCGTGTCTGGGACGTGATCGAGATCTTCGATCGCGTGCAAAAGCAGATTCCCTCGAAGCTGCTGCTGATCGGCGATGGACCAGATCGTTCACGTGCCGAGTGGCTCGCGATGGATAAAGGAATTCACGATCGCGTGATTTTTCTCGGCAAGCAGGACTTGGTGCACGAAAAGCTTGCGCTGGCCGACATTTTTCTTCTGCCAAGCGAACTCGAATCCTTTGGCTTGGCGGCGCTCGAAGCGATGGCCTGCGAGGTCGTCCCCGTCACCACTGATGTCGGAGGATTACCCGAAGTGATAGAACATGGCCGCAGCGGCTTCATGGCTAAGGTCGGTGACGTAGACACGATGGCCAGGTATGCGATCGAAACGCTCTCGGATGAAAAGACGCTAAAGGAAATGTCGTACCGTTCACGCGTGGGAGCGCAGTCGCGCTTCTGCACCAGCAAGATCATTCCCCAATACGAAGAGTTTTACCGCAAGGTATTGGATCGGGCTTCCTGAAGCACACCGGAAACGCCTTGTGCCACTTCCGTGCCTTGGTAAATGGGCACGGAGATGCGAACCAGCGTTCCACCCTTGGGATTATTCTCGACCACCATCCGCGCGGTCTCGCCGAAAAGTACGTTGAGCCGCTCAGCCACGTTCGCCATACCGATTCCGCTCCCGCCCACGCCGTTCGGACGCTCGAGGAACCCGTTACCCGCGATCCCGACGCCGTCATCCTCAACCTCAACCGTCAGCCGATCTTTCTCTACTCGGCTGCGAAGCGTGATCGATCCCCCTTCCACCTTCGGACTTAGCCCGTGCTTGATCGAGTTCTCGACTAACGGCTGCAACATCATGCTTGGCACAAGGATTTCCAGTGAACCAGGGTCAAGGTCTTTTACAACCTTCAGTTTGTCGCGACCGAACCGCACCACTTCGATGTCGAGGTAGTCATCGATAAAGGCAATTTCCTCACGTAGAGGAACGAATGCCTCCGTCTTTCGCAGCAGCTGCCGAAGAATGCTTGCCAGCTTGACGATCATTTCTCGCGCCGTATCGGGATCGAAGCGTACCAGCGAGGAAATCGAATTCAACGTGTTGAAGAGGAAGTGCGGATTGATCTGGCTCTGCAGCGCCTCCATGCGCGCCTGCAGCAGCAACTGCTCCTGCTCTTGAAGCTTGCGCTCGATGCGCGCGTTGTTCCAGATCTTCAGAGGAATCCCGATGCAGAAGACAGTCGTGGCAAAGCTTGCCACAAGGATCCAGGGATTGTCACTCTGCAACGAGAAGATGTAATGCGGGAACAGCCGCCCCAGTTCCCACCGCAGAACCGCCAGTCCGACGATGATCGCAAAAAATGCCATCTGCCAGTCAATTCGTGGCCGCGGGACTACCTTGCGAATCCAGCGATAAAGGCTGAGATCGACGAATGGCGAGAACGACCAGATCATCTCGCGCTCTTCCGCGTAATTCCTTAATAGGCCTGCGATCAGCCCCACGAGAACATTGAACGGAAGCGCAAGATACTCTCCATGTAACGCTGCCGGTACGGCGCAGATGATGGCCGCAAAGACGCCGGCGAACTCACCTCCTACTACGCCCATCAGAATGACCGCTTCAAAAGTGAGATCGGCGGCCAGGAAGTTCGGCGTGGTTGCCCTTACCAGTACTCCCAGGGCAAACGGCAGGCAGGTGAACAGGACGAGATACGCTCGCTGACCCAACGACCGCTCTTCCGTGAACAGCAGGTTCTGATACTCACGCGAACGCACGAGTGCGCTGGCGATGGCCGCCGCCACCCCCAACTTCACCAGCAACGTAATGAGAATCAGCTTGTCCATCGGTCACTCGGAGGGAAGGAGCAGAACTCTAACCACGAATACTCTCCGCAACCTGCTCGATCAAGTCAGCCAACTTCGCCGCCTCCGGAACTCCACCTTGTGCCAGATCTTTACTCCCGCCGCCCCGTCCGCCGACTTTCGCCATCACATCTTTAATCAATGCCGAGACATCCAGGTCGACATCACCCGAGCGCGCAAATACCAAAGTCGCCTGACCAAGGGAAGCCCCGAGAAGCGCAACCACTCCTGCATGCTTCGACAGCTTCTGCGCCAGCAACTTCACGAACGTCACATCCCGATCGGCAAAGACCTGCTTCACCAACTTGAATCGTCCGGTGTTCTCGGCCAGGACAGACAGCTTCTCGGCCCAAAACTCCGCTAGTTCCTCCAGCAGCTTGTGTTGCTGTTTTTGCGCCCACTTGATTTCGTCCAATGACTTCCGAATGCTCGCTGGAACTTCGTACAATCCCGCGGAATACAGGATTCCCGCCTGAGTCAGAGTTTCGAAATCCTTGCGTGCCACTTTCAGCGCTCGGTTCCCGCAAACAAACTCAACCCGATATCCCTGTTTCACCTTTTCCGATTTGCGCACCAGGATCATCCCGATCTGTGCCGTCGAACGCACGTGCGTTCCGCCACACGCGCACAAATCGAAGTCGGAGATATCGATCAGCCGCAGCTCGTCTTTCCCGACGTCTGGCAGCTTCCGCAAGCCGAGGGTCTTGGCTTCTTCTAATCCTACGAATCGGATTCCTACCGGCCGATTCTCGAAGATGACCTGATTTGCCAATTCTTCTGCACGGATAATCTGCTCGTTCGTTACGCCGTTGGTCGCCAGATCGATCGTGCAAGTCTCAGCGCCCATGTGAAAAGACGCGGTCGGCATCTTGTAAAGCCGCTCGAACGCCGCCGAAAGCACGTGCTGCCCAGAGTGCTGCTGCATGTGATCGCGGCGACGAAACGTGTCGATGGTTCCACGTACCTTCATCCCAGGGCGAACATTCGTCACGTCAGCCGGATTGATGTAGTGCACAATTTCGCCGTTTTCTGTTTCTTCGACTTGATCCACTCGCGCCTCGCCACCATCTGCACGCAACACTCCTGTGTCAAACACCTGCCCACCGCTCGTCGGATAGAACGCTGTCTGGTCGAGCTTGATCGCAGGCTTGTCACCGTTGATGACATCGGTGACCGTGCCCTCGAAATCATGAAGAAACGTGTCGGTGTAATAAAGACGTTTGGTCATTTCTGTCATTCCGAGCCGATTCGGCGAGACGCCCCTCTTTATAAGACGGCTTATACCGGCGTAATGATCCCGCCCACCTGTCGTCGCTTTGGCCGGGCCATCTCGCCGTTATTCGACGCCGACTTCTTCCCCATGTACTGAGCGATCACATCCACATACTTGTATCCCGATCCAGTGTTGAATAACACCACGGTCTCAGTCTCTTTGAGGAAGCCGCTTGCCCGCAGTTTGCGGTAAGCAAATAGCGAAGCTGCTCCCTCCGGCGCTGCGAACACGCCTTCATCGGCAGCCCACTCGAACAACGCGTCCATCATCTCGTCGTCGGTGACCGAGACCGCAGTTCCGCCGCTCTTCTTCAGGATGTCGAGAATGACGTAATCGGCGTACGCCTTCGGCACACGCAGCCCCGATGCAATCGTCTCCGCGCCCTGCCACATCTCCGAAACCGGTTTGTGCTCCTCCCATGCCTTCACCACGGGCGCGCATCCGGCGGCTTGCACCGTAATCATCTTTGGTCGTTCGCTGCCGATCCAGCCCAGGAATTCCATCTCTTCGAATGCCTTCCACATCCCGATCATGCCGACGCCGCCGCCCGTGGGATAGATCACCGCGTCCGGCATCTTCCAATTAAGCTGCTCGACGATCTCGTAGCCCATCGTCTTCTTGCCCTCAACACGGAACGGTTCCTTGAGAGTCGAGATATCGAACCAGCCTTCCGCCTGTTTGCGCTCGCCCACCATGCGGGCACAATCGGAGATCAGCCCATCCACCAGCGTAACCTTCGCGCCGAATGCCTCGCATTCAATTGCATTGGCCTGGGGTACATCTTTTGGCATGAAGATGTGGGCCTCGATTCCGGCCGCGGCTGCGTAGGCGGCCATCGCGCCTGCCGCATTTCCGGCCGAAGGAATCGCCACCTTGCGAAGTCCGTATGCTTTCGCCATCGTGACAGCGGCGCAAAGCCCACGCGCCTTGAATGATCCCGTCGGATTCAGCCCTTCATCTTTTATATAAACCTTTGCATCCTGCCGGCTCGGCAGCAACGGCGTGAACCCTTCGCCAAGCGTCACAGGGTCGACATCAGGAAGCACCGGAGCATATCGCCACATTGATTTTGGCCCTGTCGCGAGCGATTCCTTCGTGAACTTTCCACGCAGCGGAGCAAGGTCATACCGGACATAGAGTGATCCTGCGTCTTTCGGACACACCGTCCGTGGCTTCTCTGCGCTCACCCGCTCACCGCACTTCGTACATTCCAGATATGCGATTTTGGCCATCGTTCGGAGTTTACATCAGCGTTCGTGACAAGGAAAAAGGCCGGATACACTCCGGCCTCTCTCAAATAATCCTCGAGAACTGATCTATCTATCTGATCAGCTTCGCTTCCTGCAGTTCAAGCGAACGTTGCAGCACCATCTGAATCGAAGTTCCGGCCGGCAGCGTTACATCAGGTCCGCGTGTCAGAAGCGCATATCCAAGACCCGCAGCAGCGCCCGCCAAACCACCAATTCCTACACCTTTCGCATCCTGACCGGCCAATCCCCCGATCGTTGCTCCGGTTGCCGCTGTCGAGGCGATCGTCGCAGCATCCTTGCCTTTCGAAGAGTCTTGCTGAACCTTTCCCTCTTCGCCCTTCATGTGCGTCTTCTCGGCCCCAGGCAAGTTGTCAACTGCTCCGGGTAACATCGCCGTATATCCCGTCGGAAACACTAGGGTGGTGAAGTGCATCAGGATTTCCGCCTTCCCCTTCACCCTTCCAGCGCGCTTCACTTCCGAGATGCGCCCCTGAACATAGGTTCCTGCCGGAATCACGATCCTGTCGTTTATCGTGATCGGGAAATTCGTTTCTGCGTAGACCGCGTCTCCCGGCTTTGCATTTCTGGTAGAAATCGCCTGCTTCAGAACCAGCGGAATCTGTGTTCCCGAAGGGACAACAATTCTGCCCGGCGTTAAAGACGCCTCGACCGCAGGCGGATCGCCCGTCGTAACCGCCGCGGGAGTATTTGGCTGCTGTGCAAACGCCAGCGTTAGAGGGAACAACAGAATCAGCGTAAATAGCCGTCGCATGAGAATCCTCCATCCAGCAATCGGGGAACACGAAGGCGCAGATGTCCTGCAATCGGCACCAGTATAAAACCCTCTGCCGTCAAATTTGTTGCGAATCGTTACTTTGTTCCGGAAACGGAAATCGCGCTTGCCTGCCCGGCCCACGCATCAACGACGGCCTTCGCGAGCTTCGCAACGAATAGCTCAGCGGAATTGTCGACCGTCCAGGTTTGGTCCTTATTGTCGTAGGTGAATGCACAGATCACAATCGGTCCATGCTTCGTGTACACGATTCCGACGTCGTTGCGCACATCATCTTCGGCGCCCGTCTTGTTGGCGATAGCCGACGTTTCCACCGACGTATCACCCGATTCGATGTATCGCGGGATCATCTTCCGGTCCTGCTGGTTCTTCAGGATGCCGACCATCTTGTCGCATAGCGCTTTGTCCCCTAAGTCGCAACGCTCGATGCTTTCCAGGACTTGCGCCATTTCTCGCGCAGTGGTCTTCCCCAGCCCAAACTTTTTCTGGTCCGCCGGCGTCGGTCCCACGGGCGGCATAAACACCTTCTTATAGAGGTAGGTATTCTTGAGTCCCATCGCAGCGATTCGGGCGTTCACCGCCGGAATTCCAATATCGTCGATCACCAGGTTGGTCGCCGTGTTGTCGCTGAGCACGACCATCAGCGTCAACGCATCTTCGAGCGTTGGCTCCAGTCCCGGTTGCAACAAAGCTAAGACTCCCGAGCCCTCCACCTGGTTCGCTTTCGTGAGTTTCAGGCGTTCGTCGAGTTGGTGCCTGCCCGCTTTGACTTCATACATGGTTTCCACCAGGATCGCCACCTTGATCACCGACGCCGTTTGCACTGGCACATCCGCATCGATTGCGACCGTCGTACCCGTCGTCAGATCTTTCGCGAAGAATCCGACCTTCCCCTGATGTTGCGCGGCCAGTGCCTCCACCTGCTTTTGCAAGTCTTCAGCGCACACCATCGAGACCAGGCAAAACAGTACACCCGCAGTAATGACAACCTTCCTCACAACCCTCCGATGAATGTCCATGACTGAATGCTGACAGCTGATTGCTGTGTGCTTAATACAACAGATACTGTTTCCTCACTTCGACAAACTGATTGATCTGTTCCTGCACATCCTGTTGAATCCGCCGAGGATCCTCTCCCGCCTTCAATCGATTGAACATCTCCTGGTTCCCCATCAGGTCAATCAATCTATCGATCTTGTAGTCGTTTGGATACAGCTTCAGCAGGGCCGACGCCAGTTCCATCCCCAGCTCCGCCGAGTCCAGGAAATTCCGGTCCGTAACGACAATGTTAACTCCGCCGCACGGCAAGCCCTTGTAGCGGCTGTCTGTCGGGGTAAACGTGGTTGGGATAAACCTCACTCCCTGCAACTGCCTGGCGTTGAGGTAATCCGCAAACTCTTTCGGCTTTATCCACGGCGCACCCAGCACCTCAAATGGTGTATCAGTTCCGCGCCCCACGGAAACATTGGTTCCCTCAACCAACACCACGCCGGGATACAAAGTCGCTTCCGTCAAGCTCCGCAGATTCGGTGACGGATTGATCCACAGCAAGCCGGTCGAATCGAACCAGTCGCCGCGCAGCCATCCCTCCATCTTCACGACCGTCAATTTGGCATTGATGTGCCGCTCGGTGTTGAACAATTGCGCCAATTCCCCAATCGTCATCGCATGGCGCATCGGGATCGGGTGATAATCCACAAACGTCGATTTCGCCGGATCGGAAATCACACCCTGAATGAAGATGCCGTTGATCGGATTCGGCCGGTCCAGCACATAAATTGGAATTCCTGCCTTGGCCGCTGACTCCAGGAAATATCCCAGCGTCGTTTCGTACGTGTAGCACCGCACACCCGCATCCTGAATGTCGTAAACGATCGCATCCAGATCCTTCACCACCTCAGCCGCCGGATGTCGCTTCTCGTCCGTGTCGCCGTAGGTGCTGTACACCGTCACCCCAGTCGCCGGATCCTTCGAATTCGATATGTCGGTCGTGTCGACGGCGCCGAAGATACCGTGCTCCGGACTGAAGATCGCCTTCAATTCAACATTCGGAGCCTTCGCCAGAACGTCAATCGTACGCTGCCCGTTCGAATCCAGCCCTGACTGATTCGTGATAATCCCCACCCGAAGCTTGCGACCATCCGGAGCGATCAGATCGGAGAAGTTATGCCCCTCCAGGACATCAATTCCGGTTTTAACCTGTCCGTTACGCGTCACTACCCGTCGAGCAGCAGACAAGGTTTCGTTGTATCCGGTGATTCGCGATTGCAGCAACTTATCTTTTTCCGATGCCGTCAAATCCAGCGCCGCCGCCACGGCCGTCGCTACCCTCACGCGCAGCCCCACCACCGACTTCCCCACATGCGGATGTACCGCATTCGTCAAAAGGATGATGTAGGTGTCCGTCACGGGGTCGATCCACAGCGAAGTGCCCGTAAACCCTGTGTGCCCGTAGGAACCCACTGGCAACAATTCTCCTCGATTTGAAGCGAATGGTGAATCGATGTCCCAACCGATGCCGCGCAGCGACGGTCCGATCGGCGGTTGCTGAGGCGTGGTCATTTTCTCGACGCTCAATGCCGACAGAACTGGCCTGCCGCCGTTCAGCATCATCTGCGCAAACTTCGCTACGTCATCCGCCGTCGAAAACAGGCCGGCGTGTCCGGCAACACCGCCCATGCGCCGCGCTGTCGGGTCGTGCACCGTGCCCTTCAGCATCACGTTTCGCTCGTCGTATTCCGTGGCCTCGATCTTTGGCCGCCAGCTCGATGGTGGATTAAACGTAGTACGCGTCATCTTCAGTGGCTGGTAGATGTGTACCGACGCGTATTGATCCAGCATCATGCCGGACACTTTGTGCACCAGTTCGCCCAGAACGATGTAGTTAATGTCGCTGTAAACGAATTTCGCTCCCGGCGGATTGTCTAGCTTTTCCGCCATTGCCATACGGATCGCCGTGTCGTAGCCCTCCCACGGCTGCTTCAGGTCGAGATCCGGAGGTAGTCCGGAATAATGCGTCACCAGCTGGCGAATCGTTATGTCCTCTTTGCCGTTCTGCGCAAATTCCGGCAGGTACTTCGATACCGGATCATTCAGCCGGATCTGTCCCAGCTCTAACATCCGCGTTATCGATGTCGCCGTCGCCAGGCATTTCGTCAGTGACGCCATATCGAAAACCGTGTCCAGCGTCATTGGCTCACGAGTCGGCTCCAGGCTGCGAAAGCCATATGCCTTGCGAAAAACGATTTTGCCGTTGTGACCGACCAAAACCACCGCTCCGGGCGGAATTTGCTCGGCCACCGCGTCGCGCATCAAGGCATCCAGAGCCTTGAATCGCCCGATCCCAGTTGGTTCCTTGGCCGCATGCGGCGTCGGGGCCCGTTTCTTGGCGGTGGCCGCGAAACCATTCAGGTTTACAAATACGATCAGCAGGAGAACTACAGGAAAGATTCGGATTTTCGAATAAGACATTTATACGTTTCCGGGTAGAAGCCGAATGTAAACGACTCACACTGACGATTACAAGTATCGCTTGTCATTCCGAGCGAACTTCGATCTGCAAGGAATCCCTACCCCCGGCATAAACCCCCGTGCTATACCTGTCCCTTGCTCACCGACCACACCGCCGACCAGGACCAGCGCTTCACCGCCGCCTTCTCGATCCTCTCCGACGCTATCTCGAACCATGCATTCCCGGGAGCCTCGGTCGCCGTGCTGGAGCATGGCAATCTTATCGCATTACGATGTTTCGGACGCTTTACCTACGAGCCACATTCGCCAGCCCTATCCCCGACAACAATCTTCGACCTCGCCTCCGTATCCAAAGTGGTCGCGACCACCACTGCCGCGGCGATACTTTACGAAGGGGGAAAGCTGAAGCTCGACGACTGCGTCGCCGATCTTGCCCCTCGGTTTGGAACGAACGACATTCGCCGCTACGACGTGACCATTCGCCACCTTTTGACCCACACTTCCGGCCTGCCTGCCTATGTCCGGTTGTTCGAGCACGCTGTAACGCGTACGCAACTAATCGAAGCCGCCTATGCAACTCCGCTTGAAACCGACCCAGGCATCCGCACCGAATACAGCGACATCGGCTTCATCATCCTCGGTGACATCCTCGAAAACATCGCAGGCGAGCCGCTCGACCGATTCTGCTGTCGCGAAATCTTCCAACCGCTCGGACTCGCCCAGACCCGCTTCAACCCGCCGCCCGATTGGCGCCAGAACATCGTTCCCACCCGCGACGATCGGACGTTTCGACACAAAATTATTCAGGGTGAAGTGAACGACGAGAACGCCTGGGTGATGGGTGGAGTCGCCGGACACGCCGGTGTCTTTTCTACCGCCACTGAAGTGGCTGAATTCGCTTACTGCTGGCTGCGAGGGGGATCACCCATTCTGAAGCCCGATACGATCGCCGAATTCACTGCCCAGCAACCCGGAACCACACGCGCCCTTGGGTGGGACCGTCCGACCCCGCCCTCTAGCTCCGGCAAAAACTTCTCGCCCCAATCTTTCGGACATCTTGGCTATACCGGGACCTCTCTCTGGGTCGACCCCACTCGCTCTCTCGCGGTCATCTTCCTTACCAATCGCACCTGGCCGGATGCAAACAATCAGGCGATCAAGCAGATCCGTCCCCGCTTCCACGACGCTGTCATCGAAGCACTAACGTCTTCGTGACCTTCCTCCTGCACGGCTCTTGCGAAGAACGTCCCGTGATATGTTGAAATAGAGCTGATGGCAAACATCGATATTCACTCCCTCGGTACCGAACAAGCAAACATCGCTTCCGCCGAACTCGACACCAAGTCTGCCCTTGAAATCGCCCAACTCATGAATGCCGAGGACACGAGAGTTCCCCAGGCAGTCGCGAAAGTCCTGCCCCAGGTCGCGAAGGTAATCGACCTTGTCGCCGATGCTATCTCTCGCAAGGGCCGCTTGATCTACGTTGGCGCTGGAACCAGCGGCCGTATCGGCGCCACCGACGCGGCAGAATGCCCGCCGACTTTTAACACCGACCCCAAGACCGTCCAATACATCATCGCTGGTGGTCCCAAAGCGCTCGGTGCCGCTGTCGAAGCCAACGAAGATTCGACCAAGTTAGGCCGCCGTGATATCGCCAAACTCAAACCCGGCAAAAAAGATGTTGTCATCGGGCTCGCTGCCAGTGGACGCACCCCTTACACCATCGGCGCTCTCGAGTACGCTCGCCGCAAGGGAGCCCGCACCGCCTGCGTCGTCTGCAACCCTGGATCAGCGCTCGCCGCAGCCGTCGAAGTCCCCATTGAAGTGAACGTGGGACCCGAAGTCGTCACCGGATCCACCCGCCTCAAGGCTGGCACCGCCGAAAAGCTGGTCCTCAACATGATCACCACTGGCGCCATGACACGACTGGGCTACGTCTACGGCAACCTAATGGTGAACGTTCACCTGAAAAACGAAAAACTGACTGAGCGCGGCATCAGCATCGTTCAAAAAGCAACTGAATCTACCCGCGACCAGGCCATTTCAGCCCTGAGAGCCGCGCATAACCAGGTTGCCGTTGCAATCGTGATGCTCACCGCCAATGTTTCCGCCAAGGAAGCGATCCGGCGCCTGAAGAAAGCCGATGGTCGCCTCCGCACCGCTATCCAGGCAAAGTGAAAAGACCGCACTAGAGGCGAAGAGGTCTGCGAGCGATGAACTGTTTTCTAAGGCGATCACCCGCTCCGCGCCCCGGTCCGACTCAAATTACAATGAGCCGATCGGGCAGCATCTTCCGTCCAATAGACAATAATCGGTGGTCAATAGACAATCATTCCACCAGCGTTGAAGTGGCACAGAAGGACTCATGGATAAATTCGTTATTCGCGGTGGCAATCCTCTTCTCGGCACGGTTCGCATCAGCGGCGCGAAGAATGCCGCTCTTCCCGCGATGGCAGCAGCCCTTCTCACCGACGAGCCTGTCATCCTCGAGAACATTCCGCAGGTACGTGACATCATCACCGAACGCAACCTGCTCGCCGCCATGGGAGCCGAAGTCGAACTCGGCTACGGACGCGCCCATCACCGCACCACCATCAACTGCGGCACGGTGACATCACCCGAAGCCTCTTACGAACTCGTTAAGACCATGCGTGCCTCCACACTCGTGCTTGGACCGCTGGTTGCCAAGTTCGGGAAAGCCCGTGTCTCCATGCCCGGTGGCTGCGCCATTGGCGCCCGCCCCATCGACCTTCATATCAAAGGACTCGAACGCCTGGGCGCCACCATCACCCAGGATCACGGCTATGTCGAAGCCAGCACCAAACGCCTCAAGGGTGGACACATCGTCTTCGACAAGATCACCGTCACCGGTACCGAAGACCTGCTCATGGCCGCCACCCTCGCAGACGGCGAAACCATCATGGAAAACTGCGCCCGCGAACCCGAAGTCGCCGACCTCGCCGAACTGCTCATCAAGATGGGAGCGAACATCGAAGGCCACGGCACTTCCACCATCAAGATCAAGGGCGTAGCCAGGCTCCATGGCGCCAGGCACCGCATCATTCCCGACCGTATCGAAGCCGGAACCTTCATCATTGCCGGAGCAGTTACCGGTGGCGACATCAACGTCACCGCATGTGAGCCGACCCACATCACTGCCCTGCTGAACAAGCTCGAAGAGGTCGGCGTGAAGGTTGTCCGCAACGGCGAATCGGTTCGCGTCATTGGTAACGGCAACTTCAAGGGCGCCGACGTCGTCACCGAGGAACATCCCGGCTTCCCCACCGATATGCAGGCGCAGTACATGACGCTCGCCACGCAGGCAGACGGCACGTCCATCATCACCGAAAACATCTTCGAGAACCGCTTCATGCACGCGCAGGAACTGGTCCGCATGGGCGCCAACATAAAGATCGAAGGACGTCGCGCCGTGGTCCGCGGCAAGACACCGCTCTCGGCCGCCGCTGTCCTCGCCAGCGACCTGCGTGCTTCGGCATCGCTCGTAATCGCCGCCCTGGTGGCCGAAGGCGAGACCATCATCGACCGCGTCTATCACATCGACCGCGGCTATGAACGGATCGAAGAAAAGCTCCGCGGCGTCGGAGCTGAGATCAAAAGGTTAGGCGAAGTATTCCCGAAGCGGGCCAGCGCCCCAGTGGGAGCCGCGCAGTGAATTGCACGAGAGTACTGGGCTATGTTGCCGCTTTTTCATTGCTCCTTCTCCACCTGACTGCAGAAGGATTAGCCGGCAATCGCTCGGACACCGAACCGGAACGTGGAATTGTGACTCTTCAGTTAGACGTGGATTCCGATGGCTATCCGCACCACGTCGTTGTCGTCAACGGAGTCTCTAAACGAGCCGATAAGGAGGTACTCAAGGAAGTCAAGGGTTCGCGTTTCGAACCGGCAAATAAGGACGGCTCTCCCGTCGCGGTCCATGTCCAGCTTCAAGTAAGAGTTGATTGCAGCGATCCAACTACTGCATGTACGCTCTCACGCTTGCCAGCCGGGACAATTCCTCAGTCCTTACCTCCGTTGACCAATTCTGCTCAAGTGTATCGAGTTGGAAACGGGGTTACAGCCCCGCATGTCGTTACGAGTCCCGATCCCCAACTTACCGAAATGGATCGGGATGCACTCAAGAAGGCAACTCTAGCGGGGCCTTTATTGCTGGATGTAGTCGTCAACTCGCAAGGTGTCCCCGAGCAAATCTACGCTGTGAATAACGTCTCCCCTGAACTCGATGCCAAAGGCATCGAGGCAGTAAAACAGTGGAGATTCAAGCCCGGAACGAAAGACGGCAAGCCCGTCGCAGTTCAAATTCGCGTAACAATGAAGTTTCATCTCAACTGAATCTTGTGTCGGCCGGGTGCCCCATTCAAGCCTTCCTTTGGCTTGAGTGGGGTAGTTCCCTCACCTCTCCAACACTCTGCCCGGTGCCCCACATCTGCCCTCCGTTGGCAGATGTGGGCATACCACCAGCTCTCATCGGAAAACCCGACCCTTCGCAAACCAACACTCTGCGAACGACCAACGACTACCGACCAACGACCGCCCTTCCCATTCCGGGAATCCGCCCTTTTTCTTGTCAAGCCCCGCAAACTCCGGAAATCGCACCTAACTTGCTGGTTACAAAGCAGATAAAAAATTTCCGAAAAGTGGCACGAAACCAGGTTGGATGGGTCAATATAAATAATAGAAGAAGACAAAAGGGCAATACGGTTCTCGCCCTTCCGCCATCCCGTCCCACCGGACGGGATTTTTTGTTGGTGGAGGCCCGACTCCTTCTTGCCCGGAATTAAGGAGAAATTTCGTCATGAATCGCAAAACCGAACCGCGATTTCGTTCCCGATCTCATTAACTCTTTCGTTCTGAATATCTTGACCGTTAACTCGTTTTTTTGCTTTGGATTAACACCAAGATCCACCCCTAAGCTGCTGATTTCATTAATCCAGGGGGGATGGGGGATATGGCACACATGACTGAAAAAGCAATCATACCGATTTGTAAACACATCAAGGACGACGGCGTCCGCTGCGGCTCGCCCGCACTCCGCGGGCGCGTCCTTTGCTACCATCACGATCTCGTTTACCGGCGTCACCGCATTCCGAAGAACGCCGGCTGCAATCTCGTTCCATCAATTAAGAGCCACCGCGACATCCGCGCCGCCATCAAAAACGTCCTCCGCGCCGAGCTCGATGGTATGTTCGCGGCCGAGGAGGTCGCCGCCATGCTCTGGGGATTCCAGATCGCCCGGTCCCTGCTGCCCAAACCTCGCCGCAAGCGCATCCGCAACCAAACTTCTTCGTGATTGTCATTGGCCGTTGGCCCGAGCGAGAGAGGCGGTTGCGAAATTCACCTTCACCGCCATCTGGTGGAATGCGCGCCGCCTCTCATTCCTCACTTCAACCCAAACTTCGCCAGCACCACCGACAACGCAATCACCACCAGCACCGTGCTCGTCACCACCACGAACTTCCAATCCCGATCCACCCAGAACGCCCAGATCGAGATCACCACGCGCAACACCGGAGTCAGAATCAGCAACGCCGTCGCCACCAGCATCAGCGTAAAAGGATCGAAGCTCTTCAGCCCCTGCCAGATAATTGGCGCGTGATAATGCGATCGCACCCACTCCGGCGTCAGCGGATAGTGCGCCGGATGCAGTAACGCCAACACCAGCCCGATCGCGAACAGGGCAGAACTGACGATCATCCCGCCCAGCAGCACCCGATAAACGTCCTGATAAACATTCTCTTGCGTCGACTCGCTCACGTTCTTGGTCATCGATCAAGCTCCCAACGACGGCAGATGAATTCCAAACTTCAGTTCCAGTCCCTTCGCCAGCATGCCGTACGCAAGATAGGCCATCAACACCGTGAAAATCCATTTCAGCTTCGCGCTGTGCAGCCGGTTCATTACCGTCGTTCCAATCGTCGCACCGATCGTCGTCCCCAGCGCCACAGGCGCGACCACCGAAAAATGAATCAGCCCCGCAAGGAAGAACAAAATCGAGCTTACCGCCGCCGTTACGCCGATCATCAGCTTACTGGTCCCGACGGCAACTTTCATGGGAACGTTCATATAGCGGTTCATCGCCGAAACTTTCAGCACTCCACCGCCCACGCCCAGCATTCCCGACGCCAGTCCCGCTAAGTAAGAAATGGTTGCCCCGGTCGGCACCCCATTGATGACGTATTCCACTTCGCGATTTGCCGCCAGGTCGTGATACGACCCATGCAGGTCCAGGTACCGCGACAGCCGGTCTTGTCCCGCCTTCGCAAACTCACCGGACGCAATTTTCCGATCGTCCAGATTCCTCGTCGCGAACGCCGCATAGCTCATGTATGCGAGCATGCCCGAAAAAATGATCAGCATCAGCCACTGCTGCAGGTAGATCGCCAATAGAGCCCCGCTCAGCGCACCCACCGTTGTCGCTATCTCCAGGAACATCGCCAGCTTCAGGTTCGTAATCCGCTGCTCCACGTACGACGATCCACCCGCATTCGACGTCGCGATCACCGACACGATGCTTGCCGCCACGGCGACCTTCATCGGCAGGTGGAACATCAGCACCATCACCGGCACGATAAACACACCGCCGCCGACCCCTAACAGCGCTCCGAAGAATCCAGCCAGGCTCGCTGCTCCAAGCAGAGCAAGCACGAAATGCAGTGAATACTCCATTCGATTTTCGATTCTAACAATCCTCGCGATACCTGCGGTTATTCAACTCGTACCTCTATTCATTCGTGCGGAACCACTCCCGTGATTATGACGTATCCTTACCGTTCACCGTTTCTGTGTCATTGCCGTTAAAATGATCCGCTTCATTCGGAGGACCTCAAATGCTAGTTTTACGTCCGATCTTGCCGCTGATCCTGCTGGCGTCCATCGCCGCAACAGCGCAGACCGCCATTCCCCCAGCGCCGGCCCAGAAAGACAGCGACCCCACCTGGAATCTTCCCAGGCTCGACCGCTTTGACGTCAGCTTCGTCGACAAGAGCCTCGATCCCTGCGACAACTTCTACAAGTTCGTCTGCTCGAAGTGGCTCGCCGCCAATCCCATCCCGCCCGACGAGGTCTTCTGGGGAACATCATCCAATCTTGAGCTCTATAACGAGACCATCGAACGCAATGCACTTCAGGAAGCTTCCTTGGCCAAGAACCGTGACGCTGTCCATCAAAAAATCGGCGATTACTGGTCCTCTTGCATGAACGAAGCTGCTGCCGATCGCGACGGTATCAAGCCAATTCAGCCTCACCTCGATCGCATCGCGGCCATGAAAGACAAGTCCGAGCTTCCCACGGTCATCGCCGAAGTCCACAAGAGTTTCCCCGGCGCGTGGAGCGGGGACGACAACCAGACTGCTGTCGCACTGTTCGGGTTCGGTCCAACCATCGACTTCAACGACGCTACGCTCGTCGTTGGCGAATTCGATCAGGGCGGCCTCAGCATGCCCAGCCGCGACTACTACTTGTCCGACGACGAAAAAATGGTCGCCATCCGCAACAAGTTCCTCGATCACGTTCAGAAACAACTCCAGAACGCCGGCGAATCGCCCGATCTCGCCAAGGCCGACGCCGCAACCGTTCTCCGTATCGAAACCGCGCTTGCCAAGGCGCAAATGGACAACGTCAAGCGCCGCGATCCGGTCAACATCAACCATCCCATGCCGCTGTCGCAGTTCGAAGCCCTGGCGCCGTCCTTCGATTGGAAGACTTACTTGAAGCTGGTCGATGCGCCGACCCCGAAACACTACATCGTGACCACGCCTGAGTTTTTCCAGGCGCTTGATGGCCTGCTGAAAAACGAATCGCTCGACAACTGGAAAACCTATCTCCGTTGGTGGACCATTCGCGATTCCGCACGCTATCTCTCGAAGCCGTTCGTTGATGAACGCTTCGATTTTTACGGGCGCACGCTTTACGGCCAGGAACAGATGCAGCCTCGCTGGCGCCGTTGCGTCGCTTATGTCGATCGCGACCTCGGCGAAGCCCTGGGCCAGGCCTACGTCGATATCGCGTTCCCGCCGTCAAGCAAACAGCGCACCAAAGCCCTCGTTAATGCCGTCGAAAAAGGCCTCGGAGAAGACATCCAGACGCTCGACTGGATGAGCCCGGTAACCAAACAGAAAGCCCAGGAAAAACTCGTCGCCATCTACGACAAAATCGGATATCCCGATCACTGGCGCGATTACTCCAGCGTTCGCATCGTGCCTGACAACATGATTGCCAACGTGGCACAGTCATCGGCTTTCGAGTCGCAGCGCCAGATGAACAAAATCGGCAAGCCCGTAGACCGCGAAGAGTGGACCATGACTCCTCCCACCATCAACGCCTACTACGATGCGCAGATGAACACCATCAACTTCCCCGCCGGCATCCTGCAGCCTCCGTTCTTTGATCCTTCCATGCCGGAAGAGGTGAATTTTGGAGCCATCGGCCTGGTCATCGGCCACGAGATCAGTCACGGCTTTGACGACCAGGGACGCAAGTTCGACGCCAAGGGGAATCTGCATGATTGGTGGACGCCTGAAGATGCCAAGCGCTACGACGAGAAAGTCGCGTGCATCTCGAACGAGTACACGCATGACGTTCCCGAACTCGGCGTGAAGACCAATGGCAAGCTGACTCTCGGTGAAGATTCAGCCGACAACGCCGGGCTTCGCATCGCCTTGATCGCCTTGGAAGATACCTACAAGAAAGCCGGTAAATCGCTCGATGAGAAGGATCCCGACGGCTGGACACCGCGCCAGAAGTTCTTCATCTCGCATGCTTTCTCCTGGTGTGCCAATCTTCGCCCCGATCTCTCGCGCGTGATCATCACTACGAATCCGCACTCGCTCAACGAATTCCGTATCAATTACGTGGAGAAGAATTCATCGGAGTTCTGGAAAGCGTTTGGTTGTCACAAAGGTCAGGCGATGGTTAGCGACAACGCTTGCCGTGTCTGGTAATTTCTCGAGCGTGAGCAAGCTCTCGGAAGCCGGTCGCATCTCGACCGGCTTCTCGCTTTGGCCAGCATTCGCCGAGCTGTTAAACGCGACCGGTGAGACAACTCGAGTATTTGCGGTCCACCTTCAGGATGTGAGAGGTGAGCCACTGCTGCAGAAAGTTCATTAACTGCAGAGTGATTCCCGCGGTCCCCGCCTGGAAGTCTCTGCTGAACTGCTCAACTTTCTTAGTCAATTCCCGATGTTCTGCCACATGAGTTGCCAGGTCGGGATACTTCGCTGCGGCCATTGCCTTTTCTTCGTCGGCAAAATGCGACCGGGTATACGCGATCAGCCGGTTCAGGAGATCCGACAACACCAGCTTCCCTTTGCCAGTCTCCATCGCGTGATGCAGCTCATTCAGTATCTGAAACAGTCTCTTATGTTGATCGTCCAGCGTTTGGACCTTTACGCTGTACGTGTCGTTCCACGCCATCAGTGCCACACTTCACCTCCCGATGAAGATCCCATCGGCACCACCAGGCAAAGCCTTCAACCCCGGCCAAGCCTCCGCAAAAAACAAAAGGCATCGAGTTTCCCCGATGCCTTTCTTATCTGATACGACAACCTTACCGCCGGCCGCCGCGATCTCCACCACGTCCGCCGCCACGGCCACCGCGGCCGCGATCTCCGCCACGTCCGGGTCCACGTCCGCCGCCACCGCCATGGGGACGTCGTCCGCCACCGCCACCACCGCCGGGGCCACGTCCACCGCGATCGCCTCCACGGTCACCGCGGTTGTAGTTGTGTTCGCCGTCCACCGCACCAACAGCCTGCTGGCCGTCATCTTCTTCCTCGTCGCCCTCGTGTCCGCCTTCGAACGTGGTCGGAGCCGAAGCGTGAGGAGTGCTGTCGACGCTCGCGGCTTCACCACCACCTTCGCCGCCTTCCATCTTGGCGCGCTGTTCCTTGAGAATCGCCTTCCGCGACAACCGGATGCGATTCCCTTCCACGGCCAGAACCTTCACCAGGATCTGGTCGCCTTCTTTCAGCTCATCGCGGATGTCCTTGATCCGATGCTCGGCCACTTCGCTGATGTGCAGCAGGCCGTCGGTTCCCGGCAGGATTTCCACGAATGCTCCGAAATCGGCCAGCCGCACCACGGTTCCAAGATAGGTTTTGCCCACCTCGGCTGTCGCCGTGATGTCGCCGATCATCTGCAGCGCCTTCTGCGCGTTCGCTGCATCGGCCGATGCGATATTGACCTTGCCGCTGTCTTCCACATCGATCTTCACGCCCGTCGCTTCCACGATGCCGCGAATTACCTTGCCGCCGGGTCCGATCAGGTCCTTGATCTTGTCCGTCGGAATGGTCAGCGTGTAGAACCGAGGAGCGTATTCCGAGATCTTCGTGCGCGGCTCGTTGATGACCGCGTTCATCTTGTCGAGGATGAACAAGCGGCCTTCTTTCGCCTGCGCCATCGCCTCACGCATGATTGCCGAGGTAATGCCGGTGACCTTGATATCCATCTGCAGGGCGGTGATACCTTCGCTCGTTCCGGCGACTTTGAAGTCCATGTCGCCGTAGTGATCTTCGGCGCCCGCGATGTCGGTCAGGATGGCGTACTTGTCGCCCTCCTTCACCAGGCCCATTGCCACACCCGCGACCGGCGATTTCAATGGCACGCCGGCATCGTAGAGCGACAACGACGCGCCGCAAACGCTGGCCATCGACGACGATCCATTCGACTCCAGGATGTCGCTGACCACGCGCATCGCATACGGCCAGGTCTCTTCATTCGGAAGCACGCCGACAATCGAGCGCTCGGCCAGCATCCCGTGACCGATTTCGCGGCGGCCCGGTCCGCGCAGGAACGCCACTTCGCCCACCGAGAACGGCGGGAAGTTGTAGTGAAGCATGAAGCGCTTCTTGGCTTCGCCCTCGAACTGCTCCACGCGCTGCATGTCTTCGCCCGTGCCTAACGTAGTCGTTACGAGCGCCTGCGTCTCACCGCGGGTAAAAACCGCCGAACCGTGCGCCCGCGGCAGAACGCCCACTTCGATCCAGATCGGACGAATCTGGTTGAACGCGCGCCCATCCGGACGTCGCCGCTGTTCCGTCACTGCCTCGCGGAAGATCCGCTCCCGCAGCACCTCGTAGTAGTGACTCAGCTTGGCGAGCGCCTCGGTATCATCCTCCGCGATCGCCGCCTTCAGCTCGGTTTTAATCTCTTTGACCTTCGCGTAGCTTTCGGCTTTCGGATACTTCTCGGTGTTCAACGCATCGGTGAGTCGGTCGCCGACTTTCTTTTTCAAATCGTCGAAATACTTTTGGTCGAACTCCGGAGGCGTTACCGCGCGCTTCGGCTTTCCGGCTTTCTCGCGCAGCTCTTCGATCGCTGCACAAATCTTCTTGATTTCCGTGTGCGCGAATTCAATCGCGTCCACGATCGTGTCTTCCTGCACTTCGCTGGCGCCGGCTTCGATCATCACAATGCCGTCTTTGGTGCCAGCAACCACCAGTCGCAGTAATCCTTCCTTCGATTCTTCATACGACGGATTGACGATGAACTGTCCATCCTTCAAGCCCACGCGCACCGCGCCGATCGGGCCAAGGAACGGGATGTCGGAGATATGGAGCGCCGCCGACGCCGCATTGATGCCGATTACGTCGGGGTCATTCTGCGAATCCGCCGACTGCACCATCGCCACTACCTGCGTCTCACACTTAAATCCATCCGCAAACAGCGGACGAATCGGGCGGTCGATCAGACGGCTGGTGAGCACTTCACGCTCGCTCGGTCGCCCCTCGCGCTTGATAAATCCGCCGGGGATACGTCCGCCGGCATACGTGTATTCACGATAATCGACGGTGAGCGGAAAGAAATCGATTCCTTCCCGGGGATCCTGGTTCGCGACCGCAGTCGCCAAAACAAAGTTGTCGCCATTTTTCGCCAGCACCGCTCCGTGTGCCTGCTTGGCGAGTCTTCCGGTTTCAAATGTGATGGTTTTTCCGCCGGAGAGTTCAACGGTTACTTCTTGCTTCATTTGTTTCCTTCCGCAAGGACGTGCACAGATTGACGCGGAGGCCCGCGCCGTTTGAGGTGAGTCTCAACCAGAGAGCGCTGGTTAATGAATGTGGCGATGCCTCGCCCGCGAACACGCGTCCAAGGCATCATTTCAATTCGCCCGAATCTCTTGGATTGGGGTTGCTGACTTTTAACTACAGGCCACCTGCCGCGATTACTTACGGATCCCGAGCTTTCCGATAACCGTCTTATACCGTTCGGAATCGTATTTTTTCAGGTAATCGAGTAACCGACGGCGACGGCTCACCATCATCAACAAGCCACGCCGGGAGGCGTGATCTTTCTTGTGAGTTTTGAAGTGGTCGGTTAATTGGCCAATGCGCTCGCTCAAGATCGCGATCTGTACTTCCGGGCTTCCCGTGTCAGTCGCGTGCGTGCGGTAAGTATCAACAATCGTCTGCTTTTGCTCTCTGGCTAACACTGAACTTGGTGCACTCCTGCTAATTTTTCCAATCGTTTTGGTACGTCTATGAGGTTAACACGCCTCTTTACTTTTCGTAAAGCTAAGTAATTCCAAGGTTTACGCATGGATTCCCTATATTCGGCTGCTCGCATCTAATATCTACGGTATGCCGTCTATCTTCATGCGCTGTCCCCGCTGCGGAACCGTCAACCCCAACGTCAATAACTTCTGCGGCAATTGCGGCGTCCCCTTGGTCGACTTCGCTGCCTCCGACGCGGTCAAACCCTCCTCGGTCATCGCCGAACCCCCATCGGTCCGACTAGGCAGCCCTTCCTCTTCCATTGACGCGCAGCCAGTCACGCGCGTCAATGATGCTGTCCCGAACCTGCCTCCATCAGCACCTTCCGATACAGCCCTTCTCGAAGATGACCTCGAGCCTGCGCCAACAACTTCATTTACCGAAACTACCGAGCTGGAACCCGAACGCTCGCATGAAGCTACCACCATCAGCGGCCCTTCGTTTCTCGGTCTCACCGGCAGCGGAGACTCGGATCAAAACAGCTACCTGCTCGAGGACGAACAATCTTCCCGTCGCGGAGCGTGGTTTGTCTTCGCACTGGTCGTAATCGCCATCTTCGTCGGCGTCGGCTGGCTCGAGTGGAACAACATTAAGACCGGACGTCTCAACATTCCTTTCCTCAAGAGTGCTGACTCCCAACCCCTGGCAAAATCGTCGGCTACTCCAGCACCCACTGCGACCGTTCAATCGTCCACCCCCAATGCGCAGCCCGACAACTCCAAGGCCGACGACCGCCTCAGCACCAATGACACTAGCGACAGCGACAGTGCGCCGACCACATCGGAAACCAAGTCCGAAAAACCAGCGAACGAATCCGCCGCTACCGAAGCCTCTCAGTCCCGACAGGCGAAAGAAGCCAACCAGCATCGTGCCACCGCTACAAGTGGAGCGATCGCCGACGACGAAAATTCCACTAACAAGGCATCCGCGAAGCCCAAGACGGCTCGCACTGTGGCTTCCGATTCCCAACCCGACCCGCGCCAGAACAAAATGCTGGTCCTCGGAGAAAAGTATCTTTACGGCCGCGGTGTCACACGCAGCTGTCAGCAGGCGATGGTCTATTTCCGCGCCGCCGCCGACGACAACAACGCGCCAGCCATGTCGCACCTCGGCGCTCTCTACAGTACCGGCGAATGCGTGAAGCAGGATCGCGCTCAGGCTTATTCGTGGCTTCGTCGCGCCCACGACGCCGACCCCTCGAATGAATGGATTGAACGCGACATGAACATGATGTGGCGCGACATGTCCACGCAGGAACGTGCCTCGATTTCGCGCTGAGTTCGTGCCGACATTCTGCGCCTTCGAGATCGCCCCTTCGCATCTAATTCAGAGTCATGGTTTGTCAGCACTGCCGTCACGCGAATCCTGACACCGGCCGCTTTTGCGGAAAGTGCGGCCAGCCGCTCGCGCGTCACGAGATTTCGCCCACACCGGTCCCGCCACGCATCAGCGGACCTTCCTTCCTGGGTCTGGCTGGCGAATCAGAGTCCGATTCCGTCAGCTATCTCCTCGACGACGACGCCCCGTCTCGCAGCCGCGGTCCCATTTTCCTGACGTTCATTCTCCTCGCCGTCATCGGCGGGCTCGGCTACCTCTATTGGCACAACGTTTACGCGCCTCTCGCTTACGTTCAACCTCCCGCTCCACGTAGCGTGCCTCCGCCGGCCTTTGCTTATGACCCGACGCCGCCCCTGGCAATCGCTAACGCCCAACTCTCAACGTCGATGACCATTCTTGCCCCGCTTGATCGCTCGGCCTCTGATCGCCTCATCCTCCAACGCCTCGCCGAAGACGAAAAAGCTGCCTCCGATCCACACAGCAATCCCAATCTCGTCACCGGCGAGAAATATCTCTACGGGCGTGGAGTCTCACAAAGTTGCAGGCAGGCAGTGGAACACTTCCAGGCCGCTGCCAAGCAGGACAACGCCCCAGCGCTCACTCACCTTGCCGTCATGAGTGCCAGCGGACATTGCATGAAACTAGACCGCGTTGCCGCCTATCAGTGGTTCGCCCGCGCCAAGCAGGCCGATCCCGACGACCCCTGGCTCGATCGTTCCATGGACATGCTCTGGGCCAACATGTCCCACCGCGAACGCACCGCTGTGATGAAGTGAGCCCGTCGCCTCCATCTCGCCTTCTTCCATTCTGAAATCGTCAATCTTCCATCGGAAATGAGTCACCTACCCCTGTGATTTCGCTCACTGCTCCGCGTGCGTAAGCGCCGTCACACTGCTCCAGCACATCACTGCGCCACTTCTGGAGTCCGCAACATGCCCGAGTCCATCACAGTTACCGATCATCGCAACGAAAAGTCTTACGACCTTCAGCTCTTCCACGGCAACCTTCGAGCTAACGATCTTCGCCAGATCAAGATCAACCAGGACGATTTCGGCATGATGTCCTACGATCCGGCTTTCATGAATACCGCTTCCTGCCAGAGCCGCATCACCTACCTCGACGGCGACCGGGGCATCCTCCTCTATCGCGGATACCCCATCGAAGACCTCGCTGAAAACTGCACCTTTCTCGAAGTGGCCTACCTGCTGCTCAATGGAGAACTTCCCACCTATTCCGAGATGAAAGAATGGCTCAGTGAAATCGGCCACCATATGCTGATCCACGAGAACCTCAAGAAATTCATGGACGGCTTTCACCACGACGCTCACCCCATGGGCATGCTGGTTTCGACCGTCGCCGCGCTCTCAACCTTTTATCCCGAGTCGCGCAACATGAAGGACCCCATGGTCCGGCACCTGCAGATCATTCGCCTCATCGCCAAGATGCCCTCGCTTGTCGCCTACGCCTACCGCCATCGCCACGGGCTTCCCTACGTGTATCCCGACAACGATCTCTCCTACGTCGAGAATTTCATGAACATGCTCTGGAAGCGCACCGAGCCCCGCTTCACCTCGAACCCGGCCCTCGCGCGCGCACTTGACATCCTCTTCGTCCTCCATGCCGATCACGAACAGAATTGTTCCACCAGCACCATGCGCGCAGTGGGCAGTTCCCAAGCCGATCCTTATATGTGTACCGCGGCGGCCGCAGCGGCTCTTTCGGGCCCATTGCACGGAGGAGCGAACGAAGAAGTTCTCACCATGCTCGCCCAGATCGGCTCCGTCGACCACATTCCCGAATACATCAAGATGGTCAAGGAAGGCCGCATGAAACTGATGGGGTTCGGTCATCGTGTCTACAAGAATTACGATCCCCGCGCCCGCATCATCAAGCGCGCCGCCGAAGAAGTATTCAAGGTCACTGGACGGAATCCCAAGCTCGACATCGCGCTTGAACTCGAACGCATCGCGCTCGAAGACGAATACTTTGTAAAGCGCAAGTTATACCCGAACGTCGATTTCTATTCCGGCATCATCTACCAGGCCATGGGATTCAAGACGGAAATGTTCACCACCCTGTTCGCCCTGCCTCGCACTGTTGGCTGGCTCTCGCAATGGAAGGAGATGATCGAAGATCCCGAGCAAAAAATCGCTCGGCCGCGCCAGGTCTATACCGGTGATCGTCATCGCCATCTCGAACACAACCACCATCACGCCAGCGTTACCACCGTCATGGGGTAATAACACGACTTACACTGAGCGCGAGCTGCCGCAGCGTACGATCGCTCCGCACTCGCGTTCTTCTCCGATAATTCCTCGACGCATTAGGATCTACAAACCTTCGTTGAACGCTTTAACTCGCCGGTTAAGAACACCTGACCATATGCGAACCAACTCCGTTACCCCGACTCAAAGTGACACATCCTGTTATTCACTTCTGACATTTTTGGTCAGGGTGACTGTCTGCAGTCAGTCCCCTTAATTCCATCTTTAGATCAATTCCACCGCACGATGTCGAGGAAAGCCATACCTGATGCGCCCTTGACGCACTATCGAAAGATAGCCAGCCTCCAAACTGCGATGGATGACTGATTGCACCTTCAACGCCCGAACGCATGGGGCAACAGGCCCCATAAAAAAACACAGGGGCAAAAAGGCAAAATGCGCAAACAGAAGGGTTTCTCTCTCATTGAGTTGTTGATCGTTGTCGCGATCATCCTGATCATCGCGGCGATTGCAATTCCGAACTTGCTGCGGTCGCGTATCGCAGCCAACGAAGCTTCGGCCGTCGGTTCCATCCGCACCATCAATACGGCCCAGGTTACCTATTCGTCCAGCTATCCGGACTGCGGTTTCACCACTCTGACCAACCTCGGCGGCTCCGGCGGCAACACCACGGGCGCGGGCTTGATCGACTCCGTTCTGGCGAACGGCCTGAAGAGCGGCTACAGCTTCGCAGCGACTCCGT